>Ga0209064_1000003_pt1 | contig 507930 bp, 440 predicted proteins | sample Inofromicrocosms_FD_187498 | JGI IMG/M metagenome (GOLD analysis project Ga0209064, IMG submission 187498) | Mouse cecum microbial communities from Vienna, Austria - Inoculum for glucosamine and mucus D2O microcosms (SPAdes) (version 2) | ecosystem: Host-associated > Mammals > Digestive system... | reverse complement strand
CGGCAACTGTAGGTTATTTCAGGGGAGATAAGAAAGATAAAGAAATTGACATAGTTGTTAAATCGGAACGATTCCGTCCAATAATGATTGAGGTAAAATATAGAGATCAGGCTAAAATTGCAGAAGAGGATGAGATTGTAATTCAGGCTAACGAACAGTTTCCCAACTTGGTAATAACAAAACGCGCAAACGACTTTGGAGAGTTTTTGTATGGAGATAAAAAGATATATCGTATGCCTGCTCCTGCATTTTTATATTTGTTAGGGCTTGTAGAAAGTAGAAGGAATAAATATTAATTTTAACATCCAAAGATGATAAGGAGAATTTAATGGGAAGCACTAGAGCTAAAAACGATGCGACTTTGACTAAAGTTGGCGACATTTATCAATATCTTATAGCCCTCAGAGATTGTTTTGAATTAAACGAAAGCGAAGTTCTTCAAATTGAAGTTAATGGAGATGTAAGTGTATTAAGTAACATTAACGGCGGATTTCAAAAAGAGGTAAAACATCACTTAGTCAATAAAAATCTTTCCAGTAGAGATATTGATTTTTGGAAAACATTAGCTAATTGGTACGATGAGTATGATAGGATAAAAAATTTTTCAGATTTAATATTAAACACAACTGCAAAAATTGACAAAGATTCTTCATTTTATAATTGGAATTCTTTATCGTGTGACGATAAACTGGATACTATTAAGAAAATTGGAGCATCTGTTAAGGAATCTGAAATAAAATTCAGAGAACAATTTAATAGAATTTTTAACGATACTTTAGATGAGCAAAGGCTGTTGAAAATTTTAAAAAAATTTAGAATAGAATCAGCGTGTGCGACAATAAGAGGTGTATCAAAAATATTTGATAAATACATATCAAATATTCCTAAGCAAAATCGGGATCCATATATCGGTGCATTGTTAGGTCGTATCTTAATACAAGTAAAAGATCCTCCTCACAAATGGGAAGTAACACGAGAATTGTTTGAACAAATTACTCAGGAAGTATCGCCTTCTTATATAAAACCTGGCGTGATACCACTTCCTGATGATTATGCAAAAACAGAAGTGCCACAAGAACAAATTGGCGTTTTACAACAAAAAAGATTTGTTGAAGCTATTAGAGAAATAGATTATGATAAAGTGATTCCTGAAGCTATTTCTGATTATTGGAAAACAGATTTAACTATTGCAAGATATTTTAGAAATAATCCTGTTTATTTAAAAAATTTAGACGAATATGAGGATTCTTTAGGTAAAAAGCTGTTTTATTCTAAATCTAATAGTGAATTGGAAGCGGATGGACTTTCAATTGCGGATAAGAAGAAAATATCTAAAAGATTGTATAATAACGTTATGATGTGGAGTGCAGAAGATTTTGGCTCTATAATAAGCAATAAAGATTATTTCCAACATGGTGTGATTCACAATATAGTTGATGAAGGTAATTTTGCATGGAAAATTGAGGAGAATGATAATGAGCATAAATAATATAAAGTGTTTATCATCCAATCCGCACTTTTCAGCGTTACTTATTCAAGGGTTTTTAAGTGGATATAGTAGAGAATGTGATTTGGGTATTTCTTTCCTTGTATTGCCAATTTTATTTTATTTAGAGTCACGCGAGAAATTGAAAACTGCAAATAAATTTAGTAGATTAGACACATTGTTTGGAACTAAACAAAGTGTCGATAGTATTCAAGTATCTGGTAAAACACGATTGGCAGGATTTTTTACGAGATACAATTTGCTTGAATCTCAAAGTAAGAATTCAGTTATAATACTAGCTTCTGAGAAGAAAATTAATTTAAAAAAAGGGAAGCTCTTTCTGGTGGAAAAGATAGATTATACAAAATATTCGGGTTGCGTAAAAGATTGGCTGAGATGTGCGCACTATTTAGGAGTTATACTTTCTCAATATACAAATAAAGAAATATTAGAATTTTTGGGGGCAGAGTAATTATGAGAAGTTTTTTAAAAGCAATTATTCTTTTTAACAATTTAGGAGCAAAGAGAGAAGTCGACTTAAATGAAGGTGTAAACATTATAACTGGTAGGTCGAAAACGGGTAAAAGTGCATTAGTAGAAATAATTGATTATTGTTTATGTAGTAGGAGATCTACCATACCTAAAGGAAAAATTACAGAGTTTACCCACTTATATGTGATTGCATTTTGGATTGAAAATAATACATATATAATAGCGCGACAAAGTTGGGAAAATGAAGGGAAAATGTGCATATTAAAAGAAGATGGGAATTTTGATGTGCAATCATTAGATTTACAATACTTTGACGATAAAAACTTTGTACCACGTTTAACGGTCCAATATGAAATTGAAACAGCATTAGGTTTAAAAATAACTAATCTTTCAATCAATGAAGAAGATGGAAGCAAAAAAGCATCTTTAAGAAATATGGTGTCCTATTTGTTTCAGCATCAAAATTTAATTGCAAGCAAGTTTGCTTTGTTTTATAGGTTCTCTGATTATTATAAACGTAAGGATGTTATTGAACAGTTCCCAGTATTTGCGGGGATAATTAGTCAAGAATATTATAGCGATTTAATAAGGCTTAATGAATTAAAAAATCAATTAAAGCTTCAAATGAAAAAGCAGCGAGAAGCTGAAAAGAAATCTTATTATGTAAAAGAGAATCTTCAAATATTATTGAAAAATTACTATGCATTACTTGATAAGCCGTATGCTCAATTTGATTCGGTTTTATCTTTAAATGAACTCAAAAATTTAGCGCTTAATCTTCCGGAATTTGACGAGTCTCAGTTTTTAAGTGGAGATCAAATTGATGTAAGATATAATGAACTGAAAAAGCAATTAGCCGAACTTAGGGAACAAGAAACAGAATGGAAAAATAAAATCAATAATTTAAAAGACTGCTCTAATAATGGTGAGAATTTTTCCGCCATGCTTAGGAATTTGAGCGAAGAAACTTTAGCAAGTCCAATCAATGTGGAAAATTATGTGTGCCCTCTTTGTGGGCATAAATATGATGAGTTAAATGCGCAAGATGAATTAATAAGACAATCGTCTGATTGGTTAGATAATGAATTGAAAATTACAGAGTTATACACATCTGATTTTTCTGAGGAAATAAGATTATTTGAGCGCGAAAAACAAAAAGTAATTGAACAGATAAAGAAGGTGTGGAAACAAAAAAAAGAAATCGAAGAAAAATATATTACATCTAAAGAGCTTTCTACAAAAATTAGTCAAATAAATTATGCAAAAGCCAAAATTGGTGTTTTTGCAGATATGTGTGACAAAGAGATTTTTGTTGACACGGATATTGAAATTAAAGAGTTGGAAGAGAAAATTAAATATTACGAGGAAAAAATAAAAGGGTTTGATGTTGAGTCAAAAAAAGCAAAAGCGGAAGTATTTATTGCTGACAATATGAACAGACTTGCTCAATGTCTAGATTTTGAGGAAGAGTATAAACCTATTAATTTAAATTTTGGATTATTGGATTCTTCGTTTGATGTGTATCAGCAAAATAAAAAAGAAAAAATTCATTTGGATGAAATGGGTAGTGGGGCTAACTGGGTTTCTTGTCACATTGCATTGTTCTTAAGTTTTCTGCATTATTTTGCAAAGCAGGAAGATTCACCAATGCCGTTAACAATGTTTTTCGATCAACCTAGTCAAGTTTATTTTCCTCAAGGAGATAGTAATAAGAAACGAACATCTGCCGATATTACTGCAGTTAATTCAATGTATAAAACTATTTTTGATGAAATAGAGAAAATTGAAGAAGAAGTGGGCTTTAAACCTCAAATTATAATAGTTGATCATGTGGACGGGGACGATTTGGAAATCAAAGAAGAATTCAATAAAAATGTCCGCTATAACTGGTTAATAGACGGAGCTTTAATATAAAATTTTATATTGTTTAGTTATATGACAGCTCAGGCTAACATTAAGAATCCGAGAAAGTAAGACGTTATCGGTAAATATTAATAATGGAAACGAACCGCATCCGACGCTCGTTGGACGCGGTTTTTCATTGTTTGGCGAAACGGTATATAGCGTTATCGCTCTTGCCGATAAAATATCGAAGAGGTAAATAATAATATACCGTAAAAACAGCAGATAGCTCTCTATGGCGGTTTCAAAGACTAGATAAATCTTTCGATATGGAAAATACGTTGCTTCGCGGCTCGTTAAGTGGTATAATTTCACTAGGGGAATATAAATAAAAAATAAACGCGTTGTCGGACGCGTAAAATACGTTTTAAGAATAAGGGTAGCAATTTTATGATCAACGTTTTACTTGCTTACGGAGAGGAAACCAACAGTATTGTTGAAGAATTCAAGAGTATCATCAACGGTGATAACGAGGAAGCGAATTATATAAATTTTCAAAAAGCCGATATTAATACGCGCGTTTCGGATTATGATAAGATGCTCGTTTTTATCGACGACGATAAAGGCGTTCTCGAGAGTTATTATAGGCTCTACAATGAAGCGAAAGATTGCGGAAACGTCGGCAAGATAGTCGTTTATTATAAAGAAAGAAGCGAGTATGAAACCAAAGAAGTTTATTACGCGAAGAAAGACGCGAATAAAAACAGGCTGATAAGATTTTTCGATTTTTGCGGAGTCGCTGATATTGTTTTTGATTTTATTGCGGCGCTTTATTGCGACGGGGTGATATTTGCAGACGTAAGACGCGGAAAGCTCAGAATTTCCGGAAGAAGTATTGCGAACCCTCTCTCGAATGTAAAGCTGATCGGAGAAAACGCCGAAATAAATGAGTACGCTCTGCGTATCGAAAGAGCAGAACGCACGCTTGACGACGTAAAAAAAGACGACCTTTTCGATAAAAGATACATTGACGAACTTACGGAGATGGCGAAAAATATCGACGGCATATATAGAGATTACGATAGACTTTTGACGATAGCGTTCGAACTGTATGCCGAGAGCGTAAGGGCTTTTTTGAATAGGGACATAGATGTAATAGATTATATATTTCTCAAAGAATACGTTATGACGGGTCAGTTCGGCTCCGCGCAGGGAGTATTCGTAACAAGGCGGTTCATGTCGCTCTTTGACTCGGTCAATGAAAATAATGCCGATAATATACTAGCCTGTCTTAAGATGAGAGCGTTGTCGTTCGTATTTAAGGAGGATAACAGCTTTAATACCCGCGCGCTGCGCGCCGTCTTTGAACTCGGTAAGAAGATAGAGAAAGAGTTTTCAAAGGATAGATTTTTTCATTACGCTTATGCTGATTTTGCCGCAAAATTGAGAGATGAAAGGGATAGAGCGAACGTAGTTAAGAGTGAGTATCTCGAATTTGTAATGGATGAAAACGTTATTGCCGACGAGAAACATTTGGTTGCGGCGTCGAGATTCGTCGCAGGCGAACTGGAAAAGAACCAACGCTTTGACGAAGCCTCGGATACGTTGAATTTTGCATTAGATCGCGTTCGATGCGAGATGAACGCCGCGTATATGGCAACTCTTCTCGGCGTTCTAAATTATGAGAGGGAGAATTACGAACTTGCAAAGGAATATTACGCTAAGGTTGCGGGTATCATGAGGAGCGTAAACGTTCGGGAACGTATAGCTTATATAAAATTCATAACGAAAATCACCGACGCATTTTTGCCTTTCGACGGCGCTGAGGAATGGCTCGGTAAACTGGTAGAGGAGACTGAAAAAGCAGATATCGAAGATTTCGATAAAGCAAAGATATATTTGCGTTACGCTATGATAATGATGAAAGAATACTCTCATACAGACGGGATAGAAAAATATTTTGAATCGGCGGGAAAACTTTTCGAGAATAGTATACGTCTGAGACCTACCGAATGTCTTATCGGGATACACGACGCGCTTATACACTCCGCGATGCTTTTTGAGAGCAAAGAAGATATGCCTAGGGCGGTCGAATTGTATTCTTTGGATAAGAAGATATTGGAATGTATCGGAAGTCTTTACGAAAACGTTGACGAAATGCTCGCGTATAACGAATATTTGTCCGGAATAATGAGTCGAGGCGGTTCTCCGTCAAAGTCTTTCAGGTTTTTGATAAACGCTGAAAGGATTTCGACAAAGTATATAGAAAGGACTAAAAATTACGTTAAGTATTATGCGAAGCTGCTTTTTGCGATCGTTGAGAGATATTATGCCGACGGCAAGAAGATACAGGGAACTATCATCGCGAGGGCAAAACTCGCAAAGCTGATAGACGCCGCGAATATCAACTGCGAATATTTGCGGGATCTTGCTTACTTTACGAGAAATTTAGCGCGCATATACGATACTTTAGGATACGACGAACTCTACGAAGAGTTTGCGTATATGTCCGAGAGCTACTTTTCCATTGCGACTAGGGCGAACGTTAAAGTTGACGAGAGCTTATTCGACGATATGCGAAACAGGATAGAAACGTTAAAGTAAAAACATAAGAGCGATTTATTCTCTTAAACCGTTCTGGTTCGCATTAATATAATATTATAATAAAATATAATGTAAAATTTCTGAAAAATTTTCAAATTAGGTCTTTAATTCGTTTGACTTTTGTGTTACAATATTAACGAAGAGAGTTGCATACAGTTATACTCTCGATAAGGAGGCATATATGAAGTTTGAGTTCATTTCAAAAATTGACAGACAGGCAGATGACAAGTCGATCGACAAGTTCAAGGATATTGTCGACAAGAAACTCGACAAGATGTCGAGATATTTTGACGACAACGCAAAGATAAAAGTAATGCTTAAATCGTTGCGCGACGACTATTTCGTACTGGAAGTGACCATATTTGTTGACGGCAGTAACATAATGAGAGGCGAGGACAAGTCCAAGGATATGTTCAGTACGATAGATTTGGTCATCCCGAAGCTCGAAAGACAGATACGCAAATATAAGACCAAACTCGGTAAAAAGATCAAAGACGATATTCCGAGCGATATGTTTGTCGCCGAAGATAGCGTAAAAGAGAGCGAAGTTAAGTTTGCGGAGCTTGCAAGAGTAAAGAAGGTTGATTTGAGAAAGATAAGCGTCAAGGACGCTATAGAGGAAATGGAACTTTTCGATCATGATTTCTACGTGTTCATAAACGCCGATAACGGCTTCGTAAACGTCATATATAAGCGTCATGACGGCAACGTGGGACTTTTGGACCTCATCTATTGACGCGAAAAACGATAGCTAAAGAGGAGAGGGATTGCTCTAGGGCAATCCTTCTTGATATATAGGGAATAAAACGCGAAGCATGATTCGGATAACGATATATTGTTTGCGGATCGTACGGGCGCGTTTAGAAGAGGTGCGAATATGCGTAAGATAACCGATATTGTACAGGGAAAACGCGATCCGAATAGCGTTAATCTATATATCGACGGAGAGTACTACTCCAATATTCCGATGGATTTTATCGCGGAATATTCGCTTTTCAAGGGCAAGGAACTGAGCGAAGACAATATAAAACTTCTCGATCGCGGAAGGATACGTTCAAAAGCCTATAGATTTATGCTTGAATCGCTGAGCCGAAAACTTTCGTCTGTTAAAGATATGAGAGATAAGCTCGCCGAAAAAGGTTATCCGTATTCGGTGATAGAGGAAGTCGTAGCGAAGGGCGAAGAATACGGTTATCTCGACGATGAAGAATACGCTAAGGCGTACGTTCAGTTCAACTCCAAGAAAAAAGGGGTCATGAGGATAAAACAGGAGCTTTCCGCGCGCGGAATATCGGGTGATATAATAGAAAATCTCGAATTTGACGACGACAGCGAAAGAGAAAACGCGCTTAAAGAAGCCAGGAAGTTTTCCAAAGGACTCGATATTAACGAACCTAAAGATAAGAATAAACTGATAAGACATATGCTCTATAAAGGGTATAAATGGGATATTATCAACTATTCGGTAGACAACATTGAGAATATCGAAGAGTAAAGGAGTAAATTGTATGTTGGACAAATTTGAGATAGGTCACTCGCAGGACAGCGATAAAGGTACCGGAGTTACCGTAATACTTGCAAAAGAAGGCGCGACGGGCGGCGTCAGCGTGAGAGGTTCGGCGCCTGCGACCCGAGAGACGGATCTTTTGCGATGCGGAAATCTCGTTGAGAAGGCGAACGCCGTGGTATTGAGCGGCGGCAGCGCGTTCGGATTGGAAGCTGCTTGCGGGGTCATGGAATATTTGAGGGAAAAGGGCTGCGGACACGCTGCGGGAACGCAGATAGTGCCTATAGTGTCAGGAGCGTCTCTTTACGATCTCGACTATAAAGAGTTTGCATATCCCGACAAAACTATGGGTTACAGAGCGGCGGAGATAGCTACGAAGAATAATTTTGCGAGCGGTTCTATCGGCGCGGGAACGGGAGCGACTATAGGAAAGGTCGCGGGAAGTCTGAGCGCGGTCAAGAGCGGACTCGGTATAGCTACTGCGAAGCTCGGCGACGTTGAAATGGCGGCTATAGTCGCAGTTAACGCCGTCGGCGACGTGTACGATCACTTAAGCGGCGAAAATATAAAAGGGGCTACCATAGGCGGAAATAGAATATCGTCGATAGATATGATACTCGAAGGAACAGAATATTCGCCGACGTATACGAATACGACTATTGGCGCCGTTATAACTAATGCGAAACTCACTAAAGAGCAGGCGAATAAACTTGCGGACATTGCTCACGACGGTTACGCTATGGCGATACGCCCCGTTCATACTATGGCGGACGGGGATACGGTATTTGCGCTTGCGAGCGGCGAAGCCGACGCTAATTTTATGATAATCAGTTGTCTTGCTCCGAAACTTATGGCGGAAGCCATCAAGAAGGCGGTAAACAATGCTTGACGTCATAAGTCGCGAGACAATGCGTCTTTCGGATAGGTATACTATAGATTCGCTGAAAGTTAGCGGCGGAGAATTAATGATGCGCGCGGCGCTCGGAATAAAGGAAGAGATAGACGTGTGCGAAAGCGTTGCGATAATATGCGGCGGCGGAAATAACGGCGGCGACGGACTGTGCCTTGCATATCTTTTGATATCGGAAGGCAAATTTCCCGACGTATATATTTTCGGCAAACGTTTTGATAACGAAGCGAAATTGTATTACGATAAAATATCTGAGTATTCCAACCTATATATTATCGACGGCAACGAGGACTATTCGAAATACGACGTTGTCGTTGACGCGATTTTCGGCACGGGACTTGCAAGGAACATTACGGGTATATATTTAGATACCGTAACGGCGCTCAACGCTACGGCAAAGAACGTCATCAGCGTTGATATTCCGAGCGGGCTTGACGGTAATTGCGGAAAAGTTATGGGCGCAGCGGTCAAAGCTGACAAGACGGTTTCGATCAATACCATCAAAAGCGGACTTCTTCTCGGGAGCGGAAAAGATCATAGCGGCAGAGTAGTTAATAAAGACATAGGTATAGAGATAGTAGGGGAAAAGTATAGGCTTATTGGAGATGACGACGTTGCGTTTCCTAGAAGGTTAAATAATTCGCATAAGAATACGTACGGGAACGTCTCCATAATAGCGGGCTCCGCAAAGTATATGGGCGCGGCGAAACTTGCGTATACGGGTTCCGTTTCGTTAATGGCGGGAGCGGGTCTCGTAAGACTTGCAACTCCGTCGGAGTACAGCGCTCTTCTTGTTCCGCACGTTGTCGAAGAGACGTTGTACCCTCTTCCGTCAAAGGACGGGATGATAGCGTTTGATAAAGAAGCGTTGACGCCGCTCCTCGCCTCGTCCGCGATTGCTTTCGGCATGGGCGTAGGAGACGGGGAGGAAATATTCGATATTCTTGAATTTATAGTTGAAAGTTACGGCGGCAGACTGCTTATAGATGCCGACGGACTCAACGCTCTATCGAAGGATACGGACGTCCTGCTACGCAAAAAGTGCGATATAGTTCTCACTCCGCACGTAAAGGAAATGTCGAGACTTATTGGAAAGGAAGTAGGCGACATCATGTCTGATCCGATAGGCGTAGCGAAAGAATTTGCGGCGAAGTATTCCGTTACCGTATTGCTAAAAGGAGCGTCGAGCGTGATAACCGACGGGCGTGAAGTCTATATCAGCGCGACGGGAGCGCCGTCTATGGCGAAAGGAGGCAGCGGAGACGTCCTTAGCGGAGTTATTGCGGGAATACTTGCTGGGAAACTTTTCGACGTTACGAAGTCCGCGTATCTAGGCGCTTATATAGCGGGAAAGGCGGGAGAAGAGGCTATGCTGACTTTCGGAGAATACGGCGCTCTTGCGCGCGATACTGCAAGGAGCGTTTCTTTCGTTATGAAGCGGTACGTGAGATAAATTATAAAGAAATATATTGACGCGATTTCGGCGTCGGACACTAAATATCAAAATCAAGTATACATATAGATATGTTTTAACATTTTGTTAAAAACGGTTTTTAAGCGGTATAAATAAGAGGCTCTTGGCAATAATAACCGATACAGGCGCAAAGCGAACTTAAGACTACATAACGGCATACATTGAAGTAATAGGGACGCAAAGTGCAAAACTTAATACGGAGTATCTTATTTATGATAAAGAGAGGAGAATTGTATTATGCGGATCTCAGTCCTGTCGTCGGAAGCGAACAGGGCGGCGTACGTCCCGTGCTGGTTGTGCAGAACGATATAGGCAACAAGTACAGCCCGACCGTCATTGCGGCGGCTGTTACGAGTCAAATCAATAAGGCTAAACTGCCTACGCACATTGAACTTCGGGCAAGCGATTACGGACTTCCCAAGGATTCCGTCGTGTTGCTGGAACAGATAAGAACGCTCGACAAACGTCGGCTGAAGGAAAGAATAGGAGAGATACCGCTCGATCTTATGACAAAAGTTAACGAGGCTCTGCTCATTAGCCTCGGATGTATGATCAATTAAAACCGTTTTTACAAAAACGCGACTAAAGCTGCGGAAATAAATATCCGCGGCTTTTTTTGTTGCAAAAATTAAACGCATATTTGGAAAAAACGGGAAATTTTGGAGATATGTTATTGACTTTAAGCAAATAAAAGTTGTATTATAATTATAATGATATTTATGTATAATGGAGGAGTTATGACAGAACAACTTGATTTGAACAAAAAGTACTTGAAAAAGTCGGAGTACTGGTCGTTCGGTATGGCAGGTTTCGGACAGAATATGATATATATGACTATGTCTACGTATCTAATGGTGTTCTATACCGAAGTCGCTTTGGTTCCTGCCGGAATCGTTACGGCAATGTTCCTGATCGCGCGTATATGGGACGCGATCAACGATCCGATAATGGGCGCGCTCGTTGATAGAGTGAATCCCGATAAGAATAGGTTTAAGAGTAAGTTTAAGCCGTTCTTGCTCATCACGCCGTTCTTTATGGCGCTATTCACTATTCTTTGTTTCGTAGTGCCGGTCAAAGACTATCAGCATGCCGAAGCATGGCAAAAGGTCATGATGGTAGTGTATATGTACGTAACGTACATCGGATGGGGAATGGTATACACCATCGCAGACGTTCCTTTCTGGGGTAGCGCGAGCGTAACTACGCCGAACGAAAAGGAGAGGGCTAACTTTATATCTATCGCGCGTATCTTCTGTACAATCGGTTCGCTCGTTCCTATGGTAGCGCTTCCGCTCGTTGAAGCGATCATAAAGGATACTTCGGAAGGCGGTAACGTTACGATAAAGCGTACGCAGTTCCTTGTAATGGCTATAATGATGGCTGTTGTAGGCGCAGGTCTGTTCCTTGCCGTGGGTATCGGTTCTAAGGAAAGAGTTAAGGTCGAGCCGACTCCCACTAAGTTTATAGATAACTTTAAGATGCTTAAGGACAACAAACCGCTCTTGCTTATAATTCTTGCCGGTATTATCGGCGCGGGAAGATTGATGGCGCAGGTCGGCGTTACGTACGTAGCTACATATACGTTCTACGGCGACGTTACGCTGTTCGGGTTCTTGAAGATCGCCGGCGCGGATACGGGTACCAAGACGACTCTGCTTAACGTAGGTCTCGGCGCAGGACTCGGTATCGGTACGTTCATAGCTCCTATCTTGCAAAATAAAATGGACTTTAAGAAACTGTATATAGGTTCTAGCCTTATCGGAGGCATCCTCTCGGCGATCTCATTCGTTATCTTCCTTATCGTAGGTAACGGCGGCGATCCTTCTAGAGTCAACGCTAACGCTTCTATTGCCGTAATAACGACGCTTCTTTCTTCGGTTTCCCTCGGTATCTATAACGTATTGACTTACAACATGATAGCCGATACCGTCGATTATCTCGAGTTCCAGACAGGCGAGAGAAAAGAAGGTATGTGTTTCTCGTTCCAGACGTTTATGACGAAGTTTGCCGCGGGAGTAGCGAGCCTTATAGGCGGTCTGCTCATTATTCCGGAACTTACCGGCTTCAAGGTCGTAGAAAACAATCTTTTCCAAGACCAGACTTGGACTGTAAAAGTTATATTGTTTGCAGAGATATCATTGATACCTGCGATAGGAAGCCTTATAGCTATCATACCTATGAAGTTTTATGATTATATCGGCGAGAAGAAGAACAATATACTTGCCGAGCTTGAGAAGAGACGCGAGGAAAAGGGCGAGATACTTGAAAACGCTCCCAGCATTGTTGAGATGATGGAAAAGCCGTCGTCCGAAGCGTAAGAGAGCGATCAAAGCGATACTTTGATTTGCGTTTATAAAATAAAATATGCCGTCTGCAGGTTTTTGCTTGCAGGCGGTTTTATTTTATATTTTGTATGGAAATTTTTCACGGCGTCAAAGAGCCCGTCATAATATATTATTAACGAGGTGATTACATATGGATTTTTCCAGCTACAAAAAGCATTACGGCGAAAGAGAACGTAAAAGTTGCTCATATGCGGATATGGGAGATACCGACAGGATCAAAAAGTATGCCGACAATACAGGATACGGGAAAGACGATAAAAAATGCAAAGAAGACGACGTAAAAAAGGCTTATGAGAGATATGAAGGAATGAATCAGGATCAGCTTATGCGAGCTCTTTTCGACGAAGTGAACGCTTCGAAAAAGAACGGTTCATTCGATATAGAACAGATAAAAAGATTTTACCGCGAAGTTTCTCCGATGTTATCGAACGAGCAGCGTGAAAAGATGCGTTCGATAATAAGCTATATGCAGTAAATCGAGTTTGGCAATACGTTTTTTGATATACATATACGATACCTTAGATGATTTATAAGTCATTTTTTATTGTTTTAAGTGATATTGACGAGGTAATAATTGCGTAGATTAACGTATAATAACGGCGAATATATTATAACGCTGAAAGACAGAGAGAAATTCACGCCCGAAGAAACGCGGCTCATGGCTGTAAAGAGACGCTTCCCGTTCATCAATGCCTTTTCTTGCGCTCTAAGCGCGCTCAACGCTCCGTATGCGGAAAAATGCAAGAAGGTAGATTCTATGACCGTAGATTACGACATATACGGAATAGACGCGGAGAGCGAAACGCGCGAAGCCAAAACGAAGATAGTCAAATACAATAGGTGTCATTCGTATAAGATATATTCGCCGTCAAGAAACAGCAAGTCGGTATGTTTCATAGATACCGGCGTCAATCCGCATCTGGATCTGACCGTTCCGAAGAATCGTATCGTGAAGTTCGTCGATCTCATCAACGGACTGGAGCTTCCCTACGACGATAACGGGCACGGCACTTTTGTGACGGGCGTGTCTATGGGAAACGGGATAATGAGCGGCAAGAAGATATCGGGTATAAATACGGTATCCGATATAGTGTCGATAAAGGCGATAGATAAAAGAGGGCACTCTACGGCGGCAAGGATACTCGAAGCTATGCAGTGGGTCGCCGATAACTATAGAATATATAATATCGGCGTCGTTTGTATGAGTTTCGGCAGCGAACGAATAGGTAACGATCCGCTTGAAAAGGGCGTCGATACGTTGACGTCTATGGGGATAACCGTCGTATGCGCTTCGGGAAACGGCGGAAAGAACGTTATGCGTTCTCCTGCAACGAGCAGGTGCGCTATCGCCGTCGGAGCGGTTGATAGCAAGCTCAATATTGCGGACTTTACGTCTCGAGGTATCGTTCGCGGCATGATGAAGCCGGAGTATTACGCGATAGGAGTCAACGTTATAGGGCTTGCGAGCATCAGCTACACAAAGATGAGCGGCACGTCGATCTCGGCGCCGTACGTCGCGGGGATATGTTCCCTCATCAAAGAAAAGTATCCTCATATCAACGAGGAAGAATTAAGGGAATACCTTGACAGGCTCTCGTTGAGATATAACGGCATCAGCATAATATGATTTGATTTACGGTGATGCGTCTTCGCCGCTCTTTTCAACGCTTATTGGGAGAGCGTAAATAGGTATTATCCGATTAGATCAAACGAAGAGATAGGGAATGTCCTATCTCTTCGTTTTTCTACTAATTGGGCGGCGTTATCGAATAGTTACATTTCGCTGATTATATCCTTTATCGTATCGACGAGATATTGGGCTTCTTCGACGGTGTTTGAATATCCTACGCTTATTCTTACCGCTCCGCTCTCAAAAGTGCCTAACATTTTATGAGCGAGAGGAGCGCAGTGCAGTCCCGCTCTTACCGCAATATCTTTATCGTTGAGATAATTCGCTACTTCTACCGAGTCGAGACCTGAAATATTGAACGATATTACGGGTGAAGGGTAAGGAGTATAGAGTTCAATACTCTCTAGTTCATATAGAGTATTGTAGATATAGGTTGAAATTTTGTATATTTTATTATTTATTGCGTCAAAGTTGTCTTTTACCCACGATACGCTTTTACCGAGTCCTACTATACCTGCGGTGTTGACGGTTCCCGACTCGTATCTTTCGGGTACTCCGTCGGGCTGGAAGAGAGATTGGCTGTCCGTTCCCGTGCCTCCGTACGTTATAGGCAACGGTTTCACCGATTCTCTATTAAATAATAGAAAACCCGTGCCTTGCACTCCGTAAAGTCCTTTATGTCCCGCCGAAGCCAGCATTGTTATAGGCGATTCTTTCAAGTCTATAGCTACGTGCCCGATAGACTGCGCGCCGTCAATGAGTAAGGGTATCCGTCTTTTGACTAGGTGATTGGATATGGCTTTTACGTCTATACGGTTTCCTATAACGTTAGACATATGGCACAATGCTACGAGAACTGTATTGCGTCTCACGAGTTTTTCTATAGCAGGTATAGATATATCGTAGTTATGCGTATATTCTACGAAGCTGATCGAGACTTTGCCTCGACGCTCCAGCTCAAACAGTACTCTAAGTATAGAGTTGTGCTCGAGTTGCGAAGTTATCACGTGTACTTTTCCGGAGAACGAGGACAGATATCCAATAAGCGCGAGATTGAGCGCTTCGGTGCAGTTTTTAGTAAATACTACTTCGTATCTGTCGTCGGCGTTGAAGAATTCCTTTATCTTTTTTCTGACCTCGAATACTTTTTCACCGCTTTTTATCGAGTCGTTATGACCTCCTCTTCCGGGATTTGAAGATGATGCTAGCTCTTCCATAACGGCGTCGAGGGTGACGCTCGGCTTGAATCGGCTGGTTGCGGCATTGTCGAAATATATCATAGATTACCTCAATTCACAATTAGTGGTGCGTTTTAGTATATTGTATTAAGGCATCGCGGCATTTTATAACGTTGAGGAGAAAAATATGGCAGATATTATTTATGTTTTCCGTTCGAGGAACGAGACGATGGCTTTTGCGGACGTGCTCAAACGCTCGGGAATAAGAAATACGGTCGTCAATACGCCGAGAGAGTGCATGTCCGGCTGCGGAATATCGGTAAAGATCACTATGCAGGATATGGGCAGAGTAAACGGAATATTCGGAGCGTTTCCCTATAAATCCACGTTTCAGGGAAGATTTTCTTTTGAAAAGATAGGGATCAAAACAAAAGTCGTAAAAATAGGGAATTAACGTTTTGCGAAATCGTATTCAAGAGTTGCGATCCTCTTAAAAAAGTTTTTTCGCTCGGAATTTTATTTACTGCGGCATATAGAGCGATGTGCCGTCAAAATGCGTTTTCTAACGCATTTTGTTATTTTATAGCGTAAAATTATGTTATCAAGACGAATTTCTCATTATTGCAGTATTAAAGATATTTAACGGCGCCGATGGCGTATATTTGCCCGTATTTCCGGGCGTTCTATATAATATATATTATTAATTTCTTAAACGCTTGAAATTTCTTGTCAAAATAGGTCGGTTATGCTATAATTACTTATATTATGGATAATTCGGTCGTTGAAATCATTATAAATAAGTTGGACGGATATCACAAAGAAGCGGTTTGCGAACTTGATTTCGGCAGCGTATACGAGCTTTTGGTAGCTGTGATATTATCCGCGCAGTGCACTGATAAACGCGTAAATATCGTAACAAAAGACCTTTTCGCCGTTGCAAACACTCCGGTCGAAATGCTGAAACTCGGTAGCGAAAGGTTGGAAAAGATAATACTTCCGTGCGGTTTTTATCGAAACAAGGCTAAGAACATACTCGGCGCGTCCGAAAAAATACTTTCGGACTACGGCGGCGAAGTTCCGGGTACTCTCGAAGAACTTATCAAACTGCCGGGAGTGGGGCGAAAGACTGCGAACGTCGTTTATGCCGTAGGCTTTGGCGGAGACGCGATAGCGGTAGATACGCACGTCTTCAGAGTATCGAGACGAATAGGTTTCAGTAACGGCGCCACGCCGCTCGATGTCGAAGAGGATCTCATGCGTATTATTCCAAAGGACAAATGGTCGAAGACGCATCATTTGCTCATACATCAAGGACGTTACGTTTGTTCTTCGCGTATGCCGAAATGCGACGTTTGTCCGATAGCGGACGAGTGTTCGAGCCGCAACGCAAAATAACAACAAAGAAATCTGCCGTCGAATAAGACGGTTTATATATCGAGAGGTAAGATTTATGAATAAATTATTGAAGATAAGACAGCTTGCTCCGAATGTCAAGGAGTACATCATTGACGCGCCCGACATAGCGAGGCATGCAAAGCCTGGGCAGTTTATAATACTTAGAGTCGACAAAGACGGCGAAAGAGTGCCTTTCACGATATGCGATTCCGACAAAGAGAAGGGTACGGTAACGCTGCTCGTGCAGACCATAGGTTATTCTACGGAGCTTATGGCGTCGCTTCCCGAAGGCGGATATATCGAGGATATGGTGGGGCCGCTTGGCAACGCGACGGATCTTAGCGAGTTCAAGAAGATACTTCTTATCGGCGGCGGAATAGGCAGCGCCGTCATTTATCCGCAGGCGAAGTACAGAAAGAGCGTGGGAATGCCGTGCGACGTAATAATAGGCGCTAAGAACAAAGAGCTGATAATGTATGAGGACGAGTTCAGGGCTAATTCCGAGAATCTCTATATCGTGACCGACGACGGAAGCTACGGAGACAAAGGGTTCGTTACGACTAAGCTCGAGGAGCTGATAGCCGCAGGAAAAGAATACGACTGCGTATTTGCGGTAGGACCTATGATAATGATGAAGGTCGTATGCGACGTTACTAAAAAATACGGTCTTCATACCGTAGTCAGTATGAACAGCATAATGGTAGACGGCACGGGAATGTGCGGCGGTTGCCGTTTGACGTACGACGGCAAGGTAAAGTACGCGTGCGTTGACGGACCGGAATTTGACGGGCATCTCATTGACTTTGACGAAGCGATGAAGAGAAGCAGATTTTACTATGAAAAAGAGCAGGAATGCCGTTTGAGAGGTAAAAAAATATGAACAGAGAACCAAGAAACGCAGCAAAGGTGCAGGAACCTAAGGAAAGAATAAAGAATTTTGACGAGGTATCGCTCGGTTTTGACGAAGAGACCATGCTTCTTGAAGCTGATAGATGTCTTAATTGCAAGAACGCGCCATGTATGAAAGGCTGTCCGGTAGGGGTAAGGATACCCGAGTTCATATCCTGTCTTAAGAATAAGGACTATGATAAAGCCGTGGATACCATAAAGGCTACCAACAGTCTTCCTGCGATATGCGGAAGAGTATGTCCGCAGGAAAAGCAGTGTGAAAGCCTTTGCGTGAGGAAAGCGAAACTCGGCGGTTCCGTCGCTATAGGAACGCTCGAGAGATACGTCGGCGACTATTCGCTTGCAAAAGGAGCTAAAAAGAGCGACGTAGCTAAGAACGGATATAAGGTAGCGGTCGTAGGCAGCGGTCCTGCAGGCTTGAGCTGCGCCGGAGCGCTCGCAAAGGAAGGATTCGACGTGACGGTTTTCGAGGCTTTCCACAGAGCGGGAGGAGTTTTGGTATACGGTATCCCCGAATTCAGATTGCCTAAAGACTTGGTAGTTGAAAAAGAGATAGAGGAGCTTAGGGCTTTGGGCGTCGAGATAAGACTCAATACCGTCATAGGCAAAACGATAACGATAGACGAGTTAAAAGAGGAGTACGACGCTATTTTCCTCGGAACGGGAGCGGGACTTCCGATATTCATGGGCATAAAAGGCGAAGGACTTAACGGCGTATACGCGGCGAACGAATTTTTGACGAGAGTCAATCTTATGAAAGCGTATAAGCAAGATTCCGTTACGCCCGTATACTGCGGAAAGAGAGTAGCGGTCATCGGCGCGGGCAACGTTGCTATGGACGCGTGCAGGACTGCTATGAGACTGGGCGCGGAACACGTTTACATAATCTACAGAAGAGGCAGAGAAGAGATGCCTGCGAGAGCGGAGGAGATAGAGCACGCTATAGAAGAAGGCGTCGAACTCAAACTTCTTACCAATCCCGTCGAGATACTCGGAAAGGATAAAGTTGAAGGCATAAGATGTATAAAGATGGAGCTCGGCGAACCCGATCAAAGCGGCAGAAGACGTCCGCAAGAGGTCAAGGGAAGCGAGTTCGATATCGAGGTAGACGAAGTTATCGTATCTCTCGGAACGTCGCCTAATCCGCTGCTTAAGAAGTCTTGCGAGGAGTTGGAAACTTCGCTGAAGGGCACGATAGTAGTAAATGAAGAGACGATGGAGACTTCGCTTGACAGCGTATACGCTGGCGGAGACGCCGTAACGGGCGCCGCAACGGTCATTCTTGCGATGGGAGCAGGTAAAAAGGCGGCGAAGGCTATAAGCGACAGATTGCTTTGTAACTGATTTTTAGATCATCACCGCCGAATATGCCTTAGGAGCAGGTTCGGTCAAAGTATACGGTTAATATCGAGAAAACGCGGAATAATAACCGTAACGACTTAAGATACTCCGTTTTCATAGGATCATATCGACGAAAGACGGACTGGAAGGAAAAGATGTTTTTAGACAGAGCGACAATTTTTATAAAGGCGGGCGACGGCGGTAACGGCGTAGTATCGTTCCATACCGAAAAGTACGTTGCGAACGGCGGTCCCGACGGCGGCGACGGCGGCGACGGCGGCAGTATAGTATTCGAAGTCGACGGCGGTATGTCGACGCTCAACGCTTTTCAATATACTAAGCATTATAGAGCGGAAGCAGGAACCAACGGATCTTCGAAGAAGTGTCACGGAAAGAACGGTAAAGATCTCATTATAAAGGTTCCTAAGGGAACTGTTATAAGAGATAAGGCGACGAACAGCATTATTACCGATATGTATTACGACGACAGCAGATTCGTCGCGCTCAAGGGCGGCAAAGGCGGTAAAGGCAACGCCCGTTTCGCTTCGGCGCAGAGAAAAGCGCCGCGCTTTGCGCAACAGGGCGAAAGATGCGTCGAGCATGAGATAATACTTGAACTTATGACTATAGCTGACGTAGGACTCGTCGGATTCCCCAACGTCGGCAAATCGACTATGCTTTCCGTCATCAGCGGAGCGAGACCCAAGATAGCTAATTACCATTTTACGACGCTCTCTCCCAATCTCGGAGTCGTAGAGCGTTACGGCGACAGTTTTGTCGTTGCGGATATACCGGGGCTTATCGAGGGCGCAAGTCAGGGCGCGGGACTTGGATTTTATTTCCTTCGTCATATAGAGAGGGTCAGGATCATCGTGCACGTCGTCGACATTTCGGGACATGAAGGACGCGACCCGTACGAGGATTACGTGAAGATACGCGAGGAACTTCGTTCGTATAGCGACAAGCTGAGCGATCTGCCTGAATTGATATGCGTCAATAAGACGGATCTTTTAGGCGAGGACGCCGACGCCGTTATCAGCGAATTCGAGAAGAAAACGGGAAAGAAAGTTTATAGGATATCGGCTCTTTTGCATAAGGGATTAAAGGAGCTTATAGACAGTCTGTCGGATATGTTGAAAGAACTTCCAAAGCCCGAACCTCTCGAGTACGACGAGTTCAGCTACGATATCGAGGACAATTCCGAATTTTATATTTCGAGAGCCGACGACGGCGCGTTTATCGTCGAAGGCGGACTAATAGAGATGCTGAGCAGAAACGTTATACTTAGCGAATACGAGTCGTTTAGATATTTCCAGAAGGTGCTCAACGACAAAGGCGTTATCGACGCGTTGAGACGCAAAGGCGCAAAAGAAGGCGACACGGTAGTGATAAAAGATTTCGAATTTGAATTTATCGAATAGGAGAAGAACATGACGAGTAAGGAAAGAGCATTTTTAAGAGGACTTGCAATGAATATGGATCCTCTTGTACATATAGGAAAGAACGGTATAAGCGACAACTTGATAAAACAGATAGACGATATACTTGAGGCTAAAGAAATCGTCAAGATAGCTGTGCTTCAGAATTCAGAGTATACGGCGAAAGAACTCATAGATACGATTGCGAAAGCTGTGAATGCCGAAGCGGTACAGGCTGTCGGAAGCAAGATTACGCTTTACAGAGTATCCAAAAAGAAGGATGTGAAGCATATTATGCCAAATACGTTTGTATAAAATTGGCACGCCTAACGTATTGAAAAGAACGATTATTTGAAGTATACTGAAGAATGAGGTGAACTATGGGTGAGAGAAGATTAAAATGTATACCGCTGAGGAACGTCGCTATAGTGGGCGGGATCATTACAAATATAGATATTAAGAGGAGTTTTTCGATAAAGGCGGCAGAGCTTGCTTTTGAGGAAGACAACGGATACGTTTTTGTGGTATGTCAAGTAGACGGCGCAGTCGTAAGACCGGAGTTTAGCGATATGTACCGCGTCGGTACGCTCGTTAAGATAATAGAGCGTTTCAGCATGCCGGGCGGAGTTACGAAACTCATGGTAAAGAGCGAGAAGAATTGTCCGATGATAGACTTTGACTACGAGGACGGAATGTATCACGCGGTGATAACCGACGAGGAGTTGTATACTTCTTCGGAAGAAAAACTCGAGATTTTAAAAAATATGTGCGGCGAAGTAACCGAAGAGCTTTTCAGGGAATCGCCTAGATATCCAATGGAGATATCGAAAGAGCTTTCTAGAGAGACCGACGAAGACGCCCGTCTCAATAAACTGGCGCAATACGTCTTCAGCGTTGACAATCAGCAGTACATAGAATATTTCGATAGGATAGAAAGATACGAATACGTTGTAGCGAAGATACGCGACGAACTCAACGTTATAAGCGTTGAAAAGAGCGTCGAAGATGCTATCAGCAATAAAATGCAGAACGTCAATAGAGACTATATATTAAGAGAGCAGAAAAAAGCTATTGAGGAAGAGCTTGGCGATTCGCTCGAAGACGACGAACTCGCCGTTTTCAGAAAGAAAATAGATACGCTAAACGTGAGCGACGATTTGAAGAAGAAATTTTTGAAAGAAGTTGACAAACTAGGCAAAATACATCCTTCTTCGGCGGATTATTTTATCGTATATAACTATATAGAGTACGTTTTGGAATTGCCGTGGAATACGTATAAGGACGACAGAGACGATATTAAGGAAGTTCAGAGAATACTGGATGAGGATCATTACGGACTCGAAAAGGTAAAAGAGAGGATAATAGAATATCTCGCGGTCAGGAAGCTTACGAACGGCAACAACAAAGGCACGATACTGTGTCTCGTAGGACCTCCGGGAGTTGGCAAGACCTCGATAGCGAAGTCCATAGCCGGAGCCTTAGATAAGGAATATATCCAAATGAGTCTCGGCGGTATCCACGACGAGGCGGAGATAAGAGGACACAGGAGAACTTACGTCGGAGCAATGCCCGGACGTATCATATCGAGTATGCACAATGCGAAGACCTCGAATCCGCTGTTTCTCCTCGATGAGATAGATAAGGTTTATAACGATATGAAGGGCGATCCGTCTAGCGCTCTGCTCGAGGTGCTCGACCCCGTTCAGAACGTTAAATTCAGAGACAACTATCTCGAAGTTCCTTACGATCTGTCGAAAGTCATGTTTATCGCTACCGCGAATAATCTTTCGACGATAAAACAACCGCTCCTCGACAGAATGGAAATAATAGAAATGGGCGGTTATACCGAATATGAAAAGCTCAATATAGCTAAGAAATATCTTATTAGAAAGCAGATGCTCGACAGCGGCGTTGATAATATAACGTTTTCCGACGGCGCGCTGCTTGAGATAATAAGGAATTATACGAGAGAAGCGGGCGTTAGAAATCTTGAGAGAGAGATAGGCAACGTCTGCCGTAAAGCCGCGAGGAAGATAGTAGAGGGCGGCGTAACGTCTTTCAAGATAACGCAGAGCAACGTAGCGAAGTATCTCGGTATCCCCAAATTTACAGACAGCGAGATAGAGAACGGCGTAGGCGTGTGTACAGGTCTTGCGTGGACAGGCGCGGGCGGCGATACGCTTAGTATCGAAGTTAGCGCGATAGACGGCAAGGGAGAACTGGTTCTCACGGGACATCTCGGCGACGTTATGAAGGAGTCCGCAAGGACGGCTTTATCGGTCGTGAGATCGAGAGCGTCGGAATTCGGAATAGATAAGACTTTCTTTGAAAAGCACGATATACATATCCACGTTCCCGAAGGAGCGACGCCGAAAGACGGACCGTCCGCGGGTATCACAATGACGACGGCGATAATGTCGGCTGTTACGGGTAGAGCGATCGTTAAAGGATTGGCTATGACGGGAGAGATAACTCTTAGAGGAAACGTTCTCGGCATAGGCGGACTGAAAGAGAAATCGCTTGCGGCGCATCGTCTCGGCGTTAAAAAGATCGTAGTGCCTAAAGATAATATAAAAGATATTGACGAGATACCGAATATCGTTAAGAACAGTATAGAGTTCATACCTGTCGGAACGATAGATCAGGTATTCAACATAAGTTACGGAGTATAAATGGAAATCAAACAGGCTAGATTCGTGATTTCTGTCGCGGACAAGGAAAAAATACTGACGGAAGAGATTCCCGAGATAGCCGTAGCCGGCAAATCAAACGTCGGCAAGTCTTCTTTTATCAATTTTATGACGAATAACGGAAAACTTGCGAAGACTTCGTCTACGCCCGGAAAAACGAGGCTTATCAATTACTTTGAGATAAATAAGGGCGAATTTATGCTTGTCGATCTGCCTGGGTACGGTTTTGCTAAGGTCACTGACGCGGAAAAGGCGAAATGGGCGAAACTCATGGAAGGATATATCCTCGAAAGCTGCAATCTTGCGAACGTCTTCATTTTGGTAGACGTCAGGCACGAACCTACGGCGCTCGATAAGCAAATGGTGAATTTTCTTCAGTATTATACTATTCCGTTTACCGTCATTGCTACGAAGTGCGACAAGCTGAGCCGCGCTCAAATATCCAGAAGAAAGAGGGAGATAGCCGCCGCGTTCGCTATGGGAGAAGGCAATATAATAACGGTGTCTTCTTTAACGAAAGTCGGTAAAGAAGCCGTTTTGGATAGAATAGAGCAGGTTATAACGCACTTTTTACCAAGAAGCGGAGAGGAAGATACAGACGCTTAGTTTGTTGTCTATAATATCTAAATTATATGTGATATACGGTACTGAGTATTCTTTTGAGATACATACGCTTTTCGTCTAGGAAAGCGTATTTTTTATATTTGCTTATTCTGGCATTTTTAACGCAATTATGAAAATGTAACATATACAAATACCTTATCATATATTATTTATGAAAGGAGGTGAGAAAATGTCATTTTCTAATAATTGTACTAAATCGGATAAAATACCGGGACCGATGCGCTCCAATCCCATGAACGGCATATGCGAAAAGGCGTGTATTCAGGTCAATAAGGTGTTTGACGCATGTATAAAGCAGGAGACTTTGCAAAACGTTCAGTTGACTTTGACCAACGTTACGCCCGAGACCGGACTCGTACTGCCTTATAAGTTTATCAGCGCAAAGTCCGTCGCTACAAGAGCGGAGATCGGCAATCTTATGGTAACGCCTACCGTCGAGGATCCTTGTTTTGCAAGAGTGAGCGGCGAGGTAACTATACCGATTCAGATCGTATTTGTCGACGCTAACGGCACGGAAGGCATGGGAACTGCGAACGTGGTCATACCTAAGGACGTTATGTTACATATTTCGGCGCCGTCTATTATGCCTTATTCTATCGAGGCTGTAGGCAATATCATATGCCCCGAAGGTACGTTCATTAATGCGGATACGCTTGTCGTATCGGCTTGTACTACGGTTATAATGAGGGTTATCATGCAGGTCGATCTGCTCGTTCCGACGTACGGCTACTGCTTTATCCCGCCGTGTCAAGAATATACCGAAGAAGTATGCGACGGCGTATTCGATTTGCCGTTGTTCCCTCAGGAATGCGGCGTAGAACCGAGATGCAAGACTTGCTGAACGCGGCAAAACTAAGGATCGATCTCTTTGCGGAGCTCGCGTAATAAGTTTAGCTATAAGCTATATGCTTTCGGGAACGGCGTCTTAATATGTTAAAATATACTTTTCGTTACCGATGATGAGAGACTAACGTCTTGATATATTTACGCTTTGATTTTGAAATACCGTCGATAATAAAGAGTGCGAGTGGGAAACCGCTCGCATATTTTTAAGCGTATTGATGGAATGATCCGTAAAAACGCCGTTACGTTACCGCGCGGCGTTTTTTTGCATTTGGCGTATAAGGCTTTTCTTTTGCGTTATTTCGGCGGTAAACGGTATGATGCGTATAAGTTGATTGAAAAAAGTTTTTTAATGTGATAGAATAATGTCAACAAGTTTTCGAGGTATGTTATAAGTGAAAGTGTTTGCAATAAGCGATCTACATCTTTCTTTTTCGACGGACAAGCCGATGGATATATTCGGCGAGAGTTGGGATAATTATTTTGACAAGATAAGCTGCGATTGGATGGAGAAGGTAGGCGAGAACGATATCGTGCTCATTGCCGGAGATATATCTTGGGCGATGGGACTGAACGATGCCGCGATAGACATCGGGCACGTTAACGCTCTATCGGGGAAAAAGGTCATCATAAAAGGAAATCACGACTATTGGTGGTCGTCGTATTCGAAAGTGAAGTCGATATTGCCGCCCGAGATGTACGCCGTTCAGAATAACTGCGTTAAGATCGGCAACGTGATAATAGCGGGAACGAGAGGCTGGAATAAGACGTCTAAGGAGGATGACTTGAAGATATACAATAGGGAACTCGGCAGAATGAAGCTGTCGCTCGATTCTGTCGAAAAAATCAGAGAAGAAGGGGATAAGGTCATAGTTATGACGCATTATCCTCCGTTCAACGTCGATCTTTCTAATAACGAAATGACCGACGTCATATCGTCTTACGACGTGGACGCCGTTGTTTACGGTCATCTTCACGGCAAGGATTGCAGGGCGGAAAGGAAGGTTTTCAAAGGTAAAACTTGTTATTATCTTACTTCATGCGATTTGGTCGGCAATCAGCTTGTTGATATCTTGGAGGATTGAATCTATCCTCTTCTGACTTGATAATTATGATTTTAAGGTTAATATATAGCAATTTAATTATAAATTAATCGTAATTTTATAATAATTCACCAATAATAGAACCTTATAGTCTTAATATTGATTTATATATCGTCAGACTAAAAATATGCAGATTTTGCTATTTCATTAATATTTATTTTAGTATTTATTAATATCCTATTTAGTTAAAACATATAATGATTATATATAGCGAATGAACGTCGTAAAATCATCGCTGCTATATTAGGTAATTATTTAATTGTATGATGATATAGTTACTCAGCGTTTTCTGGGGATCATTATAAATCATATATAATATTTATTTAGACGTTGTAAAATTTGAAAAAGACGTTTGTCTTATCACGATTTTGCTAAACTCCTATCGTATAGTTAAGGTTTAATATTATATATTTTATTATTAAATAAATTTTAATTTGTGTTATAAGATTTTATATCTATAAAGTTAAATGTAAATATATGAATATGATACTGGATGCAGAGTCAACGCCGAGCCGAAGCGTTGTTTGGGTAACGGAATTATATATAATGTATATTTATACAAATTTTTTATTATCTGCGCTTCGCAATCGCCAATGTCTTAACGTAAGTAGGGGAAGGGCGGCGTAAATTTTAACGCCGATCTATAGTGTTTGGGCGTAATGTATTTTGAGTTCGATGTCGTCCATATATCTTCAAGCGAACTAAAATAATATGATAAAAATTTTTTTCGCATAAAATACCGATTTCTTTGTTATCGTCGCAAATTTTGATGTTGTCGGCATAGGTGTTTTTATTGATAAATTGCACATATTTTGTCTTAAATGGCGTAGCTTTTTGTTGAAAATTTTCCTTTTTCAAGCATTGTTCTTGGTAAAGATTTTTGATGCAAAAACAAGCGTTTTACGTCTTTGATTTTGTTTGATTTCACGTTCGTTTTTGATTTGATTTGAATTTTCTGAAAATTGTAGGGAATGGCAACCACCGATATATATGCGTTTGTTAAAAAATTAACCCGTTATACTTGTATTCGAACATATATTCGAAACTATATATTGTATACAAACATATGTTTGTTTGAAAAAATATACAATATTTATGAAAAAGTGGTTAAAAGTGGTTGAAATTGGATAAAAAGGGTGATACAATTAGAACGTAAATAAAAGAAGGAGTTGCGACGAATGTTTTTAGGTAGTTTCGAACATCAGGTTGACCAAAAAGGCCGTATGAGATTGCCGGCGTCTTTCAGAAGCGAAATGAAGGGCGATGACATCGTTGCGGTTCAGGGCGCAAACAGAGCGATTTATATATACTCGACTGCCGATCTTAACGAAGAACTTTCGGAATATGAGAAAGTCGGTTTCGCGGATAGCGATAAGACGCACGGCATGGTGATGAGACTCATATCAGCATCGGCGCACAAGATTAGCGAAGACAATCAGGGAAGATTCACGCTTACGCAGAGACTTAGAGCCTTTGCGAATATCCGCAAGGACATAGTGTTCATAGGAAGCGGCAAAAGGATCGAGCTTTGGGACAAAGAGAATTGGGAGAATTATTCGAATTGCAACGACGAGGATTTCGATAGCTTGCTCTTGAAACTCACACCGAAAAAGAAAGGGGATTCCGACGGCGATGGCAGTATTCAATCATAAGTCGGTAATGCTCGGCGAATGTATCGAGAACCTCGATATAAAGCCCGACGGAATATACGTGGACGGAACGCTAGGCGGAGGCGGACATTCTCTCGAGATAGTGAAGAGACTCACGGGTAACGGCAGACTTATCGCAATAGACAAGGACGAGGAAGCGTTAATGTACGCTTCGGGAGTTCTTAAAGAGTATAAGAGCAAGATAACTTTCGTGCATGACGATTATAAGAATATGCCTGAGATACTCGATTCGCTTGGGATAGAAAGTATCGACGGAATACTGCTCGACTTGGGCGTATCGTCTTATCAGCTCGACAACAGAGAGAGAGGATTTTCGTATAACGGCGATGCCGATCTCGATATGAGGATGGACAGAACTCAGTACTTAACGGCATTCAACGTAGTCAACGAATATAACGAGAGCGAACTCGCAAGAGTTATATGGGAGTACGGGGAAGAAAGATATTCGAGACAGATCGCCAGAAATATCTGCAGGATAAGAGAGACGGAAAGCATTGCGACGACGATGCAACTCGCAAAAATAGTGGAGGCGAGTATTCCTGCGGCGAATAGATGGAAGGGCGGCAATCCCAGCAAGAGGACGTTTCAAGCGATACGCATAGAAGTCAACGGGGAATTGAAGGGACTGGGCGACGCGCTCGAGAAAATGACGTTGAGACTGAAGAAAGGCGGAAGGATATGCGTTATAACGTTCCATTCGTTAGAGGACAGGATAGCTAAGACGGTATTCAAAGAGCTTGAAAGATCGTGCGTTTGTCCTCCCGGTCAGCCGATATGCACGTGCAATAAAAGACAAGAAGTAAAACTGATAAATAAAAAGCCGTTAGTGGCGCAAGAGGAAGAATTGGAGAATAACTCGAGAGCGCAAAGCGCAAAGCTCAGAGTTGCGGAGAGAATTTAAGCGCAAAAGTAATAACAAAGAGGGAAGAAGAATATGTTAAAGACGAAGAGACCGACAATTTCATCGAGAAGCAGATATACGAATAATTACAATATCAAAGACAGTTATAGGGATTATGACAGAAATCGCTCCGCATACCGTTACGAGAAGGAGGATAAGTACGATACTTACGTAGATATCGACCTTGCGTACGACGACGATTACATAGCTAACAAAAGAAGGTACGTTCGTCCAGAGGGCGACCCGAGATACAGCAATTTCAGAAATAAATACGAGAAAGACAATAGCGCAAGGTATTCTGCGCCTGCGAAAAAGAAAGCACACAAGATGTCGAATAAAGTGAAAGTATTGATAGGCGTGTATTTTCTTATAGTAGCCGTAGTGGTATCGCTCCTTATTATCAACGCTCTTCCCGTAATGAACGAGGTCGGAAACGCGAGCGCTAACGGTCTAAGCGAAATAGAAAGAGTGGAGATAAGCCCCGAAGGACTCGGAAGAGTCGTAATGAGCGACGGAAGCATAGTTGCTTTGAACGTAACGCAAAGCTCTTTCGAATACGAATACAACATCAACACTAACTGGTTCGACAACATATGCGATTGGATGGAGAATATCGGAGCGTAAGTTTGTCGGAGGACTGACAGTGAAAGACATTTCGAATATAAGGATCAAAAAGAAGTTATTGGCGGTATTTTTGCTGATAACTTTTCTTTTTTGCGCTTTGCTTGGGCGGCTCATGTTCGTTGAAGTATTTATGAACCGCGAATTGCAGATGAAGGCGTTCGATCAGTGGACGCGAGAGCTTCCGCTGGGCGCAAAACGCGGAGTCATTACGGATAGAAACGGCGTGGTTCTCGCCGATTCCAAAACCGTGTATACGATGTATATCCGCCCTAATTCCATTAAAGCCCACGAAGAAATAGCGCGCGTGACTAGCGACGTTCTTTCGCTGAGTTACGATAGCGTATACGCAAAAGTCACGAAAAAAGGGTCGTCGGAAATAAAAATAGCTACGGATATAGAAAGAAGCGATATGTTGAAAATAAAGAGCTACGATTTCGACGGAGTATTTTTCGCGACTAAAAGCAAGCGATATTATCCTTACGGCAATTTTTTGACGCAGCTTCTCGGATTCACTAACGTTGACGGTAACGGACAAAGCGGTTTCGAGCAGTACTACGACAACTATCTTTCTGGCGTCGACGGCAAACTTTACAATGAAACCGACCTTATAGGTAAAAAACTGACGGGGTCTGCGGATAGGTATCTTCCTGCGATAGACGGACTCAATACGACGCTCACTATAGATTTCGAGATACAGGGATACGCCGAAGGAGCCGTACGCGACGCGATGCAACGCTACGACGCCAAGAGCGCGTCTTGCATAATAATGAACCCGAAGACGGGCGAGCTTCTCGCTTACGCGCAAGCTCCGTCATTCGATCTCAACGATATTCCGAGAGACGATCTCGATTCGCTTTTTGCAAACTCGAAGCCGAATATGGTGAGTACTGTTTACGAACCGGGGTCGACATTTAAGATACTGACTTCCGCTATAGGTCTCGAAGAAAACGCCTTTTCGAGCAATCACTCTTTTTACTGTCCCGGTTACAGGATGATAGACAATCAACGCATAAAGTGCTGGAGAAGTATCGGGCACGGTTCTCAAAGTTTCCCCGAAGGTATCGCTAACAGTTGTAACTGCGTGTTTATGGATATCGCGGGAAAGGTCGGAACGGCGACGATGTATGATTATTTCGATAAATTCGGACTTAACAAAAAAACGGGAATAGATATAAAAGGCGAAACCAGCGGACTGTTTATCAAAGAGAGCAGCGTAAAGAACGTCGATATCGCGAGAATAGGATTCGGTCAGGCGGTAGCGGTCACGCCTATCGGACTCATCAGCGCGGTATCTAGCGTCATAAACGGAGGATACAAGATAACTCCGCGCGTATTAAAGAGCGTTGAGGACGCGAACGGTAAAAGCATATCTACGGCTTCAGGCTCTTCGGGCGATAGAATAATATCCGAAACGACCAGCGCGACGATGAGAGAATACCTTGAAGGAGTAGTAAGTCACGGCGGAGGCTCGCACGCTTACGTTCCGGGGTACAGAATAGGCGGAAAGACGGGAACGGCTCAAAAATACGAGGACGGAAAAATCGCAAGCGGAAAATATATATCTTCGTTTTTGGGATTTGCGCCCGTTGAAGATCCCGAATACGCAGTACTTATGATAGTAGACGAACCTAAGGGATACGTTTATTACGGTTCGCTCGTCGCGGCGCCGTACGCGGGGAAGATCTTCAGCAATATTTTCGCATACAAGAATATGAAGCCGAACTATACCGATAAAGAGCTCGAGGAGCAGGGCAAGACCATAACAATGCCCGATCTTAGGGGTATGGGAATAGTCGAAGCCGTCAATGAGCTTAGACGTTTAGGACTCAATTACGAATACAGCGGCGAGAGCGGAAAGGTAATATATCAGTTTCCGGCGCCAATGGCGGAGATCAATTCCAAAACGGTGACATTCTTCGAACTTGGATGAGCAGCGGAAAGATTTTTGCAAACGGAATTTTTGAGAAAAGACGGCGCGTTTGAAAATAGCCGCATCGTGAAATCAAAATACACGTCAGCCTAACGGCGTCGCCGATTCGGTTTCGTATGCAAACTACCGCAAAATGCGACAATATATTTTGTCGTATATTGCGATAATTTAGCGAATAATGCGAATATCATCTAAAAGCATAATAATATAACTAAAATATTATTGTGTTTGCAAAATTATGACAGAGCAGACCGCTCTGTCTTTTTTTATGAGGTGATGTATGAGACTTGGCAATCTTATGAACGGGATAATTCCCAAGAGCGAAATATTTTTTATGAACGAAAATATCAAAAAAATCGAAACGGATAGCAGAAAATGCGATAGCGAAAGCGTCTTTTTTGCAATGAAAGGAAGGAATGATAACGGTATGAATTACATAGACGACGCTATCGAGAGGGGCGCAAAAGTTGTGGTAAGCGAAGAGACTATCGAAAGAAAAGACGTCAAGAGCATCGTCGTCGACGACGCCAGAAAAGCGTACAGCATCATGGCGGCGAATCTATTCGAGTGCCCCGCGAAGAGTATGAAGATAATTGCCGTCGTGGGTACGAACGGCAAGTCGACGACCGCGCACTTTATATACGAAATTTTGAAAAGCTGCGGACTTTGCGCGGGTATAATAGGTACTCACACCGTAAAATTTAACGGAGTTAAGCTATCGCACGATATGACGACACCCGATCCCGTCGATCTCAACAGGTATCTCAGGAGTATGGAAGAGAGCGGCGTGGAATACGTAGTTATGGAGGTATCGGCTCACGCTATATATCTTGAAAAACTTTACGGGATAAAATTCGATATGGCGGTGTTTACGAATTTTTCTCAAGATCATCTCGATTACTTTAAGGATATGGAGGAATACGGCAGGATAAAGGCGGGATTTTTCAAGAGCAGTAACGTAAGGCTCGCTATCGTGAATACCGACGACGTTCTTGGGAGAAATATCGCAAAAGGCGCGGATATTCCGGTGTTTACGTACGGGCTCGATAATCCTTCGGACGTGTTCGCTATAGATATAGAGAGCGGCGAGCGAACGAAATTCATCGTCAACATACTTGACGAGGTGGCTACGTTCGATACCGCGCTTCTCGGGAGATTCAACGTCTACAATATATTGGGAGCGTCGCTCGTGGCAAGACTCATAGGGATATCGCTTGAAGAAATACAAGAGAGCGTAAAAAATATATCGCCGTGCGAAGGGCGTTTTAACGTTATTATAGCAAAGGGAGTGAAATTCGTCATAGATTACGCGCATACTCCCGACGGACTCGAGAACATTCTTAAAGAGCTTAGGAATATGACGGAAAACAAACTGAGAGTGGTATTCGGTTGCGGCGGAGACCGAGATAGATCGAAGCGCGCGGTCATGGGAAAAATAGCGGGAGAATATGCCGACGAAGTAGTTTTGACTAGCGATAATCCGAGGAGCGAGGACAGACTCGCTATAATCGAAGATATACGCGCGGGAGTTGAAGATACTACTGTCGTCGTCCTTCCGAATAGGGAAGACGCTATAAGATACGCGTACGCGATGTCGAATAGCGGAGACGTCGTTCTGATCGCAGGAAAGGGCTCGGAAGATTACATAGAAGAGAAGGGCGTCAAGACGTATTTCAGCGACAAAGAAACTCTTCTCAGGATCAGGGAGGAGGAAAATGGCATTTGAATTGCGTTTATTGCTTGCTGTCGTAACGAGCTTTATACTGTCTATGGTTCTTGCGCCGCCCGTCATCAAAATGACGAAAAAATTCAAAGCGTCGCAGAGCATACTAGAGTACGTTGATAATCATAAGGGAAAAGAGGGTACGCCGACTATGGGGGGTATGATTTTCCTCGTATCGATGAGCGTCACGTCCTTTATTTTCTGCGGATTCAAGAGCAAGTTTCTCCTTGTCGGTATAGGAATAACTCTAGGGTACGGACTGCTCGGCTTTCTCGACGATTTTCTCAAAATTAAGTTTCGGCATAACGAAGGACTTAAAGCGTATCAGAAGATAATAGGACAGCTCGGCATAGCCGTTATAGTCACCGTTTTTGCCTACAAGTATTCGTATATCGGAAGCGTCGTCAATATTCCGTTTACCGATATAGAGTTCGATATGGGCTTGTTGTATATTCCGTTCACTCTTCTCATATTTATCGCGACGACGAACGCTGTTAATTTGACTGACGGCATAGACGGACTTGCGGGATCCGTAACGGGTATCTATACCGGTATCTTTACTCTTATTACAGTCGTTCTTTGTATCAGACTCGAAGGCGACGTTATACTAAGAGACGAGACCGCTTCTTTAGGCGTTATGAGCGCGAGTCTTTTCGGCGCGCTTCTCGGTTTTCTTTGGTTTAACTCCAATCCCGCAAAAATATTTATGGGAGACACGGGCTCGCTAGCTCTCGGCGGAGCGGTAAGCGTCCTTGCCGTTTTTACGAAAAATCCTTTTTTGATACCTATGATAGGCATAATGTATATGCTCTCCTGCATATCAGTAATTATACAAGTGCTTTATTTTAAGCTGACGAACGGAAAGAGAGTGTTCAAAATGGCGCCTTATCACCATCATTTGCAGTATAAAGGATATACGGAAAATAAGATCGTCACTTTCTACTCTATCGTTACGTTGCTCTTCGGCTTGACCGCGCTTGTAAGTACGGTGATAGGAAGGTAGGAAATTGAAGGCTTTGGTTTATGGCAGAGGGATCAGTGGCAAAGGAAGTGAAAAACTTTTGATCGAAAAAGGTTATTCCGTCGAATATGTTTCGGACGATACGGGAAACGAGGTTCTTGACGATGCGGATCTTCTCGTGTTGAGCCCGTCGGTTCCTCTGGAACGTCCTCTCGTAAGACGCGCGGAGCTTGGCGGGATCGAAGTCGTCGGAGAAATGGAGCTTGCTTCCAGATACGTCGATAACGATATTATCGCCGTAACGGGAACGAACGGAAAGACTACTACTACCATGATGATATCGTCGCTACTTACGGAAAGCGGACTGAAACACAAAACTCTCGGCAATATCGGCAAGAGTTTTGCGGGTAGCGTCAGCAACGTGGAGAAGGACGATATGATACTTCTCGAAGTGTCGTCTTTTCAATTAGAGACGATAACGTCGTTCAGGCCGAAGGTCGCAATACTTTTGAACATAGCGCCCGATCATCTGGAGCGGCATAAAACTTACGACGAATACGTAAGGGTCAAGACTTCGATATTCGAGAATATGACGAAGAACGATTTCGCTATCGCAAACTACGACGACGAAGCGGTCAGGAACGCGGCGAGCGGGATTATGCCGAGTACATATTATTTCAGCGTTAAAGAGAGAGTAAGGGGAGCTTACGTTCAAAACGGACACGTGTTTTTCATGGGCGAAAAGATGTTTCCGCTCGAAAATCTCAAGTTTAATGCGGAACATAATATCGCCAACGCGCTTGCGGTAATAACGCTTGCCAAGATATTCAATATACCCAATTCGATAATTCTAAGAAGTTTTAACAAGTTTACTCTTCCTCCGCACAGAATAGAGTTTGTCGGCAAATACAACGGAAAAAACTATTTTAACGACAGCAAAGCCACTAATATAGACGCGACCATAAAGGCGGTCAAATCAATGAGAGGGAGCACGGCGCTCATTGTTGGGGGCTATGATAAAGGCATCAGTTATTATAGACTTTTCGCATCTCTTGACAAAAAGGTAAAATGCGTCGTGATTTTCGGTCAGAACCGCCATAGAGTAGAGGAATGTATCAAAGATTTCGACATACGTTACTATGTTTGCGACACGTTGTCGCTCGCAATAACCTCCGCGAAAAAAGAGAGGGTCGAAAACGTGCTTTTTTCTCCTGCGACGTCGAGTTACGATATGTTCAGAAACTATGAAGAAAGAGGAGAGGTCTTTACTCAATTGGTAGGTGACATAAATGAAAAATGACGGGATCTCAAGAGGAAAAGCCGGTTTTCGAAAACGTTTCGGCAAGATGGAGAACGCTCTTTCTTTGAAAAACGATCTCTCCGTCGCCGTCGTCAATAAGAGGAAGATAGTTTCTTTTAAGGGAAAAGAACTTTCTATAGTTTTTATCACGCTCGCGCTCGTTGTCTTCGGAATAATCATGCAGTACTCCGCGAGCTGTTATTCTGCGGAGCGCGAGACTGGCGACAGCTTCTTTTACGTCAAAAAGCAGGCGGTATCGGCTATCGTGGGACTTGTCGCAATATTGCTCGTGCCAAAACTGAAATTGAAATACCTTTTTAAGGCTCGATATATTATCCTCGCGGTAGCGTACGTTCTTCTCGCGCTTGTATTCGTTCCCGGATTAGGCGTTGAAAAGTACGGCGCAAGGCGGTGGATTAATCTTGGTTTTACAACGCTTCAGCCTTCGGAAGTAGCTAAGTTCGCATTGGTAATATTCATCGCGGGAGAGCTGTCTAAAAAGAGCGCGGTAACGTTCAAAAATATGCTTCCGATACTCATAGCTACGGCGATCATGTGCGTTCTTATAATGCTCGAGCCCAATATGTCTATAACTATGTGCGTCGGCGCGGTAATGCTCATAATGCTCTTTATAGGGGGTATGAAGTTCAAACATTTCGCCGCGTTCGCTGTGCCGATAGCGGTGCTCATACCTCTCATGATACTGCTCGAACCATACAGACTCAAAAGGCTAATGGCGTTTCTCGACCCTTGGGCTTCGCCGCAGGGCGAAGGATATCAGCTCATTCAGTCCTTTTACGCGCTCGGTTCGGGAGGCTTTTTCGGGGTAGGTCTCTTTAATTCGAGACAAAAATATCTTTTTCTTCCTTTTGCGGAATCGGATTTCATTTTTTCGATAATAGGCGAAGAATTGGGATTCGTCGGCTCGTTCTTCGTTATCGCGGTCTTTGTGCTCATAATATTCTACGGTATCAGGACGGCGATGAGAGCCGAAGACAGGTTTTCGATGTTCTTGGTTGCGGGCATTACAGCGATAATAGCTGTTCAGTCGGTCATCAATATTGCCGTAGTCAGCGGTTCGATACCGCCTACGGGATTGCCACTTCCATTCGTCAGCAGCGGCGGAAGTTCTCTTGTTATGTTCATGTCGGGCGTCGGCATCATGAGGAGCGTAGCGCTAAGTCACACATAATTCGAGATAGCATACAATGTAAGTAGACATACTTAGGAGATGGCAAATGGAAAAATTGATAATAAACGGCGGAAAGAGATTGAACGGTTCTCTTGACGTTATGTCTGCCAAAAACTCTATATTGCCGCTTCTATCCGCGAGTATACTTACGGACGAAGAGGTGGTTATACATAAATGTCCCGAAATAAGCGACGTCGAGAGCATGATAAAAATACTCATGAAGCTCGGCGTAGACGTTAAGAGGGAAGGAAGCGATATAATAATCAATGCGAGTACGATAAACTCTTGTCTTATTCCGACGGAATTGGCGGGGGAACTACGTTCTTCGATATTTTTGCTCGGCTCTATCATAGCTAAACTAAGGTGCGGACAGGTGGCGTATCCGGGAGGGTGCGACATAGGCATACGCCCTATAGATATACATATAAAAGGACTCAAAGAGCTGAATATAGATATCAGAGAAGAGTTCGGACATATAGTATGCGACGGCGAAAATATGAAAGCCGCCGATATTATTCTCGATATACCGAGTGTCGGAGCTACCGAAAATCTGATGATGGCTTCGGTGTTTACCGAAGGAGTCACCGTCATAAGGAACGTCGCGAAAGAGCCAGAGATAGTCGATCTCCAGAACTTTCTCAATCTAATGGGCGCGGATATCAGAGGCGCGGGAAGCAGCGTTATATTTATAAGAGGCGTAAAAAAACTTCACGGTGTGGAATACACGCCTATTCCCGACAGGATAGTTGCGGGAACGTATCTTATCGCGGGCGCCATGTGCGGCGGGAAAATAGAACTGAGCGGCGTCGTTTCGGAACATATTCATTCGCTTATTGCAAAACTGACTAAAACCACTTGCAATATCGAAGTGAAAAATGATAAAATAAAACTGTATTCGAACGGTGATCTGAGAGCGATCGAAAAAATAGAGACGATGTATTATCCGGGATTTCCGACTGACCTTCAAACGCAGATGATGGCGATGCTTACGACAGCGTCGGGCACGAGCGTGATAGTTGAGAATATTTTCGAAACGAGGATGAGGGAGGTTCCCGAGTTTATCAAGATGGGCGCCGACATTATCGTAAAAGGTCGGACGGCGATAATACACGGAGTCAAGCGGTTGCACGGAGCGGACGTCGTAGCGACGGATCTAAGGGGCGGCGCGTCTATGGTGCTCGCCGGACTCAGAGCCGAAGGAGTAACTACTGTACGGGAACTTAGGCATATCGACAGAGGATACGAGTCGATAGAAAAATGTTTTGAGAGTCTCGGCGCGGATATAAGAAGGATGAATTGATGAACAAGAGACTGATAATAGCGTTCATATGTCTTGTAGTGATAGCGATACCCATAATAGTTATTTCGGCGGTATTCACTGTCGGAAGCATAGACGTTATCGCGATAGGAGACGGCTTCGAGTACGATGAAGAGGCTATTATCGAAAATACAGGCATAAAGCTCGGCTCCAGTATTTTCACCGTGAGCGAGAAAAAGGCGATCGACAACGTCGAATCGAAAGATCCGACTATCAAAGTAGTGAATATCGAGAGGATATTCCCAAACAAAGTCGTTTTGAATATAGTAAAACGTATTCCCATCGTCGCCATAAAGACGAAGGACGCTTACGCTCTTATCGACAGAGAGATGCGGGTCGTTGAAATAACGGATACTTTGGCGGGACGCGATCTCGTCATATACGAGGGATATACCCTTGATAAAGAGGGGCTTGATCTCAGCGGAATAATAGAGCTCCCGAAGAGCAATCTCGGCGTATATATACTCGACGGCATAGTAAAGGGCTTTGAAGCAAAAGAATACGTTAATTCGCGTCTTCCTGCGATAGTGAGAAGCGTATCGGTAAACTATGATTTATCGATCGCGAGCGTTAATATAGAAACGGGTACGTCGTTCGAGATATTCGTCAATTCCAACGTTTCGATAAAGGATCAGCTCGTTAGCGTCATAGGGATTTACGAAAAAGACAGGGAAGACGAAAGTTCCCGAATAAAAAGCGGAGCGTACTACTTCGACACGGATAATAACGCTTGGAATTGGAGAGCATGATTTTGAATAATGCCTACGCAAGACGCGTAGGTTTTTTATTTTGCGTTTTAACGCGGTCGATTTCTGTGGACGAACATAGCCGTCTGTATGTAACATACAAAGTTAAATCTGACTTTATATAATATTTATAATATTAAAGCGTTGACACGCGGATATTTTCGTTATATAATAAAAAATAACGGAGGATTCTTATGCTAAAGACGAAGAACGTTGCTTTACTTGACATAGGCTCTAAAACGGTAGATTTGTTTTACGGTAACGCTTACGGCAATAACTGTAATGTCGTCGCTATGGGTTCGGAGAGTTATTCGGGCTTTACTAACGGCGAATTTTTCGAGCCGGACAAGCTTAAGGACGTTATAGACAGCGTCGTCAGACAGGTTGAGAATCGTACCGGCAAAGCGGTTAGAAGACTTTACGTTGCCGTTCCCGGGGAGTTTACGAAGGTAGTGATAAGACGCGTTTCGGAGAACTTCCAAAAGCCGCAGCAGATAAAGGATTCCGATATCGTGAGGCTGCTAAAGAGAGCGGAGGAGCTAAGCGATAACAGCGAATACGTGAATATCAATACAGCGCTCATAGGTTACGAAACGGACTCGTTCAGGCAGCTCGGAACTTCTTCTGAAGAGCTATTGACGCGTTCTATCGACGCGATAGTTTCGTCGGTATTATGCGAGAGGAATTTCATTGACGTTATGAACGGAATATTCGAGTATTCGGGAATAAAAGAGGTCAAATATATATCCTCGTCTTTTGCGGAAGCTCAGTATTTGACGGATGAAAAAGAAAGAGATAAGGGCGTCCTTTTGTGCGACGTAGGATATCTTACGACGACGGTCATGCTCGCTAAGGGAGACGGACTTATGGATATGCGTTCGTTTTCGTTGGGCGGAGCTCATATCGCGGCAGATTATACGATGGCGTACGATTTGGATTTTCAGTCGGCGTCGAGACTTTTTGACAAAGTCAATCTAAAACTTGCTCCCAAAGGATTTGAGGATTATCGGGTCGAGACCAAGGACGGAATACTAAAATTCAATATGAGCGAGGTCAACAATATTACTTTCGACAGACTCGATATGATAGTCGATATGATAAAGAGGTGCATAGCTTCGTTCAAAGGAAATTGCAGAGAATTTACTCCGATATTTTTTACGGGCGGCGGCGTTTGCGGTTGCAAAGGCGCGTTTGAGTACATCGCTTTCAATTTGCAGAGAAAGTACGACGTAAGAGTTCCGAACGTGGTAAAGTACAACGTTCCGTGGTATTCTTCGTCGGTCTCGTCGTTAAGTCTCGCTTGTAAGATCGAAGAGAGCAATTCTTTTGTACGGGGATTCGTTAATAAGTTATTTGGAGGAAGAAAAAATGGGTGAATACAGCGAAGTCGGTTCGAACGTCAACATAATGGTCATGGGCGTCGGCGGCGGCGGAAATAACGCCGTCAACAGAATGATAGCCGATAACGTTAAAAACGTTGAATTCGTTGCCGTCAATACGGACAAGCAGGCGCTTAACGCATCGAGAGCTACGCGTAAGATAACTATAGGGGAAAAACTTACAAGGGGTTTCGGCGCAGGCGCCGATCCTAATAAAGGCGAACAGGCTGCGGAAGAGAGTAAGGAAACGATAAAGTCCACTCTCAAAGGCGTCGATTTGCTGTTCTTGACGGCTGGCATGGGCGGCGGCACAGGTACGGGAGCAGTCCCTCTTATTGCCAGCATCGCCAAAGAAATGGGAATACTTACCATTGCCGTAGTTACTAAGCCTTTTAACTTCGAAGGTCAAAGACGTATGGCTAATGCTTGTAAAGGTATAGACAGATTGCGTAAACACGTAGATACGCTTCTTGTTATCCCGAACGAGAGACTCAATAAGATAATGACGAACGGCACTTCCTTTGCAGAGGCGTTCAGATATGCCGACGACGTATTGAAGAAAGGTATCGCAGGCATATCAGATCTCATAACCAAGCAAATGGAGATAAATCTCGATTTTGCCGATATCAATACCATAATGCGAGATAAAGGTATCGCGCATATGGGCGTGGGAGAGGCAGACGGCGACGGCAAAATGCTCAAGGCTGTGCGTCAGGCTGTATCCAGTCCGCTACTTGAGACCAATATAGACGGCGCTACGGGCGTTATCTTGTGCTTTAGCGGAGATAAGAATATGCCGCTTGAGGAAATCGGAAAGGCGACGGATCTCGTGAGAAACGCCGTAGACGCGGAAGCTAACATTATTTTCGGTCTCGACATAGATAAGGAAGTCGACGAGGATAAGGTAAGAGTTATTCTCATAGCTACAGGTTTTAAGGAACCGGTTAGCGAAGAGGAGAAGATCAAGAGCGAAAGAGTCTCCGCGGTAAAGGCAAACGAGTCCAATCAGGCTTCGCAGAGACCGCAACAGAGCGAAGTTTCTCAGCCGCGTTCGAGATATAGATTCACTGACGCCGACGATATGAGGAATCGCTATGAAGACGACGGTCTCGACATCTATTTCCCGACGGATCAGGAGAGGAACGCGCCTAAGGACACGGGAAGACTTATACCGAACGATAGCGATTTGCCTCCGTTTATAAGACATCTTCAAGAAAAGAAGAAAAAATAATTTATAAAATATTCGATAATTAAAAATGCGTCTTAAGGTTGAGATCAACTGCTGCGGACGCATTTTTTATTAAAGTATGACGATGCGGGCAATACGTACGGTATTTTCTCAAACGGAGCGATTTAATGGATATATTTGATTTGATTGATCTATACAACGGCGCGGAAAGCGAAAAGGATACGGCGAAGTGTATGTCTTTGGCGGACGGTAACTATAAGTCTTTTCTTGCGAATATCGATAAAGTGATATCAGAGAGAAAAATAATATACGCTATTTTCATCCTTTCGCGAAAGAAAAAAGCGGCAGAATATATAGCAAAGGACGAAAGTCTTTTGTCTCGGATCAAAGATTATACGAACTCTGACGACGGAAAAGTCAGAAAGAACGCTTATTCGGCAATGTATAATATAGGCGCTGAGAAAGAAGAGTTTTTTGACGGACTCAAAAGAGAAGAGACCAATTACGTGATAGCGCATATCGTTAAATTGCTATTGAAAAAGGATAGAAATAACGTTTTCGAGCTGAAAAGTCTTTCAAAAAAGTGGGATTTGACCGATAAACATATAAAAGAAGCTATAGGTGAAATAAATAAAGTTCTAGAGATAAAAAAAGGCAATAATGGCAAAAGGCTGTATATGAAGCGCATTTGCGCGGGCGATAAATTATTGCTTACGTGTCCGAAAATCGGGGTTGACGCATTAAGGAACGACGCTTTGCATATCTTTGATAACGTCGTCAAAACGAAAAACGGCGTTATCGTAGAGGATTTGAAAGATATAAATGATTTGAATAGCATACGTACCTTTAACGATGCGTTCATCATTGTAGAGGGTTTGATCGACGTAAGGACGTCGTTTGACGAGTTTTGCGGTATGCTAGCTGATTCGCTTCATAAAGAAGAGATACTCTTCAGATTCGGAATAGAAGATCGCGTGATAGATTACCGTATCGAATACGACGCTAAATCTTCGTTTGAGGACAGAATATCAAAGACGCAAGCTATAGCGAGGGAATTAGATAAAAAAGAAGGATTTCGAAACAGCGCGGATAACTATTTCTTATTGATAAAAGTTGATGAAAAAGACGGCGTCTTGAGCGCGTATATGGCGTGCAGTTTTTACGACGTCAGGTTTTCTTATCGCAAAAACAAGTTGCCTGCATCCGTCAATCCCGTAACTGCTAATATTGTTTCAGCGCTTGCGGAACGTTATATCATCGGAAAAGAACGCGTTCTCGACTGTTTTTTGGGAACGGGAACTATGCTTATCGAGTTCATTAAAAGGTATTCTCCGAAATTGGCGGTCGGCGCCGATATCGAAAGAAAAGCGATAGCAATGGCAAAGGAAAATTTCGCGTTAGCCGATATCGTCGCAAAAACGCGGTTTTACGTATGCGACGCGGCAAAATTCGATTGCGGAGAAACTTTCGACGTTATTGTCTCCAATCTTCCTTTCGGAACGCGAGTACTAAGACACGACGCGGTAAAATTACTTTATAAAAATTTTGCGAGAAATCTAAGAAGTCTTCTTTCGGACGACGGCATAGCGATTTTGCTGACGACTGACGGCAAGGATCTAAGAAATGAGCTCGTTGCCAACTCTATGGATATATCCGCCGAATTTAGGATAGAGAGCGGCGGACTTATTCCGTTCGTATTTATAGTTTCAAAATAAAAGAAAAACGATTTGATTGACAGGGTTCGCCGATAGGCGGGCTCTTTTTTAATTCTAATACATTTATTTACTATTTTGTCGATTTGGCATATTGAAAACGCGTGAGAATATCTTGTAATAAGGTGAGAGAATGTTAATTGATTTATTGCCTCGAGACATCATGTGTATTCTCGATAAAAACGATAGAGTAGACAAAATTACCGAGCTCCGTTTGAGAGTCGGCAAGCCTATCGTGTATTGCGACGGAGCAACGTGGCATACGCTTTACGACGGTAACGAAAGCGTTATCTGTAATAAGGATTTTGTCGGTCATATATTGGAAGTCGCTACAGGACGCTCTATGTACGCCTATAGCGAACAGATCGCCCGAGGCTATCTCACCGCTAACGGCGGGATAAGAATAGGACTTACGGGGCAAGGCGTCGAAGAAAACGGAAGACTTGTAACGTATAAAAACATCAATTATCTTGCCGTAAGAATACCGCACGAAATAAAGGGGTGCGCTAACGAAACTATAGAAAAGATAGGCGGTTTCGATAGAAACGTACTTGTGATATCAGAACCCGGCGCGGGCAAAACGACGATGCTTCGCGACTACGTGAGACAAGCCTCTAATTTCGGAAATAACGTGCTGCTTCTTGACGAACGCAACGAAGTATCTGCAACGTATATGGGAAAGCCGACGCTCGACGTAGGGAGGAATACGGACGTCGTATCGAATACTTCCAAGACGGAATGTTATAAGAGCGCCGTGCGTTCGATGTCGCCCGATATAATAGCTACCGACGAGATATTCGGAAGGAGTGAAATAGAAGCGATCTTCGACGCCGTAAGGTGCGGGGTAAAGGTCATAGCGACGGTCCATTCTAACGGCATAGAGTCGCTCATGAGAAGCGAGTACGGAAGGCTCGGCGAGATATTCGACAACGCCGTTATACTATCAAAAAAGCCAAAGGTAGGGACTGTTAAAGAAGTTACGGCATTGAGGTGTAAAAATGCTTAAAATGATATGCGGCGCGATACTGTGCGTATGTCTCGGCTATATAGGTCTCGAGATAAAGAAAGTATACGCTGTGAGAGTAAGGTATCTCGAGGATTATACGGCGTTCATAAACGAACTCATAGAGGAAATATCTTTTTTCAAGAGCCCGATAGGCAAATTTGTGGAAGGAATCAAAGAGTTTAAGAAAAAGGAGTTCAGAAAGACTCTCGACGAGTTCGAAAAAGCGGTAAGCGAAAGCAGAGAATTCGTTCTCAAAAACGTATATCTGAATAAGCGAGATGTAGAAATAATACAAAATTGCTTTAATTCTATCGGAAAGACAGACGCCGCAACGCAGCTTACGAATCTCAAAAACAGTAAAATATACGCGGAAGGTATGTTGAAACGCGCGGAAAAGGAATATAAGACGAAAGGACAACTTTACGGAAAACTCGGAATATTGCTCGGACTTGCCGTAATGATAATTGTTGTATGAGGTGACTATGGGGATCGATATAATATTTAAGATAGCGGGCGTGGGGCTCATTACGGCGATAGTTAACAGTATACTTAAAAAGTGCGATAAAGACGAAATAGCTACGTTTGTAACGCTTGCAGGGCTCGTTATCGTGCTCGTTATGGTAATAGATATGGTGCTCGGACTGTTTGATAATATCAAGGAAATATTGAGGCTTTACTGATCATGGAGATATTCAAAGTTGTGGGAATAGGGCTTATCGGCGCGATAATGACTCTCTTTCTTAAAAACTCCAAATCCGATTTTACTATGCTTACCGTGCTTGCGACAGGCATAGTCCTCCTCATAATAATAATCAATTCTTTAAGAGACGTTATAGAGGCGTTCAATGAAATAGTATCAAAGAGCGGAGTCAACGACAAACTCTTCAGCGGTATATTGAAAATCGTAGGAATAGGTTACGTTACGGAATACTCGGCAAATATATGCAACGATTTCGAATGCAGCGCGATCGCAAAGAAAATACAGCTTGCAGGAAAGATATCCATTTTTCTCATGGCGATGCCCATAGTTTTGGCGCTCATTGAGGCTGTTTCGAAATTGGTAGGTGTATCATGAAAAAAACTCTTATTTTGCTTGCAATAATTCTAATTTGTTTGAGTTTTTATAATAATACCGTTTACGCAGACGAAAAAAGCGATATAAAAGAGGAACTTGAAGGAAACGTCGGAGACAATCTCGACAAGATAGATTTCGGGCAGTTCGACGAGTTTTTGTCTAGGGTTTTCGAAGACGGACAAGGTCTCGGCGAGGATATACGCAGTTTTGTAGAAAGCGTTATAAAGGGCGAGCAGAAACTGGGATTCTCGGATTTTCTTTCGATCGCCGCGAGGTACGTGTCGAAAGAGTTTACGGGATTTATTCCGCTCATCGTGACGATAGTTGCGATAGCTATTCTTTTTTCAATGATAGACGGGCTGTCTTCGTCTTTTATGAATAAGGGAACGACGGAGATAATTTATTTCGTATGTTACTCCGCAATTATCGTCATCATTACTGGAAGCGTCGGGGTATTGCTTGCGGACGTAGTGAAGACGTGTAATACGATGTTCGATCTTATGGCGATGACTTTTCCGATACTATTGACGCTTATGACGGCGCTTGGGGGAGTTGTCAGCGTCTCCGCCTATAAACCGTTAATGGCGGTTTTGACGGGCACTATAGGCGGTATTATAACAAAATTCGTTATTCCGTGTTTTATAGTTTCGATAGTGTTTGCTATTGCCGGAAGTTTGAGTAAAAATATAAAACTCGATAAAATGACAAAATCGGTAAAAAGCGTCGGTGAGTTCGTTCTAGGACTGATATTCAGTCTCTTTACAACGTTCGTAACGCTAGAGGGCATTACAGGTTCCGTAATTGACGGCATATCTGTAAAATCTGCAAAATTTGCTATTGGCAGTTACGTTCCCGTATTGGGTGGGTATCTTTCGGAAGGATTCGATTTGGTATTGGCGAGCTGTGTGCTCATAAAAAATGCTTTGGGATTTACCGGTATCATAGTTATGCTACTCATCATAATCGCTCCGATAATAAAGATAGCGGTATTTTCGATAGTGCTGAAACTCGTAGCCGGAATAGTAGAGCCGCTTTGCGATAGCAGAATATCATCGTTGATATATTCTATTTCCAAGAGTATGACTCTGCTTATAGCTATTCTGCTCGGTACCGCGTTCATGTTTCTCATTATGAGTATGCTCGTAATATATACGCTTAATATAGGAATTTAGGAGAATAACATATGGCGGCGTGGGTATTAAGTATAGTCGGTATAGTCTCTATAGGAGTATTACTTGACATTATTATCCCCGAAGGGGAGATCAATAAGTACATAAAGGGTATCTTTTCCATAGTTACGATATGCGTTATCATAGCGCCGCTTCCGAAGATCATCGACAAGAATTTCGATATTACGGACTATTTCGGAACCGAGAGCAGTATAGCGGTAGACGAAAGATTCGTCGAAGAGGTCAACGGGGAAAGAGTGGCGGAGCTTGAAAAGAGCGTGGAGACAATGCTTAAAAGCAACGGTATCGACGGCGTTAAGGTCGAGATAATAGTAAGATCTTACGATACGCTCGATATCGAGAGCGTAAAGGTGAGCGTGGACAAAGACGGCGCGGATAAAGAGTTCATAACCGATCTTGTCGCAAACAAACTCGGCATAAAGAAAACGGAGGTGAGATTAATTGTCAGCGAGTGAAAAAGAAAAGGTTTTAGACAAAAGAGAAAAGAGCGGTAGTAACGGCGAAGGAAAAGGACGAAAAATTTTCGAAAAAATTCGTTCAGTCAAGCATATTGAAGTGATCGTCGCAATAATATGTTGTGTAGTGCTCGTTTTGGTTTATTTCGGAGGAAGCGAACTTTCTTCGAATAAGAAGAATAACGTTGTTACAACGACGAGCGAGTCGGACAAACTGCTCGGCGACATGGAGAAGATACTCGGTAGCATCAAAGGAGTCGGGAAGGTAAACATCCTCATTAATTATAGCGGCGGAAAACGTATCGAGATAGCAAGCAAAGTCGAAACCGTTACCAAAGTCGATTCCGACGGAACCGTGTATACGATCACTGAGAATAGGTCGCCTATAATAGTGAGCGGTAACGGCGAGTCGAAACCGATAATTCTAAAGGAAGAGAGCGCGGCGATCGAGGGCGTTATAATCGTCGCGGAAGGCGCGGACAACGCAGGGGTGAAGCTACAGCTCATCAGCGCGGTAAAAACGCTTCTCGACATAAATCCCGATAAAATTAAGGTATTTTCTATGAAATAACCGAATAGAGTATAGACGTAAAGACAAACGATGAGCGGATAAGTAAGATGTACGCTTTAACGCCGGATGTATTTAGCGGAGCTTGGTTCATTTACCGAAGAGGAATGAAATATGAAAAATTCGATTTAGGTATTTGTAACATGAATACAAATTATATGGAGGTATGTTGATATGTCAGCAAACAAAAAGAAAATAATAGTATTGTGCACAATGGTATTATTGCTGGTCGTTACAGGCGTTCTTAACTTCTTTATCGGACAGAAGTTGCCGTCCGGAGACCCGAACGACGGTAATACCGTAACAACGTTCTTTGCAAGTCACAGAACGAACAGAGAGAGCGCGAGAGCGGAGGAGATTGCTTATCTTGACGCGATCATTTCGTCGGAAGCGTCTTCCGAAGCGGCGAAGACCGAAGCCGAGGCTCAAAAGCAGCTTCTTTGCAAAAATATCGAGACCGAGCTCGTTCTTGAAGGACTTATAAAGGCTCACGGATTCGAAGACGTCATAGTGACCATGAGTACGTCGAACTGTAACGTTATCATAAAGAGCGACGAGCTCACGAAGGAACAGGTAGGTCAAGTAAAGGGCATTATTACCGAAGAGACCGATTATCTTCCGACTCAGCTCGTAATAGTTTCGTATAATAAGTGATCGAACATCCGCTTTTTACAAATAGACGCGTTTTAACCGAAAGCGTCGGCAATGCAGGCGGAAGAATGTATTATAATAATTAATGCAAAATAAGGAAATAATCTTGTCAAGAGAAGATTAGTGTGATATAATCGTAAATAAAGAATTATTAAGGGGAACTTGCCGTACGGCAGGTTCCTTAAGGTATTTATAAGGAGAGGAACGTAATGAGCAAAAAAAAGAGCACTTCCATGGTCGATACTTACGTCAATATAATTACGTCGATAGTCGGCGTTGCCGCGAGTCAGACCGACGGAGTCGCGTCGGTAACGAACGAGGCCGGATCTCCGCTAAGTAATATCGGCGCTCTTAGAAGAGGGAGCAGAAGCATCAAAGTGGATATCATCAACGACAGCGTGACCGTTGAGATATCTATCAACGCTTACAGTACTTCTAATGTTCCCGAATTGGTTTGCAGACTTCAAGAGAACGTAAAGAGGGAAATAGAGAAATCAACGAGCTATAGAGTCAAGGCTATCAACGTGCATATCGTCGGCGTCGTTTTCACGGCGTGATGGATAATATTTTATCGTTTTAGGTTGCTTGGCAATGAACGCCGCGACGGGAAACGGACATTTTCAAAAGGAAAAATTTAAGGAAAGAGCAATATGAGTAGAAAAGTTGCGCGGGAATGCGCGTATAAGTTGGTATTCGAATATTTATTTAACGGTTCGAATACCGACGAGACGAGAACGGAACTTCTAAAGGACAAGCCGCTTACCGAAGCGGATACGACTTATATCGACGCGGTGCTTCGCGGCATGGACGAACACTACGGCGAGATATACGCGTTCGTATCGGAATTTACCGGTAATTTCAATATCGAGCGTATGTTCAAGCCCGATTTGGCGGTACTGATACTCGCAGTATACGAGATGAAGTATATGGATGATATTCCGCTTTCGGTCTCTATCAACGAAGCGGTCGAGTTGATAAAGAACTATTCGACGGAAGCAAGCTCCAAGTACGTGAACGGCGTCTTGGGCGCGATATATAAAAATTTGACAGGAGATAAAAGCAATGGCTGAGATCATTAGCGGTAAGATAGTATCCGCTCAAACGAGAGAAAAAATAAAAGCGATGGTATCCGAGTTCGAGACGGAGAACAAGCGTAAGCCCTGTCTTGCGGTAGTGCTTGTAGGTAACGATCCCGCTTCCGAGGTATACGTTAGGAACAAGATAAAAGGCACGGAAGAAGTGGGAATGAAATCGCTGAGTTTCAATATGCCCGAAAATTCTACGAACGCAGAGGTGGAAGAGGTCGTAAAAAGTCTTGCGGACGACGAGAACGTAGACGGTATTCTCGTTCAGTTACCGCTTCCGAAGCACCTTGACGAGAGAAAGATATTATCGCTTATTCCCGATACGAAGGACGTCGACGGGTTCAGTCCTAATAATCTCGGACTTCTTTCAATAGGTACGCCGAGAACCGTTTCATGCACTCCGCTCGGAGTTATGGAGCTCATTAAGAGCACCGGTATCGATCTGAAGGGCAAGAATGCAGTCGTTATCGGCAGGAGCAATACCGTCGGAAAGCCAATGGCAATGCTGCTCCTCAATGAGAACTGTACCGTTACTGTATGCCATAGTAAGACCGATAATATCGCTTTTTATACCAAGAATGCCGATATAGTAGTCGTCGCAGTCGGAAGACCTGAATTTCTTAAGAAAGATATGGTCAAAGATGGCGCCGTAGTCATAGACGTCGGTATCAACCGAGTCGACGGAAAACTTGTCGGCGACGTTGATTTCGATGCCGTTAGCGAAGTGGCGGGATATATCACGCCCGTCCCAGGAGGCGTCGGACCTATGACTATATCAATGTTGTTATACAATACGCTTATGGCGGCGAAAAAAATAAATGGGTGAGTATCTTTCGGTCACCGAGCTCAATACGTATATAAAGCAGATATTCGATGCGGAAGACTTACTGCATCGAATATGCGTGGTCGGCGAAGTGTCGGGTTTTTCTATCCGCGGTTTTCACGCTTACTTTACGCTAAAGGACGAAAATTCGCAGCTCAGATGCTGTTTATTCAATTACGCAAAGACTTACGTTCCCAAAGACGGAGAACTGATTCTTGTGGGCGGTAGCATCGATTACTACCTAAAAGGCGGATATATTTCCTTTAACGCGAGCGTTATCGAACCGTACGGAAAGGGACTTATGGCGGCGAAGCTCGAGGAGTTGAAAAAGCGGCTTGAAAAAGAAGGCTATTTTTCCGAAGAACATAAGAAGGAGATCCCTCGTTTCGTTAAGAGAGCTGCGGTCATAACGTCGCGAGACGGCGCGGTCATAAAAGATATCATAAAGACGGTAAGAAAATGCAATTATTTTACCGACATAGATTATTTTGACGTTAAAGTTCAGGGTATAGGTTCGGCGGACACGATCGTAAATACGCTGAAAAAAGTCGATCTTTTAGGTTACGATATAATAATCATAGCTAGAGGCGGCGGTTCGATGGAAGATCTTATGGGATTTAACGACGAACGGCTCGTATACGCGATATACGCCGCGAATACTCCGATAGTATCGGCAGTAGGGCATGAGACGGATTATACTTTATGCGATTTTGTCGCCGACGTCAGAGTTCCTACGCCTACTGCGGCAGGAGAACTCATTGCTTACGATATCGACGAGATAAAGGAACGTATCGGTTATAAAATTTCAAGAGCGCTTGGCGATATAAAAGGAAAATATCAGATTTGTAAAAATGCGTTTTCCGTCGATGCTAAACGCATGATATCCGGTATGCAAATGAGGCAGTTTGAAGCTATGAGGGATATAAAGTCGCTATTAAAGGACTTCCGCGTTGCGCTTCAGTATAAGAACGAAGGATGCGTAAAGAGAGTCGGGGAGTTGATAAGAGTGCTCGACGCGGTCAATCCTGCTAAGATCTTGGAAAAAGGATTCGTGAAAATAAGTAACTCTTCGGGAAAATTTGTTGAAGGAATTTCTTCGCTATCTCAAGGCGATAACGTTTATATCGAAGCAAAGGACGGAAGGGCAAAAGCCGAGATACTCGAAGTGATAAAGGAGAACGACTATGGAAAAGAAATTCGATAAAAAACTGGACGAGCTCGAAAGTATCGTCGAAAAAATTGAGAATAAGGAGACGGGACTCGAGGAAAGTATGAAGCTCTTTGAAAAGGGGATCGTTATCGCTCGCGAGTGTCTTGATTTCCTCGAGGAGAGCAAGGGACGTATCGAGGATATGACTGAAAAACTCGATTCGCTCATATCCGCCGAAAGAGAGGATAAAGATGAGTAATATTGCGGAAAAATTGGACGCATATAAGTCATATTTCGAAGATACGCTTAACGGGTTCTTTGACGGTATGTCTCAAAACGGAGCTCCCGAAGAGCCCGTTTTTTCTGCGGTTCGATACAGTGTGGAGAACGGCGGCAAGAGAATACGTCCGATACTCGTATATCTCGGAGCCGAGATAGCGGGAGGTAGAAAAGAGGACGTAAAGGAGCTTGCGATAGCGATAGAACTCATTCACGGTTACTCGCTTGTGCATGACGATCTTCCTAGTATGGACAACGATACGTTGAGAAGGAATAAGCCTACCACTCACGTTAAGTTCGGCGAAGGAATGGCTGTCTTGACGGGCGACGCTATGCTCAATCTGGCATACGAAAGCGTGTTGTCAAAGGAAAATATAACGGAAAAAGACGTCAAAGCTCTGGCATATATGGCAAAGCGCGCCGGGATATACGGAATGATAGGCGGACAGTGCATAGATATTCGAGATAACGAAAAAAAGAATATGAGATTCGAATCGCTCACCGAGCTTTACGAGCTCAAGACTTCGATGCTTATCGGCGCGGCGCTCGTTTCGGGCGCAATAGCCGTCGGAGCAGAGAGCGGACTCGTCTCCGCGCTCGAGTTGTATGCAAAGAACGTCGGTATCGTATTCCAAATAGTCGACGATATTTTGGATATAACTTCTACGGAAGAGATACTCGGTAAGAATATCAACAGCGATAAAAAACTCGGTAAACTAACTATTCTCGATTTTGTAACGCTTGATGAGGCAAAAGAATATATTGAAGAGTTGGGGAAAGAGGTAAGAGACGCTCTAAAGCCTTTCGGCGATAGCGCGGACGAATTGATCGAACTCGAAAAATATCTTTCGTCGCGAAAAAAATAATGCGGCTGTTAAAAATATACACAAGATGTATAATTCTTGTAAAAATTATCATTAATTTGCATTAATTATTGATATTTATTAATAAATATGATAATATATTTATTGGTGGTGCAGTATTCTAGTCAGTTTGATTGGTAACGAAGACGGGGTTAAAATTCCGTTAAAGGGCACATCGATGAAGTTTCTTGTGCTGGCTTTTATTGCCCAAATAAGGGTTGGTGCTGGGAGTTAAGAATTGTGGGCGACGCACAACGGCATGTGAAGGAGTGACCCACTTTTCGTGGAGACCTAATCGGGTGGCGTATATAACGCTACTCCTTGGGATTAAACCTGCATTGCGGTTAATAGCTGTGTGCAGTGTAGCCTGCCTTGAGTGGTGTTGGTGGATTGAATAGCCTGCGGCATTTCCGTTGGCCGATGGGGATGTCGCAGACATGAAACCAGCATTGCAAAAGAGGATAGGTACTTCTCTGACTGATAAGGAAATCTTCTAGACTGTTCGAAAGAAACAAAGTAGGGATTATAGTGTGTTCTAAGTGGCGATTCAGTGTTGTTCACGGCGACGGACAAAGATGCTTTTAATTGGAAACAACTCTATCGGCGACGAGGAGTAAGCATTAGGGAAATCCTACTGAACCTATGACGCAAGGTTTACTTATTTTGTTGCCACCAAATCAGATATTTACTTAAGGCAAAATAATATTGGCTCGACGCTCAAGAGATTTTGCCTTAATTTATATACAGTCGCAATTATAGCGGCTAATATCATATTCCTGAGTAGAGGAAAAGGCTTCCGAGAGGAGAAAAATGAATACTGATTTAAACGACGCAGATATTGATAACAAGATAGAACCGAAAAGCGGAGATAACGCTGAAAACATTTCGGTAAACGTTGAGAATAACGATAAAGAGATCGTTTGCGAGAGTAAGTGTCCGAGCGAAAAGATCGGAAAAGAGAGGAGAAGCAGGAAATCGAAAAAGCCCAATCTTTGGCCTCTCAAGATAACTATCATAACGTTTTTGCTTTCGCTGTTTTTCAGTTTTATTTCCGAGATCACAACGAAGAGAAGTAACGTTGTTATAGCGGGTCTGTTGCTCGTTTTGCTCATACTTATCAGTATAATTTTCGACGGTATAGGCGTTTCCGTCACGTCGTGCGATCTGGCTCCGCTGAACGCTATGGCGGCGAAAAAAGTTCCGCACGCGAAAGTCGCCATAAAACTCGTCAAAAACGCCGAAAAGGTCAATAATATTTGCGCCGACGTTATCGGTGATATTTGCGGTATCGTCAGCGGAGCTTGCGGTTCTGCGCTCGTCGTTAAGATAATCGAGATGACGAGGAGCGACTCGCATCAATTCATAATAGCGATACTCGTCAGCGCGTTCATTGCGGCGATGACTGTCGGAGGTAAGGCGTTCGAAAAGGCAATAGCTATTAAAAACTCGCAGGAATTCGTTATGTTTACGGCGAGGATAATAGGTATTTTCTATCACCCCGACAAAAAGAGGAAGAATAAGAATGTTAGAAAGAGTAAATAGTCCGAATGATATCAAAAGTATGTCGGTTGCCGAACTGAAGACGCTTGCGAAAGACGTAAGACAACTGATCCTTGATACCGTTCTCGAAAACGGAGGACATCTTGCGTCCAATCTCGGCATTGTCGAGTGCGTTGTTGCAATGCACTACGTTTTCGATACGCCGGAGGACAAGTTTGTATTCGACGTCGGACATCAGTGCTACGCGCATAAAATACTGACGGGACGCAAAGACAGTTTTTCAACGCTTAGAAAGTGCGGCGGCATATCGGGGTTTCCGAAAAGAGAAGAGAGCGTATACGACGTTGCCGATACGGGACACTCCAGCACTTCGATCTCGCTTGCGTGCGGTCTTGCAAGAGCGGCGTATCATAACGGATCCGACGAAGAGATAGTGACTCTCATCGGCGACGGCGCGCTGACCGGCGGACTCAGTTTCGAAGCTCTTAACGACGTCAATAATACTAAACATCGCCAGATAATCATTCTTAACGACAATTCCATGTCGATAAGCAAGAACGTGGGTTCTATGTCGAAGTATCTTATGAAACTTCACGAGAACAGCATTTACAGGTCGCTAAAAAGCAATACCGTAGAAATAATAGATAATCTCCAGCTTTCCGACAGAGAGAAGGCGTATTCCGTTCTATATAAATTCAGAGACGCAGTAAAGTACTTTTTGCAAGGCGGACTGCCTTTTTCACAGTACGACATCAGGTATCTAGGACCTATCGACGGCAACAACTTAGAAGAGGTCATCCACGCGCTCAATCTGGCGAAAGCGGTAAAAGGGAACGTGATCTTGCACGTTGTGACGATGAAAGGCAGAGGATTTCTCGAAGCTGAAGAGAATCCGGGAAAGTATCACGGATTTTCAAGTTCTTCGTCGGTAGGAGAGTCGTTTTCCGAAGCGTTCGGGAAGAAACTTCTCGAGATGGCGAAGGAAGACTCGACGATATACGGCATAACCGCCGCGATGAGTTCGGGAACGGGACTAAATTATATGCAGAAAGATCTGCCGTCGCAGTTTATCGACGTCGGTATTGCGGAGGCGCACGCAGTGTGTATGAGCGCGGGACTTGCCCTCGGCGGATTGAAGCCGTACGTGGCGATTTATTCGACGTTTTTACAGCGCGCGTACGATCAGATCGTACACGACGTATGTTTGATGGATCTCGACGTTACGCTGTGTCTTGATAGAGCGGGTATAGTTCCCGACGACGGAGCTACGCATCAAGGTATATACGACGTGGGATTTTTGACAGTGATACCTAATATCACTATAGCTGCGCCGAAGGATATCCACGAACTCTCCGATATCATGGAGTGGTCAAAGACGTTTACGCATCCGCTTGTAATACGTTACCCCAAAGGTTGTTACGATCTGGGTCATCAGTATATCAATAACGATAAGATAGAGTTAGGAAAATGGCAGTATCTTAAAAAAGAAGAAAAGGCTGAGATAACCGTTATTTGTTCGGGAGCGTTAATGTGTAAAGAATCGCTTTCGGCTCATAGGTTGCTAAAAGAAAATGGGATAGATATCGACGTCGTCAACGCGCGCTTCGTAAAGCCCATCGATAAAGAACTCATTGCCTCTCTTAACGGTAAAAAGATAATAACCGTTGAAGACAATCTTCTCGACAACGGACTCGGCAGTTTGGTTTCGGCGTACATAATAGATACGGGACTTAATATAAAACTCAAGAGAATGGGAATAACGGACGAAATAAAAGAACACGGAAAAGTAGGAGATATCCTCAAAAAGTACGCTCTTTCCGCCGAAGATATTGCTCGTTGCGTAGAGAAATCATATGAGACTTGACTGCTATTTGTACGTGAACGGTTCCGTTGATTCGAGAAACAAGGCTCAGCAACTCATAAAACTCGGTCGTATCTCGGTGAACGGCAAAGTCGAGACGAAACCTTCGAGAGAAGTAAACGGCGGCGACAGCGTGAATATATTGAAGGAACTTGATTTTGCGTCTATGGGCGGTTACAAACTCGATAAGGCGCTAAACGATTTTTCTCTTGATATTAGCGGAGACGTAGCTATTGATATAGGCGCTTCAAACGGCGGATTTACGAGCTGTATGCTTGGACGCGGCGTCAAAAAAGTGTACGCCGTAGACGTAGGAGAATGCGTTTTTTCGAAAGAACTTTTATCCGACTTGAGAGTAATAGTACGAGATAAGTTGAACGCGCGCGACGTAAAGGTCGATGATATAGGAGAGAGCGCGGACTTCATTTCGATAGACGTGAGTTTCATTTCATTGACGCTTATATTGAAGAATACGCTTGATTTGCTAAAAGAAGACGGACGTTGCGTAGCTTTGATAAAGCCGCAGTTTGAAGTGGGACGCAAAGCGCTTTCTAAAAAAGGAATGGTTCTTGACAAAAAAGAACGCTTAAAGGCGGTTTTCGCAATATTGGATTTCATCGCCGACATAGGATATAAAGTTACTGATTTTACAGTTGCGCCTATAAGAGAGAATCGAAATACCGAATACCTTATATTAATAGAAAGGACAGGCTTTAACGTCATGAAGAATAAGATAGAAGCCGTGATAATGGGAGAAAAATCGTTATGAAGATCGGACTGTACGTTAATTTGAAACGTGATATAGACGGACGGTATTCGAAGTATTTTATACAGCTTATGAAAAAAAGAGGTATAGAATACCGTATAATTGAGGCGAACGACGAAGTTTTTCTTGATGAAAAGTTTTACACAAGAGACGAGGTTTTGGATTTTGCCGATTTTATGGCTGTGTTCGGCGGAGACGGTACCGTGCTCGGTATAGCTGTCGACGCGGCTAGGAAAAATATGCCGATATTCGGTATCAACGTCGGAAATCTCGGATTCTTATCGGAAATAATTCCCGATAGGATGGAAGAAGCTCTCGATAAAATATTGGCGCAGGAGTACTTCATCGAAAACCGCGAATTGATAAAACTGACTTATTCAGATAAAGAGTTTTTTGCGCTCAACGAGATAATTCTCAACCGTACAAGTTTCGGAAGGATAATAAAGATAGAAGTTCTCATTGACGGAATATTGGCGGATACTATGCGAGCGGACGGTTTGCTCGTTTCGACGCCTACGGGGTCTACCGCATATTCGCTTGCGAGCGGCGGTCCAATACTCAGTCCTAACGTCAAGGCGTTCATAGTCAATTCGATATGTCCGCACAGTTTGAATACGCGTCCCATGGTGATATCTTCAAGGAGCAAAGTTACTCTTCGTTCTAAGCTCACCGATTCGGACGGAGGCATAATAATAGTCGACGGCAAAGTAGTAGACGAACTTCATTCTTATGAAGAGTTCAATATAGAAAGAGCAAATGCGAACGTTAGATTTTTGAGGATAGAGGAAACTAACTTTTACAACAGACTTCTCGACAAGATGAATACGTGGACAAATTGAGTTTCGGAGGAAGCATATGGCAAGATTACAAAGGCAGCTTAAAATATTGGAGATAATCAAGCAGCTTGAAATAGATACGCAGGAAGAACTGGTCGAACAGCTTGCAAATAACGGTTATAACGTTACGCAAGCGACGGTTTCGAGAGATATAAAGGAACTGGGACTCATAAAGGTTGCGTCTTCTAATGAAAAGAAATACAAATACGCTTACGTCGAGACTAAAGAACATCAGGTCTCTTCAAAGTACGTCAATCTATTTAAGGAAGCCGTCGTCGATATGAAGTCGGCGGGAAATATGATAGTTATAAAGACGATCACGGGCAGCGCGAATTCTGCGTGCGCGTTTATTGACAAATTGGGACTTTCGTCTATACTCGGAAGTATAGCGGGAGACGATACTATAATTATGGTTATAGACAATCCTAAAGATGCGGACGGAGTGATCGACGTCCTCAAGTCTTACGTAGACTAAGCGAGAGGTAAGCTATGCTGGAAACGTTGTCAATTGAGAATATTGCTTTGATAGACTCATGCGTCATCGAGTTCGGACGCGGTCTTAATATATTAAGCGGCGAGACCGGCGCCGGAAAGTCTATAATTCTCGATGCTCTCGGATTCGTACTCGGAGCGAGAGCCGACAGATCGCTCATACGTCACGGCGAGTCTTCGGCAACGGTAAAAGGAATGTTCGACATATCGGCTTCGGTTAAAACAAAGGCTGTTCTTGATGAATACGGTATAGAATGCGACGGAGAGCTTCTTATAGTCAGAGAAATGAACTCCGATAATAAGAATACGGTTAGAGTCAACGGAGAAAAGATAACTCTTTCGATGCTAAAAAACATTACCGACGGTCTCGTCGATATATACGGTCAACATGATAATAATAGATTGCTTTCGGAAAATAATCACTTGCCGATACTCGACGGATATATCGGGAAAGCGATCGAGACGCCTCTTCACGAATTGAAAGAACGCTATAGCGAACTAAGTTCAATAAGAGCCGATATAAAACGCATAGGCGATAACAGCGATATATATAAGAGGCTCGATATACTCGAGTATCAGATAAAAGAGATAGAGACTGCCGATCTAAAAGAGGGCGAAGAGGAAGAACTTATCAAACTTAACGATAAATACTCTAACGTTGAGACAATTCTCAGCAGTCTTAACGGCGTGTATTCGATATTTGCAGGCGAATATAATGAGACGAACGTTACCGATGCAATAGGAAAGGCGTTGTCTGAGCTTGGGAAGGTTTCGGAATACGACGCAGATATAGAATCTATCGAATCAAGAGTTTCGGAGATAAAGGACGAAATCAGGGATATCACGAGGGAACTGTCGGTATTGGTAGAAAACGTCGAGTACGATCCCGTTGACGCTCGGAGAGTGGAAGATAGACTTGACGTTATACGCTTGTTAAAGCGTAAATACGGTTCGAGCGTTAAAGACGTGTTAAAATGTCTCGACGATATGAAATGCGAATACGACGAATATTCGAACGCCGAAGAAAGGCTTGACGAGCTAAAGAAAAAATATATTTTGATCGCGAATAAGCTACTTCAAGCCGCCGATAAAGTCAGCGCAATACGAAAAGAGTACGCCGTAAAGTTTGAAAAAGCTATAATCAAGGAACTTGAAGCGCTCGGTATGAAGGGCAGCGTTTTCAAAGTCGACCTCAAAGGAGAGGCGGATATCGACAGCATAGAAAATATCTCGCCTAGCGGATACGATAACGCGATATTCCTGATATCCGCGAACGTTGGGCAAGACGCTCGTTCGTTGAGTAAAATAATATCCGGCGGAGAGCTTTCGCGGTTTATGCTCGCTATAAAGAATATTGCCGCAAAGAGCGATAATATAGATACTATGGTTTTTGATGAGATAGACACGGGGATCAGCGGACGCATCGCGGAAGTAGTAGCGGAAAAGTTATATTCCATATCAAAGGACAGGCAGGTATTAGCCGTAACTCATCTCCCGCAACTCGGAGCAATGGCTGACTGTCATTTCGGAATATCCAAATCGGTCGTCGGGAATAAGACGGTCACTAACGTGAGACTGCTTGATAGCAACGAGCGTACGGTTGAACTCGCGCGTCTTATAGGCGGAAGCGAAGGAAGTAAATTTGCGGCGTTGCACGCTGAAGAAATGCTTGAAAAAGCCGATATTTTCAAAAAGAACGCGATTTGAAATATTGATAAAAATATTTTCGATAATAATGACTTCTTATGGGATAAAATCCTCTTTTATTAAAAGACTAACTTAGTAAAGGAGGATTTTTCAGTGTTTAAGAGAATTACGAGCGTATTTCTGATGTTGCTCATATGTATGACTGTTTTTACAGGTATAGCTATAGAGCGTTCGATGGTATACGATATTACGGCGCTTACGGATATAGACGATATCGAAAGTCCCGTGTATCCTGTAACTAGAACGGTCGAAGAGGACGAAGACGGACAGACGCTTATATATAAATTACTTAATTTGATCCCGCTCAAAAAAGTCAGCACTCAATCGAGGAGCGTATATCTCGGCGGTGTTCCGCTGGGAATAAACGTTAAAGCGGAAGGTCTCATCATTACTGCAAAACAGGATGTCATTACGAGTCACGGCATAGAAACGCCTTTTGATGCCGCGGATATAAAGAGCGGAGATATTCTCGTCAGTATCGACGGAGTTGCCGTTCACACGCAAAAGGAGATAGAGGATGCGGTCGGAGACAAGAATAACGTCACGGTCGTTATTGCAAGAGGCGGAAAGAAGTATTCATACGCCGTTAAGACAGCCGAAGACGTATTGACAGGCAGAAAGAAGATAGGTCTATGGCTTAGAGACGGAATATCGGGTATCGGTACGCTTACCTACGTCGATCCGTCGAATATGCGTTACGGCGCGCTCGGTCATCCTATCGACGAGAGTACGGAATATATAGGCGGTGCTATATACGGAGCGAACATTTACGGATATATCAAAGGCGAAAAGGGCAAAGCCGGCGAATTGTCAGGTTCATACGACCCGAGCGACGTTATAGGTTCTATAGATAAAAATAATAAATTCGGAATTTTCGGTAAGTACAGAGGCGATATCGCCTCTAAGGAAATGATACCGCTTGGTTCTAAGAGTACTGTCAAGCCGGGTAAAGCGTATATATATACGACTATAGACGGGTGCTGTTCGAAGCGTTACGAGATAGAAATAATAAAATGTAATGTTCAAAATAAAGCGGATAGTAAAGGAATGGTAATAAGGATAACCGATAAAGAGCTACTTGAAAGAACGAACGGAATACTGCAGGGTATGAGCGGAAGTCCTATTATTCAAAACGGTAAACTTATAGGCGCGGTAACTCACGTGTTCATAAACGATCCTACCAAGGGTTTTGGAATGTATATAGACTTTATGTTGCCTAATTAATATAATAATAAAAGATTAAAATATATAGATCATGAGGTGAGCAGATCGGCAATCGTCAGTATGAACTGTTTGTTTGTCGGTTTGCCTTTATCTATATCGATAGTACTTTGAAAGATAGCGTATAGAATATCAATATTGCCGTATATCCATGCGGACGATATTGCGTTCTGGATATCTTTTTCAATACTTACGACGGATTTACCGTATTTTAACGAAATACATTTGTAGCCGTTTTGTTTTAGCGGCAATATATTTTCTCCGTTTAAGCATTTATATAAAAGATCTCTTATATATTTGTAACCTAAATGATTGCTCTTAAAGCCCATTTCCTGTAGTTTCATAAAGATAACGTTATGCATTTCTACCTCTCACGGAGAAAAGTATATCATGCAAAACGTCGCTTATTTTCATTCATAATGTCTTATTTGCGTTATTTTTGCATACTTGAGATACTATGAACTATTGCTTTTGATATTTTCGTATTTGAAATAGGAGTTATATTTTTTTACTGAAAAGATCTATCGGTGTCATATTGCGACAAATTATGACATATAACATTAATATGAGAGCGAAAGTAATGTGGTATAAAGTAAAATATTGTGTCAGAAATTATATTTATGATAATAAATGCGTGCTGTATCTCCCTATAATTTTTCTGGTAGGTATGATAATAGGTTTTGTCATAGCGGGCAAGAATCAGCTTTCAATGACAAATTTTATCAACTGTATGTTGGAAGAAGGCTCATACTCTTACGGCTTGGCTTTTGTAAAAGACTATTTCTTATACATCGGAATACTGCTTGCGGTAATGACGGTACTATTAACTGAATATTGTCATATCGTAGGATTCATAGCGTTATTGCTTTTCGGATATAGATTCGGCGTCACGATAGTTGCGGTCATAATAGGGGGCGGAGTGAACGGAGTTATATGCATACTCGTGTCGACGATACCGCTCGCTATCGTATCCGCCGTTATAATAGCTATCGCGTACAGTATGGTGATCGGCGCTAATCTTGCCCGCAGTTGCATCGTAAAGAGCGCTCGTTTTAAGCTGCTCGTTATAAAACTTATTATTATCTCTCTCGTATATATGCTTGCGGTTATTATATTCAATATACTCTCTCCGATGTTGTATTGCGCGATATTCATTTAAGAAACAGGCGTATTATTACAATAAATTGAATAATTTATAATAATTTAATTCTAAAATGGCTCGTTTTTCATAAATTACGGGCTATTTTTTTGATTTTAATACATACTAGAGACGGAGGAATTGATATGAGAAGAAAAGGATTTTTAATATTTGCAATACTCATACTTACCTTTATCTTATCGTTTTCGCTAATTTCGGTATCAGCGGAGGAAGTGACTTACGGTTCGTCGTTTTCCGCGTACATGGTAGAGAACGCTACCGGAAAGGTTCTCTACAAAAAGAATGAGAACGAAAGACATGAGATAGCCAGTATGGTGAAGATAATGTCGTCTCTTTTAGTGTTCGAATCTATTGAAAAGGGTGAGATCAAGGTTGATGAAAAAATTACAATATCGCATAACGCCGCTTCAATGACAGGTAGCGAACTGTTCATCGACGAAGGCGCCGAATACAGCGTACACGATCTCTTAAAGGGCGTTATTGTTGTTTCAGCTAACGACGCTTGCGTTGCTCTTGCTGAAAGGATCGCAGGAAATGAAGATAGTTTTGTCGCTATGATGAACGAAAGAGCGAAGTCGCTCGGGATGAACGATACTTTATTTGTGAACGCGACGGGACTTCCCGCCGAAGGTCAGTACAGTACGGCGAAGGACGTCAACACAATGACGAGAGAATTGATAAAGCATGAGTCTTATTATGATTATTCCAAGATATGGCTTGAAGATTATGCGCATCCGAGCGGCAGGATAACGCAGCTTGCCAATACGAATAAACTCATAAGACATTACGAAGGTTGCGACAGCGGAAAGACCGGTTTCACGAATAACGCTTTGTTCTGCCTTTCGGCATCGGCAAGCAGGAACGGAATGAGACTTGTGACTACCGTTATCGGCGCGAAGAGCAGTAAGGAAAGATTCAAAGAGGTTTCGGATCTTTTTAATCACGGCTTTAACACTTATTCCTATACGGCGGTAAAGAAGAAAGGCGAGATCGTGGAAAATACCGTTAAGGTCGAAAGAGGTAAGAAGAAGACGATAGAATTGGCGTTCGCCGAAGATATAGCGTCGCTTACGAAAAAGAGAGAAAAGGCTCAAGTGGAATTGAGATATGAACTGCCCGATAAGATCAGAGCCGGCGTGATTAAAGGAGATAAAGTAGGCGAATGTCACGTCTATGAAAACGGAGAATTGGTCAAAAAGTGCGATATAATAGCGAATGAAACCATTGAAAAAGCGTCTTGGTTTGATAACTTCAAGGATTTTTCGAATAATTTCAAATAAGATACGGAAAGTTTTCAAACAATAAAATAAAGTTACCGAATATTTCGTCGATATGATGCGTATTCGGTAATTTTTGTTTGTTCGGCTGACGTTACGCCTTTTATATCGGTATAGCAACGGCGTATTGTTCGGTTGCTATAAGAGTTTTCGCAAGGTTTATTACTTTTGGCGCGTAATGAAAATTTATCGGCGATACTGTCGATTTATTGAGTAGGATGTTCAATTTCTATGCAATTAAAATTTAATTTCAATGTTATTTCGACCGATTGACTTTTATATAGAGATAATATATAATACTCTAAATGAATAATACTGCGTTTTATTCGCGTATTTAGGAGCTCGTTATGAATTTTAGAGATACTATGAAAATAAATGACGTCGGACATCTTGAGATAGGCGGAAGAGATACCGTCGAACTTGCAAAAGAGTACGGCACACCGCTCTACGTAATGGACGAGAGTTATATAAGAAGAGTTATAAGAGCATACAAAAGCGCCATAGAAAGCGCGTACGGTCACGGCAATCTTGCGTACGCGTCGAAAGCGTTTTCTTCAATGGCAATATATTCCGTTATGAAGAGCGAAGGCGTAAATATCGACGTCGTGTCAGGCGGAGAAATATATACCGCGCTCAAAGCGGGATTTGATATCAAAAACGCTTATTTTCACGGTAATAACAAATTGATATCCGAAATCGAACTCGCGATGGATAACGGTATCGGCGTGATAGTCGTGGATAATATCGAGGATATTTCTATAATCGACGCTATTGCAAACGAAAAAAATATTGTTCAGGACGTTATAATTCGTACGAATCCGGGAGTCGAGGCTCACACTCATTCTTATATACAGACGGCGAAGGTCGATTCGAAGTTCGGATTTTCCATTTCTAACGACGATGCCATGACCGCGGTAAAAGCCGCTATCGCCGCTAAGAACGTAAGACTTAGAGGATTGCATTGCCATATAGGTTCGCAGATATTCGACAAGCATGCGTTCGTCGTTGCCGTTGACGTTATGACGGACTTTATCGTCGAGATAAAGAAGGAGTTGAACTACGATATAGACGAACTCAATATGGGCGGAGGCTTCGGCGTGCATTATACCGACGAAGACCCGAGATACACTATAGAAGAGTACTGCAATTACGTGAAAATAATCGTGAACGCGCTTAACGACGCTATCGAAACGAAGCGTATAAAAAAGCCGTATCTCATGATAGAACCGGGTAGGTCCGTCGTTGCGGAAGCGGGGATCACTCTATATACGGTGGGAACTGTTAAGGACATTAGAGGAATAAGAAAATATATCAATATCGACGGCGGTATGGGAGATAATATACGTCCGGCGCTCTATGAGGCGAAATACGAGGCGATCAACTCAACGAGAGCTAACGAAAACCCCGTTGAAAAGGTAAGTATCGCGGGAAAATGTTGCGAGTCGGGCGACGTGATCATAAAAGACGTATTGATGCCTAAAACGGTGAGAGGCGATATCATAGCGGTGTTTACGACAGGCGCGTACGGATACTCGATGGCGAGTAACTATAATAGGAATCCGATCCCCGCGGTTGTTTTGGTAAACGATGGGAAGAGCGATATCATAGTAAAGAGAGAAAGTTACGACGATATAATAAGGAACGACGTTATTCCGCCCCGTCTTAAATAGTTAAAGCATGGAAATCAAATGAAATATAGGTAAGTTATGCGGACGAACGGCATTTTGCTAAGTAATAGGATACGGCTTCATACCGTTTTGGCGTCTAGCGTGTGACATGATAAATAGTTAAGAAATAAAATAGCGTAGGGAGAAAACGAATAATGCTTATAAACATATTAAGAGGCGAAGGCGAGATAAGCGAAAAGTTGATAATGCTCTTTGCATATCTCGGAGCGATATTGCTTGCTATAATAATGCACGAGACCGCTCACGGCTATATCGCTATGAAAAACGGCGATTATACTGCGAAATTTTGCGGCAGACTGTCGCTCAATCCCGTGAAACATTTCGATCCGATAGGATTCTTGATGTTGGCGTTCGTGGGTTTCGGTTGGGCAAAACCCGTTCCGATAGATCCCAATAATTTTAGAAGTTATAAGAAGGGAATGATAACGGTCGCTATTGCCGGAGTTGTGACCAATCTCATTTTGGCGACGGTTTCGGCGATTTTACTCGCTCTCTTTTTGCTTCTTGTAAAGGCTATAGCCGCGACTGTAGCTACGAGTCTCTTCTTGCGCTATTTGGTCATACTTGTCGAGTATTTTTTCCTTTACTCGATAATCATCAATTTGACGCTCATGGCGTTCAATATTCTTCCTATATATCCGCTCGACGGATTCAGAATAGTTGAAACGCTCACAAAGCCCAATAACAAATACGTTACCTTTATGAGAAGATACGGCGTTATGGTTCTTTTCGGACTTTTGATACTCGGCAATTTGCTGTCTTATATCAGTCCGTACTTCGATATATTAGGTCTGTATATCAACGCGGTAACTAGCGGTTTTATAAAACTGTTTTCGGTAATATTCGGTTTACCGCTTTAACGGTTTAGGGAGGATCAAATGGCAGATAACTCGACGCTTTTCAATACGCATGCAAGTTCCGAGTATATCTTCAAGCTCGACGAGTTCGAAGGTCCGCTCGACCTTTTGCTTAAACTTATAAACGATGCAGAACTCGATATCGCGACTATCAGGATATCGGAAATAACGGATCAGTATATGAAATATATGGCGGGCATCGACACTGTCGATCTTGATAAAGCGAGCGATTTTATCGTTATGGCGGCTATGCTTTTGCAGATAAAGTCGTATAGCGTTCTGCCTCACGTGCTTGACGACGAATGGGAAGACGGTTACGTCGACGAGTACAATCCCGAAGAAGAGCTCAGGATGAGACTTATAAAGTTCAAGATATTTCAAGATACGGCTGCGGTTTTGAGAACGTTCGAGACGGCTAATCGCTTCAAGAGGGAAGCGGTGTACGACGACGATGACGTCATAGTAACGATAAAGAATTTCAGTTTGGAGAAATTAATAGACGCATATGCGTACGTTTTGGCAAAAGAACCGCTCAGAACTCAGCAGATCGAACCGAAGAATATCGAAAAAGAAAAGATAACGGTAGCGGACAAGATAACGTATCTTGCAGATACGCTCGTCAATAGCAATTCCGTGAGATTCTTTTCGCTGTTTAAGTCCGATTATACAAAAGACGAGTTGCTCTCTACGTTCCTTGCGTTACTGCAGTTGATACGGTGTCAGTTCGCAACTTGTATACAGGAAGGGCTCGACGGGGATATCGTCATAGAGCTTAAAGACGGTTATGATTATAATGTTATAAAGGATATAAGCAACATGAAGGAGGAAGAGCTGATTGGATAATCTTGAGCAGGTTGTCGAGGCTATCATCTTCTCGGCAGGAAACGTAATAACAAAAAAGGACATATTGAGCAAGTTGCCCGAAGACGTCAAGAGAAAAGATCTGAATAAGGCGATAAGACGCCTTTCAAAAAAATACAGCGGCAAGGCGGGTATTCATCTTACCGTTATGGAAAACGACGTCCAGTTTACGTCAAATCCCGATTACGGCGATATTGTGGCGGACGTGCTTCGCGTAACCAAAGAAAAGGAGCTTTCGAAAGTTCTTTTGGAGGTTTTGAGCATAATCGCCTATATGGGTCCGATAACAAAGACGCAAATAGAAGATATACGTAATACGAACAGCGAGTATGCGGTGAGCGCGCTTTGCAGATTCGATCTGATCTATCCCTGCGGCAGAGCGGATACGTTGGGAAGACCGACGTTGTATAAAACCACGCACAAATTTCTTCAGAAATTCGGACTGAAGTCTCTCAAGGATTTGCCGGACAAAGAGGAAGTTCTCAAACGGCTCAAAGACTTGAATCCTGTTGAAAAGTCCGATTCGCTCTTCAGAGAGATAGATACGGACAATCTTGACGATATTTTGCAAGAAGACGACGATATAGACGATAGGATCGAAGCGGCGAAGCGTGACTTTGTCGACGTATACATGAATACCGACGAGATACCTGATTTCCTTGACGGAGAGGAAGTTGACGTTATCGGCGACGAAGAGGCGGCTATTGCCGACTATTCGGAAGATGAGGAAGACGAAGATTTGGATGCCGCCGATGATTTTGAAGACGACGATTACGAAGACGAAGAGGAAGACGAGCAATACGGGGATGAAACTGACGACGAGGACGACTACGTGGAGACAAGTTCCGTGTTTGACGACGAGGATGAAGAATACGGCGACGATGACGAAAGCGATAACGGAGAATACGACGACAGCTTCGGCGGAGGACTTTACGACTGACTAAACGAAAATCGGCGTTTGTTATAAGATAAATCGAAGTGTAAAAACGAAAGTATTTTAATAGTTTTATTAGATTATCTATTGTTTAACGATCAATAAATACAAAACTGCGGGCTTGGATCGAAAAGGTTCAAGCCCCTTTTTATGTTCTCAATGATTCCAAAACTTATGACTTTATCATATACGGTTCTATCAAAGAATAGCGAAAAAAATACGATAATTTTTGAGAAAACCGTTGACAATAATATCGGCGTATGCAATAATAACTATTATAGAACATATGTTATAGAACGCCAGTTCTAAAATGGAGTGAATATGCCGCCTAAAGCAAAGTTTACAAAAGAACAGATAATTTCGAAAGGACTTGACATCGTTAGGGAAGAAGGGATGGACAATTTGACCGCAAGAGCGCTCGGAAACAGACTCGGAAGTTCGGCGTGTCCCATTTTTACCGTATTTGAAAATATGGAAGAGGTGCAGACGGCTGTAAAGAAAGCGGTAAAGGATATATACGCGCAATACGTTAGTATCGGTTTGGAACAAAGTCCCGCGTTTAAGGGCGTCGGTATGCAATATATCTTATTTGCCATGAAAGAGCCCAGATTTTTTCAGTTGCTCTTTATGTCCGAAGAGAAAGATAAACCCGACATTTTGAACGTTCTTAGCGTCATAGAAGATAGCTTTGACAAAATTCTATTATCCGTGAAAACGAGCTACGCGCTTGACGACGCGGACGCTTTAAGACTCTATAGGCATCTTTGGATATATACGCACGGAATAGCTTCGCTTTGCGCAAATAAAACGTGTAATTTCGAGATCGAAGAAATCGAAAGTATGTTGAGCGAAGTCTTTATTCCGCTGTTAAAGGATATAAAAGGGGGCAAAGCATGATAAAGATATCTAACGTGACTAAATCTTACGGAAGCGGAGATAGCAAATGCGACGCTCTAAAGGGTGTAGACGCAGTAATAGAAGACGGGGAGTTCGTTGTTATATTGGGAGCGTCGGGTTCGGGAAAATCTACGTTTTTAAGCGTCGTATCGGGATTGGAGTATCCCGATAGCGGCAGTATCGAATACGATTCGTTGGATATTACGAAATTGAATGATAGGGAATTGACGAAATTCAGAAGGGACGTCGTGGGATTCATATTTCAGCAATATTATCTGCTTGCCGATATGACGGTCGATAAAAACGTGAGAATGGGCGCCGATCTTGCGGGAAATAGAGATCATAGAGAGATAATAAATGCAGTCGGACTTGGAAATAAGATCGATAAGTATCCGAGAGAGCTTTCGGGCGGCGAACAACAGCGAGTAGCGATAGCGAGAGCCCTTGCAAAGAAGCCGAAAGTATTATTTTTAGACGAACCTACCGGAGCGCTTGACGAAGAGACGGGCAGGCAGGTTCTCGACTACATTACGAAATTGCATAGCGAGAGGAAGTTCACTATAGTGATGATAACCCATAATCAAAATATTGCGGAAATGGCTGATAGAGTCATAAAAATAAACAGCGGAACGATTGCCGAAACTTACGAAAACAAAACGCGAAAGACCGCATATGAAATAAGGTGGTGATTTGCTGTGATAATAGGTATAAAAGACGCTCTGAAATTAGTCGGGATATCCATTGTGACCTGTTGCGCCGTCTTCGTATGCGTAATGTTTTTGAACTATAACATGGATCTTGCCGCGATAAAGGGAGAAATAGTTACCGAAGCGGGCATAGCAATGTATAACGCCCAAGTCTCTATGGGCAAAGTCACTTCTTTAGTGACGGGCGGATGTCTTGTCATAACTTCCGTTATCATATTGCTTTTTTACGTCAAAAACTATATTGATACGAGAGGTAAAGATTTAGGAATATTAAAGGCGCTGGGGTATTCGAACTTCGCTATAGCGAAACATTTCCGGATATTCGGACTTAGCGTTTTGCTGGGAGCTTTGATAGGATCTATAGCCGCATATTTATATCTGCCGACTTTTTACAAAGTTCAAAATGCGGAGGGGCTATTCCCCGATATTTCCGTAAAGTTTCACGCGGTTTTGCCGATAACTTTGGTATTGTTGCCAAGCGTACTGTTTTCAGTTATAGCGATACTTTACGCGTGTCTCAAACTTCGTGAGCCTCTCAACGGTCTTTTGAAGGGGAATCGCGCCGTTAAGATCAAAAAAGTAAAACCGGACGCAAAAGAATCGACTTTTTTGAAAGGACTTGCCGTCAATACGTTAAAGACCAAAAAGGCGTTGACTTTTTTGATAGCGTTCTCGGCGTTTTGCTTTTCCGCAATGGTTCAGATGTCGATATCTATGAAAGATATAGCGAGCGAAACATTCGCGGTCATGATCATTTCTATAGGATTGACGTTAGCGTTTACAACGCTTTTGATGTCGCTTTCGAGCGTTGTCAAAGGAAACGTTAAAACGATAGCTATGATGAAGGCGTTCGGTTACGAATATTCAACGTGCGTTCGGTCGATATTCGGATCTTACAGGATAGTATCATATATAGGATTTGCGGTAGGGACAGTTTATCAATACGCATTGCTCAAGCTCGTTATGACGTTCGTTTTCGAAAGCATAGATAATATGCCGGAATACAAATTCGATTTTAAGGCGTTATTGATAACTTTCGTTACGTTCATCGCCGCGTACGAGCTGATAATGTATATTTACGCCCTCAAAATAAAAAAAACACCCGTAAAATGTATAATGTCGGAATAAGCGAAAAAACTTAAATATTTTATATCACTCGAAAAATTCGGGTTATAAGATCATCTAAAAGCGATAATAGCGGTCAATATGCTTATACTAAGGATATGATCACTATTTTTTTAATTATTATGTTGTGTATCGGAGTGAGAGTGAAACTGAGCTACGGTATGGAAGAGAGCTATTTTTCGCTAAACGTTATAATATTCGGAGGTATTTACGTCTTGCGTTTGAGGTTGAAGATAGTAGACGGTTTTTTGCATTTTTCCATCAATAACGGACGGATGAAACGAGTTACGTTGCCTCCGCCGTCGAAGGAAAAATTCGATATTATTATGCCGTCTTTTCCTAAGATCACGCTCCATAACGCGAGAATTTACGTAAGATTCGGCGTGGAGAACGCAATCACGTCGAGCGTTGTCAGCAATACGATAACGCTCATCCTTTTATATCTTCGTCACAGCGATAAGATAGTATTGAAAGATTCGAGTCTTAACGTAGTGACGGATTTCGGAGACGACGTGCTCAAATTGAATATCGATTTCACGCTTAAGTTTGCTCTCGTTAAAATAATTTTCTTCGTATTACGCATAATAATCGGGAAAAGAAAGAAAAGGGGGAATTATGGAACTCAATCCGATAGAAGAACTGATGTCGAGTACACTCGATAAACTGAGCGCTATAATCGATATCAACAGCGTAATAGGTAAACCGATAATACAGGATAACGTTATGATAATACCTATATCGAAAGTAGGTTTCGGCTTTTTGACCGGCGGAGGCGAGTACAGCGAAACTCAGCCGAAAATAAAATACGACGCGTTACCGCACGCAGGCGGAAGCGGCGGCGGAGTCAGTATAAAGCCGCTTGGCTTTCTTGTAGTCGAAAACGGAAAGCAGAGATATATAAACATTGAAGAAGAGGGTAAGGACAAATGGACAGAACTGATAAGCGCAGGCATAAACGTCATGAAGTCGCAAAAAAAGTAATAGTTGTAGCTCTTGCTACGCTCTTTACCGTGGGCATTTCGCTCTTTATTGCAGTGGGAATAAGGTATAACGATATGCCGATGAAATACAGAGAAAATAACGGAGCTTACTATAACGGACAGGGCGAAGTCAAACCGAGTTTTTCGCCTATAACTAAAGGCGGCAGTTCGTCGTGCATAATGGACGTTAAAAGCGGCAGGGTGCTGGGCGGAAGCAATATCGATACCCCGCTTCCTATGGCGAGCACTACTAAGATAGTAACGGCGATAGTGGCGATAGAAAAATGCGCCGATCTGGATAAAGTATGCGATATTCCGCGAAAGGCTATAGGCGTCGAAGGCTCATCGATATACTTAAAGGAAGGCGACAGATACAGCGTAAGAGAACTTCTTTACGGACTGATGCTTCGTTCAGGTAACGATTCCGCCGCCGCAATAGCGCATATAGTCGGAGGCAGCGAAGAGGGATTCGTCGAACTTATGAACTCAAAGGCAAAAGAGCTTTCGCTTTCGAATACTCATTTTGTCAATCCACACGGACTTCACGACGACGATCATTACACGAGCGCGTACGATCTTGCGAAAATTTCCGCATACGCTATGCGAAACGAGACGTTCAAGGAAGTAGTAGGTACTAAGTCCAAGGTAGTCGGTAACGCCGAAGACGGCACGAAGAAGTATTTTGTGAATAAGAATAAGATACTGAGCATGTACGAAGGTTCTACGGGTATCAAAACAGGTTTTACAAAAGTTGCCGGCAGATGTCTTGTCAGCGCGGCGGAAAGAAAGGGTATGGAAGTGGTGTCCGTAGTTCTCAATCACGGCGATATGTGGAACGATTCGATGAACAATCTTGATTACGCTTTCGCTAACTATTTTCCTATTGATATCGTTACGAAGGACAGGATGATCGAAACCGTTTCCGTAAACGGCAAAAATATAGACGTATGCGTAAAAGAGGATTTTACCTATCCGATCAAAAAAGGAGAAGAGAATTCGCTCGAGTACAATATAGATATCAACGACGTGAAAAACGCTCAAAAGGACGCTCATATAGGCAAATTCCAAGTTTATTGCAGTAAACGCTTGATTTTTGAAACGAAACTCTATAGTATGTAATACATCAAAGCTATAGGAGCGACAGATGATAAGAATCAATAAGTACCTCGCGGATTCGGGCGTGTGTTCGAGACGTAACGCCGATAAACTGGTCGAAGAAGGCAGAGTTAAGATAAATAACGTGACTGTGACCGAACTCGGCAAGACGGTCAACGAAAATAACGACACGGTAACCGTCGACGGCATCGCCGTGAAACCGGTAAAAAATTATATGTATGTCCTTTTTTATAAACCGAAGGGATGTATCACGACGGCAAGCGACGAGAAGGGAAGGAAGACCATATTCGATTATATAGACCTTAAGGAAAGACTTTTTCCTATAGGCAGACTCGATTACGATTCCGAGGGGCTGCTTATTCTCACTAACGACGGCGCTCTTTCGCAAAAGATATCTCATCCGTCCAACGAAATTCCGAAGACTTATATCGTAAAGGTCGAAGGAGATATGCCCGAGCATAAACTTGCTCAATTAAGAAAAGGAGTTTTAGTAGACGGAGAAAAGACGAAGAGGAGCAAAGTAAAACTGCTCGAATACAGCGAAGATACCAAGATTTCGCGTCTTGAGGTGACTATCACGGAGGGTAGGAACAGACAGGTCAGAAAGATGTTCGAAGCGGTAGAGAGGAACGTCATATTCTTAAAGCGCGTAGCGGTAGGAGAGTTGAGGCTCGGAGGACTAAAGCGCGGCGGATACAGACTGTTAAAGGATTATGAGATAGAATATCTTAAAAAGATGTGATATTTCACATAGATAAGAGTATATCAAAACGATATTTTTTCAAATCAAAAATCAAAGTCGAGACGTGTTGTCCCGACTTTTTTCGTATTTTCTCATCATCGTATAGGAAGTATATATTTTATTGATATATCTATAATATTTATTATATAAAATGGCAATATTTAGTTGCTAAAACTTTCACAATTCAGTATAATAAACAATGGGTAAAATCAAAGAAATTTTATGAATAATTTTTGGAGGTATATAATGGACAGCAATATGAATCTTAAAGAGAATATTAAGTCTATTGAGAACGCTTCTTCGAAGATAAGAAAGTTTTTAGACGGCATTATCGACGAGGGCAGTTTTGTCGAGACGGACGTTTTCGCTTGCGGTAAATCGTTCATAGACGAGACGGAGGCGCGCGGAGAAGGCGTTATTACCGGATACGCTACGGTCAAAGGCAATCCCGTTCATATCTTTGCGCAGAATTCCGAGGTGCTCAAAGGCAGTCTCGGAGCAGCTCATGCGGAGAAGATAGTAAGGTGTATGAAGAAAGCCGCCGCTAACGGAACGGCGCTCATTTCAGTATTGGATTCGGCGGGCGCGAGAGTCGGAGAGGGCGTTGAAATGCTCGAGGCTTACGCTAAACTCGTCAAGACGGCATACGACGTTTCCGCAAGTATCCCGCACATCGCTATAGTTAAGGGCAACTGCGTAGGAATGATGAGTTCGTTCATTAATATGGCTGACTTCGTATTTATGTCTAAAGAGGCGGTTATGTCGCTTTCCGCGCCGATGGTCGTTGCGTCCGATATTAAAGGATATCCTAAATTTAACGACGTTCTCGGTTATTCGGCTCATTCGGAAAAGAGCGATATAGCTCACTTCGCTTACGATAGCGTAGAGGACCTTTCCGATAAACTTTCCGAGCTTATGGAGTTCATTTCCGCAGACGAGATAGAAGATAACGATGACGATCCCAACAGAGAGGCTGTCCTTAACGCGGACGCTTCCGTTGAAGATATACTCGCGGCTCTTTGCGATAATTCGAAGAGTATCGAATACGCTAAAGATTACGCTAAAGACGTAAGATGTTTTCTTGCAAAAGTGAATTCGATACCCGTAGGTATCGTCGCTACCGATAAGAGCGTCAAGGACGGCTTTACGTCGTCTTGCGGCTTCAAAAAGGCGGCTAAGTTCATCGACAAGCTTGACGCTTTCAATCTTCCGCTCATTACGCTCGTAGACAGCAAAGGGATCAAGACCTGTATGGAGTGCGAGCTTAAGGGCGCGGCGGCAAACGCGGCAATGCTTATGGAAGCTATCGCGGGCGCAGGTATTCCCAAGATAGCCGTCATAACGGGCAACGCTATCGGAGCGACGTATTCCGCGCTTGCAAGCAAGGCTATAGGTTTTGATTATTCGCTAGCGTTCGATAACGCCGTGATCGCTCCGGTAAACAGCGTTGCGGCTGTAGATATGTTCTACGTCGACGAGATCAAGAACTCGGCGGATCCCGTAAAGGCGAGAGCCGCTCTCGAAAAGAAATATTCCGATATGGAGGCTAATCCCATCAACGTCGCAAGACAGGGATTTGTGGACAATATTATTAGCGCCGGAGCAATAAGACCTTACGTCGCAAGCGCGATCCTTATGCTTCTCGGACTTTGATTAAGAGGTGAAATATGGACTTTATGTTATTGGCTGACGGAGCGAAAATGACCGTCGGCGAAAAGTTTTCACTCGGCGGAAGTACTTTTCTTTTAGGTGTCGCAATGGTTTTTGTCGTACTCGGCATCCTTATCGGATTCATTACGATAATCAAGCTGATAATGGCGGCGTCGGCTAAGAGAAAGATAAAGAAGCTCGAGACGAAAGACAAAAAGGCTATCGAAGCTCCGCTTGCCGCCGTAAGTTCGGCTAAGTCGAACGACGACGAGATAGCGGCGGCAATATCCGCGGCGATCGCTATGATATACGCCGAGGAGAATAGAGCGACAAGTAAGAGCGTTAAGTTCAAAGTTCGTTCGATAAAAGAGATTCGTTAATTATCAATAAAAATCAAGGAGATAAATATTATGCGTAAATTCAATATCACTGTTAACGGTACTAATTATGAGGTAGACGTAGAGGAAATAGTCGACGGAGTAGCTCAGCCGAGCGTCGCTCCCGTAGCTCAGGCGGCTCCGAAAGCCGCTCCCAAGAAGGCTGCCGCTCCGGCAGTAGGCGCAGGCGAGCCCGTAAAAGCTCCGATGCCCGGTCTTGTTAAAGAGCTCAAGGTCGCTAACGGCGCAACCGTTAAGAAGGGCGATGCAGTCGTAGTTCTCGAAGCTATGAAGATGGATAACGATATTGCGGCTACTTGCGACGGCGTAGTTACTTACAGCGTATCGGCAGGTTCTAACGTGAATTCCGGCGACGTTCTTTGCACTATAGCTTAATCGCTAAGGAGGTAAAGGATGTTTAACGTATTTACGATAGTCTCCTCGGAGTCAGGTACTATTCTCGATTCTCTCAAGAATCTTTGGGAAAGCACCGGTCTCGTCGGAATAACGACAGGGGACTTTTGGCTCAAGATAGTTATGCTTGCGATCGCGGGATTACTTTTGTATCTTGCTATCGTAAAGCAATTCGAGCCAAACCTTTTGCTTGCAATGGCGTTCGGTATGTTTATCATCAATATTCCGGGCGCGTACGAGATATTATATCCCGTTAAGTTTCTAGAAGGTCAGATCGCCGCTATTGAGGCGCAGATCGCGCAAAATAGCGGAAACATAGCGGAGCTCACCGCGCAGCTTGCGAATCTTAACAATAAGCTCGCGACGACTTCGCCGGGTCTTTTCGACTTCATTTATTACGGAGTTGACTGGGTCATATTCCCGCCGCTCATTTTCTTGGGTATCGGCGCTATGACCGACTTCGGTCCATTGATTGCGAATCCGAAGAGTTTGCTCCTCGGCGCTGCGGCTCAGCTCGGTATATTCATAACGTTCTTCGGCGCGCTTTTCTTGGGCTTTACAGGTCCTGAAGCAGCTTCGATAGCTATTATCGGTGGCGCGGACGGTCCTACGGCTATATATGTTACGAGTAAACTTGCCAATCATATCCTTCCTGCGATCGCTATAGCGGCATACTCGTATATGGCTCTCGTTCCCGTAATTCAGCCGCCGATCATGAAGCTGCTTACGACAAAGAAGGAGCGTATGGTTGTTATGGAACAGCTCAGAACCGTTACCAAGACGGAAAAAGTTCTTTTCCCGATCATAGTTACCGGCGTCGTAGGTATCATCCTTCCGTCGGCAATACCGCTCCTCGGTATGTTAATGCTCGGTAACCTCATGAAGGAATCGGAAGTCGTTCCGAGACTCACGAGTACGGCTAAGAACGAACTCATCAATATTATCACGATACTGCTCGGCGTTATCGTCGGTTCTAAGGCGTACGGTCCCGTATTCCTCGAATGGAGCTTCTTGAAGATATTGATACTCGGTATATTGGCGTTCGGTTGCGGTACCGCAGGCGGCGTTCTTCTCGGAAAACTTATGTACGTGCTTACCAAGGGCAAGATCAATCCGCTTATCGGCGCGGCAGGCGTGTCTGCAGTTCCTATGGCGGCAAGAGTTGCGCAGGACGTAGGTCGTAAGGAGAATCCAAACAACTATCTGCTCATGCACGCTATGGGACCGAACGTAGCGGGAGTTATCGGTTCGGCAGTCGCCGCTGGCGTATTGCTTGCTATATTCGGTTAATAACGAAATAATAAGGAGAATAATAATATGTCAAAGAAAGTTTTGGTTACGGAAACAATCTTGCGTGACGCGCATCAGTCGCAAGCGGCAACTCGTATGAGACTTGACGAAATGCTTCCCGTATGCGAAAAATTAGATAAAATCGGTTATTACTCTATAGAATGTTGGGGCGGAGCTACGTTTGACTCGTGTCTCAGATTCTTGAACGAAGATCCGTGGGAGAGGCTCAGAGTTTTGAGAAAGGCTATGCCGAATACAAAACTTCAGATGCTTTTAAGAGGTCAGAATATACTTGGATACAAGCATTATGCCGACGACGTTGTAGACGAATTCGTGAAGAAGTCTATCGAGAACGGTATCGACATAATTAGAATATTCGACGCTCTCAACGATACAAGAAATATGAAGCAGGCTATGGAATCCTGTAAGAAATACGGCGGTACGTGCGAGGCGACTATTTCATACACGACGAGCGAAGTTCATACTACCGAGTACTTTGTAAAACTTGCAAAAGAACTTGTAAAAATGGGCGCCGACAATATCTGTATTAAGGATATGGCGAACCTGTTGCTTCCGTACAAGGCTTATGAGCTCGTAAAGGCTATCAAGGCGGCTATACCGAAGAACGTTCTTATTCACGTTCATACGCATAATACTTCGGGTACCGGAAATATGGTCTATCTTAAGGCTATCGAGGCAGGAGCAGACATCGTTGACCTTGCTCTTACGCCGCTCGGTAACGGTACTTCTCAGCCTGCAACGGAGCCGTTCGTGGCAACTTTGGAAGGCACCGAATACGATACGGGACTTGAACTTAATGCGATCAACGATATAAGCGAACACTTTAAGGGCGTGGCCGAGAGACTTAAGAAAGACGGTTTCCTTTCGCCGAAAGCTAAAGATACGGACGTTCGCGCGCTCATATATCAGGTTCCGGGCGGTATGCTTTCCAACCTTTACGGTCAGCTTAAGGAGATGAACGCTATCGACAAGTACGACGAGGTGCTCAAGGAAGTGCCGAACGTAAGAGCCGATTTCGGTTATCCTCCGCTAGTTACTCCTACTTCTCAGATAGTAGGTACGCAGGCGGTTCTCAACGTTATCAACGCAGAAAGATATAAGATGGCGACAAAGGAGAGCAAAGGACTTCTTAGCGGCGAATACGGAAAACTTCCGATGGAGCCGAATAGCGACGTTGTAAAGAAAGTTCTCGGAGACAAACCCGAAATCATTACTTGCCGTCCCGCTGATTTGCTAAAGCCCGAGCTTGAAGGTTATAAGGAAGATATAAAGGAGTATATCGAACAGGAAGAGGACGTACTTTCTTACGCATTGTTCCCGCAGGTCGCTCTCAAATTCTTCAAATACAGACAGGCTAACAAGGCGAGAATAGATTCCGAGGTAGGCGACGTTAAATTAGCTATTCAACCCGTCTGACCGCGAACCGATTGAAAATTGTTAATAAGGAATTATACGGAGGTCAAGGATAAATATCCTTGACCTCTTGTCATATGTTTGATAAAATGTTATACGGTATATGACGTTAAGTAACGTCTATTGCAGTAATATATAGAGTCGGCAGTCTTTAGGACTTCGACGATCCAATATATTGTGATTTGACGTTATGAGCTATATAACGTTTAAGCGAGGTAATATGAAAGTCGTAGTGATCGGCGGGGGAGCTAGCGGACTCATTGCCGGAGGATATTCCGCATTGAACGGTAACGAAACCGTAATTATTGAAAAGAACGAAAAGCTGGGAAAGAAAATATACATCACAGGTAAAGGACGTTGTAACGTTACGAACGCCGTAGGTTCTGAAGAATTTTTGACGAACGTTGTAAGCAATCCCAAATTTTTGATGTCGGCTATTCATTCTTTTTCGCCATCAGACCTTATGGAACTCATCGAGTCATATGGGGTACCGCTCAAAACAGAACGCGGGATGAGAGTATTTCCTGTAAGCGATAAAGCTAGCGATATCATAAAAGCTCTCGCAAATTTTGCATATTCTAGTGGCGTAAAGACAAGGCTTGAAAGCGAATGTAGCAAACTTATTATAAAAGACGACCGTATCAATGGAGTAGAACTCAAAACCGGTGAAAAGATCAAAGCAGACAAGGTGATCGTAGCTACGGGAGGCTATTCGTATCGCGCGACGGGCTCTACCGGCGACGGTTATGGATTTGCAAAGTCGGCAGGACACAGTATTGTTGAATTGAAACCGTCGCTTGTCGGTATTAATCTAAAACGCAAGGACATATCGGCATTGTCGGGGCTTGCTCTTAAAAACGTCGAGCTAAAAGTATACGATACGAACGGAAAGCCGGCTTCTTCGGGATTCGGTGAAATGCTGTTCACTCATACAGGAATCAGCGGACCCTTAGTACTTACGGCGAGCGCTAGGATAAATAGAAAGAATATTGACGGAGCAAGCATATCTATAGACCTAAAGCCGAGTCTCGACGCCAAGACGTTAGACAACAGGATAATTAGCGATTTCAAAAAGTACAATAACAAAATTGTATTAAATTCGTTTGACGATCTCTTGCCCAAAGCGCTTATACCGTACGTCATTGGTAACGCGAATATCGACGCGTATAAAAGGGTCAATTCCGTTACTAAAGAAGAACGTTCGAGACTCGTTGGCGCGCTTAAAGATTTTCGTTTTGAAATCGAATCTCTCGGTGATATCAATACCGCTATCATAACAAGCGGCGGAGTATCTACCAAGGAGATCGATCCCAAGACAATGGAGAGTAAAATCGTCAAAGGGCTATATTTCGTCGGCGAAGTGTTGGACGTGGACGCTCTTACTGGCGGATTTAATCTCCAAATCGCATTTTCGACAGGATATTTGGCAGGCAACGCGCAATAACCGCTATTTACATATTATTTACTTGCAAAATCAAAAAAATTTTATTATAATCAAATGTAACAAAGACTGTTAAATAATATTAACTAAATCGCATGATTCATAGGAGATACTCATGATCAACATAGCTATCGACGGACCTTCGGGAGCCGGTAAAAGTACTGTTGCGAAGGCGCTGGCAAAGAGTATGGATATATTATATCTCGATACGGGCGCAATGTACAGAGCCGTGGCTCTTAAGGCTTTGCGTCTCGGAATAGATCCGTGTCAGAGAGAAAAAGTTCTTCCCATCCTTAACGATACGGATGTTGAAGTTAAATACGGACAGGGAGTTCAGCATATATTTGTTGACGGAGAGGACGTATCTCAGGCTATAAGAGAGCACCGAGTATCCAAGGCGGCGTCTGATATCTCCAAAATACAGGAAGTGAGAGATCATCTTGTCGATATGCAAAGAGCGATAGCGAAAAATAACGACGTCGTACTTGACGGAAGGGATATAACGTCTTACGTGCTCAAGGATACGCCTTATAAGTTTTATTTGAGCGCAAGCGTAGACGTGCGAGCAAAGAGACGCTTTGACGAACTTACCGCAAAGGGTCAGGCTGTCGAATACGATAAGATAAAAAGCGATATCATAGACAGAGACGATAACGATATGAAAAGGACTTATTGTCCGCTGATGAGAACAGCCGATTCGATTTTCATTGACAGTAGCGATATGACCGTCGACGAAGTAGTCAAGGTCTTTTTGAAACATATCGAAGAAATCGGTAAAAGCGTTGGGAAAGGAGTATAATACGATATGAATTACAAATTGTTACGCGCAGTTATATCTCCGGCATTGAAGATGCTTTGGCCGACTACGTTTTACGGAACGGAGAACTTGATATTAGATAAGAACGTCGTGTACGTTTGCAATCATTATTCTGCGCTTGATACGAATGCAATGGTTGCGAAGATCTTTAAGAATAAATTCAACGTAGTAATAAAAGGAGAGGCGTTCAAGAGTAAATTCGGAGCTAGATTTTTAACGGGAATGGGCGGTATCCCTATAGAACGGGGAGAGGCTGACGTTGAGGCTGTAAAGAAAATATTGGGAGTGCTTAAAAGCGGAGAACCCCTCTTGCTTTTCCCGGAAGGTACGCGTAACAAATCGGGGAGCAAAGAGATGTTCAAGTTTAAGGACGGCGCGGTAGTTTTCGCGCTGAAAACAGGATCTCCCATTATACCGATGGTGCAGTACCGTCCGCCGAAGATTTTCAGACGCAACTACGTTTTGATAGGAAAACCGATGTATCTTGAAAAGTATTCTGGAATGCGTACGTCGTCTGTCAAATGCGAAGCGACGCAAGATCTTTACGACGAGATGCTTAGACTCAGACATCAGCTCGATAATATCGTCGAGAATTGCAGGGGCGATCTTAAAAAATACGAGTTGAGCACCAAGATGCGGCTTGAAAAGAAATAATTTAACAAAATAAATCAATTAGGAGTTTTCCGCAAATGACGAATGACGGTTTCGATGAATATCGACTTGATTTCGTTTTGTTGCGGAATTCTTTGTTTAAGGGACAGAATGGAAATAATAATCGCAAAAAACGCAGGTTTTTGCTTTGGCGTCGAGAACGCTGTCGATATCGCTGTTAAAAATGCGGGCAACGCTGTCACTCTCGGAGAGATAATACATAATAAACGCGTTGTAAATATGCTTGAATCTATCGGCGTTCCCGTCATAAACAGTATCGACGAGTACGATTCGGGCAATTTGATAATCCGCTCTCATGGCGTAAGTAAAGAGGTTATCGATACGCTTAATGCAAGGCATATACCGTATATTGACGCAACGTGTCCGTTTGTGAAGAAGATACGTAATCTTGTCAGAGAAAAATATCTCGAGAATAAAAAAATCATAATAATAGGAGAAAAAACGCATCCCGAAGTCGTCGGTATCAACGGTTGGTGCGATAATACTGCCGCCGTAATAAAGAGCGTCGACGAGATAGTATTCGCCGACTATTATAGCGATTTGACAGAAAATGATGATTTTGAACTAAAGGATAAAGTAGTTCTCTATAGAAACGCCGAATACGTCGCGGTATCGCAAACCACGTTTTCTATAGAAAAGTATGCGGAAATTACTAAATTTATAGAAAATCAATTAAAAACAGTTGAGTTTTTTAATACAATTTGCTATACTACCAAAGAAAGACAGAGCGAAGCCGAAAAGTTGGCGTCAGAGTGCGACGTCATGTTGGTGATCGGCGGGAAACATAGCTCGAACACACGGAAATTATACGACTTGTGTAAAGCCAAGTGTGAGAAAACTTATCTTATCGAAAATATTGCCGACTTAAACGCGGTAGTAGCAAATAAACATTTTAAGCTGGGTATAACGGCAGGTGCATCAACTCCGAAAGAGTTGATTGAGGAGGTAGTAGTAGTAATGAGCGAGTCTCAAGAAAAGAGCATTGATATGCTTAACGAAGAAGTTGCGAAGAAGGATGTCGCAAACGATGAATGTAAGAAGTCTATGACAATGGAAGAATTGCTTGATACGGCAGAAGGCAAGTTGGTTAGATACCGTAACGGTCAGACGATGAACGTTAAGGTCATTTCCGCTAATGCCGACGGTATCTACGTAAGTTTCGGCGGTAAGAAGGAAGGCTTTATACCGAAGGACGAAGTAGTTCTCGAAGGTGAATATAATTCCGACGATTACAAGGCGGGCGATTCGTTCAAGGCTATCGTTAAGGATGCAGGCAAGAAGGACAACGTTGAGTTTTCCAAGAAAGCCATAGACGTTAAGATAAAAGAACAGAAGGAATGCGAAGAGGTTCTCAAGGGATCTGAATTTGCAGGCGTTGTAGAAAAGGCTGTAAAGGGCGGCGTTATATGCAAGCTCGGCAGCTATACAGTTTTCGTACCCGGCTCACAGATAAAGATTGGCTATGTTAAAGATCTTGAGAAGTACGTCGGCAAGACTTTGAGACTCAGAATGATCCCCGCTAAGAAGGTTGAAGGAGAGGCTCAGGAAGAGCAGGATCTTACAATAAAAGGCAGAAGAATAGTAGCTTCGCAGAGAATCATACTCGAAGAGGAGAGAGCCGCAAAGGAAGAGAAGTTCTGGAGCGAAGTTGTCCCCGGAGCTATCGTTAAAGGTAAAGTCAAGAGATTCACGGCGTTCGGAGCATTCGTCAGCGTTAACGGTAAAGATTGTTTGGCTCATATTTCCGACCTTTCTTGGTACAAGATCAACGATCCGTCCGAGATACTCGAGATCAATAAGACTTATGACTTTATGGTTCTTAAGACCGTAAGAGAAAGCGATCAGGTTTCTCTCGGATATAAACAGCTTCAGAAGAAGCCCTACGAGCAGGCATTCGAGGAATTGCCGATCGGTACGACGATACACGGCGTTGTCGAGAGAGTATTCCCTTACGGCGCGTTCGTATCTATAAAGAAGGGTGTAGACGGTCTTGTTCCCGTGTCTGAGATCTCTCACGAGTGGGTCAAGAATGCTACCGAGAAGTTCAATCCCGGCGACGAAGTTGACGCTGTTATCATCAATTTTGACGGCAATAAGATCACGTTATCGATAAAGGCGCTTCTCCCCGCTCCCGAAGAGCAGCCGGAAGAGAGCGTTGAGATCAGTGATGAAGATATTCAGGAACACAACGAGAAGAAAGCAAGAGCCAACGCTAAGAAGTTTGAGAATAAGCCGCAACAGCGCAGAACTAAGACGAAGAGAGTTGAGGAGAACGACGAGCCTAAGTCTTGGTCGACGGATTCTTCTACGGCTACTATCGGCGACTTGTTCAAGGGCATCAGCTTTGATTTCGACGACGATAAAGAATAATAACGTTATTAACTACCGAAATTCGAGACTCCTGCATAGATTGTGGGAGTCTCGATTTTATTTCGGATAACAGAAGCAAATAGATGAACGAAAATACTTTTCGATATAGCGTAGCGAGACTTGTTCGTCCACTGTAAAAATATTCATATGCATTGATAGAGGTCTTAGAGTATTGAATGATTAAAAAGATTGATACGAGCGGTTTTTTGTTCAACAATAAGTCGCTGATAAAATTGATTATTCCGCTTTTGATCGAACAGTTCCTTACTCTCGCGGTAGGTCTTGCGGATTCGATAATGGTTTCGTCTGTCGGCGAAGCAGCTGTTTCCGCAGTATCGCTAGTTGATACCGTTATGATACTCATAATCAATGTCTTTGCGGCGATCGCCGCAGGCGGGGCTATAGTCGCAGGTCAGGCTCTCGGTCAGAAAAATCAAGAAAAGGGTTCGGAAGTAACGGAACAGGTATTACTCATATCCGTAGTATTTTCGATCGTAGTTATGGCGCTCATGTACGCTATGAAGTCGTTCATATTGAATATAGTATTCGGCAAGATAGAAGCCGACGTCATGAGTAATGCGAACAAATACATCCTGATAACTACAGCTTCAGTGCCGTTCATAGCTATATACAACGTAGGAGCGGCTATATATAGAGGAATGGGCGACTCCAAAACGCCTATGGTCACCTCGTTTGTATCGAATCTTATCAACATTGCGGGCAATGCGACGCTCATATACGGATTCAAATGGGGAATAGAGGGCGCCGCAACGCCGACGCTTACCGCCAGAATAATATCGGGAATAACGATGCTGATCCTTATCGGTAAAAAGAGCAATATACTTCACGTGAGGAAATATATCATACGCCCGAATTGGACGAGGATAAAGCAGATACTTCATATAGGCATACCTTACGGTCTTGAGAACAGTATGTTCCAACTGGGTAAGATTATTGTAATAAGTCTGGTATCGACGTTCGGTACGCCGTCTATCACGGCAAACGCCGTTTCCAACAACATATGCGCGTTCGCTATACTCGGAGGAATGGCTTCGAATTATGCGCTTTCAGCGGTCGCGGCTCAGTGTGTCGGAGCAGGCGATTATAGACAGGTGAGATATTATACTAAGAAAATAATATCGGTCGCTTATATAAGCACTGTCTTGATGAATATAGTCATAGTAGTAGCTCTTCCGCTCATAATGCGGGTGTATAATCTATCAAGCGATACGGCTGAGTATGCAAGAAATATTATCATTTTCCATGCGATATGCGCAAGTATCGTATGGCCTGCGGCATTTACGCTCCCGAGCGGTTTACGCGCGGCGAACGACGTTACTTTCAGTATGATAGTATCGGTAATATCAATGTGGGCGTTTAGAGTGGGGTGCAGTTACCTTTTAGCGTACGTCTTTAAGCTCGGCGTATACAGCGTATGGATAGCTATGATAATAGATTGGATAGTCAGAGCAATATTCTTTGTTGCGAGATATAGGACCGACAAGTGGCAAAGATTCAAAGTCAACGTCAAATCAAATTGTGACGGTCAAGACTTCGTAAATACGAGCGACGATGTTTTTGAAAACGATAACGAAAATTCAGCTGAGTAGTACATAGCGTCGAATTAAGCGCTTTTATATAAGAAAATACCGTATATGTTAAGGTATTTTTGCATTTAGTCGATAGTTTGAAATCTTTATAATGAATAAAATCGGTTTATTTTTCGTTATACATCGGATAACGGTATTTTTCTTCTTGCGTGATTTTCCTTACGACTTTGCAGGGAATGCCTACTGCGACGACGTTATCTGGTATTGACTTAGTTACGACGCTACCGGCTCCGATTACCGTATTATCGCCTATGTTTACTCCAGCCAGTATCGTCGAGCCTGCGCCTATCCAAACGTTGTTGCCTATCGTTATCGGTTTAGCGATCTCAAGTCCCGACTTTCGCTGTTCGGGATCAATAGGGTGTTCGGCAGTCGTAAAACAGCAATTCGGCGCAATGAATACGTTATCGCCGAAAGTTACTTCAGCGCCGTCTGTAATTATTAGATTGTGATTAGAGTAGAAATAATCGCCTACAGAGATATTATAGCCGTAGTCGCACCAAAATGGCGGAGTGAATATTACTTCTTTGCCCATCTTCCCCAACATTGAACGAAGCATTTTTTCTTGAGTTTCTCTGTCGTTTGGATTTAGCTGATTGTAGGCAAAACACTTATCTTTGCATTTTTTGATTTCTTCTTCGTATTCGGGATTGTAACAGCCTTGAAATAAACAATTAACAGGTATTTTTGCTTTCATAATTTTTCCGATAGTATTATTTCCTTTGATTATATCAACAATTTCAATAAAAGTCAATACGTGAGTTATTTTTAGACTTGACAACGAAAATAGTTTTGTGTACTATTAATTATATATGAAGGATGCAAAATATTCAATATTGGAACTCAATCGTTATATTTTATGAAAGATTTCGTAATTATAGCATATATTGCAGTTCCGATTGCACAATTTAGGGAAAATTATGGATAATACGAAAAAGTTTAATAACAAAGCTGATAAATATTCATCGGGTAGACCGTCGTATCCCAAAGAGCTTATCAAAACGCTTTATGATATGTATGGATTTAATAAAAGCTCGGTGATTGCAGATATCGGCTCGGGAACGGGTATATTGACGAGGCAACTACTTGAAATGGGAAGCGAAGTATACGCGGTGGAACCGAACGAAAATATGCGTAAAAAAGCTAAGGCAGAACTTGCACGTATTGAGAAATTTCATTCCGTTAACGCTACCGCGGAGAATACTGCGCTGCTTGACCGATCCGTCGACCATATTACCGTAGCTCAAGCGTTCCATTGGTTCGACACCGCGTTATTTAAGAAAGAATGTAATAGAATACTAAGAGAACGCGGAAACGTCGTTCTTATATGGAATACGCGGGATATAGATGCCGAAAGAAATAAAGTGCAGAGTAGGGTGTTCGAGAAGTATTGCCGCGATTTTAACGGGTTTAGCGGCGGTATGAAGAGAGGCGACGATAGAATAAAGGTATTCTTTGACGTTTGCGGATACGACGTTCTCGAGTTTAAGAATCCTATATTATATGATAGAGATCGCTATATTTCAAGGTGTCTTTCAAGTTCGTATTCTCTAATGGAAGGAGATGAGAATTTTGATAGATACATGATAGAATTGAATATGTTATTTGATAGATTTTCCGAAAGCGGGATTCTAACTATTCCCAATAATACTATCGCGTACATTGGGAAAATTAATTGACGCTTAAGTATAATAAAATGGCAATTAGAGTAGAGCCTATATTAAATCTTTATATAAAATATTCAAATCAAATTCATATAATTAACATCTGCTGACATTTATATAAAAAATAAGAGCGATTAAGAATTAATCTTAATCGCTCTCTGTTTTTATTTTAGAAACTGATTAATCGTAAAAATTAAGATTTATCGTTTCACTATGATTTAGATAGGGTTACACCTTCCACTTCTTCTTGCGAGCAATGAATACTGAAAGTACTATGATTCCTGCAAGAACAGCCGCTGTCGCAACAACTATACCTATGATAAGACCAACGTTAGTCGTCTTAGGAGCTTCCGGATCCGGAATAATCGGTTCCTCAGGAATTACAAGATCCTTAATTCCGCCCGTGCCTTCGATAGAATTCGAAACGCCTGTCTCAGTATCAACGATGACTTTAACTGCTTCAACGATCTCATTGCCTACGAAACGTTTAGCCGCCTCGATGGCAATATACTTGATTTCAAGCTCGTTATTGTCGCTGAGTTCATCATAAGTAAGGGTAAGTTTACCGTCTTGAGCAACTCTATCTTTTATCTCTTTGTGATTGAGCGTTACCGAATATATCATGTATCCTTCGTTCGGAACGATAGTATAGGTGTAGCTATCGCCGGGTTTCAACACCTGGATCTTACCGTCCTCACTATTCAGCTTACCGCCTTTACCTTCGATAGTAGCATAGATGGTCTTATCTGAAGAAACTTTACCGGCGTCAACTGCTGCGACCATATACGGTGAGAAACTGGTAACTGTAGCAACTATACCGAACTGCGTTACTACGCAAGGAATCTCTTCGATAATGTACTCGTCGTCCTTGATATGCTTACGATGGAAGAGCTTGAACTTGACACCTGCGTTATTCGGACCGTAACCTTCAGGGAAGCCTAACATTATCTTTACGTAACTTCCATCGGGGATAGTCGGGTACTTACCGCAAATTTGCAGGTTGATATCGTAAGTAGAGCTTTCGATGATATCGTCTTTACCAATACCGATTCCGTCGTGGTTATCAATTTCATCAAGCATAGTATCGACAGTATCGGTAGAAGCCTTTTCTGCAACGAGCATCATCTGGCTTCTTTCACCTTCTGTGAACGAGCTGGTACCATCTTCTTTGAGGAAGTTGTTTGCAGAAAGGTCTGAGTTATCGGCAAGTATCGGCTGAGCGCAACTCTCGATCCAAAGTCTGCCGTCGTAATTGAAACGAGCAGGGCAGGCGCCGGTAAGTCTTCCGCAATTGAAATAAAGAGAGTTAGGCGCTTTGTCGGAAGTTTCGAAAATCGTTTCGCCGTTTACTATTCTTGTAACAACTTTTGCCGAACCGACGTTCTCGAAGAAGAAATGATAACCTTCACGATTGTGTTCGTACATAAGACTTACGCCAAACTTAAATCTAAGCGTGTTCTTAACGAGCGTAGGATCTGCTGAATTTTTAGGTCTTTCGACAAGCTCTATGTAAACAGGGTCACCATTCGCGTCTTTGTTTACAGGGAAGAATCTGCAGTATTCCTGCGCATTGGGGTGCGGTGACGTGAAATATACGGAAATAGGTTTCGATTCATCGAGAATATGCAACGGTTCGGTGTACGTAATTTCGAAAAGAATCGCGCTGTTCTCAGACATTAAGACCTTATCTTTGATTTTTGAATCGCGCATACCGTCGTTAATGGTGTATTCTTCCTGATGATTAGGCGTAGAACTCTGAATATACGGTGGGGGAGTATACGTGCCGTACGTTTCGTTTACCTTAGCTTCAGTGATCTCAACCGGGTTACTTTTATTCAAGAGTTCGTCAGTGAATTGATAGTGGAATATCATTCCGTTATATTCGGGGAATACGTCGGAATGAATCGGCACCGTAGGTACGTCCGGATTTGCATCAAAGACAGCGAATTGCATATAGTAAACGGAAGTGTTTTCGTAGAATATAGTTTCTGCGCCGTTATCTTCCAAATAACCGTCGATACTAGCGACTATACTCATATATTCCATCATAGGAGATAACGCATTCCAAGAATACCAAACCAACTTTTTATTTCTGTCATAGGCTGCATAGCGGTAAGAAAGATAAAGTCCGTCTTCTTCAAGCAGTCTGTTCGCGCTTTTGCCGTTATAGCTTACTGTTACGTAAGTATTCATTAAGGTATTGCCGTAATCATCATTGCCTTCGTCGGATTCGGTATAAACGAAAGAAGCCTGAAGACCTTCGGTGTTACCGCTTGTACCGTAATTGTGAGAAGAAAGTTCGGGATATTGCAATTCGTACTTAGAGGATGAAATAACGCCGTCGTTTACGTGAATCTCGCTATCGCTCGTCTTCTGCAAGAGCGTATACCTATTTTTGTTATACGAAGCGTGGTTCCAAGTAACGTCTACAGAGTACCAGTCGCCCTTCGCATTCTCACCGGCGAGCGCTACTGATTGAGCGTCTGTAGGAACACCGAGATATACGTAGTTCCACATATGATAAACGCTGGAAGGAGAATAATTACCGTATTCGTCTTTTGAGTTACTGCTACCGTTAACGCAGATAGTCGGGATTTCAAGTTTATCCATAACTACTTTGTATGCTTTCGAGAAGCCGCCGCAAACAGCTTTGCCTTCTATGATACCGCCGTAAGCCGTATTTATGTTGGCAGCGGCAACGTAGTTAGGATCGTCTTTGTTCTCGTATGCAGCGTAATCGTATTTTATGTTTTCAGCAAGATATTTGTTGACTGCTCTTGCGAGGAAAGCGTCTTTCGCGGAATACTTATCCTCAGCTTGCTTTGCGTTGACCTCTGCAACTATCGCGTCGATCTTATTTTCAAACTTTCTTATTGCCTCGGTAACTTCTGTTTCGCTAGTGAAGCCGTTATCATAATAAAGATTAGCTTCGCGTCCGCTATCGATATATGCGGTATAGACTCCGTTAACGCGACCGACACTGATAGTCATTTTATAAAAGTCAATATAAAAGAGCTCAGGGTGATCGGTAAGATACGCATCACGCGCGGCGCTAAACGCTTTGGGTATATCAAGATTACCGTTAAGGACGTAGTTTTGAGCTTCTTCGGAAGTTACAATACCGTGCTCGTTAAGTGAGTACTGAACAACTCCGTCCTTAAAGTCGCCCGAACGATTGATATCGTCAATGGCTTTGTAAAATTTCTTGGCAAGCGCATATTCCTGCTGGGTGCCATCTTCATCTGCAATGGTAAGATGATCGTAGAAGTATGTAGACGAAGGAATAGTCGTTTTCGTGTCTGCAGTTGCCGGTGCGGTAGGGATAAGCATACATACGAAAATCGAAAGCACAACGTATACTGCAACTAAACTTACCGTCGCGATGCGTTTGGTTAATGATTTCATAAACCTCCAAAACCTCCCAATTGTCAATTTTGTATAACTATAATTATACAACAACAATATATTGTATGAAATCCGGTTTTGTCAAGTCTTTTTATGTAAATTTTTCTTTAATATGAATACATTTTTCTGAAATCAAAGAAAATTGTTAAAAAATAGACAATAAGAGCATTTTTGTTTTATAAAACGCTGTTTTTGCCAATAAGAGCGGTATTCGGAACAATTTTTTAATTGAATATTTGAAAAATATTTTTGAATTTAGCGATTCGAAATCGTAAATACTATCGATATCGGAAAACAGATGAAGTAAATTTCAATTAAGTTGTAAAGCCTGCGATATTATATATTTCTATATGATGAATTTACGCAATATATTGATAAATAATATACAGAAAACGCTTATAGAACTACAAATTACGAGTTCTGTTGGGTTGACGATTACAACGGCGAAAAGGTTTTGTTTTTGGACGAGTTTTGCAGTTCGTTCAAAATCTCGGAAATATTGGACTACTTGGACGGGCAACCGATACGAATACGGGGGCGAAATTATAACCGTGTGGCTTGCTATGATACAGTGTATATCGTTTCAAATATACCGCTTACGGAGCAATACAAGAACATACAAGACAACGAGCCTAAAACGTGGGCGGCGTTCTTACGGCGAATAACGGCGGTATATAATTTTGACATAAGCAAGGAAACGCCCGTAAACAAGCATACGGGCGAATTAAAAAAGCCGCTTTCGCTCATACCTATCGACAACGACAGCGACTTGCCGTTTTAACGGCTTACAGGGTGGGTTGCTCTTGGGTGGAACATAGAAAAAGCAGAAGGTTAAATGCCTTATGTTTTTTCCTTACTGGTATGCGAAAAGCCCGCGACACCGTTCACGAAAATTTATTCCGTTTTAGGGTGTTCAAACTTTAACGACATTGGTGGAGCGGTGACGATCCAAAGCGAATTCTTATTTAGACTTAACGTGAATATTCAAAAGGTGATTGACAATGCTTTCGACTGTGCGATATGCGCAATACACAACAAAAACAATCCAAGTGTATTGCCATTTTTGTGATATTACACTAATTACAATATATAATAAAGCCACAACAATGGCAATAATCCAATTCATAATTTTTTTATGCTTACGTATTATGTCGTCACTTCTGTTCAGTGCGCACTTTACGTTTTCTTCCGAAACGTTTTTATAATCGCTATCGTTTATCCGTTCACCGTTTAATATTTCATTTATGTTCACATCATAAAATTTGCTTAAAATTTGTAGCATTTCAACAGGCGGTAAATAATTTCCGTTTTCCCAACGTGAAACGGTTTTATTCGTTACACCAATTTGTTCGCCCAATTCATTTTGCGTAAGATTTTTTTCTTTCCGCAATTCAGATAAAAAGACGCCGATTTTTTGCATATCCATAATGAATACCTCCTTTATTACGGTAACACGATTATAGCATAAAAATATGTGAAAGCATTGCCCATAAACAGCGAATTTGAAACAAACATTCATCATATCATAGGACTTGTGGCATTGTAGCGATGTTTGATATAACAAACGCGCCGCTTGGCAGCGTTATCGACACTATATTAAAATAACAACAAAAGAAAAAACTAACACGAACACTTTCATAGTGATTCGTGTTAGTTTTTAGGTGGTGGAAGGAGATGGATTCGAACCATCGAAGGCGGAGCCGGCAGATTTACAGTCTGCTCCCTTTAGCCACTCGGGAATCCTTCCATAAGATAGCGGGTAGTAATTTTTGGAGCTGGTGATCGGAATCGAACCAACAACCTGCTGATTACAAATCAGCTGCTCTGCCAATTGAGCTACACCAGCATAACATTTTTGGTGGCTTGGGGCGGAATCGAACCACCGACACGGAGATTTTCAGTCTCCTGCTCTACCGACTGAGCTACCAAGCCAAAAAAAATGGCGACTCGGATGGGGATCGAACCCACGACCTCTAGCGTGACAGGCTAGCGTTCTAACCAGCTGAACTACCGAGCCACATTACAATGTGCTTTGATTAAGATGTTATTAAGTAATAATGGTGGGCCTTCAAGGACTCGAACCTTGGACCGATCGGTTATGAGCCGATTGCTCTAACCAACTGAGCTAAAGGCCCATTATACTTAATGGTCGGGGTGAAGAGACTTGAACTCCCGGCCCCATGGTCCCAAACCACGTGCGCTACCAAACTGCGCTACACCCCGTCGAACCATTACCAGCCGTCTTTGCTGACGACTTTTACAATATACTATATGTTAAATCTTTTGTCAACGGTTTTTTTGCATTTTTTTTATTTTATTTCGAAAATTTTCAAATCGCATAAATTAACGACGCATAACGATAGTATTCAACCGAACGGCGATCGCGTTTACGTCAAAAGTCAACCGTATTCGACACAAATTACCAAGAATCGGTTTTTACAATGCATTACTATATTGCTACTGACATTCAGGAGGAGATAATGAAGATAATTATTAATAAGACAGACGGCAATCTGTGCTTCAGCCTTTGCGGCGAACTCGACGAATGTTCGAGCAACGCGGTTCGCATGAAAATCGACGACGTACTCGAGAGCCGTGACTATTTGAGCGTAACGTTTGATTTTGAAAATCTTTCATTTATGGACAGCACCGGCATAGGCGTCATAATAGGAAGATACAAAAAATTAAAACCGAAGAACGTGCCGATGTACGTTCGCAATCCGTCGAAACAGGTCGATAAAATACTTACGACCAGCGGTCTTTATAAAATAATGAAAAAAATCAGTTGAGAGGTGTATTTTGGAAAACATTAATTCATTCGATATGAAAATAAAAGCAAGAAGCGAAAACGAAGCGTTTGCAAGACAGGTCGTAAGCAGTTTTGCGATCGGAATGAATCCGACGATCGACGAACTCGAAGACATCAAGACGGTAGTTTCCGAAGCTGTTACGAATTCTATAGTTCACGCATACAACAATGATTCCGACAAAATAATCGATATTAAAGCCAGTTTAGATAACGACAGTATGGAAATAATCATTGAAGATTACGGCGTCGGTATCGACGACGTGGATAAAGCGGTAGAACCGTTCTTCACTACGAAACCCGAGGACGAACGCAGCGGTATGGGATTCACGCTCATGAAGAGCTTTATGGACGAATTCGAACTCGTATCGAAACTCGGCGAAGGCACGAAGGTAAGAATGGTAAAACGTTTTGTCAGGGAGGAGGAGAATGCTGGAGCATGAGGAAACGCTGGCGCTTATCGACAAAGCTCACGAAGGCGACGAGGACGCTAAGTCAAAATTAATCGAGCATAATATGCCCCTTATAAAGAGCATCGTGAGAAGATACAAGAATAAGCAGGTAGAGTACGACGATCTCATGCAGCTCGGACTGATGGGATTGGTAAAAGCTATCAACAATTTTGATAAAAGCTATAACGTACGATTTTCGACTTACGCCGTACCGATGATAGCGGGTGAAATAAAAAGATTCATAAGAGACGACGGAACGATCAAGGTTTCGAGGGCAATGAAAGCTCTTTCGTCTAAGATCTCCAAATTTATCGAAACGTACAGACAAGAGCATAACGGCGACCCTCATATAGACGAAATCGCGAAAGAATTCGAGATAACGCCGCACGAAGTGAATACGGTATTGGACAGCGCGAAATATCCGTTGTCGCTATATGAAAAATATGACGATGAAAAGGGACGCAATCTCATAGATAAAATACCTTCGAACGAAACGCAGGACGATATGCTCGACAGGATCATAATAAAAGACGCGGTAAAGGCGCTTCCCGAACGCGAGAGAATGGTAATAGTGTTACGTTATTATAGAGATAAAACGCAGAGCGAAATAGCTTCGCTCATGGGCGTTTCGCAGGTGCAAATATCGAGAATAGAGAGCAAAATCATTGATAAACTGAAGAAATCTTTGACGGGTTAAGTATCAACCGTCAAAAATTAAAGTAAAACTCATTATTATAATGATAAATATATAAATATAATGAGATAAATTAATGTCATTTTGTATTAAAGAGCATGAAAATCGTTCGTATATATCGAGCGATTTTTTATTATATGCGAGTTCTTTAGTGAATATTTTCCATATTTTAGTAAACACTCATATTTGAGGTGAAGATATTATGCCTGTATTTTTGTTTTATGAAAGTCCCGAGGATAACGAAATATTCTACGGACAAGTAAGAAATGTGGAGGAAAGAAGCAGTGGAAAAGAAAGAGTATCAGGAGTATATATCGAAAACAACTCCGAAAACCAATGAACTCAAAACCATACTGACGGCGTTCGTTGTCGGCGGATGTATTTCGATAGTCGCAGAGGGCGTTAAAGATATACTTACGCTCATTTTTCCGTCGTTCGATGTAAAGAGTATAGCGTCGCTAACGACTATAATCATGATATTTCTCGGCGGTTTTTTTACGGCGCTCGGACTTTACGATAAACTAGGTTATTATGCAGGAGCCGGCTCGGTTTTGCCTATAACGGGATTTGCAAACTCTGTAGTATCGCCTGCAATGGAATATAACAAAGAAGGTATCGTATTCGGCGTTATGGCTAAGATGTTTACGATAGCGGGACCCGTTATCGTTACAGGCATCAGCGCGTCGGTCTTGGTAGGGATTATTTACTATTTGCTTGGTCTTATGGGGGTTGCGATATGAAAGTCGGAAAGGAAAGTTTTAAGATTGAAAGCGACGTCAGGATCACGTCGACGTATACGATCGCAGGACCTATGGAAGGGAACGGAAACTTCGGCTCGTATTACGATATAGTTCTCGAAAACGACGAATGGGGGTGTGATTCGCACGAAAAATGCGAAACGAAAATGCACAAAGAAGCGATAAAAGGCGTAATGGAAAAGGCTAAAGCGACAGACGAGAGCGTCGATATGCTATTCGGCGGAGATCTGCTCAATCAGATAATCGCGACTAGTTACTCCGCAAGAGATTTTGACATCAGCTACGTAGGACTATACGGCGCGTGTTCGACGTTTGGACTTTCTCTTGCTGTAGGCGCGATGCTTATCGGCGGCAATTATATCCGCAACGGTATAGTGTGCACCTCGTCGCATTACGCTACAGCCGAAAGACAATACCGTTATCCTCTGGAACTCGGTACTCAGCCGACTCCGTCTTCGCAGTGGACTGTCACCGGAGCGGGGGCGTCTTTTCTCGAAGCGTCGTCGGATAGAACTTATCCGAAAATTACGGGCGTAACTATAGGCAGAGTTATCGATATGGGCATTAACGACGCAAATAATATGGGAGCGGCGATGGCTCCGTCGTGCGCCGATACTATAATGCAGCATTTGTCTGATTTCGGACGCGACGCCGAATATTACGATATGATAATATCGGGAGATCTCGGTAAGTACGGCAGACAGGTATTGCATTATCTCTGTAAGCAGAACGGATATGAGCTTGCTAACGTATTGAACGACGCGGGAGCAATGATATACAATAATTCGCAAAAGAAGAGCGTTCAGGGCGGCAGCGGCGCGGGATGTTCTAGCATAGTATTCAATTCGTACTTTTATAAAGAAATGATGAGAGGTAACTTCAAGAAGATACTTCTCGTACCGACGGGAGCTTTGCTTTCTAAAATAGAAACCCTTCAGGGCGAAACTATTCCTGCGGTATCTCACGCTATAGCTATAGAAATGGACGATTGACGAAACGGTAGATCAATAAATATGTTTGTTAAATAAGGTATAGAAATGAATTAAGGAGAGCAACTGAAATGATGTGGTGGGAATATTTACTGAAATATTTTCAAGTATTTTTGGTCGGGGGAGTAATATGTATACTCGGTCAAATACTTATCAATAAGACTAAAATGACTTCGGCGAGGATCCTCGTATTATTCTTGTTAATAGGTGTATTGCTTGAGGCTGTCGGTTTGTTCAAGTATATAGAGCAGTTCGGACACGCAGGAATAACGGTTCAGATAGTAGGATTCGGAAGCACGCTTGCAAAGAGCGCTATAGAGGGAGCTAAGGAAGGATTTCTCGGAGCGGTCACAGGAGGCATGAGAGGTGCGGCAGGGGGACTCACGGCGGCGATAGTATTCGGCTTCATTTTCTCGTTAGTTTTTAAGTCGCATTCGAAAAAGTTATAAATTACAGCTTAATTTATAATAATTAAGAGCAAATTAGGCTTGTTATGTGCAAATTTTGTAGAATATAAATCATTCTTCGTTTAGGCGGCATATACTGGATTGATGGTAGTCCGAGTATTCAGAAAACGAAAAATTCTATTAAAATTACTAATAATAGCCGTTATATTTATTATCGCGGCGGTATCGCTTATGAGTTATTTCAAAGGAAATATATTGCCGGTAATATCTACGATGAGCGAAGCCACGGTCAGAGCGCTCGCCGTCAACGCCATCAATAACGCTTCGCATACGGTCATCGACGAGTCGATAGATTATTCCGAACTCGTGAAGATAGATAAAGACGAAAACGGGAATATCAATTTGATACAGGCGAATACCGTTCGTATCAACAGACTGGCGAGAGACCTTGCCAATATGTCAGAGAAGAATATCGAGGAAATAAAAGAACAGACTATAGAGCTTCCTATAGGAGCTTTTACGGGATCGGCGGTGCTTTCGGGCGTCGGTCCCGTAGTAAACGTGAGCTTGCTGCCTATCGGCAACGTTACGTGCGACTTTGTATCGAGTTTTGACGACGTAGGCATCAACCAGACGAAACACAGCATTTATATCTATATCAATACCACTATCAGTATTGTTTTACCCGTGTCCAGCGTTCCCGTAAGCGTTTCCACGTCGATTCTCGTAGTCGAGAATATAATCGTCGGAAAGGTACCCGATGTCTATCTCAATATGAGCAGTAATTCAACGCCGATAAATTTGGTGCCGTAACGTTGTATATCCGAATATATTCAGGACATTTTATTTATTATTAATTTTAACTTTTGAAATTCTTAAAATTTGATTGACAACCTTCGCCGTATCGGTTAAAATATTTCTATCGACTGTGACGGAGATAAGTAGTATCGAAGAATGCTGTTAAGAGAGGGTATATAAGGTGAAAGTTACCCACAGTAGTTGCGATAATGAATTCACTCCCGAGTTCTTTTCCCGAAAATAGCGAGTAAGGAAAGGCGTTGGTTGCGTTATGACCTCAAAGTGATCTGTCACGGCGTTTGACGGATAAATTAGGTGGTACCGTGGAAATTTTTCACCCTAATGGCTGATTTTGGCTGTTAGGGTGTTTTTATTAGCGTTGATATACAAATGACTATCGACGTTAGTATTGAAATAAAGTAAGGAGTATGACAATGCAAGAGAAAATTAAGACTTTGATTTCAAATGCAAAGAACGCGTTAAAGAGTGCGGCGAATATGTCGGATCTTAATTCCGTAAAAGTCGCCTTTCTCGGAAAAAGCGGCGAACTTACGAGCGTTCTTAGAGGTATGAAGGACGTTCCGAACGATAAAAAACCTCTCATCGGTAAACTTGTCAACGAGGCGAGAGACGCTATTCAATCGTTTATTCAAGAGAAGGAACGCATACTTATCGCAAAAGAGACGGCTGAAAAACTTGAAAAAGAAAAGATCGACGTCACTTTTAAGGGAACGAAAAAGGAACTCGGAAGTTTGCATCCGTGTACGCTCGTTATCGAGGAAATACTCGATATATTCACAAATCTCGGATTTACCGTTAAACACGGACCGGAGGTCGAGACGGATTTTTATAATTTCCAAGCGTTAAATATACCTAAAGATCATCCGGCAAGAGAGATGCAGGATACTTTCTATATTACTGAAGACCTATTGTTGCGTACGCACACTTCGCCTGTACAGGTCAGAACTATGCAGTCGGTAAAGCCGCCTATCAGAGTCGTTAATCCCGGTAAAGTATACAGACCTGACGACGATGCTACGCATTCGCCGATGTTTCAACAGATAGAAGGACTTGTAGTAGACGAGGGTATAACGATGTGCGATCTTAAAGGCATACTGGAAGAGTTCGCGAAAAGACTCTTTAACGATCCCAATGCAAAGACGAGACTCAGACCGTCGTTCTTTCCGTTCACTGAGCCCAGCGTCGAGGTCGACGTCACGTGTTCGATGTGTCACGGCAAAGGTTGCAGACTGTGCAAGGGCACAGGTTGGATAGAGGTTCTCGGAGCGGGAATAGTTAATCCTAAAGTTCTTGAAAACAGCGGTATAGATCCTGAAAAATACAGCGGATTCGCGTTCGGTCTCGGTATCGAGAGGATTGCTATGATAAAGTACGGAATACCCGATATGCGTATGCTTTTTGAGAACGATATACGTTTCTTGAAACAGTTTAAGTAAGAGGAGGCGAATCAATATGAAGGTTTCTTTGAATTGGTTAAGAGATTTTGTGGATATAGACGTTGCCGAAGACGAACTTTGCGCCAGGCTCGTGAGCTGCGGTTTTGAAGTTGAAGAGGTCATCAGACTTGCCGATAACTGCAAGAGAGTCGTAGTCGGACGCATAGAAGGTCTTGAAAAACATCCCGACGCCGATAAACTTCAGATATGCAGGATCAACGTCGGCGACGAAGTTATACAGATAGTGACGGGAGCGAATAATATCAAAGTCGGCGACCTTATTCCCGTGGCTTTGGATAACTCTTATCTTCCTACGGGAACAAAAATAAAGAAAGGAAAGTTGAGGGGCGTAGAGTCAAACGGTATGCTTTGCTCCGGAGAAGAGCTGAAGCTAACGGAAGCCGATTATAAAGGCGCGGGCGAATACGGTATCTTGATATTGAGAGAAGACTATCCGTTGGGTATGGATATTAACGAAGTTTTCGGCAATAACGACGTTGTATTGGATATAGGCGTTACTGCGAATAGACCGGATTGCAATAGCGTGATAGGTATCGCAAGAGAAGTTGCGACACTGCTCAAAAAGCCGCTCAAGATGCCGAAAATGACGTATAAAGTCAATTCTTCCGACATATCCGAATACGTGGCGGTAGACGTTAAAGCTACCGATCTATGTCCTAGATATATGGCGAGCGTCGTTAAAAACATCAAGATAGGAGACTCGCCCAAATATATTCAAAACAGGCTTAAGGCGGTAGGTCTCAGACCCATCAACAATATTGTCGATATCACGAATTACGTCCTTATCGAAATGGGTCAGCCTATGCACAGCTTCGATCGCGATAGGCTTTGCGGCAGCAAAATAGTCGTAAGGAGAGCGAACGAGGGCGAAAAGATAGTTACTCTTGACAATAAAGAGCACACGTTAGACACTTCTATGCTCGTTATCGCCGACAGTGAAAAGCCGCAGTGCGTAGCGGGAGTTATGGGCGGACTTGGCTCGGGAATAAGCGAAGAGACTAATACCGTCGTATTCGAGTCCGCGAAGTTTATGCGCGACAATATAAGACGTACGTCGAGAAAACTCAATTTGCGTTCCGATTCGTCGTTCCGTTTTGAACGCGGAATAGATATCGCGACGCAGGAATACGGCATGCGCAGAGCGCTCGCTCTTATAGACGAATGCGGATGCGGCGAGATCGTGTGCGGAACTATAGACGTTCTCTCTGCGTCTCTTGAAAAAAAGACGGTTACGACAACGTTTGAAAAGATAGATTCTATTTTAGGCATAAAGGTTCCCGAAACCGTTGTCGTAGATATCCTAAACTCGCTCTCTATAGAGACTGAAGTTAAAGACGGCGTTATCACGGCTGTCGCGCCGCTCTTTAGAGAAGATATTGAGAACGCAAACGATTTAGCCGAGGAGATAATACGTCTTTACGGTTACGATCATATCAACTGTACTCTTATCGATAAAGGAAAGCAGACGCTAGGCGGAAAACCGGAAGACGTTAAAGACGTTGACAGGATAAGAAATATTCTCGTCGCTAACGGCATGAGCGAAACGCTGACGTATTCGTTCACGTCGCCGAAGATATTCGATATACTTACTATCAAAGAAGATAGCGGATTGAGAAACACGGTAAAATTGCTCAATCCTCTCGGCGAAGATCTATCCGTTATGCGTACTACGCTTGCGTACAGTATCATGAATACGATGCGTTCGAATATCGTCAAGAGCGTGAAATGCGGAAGATTTTTTGAGATAGCTAACGTATATTTACCGAAAGATATGCCGGTGAGCGAGCAGCCGGATGAGATAAGACACGTTGTTATGGGCGTATTCGGAAGGGACGAAGATTTCTATTCAATGAAAGGCATTGTCGAAAATATTCTCGATAAGTTCGGAATAGTCGATGCGGAATACGAGTATACGTCTCTTGAATGGCTGCACTCGGGACGCGGAGCCGATATTAAGGTCGGAAACGATATATTGGGTTACGTCGGCGAGGTTCATCCGACCGTTCTTAATAATTTGGGTATAAAGGAAAAGCTGTATATAGCCGATATTAATATAGAGACGCTCGGCGCCGTTAAAAATACTCAGTACGTTTTCGAATCGATTCCGAAATATCCGTCGGTTGAGAGAGATATAGCGGTTCTTGTCAAAGAAAGCGTATCGGCAAAGAATATCATAAAAACCGTTAAAACCGCAGGCGGAAACCTCTTGAAGTCTGTCGATATATTCGACGTATACAGAGGCGGGCAGGTCGCTAAGGGAATGAAGAGCGTGGCTATATCTCTAGAGTTCAGACTTCCCGACAGAACTTTAACGGAAGAGGAAGTTAATCAGAAAATTAATAAGATACTAAAGCGTCTGGAGGTTGACTTAGAGGCAACTTTAAGATAAAATCAAAGGTGATCGCAACTAATTGCGGTCACCTTACTTTTTTTCGGAGGAAAATATGGCAGAATTGCTTGCGCCCGCGGGAAACTTTGATTCGCTATATAGCGCCGTCTATAACGGCGCCGACGCCGTATATCTCGGACTCGACGTCTTCAATGCAAGAATAAAAGCCGATAATTTTAATCAAGAGAATATATGCGACGTAACGAGGTTCTGTCATATTCACGGCGTAAAGGTCTACGTCGCTTTCAACGTTTCGATAAAAGAGGATGAATTCGACGCGCTCAAGGAGTGTATTATTGCTTGTCGCGAAGCGGCGGTCGACGCTTTTATCGTGACCGATATAGGCGCTATCGATCATTTTGATGCTTACGCTCCCGATATACCGTTACATGCGAGCACACAGATGGCAATACATAATGCGGAAGGCGCTATAGTTGCTAAAAAACTCGGATTTTCGCGAATAGTAGTGGCAAGAGAGACTTTGCTTTGCGACATAAAGAAAATCAAGGAAGAGACAGGGCTAGAGATAGAGTACTTTGCGCACGGAGCGCTATGCGTTGCTTTTTCGGGGAACTGTCTGTTGTCGGGAATGATCGGCGGTAATAGCGGCAACCGCGGCAGATGTTTGCAACCTTGCAGATTAAAATATACGTCTTCACTCAACGGAAAATCTTCGCATTGGCTTTCGCCTTCCGATCAATGCTTGATAGAAAAACTCGAAACGTTAAATAACGCAGGAGTTGACAGCTATAAGATAGAAGGACGGCTAAAATCGGCAAATTACGTAGGCAGCGTTGTGAAATGTTATAGATACGCTATCGATAATGACGGAAAGATCGATAAAGTTTTGTATGAAAATATGGTAAAAACGTTCAACCGCGGCGATTTCACGAAGGGATATAATTTCGATTCAACAAAAGAAATAATGTCGCATAAAGTGCAGGGCAATATAGGACTTCGCATCGGGAAAATAACAAAAAGCGTTAAAAACGGCTTTTATATAAAGACAGACGTTAAATTGTCCGACAAGATGGGCGTTAAGATCTTAGACGGCGACGGTTACGAAATAGGCGGGTTAGGTATAACTGATCCTCAAAAGACGGGCGACGGTTACTTTATAAAGTCCGTAAATACGTTTTATCCCGATAATTCCGAGGTAAGACTCACTCTTGACGAGAGCAGTGAAAGTTATGTAAAGAAAAAAATACCGATAAAGATAACGGTAAATCAGGATAAAAACGTTCTTACCGTAAAATTTACTGATATGCGTAACGGATCATCGTCGGAGATAAGCGAAACGTTCGATTACGCCGAATCAAGACCGACGTCTAAGGATGAACTTGCCGATCAGATAGGAAAGCTCGGAGACACCGAATTTTTTGTTTCGGATATAGATATTTCGTACGAGGGTAATCTATTTATGAGAAAGGCAATAATTAACGATATGCGCAGAACGGCGGTCAAGCGACTCGAAGAAAACGTTTTATTCGATTATATAACGTCGAGAGAAAATACCGTTCGCGAAAGCGGTAGAGCGGTGATGATCGAAAACCGCAATAGGTTAAAATACTCTCTATGCGTAGAGATAGAGAACGAGTACGCTATCACTTCTTATATAGCGAATAATGCGAATATTATAGTCAATATGCCTGAATTTTGTATCGATACGCTTAAAAGTATTATAAAATGCGTGTTAAAATATAATACTTCACCCGAAATAGTACTTAAATTGCCAAACGTAGCCAGAGGCAAGGATATAGACAACATATACAAAATAATAGAAGGTTCAAAGGAAATAAGCGGAATATACGCGGATAATCTATACGCTATAGAGATAGCCAATAGATTTGATTTGAAAGTCGTAGGCGGATCGTTGCTCAATATTTATAATTCGAAAACGGTAAAACGTCTTGAACTTGAAAACTATATGATCTCCGCAGAACTTAATCTCGGAGAGTGTAAGGAATTTTCAAGCGACGCGTTCGTATTCTCATACGGATATATGCCGCTCATGACTTTGACTCATTGTCCGCTCCAACTAGCAGGCAAATCGGCATGCGGATGCGGTTGCAGGTATAGCGGACCGTTCTCATACAGCGATGAAAGACACGCTTTCGCTATCAGACGTATCAAAAACGTAAACTGCATTTTTACGCTCATGAATTCCGTTATTCATGATATAAGAGCGAAAATAAATTCGGTAAGATTCAACAAATTCGTGAGTTTTGTGAACGTCGACGCGGATTATGACGGCGTGGCTAGAAGCTTTGCGGAAAACAAAACCGTAGCGCCGAACGGAAATTTTACGTACGGTCATCTTATGAGAGGTGTTAAATGATTGACAGTAAGACCTTAAAAACTTTGGAATACGATAAGGTTCTCGATATTCTTTCGGGATACGCCGCATCGTCATACACAAAAGAATCTATAAAAAAACTGATCCCGAACGTTTCTTTTAACGACGTGAAGAACGAGCTTGAGCTTACAAAAGAGGCGTTCGTCGTTTTGTATGAACTGGCATTGACTCCGAATAGGTATTACGACGATTTGACGGACGAGTTGAATATTGCGAGAAAGAACGGCGTTCTTTCCATGCGCGATCTTTTGAGAGTAGCGGTTACTCTTAAAAATATACGCTCAATGAAGTCCTGCATTGATTCGGTAAACAGTGAAAAAGTAAGTTTATTACATGAAAAAGCCGAGTTTTTATATACTTACGAAGGACTTGAAGAAGATATTACGCGTTGCATAATCGGCGAGAACGAGATGGCGGATTCCGCATCCTCGAAACTTTACGATATAAGACGCGAAATCAAATCGACTATCGAAAAAATAAGGAGAAAACTAAACGCATATATTTCAGATCCGACATATAGAAACTATCTTCAAGATACGCTCGTAACTGTTAGAAATAATCGGCAAGTCGTGCCGGTAAAGAGCGAATGCAGAAGTTTTATCCCCGGACTTATACACGACGAATCTCAGAGCGGAGCGACCGTATATATCGAGCCTCTCATCGTAGTCGAGCTCAATAACGACTTGAGAAAACTCTATATCGAAGAAAATAACGAAATAGAGCGTATACTCCGCGACTTTACTTCTCGCATCAAGCTCATAGCGGAGAATATTAAGATCAGTCAAGATACTATGAGATTTTTCGACGAAGTTTTCGCAAAGGCGGAATATGCAAAGGATATAAAGGCGATCAAACCGGATATCGTTATCGACGGCAGTTTTAATATTATCAAAGGGCGTCATCCGCTGCTTGATCCAAAGAAAGTCGTTCCCGTCGCCGTATACGTAAACAAGGCAACTTCGATATTGCTGATAACGGGTTCGAACACCGGAGGAAAGACCGTATCTTTGAAACTCGTAGGACTGCTTTCGCTCATGGCTATGTCGGGAATATTTATTCCTGCGGAAGACGGCTCTCTTATATCCGTATATGAGAATATATTTTGCGATATCGGCGATGAGCAGAGTATCGAGCAGAGCTTATCTACTTTTTCATCGCATATCAAGAATCTTATAGACATTACTTCGAATCTAACGGCAAATTCACTGGCGCTTCTCGACGAACTCGGAGCCGGCACCGATCCCGCCGAAGGGTCTGCGCTAGCTATCGCGGTATCGGAAAAAATCATTGAAACGGGAGCGAAAGCTATCATTACCACGCACTATAACGAGCTCAAGGAATACGCGTTTTCATCAGAGAAGATGGAGACGGCGTCGATGGATTTCGACCCGAATACCTTCGCTCCGACGTATAAATTATTGATGGGTGTCGTCGGCGCGTCTAACGCTATAGAAATAGCGTCGAGGCTGGGACTCGACAGCGGTATCGTCGATAAAGCCCGCAGTTTGATAAGCGCCGACAAATTGACTTTCGATAAAGTTATGATGTCTGCCGAATACGCAAGAAAAAAAGCCGAAGAATACTCCGAAAGCATTGAAAACACGAAAAAGGAGATAGAAAAACGTCTTGAAGAGATAGAGCAAGAAAGAATGAAGATAATCGGAGAGCGAGAAAAGCTCAACGCTAATATTCATAAAGAAGCGAAGAAACTTCTTTCGGAGTATATGGAAGAAGCAGATGAGCTGGTTGATGAACTCAAAGAGACCGTAAAAATAAAGACGGAAAAAAATCTTTTTAAGGCAAGACAGCTGCGGAGCAAATTGAGTAAAATATCCTACGACGAAGAAACCGACGAAAACGTAATGAAATTCGACGATAGCGAAATAAACGTAGGCGACGAAGTATTTATAAAAAGAATAAATAATAAAGGCGTCGTTACGTCTATCAACGAGCGCCGCCGAGAATACGGGATAAAGGCCGGAATAATAACGACGACTGCAAAATTTGACGAAGTAAAAAAGCTCGTTAAAACAGAAAAGAAGACGGCTGCGAAATCATATCAGTCAAACCGTATAACGGCAAAAACTAAGTATGAGATAAACGTTATAGGACAAGAAAGCGAAGAGGCTATTTTTAACGTCGATAGATTCTTAGATGACGCAGCGCTTTCAGGAATGGCGGAAGTGAGAGTCGTACACGGCAAAGGAAGCGGAATATTGCGAAAGAATCTGAGAGAACACTTCAAAAGACATCCGGGCGTCGCAAGTTACAGAGAAGGCGCGTACGGGGAAGGCGATGCGGGGGTAACGATCGTGACGTTGAAATGAAACAGTAATTTTTGAAGCGAGCCGTTTTCTGGAATATTAGTTAAATTTTCACGGTTTTGAGCGCGTACGATAAAATTGGAGGAAGGCAATGCCCAACGATTATATACTTGAATATATACCTGAAGATTACTATCGAAAGGATAGGATAAGAAAAATAATGTTGTTTATTGCCTTGATCTTGGATTTTGTCGCGATATTAACGCTCGGCGCCGCTATTTTCGATTCGAAATTGTGGATAGCAATCGCTACTATCGTTCTTTTTGATAATTCTATGAGGATTGGCGTAAACCTTTTGCCGAAAAAATACCGTTACGGTATAAATAACGGAAAGTTCGACGTTGTCGAGGTAACGCCTCTCAAGAATAAAAGTATTATTTCTCATGAAATTAACGAAGTCGCCGTAAGCCGTATGGATCCGTTAGCGACGGATATTTCTAAAGATACTCTTAAACTTACCGATAATTCTTGTCAACTTACGCCGTATATGGTAAAATTGGGTGAAAAACAAATCATTATCGGTCTTGATGAATACTTGTACGCTCTAATCGACGGAATGTATTCGAAGATAAGTAACGCAAAATAAACGATCGATCGGGATATTAATAGCAATGATATATTTGGATAACGCCGCAACAACGAGAATGTATGACGAATGTATGAAAGAATTTGAAAGATATTCTCTATTTGAATATTTTAATCCTTCGGCTCTATACAATCTTTCTCTCGGAGTCAATAATTCCGTCAAAAATGCGAGACGCGCGATAGCTTCGGCTATAAATGCCGACGCAGACGAAATAATATTCACGGCATCGGGCAGCGAAGCGGATAACTTGGCTATTTTCGGAGGGCTAAAACGTAAGAATAAAAAACTTATCTTTTCTTCAGTCGAGCACTCCGCCGTGTATAACAGCGCTTTAGAGCTCAAAAATCAAGGATATACCGTTATTTTTGCTCCTGTAGACGAATTCGGAAGGGTAGACGCCGAAAAGTTTATCGAGTTACTTGACGAAGACGTCATATTGGTATCTATAATGCAGGTATCTAACGAAACGGGAGCCGTAAACGATATCAAAAAACTTGCGGAGTATACGAAAGAATATGCGGAGAACGCATTATTTCACGTAGACGGAGTACAGGGCTTTATGAAAATAAAGACCAACGTAAAAAATCTCGGTATAGATCTCTACAGTATGAGCGCGCACAAAATACACGGACCGAAAGGCGTAGGCGCGCTTTATATACGAAAAGGCGTCAATCTTAAACCGATAATATTCGGCGGAGGACAAGAATTCGGGATTCGTTCGGCGACCGAAAACGTCGCCGGCATCGCCGCCTTTGCAAAAGCGGTCGAAATAACGTCAAAGAAGGAAGATTACGGTTATTCCCGTTCAAAAGAGCTATTAAGCTATCTTGCGGATACGCTTTTGAAAAAATACGGCGGACATATTATTGTCAATACGGATCTTAGTAACTGCGCTCCGCATATCTTATCCGTCGCCTTTGACAATATACGCGGAGAAGTCATGCTCCACGCTCTTGAAAAGAGGGGAATAATAATAGGTACGGGATCGGCGTGTTCTTCAAAGAAATCAAATAAACGTATTCCGATATCTCTGGGGTTGAGATCGGAATTTTTCGACGGTATGCTGAGAATATCTCTTTCTGCCGACAATACGAAAAACGATATCGATAGGCTTATCGAGGCGATTGATATTGAGTACGTTAGTCTTAAAAACTATAAATGAGGTATGGGTATGAAAAAAGTTATATTAATAAGATACGGAGAATTGTTCTTAAAGGGCAGAAATAAAAGATTTTTCGAAAGCGCGTTGATAGATAATATCAAGAATTCGCTGCGCGATCTGAAATTCGGCTTTTTCAAGATGCAGGGCAGATATTTCATAAAAGATTTTGACGAAGACAATATTGAAGAGTACATTTCGCGTCTTACAAAGGTATTCGGTATCCATTCCGTCAGTCCCGCCTTTGAAGTATCGAGCGATATGGATACGATATTGAAAACGTCGCTTAAAGTCGCTCCGAAAAGAGGTTCTTTCAGAGTCACGGTAAATCGCGCCGATAAGACGATCCCCATGTCGAGCACGGATATAAGCCGTGAAATCGGCGGATATATACTTGAAAACCGTCCTGCTCTTACCGTCGATCTTCACACGCCCGACAATACCGTTAATATCGATATAAGAGAAGGCGGCTACGCTTACGTTTTCTCTAAGCACGTCATGGGCGTAGGCGGTATGCCTGTAGGGACGGCGGGAAAGGGACTTTTATTGCTCTCCGGCGGTATCGACAGTCCCGTTGCCGGATATAAAATGGCGCAAAGGGGAATGGAGCTTAACGCGATCTATTTCCATAGCGATCGCTTCGTCAGCGAGCAGGCGAAGCAGAAAGTTATAGATCTTGCGACGATCGTGAGCGGTTATGCAGGGAACATACGTCTGTTCGTCTTGCCGTTTAGCGATATTCAAGAGGCTATCCATAATAACTGCAAGGAAGAGTTTATGATAACTATAATGAGGCGCTTTATGATGGAGATCGCTGAAAAAATAGCGATGAAGTCGGGTTGCGGCGCTCTTGTAACGGGTGAAAGTTTGGGGCAGGTTGCGTCGCAAACGATGGAAAGCATATTGGTATCGAACAATGCGGTTGAACTTCTTCCCGTATTCAGACCTCTTATAGGTATGGACAAGAGCGAGATCATGGATATATCGTTGAAAATAGGAGCTTACGATACGAGTATAAGACCGTACGCCGATTGTTGCACGGCGTTTCTTCCGAAGAATCCGGTCATAAAGCCTCGCCTTGAAGTAGCGATAGCCGAGCAGATGAAGATAGCTAATAAAGACGAACTTATTGACGAAGCTATCCGTAACGTTGAAGTTATAAAAATAGGAAATAGCGGTATCGAGGATCTAATATAACGATCGTTTAATTTGATTTATTGGTATAAAATAGCTCGTTTTTTTGGAATATTTCTAAGAAACGAGCTATTTTAGAATACTTTTATGTCTTATCAGTCAATAATATAGCTTTTTATCGTATTTCCGTTATACCGAATTTCTATTTCGTAGCTATCGAAAAAGTTAGGTCTCAGACGGGCCGTATATATATCTTCGGAATCGATTATTTCACTATATAAAGATTTTTCTCCGAAGAAATTGATTTTGTATATTATTATATCGGTTCCAGAGATTCCTTTTATCGTTATTTCGTCTCCGTTTAATTCGATTTCAACGTCCGATTCGACTGGAAGTTTATCTTGAGGAAGGTATCTCGTATCAAAAATATCGCGTATTGTATTTTCTCCGCTCGAAAGGAGTATCTTTCCGTTGCTTAAATAGTTTTCCGCGTCAAACGTCTTGTATTCGACGCCTTCGGGCATTTTGAAGTCGGAAGGATAATGGTCATCATACAGTTGTCCGTATACGTTTCTTGCTATTATAGTGGGTAAAGAGCCTCCCGTTATATTGTTTTCCAACGTTCCGTACATAGATACGAACAAAGTGTTATCCTCTGTGAAGCTGATATTATACGCGTCGCTGTTCTTATTTTTATCAGCCGGATGACTTACCGTTCCCGTTTTTGCGGCGACGTCGTACGGTAAAGACGAGAGTTTTTTTGCTGTTCCGCTTTTCGCTACGTTCTTTAGTATATCGGTCATGAGATAGGCGCCGCTTTTTTCCGCCGCTAACGTCGATTTTTTTTCGTGAGAGTATATTATCCGCCCGTTCTCATCGTATATTGCTCTTATCGCGGTGATGGGAGAGTATTCGCCTTGTTTTGCAATTACGCGATAGCCGCCGATGAGTTCGGCGGGCGTAAAACCTTTATTTGTTCCGCCTAACGCCAACGAAAGTCCGTTATCGTCAATATCTATGCCGATCTTTGACAGGAATCTTTTCGAATTATCTATGCCGAGAGCAGAAAGAACGTCGACAGCGACGATATTCGACGACACTTCAACAGCTTTTCTAATAGAGATATTTCCGTAATATACTTCGCCGTAGTTCGACGGCGAATAACAGCCAAAGTCTCTTTTTGAGTCGTCAAAAACGCTCGCGGGAGTTACTATGCCGTTTTCGAGAGCAGGAAGATATACCGCGAGCGGCTTTATTGTAGAACCAGCTTGTCGTCTTAACGTGAAGATATTGACGGTTTTATCGGAATATATCGCTTTGATCCCTGCAGTTTCGTTATCCGTAAGGATACAGAGCGCGTTATTATCGTCGAAATTTTTCAAGTCCGATACTATTCCGTTAACGCTGCTTTTCAAATATTGTTGTTCTTCTTTTTGATAATAGGTCGCTATTTTGTAATTGCTTCTTACGAGGTTCTGTTCGCTTATTCCCAAAATCCTCGACGCCTCGTATAGCGCGTTAGATAAATATATCTTTGATATATCGGCGTTTTTCATATCCGCGACTACGAGTTCTTTTTTGATATAAGAGTTATATTCGTTTTCGCTTATATAGTTCTCTTCTTTCATCAATCTTAATATCAGATCGCGTCTTTTTTTAGAATTTTCCGCGTTGATCATCGGCGAATAATTGAGCGGACTCTTTACGACCCCCGCTATCGCCGCGCATTCGTCGAGAGTGAGTTCATTAAGTTCCTTTCCGAAAAAAGAACGGCAGGCGTCTTTGACCCCGTATATACCGTTGCCGAAATAGATAACGTTGAGGTATCTCTCGAGTATTTCTTCTTTCGAGAGTTTCCTTTCCAGCATGAGCGCGAGTTTTATTTCTTTGAGTTTCCTGTCGATTGACTTCTCCGACGTCAAGTGGGTATTTTTTATGAGTTGTTGAGTTATCGTAGACGCGCCTTGCCTTACGCTTCCGTTTTTGACGTTGGTTATCGCCGCGCCGAACATCCTTTTAACGTCGATTCCTTTGTGCTTGAAGAATCGCTTATCCTCAACTGCTACGAACGCGTTTATAAGATCGGAAGGTATTTCGTCATACGCGACGTAGCCGCCTTCGGTAATGATTCCGTTATCGTTATCGAGAACCGTAAGCGACGGTTTTTGCGATAATTTTTCAAGCTCTAACGTAATATCTTTCGTAACGACGTTAAAATATATAGTCGCAGCAACAAACAACGAAGTTACGATAAACAGCGTCGTCAACGCTGCCGCCTTAAGAAATTTTTTCATACTTTACCTCTAAGCTATTATTTATATTAATATAAAAATTATTATTTTTTCTTGATTGATTTTACTTTTGAATGTATAATAGTAGTTGATCACATACATCGGAGGCAATTTTGCTATACAAAATAGAAACGTACGGCTGTCAGATGAACGTACACGAATCGGAAAAAATCGCAGGCATACTCGAATATTTAGGCTATAAAGAGACCGACGATATAAAAAACAGCGATATTATTGTATTTAATACCTGTTGTATTCGCGATAACGCGGAAAAGAAAGTACTTGGGAACATAGGCGCAGTCAAGAAATTAAAGCGTGAAAAGAAGGAACTTATAGTCTGCGTCGTAGGGTGTATGACTCAGCAATTCGGAAAAGCCGAAGAGTTAAAAAAGAAGTACCCGTTTATAAATATAATACTCGGGACAAGCAATCTTTATAGACTTAAGGAACACGTTGAAAGCATTCGAGAAGGCAGAAAAAAGACGATAATAGATATAGAGACGAACGAAAAGCCAAAAGTTATCGAAGGCGAGAGCATATATCGCACGTCAGGCGCGAACGCTTGGGTAAATATAATGTACGGATGTAATAATTTTTGCACGTACTGTATAGTGCCGTACGTTAGAGGACGCGAGAGGAGCAGAGCTTTTAACGATATTATTTCGGAAGTTAGGGAGCTTGTCGCTAACGGATATAAGGAGATAACTTTGCTCGGGCAGAACGTGAATTCTTACGGACACGACCTTGACGACGAGCGCGCTACATTTGCGAAGCTCCTTCAAGCAGTCGCCGATATAGACGGCGATTTCAGAATACGTTTTATGACTTCGCATCCTAAAGATCTTACCGACGACGTGATAGACGTTATTGCAAGAAATGAAAAAATATGCAATAACATCCATCTTCCCATACAGTCCGGCTCGAATAAGATACTCAAATTAATGAATAGACATTATACTCGCGAGTACTATCTCGATTTGGTAGAGAAAATAAAGAGAAAGATACCGTCGGTAGGAATAACGACCGACATTATGGTAGGGTTCCCTTACGAAGAGGAAGAAGATTTTAACGATACTCTCGATCTTGTCAAAAAAGCGCGGTATTCCAGCGCGTTCACGTTCATCTATTCGGTAAGGAGAGGAACAAAGGCGGCGGAAATGCCGCAAGTAGACGAGGACGTCAAAAGCGAAAGAATACAAAAGCTCATAAAAGTTCAAAACGAAATAACGCGCGAACTTTCAAGAGAGTACGAAAATAAAATCGAACGAATTCTTGTCGAAGACGTAAATCCAAAAGACGGATCCATGTTGATGGGTCGTACGGATTCGGGAAGATTAGTAAATTTTCACGGAGACAAAGCCGAAATAGGTACGTTTGTAAATGTAAAAATCAGCCGTTCGCAATCTGCGACGCTATTCGGAGAGGTAGTAAAGTAAATGGGAAAGTTATCACCAATGATGAGACATTATATCTCGCTAAAAGAAAAATACAACGACGCTATAATTTTATACCGTCTCGGAGACTTTTACGAGATGTTTTTCGACGATGCGAAAAAGGTTTCGTCGCTTTTAGATCTTACGCTTACGGGACGCGACTGCGGACTTGAGGAACGCGCGCCTATGTGCGGAGTGCCGCACCATGCCGTCGATACTTACGTTGCGAAACTCATTTCGCACGGACTCAAAGTAGCGATATGCGAACAACTCACCACTCCCGACGAATCGAAAGGTATGGTAGAAAGAGACGTCGTTAGAGTTATCACGCCTGGAACGGTCATGGAAGATACTATACTCGACGAAAGGAAGAACAATTATCTTGCGGCGCTCGCTCTTGACAATAACGGCGAAGCGTCGATAAGTTGGGTCGACATATCGACGGGCGAGTTCAATACTATGTGTTTCGGCGAGCAAAATATCGACGAAGTCGAAGATATGCTTATAACGATCGCTCCCGCCGAGATAATCGCGAACTCAAACGCGAAGGAAAGGTTCTCCGCTCTCTCGAGCATAAAAATCGGCAAATTACCGCCGTTATCGCTATACTTTGATTGGGCGTTCGATTTTCACACAGCAAAGAAGAAACTGCTCACGTCTCTAAAGGTCGAGTCTCTCGAGTCGTTTGAACTCGAAGATAAGAACATATGCATTATTTCGGCAGGAGCTATCCTCGAGTACCTTTCCGACACTCAAAAGCGTTCGCTCGATCACATAAACAGCGTCAAATTCGTCGCCGACAACTCTTTCATGTTTCTTGACGGCAATACGAGACGAAATCTTGAACTTACCGAAACGATAAGGGATAAAAAGAGAAAAGGTTCTCTGCTTTGGGTGCTCGATAAGACGATGACGAGCATGGGCGCGAGAAATATAAGAAAGTGGGTAGAACAGCCTTTACGCGATGAAAAAAGCATCAACGACAGATCGGGCGCAGTTGAAGAATTTGTATTGAGCGGCAGATTGAGATCGGAAATATCGGAAACTTTGAAAAATATCAATGACATAGAGCGTATTTCGAGCAGAATAGCATACGGCAGCATATCTCCAAAAGATTGCGTCGCTCTAAAGTCCAGTCTGGCACTTATGCCTGGTATAAAATCGCTCGTTGCGGGTATGAGATCGAACGAGATAAAACGAGTCGGGTCGAATATCAAGGATCTATCGGCGCTCACGACACTTCTCGACAACGCCATATCTGACGACGTTCCTACGGGACTTAAGGAATTGGGCTTTATCAAAACAGGGTTTTCGAAAGAACTCGACGAGCTGAGAGAGATTATCGATCACAGTTCGAGCTGGATCCCTGAAATGGAGGCAAGAGAACGCGAGGCTCACGGGATAAAGGTAAAAGTATCGTATAACAGGGTATTCGGTTATTATATCGAGGTACCGAAGTCGATGAGCGATAAGGTACCGTACAATTATATAAGAAAACAGACTCTTGCCAATGCGGAAAGATACATAACCGAAGAATTAAAGGAACTCGAAGATAAAATTCTCGGCGCCGAAGAAAAAGCGAAAAAACTCGAAAGCAAAATTTACGATTTCGTAAAGAGCGAACTTTCCAAAAATCTCAACGACATCAAACTGACGGCAGTCGCGATAGCGGAACTCGATTCGCTTTGTTCGCTCGCTACGGTAGCAGTTGAAAACAATTACGTGCGACCTAAAATAAACGCGAAGGTAAAAAACCTTATAATAGAAAACGGACGTCATCCCGTTGTTGAAAAATTGCTTTCCGGTAACGAATTCGTCTCTAACGACACCTATCTCGATACCGAAAAGAATAGAACTATGGTAATTACAGGTCCTAATATGGCGGGTAAAAGTACCTATATGAGACAGGTCGCGCTGATAACGCTCATGGCGCATATAGGTTCGTTCGTGCCTGCTTCGAACGCGGAAATTTCTTTGACGGACAGAATATTTACAAGAGTAGGAGCGAGCGACGACGTAGCGTACGGCCAAAGTACATTTATGGTGGAGATGATAGAGGTTGCTACCATAATACGCAATGCAACGAATAGAAGTTTGCTCATTCTTGACGAAATAGGTCGAGGAACGTCCACGTATGACGGGCTCTCTATAGCGTGGGCGGTCATAGAATATATTTCGCGCAATATTCAGGCGAAGACGCTGTTTTCAACGCACTATCACGAACTTACCGAACTTGAAGGTTTGGTCGAAGGTATTAAGAATTACAGAATAACGGTGAACGAATTGAGCGGAAGAATTATCTTTCTCCACAAGATAGTTCGCGGCGGCACGAATAAGAGTTTCGGTATCGAGGTAGCGTCGCTTGCAGGAATACCCGCCACCGTAACGGACAGAGCTAAAGAAATAGCCAGAAGACTTGAAGAAGTGAATCTCGGCAAAGACACGAATTCCATCGTGCTCAGCGCTACTGATTTGACAAAAAAGAATACGGCTCAATTATCGTTCTTTGAAAACTCGGTAGGAGAGGAGATCATAGCTATGCTAAAGAAGGTCAATGTCGACAATATGTCTCCTATGAACGCGCTGATGCTCGTTGCCGAGTTGAAGGAAAAAGTAAGGTAAACGAAAAGTCGTTCAAATCGATACAAAAACTCTTTCGGTATACATACCGAAATATAAAAGTTAATTAACGAAAAATTCGGGAGAAAATATGGCAAAGATAAATATACTTGACAGCTCGATATACAACAGAATATCTGCAGGCGAAGTTGTCGAAAGACCTAGCAGCGTAGTAAAGGAACTTGTTGAAAATTCGATAGATGCGGGAGCTAATCTTATTACCGTTTCTATAAAGGAAGGCGGTATAAAGAATATTACGGTCACAGACAACGGTCTCGGTATAGATAAGGACAATATAAAGAATGCTTTTTTACCTCACGCGACGTCTAAGGTCTCGTGCATTGACGATCTTGATAAGATTTCCACGTTAGGCTTTAGAGGAGAAGCGCTCGCTTCGATAGCTTCGGTCGCGCAAGTTACCGTAAAGTCCAAAACTCCCGATAACGACGCAGGAACTGTTCTTTATATTTCCGGCGGAGTATACGGAGATATGAGCGAGTGCGGCATGAACGTCGGAACCGTTATGTCCGTTGATAATTTGTTTTTCAATACGCCGGCCAGAGCGAAATTTCTAAAGAAGCCAAAGAGCGAAGAGAACGAGATCAGGAGCGTGATGACGGAATTTATAGTCGCGAATCCAGATATTTCGTTCAAATTCATCGCCGACGGCAAAACGGTATATCAAAGTAGCGGGAACGGTCTTGAAGACGCTTTATACGCCGTATATTCTAAGGATATTGTGGATAAGCTCATATTCATGGACGAAGTTTACGGCAACATCAGAGTATACGGTTACGTCGGCTCGCCGCAACTTGCTAAACCGACGAGAGCGTACCAAACGGTAATAGTCAACGGAAGATTCGTAAACGACAGTACAGTGTCTGCGGCGGTCGCTAATGCGTACGGAGATACGATGATGAAAAGAACTTTTCCCGTATTCATAATCAATATGGTAGTTCCATTCGAAGAAGTCGATATTAACGTCCATCCCAGCAAGACAGAGGTGCGTTTTTGCGACCAAAGACGCATTTTCGTCGCAATATTCAACTGCGTTCGCAATGCGCTGCAAAAGGGGAAAACGGTTTTTGAGGCGACTTTTTCCAAAATCGAAAAAGCAACTGACTCGAAGACACTAATTGACGAGACGGCTCAAAACGCCGTTAACAAAAACGACGGGAATAATACTATCAACGTTACAAATAAACCGCTTGCAGATACCGTAGAAATCACTAAAGAATTTCCGTCGATAGGAAAACCGCAAAGAAATAATTTGAACACGTCGGATTCTTTAATTAAAACCGAGTCAAAACCCAAAGTTACATACGATAATGATATTAGCCGTCCTATGGAGCAAAAGGAGAAGGAAAGTATTCCGAGGACGTTTGAAGACTATATCAAAAAGGATGATAAAGCGGTCAAGACTTACGATATTTCTGCAATATTCGAGAAGTCTTCAAAGCTGACTGTCAAGGACAGTTATTCCGGCGCGCCTACGGCAAAATATAGCAACTCTCAGCAACTAAAGAAACTTGAAACGGGCGATCTGTTCTCGCAGGCTGAAAAACTTCTTATTAAAGACTATAAAGTTATAGGACAGATTTTTAACGCGTTTCTCGCTATAGAATATAACGGCGAATTGTTATTGATGGATCAGCATGCTTGTCACGAGCGGCTTCTCTACGATAAGCTTATCGAAGAGATCGACAATAATAAAGTGACGATACAGCAACTTTTGTTGCCGTTTATGCTCAAAGTTTCTCCTGACGAAGATAATTTCATACGCGACAATATGGATAGACTTAAGGCCATGGGCTTTGAAATCGAAGAGTTCAGGGATCTCGAATACAGAATCGACGGCGTGCCGGCAATTTTGGCAGGTATTGATCTCAACAAGTTTTTCTTTGAACTATTAGGCGAAAAGAATCGCTTCAAAAATATCAAATTTTCGGAGCTCATTAACGACAAGATAGCTCAAACCGCATGTAAAGCCGCAATAAAGGCAGGTTCTGAACTTAATAAAGAACAGATAGATATGCTGATAGACTTATTTAACGCGCAGGATATCCCGCTTCAATGTCCGCACGGAAGACCTGCGGTGATCAAAATAACCAGAAAGGATATCGACAAACTCTTCAAGAGAATATTATGAAAGAAAAGGTGATTATAGTAGGCGGAGCTACGGCGTCGGGAAAGAGCGATTTTGCCGTAACTTTGGCAAAAAGTATTAATAGCGAAATCATTTCGTGCGACTCGATGCAGATATTCAAGGGAATGGATATCGGTACCGCAAAGATAACGTACAACGAAATGAATAACGTTAAACATCATATGCTCGATATAGTCGAGCCGACCGAAAACTTTAGCGTATCTCAGTACGTGACAAGGGCGAGAAAAATAATATCTTCGCTCAACGCCTCCGGAAAGGTTCCCGTTATCGTTGGCGGTACGGGACTCTACATCGACGCGCTCATATATGATTTTGGCTTTTCAAACGCAGGCAGCGACGATACGTATAGAGAAGAGCTATTTGAGTTAGCACAAGCTAAAGGCAACTCTTATCTTCACGATATGCTTAAGGAGATAGACCCGCCAGAAGCCGAAAAGATACACGAGAACAACGTTAAAAGAGTGATAAGAGCGCTCGAAATATATAAGCTGACGGGTAAGACAAAAGAGAAGAACGACAAACGCTTGATATACGAAACGTTGATATATGTATTACAGGATAATAGACAGGATCTATATCAAAGAATAAATTCAAGAGTCGATATCATGTTGAAAAGAGGATTTGCCGATGAAATAAAAGAGCTTCTTGATAGAGGCGTTACGTTCGATATGCAAAGTATGCAAGGAATAGGATACAAGGAGTGGAACGGCTTTTTTGACGGAACAAAATCGCTCTATGAAGTATCTGACGAAATTAAAAAAGCCAGCCGACATTATGCAAAACGACAGCTCACGTGGTTCAATAACAAGTATAAAGATATAGCCGAATTTGTGACGAGGCAAGATATTGATCGTTGCGTCGATGAAGCTATCGCTTTTTCTAAAGAAGGTATAGACGCAGTCAATTAAGAGGAGATATATATGAACGATAGATTCAATGAAATCATAGAAAACGCGGAAAAGGATCTTTTTAACGATTTTAAGTCGATTGAAAATATTGCGCTCATCAATACGGAAAAGGTGTTGAACGCTTTTCGCGCTCATCAGATAGCCTTAAGACACTTTAACGGTACTACGGGATACGGATACGACGATATAGGACGTCAAAAGATAGCGGAAGTATATGCCGATATATTCGGCGCAGAGTCGGCTATCGTATCTCCGCTGATCGTATCGGGTACGCATGCGCTTACGATCATGCTATTTTCCGTATTGAGACCGAACGATATTTTATTGAGCATATCGGGCAAACCTTACGATACTCTTCAAGAGGTTATCAGCGGAAGCGGAATAGGTTCGCTTCGCGATTATAATATTGCTTATGACGAGATAATGCTCAAAGATAACGATTTCGATTACGAAGGGATAAAAGAATATTTTACGAATAATTCAAAAGTCAAAGCCGTATTTATAGGAAGAAGCAGAGGATACGAGTGGAGAAACGCGCTTTCCGTTGAGCAAATCGAAAAAGTAATAAAGTTTATTAAATCCATAAATAACGATATTATCGTTATGGTAGATAACTGTTACGGCGAGTTCGTTCAAACTATAGAGCCGACGCAAGTAGGCGCCGATATCATAGCTGGTTCGCTCAATAAGAATCCCGGTGGCGGTTTGGTAAATGCAGGAGGATATATTGCGGGAAAGAGCCGATACGTCGAACAAGCGGCTTATCGCTTGACAGCTCCGTCTATAGGCAGCGAAGTTGGCTCGTATTCAGCAGGATATAAGAGTTTCTTTCAAGGACTCTTTATTGCTCCGAGCGTAGTTATGAACGCTATAAAAGCAAGTATGCTCTTCGGACAAGTATATCACAATCTAGGCTACGACACGATGCCGCTTCCGCATACGCAAAATTACGATATTATCAGATCAATTAAGTTCGATACCGAAAAAGAACTCGTCGAATTTGTTAAAGCGATACAGTACGCATCGCCTATAGATAGTCACGTAAAGCCCGAGGCGTGGGATATGCCGGGATATGAATCGAAGGTTATTATGGCTGCAGGAACTTTCGTCGAAGGCGCTTCGATAGAACTCTCGGCTGATTCTCCGATACGAGAGCCTTATATCGCATATTTACAAGGCGCTTTGACATATGAACATGCCAAACTCGCAGTTATCGAAACTCTTAAATATTTAGGAAAGTAAATAAATGGTCAATATATTATAGAGTAAATTTTAGGGAAATTTTTAGTTGTAAAGTTGAAGATTCTTTTTATATTAGAACGAAATAATTTTTGATTAATTTTGATAAGCTCGACACGTTTAGACGTTTTCTAAATGCGTTGAGCTTTATTATAAAAACATTATTAAAAAACATATTATTTTATCAGTAATAATTTTTGTAATAAGATTCAAAGTTAAAGTTTATCTATAAATAAAAACGCTCGTCTTGTTGATATGTTTCTCAAAAGAGAAAATATTAGCAAATGAGCGAAAATTGATACTGAAGCAGTTTGTTATTATAATTGTTGATATCCTAATTGCTTTAATTCAATCAAAACTGTCTGATAGAACCGACTAATTTTCCAAGCACTGCAAATGATTGGTCTTGAGTTACTATAATATCGTTAAGCATCGAATTTTCAGGATGAAGTACGATATGATCGTCTTTAAGATAGAATCGTTTGAGCGTTGCCTCGTCATCGACCATAGCAACTATTATATCGCCGTCGTTACACGTATTCTGCTGTTTGATAACGACAAGATCTCCGTCAAATATTCCTATATCAATCATACTGTTACCGCTGACTCTGAGCATAAACAGATCGTTGCCTCTGAAAAAGCCTTGACTTACCGATACGTTATCTTCGATATTTTCAACAGCGGTTATAGGAGTTCCTGCCGCGACTTTACCTACAAGAGGAATATTTACGACATTATCGTTAAAAGACTCGACTTTTTCTACGTTTGTTACGTTGTTTGAAACAGAGTAGGGAGAACAGAGCTCGATGGTTCTATTCTTAGACGCAGTTTTTTTGATATAGCCGAGAGAAACGGCTTTTTCAAGATAATAATGAGCCGTTGCCGTTGATTTTATAGAAAGATTCGAACATATCTCGCGAGTACTTGGCGGATAACCGTTGGTCTTAATAAATTTTTGTAAAAACGTCATTAATTCGTCAATTTTGTCCATCGTATCATCTTTGATCATTATCTGTCTCCATTATTTATTGATAATAATATTCATCTTTAATATATTATAACATTAATTTGCAAACAATGCAAACAAATGTTTATATTGATTTTGATTTTCTTAACATTTTTTACCAAATAAATACTTATTGTCTCGAAGAAACAATAGAAGTTTATAGTTTTATATTGTTATTCGTTTTCGTCGTTCCTTAAGAGGGTAGTTTTTCTCAAAATCACTTTGTCTGAAGCATCGCGTTTTATATCTTCGCTTATTGCGGCGTAATGCTTTTTCGTCGTATTGACGTCTCTATGTCCGAGAACTTCCGCCACAACGTATATATCTTTAGTTTCGCGGTAGAGATTTGTGCCGTACGTACTTCTGAGTTTGTGCGGCGTAATATGTTTGAGCGGCGTTGCAAGACTTGCGTACTTTTTGACAAGGAGCTCAACGGCTCTAACGCCTATACGTTTTTTTTGCATTGAGATAAAGAATGCTTTTTCGTCCTTTCTGATCGTATTATCGTTTATTCTTTCTATATAATAGTCGTATAAGGCATATTTTACCTCGTCGGAAAAGTAGAGTATCGTTTCATTTCCGCCTTTTCTTGTGATTTTGAACGCATTGTTTTCAAAGTCGATATCATCGATATTTATTCCCACGAGTTCGCTTATTCTTATGCCGGTACCAAGAAATAACGTCAAAATCGCAAGATCTCTAAGTCTTGTGATAGAATGATACGAGCTTTGATGTTCGGAAAGCGTGATGCCGGAATCTACAATGCCTAACATTTCGTCGATTTCGTCGTTATCGAGTCTAATTATAGGCTTATCATGTAATTTCGGCGTTGAGACTTTTGAAGCGACGTCGCGTTGTAGTTTATCTTTATTATAAAAATACTTAAAGAACGCGCGTACCGTCGACAATTTTCTCGCTTTTGTTTTCAATGAATTTTGATAGTGATTTCCGTCAAACTCATAGCTTGAAAGGTATTCCATAAATAATTCTATATCGGTGCTTGTGACGTTTTCCAAGTCTTGTATCGTAATATCTTTAATGTTTTTACCGTCAAAATAGACGTTTTCACTGATAAGATAATCAAAAAATATTCTCAAATCATAACAATATCCAAGTCGGGTAAGGGGAGAGGTTCTCGTTTCTATGCCAACGATGAATTCCGAACAAAACGGCGGTAATTCCTTACGCAAAATTCGTATTTTTTCAAGATTTTCAATGTTTCTCTGAGTAAAATAGTTTTTTTCTTTCATTTTAACGTTATTTATATTACTTTTATTTTATCATAATTGATCACTTCTCACAATCTCCTAAAATAAATTATGACATTGTAAACAAATGTTCATATGTATAATAACATATATTTTATCAAAAGTATAGGACATTTTATTAATTTATTGATTTTAAAAACAAATTTATATCTTTTTAGGAATATGAGTTGTTTTTGTCGAATATAAAAATGCAATCTATATAAATCAAAATTATTGTCAATTCATTTATTTTCATATTAAAATCAAATAAATTAAAAATAAAAATCAATGAGCTATTGAGCTATATGGATATTGGATCAAAAATCAAATCTTATAATATCTTTTAATATATCCGGCATCTAATTTGAATTTTATGAATTTTATAATGTGCATCAGATTAAATGTTCAATAAGTATTTAATATAAAAATAAAACAATGTTTTAGCCAAATATTGTTAGCTTTTGTGCTAAATCACCACATTAATTTCGCAAAAGTTGTGTTTTGCGAATAGTTTCAAAACGCCCACCTATAGCAGAAATTCTCAAATTCACCTGCTTTACAAAACTTATCGTTATTCATAAAATATACGTTTTTTATATTTTTGATTGCGTTTTTAATGTTTTTTTCAGAGAGTTGATCCTGCTTTCATTAAATAAAGTTAGAATAAACATTGATATTGATTGTTTTTATTGATTTGATCAACCTATTTTAATGAATAATAACAAAATGACTTTTAATTACGTATGAATATATTATTACCTATTATTTAATTCAAATTATACAGATTATTATGAAAATCTGTATAATTTATAATAATTTGATAGATTTTAAGTCGAATTTCGTAATAATTTTTGTTTTGCATAACGTTTTATAATTGACTTCTCCCTTTATTTAGTTTAATATATTAATAGGAGTAAAAAATGGATAATACGAATGCTAATATCGATCTTATTAGATCTCATGTCGATATCATTATCTTAAAGCCTCTTGAATCTCAGGACAGATACGGATATGAGATATTACGAGAAATAGAGACAAATAGCAACGGGTTGTTTAATCTCAAACAACCTACTATGTATAGTTGTCTCAAACGACTCGAAAAACAAGGATATATCCGTTCTTATCTAGGAGACGAATCAAACGGCGCCCAAAGAAGATACTATGCCCTAACGGGACAAGGACGCGACTTTCTTGAGAGTCAGCAAAATCAATGGGAATTTGTAAGAACGATACTTAGCGGATTGGTTTCTTCGGAAGATTTTGATAAGGATAAGGACGTTAAGCCGTTCGATCCTTCAAAATACCGCCCGCTTACAAAAAGAACGAGAAGCGATGACGACGAGGAAAACGTTAAAGTTATCGAAAAAATCGTATACGTCCCTATCGATAAAAGCGATGAGACGAATAGAAATGTCGAATCTGATTCCGTTAACGATTTTAATAAAGACGTTGACGTTGAAAAATACATAGAAAACATCGCAAGCGATGAAATTGACACGAATATAGTTACCATAACAGATTATCTTAACGAAGTCAATGCCGATGAAACGATCAGCAACGTTTCTAATCGTGAAGATGAAAATGCAAGTATTGAAATTGAAGAAGATATGTCTGTTTCTCCCGATTCGTTATCGTTTACGAACGGCGATAATACTGTTATTGAAAGAACTTTCATTTCAATAACTCAACAAATTGCGGAAAATCAGACTACGGAAAAAAATTTTGACCCCGAATATATCGACGACTCATACGGTTTAACCGAAAGTAATGAAGTTATCGAAGACAATATTGACTTTATTGAAGAGTTTAACGCCGAATCTACCGACGACGTTTTTGATAAAATCGAATCTATAGAAGAAAGCGTCAACGATGATTTCAAAGAGGAATTCAGCGAAGCGTACTATGAAGAAGAGCTTACGGCTATTGACGCGGAAACCTTTGATAATTATGAAGATACTACCTGTTTTACCGATAAAAAAGCCGTCAACAGAGAAAAAGCCGCTAATAGCGACGCAACAAACGTAATCAATTTTAATGCGGGCGACGAAGCTGACGAGAAGAATAATAACGAAAGCGAAAACTACGACGTAACCGAAGAGAGTATGTTCCATGACAATAGTACGTCAAACGAAATACAGTCCAAACGCGAAGAGTGGCTTGAACATTATAATTATGAGAATATAAAATATTCAACTTACGAGGAAACTACCGATAATGAGCTCGACGTAACGCCTATTGATAACGATAGCTATAATGATAAGGTTACGTACGTTACTTCTTCCGATGTAAAGCTCGATGATGATATAGATAATTATGAAAGCGAGATCAATCTATTCAGCGTTCTTGATAATATCTATACGGAAAAAGATGGAGTCGGCGCTGAGACGTACGACGAAGAGTCATTGAAACCGCGTTCTGTCGATTATTCTTCAACAGCGGATAACGAAAACTTGCGTCCCATGCTTACGATCAACGATCTTAAGATAAAGCTTAAAAACGAAGGCTTCAACGTTAAACCTTATACGAAGATCAATTCAAGCGAATACTACATCAATAACTATTATTACTGCAACAGAACGGGCAGAGACGCATCTTATATAACGTATTTGTTACTATTTTTTGAAAGTTTGATCGCGCATTTTGCTCTTGCGAAAACTTATTCTCTTCCGTTGTGGTATTTGCCTATAGTATGGGTATCGCTCGCAGTAATACCTACTATAGCGACTGTAATATGGTCTATTTCACCGTATCACAAAAAGCGTACGCGCGTTAGTTTGCGATTATCGTTGCTCATTGGACTGATAGCGTTACTTAATATTGCTCTTGTCATATTGCTTATAGGTTTCTTTGGTTTCGGAGCAGACTATAGAGATATCAAGACAATGATGTTACCGATAATAGTACCGATGATATTCTTATTGAATATACCGCTTTATTCGTTGATATACTACCTTCTCTACAAAACAAAGAGATACAATTTGCGGTAAAATCAACGCATAAATTTCTAACAAAAATAAAATCTCCTTTTATACCGTAAAATAAGTGTAGAAGGAGATTTTTTATTATATTTATAATCAAAAAGCACGTTATTCGTTTATTTATATATGGATAAATAGTGTCTTATAACCACTTTATAAACGCTTTCTTATCATTGCCGTTATATCCTGCTTGCCTATAAAAATCGAGAGTACCGCTATCTTTTGCTCCCGTCAGCAACATGATTTTATAACAATTATTTTCTTTAGCGATCTCGGCGGCATAATTAAAACATTGCGTCGCTAAACCTTTTCTTCTATACAGGCTCTTTGTGACAACGTTTTCGATCAAGCCATACGGACGCTGAGCATGCATAAGATTCGGAACAACGACAAACACGCAAGAAGATACGATACTTCCGTTATCATCGGCAATAATGACGTGATGATCTTTATCGTTTAATATCTTATTCCAAATACCGATAACGCGATCGGTTTTTATCGGTATCTCGTTATTATGGAGCTCCGTATAAAGCTGCATTAATCCGTCAAAATCATTTGCATTTATTTCTCTTATAATATACCCCATACCGCTCATCCGATCTACTTAACGATTTCTATTTCTAAATCCTTTTGCCGCTCCGCCGTAAGTACTGACGAATCGGTTATTGCTAATAACGTTGGCGTTTTTAATAACAGCGTATCTGTTTATATCCATTTTATCGATCTTAGCGCCCTTGACCTTTCTTGCCTTATTAAAGTGCATATCAAAAAAATACACCATTCTATCCTGCAGAACGTTGCCATACTTCATTAATAGCACAATAGCAATAACGACCGCCACAATCAAAACGCCCCATACCACTAGTCCCCATCCAGAAAGCGGTATATATGCCAGCAGTTTTGACGAAACAGACGTTACACTGACTCCGATGGGACGCGTTATGAGCATCATTATAAAGAATGACATATAAGACATATTAGTCAGTCCTGCGACTATACATAGGAGATCGTCGGGGAAAAACGGCAAAAGGAACATAAGGAACAACATCATCTTATCCTTACCTTTCACGATATTTTGATACTTATTATACATTCCTTCGCCGATAGTTACTCTGACAATCTTCATTCCGAACGTTCTACCGAGGAAAAACGCGAACATCGAGCCTATCAAAAGCCCTATCGTACTATACAGTATCGAACCGCCTACGCCGAACGCAACGACGCCTGCGACTATCGTTATGGTTGAAGGAATCGGCACCAGAGTGACCTGCGCGAACGTTATCGCAACGAATATTATTTCGCCCCAAGGCGAAGACTTTCCTATCAGGTTACGGATATTTTCTTCCGAAGAAAGATATTCGAGCCATCCCATATACTGTAGCAATACGTAACATGCAAGAACGGCGAGCGTGATAATAGCGGAATAAAACGACAGCGTTACAGGCTTACTCTTTTTCTTGACGACGCCGAAAATGAATAACGCTATCAGCGCGAGATAAAGGACTGCGATCAAGATTGTTTCAAAAAGCCCGTTGACCTTAGCGTAGAAATATACGGTCACAGCGCTGGCTATAACCGACAATATCATGACTATACTTTTGGCAATCAATTTTCGTTTTTCTTTATTCTTATCCATGAGTTTCCTCCGATATGAGAGCTATAGCCTTTGCCGTCTCTTTCACTGCCTCTTTATCGCAACGGTTATTATACTCGTTGTCGCTATGCCCTTTGACTTTGACGAAATTAACGACGTGTTTTCGCGTCTCGATCAGCAACATCCGCCAAAGGTCGTCGTTTTTGACTCTTGTTTTCGCGTTCATCATAAAATTATTTTTTTCCCATTTTTCGATCCACTTTTCATTGAACGCATTTACAACATATGCGGAATCGCTGTAAATATTGACGTTACACTGCTCTTTTAGCTGCTTGAGTCCTTGTATAACGGCAAAAATCTCCATTCTATTATTCGTTGTGTCTTTATTATATCCGCTCACGAGTTTTTCGTGTCCGTTATATATCAATATTGCGCACCAACCGCCTGCTCCGGGGTTTCCCGAACAAGCGCCGTCGGTATATATTTCTACCGTTTTCATTATAAAGCTCCTATCATACCGCTATGATTTATCAAACTCTTTTGCATTTCAAAAGATATGTTTTGGCGTATACCGTCGTTATGAGGGTCAACCCTTTAGTTCTTTTGAACGAAGATAGCATTTATACATTCCGTCCTCGATAATATTTTCAAGTCCTTGTTCTCTAAAATGCTTTACAGCTTCTATGGTTGTTCCGCCCTTACTGCATACGGCGTCGATCATAGCTTCTATATTATCGCCCGTCTTTGCCAATTCGCTAGCTCCGATAACCGTGGATATCGCCAATTTTTTTGCCGCGTCGAAAGTCAGCCCGTGTTTTACTCCGCCGCTTATCATCGCGTTTATGAACATATATACGTACGCAGGACCGCTTCCGCTTACCGAAACGACAGCGTCAAAAAGCTCCTCTTCTATTTCTACGAGTTCTCCTGTAGAGCGTAAAATATCGAATATCATTCTCTTGTCGCTTTCCGGAATGTCAACTTTTTCGATAGCGGTCACGCCTTTTCCTATCTTGCACGGAGTATTAGGCATTATTCTTATCACTTTCGCGCGGTCGTTATTGATATATTTTCGGATGGAATCGGAACTCACTCCCGCCATCATACTTATCACGTATTTCGCGTTGACGTTAGGCAAGACGCTCTCTTTTATCTGAGCGAATACCTGCGGTTTGACAGCGATAAAAACTATCTCAGAGTTGTTAATAACTTCCGCATTATCGAGCGTCGACTTGATCCCTTCTATACCTATATTTTTAGTCGGATCGGCATGCGAAGCGATAATATCTTTACTATTCACGATGCCGCCGGCAATAACGTTCTCGATTATGGCTTTTGCCATATTACCTGCGCCTAAAAAACCGAGTTTGAAATCATAATTCATAAAAAACCTCTATATTTCTGTTGACTTCGTACACAATATAATATATAATAAGATAGCTTTCATAGGGGAGTGGCTCAACGGTAGAGTAGTGGTCTCCAAAACCATTGGTTGCGTGTTCGAATCGCGTCTCCCCTGCCAATACGCTTGATTCGCGATATAGCGGTTTAAGCGTATTTTTTATATACTGAATAATGTTTTTCCGCAAAGCATCCACGCTACGTATCCAACTAAAACGTTCGATAAATTATCGAATAAAACATATTTTATAAATATATTTTGTTACTTCGTTTAAGTTAAATAAAATCTTATTTTGATTGTACAGAAAATCATATAAAATGTCAATTCAAAGACGCTCCATATAACAAATTTTATTACCCAAATAGCTGAAATCATAATTGCGTCGATATTTACGGAAATTAATGTAAATCATATAGATATACGCGTTTTGATTTATTGAAACGGATATGCAAATATTATATGATATATAATAACTAAACGACCGATAATATCGGTCGTTTAGTTTCTTCATTTTGCGTATTGAAGATAAAACCTTTATAAAAATATGCTTTGATTCTATTCGTTATCTTCATTTGAGCCTTCTATATTACTGTCAACGGTTTCTATTTCCGTAACGCCTTTATTTAGCTCTTTCTTTGCCTTACGCTTCTCTTTGAGAAGCTGTTTCCTGTACTCGAGATTTTCCTCTATCTGCGTGACTCTTAGGTCAATGAGGTCCTTTGCCATCTCAAAAGCCGCTTCGCCGTCTACCGCCATCTCGGTCTCTTCTATCTTTATCTCTGCGTCATTCTCTCTTGCATTCCTGCGTATAGTTCTCAGTCTCTCGTCCTCGATCCTAAAGTACGCCATGACTTCTCCGTCCTTGACGCTGAGCTTGACAACTTGCTTCGTTCCTTTGCCTACCGTTAGGTGGTACTTAGCGAACGACGGCTTCTCTCCCGACCTCTCGATAGCGTAGTCTCGTAGTCCGAATATGTACCTCTTCTGGTCGTCGCCGAGTCATAATAACGCAAATAAACCGCGGTCAACCGTAACCCGCGTAAAGTTATAAAAACGCAATATATAAAATAAGCGTACGGCGCTAAATGCCGTACGCTCTTGACTTATCGATCATCGCCGAGTAAGACGGAAGATATAACGAAGTCCGCAGTCGCCTTATTTGTAGCGATTGGAATATCGTATACGACCGCTATCCTAAGAAGCGCCTTCACGTCGGGATCGTGCGGTTGAGCCTGTAACGGATCCCAAAAGAATACCACGAGGTCTATCTCGCCTTCGGCTATCTTGGCGCCTATCTGCTGATCTCCGCCGAGAGGTCCCGAAAGATACCTTTTGACGTTGAGATCAGTCGCTTCTCCGACTAGTTTAGCCGTTGTACCCGTGCCGCAAAGCGTGAACTTTTTTAGAACGGAGGCGTTTTTCATCGCCCAACTTACCATTTCTGCCTTTTTGTTGTCATGAGCTATCAAAGCTATGTTCTTAACTTTTCTTTCCATTCGTACCTCTTATAATATTTTGTCAAACGTTGATCTCAGATCTGAAACCTTTGTCGCTCGAATACTTTTTGAGAATCGGCTCTATCTCGCTATCAATGAACTCCACGACTTGCTCGTCGGCTCTTCCTATAAAGTTTTTAGCGTCCAATATATCGTATATGTATGAGTGTATCGGCTTGAACGCGTCGTCTTTCATTATTCTAGAAATGAGGTCATTATCCTTACCGTTGAGCTTTACTTCTCTCGACGCCTCCATCGAATATACCCTGATCTTCTCGTGAAGCTCCTGTCTGTTGCCGCCGCGCTTAACGCATTCCATGAGAATAACTTCGGTCGCCATAAATGGAAGCTCCGCCTGTATGTGTTTGTCTATCACCTTGTCGTATACGACAAGTCCGTCGGTGACGTTGATGAGCAGATCGAGAATAGCGTCTATTGCAAGGAAAGACTGAGCCATAACGAGACGCTTATTAGCGGAATCGTCGAGCGTTCTCTCGAACCACTGCGTGGACGCAGTCATCGCGCCGTTCACAGGAAGAGACATAACGTATCTTGCAAGAGAACAGATTCTCTCGCTACGCATAGGATTACGCTTATATGCCATAGCGGACGAGCCTATCTGCGACTTTTCGAACGGCTCCTCTATCTCCTTCATATTCTGAAGTATCCTTATATCTCCGGCAAGTTTATACGCGCTCTGCGCTATCTCGGAGAGAAGCGCCAATATGTTATAGTCGACTTTACGCGGATAAGTTTGACCCGTTACCGCAAAAGCCTTGTTAAAGCCCATCTTTTCTATCACTATCTCATTGAGCTTCTTGACCTTATCGCCGTCGTTATCAAAGAGCTGCATGAAGCTCGCCTGCGTTCCAGTCGTTCCCTTCACTCCTCTCAATTTGTAATTAGACATCACATGTTCGAGATTATCAAAGTCGAGAGTGAAATCCTGCATCCAAAGACACGCTCTTTTACCTACCGTCACGAGCTGAGCCGGCTGTAGATGAGTAAAGCCGAGCGTAGGAAGAGACCTGTACTTCATAGCGAAGTTTTTGAGTATGTCAAGGATGTTCACAAGCTTTTTCCTGACCAAAGTCAGCGCCTCGTAATAAACTATGAGATCGGTATTGTCGCCGACGTAACAGCTCGTAGCGCCAAGATGTATGATAGGCATTGCCGACGGACACTGAGCTCCGAACGCGTGCACGTGCGCCATAACGTCGTGCCTTACCTCTTTTTCCTTAGCTCTCGCGACGTCGTAATCAATATCGTTGATATGAGCCTTCATCTCATTTATCTGTTCGTCGGTTATGTCAAGTCCGAGACTCTTTTCGCCCTCTGCGAGCGCTATCCAAAGTTTTCTCCAAGTGGTGAACTTGTTATCGTCGGAAAAGATATACATCATTTCCTTTGAAGCGTAGCGCTGCGTTAGCGGATCTATGTATTTTGAAGTATCCATTTTCATCTCCTTGCAGTTCTCTTATATGTTTTCGTTAAATATACGATAGCGACAGCTATGAGCAACGAACGCGTCTTTACGCGCGTTTGATATTATAGCTTACCGACATTTTTCAGTATCAGTCGCCTCGTCACATCCATTATATAATAAATAATAAAAAATATCCAATATTTACAGCATAAAAAATCCGCTCGGCGGAAAATTCCGTCGGCGGATCTATTACCTTACGATTATTATTTCGCATACTCCACGCTACGCAGTTCGCGGATAACGTTAACTTTAATCTGTCCGGGATATTCAAGCTCAACTTCGAGCTTTTTAGCAATCTCTTTTGCCATAAAGATAGTCGTATTGTCGTCAACCTCTTCCGGTTTTACCATTACTCTTATCTCTCTGCCTGCCTGAATTGCATATGACTGTTCAACTCCTGCGAACGAATTTGCCAGTTTTTCCAATTTTTCCAAACGCTTTACATAATTTTCAAGTGATTCTCTTCTTGCTCCGGGTCTAGATCCCGAAATTGCATCGGCAGTCTGCACGAGTATAGCCTCGAGCGTCTTCGCCTCTTCGTCACCGTGGTGCGCAGCTATCGCGTGAACGACCGCCGCATTTTCCTTATATTTTTTAGCAAGGTCTACTCCTATCTTTATATGCGTACCCTCGACCTCATGATCTACGGCTTTGCCTATATCGTGGAGTAATCCGGCTCTTTTTGCTATCTTAACGTCTGCTCCAAGCTCTGCCGCCATGATACCCGCAAGATACGAAACCTCGAGCGAGTGATTCAATACGTTCTGACCGTAACTCGTACGGTATTTAAGCCGACCGAGAAGTTTTATCAGCTCGGGATGCAAGCCGTATATACCTGCGTCAAACGCAGCGTTTTCGCCTGCCTCTTTCATCTCGGATTCAATCTCGCGTCTCACCTTATCGGTGATCTCTTCGATCCTAGCCGGATGAATACGTCCGTCTGCTATGAGCTTTTCGATAGTAAGTCTCGCCACCTCGCGCCTTACGGGATCGAATCCCGACAGCGTTACTACGTCCGGCGTGTCGTCAATGATAAGATCTACGCCCGTAGCGTTCTCGAGCGCGCGGATATTTCTGCCGACACGTCCGATAAGGCGACCCTTCATCTCGTCATTCGGAAGCGGTACGACCGATACCGTGATCTCCGCGGCATGGTCTGTGGCGCATCTTTGAATAGCCAGTCCCACTATATTCTTAGCTCTCTTCTCTGCCTCGTCTTTAGCCTGTTGCTCTATTTCCTTAGCCTTGATGCCTGCGTCTTTCTTAGCAGACTCCAAAAGCTCTTCCATAAGAATATTTTTAGCCTCTTCGCAAGTGAGTCCTGCGACTTTTTCGAGCTCTGCAAGCATTCTGTTATGAGCTTGCTTGACCTCTTCGTCCATACGGGCAATACTTTCCTCTCTCATATCGAGAGATTTTTTAACCTGTTCGAGCGACTCGGACTTCTTATCAAGAGCGGATTCCTTCCTGTTGATGTTCTCCTCTCTTTGCATGAGTCTCGACTCGGTTCTTGATATTTCAGAGCGTCTTTCTTTGGATTCCCTTTCAAATTCGTTACGCAATCTGTGCTGTTCTTCCTTTGCTTCGATGAGAGCCTCTTTTCTGAGCGTCTTGGCTTCCGACTTAGCGTCTTCAAGTATTTTATCGTACTGAGCCTTCGCAGATCCTACCTTTTTAGATACCGACTGCTTGTACACAAACAGCGTTAACGGTATGCTGACGGCAGCTGCCAAAACCAATCCGATTATACAGAAGACAATACTCGCCGTTACCGTAGACATAGCTCCCAAAATATGCGCAGTATTGCTTAACATTTTTACCTCCTATTTATATTCAATTATCAATGTGCATCGGGATTACTTCGTTCGCAAGTTATAATCCCCTTAAATAATATAATACTCCAAATTTTTAACAATGTCAATACTATATATGGTAAGAAATCAATTCTTTTTCGATAACGACTCCAAAATCTTGTTATTGATCTCGTCGGCAACTTCTTGATTGTCTTTAAGATACTGGATAGCCTTGTCTCTGCCGTTAGCGATTTTTTCATTATTGTAAGACACCCACGCTCCGCTCTTTTTTATAATGCCGTTCTCGATAGCAAGATCGAGTATACAACCGTATTTGGATATGCCTTCGCCGAATACGATATCGAACTCTGCAGTCTTGAACGGAGGCGCGAGTTTATTCTTAACTATCTTTGCCTTCGTCTTAGCGCCGTACGCGTCGCTGCCGTCCTTTATGGTCTCGCCCTTTCTGATATCTATTCTTATACTGGAATAGAATTTGAGAGCTTTACCGCCCGGAGTGACCTCGGGATTTCCGAAAAGTACGCCGACTTTTTCTCTAAGCTGGTTTATGAATACGAGACACGTCTTGGATTTGTTGATGATTGCGGTGAGTTTACGGAGCGCCTGCGACATAAGACGAGCCTGCATTCCCACTACCGAAGCGCCCATATCTCCGTCGATTTCGGCTTTAGGCGTTAGCGCCGCGACAGAGTCGACGACTACGATATCTATAGAACCGCTCCTTATGAGCGTCTCTGCTATATCGAGAGCCTGCTCTCCATTGTCAGGCTGAGAAACGTAAAGGTTTTTGATATCGACGCCGAGCTTTTCCGCGTAGATCGGGTCGAGAGCGTGCTCCGCGTCTATAAACGCCGCAGTTCCGCCCGCTCTTTGCGCCGACGCTATAACGTGAAGCGCTACCGTGGTCTTACCTGAAGACTCGGGTCCGTACATCTCAACTATACGTCCTCTCGGCAATCCGCCTATGCCAAGCGCCAAATCGAGCGTCAAACAATCCGTAGATATGACCTCGACGGGCACTATCTGATTATCGCCGAGTTTCATTATAGAACCTTTTCCGTGCTCTTTCTCGATCTTATCGATAGCCTGCTGTAAAAAATCCTTTTTCTCCGAATCGTTTGTCGGAGTCTGAAAACTTTTATTCGATGATGCCATTATTATTCCTTCCTTTATCTTTAATCAATGTATTTCAATATGAAGAAGAGCGCATAATTTACGGCGCATTGCCTTATATTCTCTCTATCTCCTTCGATATTAAGTTCTTTTACTTCTATGTATCTTCTGTCGCCGTATGAAACGAAAACTTTACCTATCGGCGTTCCGAAATCGTCGCTCAAAGGACCCGCGCATCCCGTAGTCGCGAACGCAAAATCTATCTCCTTATTCTCCAGCAATCCCTTAGTCATAGCTCTTGCAACTCCTTCGTTGACTGTGCCTTCAGTCTCGACAACGGATAGCGGTACGTGTAATCTTCGCACTTTGGAAGCCGCGTTATATGATACTATTCCCTCGTAAAACACTTGACTTGCTCCGCTCACGCTTACTATTCTCGAGGCGATATATCCTCCCGTCAACGATTCCGCTACGGATATATTCATATTTTTTTCTTTAAGAGTTTTTACAAGTTTTTCTTCAAGCGTTATATCTTCGTCGGCATATATGTAATTCGCATACTTTTTATTGATTTTATCAACAAGATCGGCGAACGTTATACCGTCGTCTTCCTCGCCTGTTATCTCTATCCTTACGTCTTTATATTTCTCGTATATATTAACTTTCAAAGTGTCGCTCACGTGATCTTTTACAAGATTTTCAATAAGCTCGCTCGGAATGTCAAACAGCTTGATAACACACCTATTGTAACAGCTATTCATAAATTATCTCCCTATTTTTATTAGTAAAACCGCAGTCAAGACAACATTATCCATTGATAACGCCGCTAAAACGTAAATATCTGACCCCGCGTATTTCCGTTATCAAAATATCATATTTTCAAGTCGTCCGACGGGCTATCATCCGTTGCCGTAACGTCGCCGTCTTGATGCTCGTCGTTATCTTCAAATACCTTTTTGTTCGATACGATATAGTTGTATCCGGAAACAACGGTCAATATGAGCGATATAACGAACATAACGAACCCGAATATGTAGAATATGTAGCCTATAACGCGTACAAACGTAATATCGATAAAAAGTAGCCGAGCAAGAAAAATCGCAGGGATAGCGATCAGCGTGAACACCGTCTTTAATTTCCCGAGTTTATCAGCCGCCATGATCACGCCTTTCGACGCGGCTATCTGTCTGAACGCAGATATAGCAAGCTCGCGTCCCAAAATGATTATCGCGCCTATCACGCCGACTAATTTGAACATGCCCATATTGACTATGATAATAAGCCCCGTAGCGACAAGCACTTTATCCGCTATCGGATCGAGAAACTTGCCGAGCGTAGTCACCATATTCCTAGAACGGGCAATATGTCCGTCAATAAAATCGGTACACGACGCGATCACGTAGAAAGCAGTCATCGGAATAACGAACCAATTCGAAACTCTTAGTAATGCGTAAAACACAATTACTGGCAAAATGAGAGCTATTCTCGCTATTGTTATCTTGGATGGTAGATTAAGTTTCATTCTATTACCTCTCCTATCAAATCTATATTATCTGTATCAACTATCTTAACGTTATAGAAATCTCCGATATTGAGCGGAATTTCCGAGCGCATATATATGTTCGTATCGATATCGGGAGCGTCAAACTCGCTTCTTGCAATAAACAGTCCCTTATCGTAATCGATCCCTTCATAAAGAACTTTCATCGTTTTACCGACTTTGTCCAAAGCCTTTTTCCGCATCACTTCGTTTTGAATAGCGTAAAGTTCTTTGAGCCGTTTATTCTTGACTCTTGCCGGAATGTGCCCCTTCATGCGCGCGGCGGCGGTTCCCTCCTCTTTTGAATACGCAAAGAAACCGCATTTATCTAGTTCATACTCATTGACGAAACTCTTAAGATCGGCAAAATCTTCTTCGCTTTCATTAGGAAACCCTACTATAAACGTCGAACGAATGGAAATATCTTTGTCTTCCTCGCGAATTTTTGTTATGAGTTTTCTTATCTCGCTTCCGTCTACGCGTCTGTTCATGAGCTTTAATATCTTATCGCTCGTATGCTGCAAAGGTATATCGAGATATTTTACGACTTTATCGTTCTGACTGACCGTCTTTATCAATTCGTCGCTAACGAGCTCCGGATAGCAGTATAAGAGTCTTATCCAACTGACGTCGATTTTGCTAAGCTCTTCGATGAGCTCGATAAGAGCGTATCTTCCGTATATATCTTTTCCGTACTTCGTAACGTCTTGAGCCACGATATTGAGTTCTTTTACTCCGTAGTCGTAGACCAAACTTTTAGCTTCGTCAATGAGAACGCTCTTTTCTCTCGACGTGAACTTTCCCCTTATAGACGGTATTGCGCAATAAGTGCAATGATTACTGCACCCTTCCGCGATCTTCAGATACGCGTAATGATACGGCGTAGTAAGATATCGTTTCGACGTAAAATTGCGTTCGTCCTTATCGTTTTTCAACGCTATTTTCATTCCGCTTTCGTTATATAGCTTGTTGACAACGTCTACTATCTTGTCATAGCTTCCAGTGCCCAGGAATGCGTCTACTTCCGGCATCGCTTCCGAAAGCTCGTCCATATAACGCTGAGGAAGACACCCCGTTACTATGAGATATCTACATTTAGCGTTTTTATACTCGGACATCTCGAATATCGTGTTGATCGCTTCTTCTTTAGCAGATTCAATGAACGCGCAAGTATTGACGATGATAATATCCGCGTCCTCCGCGCTCGGCGTTATCGTATATCCTGCCTCGCTCAAATATGCGAGCATATTTTCGGTATCCACTCGATTTTTATCGCAACCGAGCGATACTACTCCAATTTTGATATCCATATCGTTATTCCTCTGAGCCCTCGTCTTCCGAGAACAACTGATCGAACTCTTCCTGAGTGATATTGACTCTATTTCCCGTTATGTATCCGTAACTCTCCAGCTGATCGTGTATTTTCATAGCTCTCGGATAACCGATACCTAGTTTACTTTGGATACGGCTGACGGTCGCAGTCTTGTTCGTAATACATACCTGCAGCGCGTCGGCAAATTTTTCATCTATAGCAGGTCCGTTGCTATCGCGTTTCAGACCGGGCTTCTCAGCGGCTTTGATTTCCTCTTCTCCCGCTTCTTTTTCTATCGATTCGCGTATGCTGTCGTCGAATTCGCTGGAATTATGGTCTCTTACGTAGTCGGTTATAGATACGACCTCTTCCTTTGAAATAAACGCGCCCTGAATACGTTCCGGCACCGGAGAAGACGAATCCATAAATAACATATCGCCGTATCTCAAGAGTTTTTCCGCGCCTATCTGTCCGAGAATAGTCTTAGAATCCTCCGACTGAACGGTCGCAAAAGCAATTCTCGAAGGCAAATTCGCCTTTATCGGTCCCGTGATAATATCAACGGACGGTCTTTGCGTCGCAAGCACTATATGTATACCCGAAGCTCTTGATTTCGCCGCCAATTTATTGATCCTATCCTCGAGGTTCTTTTTGAGCGTGATCATAAGATCCGCAACCTCGTCGATCACTATAACTATGTAAGGCATTATCGGCATATTTTGCATAGCGACTTTATCGTTATATTCTTCGATTTTCGCAACGCGCATATTTTTGAACGCCGTATATCTTCGCTCCATCTCGTCGATAAGCCAGTTAAGCGTATTGATGACCTGTGTCGGATCCGATATTGTATCTTTTAAAAGCATATGCGGCAGAGCGCTGTAGTCATTGAGCTCTACCTGTTTCGGGTCGATAAGGATCAGTCTCACCTGATCGGGCGTACACTTATAGAGAATACTGCATAAAAGCGCGGATATTCCGACGGATTTACCCGATCCCGTAGAACCTGCTATCAAAAGATGCGGCATTTTAGTAATATCGCATACGTGCGCGACGTTATCTATATCAACGCCGAGCGCGAACGGTATCTTTATCTTCGGATTGTTAAATTCCTTGGAATTGAACACTTCCTTGAGTCCTACGGTACGCCTGTCTTCGTTCGGAACTTCGATACCTATCGTCGTTCTTCCGGGAATCGGCGCCTGTATATTAACCTGTCCTTTAGCTCCGAGCCACATCGTAATGTCTTTGCTAAGACCGGTGATCGCTTTAACTGATTTGCCGGTTCCCGGCTCCATTGCGAGCTCGAATCTCGAAAACGTCGGTCCGACCGTTATATTTTTAACTTTCGCGTGAATATTGAAAAGTTTCAAATTCTCTTCTATTATCTCACGCTTATTATTAAGTTTTTCTATATCCTCTCTATTTTCTCCGTCGAGAGTTTTCAAAAGGTCGATACTCGGCGGAATATACGGCGACTTGCTCTTTGAAATGAACGGTTCGTTCTTCTTCGGCGCGACTTCTTTCGGCTTTGCTTCCTCGACAGCTTTGTTTTCCATACGTTGCTGCGCGAACGGATTGATGAATTTCGGCTGCGATTCGACCGCGTCGTCTTTTTTAGGAACGCTAACGTCCGAAGAAGTATTGTGCGTGCCTCCGAAATCCGAACGTCTCTTTACATCTTTCAAACTTTCGGTTTCGGTATCTTTTCCCTCGCCGAATTTATCGAGTCCTCTTATACCGCCGCTACGCTGTTTGATACTGTACGTCTTATCCGTAACGTCGCTGAAGTCCTCTATCTCTTTAGTTTCCGACAGATCGACGACTTCGACGTCTTCCTCGTCAAGCGACTCATTCACGTTCTTATCGCTTCCGTCCGATTTTTCCGCATCCGAAAAAATCTTGGCGGGATCGAAATCAAATACGTATTCTTCCTCGTCCGTATTATCCCCGTCATTTTCCTCCGAAACGTTGTTTGCGTTCGATTCTACGCTCTCTTTTTCGATAACCGTATCGTTAACGTCGCTTTCAGTATTATCTCTATCGCTATCGGACGAAGTTTCGGCGGCACTATTAGCCTCTTTTACTTCATCGTCTTTGATGATAACGTCCTCTTCTTCATCCAAGCCCAAAAGATGTTTCTTTTCCGCTTCTCTTCTTTCCCTTGTAAAATACTCGTTAGAATAACTGGTGTATTTACTCTCGTCGGGATTTTTGATTATAACGCTGTCCTCGTCGTCATCGAATGAGTCTTTCTTCGAACTTTCGACAGGCGTCTTGCTTTTCATATCTTTTTGAAGATTTTCTTCGATTATCTTCATCCTTGTACTGGTATAATATTCTTCGAAATCGTCGTCGCTGTACTTTATGCCGTCAAAGATGGATCTATCTTCGCCGTTACGCATTTTTTCGACCGACTCCTTGAAACTCGCTATATCGCTATCGCTCACGCTTCTGTTTTTACCGCGGAGATATTCGATATCGTCGTCTTCAACGCTGTTTGAAGTTGATTCCGAAGCGTCGGACAAACGTCTCTTTTCCTGCGCCTCGCGTCTCAATCTCGCAAAAGTATTTTCCTCGACATCTTTAAGCGAATCGAAAGGACTTTTCTCAGTTTCTCTTTCGTTTATATCCTGTTTTTCTTCAACGCTGACGCTGTCGAACGCAAACTTATCTTTATACTCGACCTCTACGCCGTCGTCAAAATTCATATCGTAATCGTCGTCAAGCGGCGTGTAATTGACCCCTTTTCTGTTAAAACGCGACTTATGTCTTATATCGCCTAGTTGTTTTCCGTCGATATTTTCATTTTTAAGACCGCTGCTTATAACCGTATGAGTTATCGTATCGGATTCCTTTTTGCGTCCTCTCATTTTTACTGTTCTCGAATAGAAGCTGTTGCGTTTTACAATGCCTCCGAAAAGCGTCCAAGCTATAACCGCAAACAATAGAAGCGACAATATAACGAGCGCGAAAACGTAATTTATCTTGACAAGAGGATATACGATGAGACCTGCGATAACGCCGCCCGCGGTATCCGCTTCGTGATAACAGTATGAAAGATACGAACTGTATCCCGACGCTATTTCGGCGTAATTTACCGACGTTACGGCATGAAATACCATTATAAAAAGCGAATAGATGAGCGCCGCCTGCAATATTCTCGTTACAGACAATGAAAAATCGAATTTAACGATACGTAAAACGCCTATTATGAAACCTGCAAGCGCAAGACCGTAAACGGACAATCCCGCAACGCCTACAAAGAAATTCGTTACGTACTTTCCAGACGGATCAAAAACGCCGAAAAAAATAAGCAATAATAATGAAGTTACGCCTATAAGTATAGCTCCGTCGATTATGTAAGATGAATTGTTTTTCTTCTTTTTCCTGTTGTTCACTTCTTATCTCCCGAATTTCCCGAAAGCTCATATCCCTTTTTTTGAGAAATTCCGTTCTGTCTGTCAAAATTTTCTTTGTTTTTACTGAGATATATCTCTAGCATTTCGTCGGAAGTCATTCCCGCATCCAGACACATACTTATATAAAAGTGGAGCACGTCTATAAGTTCTTCCTTCACTCTTCGTATATCTATCTCTTTTGGATTTTTCCACCATTTATAATTCGTCTCTTCGATGACCTCGGTAAGTTCGCACAATAACGCCGTAGCGTGCTTTTGGATAGCGGTGTTAAAATCACGCATCTCCGTCAAATTTCTCGAAGACTGAATGTAGCCGTTCAGTTTCGCCTGCATATTGAAAATAACGTCTAGTTTATCCATTTTCCCTTCGGTACACATATTTTATTCCTCATTCTGCCGTTATTCGTTTTTAGTTTATACCGTTTCAAAAAAACGTTAGTCTGAAATCATATCAATTCATGAAGCGTTCGAGCGCGTTGAAGCCTATTTCGCGGCCAACGTATGAAAGACTCATTTTATCGTAATCGAATATCTCTCCCAACACCCTATTGACGTCTTCAAGCGTCGCATTGTCCACTCCGTCGATGAGTTCGTCGACGTCAAACGTCTTATCAAGACACAATGCGTTACGTCCTATAGCTCTCATCATAGACATACTGCTCTCCTGCCCGATAGTAAACGTTCCGCGCAGTTGCTTTTTCGCTCTTTCGAATTCTTCTTTTGTAAATCCGTTTTCCTTTAGCTTGTCTATTTCTGTTTTTACAGCTTTTAACGCTTTTTCTACGGAATTGGGATTAGTAGATACCGCTATAACGAAAGTTCCGTTGTCGATATAGGAATTCTTATACGAATACACCGAATACGCAAGACCTAGCTCTTCCCTTATTACCTGAAACAGTCTCGACGACATTCCGCCGCCGAAAGCAACGTTGATGATCTCTATAAGCGGTTCGTTTTCGTGTCTCATAGGATAAGACGGGAACGAAAGCGCAAAATTCGCCTGTTCGACGTCCTTTATCTTGTATCCGTAATTCTGCTTTGTAGTATGCAGCTTGTCTTTCCAATCGACTTCTATCGTTGAAAGTTTTCCTTCAAAATATTTTTTCACAAGGCTTTTCGCATCGTCAAAAGAAATATTGCCAACTACCGATATGCAAGAGCTGTTCGCCGTATAATGTTCGTTGACGTACTTCAAGAGCATATCGCGGGTAAACGACGACACGTTTTCCCTCGAGCCGAGGATAGGTCTTGCTAGCGCGTGAGAATCGTAATATAGAGACGACAGCAGTTCGAGACAAACGTCTTGCGGATCGTCGTCGCTTATCGATATCTCTTCAAGCACTACGCTCTTTTCCTTCTCAAGCTCCTTCTCGTCAAACGTAGAGTTTAACAGAATATCGGAAAGCACGTCAAAACACTTTTCTATCTCTTCGTCTATAGAAATCGTGTAATAGCATGTCATGAGTTTCGAAGTGAAGGCGTTGACTTGAATCCCGTTCCCCTCGAGCTCTTCGACGATGCCGAACGCGCTGCGGTTCTTCGTTCCTTTGAACATCATATGTTCTATCATATGCGATATGCCGTTATTTTCCGCCGTCTCGTTCGCACTTCCGACTCCGAAGAATACGCCGAGAGAGACCGACCTTATATTATCAACTTTTTTATGAGCGAGCTTCAGTCCGCTAGGAAAAGTATATATTGTGTTCTGCATAAATTTCTCCTTATGAACAATTATACATTAATTTTATTATAAAGTAAAGATTTATAATAAAAAATATGCAAGAAAATCAATGCGTAACGATAACGAAAATTATAACCGTATCGAAACATAACGGTTTTGATAGATGTTATTTATATCATCCCTATTATTCCGTCAACTCGAATTATTGCTCCAAGCCGCCGTTTATATACTCGTTCATAGAGTCAAGCGAAAGATTTTATTGTATTTCAATGTTAAAATCTCAAAGCCAATGCTGTTTGAAGTTCGCCTGCGACAGTTTAGCGATCTTTTATTAATTGATCATAGATACGTTCCTTGCATTCTTGATGTTCTCTCCGACGATTACCTGCGAAAATCCGTTATCTTTATAGTACTGCAAAATACTATCGAGAGCGCTAAGAGTTTCTTGAGTTGGATGGGCGAGTATAAGATCTCCGCCCTTCACTCCCTTCGTCGCTCTCGAATATATGAGCGATTTATTCTTATCTCTCCAATCTATAGTATCTTTGCTCCACATGATGGTCTCCATATTCAGTTCTTTTGCGACCGTTAGCGTCGTATTCGAATACGCTCCTGAAGGCGGAGCAAATAACTTAGGCGTTATTCCCAAATATTCGTTCACGATTTTATTAGTCATTTCTATTTCATTTCGATTTTGCGTCATAGAAAGTTTATCGTGATCTTTATGGAAATATCCGTGATTCCCTATCTCGTGTCCGCTGTTATAGATACGTTTGAGCATTTCGCCGTTTTTTTCTACCCAAGTGCCTCCGACAAAAAAAGTTGCTTTAACGCCGTATTTGTCAAGGGTGTTCAAAATCCCGTCAAGGTATTCCGTCCCCCAATAAACGTTAAACATGAGCGATACATTATTAACGTTCGTGTTGCCTTGATAATAAGGCTTTTCGGAATCAGGATTAAATACCGTCCTCGAATCCACGGTAAAACTTACGATCGCTAACGAAACTAGCATCACCGCGATAATACAGTTCGTTAAAATTACTATCCTTTTCTTTGATATATCCGACATTTCTCAACACCCTCCAGATATAATATAGATATGAAGAGCGTTCATTGTAATATTCGAAATATATCAAAAGTCGTTGCCTTTCGCATATTTCGATCGTAACGCGTCAAAAGAGCGATCGTGCGATTTGGTCGATAATGACACTTATTAGAAAATAAAAAAGATAGCCTACTTAGTCGTAAACTATCTTAATTATTCTAAATTACGTCAAATAATAGAATTATCAGAACTTTTTAATCAACTTAAGGTCTATACCTTTTTCGCTGACTTTGATTACTTTAGCCTGTACTCTGTCGCCGATATTGACAACGTCTTCCACCTTTTCTACTCTGTCTTTAGACAGTTTGGAAATATGGATCATACCGCTTCTTCCGGGAGCAAATTCAACGAACGCGCCGAATTGAAGTATTCTGACAACGTCTCCTTCGAGTATATCGTTGACCTCGGGATCTTTTGCGATAGCGAGAATGATACTCTTCGCTTTATCTGCCTTTTCGCTATCAGGCGAAGCTATGAATACGGTACCGTCGTCGCTGATATCGATCTTAACGCCGGTGTCTTCGATTATCTTATTGATAACTTTACCGCCGGAACCGATGACCTCTCTGATCTTATCGGGATCTATCGAGAACGTTATTATCTTCGGAGCATACTTCGAAAGCGACGGAGCAACTTTAGGCTGCACCTCAAGCATCTTATCGAGAATAGCCAATCTGCCGACTCTTGCCTGCTCGAGCGCCTTCCTCAATATTTCTTCATTGATACCCTTTATCTTAATATCCATCTGGATAGCGGTAATACCGTCGGTCGTACCTGCAACCTTGAAGTCCATATCGCCAAGGAAGTCTTCAAGACCCTGAATATCCGTAAGGACTGCAACTTTGCTCTTATCTTCGTTACTTATAAGACCCATTGCAACGCCTGCTACAGGAGCCTTGATCGGAACGCCTGCGTTCATAAGAGCTATAGTCGAACCGCAAACGCTCGCCTGCGAAGTAGAACCGTTCGAACTCAATACCTCCGATACCGTGCGGATAGCGTACGGGAATACCTCTTCACTCGGAAGAACGGGCTCTAAAGCTCTTTCAGCCAATGCGCCGTGACCGATCTCTCTTCTGCCCGGGCTCTTTAACGCTCTTGCCTCGCCTGCGCTGTACGGCGGGAAATTATAGTGATGGATATATCTCTTGAATACTTCGTCGTCAAGTCCTTCGAGTTTTTGAACTTCGGATATCGAACCGAGCGTTGCAGTTGTGAGGACCTGCGTCTGACCTCTAGTGAATACGCCGCTTCCGTGTACTCTCGGAAGTATGCCGGATTCGCACCAAATCGGTCTTATCTCCGTCAGCGTTCTGCCGTCAGGACGTATGCCGTCGTTCAATATCTTAGCTCTTACCTTCTCCTTCTTCATCGCATAGAGAGTTTCGTTAACGTCTCTCTTTGCATCGGGATATTCTTCAAGAAAATGCTCGTACACTTTCTTATCGAGAGCGTCTTCGGCAGCCTCTCTTTCCTGTCTGTTGAAGTTCTCGAGAACCTCATCCATCATTTTATCGGCATATTCTCTTACCTTTGCGGCGATCTCATCGTTCGGATGATATATTTCAACTTCTTTTTTAGCCTTACCGACTTCCGCAACGATGCTCTCTATCCAAGCTACGATTTTCTTTATCTCTTCGTGACCGTAAAGAATAGCTCCTATCATTTCCTGTTCGGTGAGCTCGTTCGCGCCGGCTTCGACCATCATGATAGCGTCCTTAGTACCGGCAAGATTGAGCTGAAGTCTGCTCTTTTCTCTCTCTTCGGTATTCGGATTGATGACGTATTTTCCGTCGACGTAACCCAATACGACAGAACCCGTAGGTCCGTTGAACGGAATATCCGAAATGCTGATAGCTATCGAACTACCGAGCATAGCGTATACTTCCGGCGGGATATCGGGATCGACCGAAAGACAAGTCGCTACAACTGCGACGTCGTTATACATTCCCTTCGGGAAGAGCGGTCTGATAGGTCTGTCGATAAGTCTCGAAGTAAGAATAGCCTTATCGCTGGGACGTCCCTCTCTCTTCTTGAATCCTCCCGGTATTTTACCTACCGAGTACATTTTTTCCTCAAAATCAACTCCTAGCGGGAAGAAGTCTACTCCGTCTCTCGGTTCTTTTGCCATTGTAACGTTTACCATTACCGCGGTCTCTCCACACCTTACGATACACGAACCGTTAGTCAAACCGCAGTATCCACCGATCTCTGCAGTGACTTCGCGTCCGCCGATAACGGTACTGAATATTTTGCTTTCCTTCATTTTTTCCTCCAATTTTATGATAAATGAGACGACAAAACCTCACCGTCTCATTATTTCACGTATTTATTACTTTCTGAGTTCGAGCTTTGCAATTATAGCTCTGTATCTTTCGATATCGTTTTCTTTAAGATAATTCAAAAGGTTTCTTCTCTTACCGACTAAGAGCAAGAGTCCTTTTCTGCTGTGATGGTCTTTCTTGTGAACAGCGAAATGCTCGTTGAGCTTTTCGATTCTCGCCGTCAAAAGAGCGATTTGAACTTCCGGAGAACCCGTGTCTCCCTCGCGCTGAGCGAACTCCGCGATAATTTCCTGCTTAGATCTGTTGTAATCCATTGTAATATCTCCTCATATTATGATTAATTTGCCTATAACCAAGTGAAACATTGGAGAGTTGTTAGACGTAGTAATAGGTACGCATTAAATATTATCACATAATTTAATAATTGTAAACCGAATTAAACCCCTTCTAAGAGAAAAATTTACGTTTATTTTCAATAATTGCGTCGATTCTGTCAAGATATACGTCGATTCCTTTAGGATTTGCCAATCTTTCGAGACGATTTTCATCAGCGTACAATCTTTTAGATATTCCTCCCGCGCCGTTTGCGACGATCGAAAGGCTCTCTTCCATTACATCGATATTGTAAAGACACGCAGTATTGTCTTTGGCGTATCCGGTATTTTCAAGATTGCCGCTCATGTACTTTTGTCTATACATGTAATACGGCTTATATCCTGCTTTTTTCATACTTATCGCAGAATACCCTATCATTTCGCCGGCAAGAGCCGACATATCTCTTTCATAACTGCTTTCGCGGAGTTTAGATCCTCTTTTTAATGAAAGGGTATGAACAGTAATATTGTGCGGGCCTAACTCGATCGCTTTATCTACCGAATACTTGAAGTCAGCTAGATCTTCATTTGGAAGCATTGCGATAAGATCCATATTGATCGTAAATCCGTATGTTTTCGCCTCGCGATAAACTTTCAATATATCCTCGACGCTATGATTTCGTCCTATGGCGGCTAACGTTTTATCGTTAAAAGACTGCGGGTTTACCGATATTCTGGTAACTCCATGTATTTTCATTATTTCAAGTTTGTCCCTTGTTATAGTATCGGGTCTGCCTGCTTCGACGGTAAACTCCTCATTTTCGAAATCACATTCTTGTAATATCGATTCCAAAGACTCTGTATCGAGCGACGTAGGAGTTCCTCCGCCGATATAGACGGCACGAACCTTGTATTCGAAATCATTTATCCACCGTTTAACGTCGCGTATCTCTTTAATAAGGTCGGACACATAGCTTGGAATATACTTTTTAACTTTTCCTATCTCCGCCGAAATGAAAGAACAGTAACTACATCTTGTTGTACAAAACGGCACGTTGATAAATATATCCACAAGTTTATCGTTGCAAACGTATAAACCGGATTGTTCCTTCACTATCGAGTCTATAAGTTCGGTTTTTTCTTTTGAAACGTGAAGAGTTTTTTCAAAGTATTCCGCATTACGGTTTGATTCTCTGTATAGTTTAGTCGGGCGTATGCCCGTTAAAGAGCCGTAAGGCAGCGTTATTCCCGTTAGAGAAGAAAGAATCTCATAAATTTTGAGTTTTGCAAGTCTCTTTGCCTTCGCAAAGTCTTTAAGCGCGTCTTCACCGCAAATCACTCTATCGCATACAGTATCAGCCAAATGTTGTGCGTTATTAGTTGTTTTATTATAAAATATGTCATAATTTATAATAATTTTAATATCAAATTCGCTTTTTTCAAAATTGACCGTTATCCTATCGGCGTTGATATCGTTAGAATCGGAACATATGTCAAAGGCTCTTATCATCTCTGTAAGATCGCCTATATAATTCTCGACATTTGATTCTATTATTATATTGTTCATTAAATCGTCATCCTCTTCACATCAGTCATCACCGACCGACCATACGTTAATTACCCCGTTACGCTATCGTATTGATTTTATAATCAAAGTAATGATTTGTGTATTCCTATTTCAAATCGACTCATTCACCGCCAAGCGTAAACCATTGGTATATATTATATAAGCAATACATATATACAACAAAATCAATTATGCGCTCTACAACAAAATCATATTATATTTTCTTTCAAAGCTCAAACTTGTTTCCCTGCCGTGTCCGGAAAGCAATCTATAATCGCCGTCAAGCGTAAAAAGTTTATTTATGATAGAGTCCTTTATTTCCGAATAATTGCCGCCGATAAAATCATATCTTCCGTATGAAAGATACATTATAGTATCCCCCGCGAAAATAGTCTTTTCGCTCTCTATAATATAACATACCGAGCCTTGCGAGTGTCCGGGCGTCGCTATAACCTTTATTTCGAAGCCGATAAGCGTTAAAACGTCGCCGTCACTCACGTAACCGTCAGGAACGAAACAGTCGAAGTCAAATCCTAAACTCCACGCAATACTTCGCTGAGTATCCGTATCGGCATCTTTTTCACTTATATATATTTTTGCGCCATTATTTTCTTTTAACTTACCGCATGCTCCTACGTGGTCGAAATGTCCATGCGTCAAAAGTATATATTTTGGAATTTTTCCTATAGAGTTACACTTGTCGATTATCGCGTCATAGTCGTTTGCGGGATCGATAAGTATACACTCGTTATACTCGTCATTATATAAAATATAACAATTAGTACCCAATTCCCCGATAATAATCTTTTCAATCATATATAATCTCTCAGTTTCCAATATTTTATCAAAATAGTTGCCGCTACGCTTATTACGCGATTATTTTGACTGCGTTCTGAATACGTCTTGAACAACGCTCAAAGACTTTAGCTTTTTCATCAAAAATTCTAGATCGTCCGTATTTGAAATATCTACAGAAACGGTAATGACAGCGCTGCCGTTATCATCCACCCTTGCGTTCATAGAATTCATATTCATATGCATTCCAGCAAGAAGCGCGGTAACTTTCGACACGAACCCAATCTCATTCTCTCCGATAATGTTAAGCTCTGCGCTGAACTTTTGATTTACTCTCTCCGGCCATTGCGCCTCTATGAGTCTGCTAGGCTCTATACTTTTAAGATTAGGACAGTCGGCTCTGTGTATAGACACGCCTCTTCCCCTTGAAATATACCCTACGATTTTATCGCCGGGAACAGGTTTACAGCAATGAGATAGTCTGATAAGAAAATCATCATAACCTTTTATAAGTATCCCGCTATCTTTCTGTTTCTTTTTATCTCTGCCGGCCGTAACTGGCGAAGGCGTTTTTATCTCAAGAACGGTTTCCTTTGCGCCTATATCGGTCTTAAAGCAATCTATCAATCTAACTATGACCTGATTAGTCGTGAATACTCCGCAACCCACGTTGACGTAAACGTCGTCGATATTGGATATATTATATCTCGATTGAATATATTTTTTCCAATTATCGTTGGATATGAGATCGCCGAGGTTATACCCTCTGTGCTTTGCTTCCTTTTCAAGCATATCTTTACCGCGTTGCAGATTCTCATCTCGCATCTCACGCTTAAAAAATTGACGTATTTTAGACCTCGCCGACGGTGTTTTTACAAATTTTAACCAATCTCTCGAAGGACCCTTAGATGCGTTCGACGTTATAACTTCAACTATATTACCCGTCTCAAGCTCTGTATTGAGCGGAACGATTTTGGAATCTATCTTAATTCCGACGCACTTATTTCCTACGGCGCTATGGATCGCGTACGCCAAATCGACGCCTGTCGAACCTTGAGGAAGATTGATAACGTCTCCCTTAGGCGTAAACACGAATACTTCGTCATGGTACAGATCAAGTTTTAACGAATCAAGAAATTCGCTGGAATCGTTAAATTCCTTCTGTACTTCCATGACTTGTCTTAACCATGCAAGCTTATTGTCTATTTCGCTCTGAGCGCTCTTTGTTTTACCTTCTTTATATTTCCAATGCGCAGCGATACCGTACTCCGCTTGCTTGTGCATTTCATACGTTCTTATCTGCACCTCGAACGGCGCGTTACCAAGCGGTGATAGCACCGTCGTATGCAATGACTGATACATATTGTTTTTCGGCATAGCGATATAGTCTTTGAAACGTCCGGGGAGCGGCTTCCACATAGTATGTATCTCGCCGAGAAGTTCGTAGCAATCTCTTACCGTTCCGACAATGATCCTCACAGCTATGAGATCGTATATCTGATCGAAAGTCTTACCCTTATTCATCTTCTTAAAGATACTATAGTAATGCTTTTGTCTTCCGTTGACTTCGCCTTTTATACCGAGTTCGCTGAGCTTGTCCTCTATTTCAGACATAACTATTTCAATAAAACGCTGTCTGTCCTTCAAGACTTCCGTGACTTTATCTACTATTTCGCCGTATTCCTTAGGATACAGATACATGAACGACAAGTCCTCGAGCTCACCCTTGATCTGTCCTATACCGAGACGAGCCGCAATCGGAGCGTATATCTCCAATGTTTCTTTGGAGATGCGTTGACGACTAGCTTCCTCCTTGAATTCAAGCGTACGCATATTATGAAGTCTATCGGCAAGTTTGATAATAATGATTCTTATATCGTAGGACATTGCGAGGAGCATCTTTCTCAAATTCTCAGCCTGCTCATCCTCTTTTGTCTTGAACTTCAACTTGTTGATTTTAGTAACGCCTTCAACAAGCTTTAACACGCTGTCTCCGAACATATTCTTCATTTCGTCCGCAGTAACGCCCGTATCTTCGAGAACGTCGTGCAAAAGCGCGGCAATGATTGTCTCGTAATCCATTCCGAGGTCGATAAGTATATTTGCGACAGAGCAAGGATGAACAAAATAGTCCTCGCCGGATTGTCTCTTTTGTCCATTGTGCGCCCTTTGCGCGAACTCGAATGCCGTCATTATTTTAGCGTAATTATCTTCCGAGTATAATTCTTTTGCTCTTTCTCTAATTAGCGTCTGCATCGTTCACAAATTCCTTCAATTCACTGTAAAAAACAGAGTTGTCAAGTTTAGTTTTTGCCGTTCTGTCCACTGTCATTATACCGTTTTCGAACACAATGATCTTGAGATCGAAAAAGGTATAGAATGCGATCGAAAACGTCACGTAATCAATATCGAGCGTTTTCATCACTGCCTCGTAAAGCTCGTAGAGTCTGTTACCGCCGTATTGTTTTGCGTTAAGTTCGTTACGGATAGAAACGAATATCTTTCCGAGACATTCATAATCGGGTAACGTTATTTTTTTAATTATATCACGCTCTTTTGACTTTGTAAATACCCTACACGACGAATTGAGTTTCAAATAGTCGATAACGCCTTTATGAACGATTGGCGTCAAAAATACTATATTGTCGTAAAAACGGTAATCGTTATTAATATCAAAACCGAGTTCCAGTCTGTTTAGCGGATTAACGCTGTCAAAAGACGATATATCGTACGATGATATATATTCGCCGTATTGTTGTTTTGCATCAAAGAAACTCTCTTTAGTAAACGCTATAAGACACGTACCGTATTTCGACGACTTCAAAACCGAATCGTCAAATTCTTCGACGTCGAACACGCTCTCTTTATCCCTGAGAAAAGTTTTTATATATTCCGATACGGCGAACGAATCGTCGGCAACGGAATTTTCTGCGTAAATAATATCCGAAATGGTTGCTCCTGCATAATCAACGTTATTGAACACCGAATACTTTAGTTTGAATTCAATGCTTTTATGTGCGCCTGAGTTGAGTCTTTGCATTTCTCTCAGCATATTGAATCCTACGATCTCAAATTCGCCATGAACTCGGTATTTTATATGCTCCGATGAAGATATACGGCGAAAGTCGCTCTTACCCATAGCAGTTACGAACTTAATATCGGGATTGGACTGACCGAACGGCTCGAGCAATGCCAGTTCCTTTGCAAATTTTGCCGTTATCTCATTTTTATCATTGATCAATATAGATTTATCTTTTTTTGTAAGCGTCAGATCCATATCGACATAGGAATTAATAGTGTCTCTGAGCTTATCGATATTTTCCTTTTTAATACTGAGTCCGCACGCCATCTTATGTCCGCCGAAGTGTTCCATAAGCTCCGCGCACTTAGATAGTTCTTCGTATAGATTAACCGCTTCTATACTCCTGCAAGAGCCCTTATAAATACCGCCGTCGTCTTTTGCCAGCAATATCACAGGTCTGTTGAAAAGATTTACAAGTTTCGACGCGGCAATGCCTATTACGCCGCTATCCCATTTATCTGAGCTGAGAACGATGACCGACCTATTGGAGACTGAATAAGTTTCCAACATATCGAGCGCGTCCTTTACGGTGTTTTCCGTTATTTCCTGCCTCTCGAGATTCATGCTGTCGAGTTCTTCGACTAACGTCTTCATCTCAAAATAGTCGTCGGATATAAACAGATCGACTACGCGGTTCGCATCATCTAGTCGCCCCATAGAATTTATTCTCGGCACTATCTTAAAACTAACGTCGTACGAGGTAATATCGTTATTCTTTTTACCAAGCGAATCGACAAGTAATTTCAGTCCCAATCTCTTCGTGTTCTTTATCGCTTTGAGTCCTAATGACGCTATTATTCTATTGTCTTTGACGAGGGGTACTATATCTCCTATAGTCGATATTGCGGCTATATCAATATACTCCATTGCCACGCCGATATCAGACATGTATTCTATGAGTCTAAAAGCTATGCCTCCGCCGCTATATTCGTCGAATATCCCCTTGTTCCTATCGATTTTTGCGTCAATGACTATCGTATCAGGCAATACTTCGCCTGGTTCATGGTGGTCTGTCACAATGACGTCTATCCCCATCTCTTCCATTATCACCCTTATTTCTTCGACGGCACCGATACCGCAATCAACGGTTATGATGAGATCGGGAAAGTAATTTTCCGCAATATTTTCAACGGCTTCGAGATTGATCCCGTAACCGTCTTTATGCCTGTCCGGAATAAAATATCCGACTTTAGCTCCTCTTTTCAACAAAAAATCATAAAGCATAGCGACGGAACATATGCCGTCTGAATCGTAATCTCCGTATATAACTATAGTTTCGCCGTCGGCAATTGCTCTCTCAATTCGCTCTTTTGCCTTCTTAAAACCGCTGTACTTTGTTATATCGCTCAAATTATTTATATCGGGATACAAATATCTTTCAATAGCTTCGTCTCCTTCTACACCTCGATCTTTCAATATTTCAATAAATCTGTCGCTATATCTCATATCACTCTCTGCCGTATCAAATTATCTTCCTTCCATATTGCTATCGTGAAATCAACTATTTTCACATAATTATTATACTATAAATATGATATAAAAGCTATAATAAATTATAAACTGCTCATAATTGCCTTTTGAAGTTTTACTATAAGATCAACAAAAAAGACTTGCAAGATTTGCAAGTCTTTTAACTATCTGATCGTAACCGTTGATTTAGAATACGTTAAGCTATTTCGTCTCCGACTTTCGCTTTCTTTTCTTTTTTCGGTTTTCTAACAGCTATCCCTCTGCTCTGTTTTGCTTCTTTGCTAAATCTGTTCTTAAGCAAACAGAATAAAGACGGAGAAATAACGAGCGACGAGTAAGCGCCGAGTATCAATCCGAAAATAACCGGGAGAGCGAACTCTCTTATCGACATATCGCCGATTATAGCAAGCACGGTGATAGCTACAAGAGTAGTAAGCGTAGTATTGACATTCCTCGTAAACGTATCTTTTATCGACATATTAACTATGCTTCTATTATATTCGGCAAAATCGCCGCCCTTCATAACGTGAAGTTTGTAGTTTTCTCTTACTCTGTCGAAAAGGACTATCGTAGCGTTGATCGAATATGCAACTATCGTGATAATTGCCGCAATAAACGACGAGTTGACCTGTATATGGAATATTATAGTCAAACATACCATCATTAGAACGTCATGAATAAGAGCGATAACCGCCGCGAATGCAGCCCAAAGTTCGAATCTGAATATAACGTATACCAAAATAAGGAGCGTAGACACTACTATCGAAAGAACGGCAGTCCAAATCAAGTCCTTACTTGCAGACGCGCCTATCGTGGTATAGTTAAGATCTTCGTTGACGACGAACTTATTGTCGTACGCCGCGTTGATATCGTTAAGAATAGCGTCGTTAGTCGTATCGTCGAGAGCGTCGTACTTGAACATAATTCCCGCCAAAGCTCCGGTGTTAGACTTTTGTATATAACTTACGTTAACGCCGTGAGAAGAAATTATATCGGATATTTTCTTCGAGTTCTCGTCAAACTTATTTATCGCATCCTCTTCGCCCATTATAACGGTAAGAAGAGTGCCGCCTTCAAAGTCGATACCTATATTGATACCGTTCGAAAAACCTTTACCGATAGCTTTTCCCCAACTGTCTCCGCTCTTACGCGCGTCAACGACTGCGTTAATCCCGAACGCCGTGAAAACTATCATAGCCGCAAGGAGTATCACTAAAGGCACAATGAACCAAATCTTATATTTTTCAACGATTTTACCGCCCAAAAGGTTCTTTTTCATTATTCTTTACCTCCTTCGTTAGAAGTTACGGCAACGAGATCCTCGGGAAGCTCTTTAGCCTTTTTCCTCAATGCGTACGCCTTCGGATTCTCTGTGAACGCAAGGAAACACTTCAAAACCAATCTCGTGATAAGGAGCGAACTGATGAGCGAGATCACAATACCGATAAGAAGCGTTATAGCAAAACCTTTGATACTGGACGTTGCTATGAACATCAATACTACCGCACCGATTATCGTTGTAACGTTACCGTCGATGATCGCGCTGAGCGATCTCTTAAATCCGCTCTTAATATAAGTGCCTATGGACTTATTAGACGACATTCTATATTCTTCTTTTATTCTTTCAAATATGATAACGTTAGCGTCGACCGCCATACCGATACTCAAAAGGATACCTGCGATACCGGGAAGCGTGAGCTGTACCCACGGGAATATCGAAAGGAAGAATACATACGTCATCGTATACCATATCAAACTGATACTTGCCGCAACGCCCATCATACCGTACATTGCAGAAAGGAATATCACGATAAAGAGAAGACCTACTCCGCCGGCGATAATACCGCTTTTTATAGCGCTGTCTCCGAGCGTCGGCGATATCGTAGCCGATTCAGTCTTTGAAAGCGGAACCGCAAACGAACCCGATTGAATAGCGACAGCGAGCTCATAAGCCGAATCGTAGGTATAGTTACCCGAAATGAGCGCCTTACCGTCGTTGATCGCGCTGTTGACGGTCGGCTCTATAAGCAGCTCTCTGTTGACGTAAATATATATAGGCTTGCCCGTAAGTCTCTGAGTCGCTTCTGCAAACGCTTTAGTACCTTCGTCGTCAAACTCAAGAGAAACGGCATACTTACCGTTCTGATCGAGCGTAACGTTAGCGCTCTCGATATTGCTACCGTCCAAAATTACGTTAGCGTCGTCAAACTTATTGTCCTTCGTCTCCTTGAAGTGCAAAGTCTTAGGTCTGCCGATAAGATCGAAAATAGCTTCCGGATCGTCGACGTCCGGAACCTCTACTCTTATCTTAGTACCCTTTCCTACGCCGCTCTTGGATACAACCGCCTCCGTATAGCCCTTGGAAAACAAAAGATTCTCCAAACTGTCCGCCGTACCTGCCAGAGCGTCGTTAAGCGCCGAATCGTCATCCTTAAGCGCGTCGCTCAATTCGTTTTCGTTGACTCCGAAAACCGCATATACTCCGCCTTTAAGATCCAAGCCAAGTTTGATGTTATTCGGATACGCCTTGTAATCGTATAATCCGAGTTCGCCGTTATCGAGCGATACGAATGCGAATACAGTACCCAAAATCAATACGATAGCTATCAGAACCAAAACTACGGATGATTTTGTCTTATTCACGTTGAGCCTCCTCAATGTTAATCGAATTAAATTCATTCGATTAGAATAATATTCATTTAATAATTATATATATATATTAATATATTGTCAATAAATAAAAACCAAATTTTAGCAAACTTAACGAAATATTCATCAATCGACGTAATCTTCGATAAGTTTTTGATATATTTCGGCGTTACGAAGGTTTGCGGCAACTTCTTCGTCGCTCAAACTGCGTTTTACTGAAAAAGGACTTCCTACCGCGAGACTTCTTTTCGGAACCGTCTTATTTTGCGCTACGAGCGCTCCCGCTCCGATAATGGATCCTTCTCCGACGACTGCGCCGTTTAGCACTATAGCTCCCATACCGATAAGCGCCGTATCTTCTACGCTCGCGCCGTGAACTATAGCGTTATGCCCTACGGTGACGTTCTTCCCTATAACGCACGGATACTTAAAATCCGTATGTACCGTAGCGTTGTCCTGTACGTTGCTTCCGTCGCCGACAATAATGCTTCCCTCGTCTCCGCGAAGAACCGCGCATTCCCAGATACTGACATTATCGCCTATTGTTACGTCGCCGATAATAACCGCCGCAGGCGAAATATAGCAGTTCTTGCCGATTTTCGGCGTCTTACCCTTATAGCTCCTTATCATCGGTCAAACTCCTTTCTATCGCGCTTATCGCAAGCGAAAGCTCCAGTCTCTTCTTCATCATTTCGCAACTTATTTCATAGGGCTTGTCCATACTTCCCATAAAATGCGTGTTGTTAGCCGCGCAACCGCCGCTGCAGTAATATTTCGCAAAACAATCGGAACATTTTTCTTTTTGCGTGACTATATTGCGCGAAAATTCCTCGGAAACAGCCGTGGAAAAATCGTCTTTGAGCACGTTGCCCATATAGTATTTTGAGTCTTCTGCAAATTGATGGCACGGATAGAGGTCTCCGCTCGGCGATACCGACAGATATTCGCATCCAGCGCCGCAACCCGTAAGCCTCTTTTTAATACACGGACCGTTATCGAGATCTATCATAAAATGGAAAAAGTTGAACCACTTATCGCCTTTGCGTCTCTTGATATACTCTCCGGCAAGACGTGTATACTCCTCTTTTATCTTAGGTAAATGCTCTTCTTTGAGAGCCATATCCGATGAAGGCGGCAAAACTACGGGCTCCATAGATATCTGATCGAAACCTAAATCGTTGAGATACAGAACGTCGCTCGCAAAGTCTAGATTATACGCGGTGAACGTAGAGCGAACGTAATACGATCTATTGCCCCTTACCTTTCTGAATTCGAGAGCATTGTTCAATATCACGTCGTAAGCGTCGTTACCGTTTACCGTCTTCCGTACTCTGTTATGTATATCTTTCCTTCCGTCTATACTGAGGACAACGTTATCCATTTCTTCGTTAAGATAATCTATCTTGTCCTTAAAAAGAAGCAGACAGTTGGTAGTCATCGTGAACGAAAACTTTTTTTCGCATACCTTCTCTCTTTCTCGAGCATACGCGACAATCGCCTTTACCGTATCGAAATTCATAAGCGGTTCGCCGCCGAAAAAGTCGACCTCTAAAGAGCGTCTGTTTCCCGAATTGGCAATGAGAAAATCTATAGCTTTCTTACCGACTTCTTCCGACATATATTTTCTCGAAGTATGATAAGTTCCTTCGTCTGCGAAACAATACTTGCAACGCAGATTGCAATCGTTGCAGACAAGTAAGCAAAGCGCTTTGATCTCTCCGATCTTTTTCCTATCATCCGCAGAAACAGTCTTAGACATGAGAAAACCGCAAGCTTCGAGTTCACGAAGCTCGCCGGTTATCTCTTTACGCGTATTATCATCAATGTCGGAAAACTCTTTCTTCTCGTCGTTATCGAGAGAGCCGTATGTATCTTTTGCTACAAGATACGCCTGTCTGTCCACGTTGTGCAAACTTCCGCTCTCGATATCCCATAAGAAATGATGTTCTCTTCCGTTATGATTATATGAAAAGAAGTGAACCATCTTGACGAAAATTAAAGAAGCGGTTTCTTAACGGTATTAACTTTCTCGTCTCTGTTCTTACAACTCTGGTTGCCGACCGTACAACTGGTCTTACAAGCAGACTGACAGCTGGACTGGCACTCTCCGCAACCGATATGGTTCTCTTTCTTCAAAATAGTTTCTGCAAGCGTATTAATATGCTTCATAGTAAAATCTCCTTACTTAGATATATTATTTCAAATCAATTATATACATTATAATATATTTATTAATAATAATCAAGGAGAAAAATCAAGAAATTTTCATCATACGCTTATTTTTCTTTTGCATATGTAAATCATTTCGATTTTACGTTTACCGCTATTATACCGCTCACCACGCCTGCGATGAATGCCGATCCGCTATCTATGAGCATCGACGCTTTAAGCGAAAAATCCGAAGCTATGATGCCGAATAGCACGTAAGTAAGCAAAATGTATAAAACGGATACTATAATGCCTTTCAAAATCCCCTTTGACGGCTGTTTAACGCCTATCAAAAGTCCGAGAAGAATACTGACGATACGTATCGCAATATTGATGATATTAACTATTCCTACGTCGATACTGACGAAATGAACGACTATCGACATGATAAGAGTCAAAATGAGAGATATAAGTACTGCAAATACCGCCGATTTTAACGAATCGGATATAACGCCGTTACCTTTTATGCTTTTCTTTTCCATATTGTATAATTACCTCCACGATTTAATATACATAACGCGCGGTTAAATTATGACAGATATTTAGAAAGCCTTATATGTCGGAAAAAATCTATGCCGAAGCTAAGCAAAACTCTTATTCAAAACCAATTAAACTCATTTGCCGCTCAAATCGTATTGCGAATATAAAAAACCGCCTGAACGCATAATCGCGTTCAAGCGGTTGATCAACTTATTGATATTTCTCAATGCTCGGCATTAAAAAGTGATATCGTCGCCGTTCTTTTCTATACTTACGTCTTCGACGCTATCTATAGACTCGTCATTTCCTTTTTTATTCTTCTTAGACGGCTTGTTAGCCTTCTTCTCTTCCGCTTCCTTATCGTCTGCGGTGATAACGCCTACGCTCTCGTCTGCGACAACAGTCTTATTATTATCGAAATTTTGCGCCGGAGTCGGATTCATTACAGTATATACCGCCGACTTGTCTATAGTAACGATAATATCTCTGCCGTCTGCTCCAACGTTGATATCCATAGTATTATTCGCGCTGTCGATAGCTACGATAGTTCCTACGAATCCTCCGATGGTCTTGATCTGATCGCCCTTTTTGAGCGCCGACATCATCTGCTGCGCCTGCTTCTGCTTCTTACGCTGGGGTATGATAGTCATAAGTATCATTCCCACCATAAGAACGCCGAGAACAACCAACATAATCCACGACGAATTGCCCGACGAAGCGCCTTCGGCTGCTAAAATAATATTAAACATAAATTATTTTCTCCTTGTAACTCTATTTTATAGTGTTTCCACACGAATAATATGATACCGCATTTTGAATCTATTATCAAGCAAAATAATGTCAAATAATGTGAATAATGCGTGTACAGCTCATATTTTTTTATTCCAATCGTAATTTGAGATAAATTCCTTATAAAAGTCCCCGAATCTATCTTCATTGATAGCATTACGAATATTTTCGGTCAGCTTAATAAGAAAATGAAGATTATGGAGCGTGAGCAGCTTTCCGCCCAATATCTCTCCCGACATTATAAGATGTCTTATATACGCCCTTGAAAAATTACGGCAACAGTAGCAATCGCAATCTTCTTCTATAGGCGTAAAATCCTCTTTATATTTTGCGTTCCTGACGTTGAGATTGCCGTACTTCGTAAAAGCAGTGCCGTTTCTGGCGATCCTTGTCGGCAGAACGCAGTCGAACATATCGATCCCGCGCATTATTCCCTCGACTATACAGTCAGGGCTTCCGACGCCCATCAAATATCTCGGCTGTCCGCTTGGATAATGCGGCTTTAAGATATCGAGCATCTCGTACATAACTTCTTTCGGTTCGCCGACAGAAAGTCCGCCTATCGAAAAACCGCATTCCGCATAAGGAAGAATTCGCTCGAGACTTTCAAGTCTCAGATCTTTATACATATTACCCTGAACTATCGGGAAAAGGATCTGATTTTCGGCAGTTTTATTCTTATATTTATAGCATCTGTCGAGCCATGACATGGTTCTGTCAAGAGCCTTTCTCGCAGTTTTGAAATCAGCGTTCCCTTCCGTACATTCGTCGAACGCCATCATTATATCCGAGCCCAGAGCCTCCTGTATCTCGATAGATCTTTCGGGCGTAAAATAGTGTTTAGAACCGTCGATATACGAGCTGAACGTTACGCCGTCGTCCGTTATTTTTCTCATTTTAGAAAGAGAAAATACCTGAAAACCGCCGCTGTCGGTAAGAATCGGCTTGTTCCAATTCATGAATTTGTGAAGTCCGCCCGCTTTTTTTACGAGATCGTGACCGGGACGCAAGTACAAATGATAAGTATTCGAAAGAATTATGCTCGCATTTATGTCGTCGAGATCCCTCGGCGCTAGAGATTTAACGGTAGCATTCGTACCTACAGGCATAAATACGGGCGTATCGACGATACCGTGCGGAGTATAAAGTTTCCCTATTCTCGCTCCCGATTGTTTACAAGTTTTAATAACCTCGTATTTGAACATTATTTCTCCTTTCTGATTCAACTTTTTAAAAATAATTACGCATCCGCTGATCAATAACCGATATATACCAACTAAAATGATTCAACTATCGACGCATATCAAATGAGCAACGTAGAATCGCCGAAACTGAAAAAACGATAACCTTCTTTGACCGCGGTATTATACATATCGAGAGTCTCGTCTCTTCCGACAAACGCGGAAACCAGCATTATCAGCGTCGATTCCGGAAGATGGAAGTTGGTGATAAGTCCTTTTACCGTCTTGAATTTGTATCCCGGATAAATGAATATATTCGTATTGCCGCTAGTTGCCCGTACGAACCCTTTGTCGTCGGCAACGGATTCGAGAGTTCTGACCGACGTCGTTCCGACCGCGATCACTCGCCGTCCTTCTCTTATTGCTGAATTTATTTTTTCAGCGTTCTCTTCGTCTATCTCGTAATACTCCGAATGCATCTTGTGTTCAAGAACGTTGTCGACTTTTACAGGTCTGAACGTACCGAGTCCGACGTGAAGGAGCACTTTCGCGATTTGCACTCCGCTATCCTCTATTTTTTTGAGAAGTTCGTCGGTAAAATGGAGCCCTGCAGTCGGAGCCGCCGCAGATCCGTTCACCCTGCTATAGACAGTTTGATAACGGTTCTTATTCTCAAGCCTCTCGTGTATATACGGAGGAAGCGGCATGTTTCCTATCCTGTCCAGTATGTCCTCGAATACGCCGTCGAACGTGAATTTTACAGTTCTTATACCCTCTTCGCCGTAAGCTACGATCTCTCCGATGAGCTCATCCGAGAAGATCAGTTTCACTCCGACTTTAAGTTTCCTCGCGGGACGCGTTATACACTCCCACGTATTGATGTCTATGCGTTTCAACAGCAAAACTTCGCATACTCCGTCATGACCTTCCCTTTTTGCAAAAAGCCGCGCCGGAATGACTTTTGTATCGTTGACGACGAGAAGATCGCCTGCTTTCAGATAATCTACAACGTCGTAAAAATGCCTATGTTCTATTTCTTTCGTATCCTTATGATAGACGAGAAGTCTCGAATTGTCTCTCGGCTCTATCGGAGTCTGCGCTATCTGCGATTCGGGCAGATCGTAGTAAAAATCGCTTGTTTTCATTAACCGTCAATACCTTCCATTCTGAGTTGTTCTATACTGCCGGTAGGCATTTTCTTGTTAAGATGATCGTAAGCGCCCTTTAGACATACCCTACCCCTCGGAGTACGGGCGATGAAGCATATCTGCATTAGATACGGTTCGTATACGTCTTCTATGGTGTTGGAATCTTCCCCTATCGACGCCGCGAGAGTGTCGAGACCTACGGGACCTCCTCCGAAATTATCTATGATCGTATTGAGAAGTCTCCTATCGATGGAATCAAGTCCGAGTTTATCTATCTCCATCTTATTAAGCGCCTCGTCGGCGATATCATAAGTTATAACGCCGTCGCTCGTGCATACGTCGGCGAAATCTCTGATACGCTTGAGCAATCTGTTTGCGATACGCGGCGTGCCTCTGCTGCGTCTTGCGACCTCGATGCTTGCGTCTTTTTCTATCTCCGTCTCAAGTATCGCCGCGGAACGCGTGACTATGGTAGCAAGCTCTTCCGGCTTGTAGAGTTCGAGTCTCAGATTGACGCCGAATCTGTCTCTCAGCGGCGAAGTGAGCATACCTGCCTTCGTAGTCGCGCCTATTAAGGTAAACGGCGGAAGGTTGAGCCTTACGCTTCTTGCCGACGGTCCCTTACCGATCATTATATCGAGCGAATAGTCTTCCATAGCAGGATACAGTATCTCCTCTACGGTTCTGTTAAGACGGTGTATTTCGTCTATAAAGAGAATATCGTTAGCGTTGAGATTGGTAAGTATTGCCGCAAGATCGCCCGCTTTTTCTATAGCAGGTCCCGAAGTGACCCTTATCTGCGCGCCCATCTCGTTGGCTATTATGTGAGACAGCGTTGTCTTTCCAAGTCCGGGAGGACCGTACAAAAGCACGTGGTCGAGAGCCTCTCCTCTCTTTTTCGCCGCCTGTATGAATATCTCGAGGTTCTTTTTTATCTTTTCCTGCCCGATATAGTCGGACATTGTTTTCGGACGCAGTGAGTTTTCCGCATCTTCATACGCCGTCTCTCTAGTACTGAGAAGTCTCTCATCTTCCATATTGAAATCCATATGTTGCACCTCTTATCTATCCATACTGCGAAGAGCGAGCGTAATGAGTCCGTTGACGTCGTCCGTCTTTTCACGAGCTTTAAGAACGCTGTTTAACGCTTCGGTTTTCGAATACCCGAGCGAAACCAACGCCATTACCGCGTCGTTTACCGCTGAATCTTTGATATTCACGTCTCTTGCCGCTCCTACGTCGGATACTCCGACTATGTCGGTGATATCGACTTTCTCTCTAAGTTCCAAAATTATTCTTTCTGCGACTTTTTTACCTATTCCCTTCGCCTGAGTGAGCACTTTGACGTCGGAATTCGCGATCGCTAATATGAGCGACTTAATATTGCAACTCGAAAGGACTTGAAGAGCCATTTTTACCCCCACGCCCGATATAGACGTGAGTTGTTCGAACATCCTTCTCTCCTCTATGGAATAGAAGCCGCAAAGAGACATATCGTCCTCTCTGACTATAAGTTTAGTGTATAGCTTGACTTCGTTGCCGATATTACCGCACTGAACTATCGTATTGTTGGAACAATTTATATAATAACCTATACCGTTATTGTCGATAACGACCGCTCCGTCTTCTATACTGTCGAGCCTGCCTTTAACAAAAGCGTACATATTTCCCTCCTATATCTCAAATAGCGACGACATTCTGTTTGTCTGCGCGTGCGTGAGCGCAACCGCCAAGGCGTCTGCAGCGTCGTCGGGCTTAGGTATCTCTTTTAGTTTCAAAAGTATCCTTACCATTTGCTGAACTTGTTTCTTATCAGCCTTCCCGTATCCCGTTATAGCCTGCTTTATCTGAAGAGGCGTATATTCGTACAGCCTTCCGCACTTCGTTATAGCGGTCAAAAGGATCACTCCTCTTGCTTCGGCTACAGTTATGGCGGTCTTAGCGTTAGTTGCAAAAAACAGCTCTTCTATAGATATATTTTCAGGTTGATACCTATCTATAAGTTTACTCAAGCTCTCTTCTATCATTTTCAATCTTACGGGAGTGCTCTCCTCTTTCGGCGTAGTTATAACGCCGTAATCGAGTACCCTGAAATTACCTTTAACAGCCTCAATGACGCCGTATCCCACTATAGCTATTCCCGGGTCGATTCCCAATATGATCATAATAGCACCTCTTTTGCATTGCTTGTCTATTATATATTAATATTAACATTAAAATAAGTCAAATGTTTGTGAACGAATGTTTACATATAAAATACCTTCTCCGAAAATTGCGAAGAAGGTATATATGATTTTAAGCATATTTGATTTGTAACGGCGTAATATAAAGCCGAAGTATCGCTCCGTTATGAAATCAATATCTTATATTTTTTAACTGACGTCATTTAGGCGTTACGCAAAAGTTTTATTTTCTTACCTGCCCAGTGCCTATCGCAACGTACTTTTCGGAAGTAAGCTGTTTTAATCCGAGCGGACCTCTTGCGTGAAGTTTCTGCGTGCTTATACCTATCTCAGCTCCGAATCCGAACTCGAATCCGTCAGTAAATCTAGTCGAAGCGTTGACGTATACCGCGCCTGCGTCGACTTTTCTTGTAAATTCGTCGGCGATGTCGGTATCTTTAGTAACGATGGCTTCCGAGTGCTTCGTTCCGTGCTCGTTGATCCAATCGATAGCTTCGCCGTGGCTGTTCACCGTCTTAACCGTCAGATAATAGTCGAGATGTTCTTCGTAATAGTCTTCCTCTACCGTCTCCTCAACATTGAGTATAGCGGCGGCGACTTTATCGCCTTTTATTTTGCAACCGCCTTTAATAAGAGGCTCGACTAGATAAGGAAGTTTTTCAACGATCCCGCTGTCAATCAAAAGCTGTTCGCAAGCGTTGCATACGGTAGGTCTTGACATCTTCGCGTTCTCGAGTATCTCTCTCGCCATATTGATATCGGCGCTTTTTTCGATATATATATGACAGTTTCCTCCGGCGCTCGCTATAACGGGCATAGTCGCGTTAGAAAGTACGAATTTCTTGAGTCCGTCGCCGCCTCTCGGGATGATAACGTCTACGTATCTATCGAGCGAAAGCATCTGTTTACTGGACTCCCTCGACGTGTCGTCGATAAATCCTACGATATCGGGATCGAAACCGTTACTCTCCAAAGCGTTCTTTATAACGTTATATAGCGCTCTGTTGCTGTTGATAGCTTCTTTACCGCCGCGAAGTATTACTGCGTTACCGCTCTTTACGCAAAGTCCGGCAACGTCGATAGTAACGTTAGGTCTAGCCTCGTAAATGACGCCTATAACGCCTAACGGACTCCTCGTCTTTCTCATCTCTATACCGTTATACATTTTCCACGAAGCGGTAACTTCGCCTACGGGATCTTCGAGTTTTATTATCTCGTATAGACCTTCCGCCATCTTTGCGATACGGCTTTCATTGAGCATCAGTCTGTCTTTGAATACCTTTGCGCTCTCGTCAAGAGCCTCGACATCTAATTTGTTAGCTTCGATAATGCCGTCGGCATTCGCAACGAGCTCTTTAGCGATACACTCCAACATCTTGTTCTTCGTATCGGCAGAACATACTGCTAAAGAATAACTCGCATATCTCGCCTTTTTCGCAACTTCCTCAACGTTAAACATATTCATTTCTCCTAAACGGAATGCCGTTATTCGTCCATCTCCGCATTATGATATACGTTCTGAACGTCGTCGTTATCCTCGAGCATATCGAGAAGTTTTTGAACTTTATTCTGCGTCTCGCTATCGGGAGTCACAGTGTTATTCGGTATCATTTCTATAGAACTCGAAAGAATGGTGATATCCTTATTTGCCTCAAGCGCCTCTCTTACCGTCGAATAATCGGAAGAATCGGTGAATATTTCGAATACGTCTTCGTCGCTAACGACGTCTTCGGCGCCTGCATCGAGAGCTATCATCATCATATCGTCTTCGCTATAATCAGCTTTTTCGACCACGATCACGCCCTTTCTGTCGAACATATACGACACGCAACCCGAAGTTCCCATTGAACCTCCGCACTTATCGAACGCGTGACGCACGTCTCCCGCCGTTCTGTTCTTATTATCAGTGAGAGTCTCGACAATGACGGCTACGCCGCCTGCGCCGTATCCCTCGTATATGTTTTCTTCATAGTTGACGCTTCCGAGTTCGCCGGCAGCCTTTTTGATACCTCTCTGGATATTGTCGTTAGGCATATTGTTAGCTTTTGCCTTTGCAATAACGTCTCTGAGCTTCGAGTTCGTATTGGGATCGGAACCGCCTTGTTTGACGGCTACGGCTATCTCTCTTCCTATCTTTGTGAATATATTCGCTCTTTTAGCGTCGTTTTTTCCCTTAGTGGCTTTGATGTTCGCCCATTTGCTATGTCCTGACATAAACTTTCTCCTTTTATAAATATAATATTCTGTACAATGCCGCCGTTAAACTCACTCCCGCGTTCAGCGATTCAATTTTTTCGCTCATCGGAAGAGACAACACTCTGTCGGCTCGATTTCTCATAACGTCCGAAACGCCGCGTGATTCGCTCCCGACCGCCAAAACGAACTTTTCGTTGTTTGCCGTGAAATTACGATCGAATACGTTTTCGCCGTTCATATCCAATATATATACGTTATGGTCCCTTATGAGCTCCAATGCCTTTTCGTAACTGACGCTCGTGACCGAGGCGTTGAATATACCGCCCATACTCGAACGAACGACTTTCGGCGAATATACATCGACGGAATTGACGGTCAAAACGTCTTCTATACCGAGAGCAACTGCCGTCCTTATGATAGTTCCCATATTCCCGGGATCGCTTATGCCGTCGAGCAGTATCGCTCTATCGCCGAACGAATCTCTTTCCTCTTTCATATCGGCAACGGCGAGCATACCGGAAGGCGTTACCGTATCGCATACGCTATCCATAACTCTTTCCGAAAGCTCGTACGACGCTCTTGCCCTTTTGATCAAATCTTGAACCGAAGAATATCTCGCCGCAGTATAATATAATTCAAAGCCGACGTCTTGCGGAATATCTTTTACGATATTGACGCCTTCAACGACGAATTGACGGTGTTCGTACCGATACGGTTTATTCTTCAACAGCGACTTTATGTGCTGCGCCTTTTTATTAGTAGTAGACGTGATCGTCTCGATCATAACTTCCTCGCAAATCCTCTATGGAATTTATATACGTTCATTGTACAATATATCCGTCGCTTTTGCAATAAAATATTATAATTCGATATAAAAAAAGCCTTCATACCTGAAGGCCTTATTATCATAAACGATTATGCAAGCTGCGCCTTAGCCTTCTCGCAAAGTACGGTAAATGCCTGAGCATCGTTTACTGCGATATCGGCAAGAACCTTACGATTGAGATCGATACCCGCAACCTTGAGTCCGTGCATAAGTCTGCTGTAAGAAAGACCGTTGAGTCTTGCCGCAGCGTTGATCCTTGCTATCCAAAGCTGTCTGAAATCTCTCTTCTTGAGCTTTCTGCCTACGTAAGCGTAGTTCAAAGACTTCATAACGGCCTGTCTCGCCACTCTGTAAAGTCTGCTCTTCGAACCGAAGTATCCCTTAGCCTGTTTTAATATCTTTCTGCGTTTTTTAACGCCGTTGACCGCTCTCTTAATTCTCATATAGCTTTACCTCCGATTGCTTATATCATTCTGATGATTGTCTTTTCCTGAGTCTCGCTCACATAAGTAGCTTTTCTCAAATTTCTCTTTCTCTTAGGAGCTTTCTTCGTCAAGATATGACTGCATCCCTGTTTTGCTCTCTTGATCTTACCGTTCTTAGTTACGCTAAAACGCTTCTTTGCGCCGCTATGCGACTTTGCCTTTGGCATAATAATATCCTCCAATCTTTATTTTTTTGCGCTAGGCGGATTGAGTATCATTGCAATACTTCTGCCCTCGAGAGAAGGCTTCTTATCCACTGTTGCAGTTTCTTTCAATACTTCGATGAACTCTTCCATGACCTTGATACCGATCTCTGGACGAGCCATCTGTCTGCCTTTGAGTCTTATTGATACTCTCACTCTATCTCCGCCTTTAAGGAACTTCTCAGCTTGCTTCGCTTTAGTTAAGAGATCGTTAGTATCGATAGTTGCCGAGAGCCATATTTCCTTCATCTCGACTACCTTCTGATTCTTCTTGGCTTCCTTAGCTTTCTTTATCATTTCGTACTTAAACTTCCCGTAATCCATTATCTTGCATACGGGCGGCTTTGCCTGCGGTGAAATCATAACGAGGTCAAGTTCTTTCTCCATTGCGATACCGAGCGCGTCTCTCGACGACATGATACCGAGCTGATTTCCCTCTGAATCAATAACGCGAATCTCCCTTTCTCTGATCTGTTCGTTCAGTAATTGCTGATCTTTGATAGTTGTATCCTCCAGACATAAAAAATATGTGAGTAACGAAATAGTTACTCACACCAAATTTCATAAATATATTAACGAATATCGGCGACCTAGACGGATATATCCGCAAGGTGAGAAGTAACTTCTGCTTTCATTACTGCATTAATATACCAAACTTTTTATTAACTGTCAACGATTTTTTATAACTTTTCCGAAAATATATCGTATTTTGTCCTAAAACCGTCGCAAATATATGAAATGCTTTGATTTAACAAAAATATTATATCGCCGCGCTTTTATTTATCAAGCCTTCTCGTCTTTATCTCCTCCGAAACTCGCTTGATGAATTCGTCGATATTCATTTCTCCGAGATCGCCGTCCTTTCTATGACGCACCGATATCTTTCCGCTTTCGAGTTCCTTATCTCCCAATATTATCATATAAGGCACTTTTTCCATCTGCGCGGATCTTATTTTGTATCCTATAGTCTCGCTCCTCGTATCGACTTCGGCTTTTATTCCGTTATCTCTCAGCATGTCGGCGATATTTTTTACGGCGCCGTGCGTTCTGTCCGTAATACCTATGACCTTTACTTGACAAGGAGAAAGCCATAAAGGCATAGCTCCCGCATACTTTTCTATCAAAAGCGCAAGCGTCCTTTCATAACAGCCTATAGCGGTTCTGTGAATTATATACGGTCTTTTTTTCTCTCCCGTCTCGTCTATATACGTCATATTGAATCTTTCGGCAAGGAACATATCGACCTGAACGGTAACGAGCGTATCCTCTTTACCGTAAACGTTCCTTATCTGAATATCGAGTTTCGGTCCGTAAAAAGCAGCTTCGCCTATCGCTTCGACGTAGTCTATACCGAGAGAATCGAGTATCGATTTCATTTTCGATTCCGCCGCCGCCCAAGTCTTCTCGTCGTCGATATATTTTTCCCTATTGTCGGGATCCCATTTCGAAAGTCTGAACGACACGTCTTCCTTGAGTCCTACGCTCTCGAGCATGAACATATTGAGTTTAAGAACTTCCTTAAACTCGTCTTCGAGTTGCTCGGGAGTACAGACTATGTGTCCTTCGCTTATAGTGAACTGACGTACTCTTATAAGTCCGTGCATCTCTCCGCTCGATTCGTTCCTGAAAAGCGTCGACGTTTCGCCGTATCTTAGCGGCAGATCTCTGTAGCTCTTAAGCCCGTTATTGTAAACGGTATACTGGAACGGACACGTCATCGGACGCAGCGCGAATACTTCTTCGTCCTTTTCTTCATCGCCCATAACGAACATCCCGTCCTTATAATGATCCCAATGTCCGCTTATCTTATAGAGATTGCTCTTCGCCATGAGCGGAGTTTTCGTAAGGAGATAACCCCTCTTTTCTTCTTCGTCCTCGACGAATCTCTGAAGCGTCTGTATGATTCTCGCGCCTTTGGGCATGAGCAGAGGAAGTCCCTGCCCCACGTTCTCGTCAGTCATGAATATACCGAGCTCGCGTCCGAGTTTATTATGATCTCTTCTCTTTGCCTCTTCCATTTTTTCAAGATATTCTTGAAGATCGGATTTTTTATCGAACGCAGTACCGTATATTCTCGAGAGCATTTTGTTCTTTTCGTCGCCTCTCCAGTACGCTCCCGTCAGCTGAGTGAGCTTAAAACATTTTATCTGTCCGGTACTTCTAAGGTGCGGACCTGCGCAAAGATCGATAAAATCTCCCTGTTCGTAAAAAGAAATGGTCGCGTCATACGGAAGAGCTTCTATAAGCTCTATCTTATACGTTTCGTCAAAACCTCTCATGAGATCTACGGCGGCCTCTTTTGCGAGCGTAAATCTTCTTATAGGATAATCGGCTTTGACGATTTTTTTCATTTCGTCTTCTATTCTTTTGAGATCGTCGAAAGTGATCGGCGTCTTGAAATCGAAATCATAATAGAATCCGTTCTGTATGGAAGGTCCTATAGCAAGTTTGACCGTAGGGAAAACGCTCTTTACAGCCTGCGCCAATATATGCGAGCACGTGTGTCTGTAAACCTTCTTTCCGTCCTCGTCTTTGAAAGTAACTATTTCAAGCCGACAGTCCTTGCATACGACGGTATTAAGATCGCACAGTTCGCCGTCTATTCTGCACGCAAGCGCCGCTCTTGCAAGCCCTTCGGAAATATCCAACGCTATTTCGTAAGCGGTCATTCTTTCGTTATATTCTTTAGACGATCCGTCTTTGAGCGTGATAAACATATAAAATCTCTCCTTAACAATAAAAAAATAACCCGTCCGAATTTTAGGACGAGTTATCGCGGTTCCACCTAAATTACCGAATGATCGGTCACTCTTTACGGCAATTCGCTGCCGACGTATACCCAAACGGCGGTATTGAACGGAATCTTTACTTAATCCCTCTCAGCAAACGGGATATTCTCTGAAAGCAAGTGTTTCCGCAACGTGTCCGAATGTTGCTTGAACGCAGTATAATTGATTTGTATGTTAATTATATCCGCGAAATCAGCATTTGTCAACAAGAAACTATGATTTTATGCAAATTATCAATGATTTTATACCGTTTTTATCTCTACCATATCCTCAAAAAGATTCAAAAACAACATAAATTTTTCGTTCTTATCTATATAAAGCGTCTTCGGCTGTCCGTAAAGCAGAGTAGCTATAAGGTTAAATTCTTCTTCGTCGTAAATAGAGATATTATCTATCCTTTTGCCTCTTTTAGTGTCTATGACGACCCTCTTTCCTCCTTTCTCCGTAAGATAAAGAGCGTTCTCTTCATCTCTTCCCGATTCGATTATATACTTCGTAACGTTCCTTATATCCTCCGAACTGCCGTACACGTTATTGTATAGATCTATAACGAAATCCCAATTCTTCTTTAGCTCCCCGAACTTAAAATTGAATATCCCGTCGAGAGAATATTCATACTGTCTCGAAAGTATTTCTTTTACGTATTCCTCTTCGTATTTTCTGTCAAAGAACAGCATTGCGGAAAAAAGCGTGCTCGTTTCCCTGTCAAATTCCTTTACCAACATCTTTGATTTCATATAATCGAACTTCATATCCACAAGTAATATCTTAAGTATGAGCTTATTTAGTTCTTCTCTCAAGTTTCCGTCGTCGCTTGCAATGCTTATTATATCTCTCGTCTTACTGCGAGATGCCGTAAACATTATTCTGCTTCTGTCAAAAGCCTTCTCAAATACTTTTCTAATATCATACCGTTTATCGACTGTTATATCAGCCTGCCACATAATCCACCTCTTTACCGTATTATTATATGCCAAAGCCTTATTTTTATTAAGTTGTCCCGCAATTTGAAAACAAGAAAATAACGGCGAAGCGTAAAGCGTTTTTCAAAAGTCGCGAAGACTGTCAAAAGACGCGAAACGATCGCCGTTAATTATCTTTTTTTTATATTTCCTATTTTTTTATTCCGCCATATCGTAAAGCGCGACGCTGTTCTCGCCGTCGTTTTCCGCAAGATTTACCGAAACGATCTCGCTTAGCGAAGTCGGAAGATTTTTACCCACGAAGTCGGCTCTTATCGGCAATTCCCGATGTCCTCTGTCTACGAGCACTGCGAGTTGTATGCACGACGGACGTCCTTCTGCGATTATTCCCTCTATCGCCGCTCTAACTGTTCGTCCCGTAAAGAGAACGTCGTCGACGAGCACGACCTTCTTGTTCTCAATATCAACTGGAATATCCATTGACTTCGGCATATCGTCGCTCTCTACGTCGTCTCTGTATCTTGTTATATCCATAACGCCGACGGGAACTTCGACTCCGTACGCCTTTGCGATATTCGACTGAATACGCTTCGCAAGCGGTACTCCTCGCGTCTTGATCCCCACCAACAAGAGCCTTTCGGTCCCGCTGTTTCTTTCGATTATTTCATGGGATATACGTATCAGCGCCCTTTCGATTTGCAATTCATCCATTATCTTCGCTTTCAATACCATAGTTTTCATCTCCCTTGCCAAGTACTTCTAAAACTTCCTTAAAATAATCGGGAACGTCCCGACAAAATTCCATTTTTTCATCCGTTACAGGATGCGTAAAACACAATCTGAACGCATGCAAAAGCTGTCCGTTCACGTTGAATTTATTACTTCCGCCGTATACCGAGTCTCCCACTATCGGATGTCCTATAAATTTGCTATGTACTCTTATTTGGTGCGTTCTGCCCGTCTTCAACTCGTATTCCACAAGCGAATACGGTTTATCGTATTCTTTCAGCACTCTATATAACGTCAACGCGTTTCGCCCCGTCGGCGATACCGCCATCTTTTTCCTGTCCTTTTTTGACCGCTCTATGGGCTCGTTGATCTCTCCGCGTTTTTTCGGCATTTTGCCGTCGACGAGCGCGATATAATATCGCTTTGCTTCCTTTAACGCGATTTGACGCTGAAGAGAGATATGCGCTTCGTCCGTCTTCGCTACGACCAAGAGTCCGGACGTATCCTTATCGAGTCTATGTACGATACCCGGTCTTATAACGCCGTTGATACTGCTTAAAGACTTGAGCGAATACAAAAGAGCGTTGACAAGCGTATTGTCGGGAGACCCCGGAGCAGGATGTACTACCATCCCTTGAGCCTTATTGATAACCGCAAGATGATCGTCCTCGTATACTATATCGATGGGTATATCGCACGGCTCGAGACTAAGCTCTTCCGGCTCCTCTATCTCGACGGTAACGGCATCGCCTACTTTGATAATAGCGCCTGACTTTTTCGCCGTCTTATCGTTTACGGCGACTTTACCGCTTTCGATAAGGCTCTTTATTCGCGAACGGGTCAAGCTGTCGCTGCTCTCCATAACGAATATATCAAGACGCTTACCGCCGTCCGTATCCTCTGCAATATAAGTCAATAATTCTTTCATTTCGTAAGTTATTTGCTTTTTTTCTTAATAAACGTAAAATCGTCCTCTTTGAACACAAATATCACGTATACTATCATCATGAGAACGCCTACGCAAAGATATATGTCCGCAATATTGCCTATCGCGAAATCAATACCGAAAAATGTATCGAGAAAAGTATAATCGATAAAGTCCCTTACGTAACCGAGAAATATCCTATCGTACAGATTGCCTATAGCGCCGCCCAATATCAAAATAAGAGATATTCTGAAAAATTTAGGCGATTTTCTCTGCCAAAGCAAAAACGCCGCTAAAAGTACGCATACGACGCAAGTCAGTCCTATGAGCAAAAATTTATTACCCGCAAATATTCCGAACGACGCGCCCGTATTTTCCGAATATATGAAAGTAAAAATTTTATCTATTATTACGTAACTGCCCGTCTCTTGAAGAAACGGCGCCAAAAGAGCCTTCGAAACGAGATCGCTCGCAACAACGAAAGCAAAAATCAATAATTCGACAATCATCTTTTTCTATTCTTCTCCACTCTGTCTTTTATATATTCAAGCGGAACGCTTATGCTCATTCCCGTAGGAGTCAGCAAAAATACCGAATCGGTGATTTTCTCAATGCACCCGTCAAGGGCGTAAACCGCGCCGTACAAATAGTCCATAACGCGTTGTACCGATTTATCTCTGATCCTTCCCAAATCGACTATAAGCGCCTGCCTTGTCTTCAGCGCGTCTATGAGCTTCTGTATATCTTCAAATGAATTCGGCGAAGATATCACGAAATGTTCCGCTCCGCCGTTTCGCAAATCATAGTTCCTCGAATTGCCGGCAGGTATGATCTCTCCGCTTACTTCTTTATTTCTGCGTCTTTTAGGCGAGTTTCTGAAAAAACTTCTTTCCTTTTCTTCATAATAATCGCTATTGTCGTTCGAGCTTCTCCGCCGAGTCTTCGTATATTCGTCGTCGTATACTTCTCTCTCTCTTCTGTACTCTCTCGCATCGTACATTCTGTCAAAATTAGTATCTTCTCTATCGTAATCTCTTCTGCCGTATCTGCCGCCGTCTCTGAAATCTCTGTTATTCAAATCTGCCTCCTATCGCCGAATATACTGCGTCCTATGCGTATCATATTGGCTCCGTACTTTAACGCAATTTTGTAATCGTTCGTCATTCCGACGGATCTTATCGTAAATTCTTCGCCGAATACCTCTCTCAGCGAATCGAATATCGTATTGAATTCTTCAAGATATTTACAAAGAGACTCGCTATCCGAAATGTTTGGAAGCACGCTCATCATACCTTTTATCTTGATTCCGCTAAAGTTTTTGACGGCGTTTGCAAACTCCGTAACGGCGTCTTTCGATACGCCGCCCTTGCTCTCTTCACCGGCTATGTTTATCTCTATAAGACAATCTTGAACGAGCGAATGTTTTCTAGCCTCTTTATCTATCTCTTTTGCAAGGGACAGCCTGTCCAAAGAATGTATCAAAGTTACTTTATCTATTATGTACTTGACCTTATTCGATTGAAGATTTCCGATAAAGTGCCACGGAATACCTTCCTCGTACTTATCGAGAAGTTCCTGAACTTTATTGTCGCCTAAAGCGTCGAGCAGTGAGTTTTCACGAACGTAATCGGTGATCTCTTTAGGCATAGTCTTGCACGCGCCGACTATTACGATATCATCGTTCTCCCTTCCGACCTCTTTTAGCGTTCTTTTAACTTCTTCTTTTAACGTCGCGATATTATTCTTTATTTCCTCGTTAGTCATAGCCATAATACCTCACATAGCATTTTATCATAATAGCGAAAAAAAGTAAAGATGATAATTTATTATTTATAATAAAAATGCCGTTACGTATGTTGCATAACGGCATTTTCCGACAAAATCATATCATTATCTATCTTGCGCCCATTCCGCCGCCTCCGCCGAAGCCGCCGCCTCCGCCGCTGAAACCTCCGCCTCCGTGACCGAAACCGCCTCCGCCGCCGAACTTTTTATCGATTTCATTAGCTTTTGCAATGCTTCTCGCCACCTCGAGCGAATTCGTGACCGACATCATATTACGCGTCACGTCAAAGTTCATATTTACGCGTATCCGCGGAGCAAAGAAGTACCAGAATAGAAATGTATTCGTAGGAGAATAGTCGCTCTCATATATCCTTGCAAACTCGGGATATACTATTGACAGCTGCTTGGACACTTGATCGGCTATACCCATAGCCGTAGCCCATATGAGATAATCTTCCCATATCGTCAAATCGGGTATATCCTTCTCTGCAAAATTACTGAAATCGAGCATATATTTCCCAAACGCATTTATTCTGACGTAATCTTCCTGCCCTTTAGGCATAAGCGGCAGAGGACGTACGATTTTCACGGCGTAAGATAATATTGCGGCGATTATTACGGCAATTCCGGTAAACACGAAGCTAAGTCCGAACAACACGTTCGCGCCCATAAGCGAAAACATCGTGATCATAAATCCTGCAATTATTGTAAATATAAGTACGAACGTCTCTTCCTGTCTCATTTTTCTGGGACGAACGCCTACGGTCTTGGATCTTGCTTCGTCTTTGTAGCTTTCTATTTTCTTAAAAACTGATTCGCTGTGAGATTTGACGTATTTTTCGAATTCTTTCATCGTGAAAGAAGAATCTTTACCGACTTTACACAACAATTTGAGAATTATTTTTTCATATTCGGTAAGTCCGTCTTCATTTACATTGATCACCGTGATCTCGGCGTCTTTTTTCTTTTGAGAAGGAAGTATCGTAAGCCTTTTTTTCTTAAATAGACTCATTATAGTCGCGCTTATCGTATCCGACCACCAATTTTTTTCTTTTCTGTCTGAATAGTAATAATAAAGCGGCATCGCTTCCTCAAACGTGTACCCGTCTATAGGTTCGCGTTCGTATTCGGGAGCGTTGGCGACTTTAGGAACTCTTCTTTTTTTGAACGTACGTACCGAATACCCTATAGCAATGGACAATACCGCCACGGCAACTACGATATCGACGATCAATATCATTTTCTCTTTTCTCTGCTTGTCGAGAAATTCGTTGTACCACTCCAATTCTTCGCTCTTGATCGACTCCAAACTCACGCTCGAATCGATCTTAGCGTAAGTGTCAAAATGCTTATCGAGAGTTATTCTCGTCTCCACGTACATCTTAGCGGGGATCTTATCGGCTTCGATCTCTATATGAGAATTATTGTTTTTACGAATACCGCCTCTGCCGTTATCGACGTGGAGGTAGAAATAAAGATTATCCTCGCTGTTTTCGGGAAATTTTATATTAGCGGTCATTTTCCTTATCGGAACGCTATTATTGCTAGGCGTTAATTGATAATAAAACGACGCGACGTCGGAATTCTCTATTAAAACTTTGTTAAGTCTATAAGATATTTTGATCTCCCTATTTCCTTTGACAAAATCGCTAAGCACGACGCCCACTTCGAATTTGCTATCGTATGCGGTATTGACGTAAGAATGTCCTACGTAAATATTTTTATTGTACTGCGTCGCTCTGTCGTCAAAATCGAGTTCCTCGAGCCACATCGGATACTCTACGCCGTCAACGTAAACCTTGAAGCTATCTCTATCGACGTTCAAAACGTCTTTTCCCGTAGCAAGAATCTTATAATAATTCCACCAAGGTCTGTCTCTTTCTTCAAAATTCAACTTATGCGTTTCAACAACGTAAGCCGCGCCGCTTTTATCTATATCGATATCGACGTTATATTCGTTAAGCGTAGGCTGCCCTTCTACCGTCATATCGTCGTCGGAAATAGAGCTAAAAACTATAAATCCGATTATAAATACGACAATCACCGCTATCAATAAAACGAGCGACTGTTTCAAATACTTCCCAGCTTTTCCCATAATAACCGAATAGTCCTATTAAAAATTGACCTTTGGCGCGGTATATACCGCTTCTTCAGCCTTAAAATACTCAGCCGCAGTGAATTTGCTCTTATTCGCATTAGCGACCAAACTCGACGGAAAAACTTCCATTTGCGCGTTATATTTTTCAACGACGTCGTTATAGAACTGTCTTGCGTACGCTATTTTGCTCTCTACGTCCTTTAGCTCGGCTTGAAGCTGTAAGAAATTAGTATTAGCTTTGAGCTCGGGATATCTCTCGACGCTCACAAGTAGTCTTGACAACGCGCTCGAAAGACCGTTATTAGCCTCAATGACTTCTTTTGCATTACTAGCATCGCCCGCTTTGCTTCTCCACATAGTCACGCTATTGAGAGTTTCGCTCTCGTGCTTTGCGTATCCTTTAACTGTTTCTACAAGATTTGGTATCAGATCGTATCTTTTTTTCAACTGAATTTCTATCTGAGACCAGCCGTTGCCTACTCTTTGCTTTAAGCGAACGAGTTTATTATAAACGCTTACCCACCATGCTACCAAAGCTATCGCGGCAATAATTACGACAGCTCCTACGATCAATCCTATTGCCCATCCCGGCATAACAGAATCCTCCTATATACTTTATTTTATGTAATTATACTATCTCTATCGGCAAAATGTCAATATTTACATTAAAAAATAAAACGTCGACTGCATTTACAATCGACATTTTCTTTATTGATAGAATTTATTTTATACTCTATTTACACTCTTGATATATTATTATAACGCTGATGTTCATAATGCTTTATCGCTCGATATCCGTTAAAATCGGCATTATCAGCTGTAAAGCTGTTCTTCATCTTGACGCGACAAATTATTCTCTTCAAGGATATTGATCTTGTTGACGGATACTTCGTAAGCGACCTTATTCACGTACTCGTTTTCTCCGACGGCTTTTTGATATATCCTGCTTTGGATCCTTCCCGTAATGACGATCTTCGAGCCTACGTCGATGCTCTTGATAAACCTTGCGTTACGCCCCCATGTAATACACGGAATATAATCGGACTTATTATAGGCTCTGTTGACAGCTAGCAATACGTCGCATATCTCCCTTTTGAACGGGGTCGTTCTATAGATAGGCGGCTTGCATATGTATCCCGTTATCTCGATCATATTGGGATTCTTCTCCTCGTCGATATCAACGATATCTCTGACGAATACGGTCAGCATTAGCTTCGACTTATCGTCAACTATCTTGTTGTAACTCCTAAACTGCCCTTCTATGCTTATCTTTTCGCCTACCTCGATAGGTCTTTCTGCCAGCAGTCTTTCCGAAATAGTTATAGGTATTTCGTCGCACTGTTCGGAAAGCCTTTTCACGGACAGTATACATTCGTAGAATCCTTCGCCGAAAACTTCATGACTGAACTCAGGAGCGCTCACTACTGTTCCCGTCAATTCTACCTTGTTGTTGTTCATCTCTTCGTAGTTCATTATTCCTCCATTTTCTTAAGGTGTTGTACACCGTTATTGTCTATTATGTAATTATCATCATATACTAATTCGCTCATCGTTACGAATTCGTATCCTTGATTCTTAAGATTAAGAATTATCATAGGCAAAGCCTCGACAATGTGATCGCTATTGTTATGGCACAGTATTATCGAACCGCTTTTAACTCGCGAACAAACTCTTTTTGATATTTCTCCGCTGCTTAGTCCCTTCCAATCCAGTGAATCGACGTCCCACTGTATGGTTTTCATACCGAGTTCGTTTACCGTCCTTATCAGTCTGTCGTTATAGTCTCCGAACGGAGGACGGAATACCTTCACGGGTTTTCCCGTTATAGCGGTTATCTTTTCGTTCACGCTCGAGATCTCTTTGATTATTACTTCCTCTTGGATCGTAGACATCTTGAGATGATTCGCGCTGTGATTGCCTATTTCCATTCCGTTATCGGAAATATATTTGACCTCTTCTCCGTATTTATCGATCCAAAATCCTACAAGAAAAAACGTTCCTTTTATTCGATACTTATTTAGCGTATCGACGATACTTTTGGTTTTGTCCGCTCCCCACGCCGCATCAAAAGATATGGCTATCTTTTTGCTGTCGGTATCGACCGAATATATCGGAACCAACCTTTCTTTTGCGGCTACCGACGCTATCGTTCCGCCTATCATACCCGAAAGCGCTATAACTACCAACACAAGAACAAGAATTAACTCGACCGTTTTTTTCTTAACCGTTATGAACATCTCTAACTCCTTCTATTTTCTAACGGCAATTACAATTATACAAAATATTTTATATTTCGGCGTGTCTATTCCCGTCGATTTATGGCGTATTTTGTCGAATTATGTCAAACCGCATTTCTATTTTCTAAAATATACTTATGAGATTTCGTCAAAAACTATTCGCATTTAATGAAAGTAAAAGGATTAATTACGTTATCGAACCGACAAAAAACGCTAAACGCCGTTTGATAAAAGCAAAGATGCGTATTTTCGATCAAATATGATATAGAGCTAATGAAAATAAGCGTTAAGATATACGCCATCAAATATCTATCTAATGTTTTATTGAAAAACAAAAATACGCGTAGCGCGCTACGCGTATTTTTCTTAAAATTTTAATTCTTAGCTAATTAGGCACGCAATAAAATATGCCTTCCGTATCGTGATTACTTGAAGTATTTGACTCCCGATGCAAAAAGTCTCATATCGTAATTACCTTCGACGTTCTTATATAGATCGTCGTCGATTCTCTCGGCGTGTCCCATCTTTCCGAGAACTCTGCCGTCAGGAGATATGATACCTTCTATAGCGTACATTGAACCGTTTGGATTATACGGCGATTCCATAGTAGCGTTGCCAAGCATATCCACGTATTGCGTAGCCACCTGTCCGTTCTTTATTATCTTATCGAGTTCTTCTTTCGAAGATACGAATCTTCCTTCTCCGTGACTTACCGGAACGTTAAATATCTCGTTCACCTTAATGTCGTTGAACCAAGGCGTTTTGTTTGTCGCAACTCTTACTTTGACTATAGTGCTGACGTGTCTTGAAATGTTATTGAACGTAAGCGTCGGAGCCTCGCTAGACTGCTCTCTTATATCGCCATAAGGAACGAGTCCGAGCTTTATGAGCGCTTGGAAACCGTTACATATACCTATCGCAAGACCGTCTCTCTTGTACAGCATATTCATGACCGCGTCCGCAACTATCGGATTTTTGAACGTCGTAGCTATAAATTTACCCGAACCGTCAGGTTCGTCGCCGCCGGAAAATCCTCCGGGGAAAGCTATTATCTGACTTTCGTCTATGAGACGTTTTAACTCTCTGACGTCTTCTTCGATGTCATGAGGCTTTTGATTCTTAACGACGAATATCTCTGCTTTAGCGCCTGCTCGTTCAAATGCTCTCGCGGTATCATACTCGCAGTTCGTTCCAGGAAATACCGGTATAAGAACTCTCGGCTTAGCTATACCAAGCGAAGTCCTCTCCTTCTTTAATGCAAAACAGTTGAGATTGCCTACCTCGCCGCTTGCCGGAGCTTTCGACGGGAATACGTTTTCGAGCGGTTTGGTGAACGACTCGATTATCTCGTCCATTTTTATCTTAACGTCGCCGATCTCTACCGTATGCGTACCGTTAAGATATCCGATATAATCGACGTCAAAACCGCCGAATCCGTCGACGTTATCCGCAACGAATACAAAATCGCCGAACTTAGGAGCAAAGAATTCGTTATCGAATCTGTCGAAGGTGAATCCTACCTTATTGCCGACAAACGATTTCAGCAATGCGGCGATAAGACCGCCCTCTTCGACTACGCTGCACGCCTTTATATTTCCGTTTTCTATCTCTTTGTGCATTGCATGAGCAAGCGAAACGAAATAGTTGAAATCAGGAATATTGTTATCGTCTCTTCTAACAGAGATGCGGTATACCTTATCGCCCGAGCGTTCGCTTACGGTATTGGTTATCATTTTACTTGCTTTCGTTATGCCCATCGCAAAGCTGATAAGCGTAGGCGGAACGTCTATCTTTTCAAAACTTCCGCTCATCGAATCCTTACCGCCTATAGCTCCTACTCCGATATTAACTTGAGCGTAAAGAGCTCCGAGCAAAGCGCCGAGAGGTTCGCCCCAACGTTCTTCGTCTTTGCCGAGTTTCTTGAAAAACTCCTGAAGAGTCAATCTTATAGTAGAGAGTTTAACGCCGCTCGCAATGAGTTTAGCCACGGAAGTCAATACGGAATACACCGCTCCCGTGAACGGAGAACTTGACATAAGCTGGGGGGAACAAGCGTACGTCGACACCGTAGCAGTGTCGGTATATCCTTTTACGGGCGGTTTCGCCGCCATAACTATAGAAGGCGTCAACTGATACTTTCCGCCGAAAGGCATTATTACGCTGGCGGCGCCTATAGTTCCGTCGAATATTTCGCCGAGTCCCTTAGTACTGCATACGTTGAGTCTTGACATATTATGTAGTACTGCGCCCTTTATATCTTTCGCGTCAAGATATTCTTTTACGCCTTTATCTATATCTTCGATATATTTGCTTACTCTGTCTTTAACAACGGCTTCCTGTCTCTGTTTGACTCCGTTAGTATCCAAAAATTCGCGTTTGAGATCGACTATGGTATCGCCTTGATACGTCATTCTCATTCTGCCGTTATCCGTGACCTCGGCAACAACGGTAGCTTTAAGATTTTCGCTTTCCGCATATTTTATGAATTTATCGAGATCATGCGGCTTGATAACGCAAGCCATTCTTTCCTGGGACTCCGAGATAGCAAGTTCCGTACCAGAAAGACCTTCGTACTTCTTCGGAACTTTGTCAAGATATATATCGAGACTGTCGGCAAGCTCGCCTATCGCTACCGATACGCCGCCCGCTCCGAAATCGTTACATTTTATTATCATTTGGGCGACTTCTTTGATCCTGAAAAGACGCTGTATTTTTCTCTCTGTGAGCGGATTGCCCTTCTGCACTTCTGCGCCGCAGACTTCTACCGACTTCTCGGTATGAGCCTTAGACGATCCCGTAGCTCCGCCGCATCCGTCGCGTCCCGTATCTCCGCCGAGAAGAACTATGATATCGCCCTTTTGCGGTTTCTCTCTCTTTACGTTCTCCCTCGGAGCTCCCGCTATAACGTAACCGGTCTCCAACCTTTTAGCTTTGTAATTCTCGTGATACATTTCAGCTACAAGTCCCGTCGAAAGACCTATCTGGTTGCCGTAGCTCGAATAACCGCTTGCCGCAGTCTTCGTTATAACTCTTTGCGGGAGTTTTCCTTTCAACGTATCGCTGAGTTTTTCCCTCGGATCTGCCGAACCCGTTACGCGCATTGCCTGATACACGTAAGTTCTGCCGCTGAGCGGGTCTCTGATAGCTCCGCCGAGACAAGTCGCCGCGCCGCCGAAAGGCTCGATTTCCGTCGGATGATTATGCGTCTCGTTCTTGAACATTATGAGCCATTCTTCATCTTTGCCGTCAACGTCTACGTTCACGACCACGGAACATGCGTTGATCTCGTCCGAAGTATCGAGATTGTCAAGAAGTCCCTGACTCTTAAGTTTTTTGACCGCTATGGTCGCTATGTCCATAAGACACTTATATTTATCGCTTCTCTTAGAATTGAACTCGTTATAGAGTCTCTCGTATTCTTCAAGAGCCTGTTTCAAATGCGGATTATCGCTATCTATCGTGATCTTCGTTATTTCGGTATTGAACGTAGTGTGACGGCAGTGATCGCTCCAGTAAGTATCGATAACCTTGAGCTCGGTCTCCGTAGGAGCTCTTCTCTCGTCGTTAAAATAACTTTGAACGAATTTCAGATCCTCTTTGCTCATTGCGAATCCTATTCTTTCATGATATGCAAATAGCTCTTCTTCGCTCATTTTAACGAATTCGTCGAGTTTTTTCACTTTTTCGACCGCATTTATCTCTTGAACCAACGTCTCGGGCTTTTCCATAAGTCCTTCTCTTGATTCTACGGGGTTGATGAGATAATGCTTTATCTGCGGCATATAAGACGCATCGCACTTAACGGCGTAAACCGTCGCGCAACGTATAAGCGGTTTATTTCCCATCGAAAGAAGCTGCACGCACTGCATCGCGGAATCGGCTCTCTGATCGTACTGTCCGGGGAGATATTCTACGACGACGTAGTTATACCCGTCAAAAGCGGGAAGATCTTCTTCGTACAACTCGTCTACCGGCGCTTCGCTGAATATGGTATTTTTAGCCTTTTCATATACGGTCTCGTCAATGTTTTCAATATCGTATCTAATTATGATCTTCACGTCGTCGACTTCGAGATTGAGTACGCTTCTGAAGTCGCCGAGCGCTTTCTTCGATGCTACGTTATTTCCTTCTTTCTTTTCTACGAATATTCTTCTGATCATTTGAGTTTTATACCTATATCCTTTCTGTAGTGCATATTCTTGAATTGAATATTTTCTATATTCTTATACGCCTTCGCTCTGGCGTCCTCTATATCCTTGCCTGTACAAGTTACTCCGAGAACTCTGCCGCCGCTCGTGACATAACCGCCATTACCGTCGCTCTTCGTGCCTGCGTGGAACAGCATAACGTCTTCATCCAGCTCGCCTATCGATATCGGAAGTCCCTTTTCATAACTTTCGGGATAGCCGCCGCTTGCAAGAATAACGCAAACGCAAGCGTTGTCGTCCCATTCTATGTTGAGCGTATCGAGTTTTCCGTCTATAACGGCGTTAAAGATGTCGACGATATCGGTTCTAAGTCTCGGAAGCACGACTTGGGTCTCGGGGTCTCCGAAACGGGCGTTGTACTCGAGAACTTTGACTCCGTCACTCGTGAGCATGAGTCCGAAGTAAATAACTCCCTTGAACGTTCTGCCTTCGCTATTCATAGCGTTGACCGTCGGAAGAATTATCTTCTCCGTTACTTCTTTCTCTATCTCTTTCGTATAAACTTTCGACGGCGAGAAAGTTCCCATACCTCCGGTATTGAGTCCTTCGTCGTTATCGTACGCTCTCTTATGGTCTTGCGACGATACCATAGGAATGATAGTTTTGCCGTCGGTAAAGGCAAGTATGGATACCTCTTTGCCGACCAAAAATTCTTCGACGATGACTTTGGAACCCGCCGCCTTGAATTTCATATCTATCATCATATCGGAAAGAGCCGCCTTCGCTTCGTCAAAATCATTCGCGATAACAACGCCTTTTCCTAGAGCAAGCCCGTCGGCCTTTACGACCAAAGGATATTTTGCGTTCTTTACGTAATCCACAGCCTTTTCGTATTCGGTGAACTCCTCGTAATCTGCAGTGGGAATCGAATACTTTTTCATCAGATACTTACTGAACGACTTCGAGCCTTCGATTATCGCGGCATTCTTATTCGGGCCGAATACGCGTACTCCGTCAGCCTCAAGAAGATCGACAAGTCCGCCTGCAAGCGGATCGTCCGGGGCTACCATGACCATATCTATATTCTTATTGCTCTTTACGAACGAGCGTATCGCATCGAAGTCCATTACCGAAATATCTACGCATTCCGCTATTTCGCTTATTCCGGCGTTACCGGGCAAGCAATATATCTTGTTTACCTTTGGGCTCTTGTTTAGCGCATAACATATAGCGTGCTCTCTACCGCCGCCGCCGATTACTAAAATATCCATTATATGTACCGCTCCTTTTAATGTTTGAAGTGTCTGTTGCCGGTAAAGATCATACTGATACCGTACTTGTCGCAAGCCTCTACGCTGTCCTTATCTCTCAAACTTCCGCCCGGCTGAACGATCGCGCTGATACCCGCCTTATGAGCTTCGTTCACGCAGTCGTCGAACGGGAAGAACGCGTCCGATGCCAAAACGGCGCCTTCTGTAGACGTGAGCGAGTGTTCTATAGCTTGCTTCGTCGCCCATATTCTGTTGACCTGACCGCCGCCTATACCGAGAGTAGTCCTGTCCTTTGCGACAACGATAGCGTTGCTCTTCGTATGCTTAACAACTTTCATTGCGAAAATCATATCTTCAAACTCTTTTTCCGTAGGACGTTTTTTCGTAACGTATTCTATCTTACCGTTATCTATGACCATATCGTCGTATTCCTGAACAAGCAATCCTCCGAGCACTTTTTTCATGTCGTAGATGCCGTCGTCTACAGGCGTATCGAGTCCGTCCATTGTTAAAAGTCTTATATTCTTCTTCTGAGAAAGTATATCGAACGCTTCCTTAGAGAATGACGGAGCGACTACTATCTCTATGAATATCTTATTGATCTCCTCCGCCGTTTCCTTATCAATCTCCTTATTCGACGCTATTATTCCGCCGAATACTGACACGGGATCGGAATTGTACGCTTTCTTAAAAGCCTCCGATATCGTATCTGCAGAACTTACTCCGCACGGATTGGAGTGTTTTACGGCAACGATGGTAGGAACGTTTCCGAACTCCTTGAGAAGAGCTATCGCGCCGTTAGTGTCGTTGATGTTATTATAGGAGAGTTCTTTTCCGTGAAGCTGCTTAGCTCCCGCAAGCGAACCGCTGACAGGAAAGTTTTCCTTGTAAAATACCGCTTCCTGATTCGGATTCTCACCGTATCTCATATCCTGAACCTTTTCGTATGCGAAAGTGATCTGTTCCGGGAACTTGATACCTATCTTATTCCTGAGATAAGTTGAAATAAGCGTATCGTATACCGCAGTATGCTGATAAACCTTATACATAAGATAAAACTTAGTATCTTTGCTGACTCCGCCGCTTTCAAGCTCGCTAAGTACGATCGCATAGTCTTTCGGATCGACTATAACGGTAACGTCCTGATAATTTTTCGCTGCGCTCCTGAGCATCGTAGGTCCGCCGATATCTATGTTTTCGATAGCTTCCTGAAGCTCAACGTTAGGCTTTTCTATAGTCTTTTTGAAAGGATAAAGATTAACGACCACAACGTCTATAGTATTTATGTTGAGCTTTTCAAGCTGCTGCATATGCTCTTCATTAGAACGCATTGCCAAAAGCCCTGCGTGTACGGCAGGATGAAGAGTCTTTACTCTTCCGTCAAGACATTCGGGGAAACCTGTTATATCGCTTATACCTATTACCTTTATACCCGCGTCTTTGAGTACGTTAAAAGTACCGCCCGTCGATATTATCTCATAACCGAAACTTTCGAGGTTCTTTGCCAAGTCAACAATACCTGTTTTATCAGAAACGCTTATGAGCGCTCTTTTTTTCATTTCCATACCTACAAATCTCTCCTTATTCTTTGCATAATTGAGCTACCACTTTCGGAAGTAATCTATGTTCGAGTTCGAGAACTCTTTTCTGTAACGTTTCGGGAGTATCGCCTTCTATAACGGGTACTTTTTCCTGTCTTATTATAGCTCCCGTATCGGCGCCTTCGTCGACGTAATGGACCGTAGCCCCGCTTTCTTTTTCGCCGTTTTCTATAACGGCTCTATGTACTTTCATTCCGTAAAAGCCCATTCCGCAGTATTTCGGAATAAGCGACGGATGAATATTGATTATCTTGTTTCTGTACTTATCGACTAAAATCGGAGTAACGATATTGAGATAACCTGCGAGAACTATGAGCTCCACGCCGCGCGATTCAAGCGTCGTAATAATGGCTCTATCCATATCTTCCGCCGACGCATAACTCTTTTTATCGAAGACGTAATATGCTATATTGTGTTTTTTACATCTTTCTATCGAAAATATTCCGTCTTTACTGCAGATAACGCACTCTATTTTCGCATTGATATCGCCTTTTTCGACTGCGTCGATAATGGATTGCATATCCGTGCCGCCGCCCGATACGAATATCGCTAATTTTTTCATATCGTTACACCCGAACCTTCTACCACTTCGCCGATAACGTATGCTTTCTCGCCGAGTTTTTCAAGTTCTCTTACGACGTCGTCTTGGATTTCTGGAGAAACAGCCATTACCATACCGATACCCATATTGAACGTATTGTACATCTTTTCATCGCTGATGCCCGCGATCTCCTGAAGTGCGACAAAGAGTTTGGGAAGCGCGTAACTCGTTCTGTCTATCTTGACTCCGAGTCCTTTAGGTATGATCCTGGGGATATTCTCTATGAATCCGCCGCCCGTAATATGAGCGATACCTTTTATCTCAAACTTCTCAATGATATTAAGAACGGTCTTTACGTATAACTTAGTAGGCGTCAAAACGACTTCCGCAGGAGTACATCCGAGCGTTGCGTTATATGTATTGAGAGCCTCTTTGTCCTCGCCGAAAAGTTTTCTTACGAGCGAATAACCGTTACTGTGTACTCCCGAAGAAGCGAGACCTATGAGTTTATCTCCCTTCTTTATCGTTTTTCCGTTGATTATTTTGTTCTTCTTTACGATACCTACGGCAAAACCCGCTATATCGTATTCTCCTTTAGAGTAAAATCCCGGCATTTCGGCAGTCTCTCCGCCGATCAACGCGCATCCGCTCTCGAAGCATCCCTGAGAAACGCCTTTGACTATAGTCGCGACTTTCTCGGGAACGAGTTTATCAAGCGCAATGTAGTCGAGGAAAATTAGCGGCTTCGCGCCTTGACATACTATGTCGTTGACGCACATAGCGACCGCGTCGATACCGATGGTATCGTGTTTGTCAAGGACGAACGCATACTTGAGTTTGGTGCCTACTCCGTCCGTACCCGCAACGAGACAGTCTGCGTCGTCGCCATCTCCGAGAGCATAAAATCCGCCGAAACTGCCGAGGTCTCCGAGCACGTTATCGTTATAAGTTTTCTTTACATACTGTTTCATCAATTTAACAGCTTCGTAACCGGCCTCGACGTCGACACCGGCGCTCTTGTAATCTATCGCCATCTAAGTCAATCTCCTTTTCTCTTTAATACTTTTTCTTCGATATTGTCAGGATACTTACCGTCAAAACATGCGGCGCAGAAAGTATCTCCTGCATGAGCCTTACAGCAATCTATTAGGTCTTCAACGTCCATAAAGTGCAATGAATCGGTTCCTATTATCTTACTTATCTCGCTTTCGTTTCTGTACGCGCCGATTAGCTGATCGTAAGTCTCGATATCTATGCCCGTATAACACGGATGCTTGACTATCGGAGAAGCTATTACCATATGGACTTCTTTAGCTCCCGCCTTTTTGAGAATATCGACGATCTTTTTCGAAGTCGTACCTCTTACTATGGAGTCGTCTACAAGTATTATTCTCTTTCCCTGAACGTTCGCTTTATGAACATTCAGTTTTATCTTTACGCTATTCTCTCTGAACGCCTGCGTCGGCTGAATAAAAGTACGTCCGACGTATCTGTTCTTCTCGAGAACGTCTATATACGGTATACCCGAACCTGCGGCGTACCCTCTCGCGGCAACGACTGCCGAATCGGGAACTCCTGCGACCATATCGGCGTCTATTTTTATCTTTTCCGCCAAACGTCTGCCGCATTCGAAACGCGCCTTGTAGACGCTTCTCTCATCGATAACGCTGTCGGCTCTCGCAGTATAGACATATTCGAATATACAGGGACGTCTCTCTATATTATCCATATAATAGGACTTTGTTCCCTCATTGTTGATAACGAGTATTTCGCCCGGAGCTACGTCTCTCTCAACGTCTACTCCAAGAGAATCTAGGGCGCAAGATTCGCTAGATACGTAATAGTCGTCAAAGTGCGTTCCGAAAACGAGCGGACGCAAGCCGAACCTGTCGCGTACCGCGATGACCGAAGTCGAAGTTATGAGTACGAAAGCAAAGCTGCCTTCGAGAACTTCCACAGCCTTTTTGACTCCTATTATCACGTTCTCGCCTTCGGTATATTTATTGATAAGATTGGCGATAACTTCGAGATCTATATTCGACTGGAATATAACGCCTTCTTTTACCAGACTTTTACGAAGTTCGTCGGCGTTGGTTATCTTTCCGTTCATTGCCAAAGCGAAGTCGCCGCACTTACCATGATAAACGATAGGCTGAGCATTGACAACGCTTACCTCGTCTTTGGTACAATACCTTACGTGCCCGAGCGCGATATCTCCTTCGGGAAGTTCCTTAAGTATATCTCCTGCGAAAACTTCCGAAACAAGACCCGTATTTTTGTAATATTTTATATCGTTTCCGTATGAAATCGCTATACCTGCGCTTTCCTGCCCTCTGTGCTGCAATTGATAAAGTCCGTAATAACACGTCGACGCCAAATCCTGCGTCGTCGCGCTATATATTGCGAATATACCGCATTCGTCCTTCGGTTTATCTTCAAAGTTCATACACATATTATTATTTATGTTCTCCCATCAATCTAGCCAAAACTTCTTGGTAAGCCTCTTCTACTCCGCCCATATCGCGTCTGAATCTGTCCTTATCAAGTTTTTCGCCTGTCTTTGAATCCCAAAACCTGCAAGTGTCGGGACTGATCTCGTCGGCAAGAATTATCTGTCCTTTATATCTGCCGAACTCGAGCTTAAAGTCGATAAGCTCTATATTGATATCCTTTAGATAATCTGTAAGTATCTCGTTGATCTTAAGAGCGTAAGATTTGATAGTATCAAGCTCGTCCTCTGTTGCGAGTTCCATAGCGAATACGTGATAATCGTTGATCATCGGATCTCCGAGATCGTCGTTCTTGTACGAAAATTCAAGAACCGTCTTAGCAAGTTTAGTTCCTTCCGGAATACCCAATCTCTTAGAGAGCGAACCCGCCGCAATATTTCTCACTATTACTTCGAGAGGAACTATTTTAACCTTCTTAACGAAAGTCTCTCTATCGTTGATCTCCTCTACGTAATGCGTAGGAATACCCTTTGATTCAAGCATTTTGAAGAGATGATTAGAGCATCTATTATTTACTACGCCCTTGCCGAGTATAGTTCCCTTTTTAATGCCGTTGAACGCCGTAGCGTCATCTTTGTACGATACGAGTACTACGTCGTCGTTATCCGTTAAATATACCTTTTTTGCCTTTCCTTCGTAAAGTTGCGTTGTTCTTTCCATTATTTTAGTTCCTCCTGAAGTTTCTTATCGTCATTCATCACTTTTTCTTTAAGATTCGTCTTGTAAACTACGAACTTATCCATAATATCGGCATACTTTAAGGCAAGCATCTGTATGGCAAGTAAAGCCGCGTTTACCGCTCCGTTGATAGCTACGCACGCAACGGGCACGCCCTGCGGCATCTGTACTGTAGAAAGCAGGCTGTCCATACCGTCCATAGTACTGCTCTTTATCGGCAAACCTATCACGGGAAGCGGTGTGAACGCCGCTATGACTCCTCCAAGATGCGCCGCCTTGCCTGCGCAGGAAATGATAACTTCTACGCCTCTCTCAATAGCGGTAGATGCGAACGTATGAGCTTCCTCAGGCGTTCTATGAGCGGAAATAACTCTTGCTTCGTATTCGATACCGAATTCTTTGAGCGTATCGATCGCAGGCTTTACAACTCCGAGATCGCTTGCGCTACCCATTACAATAGCTACTTTTGGCATGACAATATCTCCTTATTAAAAATTCAAAAAGGCACAACAAGATCTGTCGCACCTTATCTTTTCGATTTAATTATTATGACGCGCGGATACAGTGTCCCTGTCGATGAAAGACGGCGTAAGCTATTCTTTACATTTGGCGAAAAAATACCTGACATATCCTGTTCTCCTATTGCCATTACATTGTAATATATTTTTCGATTTTTGACAAATGTTTTCGACAGGGTTTTTCATTTTCCTTAAATAAATTTATTATATATAGCATACGCTGTGATTATGGCTTCCCTAACGTGATTGACATATTTATCCAAAACGGATATTCTTTACGTCGATTTTCGTTTTCGCCGCAGTTAAAAATCATCGCACAACACTGATAAAGCGACAACTTGCTCGAAACAAATAAACTATATACGATACAATATTTCCTATGAGCTTGATCTTATCAAGCATACAGCATATAAAAACGGACGGATACGTAGAAACGGCTCCGTCCGAAATTTTTTATCTATTCGGTTTCAAAACTTTTACATTTTTAGCTATTCTCTATCAGTGAGAGACAAAGATAAAGTTACAAACGAACAATATCGCTATAATGATAGTGATAATATTCGGCTTTCTCTTCGCCGGATCTTTGGAGAACGGCGTGAGTATACAGTGCGTTATCATACCGAGCGCTATACCGTACGAAATGTTATAAGTGAGCGGCATCATAGCTATCGTAAGGAACGCAGGCACCGCTACCGTTACGTCGCTGAAATCTATTTTCGTAACGCCGCCGATCATAAGAACGCCTACGTATACGAGAGCGGCTGCCGTCGCGCACGTCGGTATAAGGAACGCGATCGGAGAGAGAAACATCGCTACAAAGAAACAAATAGCGACTATAAGAGACGTAAGACCCGTTCTTCCGCCTTCTGCAACTCCTGCCGACGACTCAACGAACGTCGTGACCGTAGAAGTACCGCAAACCGCGCCGACGACCGTTGCGGTCGCGTCTGCAAAGAGAGCCTTCTTCATTTCAGGAAGTTTACCGTTTTCGTCGAGCATATCCGCCTTCTGAGCCGTTCCGATAAGAGTGCCGATAGTATCGAACATATCTACCATACCGAACGCAAGTATAACGGAAACGATGAGCATGAAACTCGAGAAATTGAAATTCTTGAACATATCTCCGCTCTTATAGAAAAGAACGCCGACGGAATCCGTTCCCCAAGACTTAAAGCAAGCTACGGGATTATAGCTTGTCCATACGTCCTTAAGATTAGGAAGTCCGTACCACGTTGCGGCGTCTGCCCACGCGTTACCTGCGGCTACGTGTATACCGCACGCGATAAGAGCTACGATATAGAATATTCCCGTACCTGCCAGCATACCCCAAAGTATCGAACCTTTGATCTTAAGTTTACTCATAATTGCTATGATAGCGAAAGTAATGAACGTAGCGAAATACGGCCAAAGAGTAGAAAAATTGATTTTCAAAATATTTAGCGGCGCAAGCGTAACTCCTGTAGATGCGCTAGGAATAATTATTCCGGCATTCTGAAGTCCTACGAATGCAATAAAGAGACCGATACCTGCGGGAATAGCGAGTTTTACCGAATCGGGAACGCAATCGACTATCTTCTCTCTCACACCGATAAGAGTGAGCAGTAAGAATATAAGCCCCGAAATCAATATAATAACGAGAGCGCCGGCGTAACCGAAAGTAGAACCGCCTATTGCAGTACCTGCAACGGTAAATGCAAAATATGCGTTAAGTCCCATACCCGGAGCTTGCGCAAACGGAAGTTTTGCGTATAAAGCCATAATCAACGTACCTACGATAGCGCCTATAGCCGTAGCTATATATACGCCGCTTGCAGGAGCAACCTCACCTAAAAGGTTGGGGTTGACTATGAGGATATACGCCATTGTCATAAACGTTGTCAAACCGGCAATTATTTCAGTTTTTATATTACTACCCTTTTCGGTAATATGAAAATAATTGTCAAGAGCCGCTGAAAACTTTGACATAACCTAGGTTCCTCCTCAAATGTATTTTATTAAATTAATAATAGCATGGATTGACAATAAATAGCAAGCGCAACTTTACAAATTTTTTACACGTTTCGACATTATCGCATAGCAAAATTCATATTCAATGAAACTCCGTTTTCTTAGCGACGTGAATCAGCGTAAAAATACGCATACAAGACGAATGGTACGTAAAACCAAAACGATATATTTATGCAATCCGCTCCTTGGATTTTGCGGTATTCTTGCAAACAAAAAACGACGATTTATTTGAAATTCCGTCTTGCATTTTTTCTCTATACATTTATTCATTTTGAAAAAAGTCCTATAATGTATGCCGTTTTTCAAGAAATAACAGTAAAAATTTCAAACTTATTCACATTTATTGTCGGTTTTCCACATAGTTATCCACATTTTCATTAGTTTTATACAATTTTTATTAAAACCTACTTTTAGCGTAAAATAATAGACCCGTATCGAAAAAACGCGATCATATGACGGCGACAAACCGCTTTATGGAATCTCAATATTCGAGTTTTCGACCATCTTTATCGAACTTAAAATTTTGAGGTAAAATAAAAGACGGCAAGTAAAAAATACCGCCGTCTCCATTTTAGCTCTTATCGCCTTATCAAATTACTCCCTGCGCCATCATTGCGTCGGCAACCTTGAGGAAGCCTGCGATGTTAGCTCCTGCGACCAAGTTATATCCGAGATCGCAAGACGCCGCAGCGTCTCTCGCGTTAGCGTGGATGCTCGTCATTATCTGGTCGAGTTTTGCATCGACTTCTTCTCTAGTCCAGCTATATCTCATGCTGTTTTGCGACATCTCGAGCGCAGATACCGCAACTCCACCGGCGTTTGCAGCCTTAGCAGGTCCGATATTAACGCCGTTAGCCTGAAGATATGCGATAGCTTCGTTCGTAGTAGGCATATTCGCGCCCTCGGCTATGAACTTAGTTCCGTTAGCAACTATCTTCTTAGCCTCGTCGAGATTTATCTCGTTCTGCGTTGCGCAAGGCATAACTATATCAGCCTTAACGCTCCACGGCTTCTCTTTCGAGAAGAACTTAGCTCCGAACTTGTCTGCGTAATCCTTAAGAGTCTTGCCCTTAGTTCTCATCGCTACCATGAAGTCGAACTTCTCCTGGGTGTTGATACCCGCTTCGTCAAGCACGTAACCCTGCGAACCCGATATCGTAAGAACCTTTGCGCCGAGCTCAGTGAGCTTCATAGCCGCGCCCCAAGCGACGTTGCCGTAACCGGAAAGCGCTACGGTCTTACCCTTGAAGTTATCGCCGAAATGCTTGAGCATCTCACGGCAGAAATACGTTACGCCGAATCCGGTAGCTTCGGGTCTTATAAGGCTGCCGCCGTAAGAAAGTCCCTTACCGGTAAGCACGCCGTTCTCATATGCAGTTCTTATCCTCTTATACTGACCGTAAAGGAAACCTATCTCTCTTGCGCCTACGCCTATATCGCCTGCGGGAACGTCCTTATCAGGTCCGATATATTTATAAAGCTCGGTCATAAAGCTCTGGCAGAATCTCATGACTTCCGCGTCGCTCTTACCCTTAGGATCGAAATCGGAACCGCCCTTTCCTCCGCCTATCGGAAGACCTGTCAAGCTGTTCTTAAAAATCTGCTCGAAGCCAAGGAACTTAATGATACCGAGATTGACCGACGGATGGAAACGGAGACCGCCCTTGTACGGTCCTATAGCGCTGTTGAACTGTACTCTATAACCTCTGTTTACTCTTACGTTGCCGTTATCGTCGATCCAAGGTACTCTGAACATGATCTGTCTTTCGGGCTCCACAATTCTCTCTACGATATTCGCGTCGACGAATTCGGGATGCTTTTCGACAACCGGCTCGAGCGACTTCAAAACCTCTTCGACGGTCTGAATGAATTCGGGCTGACTTGCGTCGTTAGCCTTTACCTTATCGACTACGCTCTGAAGATACTTATTGGTAAATTCCATAATGTATATTCCTCCAAAATTTATTCTTGTATTTACAGAAAACGAGTATTACGCTCTTTTCTATTTGAGTTTAGCACAATAACCCTCAAATTACAATTATATTCGAGCGAAAAAATCGTCGGAATATATAAAAAATACTTATATACGCTATTGACATATCGCACATATTTCCTTACAATATTATTAATTTGACATCATTAATTCAATAGATAAATTTACGGAGCTAAACATGGTAGATAAACTTTTTCAAATGTATATGGAACTTCTCACTCATAAAAAACTGACCGCCGCGTTTCTTGCGCAAAAGCTAGAGGTTTCGACAAGGACTATATACAGATACGTCGACGCGCTTTCGCTATCCAATGTACCGATAAGAGCCGATAAAGGCACGAACGGCGGAATAATGCTTTGCGAAGAGTCGAAACTGTACGCCAACACGTTGACGAAGCAGGAATTCAACACCGTCATCACAGCGCTCGACAACCTTGAAAACACGGGAGGAAAACTCGATACCGTCGATAGAATAAAGCAAAAGATAGCTTCTCTCGAAAAGCTGTCAAAGAACGATAGTTTTTCGCTCGCTAACAGAAACATAGTAGTTGAAAACTCCTATCACGCTAACAGCAAAAAAATAGAATCTAAGATCCGCGCTCTCGACAAGGCGATAGATAAAACACTTATACTAAAAATAAAATATCACGACAGAAGCGGCATCGTTACCGAACGCGATATTGAGCCCTACTCTTTCGTTGTCAAAGACGGCGAATGGTATATATATGCTTGGTGTCTTTTACGTAACGAACAGCGTCTTTTCAAACTCACGAGAATTACGCACATCATGACCGACGAGAGAACGTTCGTAAAACGCAACGTCTCTAAAGATTGGAAACTGTTTTACGATACGTCCGCAGATACCGTCGATATAGTCATCAAAGTCAATGAAGAGAGCCGCTACGACGTGGAAGAATGGCTTGGAATAGAAGCGTTCTCTCAAAACCGCAATAAAGACATTGCGACAGGCTCTGTCAAAGCTGATAAAACGCTGTATTCGAAACTTCTCTCTTTCGGCAACGGTATCGAGGTCATATCACCCGACTCAGTACGAAACACCCTGAAAGAAACCGTCATCATGCTAAATGAAAAATATAATAATTGATCTATAAAAAAACGGCGTCGCTAGTGAAATACGCGCTCGCCGTTTTTATAACATATTTTCAATAATTTTTTTAATATCAATACAACTCAATATTTTCAGATCTAAACCCGAAAAAGCATATCGTCAAGGATAATATCATACGTTACCGCTTAGTCAAGAGCGTGAACCATATTTCCCTGTATCTTTTTCAAAAATTCTTCCGTTGAAAGTTCTACGACCTTTACCCCGTCCTTTTTGAACAATGAAGCAAGATCCTTCGTCATATATCCGCTCTCAATGGTAGCTATAGTTGCTCTTTCGAGTTTATCGGCGAACTCGGCAAGTTCTTTATTGCAGTCTAGTTCTCCCCTCTTCCTTAAAGCTCCGCTCCACGCGTAAATAGTGGCGACCGGGTTAGTAGACGTCGTTTCGCCTTTAAGATGTCTGTAATAATGTCTAGTTACAGTACCGTGAGCCGCTTCGTATTCGTAATTTCCGTCGGGAGAGACGAGCACCGAGGTCATCATCGCGAGAGAACCGAACGCCGTTGCGACCATATCGCTCATAACGTCTCCGTCATAATTTTTGCATGCCCATATCATACCGCCGCTACTTCTCACGACTCTCGCTACCGCGTCGTCTATGAGCGTATAGAAATATTCTATTCCAGCCTCTTTGAACGCCTTTTCATATTCGCTTTGATATATCTCGTTAAAAATATCCTTGAATCTATGGTCGTAAGTTTTGGATATCGTATCTTTCGTTGCAAACCAAAGGTCCTGCTTTACGCTGAGCGCGTAATTAAAACAGCTTCTTGCGAAACTCGAAATCGAAGCGTCCGTATTGTGCATTGAAAGAGCTACTCCGCCGGTCTTTGAATAGTCGAAAACCTCTATTTCACGTTTGCCGTCCTCGTCCTCGATCACCATAGTACACTTTCCGCCCTTCTTGACGTATCCTTCGACGTCCTTATATATATCGCCGTAAGCGTGACGGGCTATGGTTATCGGGCTCGTCCACGTGGGAACGTACGGAGTAATACCGTCGACCATTATCGGCGCGCGGAATACAGTGCCGTCAAGTATCGCCCTTATCGTTCCGTTCGGACTCTTCCACATCTTCTTGAGATCGTATTCCGTCATTCTCTGAGCGTTCGGAGTTATCGTCGCGCACTTTACGCCAACTCCGTATTTCTTTATCGCGTTAGCGCTATCGACAGTGACCTGATCGTCCGTCATATCTCTGTTCTTAAGTCCGAGATCGTAATACTCGCTCTTGAGCTCTACAAACGGAGTTATCAATATATCCTTAATGCCCTGCCATATGATACGGGTCATTTCGTCGCCGTCCATTTCGACAATCGGCGTCGTCATTTTAATCTTCAGCATATCTTCACCTTGCATGATTTTTCTTATATTCTACACTAATATCATCATTTAATCAACTTGTTAGCGGAAGTTTTAACGCAATTAAGCACCGAAGAATTGTAATATTTTATTAGTTTCCTATCTCGATCCTTCTCCTTTAGCGCGTTATCTATCATTATATCTATTAATTTTCCATACGGTATTCCTTTGCTTTCAAACAGATAAAAAGCCAACGAGCCGGGAATAGTATTCACTTCGTTAAGATAAAGCGTACCTTCCGAATACAGATAATCTATACGTACCGCGCCTTTCATACCCAACGCGCCGTACACTCGAAGCGTTGCGGTCTCTATCTCTTTCTTTAACTCTTCCGATATATTCGCGGGCAACTCTCTATAGCCGCCGTTCATCTTCCCGCTTACGAGATATTTATCGGCAAAACCAAGCATATTATCCTTTACGGACGGCTTTTCTATTTCTCCTATCAAAACGCCCGCATCGGTTTTCACCGCGGCGCAGTTATATTCGTCGAATCCGACTAAAGCCTTTTCTATCAAAACTCGGTTGTCATAATAAAACGCAAGCTCTATAGCGTGAACAAGAGCTTCCCTCGACGATACTCTTTCTATACCTATCGATGAGCCGAGTCTCGAAGGCTTCACAATCATCGGGTATCCGAGTTTTTCTTCTATTTTATCGTAATCTATCTCGTTTCCGCTCGTTATCGCAACGTATTCCACAGTATTTATACCGAGCGACGAAACGACGTATTTCGTCGCGATCTTATCCATACCAACACCGCTTGCAAGAACTTCCGACGAAGTATACGGTATACACAAAATATCGAAAAATCCTTGAAGAGATCCGTTTTCTCCGTTTCCGCCGTGCGCGCAAATGAAGACGGCGTCGACCTTCTCGTTCTTACGTCCGAAAATGCCTCTCGTTCTGATACCGCCCTTTGTAAATTCTATCTTCTCGGCCTTACTCGCGTCGAACGAGATAAAACTGTCGACGTTCATATCAAAAACTCGATAAAATTCCGAAGAATAAAAATATACGGGTATTACTTCGTATTTTTCCTTATCTATATTTTCATATGCCTGAACTCCAGAGATTATAGAAATATCTCTTTCGCAAGAATCCCCGCCGAAAAGTAAAACTATTCTTTTCATATCCACCTCTTTACGATACTATAAATATTCCCTGATTCGACAAAATATGCGACAATGCGAAAATCTCACTCGCATATCCCACCGAACGAAAATTATTTGAGCCATTTCCGAATATTCCGATGACCAACGTCCTTATAGCAAAATCAATAATTATCCGGCAAATCATTCTCGATAAGAAGAACGTCTCCTACTGCAAGCAACTTTGGGAAATAAGTCTTCGCGGCGTCGAGCGTATGGACTTTAACGACGTTTTCCATGCAAAAATCAGCGTCTTTCAATCCGATTTCAATATATTTCGCTCTGCTTCCTATGAGAATAACGTTATCGGCGTACTTTGCTATAAGTTTCCCGACTTCTATATTAATACTTTTCTCGTCTTTTCCTCCTTCTACTATTCCCGGAGTCATAACGACTTTCTTTCCGCTAAATAGCGTCATAGTCTCCAGAGCGACCTCAAATCCCCTTACGTTAGAATTAAACGAATCGTCAAGTATAGTTATTCCGTTAGCCGATCTTACGACTTCAAGTCTATGAGGAACGCTCTCCAACATCTCGATACCGAATTTTATATCGTTTATGCCGACTCCGAGCTTATATGCCGTAAGCGATGCGAGAAGAATATTGATAAGGTTATGTTTGCCTATAAGTTTCGAAAAGCACCTGACGCTTTCACCGAAAAGTTCGAGAGTAAATTTCGCGCCGCTATCCGACATCTCTATATCCGATATGTTTGCATATTCGCTGTCTGTGAGATAGACTACGGTATTATTCGTATAATTATACATTCTTTTTGCAGTCTCATCAAATCCATTGAATACCGCAAAGCCTTCTGCGGGCAATCCTTTTATAAGTTCATATTTTGTACGCTCCACGTTCTCAAAGCTATGGAAAGTTTCGATATGTTGCTTTGCCACTCCTGTTATTATCCCGTAAGAAGGTCTTACGATATCTACGAGTTCTTTTATATCTCCGACGTGTCTTGCGCCCATTTCCGCTATGAAATAATCTTCTTCCCCCGTAAGTCTATCTATGCTCATCGATAATCCCAACGGAGTGTTAAAACTCTTCGGCGTCATATAAACGTTATACTTTACGGACAATATCGTATATAGTATATTTTTAACGGTAGTCTTTGCGTAACTGCCGGTTATCCCTATGACTTTTACTTGCGGCATCGAAGCTAATTTTTGTTTTGCTCTTTTGATATACTTGTTAGATATCGCCTTCTCGATCGGCAGCGTAGCATAGAGCGATAACATCAATAGAATCGGCGAGAGCACGTATAGTAATGAAAAAAACGCTAATTTATGATAAATAATTATAAATTGAGTCGATATTAATAATAATATCCCAGTTGTCAGAAACAAAAAGAGTGTGGCCGTCAAATATAGACGAACGAACCGTTTTGTAAATCTCGGATGCGTTTTCCACTTTCTATTAAGAGAAAGTATCAAAAAGACTACGGAAAATACCGATACCAACACTAAAAACAGCTTCGATATATCAGCGTTTACAAAGTGATCTATTAGCGCGTTAACGCCTAATAATAGCGCATTGACAAAGAATACGAACCCGAATACGCCCCACTCCCTAAACACTTTAGAACGTCTCGATATAGAATATCCGTCGAGTTGTATATACCCGACGCTCCTAAATAAAATAAGCGTAGCGCTTACAAATACTATTAAAGAATATATGTATATCATTTTATCCCCTCGACAAAACTCTTCACGATAAGAGTAAACCTTTTACTCTCTTCAAGATATGCAAAATGTCCCCTTCCCTTAAACACTATAAGCGCGGAATCTTCTATTTCTTTTTTCATTTTCCTCGCCATATACATAGGAGTGTCTTCATCTTTATCTCCCCATATCAATAAAACGGGAATATGTATATTATACAGTTTTTTATCTAAATATTCATTAACGATATTTACGAACGTGCCGCGCATAACAGGCGATAGAACCCTATAATCGGAAGAACCGCTATTCGACACGTCTATTCCGAGTCGTTTTTTTATCTTATAAACTCCTACTTTAATATAGTATGCGATCTTGCGTCTCGGCTTGAGTCCTGCGACGTCGGCAAATACGGCTCCGATAACTTTCGTCTTTCGTTTCGATGAAATATGATCTATGGCGACCCGCCCTCCAAACGAGTGAGCGATAAAAATACACTCCCCGATATTCAAACTGTCGAGAAGCGTATCCAAATCATTAGTATAATCGCATAATGTATATGCGTTCTTCGGTTCGGGCGTATCTCCGAATCCTGCGAAATCTACAAGCAAACAATGAAATTTTTCGGATAAAACTTTTGCCGTTCCCTCAAAACTTCTGACGCTGCCGCCCCAACCGTGCAAAAATACCAGCGTCTTATTATTGCGGTCGCCGTACTCAATATAGTTGATGTCATTCCTCCTTGAGTACCCGCTTCATTATAAGCGCGTCCTCTACGCCGTCATAATATTTTTTTCTGATGTTTATAACCGAAAAACGGTGTTTTTCATAGAGTCCGATCGCCGCGGCGTTACTAACCCGAACTTCGAGAAATATATTGTCGATACCGAGCGATAACGCTCTTTTTTCCATATCTTCGATAAGGAAATTACCCAGTCCTTTTCCTCGAAATTCACGCTTTACTGCGACGTTCGTAACCTCAGCGTCTTCAAAAATCTTTATAAAGCCGTAATAACCTACAACTTTTTCTTCTGGATCGACAAGAACGTAATGAAAAGAATTGTTTTTATTAAGTTCAGCCGCATACATCGCCTTGCTCCAACCGTGACAAAACGCTTCCCTTTCTATCGACTCCACCTCGTCGAGATCTTCCTCTTTCATCGGCAAAATACGCATATCAGGCATTGTGTTTCTCCCGATATTCCCGCTCTGCCTGCGAATCCTTCATATAGAGAGGCTTTAACGTCTCAACAAATTGTCCGAAGTTCACTTTATGCTCGGCAACGCCTATAAGGGCGTCGATATCGTACTTTTCGCTGTCCTGCATGACTTTCTTTCCGTCAAAAGCGTCAAAATCGGCGACGGTATTGCACAATAACGATCTTATATGCGTATAGTCTTCATCAAATACGGCGCTGTATAGATTTCCGTGCCTTGCGTCGATACTCGTCATGATACTTCCGCCTTTTATATTATATGCCAAAATCTCGAGCGCGTTAATACTTACGAGCTTCTTTTTGAAAACGTCGTTGAACGCGTTCATCGTCGCTACGCCTATTCTTACGCCCGTAAAAGAGCCCGGACCTACAACGCATGCGAAGCAGCCGACGTCGGTTATACCGACGTTAAGTTCGTCAAGAACGTCGTCGATAGTCGGCAACACCAACGAATTATTCTTTTTCATGCCGCAGTCTATTATGCGAAAAGCAACTCTATCACGGCTCTTCAACGCAACCACCAATTTATTATATGAGGTATCTACAATTAATATATTCATATTCTGCCGCTCACCGTTATTTTTCTTGCATTTTCATTGATTCTTTCTATCTTTAACGAAATTATAGGTTTAGATATATTCCTAAACTTATTCCATTCGATAACGCAAACGCCGTCTTTGCTCTCAAGATATTCGTTAAGTCCGAGTTCGTATAGTTCGTCCTCATCCGACACCCTATACATATCAAAATGATATATAGGGAATTTCCCGAAGTACTCCTTCATAAATGTGAACGTAGGACTCGTAACGTTAGCTGTAACTCCGAGAGCTTTTGCGAACGCTTTAGTAAAAGTCGTTTTTCCCGCGCCCAAATCGCCCTCTAAGAGTATTATTTCCCCGCCTTTGATATCTTTTGCAAGCTCCACTGCAAGTCTTTGCGTATCTTCTACACTGTAACTAAAATATTCCATGAACAAATATTAACATTTTTACAGCGTTTTTGCAATTTATTTGAAGTTTATTTCGCATTTTACTTCAATTCGGTTGCATTTCGATATTCTATGGAATATACTAATAGTAACTTAACTAAATTAATTTAACGATTCTTTGGGGCAGAGTGAAATTCTCGACCGATGGTAAAGTCCATGAACGCCTTATCGGCGCCGAACAGGTTCGATTCCTGTACCGACAGTATAGTCTGGATGAGAAAAGAGTCGCCGTATACCGTATTTAGGTATATGTCTTTTCGTTACGCTCCATAGATTCAATATGGAGGTTTTTTATGAAAAAAGCAAACACTTACCGTATTGCATCTATCGGAATTCTCTCGGCATTGTCGCTTGTTATCATCTTTGCGGTGCCGACGTTCAAAATCTTTCCTCAAGTTCCTTTTCTTGAGTTTGATTTTGCCGATATTCCGATATTCATCGCAGCACTCGTCTACGGACCGCTAACGGCGCTAATCATCACTTTAGTCGTATGTTTCGTCCAAGGCATCACTATTTCCGCTATATCGGGAATCATGGGCATACTGATGCACTTTGTAGCTACGGGCTCTTTCGTTCTTGTCGCAGGTCTCATACATAAGCGTTTTTATTCGATAAAAGGCGCTATAGTCGCGCTCGCAGGAGGAATACTTACTTGGAATATCGTCATGGTTCCGTTCAATATACTGATCACGCCGATATTTTTGAATATGTTCTACGGCATGCCAAAAGAAGCCATCTACGACTACCTCGTGCCGTTCATAATTCCGTTCAATCTAATAAAGTCGAGCGTAAACGCCGTGATAACTATCATTCTTTACAGATGTCTGTTCGGTTTCTTTAATAAGATAGCGCCGCAAAGAAGCGTCAAAGCAAAAGCGGAAAACACAGCTCCCGACCGACAAGCAGTTGCAGATAACGCAATCGATAACGATCCGTCGATCGACAAATAAATATTCGATAATCACAATACGGACAGCCGATAACACCGACTGCCCGTATTTTTATAAACGAATAATCAAATCTCTTTTCTCCGATATTTCACGATTGCAAATTCAAACGGCTTTCAAAGATACCGTTCTTTCTACAACTAAACGAGTAAGATTTTAACTGCACTCTATCTCGTCGAAAATCTTTACGGATCTCTCAACTAAGTTCATTCTGCATATCAGCATACCTATCGCAACTACAACGTACACGATCGCCCAATAAATAACGTAAGCCCATGCGCCGATATCTTCATATAGCGCGCCAATGAATATCGGAGCCAGCATAAGTACTAATCCCACGCCGATAGCGGTAAACATCGGGATCATCATACCGAAATTCTTCTTCGTAATATCTTTGACGCTCACCCAATTAAGTATAGGCTTCTTTATGTCTCGTCTTATATACCAACCGTTCATTATCATACCGAAAAGAGCCGTCGCTACAGTATAAGCGATAACGTTCAACACTCCGACGTTAGAGACGGCGATAAGAACTATACCGCACAGTACAGACCCTATTAGAGAAACGATATCGGAAAATAGCAATTTAACTTTAATTATCGTAGCCGAACTTACGGGAAGCATTTTGAGCATACCGAGTTTTTCTCTTTCTCTCGATATCGCGATTATCGGAGCGTAGCTGGAACAGCCGAGAATAAGAGACATATACAGCGCGAGACCGAGCGTAATGAACTTTATCATATGGGGCGGAATTTCTTCTGCAAACGATAGATTTCTCGACATCATAACTACCAATATTCCGACCATCAACGGAGCCATAACGATGCCCATGAACGTATAAAAACTCAGTGAAGCGTCTTTTACCGTTGTCTTGAATTCCCTTGACAAAAGAGCTTTGAATACGCCCTTTTGTTTTTCCACTTTATATTCCTTCGTTTTAGCGGAAGTACTCGTCTCTCCCATCGACGTTAGGCTCCTATGGTACAAAAATCTCGATACGGCATAGGATAAAGCGAACAATCCTGCAAGTATGGCAATATATATTCCGAAATTCGCAAAGAAATTTCCGCTACCTACCATAGCTTTTGCAAGAACATAATTTGGGTACACTATCTTGCCCATGACTTCAAATGACTTTATAGACTCCTCCGGCAACGTCGGAACGTCCCCGCCCGACATATTCATAACAAGGATCATATATCCCGCCATAATGCCGGCAAAGAGTATAATGCCGAAAATCGAAGTAAGCGTACCGTTCTTTTTTGCAAACGATATTATATAAATAAGCGGAAAAGATATAACGGTGATCAAAAGCAGCGGAATAAGCGGAGTAAAAACGATTGATACGATCATCAGTATCCAGTATTCGAATCCTATCGTTACGCCGCCGGCGATAGCTCCTATTCCCGCCGCAATCGTTACGGGAAGCAAAACAAACGTCGTCAGCGCTACCTCTCCCAAATATACGATTATCATTTTCGCCCAATAGATCTGACTTTCCGAAACCGGCAGAGACAGCAAAAATTCGTTATCCTTTGAAAAGAACATAACGGACATAAACGCGAACGTTCCAAAGAATATCACGATAAGTTGACTTGCCGTCATCAGCATAGACAAAAACGCATCGAATATTCCCATTTCCGCCGTGACGCCCGCTACGGAATATCCTACAAGCACCAAAATAACGAGCAACGGCACCGCTATCAATAACGAAAGCAGGATATACGTTATTTGTTTCTTTTTGTTTTCCTTGAACACAGATACCAAACCTTTATAATTTTGTTTCATCAGCGTTGCCAAAAGAACAGAAAAAGTATTCTTCATTTCATCATACCTCTTTCTTTTCAAACATATCGCCGTTTTCCTTGAGAACTTCGTCAATCTCACTGCTCGAGCCCGTAATATTAAGGAAGAAGTCTTCAAGCGAAAGTTCTTTTCGATTTTCTTTAAGTTCGTCTATCGACGCTATTGCGAGTAATTTTCCGTTATCTATTATCGCAACTCGGTCGCAAACTTTTTCGACTACCTCGAGAACGTGCGAAGAGAAGAATACGGAATTACCCTTTTTGCAGTGCTCTTTCATCAATTCCTTGAGCAAATACGCCGATTTAGGGTCGAGACCGGTAAGAGGCTCGTCGAGTACCCAAAGTTTCGGCTCGTGTATCAACGCTCCTATAACGCATATTTTTTGTTTCATACCGTGAGAATACGATTTGATGGGGTTATTCATAGCGTTTGCAAGATCGAATATATCAGCGTACTTCCTTTTTCTCTCCTCTCTTATATCTGTGGGAACGCCGTATATATTCGCCATAAAATCAACGTACTCGTTGCCCGTGAGTTTATCGTATACGGCGTGATTGTCGGGAACGTATCCCATAAATTTCTTGGCTTCTATGGGACTGTCCTTGAGATTAACGCCGTTCACTTCAACGCTTCCCTCGCTAAACGGAAGAATACCCATGATACATTTTATCGTCGTCGATTTTCCTGCGCCGTTAGGCCCCAAGAATCCCAGTATTTCGCCGTCTTTGACTTCAAACGAAAGATTCTCAACGGCATATTTATCCGATTTATTATACTTTTTTGACAGATTGCTTATCTTTAACATATTGCCTCCCATATTTTTATGTTTATCTAAATGTTATCACTGCGACGCGCGTTTGTCAATATTATTTTCGTCTTTTCAACAAAAATATAAAAGCACGCCGGCAAAAAATGCCGTGTGCTTTTATATTTCATCCCTTATTCTTTTTTATGATTTTTGCCCTTATCAACTTCGCCTCGTAACCGTTTGAGGACTGTTCGTAGATCTTTGCGTCTTTCAGCGAATCAGGCAAATACTGCTGTTCCACGTATCCTCCGAAATCGTGAGGGTACTTATACCCGACGATTTTTTCGCTCTTATAATTTCTGTCTCTCAAATACATAGGAACGTTATCGTCCTTGTGTATTCTGACGAGTTCTTCGGCTCTCGATAACGCCGTTACGACAGAATTCGATTTCGACGCCTCGGCAACGTAAATTATAGCGTTATAAAGAGGTATCTTTCCTTCCGGAAGTCCTAGATGCTCGTACGCCACGATAGCCGACGTCGCGATCACAAGCGCCCGAGGGTCTGCCATTCCTACGTCTTCCGAAGAGTGAACGACGAGCCTTCTTGCAATAAGGAGCGGATCGCATCCCGCGGATATCAGCCTTTCAGCCCAATAAAGAGCGGCATCGCTGTCGCTTCCTCTTAGACTCTTACAGAATGCGCTGAGCATATCGTAATATTCGCTTTCGTCAACGGAAAGAGCTTTCTTCTGTATCGACTGCTCCGCGATATTAACGTCGATATATATTTTACCGTCCTTATTTTGCGGCGTCGTCAAGACGGCAAGTTCGAGAGCGTTGAGCGCCGTACGCAAATCGCCGTCCGCCGCCCATACGATATGAGATAACGCTTCTTTGTCCATATCGACGTCGAATATACCGAGTCCGTCGTTCTTGTCCTTTAACGCCTTAGATAAGAACTCCGCAATATCTTTGTCGCTCAGCTTGCGAAACTCAAATATCCTGCACCGCGACACTATAGCCTTCGTCATGCTCACGTAAGGATTTTCCGTCGTAGAACCTATGAATACGATATAACCCTGCTCTATCGCCGCAAGAACGCAGTCGGACTGAGCCTTGTTCCACCTATGACACTCGTCGAGCATCAATATGGTCTTCTTGCCGTACATTTCAAGATTGTTCTTCGCATCCTCGATCACCTTTTTCGCATCGGCAACGCCCGAAGAAACCGCGTTCAACTGTACGAACTTACTCTTCGTGGTATTCGCGATTATATTCGCAAGCGTCGTCTTACCCGTTCCCGGCGGACCGTAAAATATACAGCTTCCGAGTTTATCCGCGGATATCGCTCTCCGCAAAAGGCATCCGTTGCCTACGATATGCGACTGTCCTACAAAATCGTCAAGTCCCGTCGGTCTCATTCTCTCGGCAAGAGGCTTAGATTTGTTATTCATAGCCATAGAGAATAAATCTTCCATTGAACGCACCTCGCATTTTTACTATTTATAATTTTAGATAATAACGTATAAAATGTCAAGGTAATCGGAGTCAATAGTAAAAATCTATCCGATGTTCTTTTCCGTCGCTGAAAAGTTTTATTCTATCGGTAAACTCCACCTTTTTACCGTCGATAGCGAGGTCTTTTATAGCGCTCGAAATGAACCTTATAATATGCTTTGTATTCTTAAAATCGTATCTAACGGTATAATTGCCCATCTTTCTTACCGACTTAGGAGCAAGAACCAAATACTCCCCTTCGACATCGATCCCCAAAAGATGATTGAGAATATATTTATATGCCCACGCCGCGCTTCCCGTATACCACGTCCAACCGCCCTTTCCGTTATGATCGTCGTGACTGTATACGTCGGCAGGCATAACGTAAGGCTCTACCGTATACTTATCCGTCATATCGTTATCAAGCGACTTGGACACGGGATTTATCATATCGAAAAGTTCGTACGCTCCTTCCGCGTCGCCGGAAAGATGCTTCGCGATGATATACCATATAGCGGCGTGAGTATACTGCCCGCCGTTTTCCCGAATACCTCGCGGATAGCTTGAAATATACCCCGAATAGTTATCCTTATCGAACGCGGGAGAAAGCAGTTTTATCAGTCTGTTTTCTCTGTCTATAAGAACGTTACACGCATCGAGCGCTTTTTTATTCGCCAGTTGGTTGCCCATACCGCTTATCACAGCAAACGCCTGCGAAAGTAAATCGATCTTCATGACGGCGCTCTGTTCCGTGCCGAGCCATTCTCCGTCGTCGGTATAAGCTCTTGCGTATCTCGAATCCTTATACGTCAGCTCGACCGCATCTTTAAGAGCTACTTTAACGGCGCGGTATTCGTCCTTTTTCTCTGCAGACACGTACTTTTCCATACGTCCCAAAACGTCGTAGAGGAACATAGACAGCCATACGCTTTCGCCTATTCCCTTATTGCCAATCTTATTGAGAGCGTCGTTCCAGTCTCCGCTTCCGATAAGCGACAGTTTGTGTACGCCGAATTCGAGACTTATGTCGACAGCCTTTATCATATGGTCGAGAATACTTCCTCTCTTTCCTCTTCCGCTTGCGTCCTCAAGTCTCGATTCTTCGCCCGGGGCAAGCCTATCGCTATATAGATACTCCGCGACCTCGTTGATTATAGACTTATCGCCCGTCACGCGTATATACTCGTCGACGACGTAAGGTAAGAATAATCTATCGTCTTTCATCGACGTCCTTACGCCCAGATGCGGCGGATGCCACCAGTGCATTACGTCTCCCTCTTCATACTGATGCGCGGCGCATTCTATGATATGATTTTTGACGAAACTGCTGTCGCTGTATAACATAGCTAGCGAATCCTGCAGTTGATCTCTGAACCCTATCGCGCCTCCCGCCTGATAATATCCGACTCTTCCGTATATCCTGCTCGACACTATCTGGTACATCAGATACTTATTGAAAAGAATATCCAAAGATTTATCGGACGTCTCGATCTCGAACTTATTGACCAGCGAAAAATACTTCGCTGTATTGATCCTCTCTATTTCGGCATTGAGCGAATTCACCGCGTCCAAACCCTCTCTTGTTTCGGAAAACAGTATCTTGACCCTCGTCTCCTTATTTCTTATAAGCTGTATACCTATCTTTAGCGATACGTCTTCGTTGCCGGTATCCGATTCAGAGCTTACGACTTTAGTATATTTTGTATATCTGCTGCGAACGGATTCGCGGCGGACGTCATCGCTGCCCAAAACTTTGAGATACATCTTCTGTAACGTTCTCAGATTCAGCCAAACGTACACGCCGTCGTCTTCTCCGGCATATATAACGTTATTATCGTCGAATACGCCGAGCGCGCTTTCGAGTTCGAAGTAAATATCCGCGCTCTTGTCATATCCTCTGTTGATGAGCGATATGTCGTATAGCTGTACGCTGCCGTTACATACTATTGTTCTTATTACTTCTATATCGGTATTCTTTACGTGATTGACGTACTTCGTGTACCCGAGCTCGTGAACCGTATATCCTTTTGAATAACCGAGATTCACTCTTGTCGCGGTGAGATCTTCCACATAATAAAGCATTTCCGACGGGCTGTCCGATAACGCGTCGTTTTTCCAAGCCGCTATTTTATTCTCTCTCGAATTTACGCCGAACGAATGCGCGACTCCGTTTTCCGTAGCTACGAATCCTCCTTCCTGCATAGCCGCGACGTTAGAGTAAGGCTCGAGCGTTTCTCCCGTAACGGTATAGGCGTCGTTTTCGTTAAATCCGCCGTATTTAGTTTGGAATTTGAGTGTCGGCTTTTTGCAAGATATTCTCTCGCCCTCAGTTAGTTCCATCCCGAAGTTTTCGTTATCCGATTCTTTGATGTCAAGCTCTTTGATCACCATCGCGCTTCTATCGAGTCTTTCCGATACTTCTTCGCTTGCCGTATCCTTGCTATAGTAATTGATATCGAAACGTACGTCGAATAGCTTGAGATACTCTTTTATCTTGACAAGTTTCGGTATATCGCGAGACGTGTCTTTGCCTGCGTAAGATACTATCTTTACGAGTTCTCCGACTTTCGGAATGATACCTTCGTTTTTAGCCCTTATGATAGCGGTAGCGCTTGACGCGCTGTACGAACCGTACGCCAAGCGCGCGGCAAGTCTCATAGCAAAGCGATAATCGTCGGCGTCTTCTATATAATCGAAAGCCTTGTTAAGAGATCTCAAACTCTCGCCTACGCTGTTACCCGAATCGGATAACAAATCGATAGTCTCTATCAACTCCTCTCTTCTGTCGCTCATGATAAGATATATAACGATTTCCTTCTCCTCTTTCGCTTTGAGCGTAACGCTTCCGCTCAGCGCAAAGCACGGCGACAGAACGTCTCCGAAAGACGTCCTTACGTTTTTGAATTCCACGCCGTTCATATCTTCCACTCTTCTGTATCTTCCTATAGCGTTGTATCTATTGCTCTCGAACTTCAATCGCTCCAGTCCTTCGACGTACATCGCCGAATAATAATCTCCGTACCTTTCCATACTCTTACGTTTCGCGATAAGCGTGTTCATATTCCTTATCTCTTCGGTAAACACGAACATATTGTTAAACGCAGGATGCGACGCGTCCGCCTCTATCCCGTTGAGCATAAGTTCTTCTATATAAGCGACGTTATATATGGCGGCGCTATCGGAGTCGTTTCTTAAAGTCAGCGTTTTTTTGACGGCCTTCAAGCCGTGAGGAAGTTCTACCTTGAGCGTAACGCCGCTCTTTACGTTCCTATACTCGCTCGAACTTTCGGTGAACTCCGTCTCGAAATCGGCAATATCGCCGCTCTTTCTAGCCGTATACATCGGCGACGTCAACTCTCCGTCTTTCTCGACGTAAAACTGTCCGCCGTAAACGTACTTTTTATCAAAACGGAATTTGCCGAGGTAACGTCCGTCGGCATATTCGAAAGAATTTCCGATATCGTCGCATAGACAGGATATTTTGCCGTTATACAGAAGATTCACCTTGACTTCGTTACTCTTCTTCGCTATCACTTCTTTATACTCGAATTCGCGCTTTGAAGATGCAAGAATCTGCGTCTTCGACCTTTTGGGGAACTTTCCTTCGATCTGTCTTTCAGTAAGCAAAATACGTCCTCCGTTCACAAGCGGATATTTCATGAACAACTTCTTAAAATAGTCGTCGTAAAGATAATTTATCAATGCAATGAGACTCATTCCCTGATGGTGCGACATATAAGACTCCACTCTTTTCTTTCCGTCGCGCATATCCAGAGCCTCGAAGAATCCGTATTCGCCGAGCATGCCGCTGCTCTCTAGTTTCTTAAGATTGCGATATACGGCTTCTACGTCCTCTTTCACGCCCATGATCGAAGCGTAAGACGACACTACCCTCGAATCGTCCTCGTTCCTCTCGGAAAGCGAACTGAGACCAAATGCGTGATATTGATAATTCAACTTGTCGTCAAACTCGTAATATCCGCTTTCGCTTATACCGAATATGCCGTTTATGCTGTTGTGTTTTTGCGTTTTAAACGCATTTCTCACGCTTGTTCCGAGTAGCGACATCTTAGGCTCTTCCATAAAAAGCGACGGCATCAGATACTCGAACGCCGTGCCTGACCACGACAAAAGCGTATTCCCAAAGAGCGAAGTACACTCCCTCGCAAGATTGTTCCAAACGTCTATTCTGCCAGTCCTTAACGACGCGACGTAATTAAAGAGTCTCGCCTCCGACGCCAATATATCGTAATTCCCCGAAAGTCTGCCGCTATCGACGTCGTAACCTATAGCGAATACGCCGCGCTCTTTGAGATAGTAAAGATCAAACTCCATATCCGTAATTAGCGAACGCGCGCTATCGCAATCGAATCCCTGTTCCGAATAAAATTCGCAGGCAATGGCAAGCGCGACAAGCAGATTACCGTTATCGACCGCCGATACGAAATGCGGAGGCGCCTTTGCGCCGCTTCCTACTTCATACCAATTATAGAGATTTCCCCTATACTTTTCGAGTGAGTCGATCTTGCCTATAATAGCGTCCATTTGCGACTTCGCGGTTTCAACGTCGCAAAGACCCAGTTTATATCCCGCAATCTCCGCAAGCAATGAAAAAGCTATGTTGGTAGGCGAAGTATACTTTGAGTTCCCGACGTAAGGTTTTATCTGGTAATTATCAGGTATGAGTCCCGCATCGGAATTTACTTTTTGGAAATACCCGTACGTCCTCTTTGCAATTTCGGTAAAATATTCCCTATGCTTCTTGTTGCCAACGGCTTCGACCTTTTCTCCGAACGCAAAATTGGCGAGTATAACGGCATACGACATGATAGAGTATATCAGTATCGGTATGTTAAAAAAAGCAATTCCTACAGCCGATATTATCAACAATACGACAAAACTAAACGAACATTCCTTAACGTACGCATAAAAACTTCCGCCCTTCTGCCCTGAAGAGAACGTCTTCCATTTCATCATATTCTTTCTCGTTATCATTCCTAAGAACGTACGAACTATACAAATCAACGCGTTGACAGCTCTGAACGGTAAAACGAAAAAGTCCTGAACGGCGCTCGCCGCTATACCGGCAATGTCTATGATGATATACCTGTAACGGCGGTTTGAACTGAAGCCTGCGAGTTTCATAAGTATTTCATATACAGGCTCAAGAGCAAACGCTATCAAAAAGCCGACTGCGACCGCAAGCCTGCCGCTAAAACACGCAAATAAAAGCAATGCGAATAGAGATACGTCTTTGAACGCGTTCACAACGTTCGAAAACATCAAGTATCTGTATATCAACGGTTTCGGCGACTTAATTTTCCGCTCAGACGCGTCCTTGTGTTTATTCCCTATGAACGGGATGAGCTGAATATCTCCCTGCATCCAACGCATCGTTCTCTTGTTTTCGGAGCTGAGACTGCTTGGAGCATCCTCGTATACGGCGTTGCCCAGCGTTCCCGTATCGAGTATCGCGCCCTCGAGAAGGTCGTGACTCAGTACCGCGTTATTGCGTATCTTACCGCTTAGTTTTGCATGATATTCGCGTACCCTGTATATTCCCTTCCCCGTATATATTCCGACGCCCGACATATTGTAGAATAGATCGGAATACGTCGAATATTCCTCTTTTCCCGAAAGATAGTAATATTTCTTTGCAAACGGAGTGGATAACGAATACATATTGTACTTCGCGCTGAACGCCATAAGGTCGTAACGCATATTAAGCGGATGCGTTATAGCGCCGATAGCGTTGAGAAAAGTATCGGGCGTGACTTCGCTGTCCGTATCGAGAAGTATGACGTATTTAATATTTTCGCAGGCGTTCCTTATCTTCTGAAAACGCGAGCCTTCGCCTGACGCAAGATATTCCGTAAGCGTCATTATCGCGCCCCTTTTCCTCTCTTCGGCAGAGTATTTACCGCCGACTTTGACCCTCTTTCTCAGGAAAATATTCACTCTCTCGCTAAGTCCGTCGGTAAGTTTCTTATAGAGGGCTTCGTCGTTGTCGCTCCACTCCCTATCGCTTTCGGCAAAGTCGACAAGCGCCGAGATAATAATATTTTCGTCGTTGTTGACGGCTGAAAGACCGTTCAATTTTCGCTTAATGCTATCAGCGTCGCTTTCGCTTGCAACGTACGTTGAGACAGCGACTAACGTCCTATTCTCTTCGCCCGCTTCTTTGACGTCCATTCTCGGTATCGCTCTGCGTTTTACAACGTATACGGACAGTTTATTGACAAGAGATTCCACCGTCTTGAATACCGCCGCAAGAGAAAATACCGCAAATAGCGCCGACCATACGGGATGGTAAATGAACAGAGATACCGCGGCGATAACGACGACGGAAATAGCTGCAATCGCCGTAACGTACAGTCTTACCCTTACCTTTCCCGAATCGTATATTTTCCCTATCTCTTTGCCTGAAATATGTCTTTTGAGCGTTCTAACGTTATCAAAAAGATAAAATCCAAAATGTTTTCCCGTCATATTCTCGAGTTCGAACGCCTTTTCGATAACGCTCCTTTCGGAAATGCTTTTCGACGAAGCTATTTTGCATACGCTCTCAAGATAACTTCCTTTGGACACGTTATCCATATTCTTGTAAATCGCGTCTTTCTCCATAATGCCGTTCGAATAGGAAAGCGAAAGAGTATTCTCTACGGAAAACACTCCGGCAAGCTCTTTTATGAGCGTCACCGCCTTTCCGACCGACTTCGCGTCGTCTATGAGGTGACGTTCGAAGACAATCTCTATGTCCTCGATATTTCTTTCTATCTTATTGAATACTACGCTGTTCTTATCAATACTGTGATACTTAAAATAATAGTACATATAGCTATCGTAATGCGCAAGGCGTTCGCTCGGCGTGATACTGCAACGGGCAAGTTTCATCATCTTTGCGTATCTTATATTTCTCTTCGCTACTTCCCTTATCTTCTCCATAACGGCATAAAAAACCGCTCCGAAAAGAGCCTGTATCTCGGAGTAAGAAAGCGGCGTATATTTATTGAACTCATCGACGATCTCCTTTACTCTGTCATAGCTTAGTTCTATATCAGAACCGTTGACTATGAACTCGGCGAGCGTTACGACCCGTACGCTCTTTCCCTTATGCGGAAGCAGCTGAAAAGAGTTAAAGTCGAACTTTTTGAGCATACGCATAATGTAGTGATAATTCTCGTTGATCCACTTTTCGCTCTCGTAGACCCTGTCTCCCGACGCCATTTTGCGTTTTGTCGCAACGTACGAGCGTCTCAAGGATCGCTCTATACTCTTAACGTTGACTCCTCCGCCTACCTTATCGACGTTTCGAAGCGAAAGCGCAAGTTTTTTGACGTTGCCCAAAAGAGCTTCTCCGTCGATATCCGCCGTGATCTCTACGTGTTCCCTTTTTCTCGTCACTACGGCGAGTATGGACGAGATAACAAGTAATATTATAAATACGATAAGTAATGTATATATCATTTTGCCGCACCTCTTTTGAAAAAGTATTGCCCGAAGAATAAGCGATATACCTGCAGTACTATTACGCGAGATAGCGGCTATCGAATATTTTATAAAACGCTTATTTTCAAATAATACTTGTCCTAACGGTAAAAACGTGCTATAATATATACGAGTTAACCAGACGGTCGCATCGTAAAGATGAGGAAAGTCCGAGCACCGCAAGGCAGAGTGCCGGCTAACTACCGGTGAAGGCGACTTCAAGGAAAGTGCAACAGAAATAGACCGCGTAGCGATACGTAAGGATGGAAAGGCAGTGTAAGAGACTACCGTGCGCTTGGTAACAAGCGTAGCCCTGTAAACCCCACTCGGTGCAAGAGACAATAGCTATGGGTAGCCTGCCCGCTAGACAATCGCTTGAACCTATCGGCAACGATAGGTCTAGACAGATGACCGCCAAATACAGAACTCGGCTTATAGGTTAATCTCACTCGTCAAAAGGACAAGGTAACTCCTTGTCCTTTTGCATTTTATCCCTATATTCGTATTCACTTGTATTCGTAACGTTATGTTGATATATTTCAATCCGCGAAACGTATTATTCACTGTCTTCGAATACATAGTTATCCGCGCTACACAAAAGGCGTTCTTAATCATTAAAAGAACGCATTGAAATTTGATTAAAAATACAACTCCTCTTCTATTATCCGTCTTCTTATTTTTTCAAGAGCTTTTTTCTCGATCCTAGATATGTAGGAACGCGAAATACAGTGCTTTTTAGCTATTTCTCTCTGCGTAAGCACTTCTTCGTCCTCAAGACCGTATCTGTACTTAATAATATCGAATTCACGCGGAGTAAGCACTTTCTTGACTATCTCCAGCAATTTTTCTTTGACTACTTCGTCTTCGACCTGTTTTATTACGTTATCGTTATCTCGGCTCATCAAATCTATGAGCGTTATTTCGTTGCCCTCCTTATCTGACGACACCGGCTCGAAAAGAGATCTGTCGTTCTTATACTTTTTTGACGCTCTTATCGTCATCAGTATCTCGTTATCTATACATCTTGCGGCGTACGTTGCAAGTCCCGTCCCTTTGCCTTTTTTGTAGGTGTTGACAGCTTTTATTAACCCAAGCGAACCGACGGATATGAGTTCGTCGGAATCGTAATAATTATTGTACTTCTTCGCAATATGTACGACAAGCCGCATATTGTGCTTTATCAACGTGTCTTTCGCGTCGTTATCGCCATCCCACATCTTGTCAAGTAGTTCTTTTTCCTTATCTTTCGGAAGCGGTTTTGGAAAAGAGTTCTTTTTCTCCAACATACCCGTCATAAAAATCGCGCTTGAAATCAATGAAAATATTCCTGTTAAAAACATAAAAAATCACCTCATATATTTATATGAGGCAAGTTATGATATTATAAATTATAAAAAATATTTTTTTGAGTTAATTTATTATCAGTTATGCTAAAATATCAAAATGCGATCAATACGGACTTATTACCCGTATACTGATAATATCTATAAATTATAAAATAATACAAATCTGTTATTATTATATTTGATTTATTTATTGTTTCCTTTAGCCTTAAGAACCTCTTCTATCTCGGAAAGCCACGTGCTTATATCCTTGAACTGGCGATGAACGGCTGCGAATCTTACGTACGCAACGTCGTCGATGTCCTTAAGTCCTTCCATGACCAAATCACCGATGAGCTTTGACGTAACTTCAGCGTCGAGCTGATTAGCTATGTGTTTTTCGATATCCTCGATCAGTTTGTCTATCTTATACATCGGCACGGGTCTTTTCTCGCACGCCTTCAAAATTCCGTTCTTTAGCTTCTGCGGTGAAAACGTCTGTCTGTTACCCGACTTCTTAATGACCATTATCGGAGTCATCTCTATCGTTTCGTACGTCGTAAAACGCTTAGCGCATTTCGTGCACTCTCTGCGTCTTCTTATCGACGAACCTTCGTCAGTCAGTCTCGAATCTATTACTTTGCTGTCTAAAGAACCGCAACTCGGACACTTCATATTTTTCTCCTCCGTACTTTTTGCGGCGTACGATACGTCGCATTCTAAGTTTTATTATATATTTTCATTGCAGGGAATCATCTGCAATTTTTCTCTTTCTTTTCCTCTTCGATAAGCGGTCGCGGCGCGCATCCTTCGCCCAAAAGTTCCACCAAGATAGCGTCCTCTCCTATCTTTACGATGTTCTTCCATGGAATAAATATGCTTTCGTTACCGGTAATGTTCTTAAAAAACTTCTTATCTCCCGGTACGATTAGCCCTATTATCTTACCGCTCACGGTAAACGCCATATCTATTATTCTTCCGAGTTTCCTTCCGTCGACTATATTGAGCACGACCTTTTCTCTCAGTTCGCAAAACGTTAAATCTATCATAAGCCACCTCGAAATATTCTATGTTGAATAACGGCGGATAATGTCAAAAAAACGTTTTTGCTCTCTAACATAAGATCCTACGGCTTAAAGTATAGTATAACGATCACGCAACGATAGTAAAATATGCGATATATGTATCGCTATTTTATATTATTTTGTAACGATAAGACGCGCGAGGCGTTCTTTCAATCTCTCTTTCATCCTCTTTTTATCATCTACGCCGACCCGTCTTGAATCGCATATCTTGCTAACGCTCTTTCTCAACACTCTTTCCGAAAGATCGCATTCTTCGAATATCTTCTCCGTCGCGTCGCGATCTCTGACGTAAGCGACGGATATTGCCCAAGCTATCGCCATATCGACGTAATAATCGTCGTAAGCTCTTACGCTCGCTATCTTTTGAAGTACGCTATAGACTCTATCTTCAAGCATAAAGTTACTCATAAGCGAGACTACGCCGAATCTAATTCTCCACGTGTCGGAACTTTGAAGAGCGTTCTCGAGAAATACTTCGTATTCCCGAGAATTTATCTTGATGGCGCCCGATACGACATCGACGGTAGCCCAGTTATCAATGCTATCAATAAAAGAATCGAGTAATTCTATACGCTTTGAAATATCGATATTCTTCATATAAGCTATAACGAGTCCTCGTAACGTCGTGAGCTCAAAGCTGCCGTCGTAGTTAAGAGAAATGAAGCCGTCTGCTCCTTTGGAGCGAGCTATCTCCTTAGCTGTCTTATGAAGTTCCGGAATACGGACTCCTATTATTCTCGACGGCGTATTTACGATACGCGCGTTAAATTCTTTGAAAGCCGTATCGTCGCTCTCAATCGACTTTTCGAATGTCAGTATATTTTCATCGTTCCAGTCGTCGAATATCTTTATCTCTCGCATACCGATTTCCTTACTCTATTACCTCTTCAGCCTTTTCGCTGGGAACGAATTTTTCCTTATGCCATTTTGAAAATGTCTTTCCGTAACGCAAATTAAAATATATTGCCCAGTCCTGATCGTTAGCCCACGGATCGTAAAACTCTCCTCTCTTGCCGTTAATGAGATAAGGATAAACGTACGCGCAAGAGCCCCTTCCTTCCTCGGTAAAGAGACATAGATTGTTAGTAAGGCAAATCTCAGCTCTGTTGGAATACGTTTCATTGCCGGTAATATACGCATATTTTGCGAATACTGCCGCCGTTATACAACTCCAATAGTGCGGGAACGTATCGCCGTACATCTTTCTCTTGCCGAACCAGAATCCGTCCCAGTGCCTTATTGAAACTTCGTTCATATGGAACGAAGGCTGATGCCCGTTGAACGCTTCGAGCAGTTTCAGCTGTTTTTCCGCCTCGTCAAGATATTTCCTATCCTCTGATATGAGATAACATTCAAGAAGCGTATCGACGCTCGGCGCGACGATAGATTGCTCGTACTTGACCTCGTGAGCGGGATATTCGATACCTATCTCGAGGATCCTGTCGCCGTGAGATAAAAACATCTCTTTAAGCTCTTTCGCCATCGAATGATATCCGTTATTCTTCGCTTCCCTATACATTGTATTCATAGGAATATTGATAGCGTAGAATCTTATGCCGCCCTTTTTGTAATATCTTTTAGCGATCAAATACGCTTTGTCAAGATACTTTTTATTCTTCGTGACCTTGTACATTAGGATATAAGCTGTCATGTACATTGAATAGTTATAAAGTCTATCTACGAAAAGCATCTTCCTGTATATGGGAGCTTCGAATACCGAACCTCTGTAGTTTACGATATTCTTATCAACAAAATCCATACCGAGATCTATAGCCGAACGCAGTTTCTTTGCAAAATCTTCGTTCATATCGCCTCTTAGATACCTCTCGAGCATCGCGCACAGCATTCCCACTCTTTCTCTTGCGATATTTCTATCGTTTATCGGACGGTTTTCAACGAAAGTCCTCTCTTCCTCGTTGTCATAGAGGAAAATAGCTCCGTTGAATATTCCCTTCTTTCTGCACTGCTGCTTGTCGATAATGAATTCGATACGTTTGTCAATCAGCTCTTTAACGGAGCTCACGACGTTGAGCTCGACAAAAGTATGCCTGTCGTCGCCGTAATATACGTCTATTCTCTTCGCTCCCGTATCGCCAAACGAATATTTGGCAATATTAGTGTACTTATCTACGTTTTCAACGGCTATAGTCTCGCCGTTATAGCTGACGGTCGGCGTAAGCTCGCCTCTTAAAACTATATTGAACGTCTCGCCTACTTTTACGGTATATTTATTACATTTAACGTTCATATAGTTATCGAACGCCGCGGTTTCGACCAAGAAATCGCTCGGCGAACCGTATTTGAAAATTGTAAAGCCAAGTTCGTACTTTTTTCCCGCTTTTATCGTCATTGCCGGCAATAGTAGCGATATATCTCCTCTGTCGTTGCTGTTCCATTCTCTGTTGACGGCGTACTTCGCTATAGCGCCTTTATCCACGACGAGCGCGACGTTATCCTTGAATTCGCCGTTCATCCTTATTCCGCGAATATGAGTCGTATTGTCGCCCGTCCATACGTGCATATGACATTTTTTATTCAAAGCAACTTTTGCAATATCGTAATTGTCGTTAAAACACGTCATGATCCCGAGATCGCCTATCTCGAACGTCTTATCCTCATCGGTAGCGTTCTTGAATACGTATCTCTCTGCGAGTCCCGAATCCGTAAGTTTTCTCGTGACTGAAAGTTGCAGATCTCTGTATCCGTAAAGTACTTTGACCTCGTTTTCTTTATCCGTATCGACGCCTAGAACGGCGAACTGACCGTAAGGCGTGCCGTACGTCTTTTCTCCCTGTAACCAATTAAGTTCGTGTTCGTCGCCTGTTACGACGAGCGAATCGATACCTCCGTTTGAATTTACACTGATCTTAAATAAGTCGTTTTGCATATTAAACCTGACTCCTTTTATCTCCTAACACTAACGTAAATCAATATCAATAACTTATCGTCTTATATTATTACCTCATTTTTTAACGTAAAGCACGTAGAACGAATACTTTCGCCCGTTCCTCGAAAATACGTATCCGTCGTATGCGTAACGGGAATTCTCAGCCCTTGCGTAAGACATGTAAGTTCCGATATACGTATCCTCTTCTTCTATTTCGCCGAAAATAATGTTATTCTTTATTGCGGTCTCGTATACCGCTATGCCCACGGTTTCGCCTCTCTTAAAGGCTTCTTTATACTTAGACGCGACGCAACTTGCGTCAAGGCTATTCTCAACTCTATGCGACGATACGAACGTTCTGTCCGGATATTCTTTAGTACCGTCGATAGAAAAATACGAGTTAGCAATATAATCGTATACTATATTTGCAATATATTCGCTGCCGAACTCGGGAGTATGATCGGTATTGATATCCTTATCCGACATCAAAGTATAAAGATGATTGAACCACTCTCCTTTGAGTCCGTCTTTTTCGATATTAGACTTCGAGTTGCCCCAAGTCGGGTCGCTCGCATACCATACTCCGTCTATAAGTACCTTGTTCCATGCATGGCTACCGCCTGCGCTGCCGGTTATCTTGAGCGCGCGTATACCTTCGAGTCCGCACATTACGGTCATAGCCTTCGCCATACCGTTACATACCGCTATACCGTCGTAAAATACGCCTTCGAGATAGAAACAGCGTCTCGGATAAACCGTATGATAATTATTGGAGTTTAGCGTCCCTTCGTATCTTGCCGAAGCGTCGTCGTAAACGACGTTCGCAACTATCCATTCGAATATCGCCTTTACCTTATCGTAATTGCTCATTGTATCGTCAACTATGCTTCGCATAACTTTCTTCACGGTCTCGTACATCATCTCGGCAGGCGAACCCGCTATCGGCTCAGGTCTTACTCCCTCTTCTATAACGTAGTAGAGTTCGTCAACTGCGTACACCGTTTGCGATTTTTCCCACGAATATATCTTGAATTCGTCAAAATCCGCGTTTCTCGGAGTATCCGTTTCAAACGGTTTTTCATAGTTGAGCTCGACTCTTTCAGCGGTCGGCATATAGTTGCCCTCTCCGAGCTCGTAAGGAACGTTGGTCGAACTCAGATTCCACTTAAAGACGAGCCTGTTCCCACTATAATTTATTTGGAACTTCAGCGACACAGGCTCTTTGTAATTCTTTATGGCTTTACGCATAAATTCTTCGGCTTTCTCCGCAAGCGGCTTGTCTTTGAGTCCCATATACGTCGAGTACACCTCAAGCGAAAAAGGATACGCGTCTACAGAACTGCCTACAGTCCAGAGCATATTATCGAACGTCGCGTTGGGATACGCTCTCTTTTTTGAGATAGTCATGAACGAATAGAAAAACAGTATTTCGAATTCCTCTTCGGAAGTTATCACCGAGTCGTACGTCTCGCCCATATACTCGAACTTAGCTATTTGATACTTGTTCTCGTACTGTATGCGGCGATAGGTCTGCTCTTGCGACGCTATCTCTTCGCCTCCGACTATCCTTACGACCTTATATTTGTCGCCGTCAAGGAAATCTTTCTCTTTGGCGTATATAACGTTTGAGTTCTCCTCTCCGTAATATTTCTTACCCGTACGCAAATTCACAGCGTAGACGCTGCAACCGTCGCCCAGCTCTTTATACGTTATCTTGATATTGGGATAGCTGTTATCAATGCTCGCTTTTATTCCCCTCGGAGTATAATCGCTTACGTTTATCTTGACTTTAGTCACGAAATCGTAGCCGCTCATATGAACTCTTATCTCGTGCGATCCGTACCCTACTTCGTCCAAAAAGCCGGAACTTATTGTGAGCGTCTTCGAGTCGACGGAATATTCGCTCTCCGAAAGACGTACGCTGTCAAAACTGACCTTCGCCGAAGTTATCCTTCCCGACAAGCCGATGGTAAGCGGTACTCCCGAATAAAGTTCGTATTCGTATAAAGGTTTTTCCGCAGAGACGATACTCGCGCCAGACAGATCCGATACCAATATGTTGAAGGTATCGTATTCCGAACCGAAATATACACGTCCCGTGATAATCGCGCCGACGGAAAAGTCCTTGAAGTAATCGCTCTTGACACTAACTACTCCGTTGCCTATAGAAAAATCGTTCTTGTCCGCAAACGGCAACTCTACGTCGGTCACGGTGTTCTCGCCGTCGAAGTAGATCAAAACGTCCGACGAAGACGCCGCCGCATACGTGATAAACGAAGTATATACATCTACGCTTCCGTTGACAAAGGCGTATTTTACCGTCTTCTCGTATATAGCGCCGTCGGAAATATTGATAAATCCGAACGTAAGCGTCGAATCTTCGTCAACAGCGTAATCAATGTTCTTAACTACGAGTTTAGCGCTCATGCCGTTCACCGAAAGAACGTAATCTCTATCCTTTTCGAAATCTATCCTTTTTCCGTCTCGAATAATATACGCGTAACTCAGCTCGTTCCTATACATTTCGAACGATACGGTCGGCAATGCCGATTTACGTACCGAAACATATTCCTTATCGTCTAAAGATACGCGTCTTACGTCCTTTATCGTAACGTTAACTACCGTCAGCTCTCCGCTATCGAAAAGCACGAACAGTCTCGGAGCAGTAGTTCCCGAATAGTTATCGAAAATCTCCGCGCTCAGCTTCAGCGAACAATCGGAAAATGTATATTGAGTCGCGTCGACGACTTCGTTCTCGATGCGTACTTCTTCAACTGCTTTATTCCCTACCTCGAGAGAAGAATACGTTACTTCGGCGAACTTTCCCTCTCCTACGTTATGTACCAAAGCTCTCGTTTCGATAACGTCGCCGATTTTTACAATAACGCTCGTCTTTTCGCTGTCGATAGAATAATTGTTATCGCCTTTGCCGTATACTACCGCTTCGTATTCGCCGATCGCGAGCGAACAGTCCAAAAATCCTATATTATCCGTCACGGTGTAACTGTTACCGCCTAAAGAAATAACGTATCCCGCGCTGTCTCTATCGTAATTTTTGATAACGTACCTTACGTTTCCGCCTGCCAAGTAAGCGAACTCGACGTCGGGGATCTCTATAGCAGTCTTATTGACTACGGCTATCTTAGCGACGTCGGAATCCTTATATATCATACCGTCGCCGACTGCCTGTACCGAAACTTCGAACGAGCCTCTATCTACCAACTTATGGTGCGGCTCTATCGACGTGAACTTTTTGTCGTTATAGCTTATACGATATTCGCTTGCGTTAGGCACAGCGTCCCAGTTTACCGTAGAGGTCTCGGCATTATAACTCAACTTCGGCGTAGCTATCTTGCCGAAAAGAAAACATCCGCCAAGCATAGCAATGCTTGCCGCGATCACAATCACCACAGCTATATATTTAAGGAATTTCATTCCGTGTCTATCCATCTGAATATATTCCTCCGATTCTATCTTTACGTTATCATTTTAACATATATTCCAAGCATTTTCTACACTTTTTAATATATTTGCATTATAATTGCGTTAATTTTAATTAAATATTAATAATTTTATTATGAAAAAAGGAGCTTACTCTCCGTAATGCTCCCGATTTTTCCATATTTTTCATTACCGTTCGCGCTAAAGCGCGACAAAGGTCGATTTTTCGATTAGTTTTTATCTTCGTCCGCGACGGCTTCGTTTTGATTGGCTTCCGCGGTGTTTTCGTTATTGGTAAGCGCGTCGTGTATCGTCTCGCGCATAGAAGGCGTATCCAAATCATGAAGATGATCGTATGCCGTAGACGACATATCGAGCGGCTTTTCCGCGATAGCGTTCGCTATCGAAGGAACGTTCCCGTCGCATAAGTCGCTTGGAAGTTCTACGCCGACCTGATCTGCCGCCATTTCCTTTTTCGATTTTTTATAAGCAAGTTTCAAAAGTATCGGCGTCATGAGCGACGATACTACGACGAGCAAAATAGCCGCCGTCAAATATTGAGATTCCAAAAGTCCTGCCGTTATGCCCTTCGTTGCGACGATAAGACAAACTTCGCCTCTCGCCATCATTCCGAGACCCACCTGCGCGGACTCTCTCCACGTATACTTGCATATCTTGGCGCCTGCGCCGCAACCTAAGAACTTAGCAAGAAGTCCTGCTACAACGAAAGCAACGGCAAATCCTATTACCGCTGGATCGAAAAGTCCTTCTGAAGTCGCTGAAAGTCCTATATTGCAAAAGAACACGGGAGAGAAAAGCATATACGAGTTAATATCCACTTTTCTTTCGACGTATTGCGTCTCTTTCATATTGGAAAGCATTATACCTGCCATATATGCGCCCGTAATATCGGCAATTCCGAATACTGCTTCCGCAATATACGCAAAGGCGAAACATATAGCCAAACTTATAATGGGAACTCTTCTCTTATTCGGAAACTTCTTCCCCATCCACTTGAAAATATAATGGCACATGATACCGACGACTATAGCGAACACGAAGAATCCCGCGGTCTTTAGGAAAATATCCAAATAGTTTACCCCGCCTTCGCCGCCCGACTGTCCGCCGATACCGATGATGATCGTAAGTATGATTATTCCGATGATATCGTCGAGAATAGCGGCGCTCAATATAGATACGCCTACCTTTCCCTTAAGTTTTCCCATCTCCTTGAGCACTTCGACCGTGATACCTACGGACGTTGCCGTCAAAATAACGCCGACGAAAAGGTTCTTCAAGATATGTTCCGAACCGAAACCGAAGAACAGTCCCGCAACCAGAAAGCCGAGCCCCAAAGGCACGATAACGCCGAGTAACGTTATGACTACGGAAGGCAAACCGTTCTGCTTTATCTCTTTAAGATTGGTATCGAGACCTGCGGAAAACATTATGAGAATAACTCCTATCTCAGCTATTACCTTAAGTTCGGTACTCGTTGTGATTATTGCGTGGTCTCTAAGAAGAAACGGTCCCAGCAAAAGTCCCGTAAGTATAGCTCCGACAACCTGAGGCAAACCGAGTTTTCTCATCAAAATGCCGAGCACCTTAGTAGTGATTAGTATTATAGCGAGGGTCAGAAATATCCTGTAATCAAAAGAAGGTACTTCCGATATGCCCAATAAAATGCTGTTCATAAATATAAAACCGTCCCAATCGTAGTTATATAATATAAAAGGTTCGAAAAAAGCAAATATACTCTCCCCGAACTTCTAATACATTTTAAGTTACTTGAGCGTTATTGTCAACCATATCGACGGTGTTTTTAGCAAAATGAAAAATAAAAAAATTAGCAACGCCAAAATAATGGCATTGCTAAATGTCTGAATCAATAATATATTTTCGCTCTATTGCAACGGATGCGTTACAAAATAACGGAAATTTTATCCGATAGGATCAGTCGAGATCTATCTTGTTAAGAAGAGCTTTGAGATTAGCCATCTCTTCCTTACTGAGCGTCACTCCCTTGCCCATCTTTTCGCCGTCCGGCGCCCACTCGCGAATATCGTATTTAGGCTCTTTGCCGTTCCAACTGATATAATTGACTACCTTTTTCCAACCCTTATTAGATTCGGATAAACTGCCGAGAGTCTCCACTATCTCATAATTGAAAGTTGCCTTTTCGTCTGCCATGATTGCCTCCTCAAGATACCGCTTGTTTATATTATTATATTTATATAATATCATATAAATATTATAATTACAATCTAATTTTGGCAAAAATTTGATTGAATTTTATTAATTTTTTATTAAGATTCGTCATATAGTGCTCTGCAATGCCGATTTTGCGTATCCGCGCCTTCCCATCTCCGTATATCTGTAAAAGTTATGGCAATAATTTCGTTATAAAGTCAACAAGGAGACGAACATATGAATTATTCAAATTTAGCACAGTCAAAGACGTATTCCAATCTAGTCAACGCGTTCGCGGGAGAGTGTCAGGCGCGCACCCGCTATACGATGCTCGCAGAAAAGTGTAAAACCGCCGGCTTTTGCGCTTTGAGCAAATTCGTAAAAACCATAGCGAAAAACGAATTCGAACACGCGGAAAGAATATACAATTTCATCGCGGCGTCTTCGGATAAAGCTATCCCCTCTCTCAACGTCAATTCCGGCTATCCGTTCAAGGAAAAAGAAAACGACCTTATCGAAGCATTCCGCTATGCTGCAGAAAACGAAGGAGAAGAGGCGCAGGAAATATATCCCAGCTTTTCCAGAATAGCGCGCGAAGAAGGTTTCGATATCATCGCGGACTTCTTTGAAAAACTCGTACAAATAGAAAGCTGTCATAAAAAAGCGTTCACCGAACTTTACGAGCATCTCAAAAACGGTACTCTGTACAAGAGAGTAAATTCCATCAAATGGAAATGCTCTCTCTGCGGATTCGAAGCGACGGCAAAAGAAGCATGGCAGAAATGTCCCGTTTGCGGAGCTGCGCAGGGCGAAATAATGCTCGAAATGAGCGAGTGACAAAACGTCCGCTCATAAATCGGTTTTTATAAACGGAACTCTTAGATAAAACGAATAATATAAAAGGAACGGATCCGACGCGGAAACCGTTCCTTTATCTTATTCAAAATGCTTTACGCCTGCTCTTTCTTTATAGGAACGAGTCTAAACGAATAGCCGTATTTTCTTCCGAGAATCAACCTGAATTCGCTTCTCGCGTCGGGTCCGCAACTATTAGAACCTATTCCTCTCATAAATCCGCTTATATGGACTATAGTATTGCCCGAATCGTACACGTCCTCTCTGTGCTTCGCCTTCGCCAAAACCGAATCCTCGATTCGCGTCGCCTTAAAATTGAACGGCGTATTCTTCGCAACTATCTTGAGTCCCGCTCCCGACTTGTTCGTGATCTCCGCCCAACGGACTTCGCTCATATTGCCCGAATCTTGCGGTTTGATATAGTTATCTTCGAACTCTCCTACCTTTTTAGAGTGTATGCCCATAAGCGCGTGCGACTTGCAGTCGGAGTAGTTTTCAAAATCGCCGAGTCCGTAGAAGCGTGTATTGACAAACTCCTTAGGCATCTCCAAAACGCTGCCTATCTTCGGCATATCTATCTTCTCTCCGCTTTGCGTAACGTCTACGTCTATATCAACTACACCGTTAGAATGTATCTTATATGTATACTCGAATCTTAAAGTAGCTTTCTTTAATCCGAACGACTGATACGTCGTCTTGAATACGTAATGATTGCCGTCGACGTAAGGTATGTCGGTCATATCGCTCTTAATGAAAAATACTTTATCGAGACCTATCTGCGTCCAAGATTTCATAGCGTACATATAGTTGTCGATAGGCGCTCGCCATACGCTGGGTATTATTCCCTTCTGTCTCTTCGGATTCTCGGGACGCATACTGACGTATTCTACTCCGTTCACATTATACGCGCGCAGAAAGCCGTCGATCTTATTGAACATTATCTCACCGCCTACGAATCTCACGCCTATCGTGTCCTCGTTCTTGATGACCTGCATATCTTTCGTAGCGCGTACCATCTTCACTATCTGCGGAATATATTTGTTGAGTTCCAACTGCTCGAACGCAGCCTCTACGCCGTCCTTGAAATATCTGAAAGTAATATACGTATCAACGTCTTTTGCTATGCTCTTATGCTGTATTTCAACCGTCTTAGAAGTCATCGGCGCTACGCTTTCCGATAACACGCCGTCCTCCGCAACTTCTCCGTTCTCAAGAAGCTCCCAACGTATCTCGTATTCGCTTGCATCTGTAAAAGACGTCCTATTGGTTATCTCATACTCCCTTTCGCCGATCCTCGTTATCTTGAGCGGTCTATACGCGTTCTTCATCATATACGCGCCTATCGAAGGAGTCCTATCGGGATAGAAGAGTCCGTCCACGCAGAAATTGCCGTCGTGCTCGTATTCGCCGTGATCTCCGCCGTACGTATATTCGTATCTATACTTCGACTTCTTGCCGTGCTTAACGGCATGATCCGCCCATTCCCAAATACAGCCGCCCATGAGCCCTTCCGACTTATAAAACAAGTCGACGTAAAGATCGAGACTTCCCGGTCCTACGCCCATTGCGTGAGCGTATTCGCAGAGGAAAAACGGAAGTTTGTAATATTTCTTCGGCAGTTTTCCATTCAAGTATCTTTCATAGTGTTCGGTAGACGAGTACATATGCGAAACTACGTCGTAAGCCCAACGCTTCGTGCGACATACCGCCTCGTAATGCACGGGTATATCGACGTTCTCCTCTTCTTTGAGATACTTATAACAGTAATCCTGACACTTATATCCTCCGGCTTCGTTACCCAAAGACCACATTACGACGGATACGCTGTTCCTGTCGCGATAATACATCCTCTTAACTCTGTCTTTATAATGCTCCTTCCATCTAAGGTCGTTACTTATCATATTCGGTCTATAAAGCCTCAAATTGTACAAAGTGCCGTGAGTCTCGATGTCCGCTTCGTCAACTATATACAGACCGTAATAGTTAGCCGCCTTAATAAATAGCGGATCGGGCGGATAGTGCGACGTACGTACGGCGTTGACGTTGTACTGTTTCATGAGTTCGATATCTTTTATAATGTCTTCTACGCTCATTACGTAACCCGCGCTCTCGGTCATATCGTGATGATTGACTCCCAAAAGTTTTATCGGTACGCCGTTGAACTTGAATACGTTCTTATCTACGCTCACGTATCTGAATCCGACTTCCTGTCTTATACATTCGACGGTTTTTTCGCCTTTTATCACTTCTATGTAAAGAAAATACAATTTCGGCTTTTCCGCGTTCCACTCTTCGACGTCAAGCGTAGTATCTATGATCGCGTTGAACTGAGAAGTTCCCTCTTCAGGCTCTATAGTATTTGTGTATTTTACGTTAGTCTTTCCGTCAAAAAGCGTATATTTGACCTTTACGTCATCAAGATCGCCCTCTATTTTAGCCTTCGCCTGCATACGGTAAGCGCGATCGCCGACCTTCGACGTAATAACGTGCATATCCCAAACGTAGACGTCTTCAAACTCCGTAATATAAACATCGCGGAATATTCCGTTCGATCTGAACATATCCTGCGCCTCAAGATAAGATCCGTTACACCACTTATATACGAGAACAACTATCTCGTTCTCTCCCTTTTGCAAAATATCCGTAACGTCAAACTCCGCGGTATTATGGCTGCCTTCGCTGTAGCCAACGTACTTTCCGTTGACGTAGATCTCCATACACGAAACGACGCCGAGAAAAGTTATTATCCTCTTCTTGTCCTTTTTCTGTATGTCTATCTTTTTCCTGTAAATGCCTATTGAATTGTATAGCGTAACCTGCTCGTCGGTATCCAAACGCATTTTATTCGGAGACTCGAGCGGAATTTCTTCGGGAATATTCGGAGGATCGCAAGGGAATTCGTAACGCTGGTTGACGTAAAACGGTTCTTCATATCCCGTATACTGCCACATAGACGGAACTTGTACTTTACTGAAAGAATACCTGTCAAAATCTATCTCGCTCTTAGGAACTTCGTAAATATTCCTGAAATAAGCAAAGTCCCACTCTCCGTTCAATACCGTAACGCGTTTACTCTCATAACGCTCCGTAAGATACGTCGTATCGTCGCACGCAGTCTTTGACGAATGGGGAATAAAATATGCCCTCGGAGGAAGTTTATTCTCCTCAAACAATGAAAAATCCTTATACTTTTTATGCTCGAATTTATACTTCATAATTTGCTCCTATATATAATTTTGAATTAATAACGTCGATATAACCATTATGAATTTATTATAGCATAAAATATGTACTAAATCAATACAGAATTAAAACATTATAATATAAATTAAATTATAATCTCATTTTAGTTCCTCAATGTTATTTTATAGAAACATATACGACCGATATGAAACCGGAAATTCGATATTTTACCGATAGAGTATAACGGCTATAAATAAAACTTTACAAAACAATAAAACTATACCTATATAGCTATAGTAGGTATAGAGTTAGTCACACGATAACGACTCCAAACGGAAAAATAGTCACTCTCATCACCTTTAACCATTGATAAGCAAAAGGTAACCCTATAATAGTTATAGATAATAGTGCTACCCAAAAGATAGAAAACATAAGAAAAAACAAACCGACCGTCAATCCCCATACTATATTAAATACGGGATGTTTGACGATCGACACCACCCCGCATCTTCCAAAAGGTTTCCAAGCAAAATAGGCTATCCTATAACATTTCAGAGCTATAGGAAATCCGATAAGAGTGAGCGAAAGCGCAACGGCTACCGCCGTCCAAAACAACGCCAGAAAGAGTCCGCCGACGATCTTCCACATACTGTTCGCTATAAACTTTACGCCGAATCTTATAACTTTGCCCATACTCTAGTTATCTTTAATAAAATAACATCTATTCCTATCGGCAAAAATAATTGCGGTCCGCCGCATCAAATACGCGGCAGACCGATGAAAGCTATCATAAATATATTATATCAAAACTTATAAGCAAACTTCGATACTGATATCAGTCGAGATCTGCAAGTCCGTTTTCTCTGATATATTCTTCGAGTATCTCTATCGCTTCGTATACGAATTTAACGCAAGGACGAACTTTATAGTATTCCTCCGTTCTCTTGTCGGGAACGTATCCGTCGGTTATGCCTTTTATATTCTTAAGAAGGTCTCCGCAATTGAGAAATCCGTTCTTTTCCACGAACTTGTCAGTAAGTTTACGAACTTCGCCGTAAAGATGCTTTTTGTTCTCCTCTACGTCGTCGCCGTCCTTATGAAGCAGTCCCAGCACCATGCCCATACCGGTTACAGTTCCGCACAAGTTCCTCGTTCTTGCGAATCCGCCGCCGAACGCGCCGGTGATCTTAAGAAGATTTTCCCTATCTATCGGAAGAACGTCGTCAAATGCGAAAATCACCGCCTGCGCGCAGTTATAACCGAGCTTGAAAAGGTCTACGCCTTTTACTCTTCTGTCAATTTTTTCCATAATATACACCTCTTTCAAGCCGCATATACCGAGCGGCATATATAAACATAATGATTATAACATCAATTTGAAATTAATGCACGGATTTTATCTCAAAACAATAAAAATACGCCGAAAAATTTCGCCGTATTTCATAATTCTCGACTAAACCGTCAATGCTTTTCGCTCAATCGTTAGAGAGATATTTCCGAACGTATTCAACGATAACGTCTGCGACCTGTTCCAGCGTCAAATGCGAAGTATTGATAGTCAAGTTATAGTTCTTCACGTCGCCCCATGTAAGATCTGTATACGTATTGTAATACGACGCTCTCTGCTTATCTGCTTTCGCAATGGTTTTTGAAATATTCTTATCCTTAACTCCGTACTTTTCGACAAGTCTCTTCTTTCTGCACTCGATATTCGCATGAAGGAAAACGTTGATAACGTTCTCTTCGTCGCGAAGAATATAGTCTGCGCATCTGCCGACGATTATACACGGCTCCTTTGCGACCTCTTTGATAATGTCCGCCTGCGTATAAAAGAGTTTATCGTTTATCTGAATATCGTTGTATATCGGAATAAAATAGCTGTTTGCCGAAGACATCGAAAACATACTTGCGAATTTTGTTCCCGCTTTCTCGTCGAAATTCTTATAGAACTCGCCGTCGACTCCGTTCTGTTCCGCAGCTATATTGATAAGCTCTTTGTCGTAATACTTTATTCCCAGTTTATCGGCGACCATCTTACTGACGGTCCTTCCTCCGCAGCCGTACTGTCTTGCCAGCGTAATGACAAACTTCTTCATAAAACCTCCCTTTGGTAGTATTAAACTAACCGTCAACGTTCTCAAAACGCCGTTAGACGAAGCGATTACTACCCTTCAATTACAGTATAATACCAAAATTTGACGTTGTCAATACCGACAAAAAAATAATTCTCCAAACGCTATCAATAATTCCGTATAATATAAAAAGAACTCAAAACGCATTTAGATAAATCGCCAGAATTTTATGCCGTTCAATATCTATACGATATTCTCAAAGCAAAATTCTGCATAAAAAAATACGTCCGAGATATATCGAACGTATTTATTCGTCTTAAACAGTTAATTAAAAGCGTTAAAACCTTATATAGCTCTATTCTTTATCTTAAAATTCAGCGCTTCCCGTAGTACGAGGGAACGGTATAACGTCTCTGATGTTAGACATACCCGTCAAGTACATGATGAGTCTCTCAAAGCCAAGACCGAAACCCGCGTGTTTGACCCCGCCGTATCTTCTCAAATCAAGATACCAAGAATAATCTTCTTCTCTCAGTCCAAGCTCTGCCATACGCGCAGTAAGAACGTCGTATCTCTCCTCTCTTTGACTTCCTCCGATGATCTCTCCAACGCCGGGAACTAACAAGTCGACAGCCGCTACCGTCTTGTTGTCGTCGTTCATTCTCATATAAAACGCCTTTATCTCCTTGGGATAATTGGTGACGAACACAGGTTTTTTGAATATCTGTTCAGTAAGATATCTCTCGTGCTCAGTCTGAAGATCGGCGCCCCAATATACGGGATACTGGAACTTATCTTTGTTCTTCATAAGAATATCTATAGCCTCGGTATACGTCACTTCTGCAAAGTCGCTCTCGACTATAAAATTCAGTCTTTCGAGCAAACCTTTATCAACAAAACTATTGAAGAAGTTCATCTCCTCGGGACATTTTTCAAGAACAGCCTTTATGACGTACTTTATCATATCCCTTGCAAGGTCCATATCCTCTCTCAGATCGGCAAAAGCGATCTCCGGCTCTATCATCCAAAATTCCGCAGCGTGACGCTGAGTATAGCTCTTTTCCGCTCTGAACGTCGGTCCAAACGTATATATATTCGAAAACGCTAACGCAAAACACTCGCCGTTGAGCTGTCCAGAAACGGTAAGATTAGCCGCCTTTTCGAAGAAATCCTGCTTGTAATCAACGGCGCCGCTATCAGTCTTCGGAACGTTGTTAAGATCGAGCGTGGTAACCTTGAACATTTCGCCCGCGCCCTCGCAGTCCGACGCCGTAATAAGCGGCGTATTGACGTATACGAAATTACGTTCCGCAAAGAAAGCGTGTATTGCCTGAGCCGCTACCGAACGCACCTTAAATACAGCAAGAAACGTATTGGTTCTCGGTCTCAGGTGAGCTATTTCTCTCAAAAACTCCAAGCTGTGTCTCTTCTTCTGAAGCGGATAGTTTGGCGTAGATGTCGCTTCGATACAGACTTTTCCTGCCCGTATCTCATAAGGCTGCTGCATATTCGGCGTCAAAACGAGCTCGCCTTCGACGCTTATCGCGGCGCCGACGTTTAGTTTTACAATATCTTTATAATTATCGAGCGATTCGTCGATAATGACCTGCGTATTCTTAAAAAAAGTACCGTCGTTGATCTCAATGAACGCGAAACTCTTGCTGTCTCTTATCGTTCTCACCCAGCCTGAGACGCAAACCTTTTTGCCGCCCAAACTTTCATACGATTCTCTGATGTCTTTTAACGTTGTCTTCATCTAAAACCTCTTTATTGCTTCGCGATAATATCGCGAAAAAAGTTATTCTTTTATAGTTACGGCTATGCAAATAAGCTATGAAGCCGTATATTAAATTCCCGATATATTGTTAAGTATACCACACAAAAGCCGCGTTGACAAAGTAATTTCATTCATTTCGGTAATAATATCTAAAAGATCATTGATTTTTTATCTTAGTTTGGATATACTATAACTGTACTCTCGGCACGGCGTTTGCGCAATGTAACCGCACTTATTAAAAGGGAGCGTGAGTTATCACTTCGATATTATGCCTTTGACTTTCCGTGTAAAGTCCCATCAAACGATGCGTGGAAAATAGACATTTGATATAACGCACCCACCTGCTATCAGCGGGTTAAATATTGCCTGCGTCTGCTCGAGGGTACTTTTTTATTTCCTTTTTCTCAATGCTTCTATATCAAATTCGCCGTATCGAAAAACTCCACTCTTCCGCTTTCGGTATCGTAGATCGCGCCGATTACCGCATTGGCGTTCTTTATGCCGTTCTCTATATCAGCTATCGAGCCGCTTACGTTAATACGGCACGCCCGAGCCTCGTCTCTTTCGCCGCCTATCTTAGACAGTATCTTATCAATGAGAACGCCTATATTCCCGTCTGCTTTTCCGCCCATAGCGGAATGCAGAGCGCCGCAGTGAGTATGCCCGAGCACTACCGTAAGCGGACAGCCCAAATGTTCAACGGCATATTCGATACTTGCAAGCTCCATTTCGCCGATAACGTTGCCTGCAACTCTTATAACGAAAAGTTCGCCTATGCCCGCCGTAAAAATACTCTCCGGAATAACTCTCGAATCGGAACAAGTCACTATAACGGCGTACGGTTTCTGCCCCTCTCTTACGCTCTCGGCTCTTCTTTCCTTAGATACGTCTCCTTCGTTGCGGTCTGCAAGAATGTAACGCTCGTTACCGCTTCTCAATCTTTCATAAGCGTCTCTTGACGACATAACTCCGATATTATCCATACTAAGTTCTCCTCCTTCGGTCGGAAAATATTATAATTTGAAAAATTTCATCTCGCTATGCAGTTTTATAGCAAAACAGAAGCGATTTACATTCGCCTCTGTTCAATAAATAGCCGGTATCTTTTGGAGATGTTTCGTTATACTATCTCCGATTTCGCGTCTATTACGTTCTTTGGCTCTATATAGTACTTATGGTCCTGATCTCTATAATAGATGACCATATCAATGATTCTCGCAATGACAACGCACATAGCGTATCCGAGGAAAAATCCGACGCCTAAAGTCGTGATACCGAATATTACCGTGAACGCTAACATCAAAAGAATAGCCATAACGTAAAGTCCGAATACCTTAAGGAACTTAGGCTTTAACAATCTAAACTGCTCCTTTAAGCACTTGAAAACGCCGTTCTTCGTATATATTATATGCGGAAGCCAGAAAGAAAGGAGCGTCTTTTTCAACGCGAACATTATAACTATCAGCGTAAACGCAATAACTATGCCGATTATATTGGATATCAAGAATACCAAATAACCTATTCCGCAGATAAGCGCCGCGCATACCAAATAATACGGAAGCGTCACTATGAACTCGGCAAGCGCGTATCTGAACGATATGCCGATATTGTGTATGAAGTTACTCGAGAAGCCGTATCTCGAATTATACGCCATAAAATTGTTAACTACGTCGGAAATGGGATAATGGCACAGCGTCATCGCTATCTTGAACATTACGAGCACTATCACTATCCATACGACGCTGAGCGCAACGGACGCGGTATTCGAACTGAACGCATTCTTTACCGCATTAAAGTCGGAGACGAGCAGATCGTAATTCGCCTGCTGATTCTCGACGTTACCTTTGACTATATCGAAAAAAGTGTCGTAAAGATGCGTCGTTATCGCTATCTCATCGATAGCCGTAGTAAGCGGCTTTATCATAGGAAGAAGCGCGCAAACGCCTATTATTCCAAAAAATATTATGACTATCATAAGATACAGCAGCGTCTTATACGTCAATGAAAATCTTGACATCAATATAGATATCGAATGTTTTAACGGCATTAGGAATTTACCTCCCAAATTTTCTTCTTCTTCAAATCTTCCCTGTCTGTACCCGATATATCGCAGTAAGCGACGAACATGAGTACTGTATAATAACCGATAAAGAATATATATGCAATGAGATCTACGATAAATCGCAATATCTTAATATCGAAATAATTCGTCACGTAAATGAGCGAAAACACAGGAATCACAGGCAGAACCACCGCAACGAAGATACGCCAGAAATTTCCCTTCGTGAGACGCAATTCAGCAATCACGGCTTTACGTCCGTTAAGTCCCGTAAATACCATCGTCGGACACCAAAGAATACTGTAGGAGACGACGATCGCCGCAAGAAACGTGATCATAACGACGGATATTATAGATAGAGCAAGCCTTATCGCCTTAGCCTTGAACACTTTGATCCAAAGGTATATAAGCGACGAACAAATGAACCCGTAACACTCGAGAATGATTATCATGACGACAAATACTCTGAGCATTATGAGAAAATTGTTATTGACTCTTGCAAAGAAATGCCTGTTGCTGAGATCGCCTAATCTCATATCGCGTTCGAAAAGTCCGCTCATCGCGCTCACGAATATAATAAACATCAGTCCGCCTAAAAGCAGAAACGCAACGCCTCTCCAACTGATGTCCGTAGCCGATAGCCACATCTCAAGAAAATTCTTCTCGACTGACGACGTGAAATCTATGAGCAGATTATATACGGACGCAGGCTCGATCATGAGCGCAAGCACGAGCGCAGGCAAAATCGAGTATTCCAAAATGTAAAAAAATCTTCTGCCTATATATTGCATTGACAACTTAATGTACCGCATAATCCTCCCTCTGCGCTAAATCGGTTCGGCTAAGCTATCTGCATATCCTTTACAGTCAATGCGACGATAGCTTTCCCGTTCATATTTAATATTCTAACATATAATTCTTATAATTTCAATAGACAAAGGAAAATTATAGAAAATTACGACAGGAGCTCGATAAGTTCGCCAACGCTCCGTACAAAATACATCGCTCTATTTTCTACGTCTTTTTCTCCGTATCCCCATGATACGATAACGTTGTCTATGCCGACCTTTTCCGCGCCCTCTATATCGTAATCGGTATCGCCTATAAGAACGCATTTCGACTTATCGGCTTTCAGACTGCCGACCGCGTTCAAAAGAACGTCTGCCTTGCTGTTTCTCCCCGCTTTTTCGTCGGCGGCGAAAACTTCGTCGATATATTCCCTAAGTCCGAAGCAGTCGACTACCGTATTCGCCATATAATACTGTTTCGAAGTTGCAGTCGCTATGAAATATCCTTTGCTCTTTAATTTCGCAAGCATCTCCACGACGCCGTCGTAAGGACGGTTTTCATAAACGCCTCTCGTCATATAGTATTCCCTGAACACGCCGATAGCTTCCTTCCGCTCCTCTTCATCGGGGAAATCGCGTCCGAATGTCAAAGAAAGAGGCGGACCTATGAACTTGTAAAGTTCGCTTTCTTTATAACTCTTCCCGAATTTTCCGTAAGTAAACTTAACGCCGTTGGTAATGCCCTCGTACGAATCGGTAAGCGTTCCGTCAAGATCGAATAGCAGATAATCGTATTTTTTCATAACATATACATATGCCGCCTTATATCAGCTCTTCAGCATAGCAAGCTGCTCTGCGAGTTTCTCTCTCTTTTCTCTATATTTTCCGAGTTTGACAGTCTCTTGCTCGATAAGATTTTTAGGCGCTTTTGCCAAAAATCCTTCGTTCCTCAGCATCTTGTCGCATCTTGCTATTTCCTTGTCAGCGTTATCTATCTCCTTTTGGATCCTCTCTATCTCTTTTTCTGTATCTACGAGATCGCCGAGCGGTATGAGTATCTCGCCGAGCGACGTTACAGCAGACGATACCTTTTCTCTTATCGCCGCCTTGTTTTGGATGTATTCTATATCCGTTACGCCCGCCAGTTTCTTTATATATATTTCCGCGCCTGAAAGCGAACTCTCGCCGATAGTCGTCATCATCCTTACGGGCTTAGACGGACTGACGTTCATCTCCGCTCTTATATTACGTATAGTCGTGATCATACCCATCACGTTTTCAAAGCTTTCGCACTCGTTCTTATAAGAGAATTTATTTAGCGCAACGGGCCAGTCGGATATCATTACCGACTTCTCGTCGTGCGGGAAATTGAGATATATCTCTTCCGTTATGAACGGTATGAACGGATGAAGAAGTTTCAGAATATTCTTCATAACGTACACAAGAACGCTGAGAGTATTGATCTTCTTATCCTGATTGTCGCCGTAGAGATATGGTTTTGCAAGCTCGATATACCAATCGCAGAACTCGCTCCAAACAAAGTTGTAAAGTTTGGTCGCCGCAAGTCCCAGTTCGTACTTTGCAAGATTAGCGGTGACTTCTTTTATCGTTCTGTTGAGTCTTGCGAGTATCCATTTATCCGCCGGCGTATATCTGAAAGTACCGAGTTCCTTTATCTTATTTCCTTCAAGATTGAGAAGAACGAATCTCGAAGCGTTCCATATCTTATTCATGAACGCCGACATATCTTCCGTCTTTTTCTTCGAATACCTTATATCTCCGCCGGGAGCTACGCCCATAAGGAGCGAAAATCTCAAGCTGTCCGCGCCGTATTTATCGATAAGTTCGAGCGGATCGATACCGTTGCCGAGCGACTTCGACATCTTCCTGCCCTCCGAGTCTCTCACGATACCGTGTATCAAAACTTCTGGGAACGGGATCTCGCCCATGTGCTCTACTCCCGAGAAGATCATTCTCGCGACCCAGAAGAATATTATATCGTACGCCGTTACGAGCAAACTCGTAGGATAGAAGTATTTGAGGTCTTTGGTCTTTTCGGGATAGCCGAGCGTAGAAAACGGCCACAAAGCCGAAGAGAACCACGTATCTAAGACGTCCTCGTCCTGTCTGAACGAAGTCGACGAACACTTCGGACACTTTGTCGGAGCTTCTTCGCTGACGACCATATGTCCGCATTCTTCGCAGTAATACGCAGGTATTCTGTGTCCCCACCAAAGCTGACGAGATATGCACCAGTCCTTGATGTTTTCCATCCAGTTATAATAGACTTTCGTGAACCTTTCGGGTATGAATTCTATTTTCTTTTTACGAACGACGTCTATAGCCGGTTTTGCAAGCGGAGCCATCTTGACGAACCACTGTTTCGAAACCGTAGGTTCTACCACGTTTCTGCATCTGTAGCATTCTCCGACGTTATGCTTATAGGGCTCAGTCTTAACGAGATAGCCGAGCCTGTCGAGGTCTTCCGCTATCTTCTTTCTTGCCTCGGCTCTGTCCATACCCTCGTAACCTATAGCGTTAGCGTTCATAATGCCGTCGTCGTCTATGACTTTGATGACATCGAGAGAGTGTCTCAGACCGACCTCGAAGTCGTTGGGGTCGTGCGCGGGAGTGATCTTGACCGCGCCGCTTCCGAATCCTATTTCTACGTAGTCGTCGCCTATTATCGGTATCTCCTTATTGACAAGAGGAAGAACGAGCGTCTTGCCTATTGCGTCCTTATATCTTTCGTCCGCGGGATTGACTGCGACCGCCGTGTCTCCGAGAAGCGTTTCGGGTCTCGTAGTCGCGACTACTATCTCGCCGCTTCCGTCTGCGTACGGATAACGGATATGCCATAGGAACGAATCCTTTTCGCTATACTCGACTTCAGCGTCGGAAAGCGCCGTCTTACACGAAGGACACCAGTTGATGATCCTGTCGCCCTTGTATATGAGTCCTTTGTTATAGAGATTGACGAAGACATGTTTTACGGCCTTGTTACATTTTTCGTCCATAGTGAACGCTTCGCGGCTCCAATCGAGCGACGAGCCCAACCTCTTCAGCTGTTCTACTATGCGTCCGCCATACTGATTTTTCCACGCCCAGGCTCTTTCCATAAAGCCGTCGCGTCCGACGTCGTTCTTTGAGAGTCCCTCTTCTTTCTTCATCTTCTCTACGACTTTGACCTCGGTAGCTATAGAAGCGTGATCGACTCCCGGAAGCCAAAGCGTCGAATATCCCTGCATTCTCTTGAATCTGACTATCGTATCTTGAATAGCGTTATTGAGAGCATGTCCCATATGCAACTGCCCCGTTACGTTGGGAGGCGGTATAACTATAGTGAACGGCTCCTTGTTCTTGTCGACCTTAGCAGTAAAGAAACCGCTGTCGTTCCAGAATTTATAAAGTTTTTCCTCAAACTCTTTGGGATTATACGTCTTTTCCATTTTCATTGCGTTACCTCGTATTTTACTCTATGATTAAATTATTGCTTACGTATTATAATATCTGTCTTAGCCGAACGCCGCCATGATACAGCCTATGACGACAACGACCAATCCCACTATCTTAAATATATAATAATAGTCGGGCGTACCGTCGTTTTTCACGAATACTGCGCTCGTTTTCACTTCTGTTTTGTCCTCTTTAGATACCTTTTCCGCGCCGCCGTCGGTATCGTCTTCGGCAAACACTTCCTCTTCATCATCCGTCTCGTCGGGCGTTGAAAAGTCTTTTGCGCCGTGTATTTCGCCAAGAAACGCTTCCGCTTCCCGACTTTCGTTTACCTGCTTCTTCCCGCTTGTCTTTTTAACTATCGCCGCGTCGATTTTCTTTGCGAATATAACGATAATAACGCCGACTAGCGCTATAATAAGTCCTATTATTACCAGCGGATGCGTAAAACGCGTCAAACTAAAGTCGATTACTCCGATAATAAAGTTCATACTCACCTCTATAAAAAAATCATTCGCCCAAACAATAGGACGAATGACCGCGGTACCACCTAAATTCCGAATAAATATATTCGGCTCTCTTCGACGTTAACGCCGTCTAAGCGCGCGATGCTAAACTATTCACACCGCAAGTTCAGCGACGACCTTCGCCGTCTATCCGTACGCGTCTCTCAGCTAAAAACACGCTCTCTTCAACGGAATCGCTCGGTTACTCCTTCGCATCATCACATTATATTCTAAGTATAGAATGAACGCCGAACCTATATTCTTTCGACGTTAACAAACCGCGTGTTCCGCAATGTCTATAGGAAAAAGGTCGGAATAAATCCTTTTATATCTAACAGTCTACCATAATCCGTATCTCTTTGTGAAGCAAATTAAAAGAATTAGTAGCTATTAATTATCCTTTTTATCCAAAACTTCGATCTCCGACTCGTCAACGTCTATGATTATCGCGCTACCGAGCGTATGCTCGCTGTCGGGAACAAGTTTATCTTCGCTATTCGCGGTCTCGCAGGAAGCGGCTTTGAGCTCTCTTAACATAATAACGGTATACTGTATCGCCGCAACTATCATGAGTATACTGCTTATCGTAAAGAGGAATACGTCGAGGTATATCCTGTTTTTCTCGAAAAACGGATGGAAGAACGAACAAAATACCGCCATAGCCATAAACACAGTGCCGAGTTTTCCCCACAAATTAGACTGGATAGTGACCTTCTTACGCGCGATCTTGAGCAGTATCGCCGCTCCTATTATCATATAGAGTTCCTTGATTATCATGATGATCGGGAACACTAGGTGTATAAAATCTATAAGCGTAAGACAAATATACGCGGACATCTGTAAAAGTTTATCCGCGAGCGGATCGAGAACCTTGCCTATATCCGACACGAGATCGAATTTTCTTGCGATAAAACCGTCGACGACGTCCGTCACCGACGCAAAAATGAACACTCCGAACGCATACCAAATGTGATTCTTTCCAAAAGTTATTTTATCAAGACAAAACCAAATAAAGAGCGGCACGCACAAAAGCCGTATATACGTAAGGATATTCGGTATCGTAAATATATCCTTTTTTGAAAACTTCATCATCTCTCCTTAATTAGCCGAGCTAACTTAAACATAAGTATTCCTACTTCGATCTTCCACGTTTATAGTCATAAGTATAGCATAGCGTGACCTTGTTGTAAAGAGCAAAAGCTCCGAGGTTAATAATTTTATGTAAATTTTACACTAAAACAACTTTGTCTTAAATGCAATTTTCAGAAAGTTATGTTCCTGCAACAATTTTCTTTCCGCCGAATTTTCAAGCGACAATTCTTTTTCTCCTTTCCGAATACGGAAATATAGACAAAAAATGAAATAATATACGCTATATACGCAACTCCGATAAAACCCTCTACGGGATAAACGTACTTCACGAGCGTCGAAAAATCCGCGTTGAAAGAAAGCGCCGACGTGACCGCAAGAAGGAATATGGGCGCGTATGAATATTTCGCAACGTCCAATACCTTGTTGTACACGACTTTGCCGGTCCCGATGAGCGTAGAGAGTATCGCGAGATATATTATGAGTCCTGCAACTATCCCGACGCCCTTCTTCGTAGCCAAAGCGTATATCGGCATCGACGCAAACGAAAAATCCGCTATGACGCCCGTCATCAAGAACAAAAGTATCGCGAATATAACTCCGACTGTTACTGCCGACGCTACTATCTCCCGCTTCTTCATACGCGACCCTTCGTCCATTATTATATATCCGCCGAGCAGCATATTCATACCAGCATACGTGCAGCTTTGCGCTATCCCGATATTCCCGACGACGTTTATCTTTTCGCCCGCTCCGAGATAGAAGATCATCGCAAGAAGAGCGGGAACTATCACGAGATTTATCTTCTTTATCGAATTCATAGTGAACGACGACACTATGGCTACCGCGATACCAGTTAGAAGTCCCAAATATTTGACTCCGAATATTTCAAAGAGCAGTTCCTCTCCGCCGCTGACCATAATGATATAGCTCGCGAACATGGTGAGAGTCATAATGGAATCTATTATTTTCCCCATAAGCCCGTTACGGCTCCGCAGAAACGTTTCGCTCCGCCCGACAAAAAGAAACAGCGCCATCAACAGCCCTATGATAATGCCGGAAAGGCTCGCCGTAAGCGGCGAATATCCGTAAAAATACACGGTCAGCTCCCGTCCCGTAGCAAGTCCCGCGCCAACTATAGTTCCAATAAACAAAACGACGGTTTTCAATACGTTCATCATATATAAAAATATATGCTTACTTGATAACGTTTTATGATTTTGCAACGTCGACGCCGTTTCTGCAGCTACAACTTCATCTCTCGTTTATATAGCTGTCGTTGATCATCAGCCTAAATCGGCAGTTGAGATAACTCGAAGCATGTTCGCTCATCGTCATCCTCTTAAGATATATCGTAAGATATTCCATAACAGACGAAGTAGCATCCATATAATATTTCGACGTGATTAGCCTCTTTTCAGGATCTATCTCGAGAATGTTTTTCTTGATCGAATAGTTGACCCTGTCGTGTATATCCTGCTTGTCGTAACTGCCCTTTTTGACTCTCGTTCTGTGCGCGTCGCTCTTATCGGCTATAACGAGAGCCGCCGATATTTCGCTTATGATGGCGCCTATCTCCTCTTCGTGATTGCCGACAGCCGAAAGTATCTTGCCTATTTCGACTATATCCATACCCATATCTCTGAGTATCGGAAACAAAAGAGCGCCGCCCGTCACACCGTGATTGAATCTGTTCACGGCGTTGCCTATATCGTGCACGTATCCCGCTATCCGTCCCAGTTCGCGGGTACGTTCGTCGTACTCCAGTTTCGAAAGGATCTCGTACGTAGTCTTCGAAACGTTCATCGCGTGTCTCAAGCCGTGTTCCGTATAACTCATCGCCGAGAGCACGTCGTTAGAAGCCTCAATGAGCGAGCGGATCTCCCTATTAGCGTATACGTCATCAAAAGTGACCTCTTTTTTCACATTGAATATATTTCCCGACATTTTTCACTTCCCAGTAACATAATATTATAAATTGCTCGATTTTGTAACCCAAAACCGATTTTATCCCATATAGTATGTATTTCGATCATACAAATATCCAAAGATAACCTTTTCGCAACATCGAGCGATAAATGTAAAAAAGTATCTCCAAAATATATAAGAAGATACTTTTTTCTCCATAAAATAATCTAATTAAAACTTTTATTTTGCTTCTAAACCTTTCTTTCGTCTTTTATACGAGTTTCGCGTTCTTAAAGATAACGGTTTTAACTTCGCCCGCTCTAACTATTATATTTTCGATACGTTCTAGCTCGTCCTCCATGATATTCGATGCAACTATATGATCGTAACTAAAAGCCGTATTAATATGAACGTCGGTTTCCTTTCCGCAATTTTCATAGAGCCTCACTACGATGGAATCGTCTCTGTCCGCCTTCTTTACGGTCTCTATAACGACGTTATCCTTATCGGAAGACACCAAAATTTCAAAACTCGCGATATCGTCGCAAATACGCAGAGGAGAAACCAATCCGTATCCGAGTCTCGTCATAGCGTTCACGTCCGCGCCGCCTAAGACGCCTAAAGTAAAATAATGAGTTCCTATATCGCTCGTAGGATCGGGACTGCGCGTAGAACGCAAAAGGGCTACGCTTATCGTCTTATCCGATACTCTATATCCGTATTTCGAATCGGCGGCTATACCGAGTCCTCCTGCAAGCACCCATTTGTTAGCGGCAAATTCTCCGTGTCCTCCCCTCTTCGAATTGGGTTCTCTCTCCATAGTTCCGAAAGGAATATCGCTTGCGACTTTGTCAATGTCCGACTTCGGCGTAAACTCTATCCTTAGCATAGTGTTCGTATCTTCCCATTTTACCTTGGCGTCGATCCTCACGCTATCGCTTCCCTCGAGAAGCACAACGTTCATAAGAATACTGTTCCGTCTAAATCTCAGTACGTTCTGCCATACTATCATTGCTCCTTCCTTAAAAACTTTATGTTTTCGAAGTTTCAGCGTGGCTTTGATACCCTTATAATAGTTGTCGCTTATATTTATCGCGTTATCTTTGAGTTTCGGATCGTTATACATATATATCCGAGCGGACGCTCCGCCTATATGTTCTTCGTTAGTTTTCTTATTAAACAGCGACACTATCTCGCCGTTTTTGTTGAAAGTGACCCTGATCACGTCGTTTTCTATGCTTTTATCGGTATACGACAGTTTGCTTTCGTCGGGTTCAACGGGTTTCCCTACCGTTTTGACACTATACGGCTCAACGTCGCATTTGCGCCAATTAGAACCTATCTTGAACCATTCGCTGCGAGCGAACGGAGAAGAGTTGACGACCCTCTTAGCTTTTGAAACGTTATCGGAGGCGAGCTTTTCCCTCGCGGCTTTTATCCTCTCTCCGAGAACGTTATATCCTACCCTAAGCGCGTCGTTGACCTCCTTGATATTATTGCCGCCGAGCGCGTTATAGCTCGCATATTTTAATGCGGTCATATAGAGTTCGTCTATTTCGCTATGCGGATACTCGTGACCCGTAAGATAGCGGCAAGTAGCAAGAAATTCGAGGTCGTGCAGCGACTGTTCTATCTGCCTATTATAGACTTTTAATCTAGCCATCGTCGTATACGCTCCCTGCGTATCATCCCTTACTATCTCTCCGCTATAGATTTCGTATTCAGGCGTTCCCGCAAGTCCTCTTTTTATCATTTCCGCCGAAAATTCGCCCGTAAGCATGCCTTCAAGCTCGTTATCAAGTATGTCTACTTCTGTATAGATACCTCGAAATTTCCCATATCTATACTTAGTATATAGTTTATTGATACCGGCATCGCAAAGCAAATCAGGTAAATTTTTAGGAAGAGTATAACCGTTGAACGTCGCGATATTGCTTCTGAAACCGTATAAGCGTTCGCATAGATTTTGCCCGAGTTTCAATCCTCGCGCGATAAACTCGCCCGATACTACCGACGTGTCGAGATCCGTAAGATTGGCGCTCACGACGATTTGAGAACTAAGAACGGCTCTCCTTATATCGTCTCTTAACGCTTTGTCCTTTATGCTAACGATATCGTATACGCTCGACGTTAGATACTTTACTCCGTCGGAAACGTAACAGAGAGCCTTTTTCATCTCGTGCGTCATCTCTCTGGAATATCCGCCGAGCGGTCTTAAATGACCGTAAGATATATTATTCGTCAAAAAAGTTTTTCTATCGTTATTTTCGCCATTGAGCTCGGCAAAAGCATTTCGCGCCCTTTGAATCTCTTCTTTTCTGTAGTCTTTTATTCCGAAAATAATATCGGAAACCTCTTTTTTGTCTCTTGCCGTCAGATAACGGTAAAGAGCGTCGTAATATAACCCCATAACATCGTCGCGTCTATATGCGAATACGGCTCGGAAAAAAAATGCGGGAAAAGATCTCGGACGCTTCGGAGCGTTATTAACTACCTCGATATAAAACTTGAAAGCTTCGCCTTCAGATATATCCAACGGAAAAAATTTATTCCCTCGAGTAGAAGAAAGACTGTCGGCTCTGTTTTTCCTGTTGTTAAGAGTTCCTACGAGTTTTCCGCTCGCGTCGTAGATGAGCGCGTCTCCGTCAAACGCAAGATAAAGACCGCTTGTCATCCCTTCGCGTCTTTTCATGGCGCCGCAGATCATGAACCAAGCGCTGTCAAAGCGTTTTGCCGCCCATCTGGAATACGGTCTCATCTTACGCATGGACATATCCTTAACGTCTTCAAACGCTACTCTATCGCCGTAACACTCACGACAATATACGTCGATTCTTTCTCCGTATGTAAAAATTTTATTCTTGACTTTATTCAAAAACGCTATCATATCGACCTTCCCGTAAATTTATCCGTTGTACAACAAAATAAAAAAGCATAGCGCCCGATAAAACGGTAACTATGCCTTTAACTATTCAATAACAAATGTAAGTCAATGAATCCACTAATTGTCTCGGCGTAAGACTAACTTACATCCAATCCTCTTTGTTATAACCTATCAACTCGTCGAGCGTGATGTTGAAATAACATGCAAGCTTGCAAAGATAAGTCATGTTAGGTTCGCAATCTCCTCTCTCGTAATGAGAAACAGTTCTCTGTGATACTCCGAGATATGCTGCGAGTTCTTCCTGCGAAATTCTGTTACGTTTTCTGATGCTTCTTAAATTCTCTTTAAACCTCATATAGCCACCTAATGAATCAAAATTTATTTCGAAACAGGTTACTTCGTTTCGTTGTCATTATCATATCATATAATTTCTTATTTTTCAATAGTTTTTACACATTTTTTGAAACTTTTTACGAAAATATTGCGATATAATATTCTTAATGGTTATACTAATTAACTTTTCATTGTTTTAGACCCTATAATTATCTTTTTTCAACAGCGTAATTACCAATATGTAAACATATGTTTATAGTATTAGGCAAAATATGCCTAGCAAAATTTACATCGTCAAAACCATTGCTTCAAACGCTCGATTTTCTCACGGAATATTATTGCCGAGCCGAAAGACGCCATGTATGCGTTTTCGGCTCGACGATCAAATATCATATCAATCTTTTCGATACTTCGTAATAGCTCCAACGCGTCGACGATATTTCCTCTATCACGGCGTAATCGGAAGCCGTATGCAATATATAGTTATTACCGAGATATACGGCAACGTGTCCTATTCTCTCTATTCCGCTGTAATGTTTTCTCTCCGCATTAGTAAAGAACATCAGATCTCCGCGTCTTAAATCGCTCTTTTTAACCTCTTTTCCCTGCAATACCTGAGTTCTCGTAGTTAGCTCGAGATTAACGCTCGCTCCGTGATAGTATATGTACTGCATCAACGCCGAACAATCGAACTGTCCCGCCTTAAAATCAGGATTCAGTTTACCGTTACCCCAGTGATATCGCTGACTTCCCCATACGTACGGATAACCGAGCAATTTTTTGCCTTCTTCGAGAACCTTTTCCACTTTAGCGTTTTGAGACTTTTCGAATTTCATCTCTTTCACGTACTTTGCGGAAACGTACGCCGTTCTCTCCTTATAAACGGTTTTGTACCAACCGTCAACGGCGCTGCCTATCTTTGCCACGGCGTCGCCTTTATCAATCTTACCCAAACTGGCATACGAACTGCCTCTTCCCGTTCTTATATTCAAGTCGTTAGTTAACGACACCAATAGAACGTCGTAAGTAACTTCCGGTTTAGGAGCCGGAGGACTGACCGCAGGAGGCTCAGGAACGCTGTCTTCGGGCTCGGAAGGATCGTCTTCGCCGTTCGTTTCGTTATCGCCGGAAATTCCGCCGTCGATACTGCCGTCTTCCGAAACGCCGTTATCGAAATCATCTTTTTCGCCTTCTCCGCCGGCGCAACCGGCGAATGCCAACGTCAACGCGCAAATAATTATAAGAACAGTCATTATAGTCATTAGTTTGTTTTTCATGTTGTCTCCTTTTCTATATAAAATTTACAATCATATTCTAATATAGAAAATACTGAAAATCAACACACAATATTTGGAAATATCGCATGAAAAAAGAACGCCGTTGATCGGCGTTCTCAAACGTTTTCTTTAACTATCAATCGATACTGTCTTTTGAAATATCGGAATATCTTTTTATTTTAGAATATCCGATATGAGTTTCTTCGCTCTCTTTATCGACAGCTGCGACGATACTTTGAGTACGAACGGGGTCTTTGCGTACGTCTTTTTGTCGCCTGCGTCCTTATGCGGTATCTTCGCGTACGCCTCGTCGTTCGGGTCTAAAGCAAAGTATACCTGAAGCCCTCTCTTCATTATCTTTATCTTTGCGATAGGCTGTCTCTTAATAATAAAATTATGACACGTCTTCGTAATACGATCCTTAACGCGTTTGTCTTCAAGCGCCGATATGATCTCGTTATATATCGCCTTTACGCTGTCGTCGGCTGCGGCAAGTTTTTCCTCAAAAGTCAAAGATCTGGACTTCGCCTTGATTTTCATTGTTACGTTTTCCTCCGATGATTTTTGTTCTTTATCCAAAATCTTTACCGGTTCGCTCTTTTCCCGTATAGTTTTGGCACTATTACGTATATCCGCTTTTCTCGCTTTTATACCTTCCAGTCTCAAATACGCGCTCGCGCACGGAAATTCCTTTTCATTTTCGCAATACGCGCAGTAGTCGTATTCTCCGCACATATCCCTACCCTTTGTTTCGCTCTCAAGCCATTTTTCAATATCCAGTTTGGATTGCAACTCGGTTCTTATCATATTAGCCTCCTTGGGTGACTCCAACAATTCAGTCGCATATGCCAAACAATATATTTAATATTATTGCCCGGTCATATTCCAAATATAATTATAAACTATTTTTTTCGATATGTCGATACCATTTCAAACATTTTTTTGATTTTATACTTATTTTGTTTATTAAAACGCATATCGCAGTATATATACGCAATTAGTTATATCCGCATATATTTTGATTTTCGATATCCGATAAGCACAATTAATTAATACTTAATATTTATATTCAAAATTTTATTATGCAAATCCATAGCGGTTATGATATACTTATCACTATAAAGAAAAACCTATCGGAGAATCTTTCGCATGGAATCGCTAAGGGAACTCATATGCCGAATAATTGTCGACAAGTACGGCGCCGCTCCCGAACGTCTCTGGAGTCGCTATCCCAATTATACCGTATTTCGCCGAAACGATAATAAAAAACAGTTCGCGGTAATAATGAACGTTCAAAAGAACAAGTTAGGACTGAGCGGAGATGAAAGCGTCGATATCCTTAACGTGAAGTGCGATCCTTTTCTTGTAAGTTTATTGATAGACGAGGACGGATTTTTGCCCGCTTATCATCAAAACAAAAAGAACTGGATAACCATACTCCTCGACAACTCGCGCGATATTGAGCGAATTTAAGAACTCATCGAAACAAGTTTTCAAGCGACAAAAAGACGGTAAGAAAAAACACTACTTAATATTAAGGAGATAAATATATGACGGTAAAAGAAGAATTCATTGAAGTATATAAAAGCAAGATAACAAGAGACGGATCGATAAAACTGCTCGATTGGCTCGAAAAGTCCGACTTCTTTACCGCTCCCGCATCGACAAGACGTCACTCGGCGTACGAAGGCGGTCTTGCAAAACATTCGCTGAACGTATACATGCGACTCATCAAACTGCTCGAGAGCGAATACGGCGACAACTGGAAAGATACCGTCAGCGAAGAGAGCGTCGCGATCATGGGACTGCTGCACGATATATGTAAGGTAAACACCTACGTCGTGGATATGCGTAACGTCAAAGTCGACGGCGCGTGGATACAAAAACCGTATTATAAAGTCGAGGACTCCCTTCCCTACGGTCACGGAGAAAAATCAGTGTATATGATATCCGGCTTCATGCGGTTGACGAGAGAAGAAGCCCTCGCTATAAATTGGCATATGGGCGAATACGACAACAGAGTAATGAACGGAAGCTATATGCTCTCGGACGTATTCTATAAGTATCCGATATGTTTCCTAACGCATCTTGCGGATCTCACGGCAACGTATCTCGACGAAGAAGTTCCCGAATAACGAACAACGCGAACTTCGACGGTAAAATAGCTGGAAATATCAAGATATAAATAAAAAACTTCAAACGGTATTTAGGAGGAAAATATGAGTAAAAAAGATAAAATTTGTTATGGACTTATGGGCGGCTCCGTTCTGCTCATAATATTCGGGATAATGTTCCTTTTGAGCGCGGCTGAAATCGCGCCGATCTTCACCTTTTTCAAGTCGATGGACAACGTGCTCGTAAGATATATCATAGTCATACTTACTATGGCTTCGGGAATAATGCTCTTTTCAAACGCGGCGGCAAACCTCTCGAATATAAAACTGCGTCGCTCGTTGAGCATCGGGATAACTACTTTTTCGACAATACTTACAGTCCCGCTCGTATACGTCTTCATCGCTATCTTCTTCGCTCATAACGGCAAGGTAGGTCCCGTCGGCGAAATAATGATGCTATCGAGAATAGCGGAAGGCTTCGTCGAGTGGTTCGGCAACGGAGCTTTTATTTACGTCGTATATACGTTCATGCTCATATTATCGTTCGTATTCATCGCGGTTCCAATCATAACCTGCATATCGACTCTGAAAAAATCGAAATAAACGTATCGCCATTAATATCAGAGACGATAAGCGTCAAAGCTCAAAACGTATGATAAACCGCAAATTATTTTTACATCGATCTTGATCATAAAAATACCGTTACTTGTCTCGTAACGGTATTTTTTAATAAATCCGACAAAAAACGGCGTGCAAGGAACAATTATTTATTTTATAATGGATCATAATATATGCGGTCGTCATATTATCATATTTCATCTCAGTCACCTATTTAATTCTCATACGGCGGCAATATTTAACGTTCGAAAAACTCTCGGAGAAATTTTAATGGATAAACAAAGCTATGAGTCGCGTCTGAGCGAAGACCTGAAGCAATATGAATTTCGCTATGCTAAATTAAAACGTTACGAAAATCTGCTCATCGACTTAACGGATAACCGGTTAGAAACCGTAACAGCCCTTCCCATATGTAAAAACGAATACAAGAACGACGTTAAAAAATTTGAAAAATACGATAGATCGTACGAATTATTATACGACCTTTTAAGACTCTTCGAATATTACGGCGTGAACGTAGAAACGCCCTTTTCCATGACTAAACCAAGCGAATAAATCAAATAAAATAACAACTCTCTACTCGCTTGATTATTGATATATTTTTCAGTAAAAACCAACGTTTTGAAAATCGTATCGTAGACGCATCATAACAACGTCTTCCGTTTTGAGATCCTTAAAAACTATATCCCCGCCGTAAATTCGGCGGAGACATAAGAAAATCAAATAACAAAACTGTAAATTTCAATACGAATACGTTATCGATCGACAACGCGAATTTTTTCAATTTAGCCGTTTGCAAAAATGCTCATTGCCTTTACGATAGCGCTCTCTTCGAGGATATTCGCCTTTATCTCAGCGGTAATATCCGTAGTATCGAGAGCGTATCCCTCGCCGTGGATATTAGTAAGCTCGTTTTCTTGCGGCGTGCCCTTTTCTCCGAGAACGTAATACTTTCCTATCGTGACGTGAAGCGTATACTTGTTCGTACTTTTGAGCGGGAAATCGGCCTGCGCTATACCCTTGCCGTAAGTTCTCTCGCTCTCGCCTATTATAGCGTAATCGGAAGCGTCCATATAGTGTTTTATATTGCCGATGAAAGCCTCGCTTGCCGACGCGGTTCTGTCGTTGGCGACTACTACGAGCTTGAAGTCTTTGCCCGTTTTTTCCTTGATAGCATCTCCGATATAATCGTTAGTCTTGCTGAATACGAGATCCATACCGTCGTACTCTTGAAGGGTATATCTGTCTGCGAGCGTATCTCCGAAGTTCTCCTTTCCCTTGATGCTCAATACCAAGTCTTTTGATGACGGTCTCGGAATAAAATTCCTGATTATCTTCGCAAGCTCCGCAGTCGAACCGCCGCCGTTATCCCTAAGATCGAGAACCAAAACGTTGTTCCCTGAATTTTCAAATTCATACATCGCCGCCATAAAATCGTCGGACGAATCAACGAAAGACGCAAGAGCGATATATCCGACGCCCTCAGTCGGAGTGTCGAGATAATACGCTTCGGCATTCGAACCGAGAATATAGGTCTTTTCGATGAGCGGCGTTATTATCTCGGTATCGCCGCGCTTTACTTTGAGCTTAAACGCGTTTAGCGACGATACGAAATTCGAAAAGTACGCGCTGTCAAGATACTTTGCGTCAATATACTTCTCTCCCTCTGAATCGCTGTAATAAAGTCCTATAACGACGTCGCCTCTCTTTAGTCCCGCGCCGTCTGCAGGAGAATTATCCGTTACCGCGCTTATAGTTTTGACGTTATAATACGTATCGAGGCTGAACTTTATTCCTGCCTGCAGAGTAACGGACGCTGTCGACGAAACGAGTCCTGTATAGGGGTCTAGCTGTCCCGAAAGAGATTTTGAAATAAGTTCGTCCATCTCTTCTTTCGTCAAATCTTCATAGTAGTACCGTTCGAGATATTCGTATATCTCGTCGAAAATCGGAAGATCGTCATTTTTTCTCGAAAAAGTTGACTGACCGATAAATATCCCTATTATCAACGCGCCTATGACCGATAACGCTATGATGAGCGCTATGATGAGTCTTGCGTGCGGGAAGACTTTCGGTTGTTTCAAAGGAGCGTTCTTATCCTCTTCGTTACTGAAAAATATCTCGTCTAGTTTATCCATCTTACTGCCTCTTTTATCCTTCTATATTATGCAAAAGTCCGATCTATTATAACGCAAAGCCGATACGGATAAGACCGTATATCGAAGAATTATAATACATATATACGATATTCGCATTTGCAAAGTTTCGCGGAGCCGCGTTATAGCGGCTCTTTGAACTACGCATTATCCAAGTATTACTTTCTTATGACTCCGTCGGCGACAGCCTGCTCGGCTACGGCTTTAGCGACTGCCTTTCCGACTCTTTCGTCAAATGCTCTCGGAATAATATACTCTTCATTAAGTTCGCTATCAGATACGAGAGAAGCTATGGCTTTTACAGCCGCAAGTTTCATATTCTCCGTTATCTCGGTAGCTTTCGCATCGAACGCGCCTCTGAAAATACCGGGGAAAGCAAGAACGTTGTTGATCTGATTGGGATAATCCGACCTTCCCGTTCCGACTATTCTTGCGCCGCCCTTTATAGCGTCGTCTCGCGATATTTCGGGAACAGGATTGCTCATAGCGAAAACTATTGCGTCATTATTCATTTTCTTTATCATATCCACACTGACCGTATTAGGTCCGCTGACTCCTATAAGAACGTCCGCTCCGGAAAGAGCCTCTTCAACTCCGCCTGACACATTGTTCTTATTCGTAAGAGCCGCGAGCTCCTTCTTCGACCAATCCATTCCGTCTCTGCCTTCGTAGAGTATTCCCTTTCTGTCGACCATTATAATATCGTTAACGTTAAGACTTAAAAGAAGTCTAGCTATCGCCCCTCCCGCGGCTCCTGTGCCGAGAATAGCTATCTTTATGTCCTCAAAGCGCTTGCCCGCTATCTTAAGAGCGTTCGTAAGTCCTGCGAGAGTAACTACCGCCGTACCGTGCTGATCGTCATGGAATACGGGAATATCCAACTTCTTCTTTAGTTCGCGTTCTATCTCGAAACATCTCGGAGCGGAAATATCCTCGAGATTGATCCCGCCGAAACTGTCGGCGATATTTGCAACGGTGTCTATTATTTCCTTAGTATCCTGCGTCGAAATACAAAGCGGAAAAGCGTCGACGTCTGCGAACTTTTTGAACAAAACGCATTTTCCTTCCATAACGGGCATACCAGCCGCGCCGCCTATATTTCCAAGTCCCAATACCGCGCTTCCGTCCGTTATTACGGCTACCATATTGTGTTTACGGGTGTATTTGTACTGAAGCGATTTATCCTTATTGATCTCAACGCAAGGTTCGGCAACGCCTGGCGTGTACGCCAGCGACAGATCTTTCGCGTCTTTTACCTCTACTCTCGAAATTACCTCGATCTTACCTTGCCATTCTTCGTGTTTCTTAAGTGCTTCACTCATGAATAAATTGTCTCCTTTATTTCAATTTGCAAAAGATATTCTTCTCTCTGCATTCTTATCGTATATTGCTACGGACGACGCCGCGACTCTAACACTGTCGAGCTCTTCAAACGCTTTGGGCTGAGTACGCATAACGAGATCGGCTCCGCTTCTGTCAAGAACGACGTAGTCGCAGTCAACTCTCCTCGCGACTTTCCTCACCGCGCATCTCTCTCCGCTCCCGTCCGCTATTATATCTTCGGGAAGAACGCTCGCTATGACTTCCTTTCCCAAATATATGCCGTTGATATTAACGTAATGTTTTCCCAAAGCGTCGACGTAATATCCGCCTTCGTCCTTTTTTACTGTCGTCAATATTTCGCTGTTGCCGCCGTCGCTCAAAAGTCTGACGCTCTCGAGATATTCTGCGCTCCGATATATATCGGAAATATCCCCGCGCTCGAGCATTACGCCGCTTGATAATATCGCGGTATTACGCCCCGATACCTGACTGACTTCGTCGAGCCTGTCCGTCGCGTAGATAATAGTTCCGTCCATATGAGATATAGCAGTGTTCATCGCGGTCATAACATCGTCTCTATCGTCTTGAGAAAAGACCTTTAACGGATTATCGAAAAGATATATATCGCTGTCTCTAACGAACCCTCTCGCTATGAGTATTCTCGCGTACTGCGCTCTGCTGACATATCTCACGCTCTCGTCAAGAACGTTGTCAAGATAAAAAAGTTTCGCTATTTCATTGACCCTTCTATTTATTTCGTTCTTATCGGTTCTTCTTATGATGAGCGGATACGCAAGATTATAAAAAACGCTCTTCCTTCGAAACAGTCCGAGTTCGTCGGTAATGAACGATATATTTCGTCTTTCTATCGGCACGTCTTCCAATCGGGCGTCACCCAAAAATACTTCTCCCGAAGACGGTTTCTCAAGTCCCGCAACGACCTTCAAAAGCGTAGACTTGCCCGCTCCTTTCTTGCCGAAAACAGTCATGACTTCGTTATTTTCGAGCGTAATATCCGCGCCTTTGATACCGACGTATCCGCCGAAATATATCTTTTCCACATTGTCAAGTCTCAGTTTTGCCATACTGGTATTATATTACTTTGAGTAAAATATTACAAGTATTATAAATGACCGCAAAGCAAAAAAATCGAAACTTACGAAATTTTCACATAACCATGACAGTTTTGACATATTCGAAAAAATATCATTATATACAAGCGAGCGTTAGATATCGCTAAACGTCGTCTTATAAAAGAAAACTTACAAAATATAAAATTGCCCTTGCCATTAAGATAAAACAGTTATACAATATCAATAGCGGATATTATATAAACAAAGCGAAACGTGAAACATAAGGAGAACAAAAAAAATGAGCAGTTTTTACGCATACCTCGGAAGAATGAAGTATATCGAAAGATGGTCTCTCATGCGCAATACGACCAAAGAAAATATTCTTGAACACTCGGCGCAAGTCGCGCACCTTGCGCACGGTATCGCGACTGTCGCAAACAAGTATTTCGGTATGGATCTAAGCGCAGATAAAATAACTACCCTCGCGCTATTTCACGAGACGTCTGAAGTCATAACGGGAGACTTGCCTACGCCCATAAAGTACCATAATAACAGAATAACCGAAGCATACAAATCAATAGAAACGCTTGCTAACGACAAACTGGTCTCCACGTTGCCGACTAAGATGCAGCCCGTATACAGAGAGATCACTGGATCGAATAGCGACTCTGTCGAAAAGAAAATAGTCAAATACGCCGACAGACTCGCCGCGTATATAAAGTGCGTTGAAGAACTGAGTTCTGGAAACAGCGAATTCAAGAACGCCGAATCGTCGGTAAAAGCAAAACTCGATAAAGACTCTGAGAACTTTCCTCCGCTGAAATACTTTATCGACAATTTCGTCGAATCGTTCTCAAAAACGCTCGACGATCTAACGCTCTAAAGGAAATAACCTATGTCTTACAGTCGTTATTATATTAGCGCTATAATATTAAAAATTAGTATACATATATTTATGTTTTAATATTTAATACGGCAAGATCGAAAAAAATATCTAAGATAATATTTAACGTATAAAAAGACCGACGATCACCGTCGGTCTAATTTACTGATACTATTAAGAGATCATCTCTCTCAATCTATTGAGAGCGTTCTTTTCAAGTCTCGAAACCTGCGCCTGCGATATTCCGATAGCTTCGGATATCTCCATCTGCGTCTTACCTACGTAATATCTGAGAGTTAAAACCTGCCTTTCCCTTTCCGGAAGTTTCTTGATCGAATCCTTTAGATATATGCTTTCCGACCACACGTCGTCCATACTCTTATTGTCGGATAGCTGTTCCATCAGCATCATACTGTCGTCGCCGTCGCTATACACCGATTCGTAAAGGGAACGCGGCTCGCTGACTGCGTCCAGGGCGCACGCGACCTCCGATATGGGAATATCTATTTCCTCGGCTATCTCCATCATACTCGGACTTCGCTGATTGTTTATCTCGTATAGTTCTTTCGCCCGAAGCGCTTTATACGCGACGTCGCGTAAGTTCCTGCTGACCTTTATAGAAGTACTGTCTTTAAGATACCTTCTTATCTCTCCGATTATCATCGGGACGGCGTAAGTCGAAAACTTTACGTTAAAAGCCGGATTAAAATTATTCACAGCCTTCATAAGTCCTACGCAACCTACCTGAAACAGATCGTCGCTGTTACCTTTTCCGCTGAACCGCTGTACTACCGAAAGTACCAGTCTCAAATTCGACATAACGAGCGTCTCTTTCGCGTCGCTGTCTCCGTTTCTCACCTTTAACAGTAATTCGTCGCATTCTTTTGCGGTTATCTTCGGCAATTTGGACGTATCGAGTCCGCATATCACTACCTTGTGCATATTATCCCTCCTATGTATACGGAGTAATTATGTATCTAAGGCTTATGTAATATTCCAATGCGACAATGTGCGACACTTTTTCCCTAACTTTACGTCTTTTCTACTCTCGAATATCGTTTCATAGACCAAAGATGCAACGTCGGCGTGAGCTTTGATATTCGGATATATAGATATTTTTACTGCATCTTTATTATCTCGTTGCGAAGTTTGGTCATGACTTTCTTCTCGAGTCTTGATATGTACGACTGCGATATTCCGAGCAGATCTGCTATCTCTTTCTGAGTCTTTTTCTCCGCTCCCAGAACGCCGAAACGCATCTTGATGATGTCAAGTTCTCGCTTCGTGAGCATTTCGAATGATTTTAACAGTATCTCCTTGTCGACGTCTCTCTCTACGTCGCGATATATGATATCGCTGTCCGTACCTAAGATATCGCTGAGTAATAAAACGTTGCCTTCCCAATCGACGTTGAGCGGCTCGTCGAGCGAAAGCTCGCTTTTCGTACGCACGACCTTTCTTAGATGCATCAGTATTTCGTTCTCGATACAGCGCGACGCGTAGGTCGCAAGCTTTATCTGCTTATTGACGTCAAAAGAATTCACGGCCTTTATCAAGCCTATAGTTCCGATGGAAATGAGATCTTCTATATCCACTCCAGTATTCTCGAACTTCTTCGCAATATAGACGACGAGCCTGAGATTATGCTCTATGAGTTTTTGCCGAGACTCCTCGTCTTTATTCATCAGTCCTTCTATCGCCGCCTTTTCCTCAGCGTCTCCGAGCGGCGACGGCAGAGCTTCTCCTCCGCCGATATAATCGACGGTATCGGTTTCGCTGATCCCGAAAAGTCTTAAAATGAACGCAATGATTTTCTTAAACATTTTCTCTCCTCCCTTTTTACATATCGGAATGTAACAGTATTTTATAATCTTTGAATTTTCTCTCCGACAGTATGGCTTTTACTCTCTCGACGCTCTTGACCTCTCCGTTATATTCGAGCGAAAGCCCGTCGACGTCGAATACCTTTGTCTTACGGGTCGCATTGATAGTGTTCACGTCGATATACTTCGAGCAAGCGTCGGCTTCGTCCTTCGTGAAGAGTTCCTCAAACACTTCTCTATCTATTATGATGACGGGATACGCGCCGCAATAGAGCCGATTCCCGCTGTCTACAAAACCGCGAACAGTGACCGACTTTTTATTGTGACTAATAGATACGTTATATATGTATCGCCGTTTTCTGATATACTCCTTCATGACTCTCGACGCTATTTTGACTGCGAACGTTACCGCGATGAGCCCTGCCGCAATGAGTCCGGTACGCGCCGAATTGGGATACGTAAGCGAATTATATAGCTCGTATTCGCCAAGATAAGTCAGCGCGATGATAGCGCCCCCCAATAAGAACGTGAACGCGAAGAAGTATATGAGCGTTAAAGCGTACGCCCTTATATTGTTATACCTGTAGGCGACGAGCGTCATGATGACCGCTAGCGCGATCTTCACTGCGATATCTCCCTTAAAAGATATATACGGAAGAAATACCGCGTACAAAGTACCTATCGTAGCGCTTATAGCAATACGCCAAAACGACGCTTTTCTTCCGCCTGCAATTCCCGCCCAGTAGAGGATCATAGTATCTACAAGAAAATTATTGAATACGACGTACTCTATGTAAATCTCCATAGCTCAATTATCCTATCGGAAATTCAAAAATTATTTCCGTCCGTGTCGAAAAAATACTCTGTTGAAAATTTGGATATCGCGGCTATAAAACCGCTAAAGATAATACGGCAACGCTCTAAAACGAAATCAAAAAAAGCGGCAATAGCCGCCGATAAAATAAGTATGACCGTATTTCGATTCCTATCTTAATAAATCTAAAATAAAAGCAAATCGGGATAAAATACCGCTGGTTTATTCGAATTTTACAACAAACTTCAGCTAACGGCTCCTGTCTACCCTCGTTAAGATATTTGAAAGCGGTATGATTTAGTAGTAACAGACTTGACACGTCGTAACGTTTATTAAGTTTGATAGTAGTATTATCAAATAAAATTTGATTGTCGGCAACGCCCTACCTCATATTCTTGAACCTTTCGGACATATAAGAAAGCAGTTTCCACTGACGCGACATATATTCTCTTAGCTCCTTTGTAGACGACTCGTACTCTTTTATTACTTTTTCACTTTCGCCAAAATATTTCGACACAGCCGCCCCCGCTAAATATCCGCTCTCCATCGCGGCGGATATTCCCTCTCCCATGGGATTTAGAAACCCCGCCGTCTCGCCTGCAAACAATACTCTCCCTACGCCGTGCTCTATTTTGCAGCCTTCCTTTATACGCGGCATTATCCACGTATCCTTTTTGAGCTCCTCCTCTATTATCAATCCGTGACGGCTTGTCATATAATTTATAAAATTCTTATAATACGTAGGAATTCTGTTGCGGTCAAGAGCCGCAACTCCCAGCACGAGCATACCGTCTTTCACGTTAAACCAAGCGTCGTACTCGGAAAGTTCGGGCTGAAGATAAGCGTAGAAATAGTGATGGTCAAGCTCTATGCTTCCCTTTACGTACGTCTGAAACGTCGTAACGAAATCTTTATCTCGACCTATAAGACTTCTCTTGAAAAGCCCCGTTACGCCTTCGGCGTCTATAACGTACTTCGCTTCTTCGACGAAGGTTTCCTCTCCTCTTTTTAGCGCGACTAAAACGCCGTCCTCGCACGTTTCAGAAGACACGGCGCTGACTCCGTCAAAAAGTTCTGCGCCGCTATCGACGGCTTTATTTACGAGCCAATTATCAAACGAACTTCTCCATACGTTAACGCCCTCCTGCTCGAATCTATACTCTTCCCCCGCGTCGTTTGTGAATATCATACCTCTGTTATCTTTTGGCAAGCACATGACGAAATCGGGCGTCTTTTCTCCGAAGTACCTTTCAACTTCGGTCATAGACTTTTTAATGAGTACGCCTGAGCACGATTTGTATCTCGGCAGTTTGAACCTTTCTACGATCAAAACGCGGTATCCCATATCGGCAAGAGTCTTTGCCGCGGCGCTTCCCGCCGGCCCCGATCCTATCACTATAACGTCGTACATTACTATCTTCTTCCCTTTATATAAATTATCGAATAAATATATCCGTCGCAGTTAATATCGGACAAAACGCAAAGCGTTTTGCCGTATTCGAAAGATCCGTCGTATTGAATATCGACGAATTAACTACGCGATACTTTACGTTAAGTATATCATAGCTAAAGACTCGCTTGCAAGCTCCGAAGCAACGTTGTGACCGCTAAAAAAATCAACGAGTTCTGACAAAATTTACACCTAGTTTCAAAGAATAAAGAAATGCCGTTTGGGCGATACTATAATTGCGATCGCATAAAGACTTAAGGAGGAACAAAACTCATGGCAGAAATGAGATACAGAACCGGAGAGAAGCCGGGTAAGGGTTGCTACAGTTGCACCAACTGCGGTACTGACGTGTGTTTGGGTAGAGAGGATAAAATGCCCCCGTGCCCTAAGTGTACCAACACTTCTTTCACAAAGGTTGACTAACTTACAAATCGGCTTATAGCCTAATGTGACGCTGCGGTTGATTCCGCGCAAAACGAGAACGCTCTGAGAATAACTTTCTCAAAGCGTTCTTTACGTTAATAAAAAAAGACGCGGCGTTTTGATCTAATTAGATACGATACTGCATTCCCTATTTTTTGCCGCTCTCATATATTTCGCGAGTCTGCGCCGCTATTGATTTTACATCTGAAATTTTTTTGATTTTTCTTTGATATTAAATAAGAGCTAAAACATATATTAATAAAGTTACAGCTTTCGTCAGCCGTCGAAGAATATCTATAACAGCCTTTACGCGATACGACAAACGTCATAGTCGCAATACATACCGAAAGAAAAAACTGCCGATACTCAATCATTATTTCGATAATATTTTTTAATATAGTATATTTTTATCGATTAACGGCGATACAGAATTTGAACTCGATATATAGCAACATACCGTTTTATTAAATAAAAATCAACTTTTTACAAAAACTTTACCAATACCGCTTGATTTTTTGTTAATTAATGGTATAATAATTCGTGTTAGCAATCTTAAAGGTTGACTGCTAAAATGCAAATCAATATGGAGGTATCACTATGAATATTAAACCATTATTCGATAAAATCGTAATCGAAAGCCTCGAAGCTTTGGATAAAACGCCTTCCGGCATAGTCCTCACTTCGTCCGCTCAGGAAAAGCCTCAACAGGCAAAAGTAATCGCTGTCGGTCCCGGCGGCATCATCGACGGCAAAGAAATAGTTATGCAAGTCAAAGTCGGCGATATAGTTCTCTTCAATAAGTACGCAGGCAATGACTTTAAGCTCGACGGCAAAGAGGTAACTATCTTGCGTCAGAGCGATATACTCGCTATAGTTGAGAAGTAATAGTTAAAAGGAGAAATAATTATGGCTAAGAAATTTTTATACGGAGAAGAAGCAAGACGCGCGCTCGAGACCGGCGTAAATGCGGTCGCAGACGCTGTAAGGATCACTCTCGGACCTAAAGGCAGAAACGTTGTTCTCGATAAAAAATACGGCGCTCCGCTCATTACGAACGACGGCGTTACTATAGCAAAAGAGGTGGAACTCGAAGATTCTTTCCAGAATATGGGCGCTCAGCTCGTTAAAGAAGTATCCATAAAGACCAACGACATCGCTGGAGACGGAACTACTACCGCTTGCGTCCTCGCTCAGGCGATAATCAAAGAAGGACTCAAAAACGTTGCGGCGGGAGCAAATCCGATGATCCTCAAAAAGGGAATCGCAAAGACCTGCGACGCAGTAGTTGAAGAGCTTCAGAAAAGGATGTCAAAGCCCATCGAATCAAAGAACGCTATATCTCAGGTCGCTTCGGTATCGGCAGGCGACGATGAGATCGGAAAACTCATCTCCGACGCTATGGAAAAGGTCGGAAAAGACGGCGTTATAACGGTCGACGAGTCCAAGACCATGAAGACCGAGATGACTATCGTCGAAGGCATGCAGTTCGACAGAGGTTATATCTCCGCTTATATGGTCACAAACACCGACAAGATGGAAGCCATCCTCGACGATGCGGCTATACTCATCACCGATAAGAAGATAAACAATATTCAGGAAATACTACCTATCCTCGAGCAGGTCCTAAAGAGCGGACTCAAACTGCTCGTTATAGCTGAAGATATCGAAGGAGAGGCACTCTCTACGATAATAGTCAACAAGCTCAAAGGCGTTCTCAACTGCGTAGCCGTAAAGGCTCCCGGATTCGGAGACAGAAGAAAGGCTATGCTCGAAGATATCGCTATATTGACTGGCGGTCAGGTAATAAGCTCCGACCTCGGTCTCGAACTCAAAGACACTACGCTCGCTCAACTCGGTCATGCTAAAACCGTAAAAGTCGACAAAGACAACACGACTATTGTCGGCGGCAACGGTTCTCCGAAGAATATAGAAGCAAGAGTTCAGTCTATAAAGGCTCAGATGGACGTCACCACCTCGGAGTACGACAAGGAAAAACTTCAGGAGAGACTTGCAAAACTTGCCGGCGGCGTTGCCGTCATCAACGTTGGAGCAGCTACTGAAGTTGAGATGAAAGAGAAAAAGCTCCGTATCGAAGACGCTCTTGCGGCTACCAGAGCGGCTGTCGAAGAGGGGATCATTCCCGGCGGCGGCGTTGCTCTTCTCAACACTATCGGAAAGATCAAGCTCACTGTCGAGGCTCTCGAAGGCGACGAAAAGACGGGTGGAATGTGCGTTCTCAAAGCTCTCGAAGCGCCGATCAAGCAGATCGCAACTAACGCAGGCATCGACGGCGGCGTTATAATCAACAACATCGTTACCGCTAACAGAGGTATGAGCTACGGCTATAACGCATTGACCAACGAGTACTGCGATATGATCGAAGAAGGAATACTCGATCCTACCAAGGTGACGAGATCTGCTATCCAGAACGCTTGTTCCGTTGCCGCAACTCTGCTCACTACCGAAGTTCTCGTGACGGATATTCCCGAGAAAAATATTCCTATGGCTCCGCCTAACGGTATGGATATGTATTGATAATTTTGCATTACGCAATACTTTCACAAAAATCGCGAATCAAAAAATCAAGGACTTCGATTATCGAAGTCCTTATTTTTATTAAGTATTAAAGATAATTATTATTGATATTCAAAACTAGACGTTATTGAAATTACAACGCGATAAATTTACGCGTTTTCGCTTCTATCATTGAAATCTACGCGGATATTCTATTCCTCGATATAGTATTTCCTCGCGAGCATATCGAGCTTTCTCGACGCGGCTATCTTGTCCAAAATACCTTTTACCACTATATCCAGTTCGCTTCCCTTAGAGTAGTCGGCTTTTAGCATAAAGTCCACCCTGCCCGCGTCGAGCATCTCTTTCGCTTGACTTGGCGCGTCCTGATATACTGCTATCGAATGACCGCCTTCAGACTTAGTGAGCTTCATACACGGCACGTCTGTAAGTCCGTCTCCTATATATATCATATTCGAAAACGGAATACGTCTATCCTCGTCTTTGCAAGCCTTATTGATATTTTTATCGTCTCGTATATCCAATACGCCTTTATTTATCCTGAATAGAAACTGAGTTTTCGACGTATAATTGACGGCAAGCGCAGGCCAATACGGAACGCCTTTTTCATTATAACAAAATTCGCAGGCGTATATTTCTTTGAAATGTCGGGCGATAGACGTGCCTTCTATTATCTTTTTTAGTCCTGAAGATATGATATAGTGTTCGACCTCTATTCCGAGCTTTTCGCCGTACCTGTCGATCCTGTCGAACCAAGTAGTTACGCCGTTAAAAAACTTGATTTTTGCCCCTTGTTTTAACAGCGTATCTTTTGTAAATAAACATTTACCTTGAGACTCGCTCAGCATAACGTACATATACGCCAAGATATTGTCCATCTTTTCACTGTCGGCAAGCGAATTACAACGCTTCCAAAACTCCTCGCTTGTAAGCGATATATCAGATATGTATGCGTATTCTTGCATATCCTTTTCAGACAGCGTCTTGTCGAAGTCGTACATTATCGCCGCTTTAATCGACATCTTTTTCTTCCTCCAACGTAAAGCGTTTCACCTTCATCCCGTCTCGTTCGACGATCTCCTCCCACATAGAAAGAGGTCTCACCCATATTCCCATGTCTCCGTAAAGAGCTCTGTATACCACGGTGTCTTCAAGCGTTTCCGAGTTTTTGGCAATATAGAGTAGCTCGTACCTATTCCCCTTGAAATGTCTGTATATCCCTTTTTTTATCATAGTAGACACTCCTTCACCTTCCGCTTTTGCGAATATTTTCATATTCGATGAAAGGTATGCCGTACTCTCCGCTTATATCCTTTGCATGCCCCGATATATCCTTTAACGCGCCAACTTTTACCGTTACAATCTCTTGCTCGCCGTCGCTATTCGTTTTCACCAACGACGAAGATCTATTGTCTTTGATACCGTTTTTAGGGCTCTCATACATTACCGCCGACGGATGATTGCCGTTGCACCTTAACGTATTGTATAGCTTCTTCCTATTGCGTTTTGAAAAAGCCCCCCTTATCGTACCCCCGACAACTGACGGCACTATTACGAAAACTCCTATCTTATCGCATATTTCCATAAAGTTTTCCGAATGTACCCTTTTGCTTGGACGCACTGCGTTAAACCCCATTTCTTTGGCTCTTATTATATCGGATTCTATATTGTCATACTCTTTCGCGCGCTCTTCTACTACGTCGTTCTCGATGATTTCAACGTTTTCGCCGTTAACGTAAAGCCCGTTGTCGCATACTTCGACCGTCCTCAATCCGACACTCATCGTCAGCGTATCGACAAGCTCGTCATTAGAGTATACCGCAATTTGAAGAGAATAAAGATACGGTCTCTCAACGCTCCATAGCTCGGGATCTATTACCTGTATACGGTTATCGTAACGCTTAAGACAGTTCTCCTTGATCGTGTCCTACTTTGTGCAAAGCTCTGTTATCGGTATGCCGTCCGCGTCAAAAAGCGAAGTCTTGACAATTATCCTTCTCATCTTAAAATAAGTATTCCTTACCGCAACGTTGACTCTTAAATATGCAACGTTATCCTGCACCTTTTCAGTGAACGCAAAAACGCCGCCTTCAAGCCTGCCGCATCCGATACAATTTGGGATATATATTTTGTTTACAATACGCATATTGACGCAGCGTATGATATTGCAGGTCTTGCCTTTTAGATCGCTTTTACCGTAATGCTCCGTAGGCGTTTTATCTTTTTCTCTACGCGCATCCGTCTTTATAACGATCGCGTTTTTAACGCCTATCTTTACAAGTCCGGTAATGTCTATACTAAAAGGGAAAAATCCTCCCCCGTGAATTTTCGTCAGTATTCCGTTGATATATATTTTAGCTCTGTTCTCAATGCCTTCGAAATCCAAAAAAATCTTTTTTGATTCGATATCTTCAAAAGAAAGCTTGAAAATTTTGCGGTAATAACAAGCGCCTTGCTTCTCGATCGGACAATGCGGCAACGTAACATTTTCGCCGCTTATATCGAACCGCCGCAAAGCGATTCCTTTCATATCAGCGCCGTAATACTGCCAATCGTCGTTAAAACCGATTATCTTACGCATAACTTCTCCTAACGTGCTTTCTATTATATATTAATTTTATCACATGGACGCTCAATTTACAATTGTCAATACGCCGTTATACCGAAATATTAAGTAAAATCTATGTAATATACGCATATAAAAGCATACTATTGTCTGCAACGATAACTTCTTTATCCGCACTAATTATAAGCCGCTTGCATAAATTGTTAATCGGTGCTATACTTAGCAATGAAATAAAAACGCTCGAGGTATATACAATGTTCAAAAATACTGATAACGATCTGACTACGCTGACTCGCGGCGCATTTCTTGTCGCAGGAGAAGGCGAAAACGCTAACGTAATGACGATAGGCTGGGGCTTCTTCGGCTATATGTGGAGAAAAAAGGTTTTTATAGCTCCGATACGTTCTTCTAGATTTACTCACGATATTCTCGACAAATACGGATATTTTACGGTATCGTTCCCCAAAGAAAACGATATGAAAAAAGAACTGGGATTTGCCGGCTCAAAAAGCGGAAGAGACGTCGATAAATTCGACGAGCTTTCATTAGAAAAAATACCCGCTCCGAACTCAAATACTTACTTCGTGGGCGGTTGTGAAGACTATATCGAATGTAAAATAGTAGCAAAAACCGACCTGACTCACGATATGCTCGACGGCGTATGCGATGCGTTCTACAAGGACAACGATATGCATACCCTTTACTTCGGCGAAATAATCGACTGACTTTAATAATAAATAAAAGTGAAAACGGTTATGCGAACACCTTACGCATAACCGTTTTCATTTTTGCATACCGTTACCGAAACTACTGTAATACGGCCAACTTCTCTCATCATTTTACCGAGGTCTTTTTCTCTTCAAAGTACCTTTTGCGGAGCTTGGAATACTTGCTTGCCAGATTGAATATGTAGGCTACTTTACCGTCTTCGTCAAGATTGTCATAGTACTCGTGTTCAACGAGTCTTGCGAGCGGATTGTAAACGATCTCTTCCGAATCCATTATCTCAACGACCTTCTTATAAAGTCTCTCCTCACGTTCGACTCTCTCGGTCTTCACATAAAAATCGCGTAAAACTCTATCCTTATAATAGCTTATTACTTCGCTTTTGTCCACACCGTTTTTTGAGGCGATATCCATGTCCTTTTTGCGAGACTCGATAATGTCAGACCAATAGCCCTGCTTCATTCTCTTCTTAGCATTCTTTGCTAAATCCTGTAATGACTCTGTTTTGTTGCTTTGCATAAAAATATACTCTCCTTTGACGCCTTGTTAATTATATTACATAGCAAGATAAAAAGCAAGTATTTTGTAAAATAATTTTGACGAATTTTAATATTTTTTACAATATTTTTTCGAATTATGGCGAATTTTTTCTTTATTAAAGAAGTTTGTAGCGAATTATTGTTTTTATTGTCTTAATTATAACTATTATTTTCTAATAGTATTTTTTTCATTATCTCACTATAGTAAATATAATTCATAAAATATTATCCGCAAAAAGAATCTGCGTTTATTCCATAATAGTGTTAACAATCACCAAATAAATTATTTATGTCTTATAAAAAATTAGCGAAACTTAAATTAATAAGTTCCGCTTCGTTATGTTGTTTACTTTTTATTATTGAGCTTCGACTAGTTTTGCTATCAGCTCGTCAGCATTTGCATACTTTGAAAAGGCTTGCTTGTACGCGTCTATACTACCTTTAGGTACGATTATTTCCTTACCGTCCATCCTGAGCGATTCAGTATCAGGCATTTTCGGCGGTACTGCGCTCTCGTATATAAAGCCTCCGCCTACCTCTACGTTAAATATCGGTTGTTCTGTAACGTGTTCAGGTATTACTATATGTCCTTTCTCCATTATCAGTTTATCGTATTTGTATTCTTTTATGCTGGAGTTGATTGTTAACGTAGATCCTTCAAACTGCCCTCTGTCTATAATCCACTCATATACTTCATCACATAATCCGTTAATATCTATTTCCGGTATAACTTTCTTTGTCGTACTGGTCTCATCAAAACTCATTAAAAATTTATCTTCAGTACGTATTAAATATCCATTTTCAATGATATATCTTGGACTTTTACTTTTCACTCCATCTATCGACCAAAACGCTCTGCCATCTATATTAATAATTCCTTCTGGTATAACTAATAATTTATAACCAACGCCGTAAAATGATTTTGTTTCAATATATTTTAAATTTCTAGGTAACTCAACATATTGCAAACAAACATCTGCCAAAAAAGCAGCTTCGCCTATTCTCTCCAATGAATTATTTGCAAAAACAAATTCCTCTAACTCCATGCAAAAAGCAAAAGTTCGCTCTAATATAACTTCAATTCTCGAGTTATCAACAACTCTTTTTAGTTTTTCACAATTATAATATGCACGTTCACCAAGAAATTCTAAACTTTCAGGTAAAACTATTTCGCCATCAAGCTCAAAACAGTTTTTAAAAGCCTCATAACCAATGCATTTAGTTGCTTTAGGTATTTTTAGCTCAGTTATTCCAGAACCCATAAACGCTCTGTCTCCTATAATTTCCAAGCTGTCTGGTAAGGTCATATTACTCGTAAAAACTGACAATCCATACAATTTAACCTCTATAAGAGTATCAGGTAATATGACCTCATTGCATTTCATGTTTAGGTATTGACATTTTCCAATTGTTTTCAAATCTTTTTCAATTATAAGTTTCTCAATTTTAGGTAATTTGTCTTTATCACAATAATAATAATCTTGAATAAGTACATTTTCTTTATCCAATTCTCTTGCCGGATCGCTGAAATAAATATTTTTACTTGGCATAAAATTAGTTACTTCAGTTAAATGAATAAAGCTATCGCTTTTGACGAGGATTATTTCTTCATTAGTCGTCAATATAAAATTCTCTATTAATCCCTGCTCAACAAGAAAATTATTCTGTATCTCGTATGCATAGTTTACTACTACCGTCTTAATATTTGACGGTAACGCTTTCTCTAGTTTAGAATCTTCCCTTAAATAAACCGTATCTATAACCGTATTTGCTATATTATCAACAGCCTTTATAGAACTCGAATTCTCTCCTAGAATATCTACTCTTGTTATTCCATTACTAGCAAAATAATTTACATCAATATTTCCTTCAACGTTATCAATGTTAAAGATTATAGTAGTTAAATCTAAACCTTTACTTATCTCAGGCGTAGAGGCTAAATACACTACTGTTTCATTTTCTACTGCTAATGCTGTTATCTTTTCAATGGTTCTAGGAAGATGTATTTCCTTTACTGTTTTACTTAATTCAAGACTCTTAATTTCTTTAACTTCTTTTCCTTTAATTTTTGCCGGGATATACAGTACGCTGTCATTGCTATTTTCTCTTCCTACAACATTACTGTTATTGTCAAATAAAAAATCTGTAGTTATCTCAAGATTACACTCAGTAGTCTTGTACCCTTCCTTAGATACAATAACGGTATATCTGCCAACCTCTATGGGAGCCTGCTCTGAATCATAGTCAAGTTCCTCAGAAACGTATCTATACGTAAAGTCTCCATTAATATCATTAGTCGCTATTACTGCATGATCCCGTCCATTGTATTTAACAGTATAGTCATTAAGTACAATTTTTTCATCATAATCGCAACCTACTAAAATCACTGCAAATATGGATATAATACATATTAATAATATCAGTACAATTAACTTTTTTCTTTTCATTTATCTTTCCTCGCAAAACCTTTTTTCTTTTGATTTACATTTAACCCAATTTTATTGTATCATACATTTTAGCCAATAGCAATACTTAGTCTTAAAAAATTAGCGAAACTTAAATTAATAAGTTCCGCTTAGTTATGTTTTTACTCTTTATTCTTCAGCTTCAACTAGCTTTGCTATCAGCTCGTCAGCATTTGCATACTTCGAAAAGGCTTGCTTGTACGCGTCTATACTCCCTTTAGGCACGATTATTTCCTTACCGTCCATTCTGAGCGTCTCAGCATCCGACATCTTTGGCGGTACCGCACTTTTATATATAAAGCCTCCGCCTACCTCTACGTTAAATATAGGTTGTTCTGTAATGTGTTCAGGAATCACTATATGTCCTTTCTCCATTATCGGTTTATCATATTTGTATTCTTTGATACTAGAATTGATTGTTAACGTTAATGAATCAAATATTCCTTTTCTTATAAGTTCTTCATATATTTGATCACAAATTCCATTGAGTTCTATTTCCGGCACGATGCGATCATCATATATACTCATAAGAACTTTATCTTCAGTACGTATTAAATATCCTTTTTCAAGTCTATATTTCGGACTCTTGCTAATTGAACCCTCCCATATGTTGCGAAATGCCATTCCCGATATTTCATCTATGCCTTCAGGTATCGTCACATTTACACTCTCGATACAATACAATCCAAATTCTCCTATATACTTTAAGCTGTCCGGCAACTTGATATTGCGTAAACGTGTAGCAGAAAAAGCTCTCTCTTCAATTCTCTCCAAAACGTCATTAAAAACATAGCTACTTAAAGCATAACAGCCATCAAATGTTTCTTTTTCAACTGCTTTTATTTGAGATTTATCAACTACTTTATTCAGTTTCTCACATCTAAAAAAGGCTCTTTCTCCGAGATACTCAAGACTATTAGGCAAAATCAATTCTCCGGAAATTTCATAACAATAAGCAAATGCTTCATATCCAATATACTTTAAACTAGAAGGCAATTCTAATTCCGTAATATTTGAACCATAACATCCTCTATCGCCTATATACTCTATACCATACGGTAAATCCATTCTACCGGACATTGTTACCAAACCACAAAATTCTATCCTCTTCAACGTACTTGGAAGTATAACCTCATTGCACATAAACCATGCATATTGACATACGCCTATTTCCTCTACGTCATTTTCAATAATAAGTTTTTGTATTGTAGGTAAATTATTATAATCGCAAATATATTTTTCCGAGTCAAATTGACTTGTATTCAACTCTCTAGTCCAATCGCTAAAGTAAATATTCTTACTCGGCATACAATTCGTCACTTCCGTAAGATTGATAAAGCTATCACTTTTAACTAGTAGTCTATCTTTGCCGGTTGTCAATATTAAATTTTCTATCAGTCCCTGTTGTACAAGGAAATTTTCCTGTATCTCATATGCATAGTCGACTACTACGGTCTTAATATTTGACGGTAATGCTTTCTCTAGTTTTGAATTCCCTCTTAAGTACACGGTATCTATGACTGTATCAGTTATATTATCAACAGCCTTTATAGAACTTGAATTCTCTCCTAGAATATCTACTCTTGTTATTCCATTACTAGCAAAATAATTTACATCAATATTTCCTTCAACGTTATCAATGTTAAAGATTATAGTAGTTAAATCTAAACCTTTACTTATCTCAGGCGTAGAGGCTAAATACACTACTGTTTCATTTTCTACTGCTAATGCTGTTATCTTTTCAATGGTTCTAGGAAGATGTATTTCCTTTACTGTTTTACTTAATTCAAGACTCTTAATTTCTTTAACTTCTTTTCCTTTAATTTTTGCCGGGATATACAGTACGCTGTCATTGCTATTTTCTCTTCCTACAACATTACTGTTATTGTCAAATAAAAAATCTGTAGTTATCTCAAGATTACACTCAGTAGTCTTGTACCCTTCCTTAGATACAATAACGGTATATCTGCCAACCTCTATGGGAGCCTGCTCTGAATCATAGTCAAGTTCCTCAGAAACGTATCTATACGTAAAGTCTCCATTAATATCATTAGTCGCTATTACTGCATGATCCCGTCCATTGTATTTAACAGTATAGTCATTAAGTACAATTTCTTCATCATAATCGCAACCTACTAAAATCACTGCAAATATGGATATAATACATATTAATAATATCAGTACAATTAACTTATTGTTCTTCATTTCTCTTTCCTCACATAATACTTTTTCTTTTGATTTGTATTTAACCCAATTTCATTGTATCATATATTTTAGCTAATAGCAATACTTAGTCTTAAAAAATTAGCGGAACTTAAATCAATAAGTTCCGCTTCGTTATGTTGTTTACTTTTTATTATTGAGCTTCAACTAGTTTTACTATCAGCTCGTCAGCATTTGCATACTTCGAAAAGGCTTGCTTGTACGCGTCTATACTACCTTTAGGTACGATTATTTCTTTGCCGTCCATCCTGAGCGATTCCGTATCAGGCATTTTCGGCGGTACTGCGCTCTCGTATATAAAGCCTCCGCCTACCTCTACATTAAATATCGGTTGTTCTGTAACGTGTTCAGGTATTACTATATGACCTTTCTCCATTATCGGTTTATCGTACTTGTATTCTTTTATACTCGAATTAATAGTTAATATAAAGCGCTCTATCACTCCTTTCCGTATACAATCTTCATATATTTGATTGCATAATCCGTTAATTTCAATTTCAGGCACTAAATATCCTTTATTATCTCGCTCATAAATACTCATAAGAACTCTATCTGCCGTACGTATTAAATAGCCATTTTCAAATGTATATTTCGGACTTTTACTAATCGCCCCTTGTCCTATATAGCAAAAAGGCATGTCTCCTATTTCTTCTATTCCTTCAGGTATGACCACATTTATATCTTCATTTACATACAATGCATATTTCCCTATATGCTTTAGACTATCAGGCAAATTACCATTCCTCATATGCGTACCATCAAATGCCGCGTACTCTATGCTTTCTAAAACATTATTAAAAACATAATTTGTCAACATCCAACAATTACTGAATGCTTCGCTACTAATTGTTTTAATTTTTGAATTATCAACTACTTTACTTAAGTTATCACACCAATAAAAAGCTCTCTCTCCTAAATATTCAAGACTTTCAGGTAAAACCAATTCTCCTGAAATTTCATAACAATAAGCAAATGCTTCATACCCTATATATCTTACATTGGAAGGTAATTTTAATTTCGTTATATCTAAACGATAAAATCCTCGATCGCCTATATATTCTAAACTATCAGGCAAATCAATTTTTTTAGCTCCAGTTGCCAACCCCCAAAACTCAACTTTCTTTAGCGTATCAGGAATAATAACTTCATTACAATATACCCATAAATATTGACATACACCTATTTCTTCTACATTATCTTCAATAATAAGTTTATCTATATTGGGTAAATTTTTAGAATCACACATATACTTCTCAGGAGTAGGATTAAATTCAGTCTTATGAAGTTCTCTTGTCCAATCGCTGAAATAAATATTTTTACTTGGCATAAAATTAGTTACTTCGGTTAAGTTAATAAAGCTATCGCTCTTAACAAGAATAATCTCTTCATTAGTCGTCAATATAAAATTCTCTATTAATCCTTGCTCCACAAGAAAATTATTCTGTATCTCATATGCATAGTTTACTACTACCATCTTAATATTTGACGGTAATGCTTTCTCTAGTTTAGAATCTTCCCTTAAATAGACCGTATCTATAACCGTATTTGCTATATTCTCTACAGCCTTAATAGAACTTGAATTTGCTCCTAATATATCTATCCTTGTTATTTTATTATTAGCGAAATATGCTGAAGCAATGTTACCGTCAATGTTATCAATATTAAAAAATATATTACTTAAATCTATATTGCTATTGATATTAGGTGTAGATGTTAAATATACTACTGTTTCATTTTCTACCATTAGAGATGTTATCCTCTCAAGAGTGCTTGGAAGATACATCTCTTTTACTGTTTCACTTAATTCAAGACTCTTGATTTCTTTAACTTCTTTTCCTTTTATTTTTGATGGGATATACAGTACGCTGTCAATGCTCTTTTCTACGCCTATAACGTTACCGTTATTGTCAAACAAAAAATCAGTAGTTATCTGAAGATTACAATTCGCTGTCTTGTACCCTTCTTTAGATACAGTTACTGTATACTTTCCGACTTCTATAGGAGCTTGTTCCGAGTCATAATCAAGCTCCTTAGAAATGTATCTATATATAAAATCTCCATTAATATCGTTAGTCGCTACCACTGCGTGACTTTTGCCATCATACTTAACGATAATATCCTCAATTTTGATATTCCCATTACGGTAACAACTTGCCAAACCCATCATCAATATCATTAGAATACATATCGACAAAAATAATACTATTAGCTTTCTTTTTTTCATATTTACTCCCTCGCATAATATTTTTTCTTTTGATTTACATTTAACCCAATTTTATTGTATCATACATTTTAGCCAATAGCAATACTTAGTCTTAAAAAATTAGCGAAACTTAAATCAATAAGTTCCGCTTCGTTATGTTGTTTACTTTTTATTATTGAGCTTCGACTAGTTTTGCTATCAGCTCGTCAGCATTTGCATACTTTGAAAAGGCTTGTTTGTATGCGTCTATACTACCTTTAGGTACGATTATTTCTTTACCGTCCATTCTGAGCGATTCCGTATCAGGCATTTTCGGCGGTACTGCGCTCTCGTATATAAAGCCTCCGCCTACCTCTACGTTAAATAGCGGTTGTTCTGTAACGTGTTCAGGTATTACTATATGTCCTTTCTCCATTATCGGTTTATTATATTTGTATTCTTTGATACTGGAATTAATAGTTAAAATATTATCTTCATGTTTTATTCTAGTTATGATCCATTCATATATCTCATCGCATAAACCTCTAATATCTATTTCCGGTAAAACTTTATTTGCAACAATTCCTTCATCAAAATTCATTAAAAATTTATCTTCAGTACGAATTAAATACTTGTCTTCTACAATATACTTAGAACTATTGCTTATCAATCCATCCCTCTTCAAGAATGCCCTTCCTTCAATTTCAACAATTCCTTCAGGTATTACTATTGTTTTAAAACCAGTACCCCAAAACGCTTCAGTTTCAATATACTTTAAGCTATTAGGCAATACAATATCCTGTAGTAGCCATCCATCAATTGCAAAAGCGCCTTTCCCTATTCTTTCCAACGAATCGTTAAAAACAAATTCCTTCAAATTAGTACATTCTGCAAATGCTCTTGGCATAATAGTCTTAATGCTCGAGTTGTCAACTATTTTCCATATGCTTTCGCAGCGAAAGAATGCTCCTTCGCCAAGATATTCGAGGCTCTCCGGCAGTATTACTGTTCCACTCAGTTCAAAACAATTTTTAAAAGCCTCGTATCCTATATGTTTCACGTTGGAAGGTAATATCAGCCTAGTTATTTTATTACCGATAAACGCTTTATCGCCTATATATTCCAAACTGTCAGGCAAATTGATTTTTTTTGCTCCATTTGCCAATCCCCAAAGTTCAATTTTTTTTAACATACTCGGAAGTATCACTTCATTACAATCTACCCTCAAATATTGACATACACCTATCAATTCAACATTATCCCCAACAATCAGTTTATCTATTGTTGGTAGTTTTGAAGGTTGACACAAATACTTCTCTGGAGTCGGATCAAATTCGCTTGTATGGAGTTCTCTTGTCCAGTCGCTGAAATAAATATTTTTGCTCGGCATAAAATTAGTTACTTCCGTAAGATTGATAAAGCTATCGCTTTTAACGAGTATTCTCTCTTCATCAGTCGTCAATATTAAATTCTCTATTAATCCCTGTTCTACAAGAAAATTATTCTGTATCTCGTATGCATAGTTTACTACTACCGTCTTAATATTTGACGGCAATGCTTTCTCTAGTTTAGAATCTTCCCTTAAATAGACCGTATTTATAACCGTATTTGCTATATTCTCTACAGCCTTAATAGAACTTGAATTTGCTCCTAATATATTTATATTTGTTATTTTGTTATCAGCGAAATATGCTGAGCTGATATTTTCGCCAACGTTATCGATATTAAAGAATATACTACTTAAATCTATATTTTTATTAATATCAGGTGTAGATGTTAAATATACTACTGTTTCATTTTCAACTGTTAAAGTTGTTATCTTTTCAATAGTATTAGGTAAATATATTTCCTTTACTGTTTCACTTAACACAAGATTCTTTATTTCTTTAACTTCTTTTCCTTTAATTTTGGATGGGATATAAAGTACGCGATCATTGTTCTTTTCTATACCTATAACGTTACCGTTCTCATCGAATAAAAAGTCTGTCGTTATCTCAAAATCACATGTTGCTCGCTTGTATCCTTTTTTCGAAACGGTTACGGTATATTTACCTACTTCTACAGGAGCTTGCTCAGAATCATAACCAAGCTCCTTCGAAACGTATCTGTATGTAAAATCTCCATTAATATCGTTAGTCGCTACTACCGCGTGACTCTGTCCGTCATATTTAACAGTACAGTCCTCTATTATAATATTTCCGTTTCGATAGCATCCTGCTAAACTTACTGTTAGTATGGATAAAATACATATTATTAAAAATAGTATAATTAACTTACTCATTTTCATGTTTGATCCCTCGCTTCCACTACTATTATATTATCCATCATTAGTAAAATTGAATCAAGTATATCTAATTAAATTATTAAAAAGTTTTCTGACCGTAAGGAGTTTTAACAAAACCAGCTTGATCATGACTTTGCTTTTTAAGACCTTCCCACCAAGTAACGATTTTCAGTGAACCTTTATTCACGCTTCCGCTTCCAGTTGCAATCATTGTTCCGCCTGCCCAAACGCCAACAATAGAACCGATTCTTGGAGCTAACGTTCTGCTATCTGATGCGCCAACTTTATATGATATGATTGAACCAGCAGAGCTGCAATTTGATATTTTATTATTACTTTGACCTGCAATAGAACCGGCATAAAAGATAGCTTTTTCAGAATATAAATCAATTGTTCCCTTTACATTGCATTGTTCAATAACACCATAATTTTGCCCTGCAATTCCACCTACATAATATGAACAAGACTGAATATTAGCATTAACAGTAACGCCTTTTATCGTCCCCTCGTTATAAGCTGCAATTCCGCCCATATTATATGTTTCATTTCTTTTACTACTTCCCAAATTACTAATATAAATATTAGCTACAATATCGGAAATTGTACCTCCGTTATAATCTACAATTCCGCTTATACTATAATAAAGAGAAGATTTGACCGTATATGATATATTTGAATAATTACAAATAGTACCCTTGTTAGAAGCAAATAGTCCTCCAACATCATACATCAATGAACCATTCTTTATTTCATAAGAGATAGATATACTACGCTTGTTACCGTCAAGATAACCATAGAAAATTTTATTTTCTGTTTTGGGAACTTCATCTTTTGCAAAATTCAAATCGACCGTCTGCTTAAAATATAAGTTCTTTCCAAAATCACGATTAAATAATCCTAATGAATTAAACTCTTTTTTTGACGATACTAAATACGGATCGCTTCGCGTTCCACTCCCACTGTCAAAAAAATCATAGTAATAAAAACTATATATATCCAACCCATTGCCTTTTGCGGTGTACGTTGTAAAAGAATCTTTATCAAAATCATATTCATCATGTTCTAAAACAGTAATGCTTTCTATTCTAATTGTTACCTCAACATATGGCACTTCCCAACCGCCTTTCCAAATAACTTCTTCAATAGTACTACTTAGATTAATTTGTCCATATAAGCTTTCTCTATAATTACATTTAACATTCAGTATTGATGATCTCTTAGTTAATCTACCATCGCTTACTTCAATACGATAAGTAAATCCATCAATCCTATTTCCACCGAAATATTCCAAATTCCCGTCATTATCCATCCATAGTAAACGTATATTTTTTTCAAATACAGATTTTATTGACAAAACCAAATTCCAATACTCCCCCGCTTGAAGTTTAAAAATCGTATTTCCACCCATTGGCGCAGTATCTTTAATATAGTAAATATTCCCAATCGATAAATCAGTTTTATCAGTATCTAAATTCACGATTGATGATTCTTTTCCATTAATATACGCTTTAACCGTAATCTTTTGCATTCGTGGCAATTCAATAGTTCTATTTTTTATTGACTCCCCGTTGATTCGCCAATCAATTAAATCCGCTTCAGTAACAATAAAATCAATGTTCCTATTGGCTAAATCTCCTTTATAAAATTTGATGTAAACCTCTTCTTGGTCATCGACATTAAATGCGTGCTCACATTGATTATCTTCAACGCGTGTTGATGTAATTAATGACTTTCCGTATTTATCAAAAACATCTGCAATCATACTTTTATTTTCGGCTTCTTTATAATATAGAATATACGATAAATTCTTTTTCAATACCATTCTATAATATTGAGGAATCATATTTGTTAATTGCTTTTTTATTGATGTATTTTCTTCAATTGTCTGAATTAAAGAATCAATATGTATCGATACATTAGCCTTTGTATCTATTGTATTTTGAATTATAATATATGTATAGTTATCCAAGTGTGTATAAATTTCCGACGTAGAATAAAAGTTTTCTTCCAAACCAAAGCCATTTTTGTTAGAATATTTTGCTACCAAGACAACATTATTGTTCCCAGTTGATAGATGATAATATCCGCTATCAATATCAACCTTTACAATAGTCTTTTGCGTATTATTTAATTCGATGCTCTGACTAATTGATGATACATCAATCAATAATTTTCCTTTCACGGCGTCACCGTTATTTTTTATCTTAATTTTAACTGGCGGAGCATTCGGAGTATAATCTTTAACAATGTCTACGCTGTTACCGTTGATTTCCTCACCGTCAACTTCGATTTTTACACTGTTATTAAAGTCAAAATTAAATATATATTTTCCGCTATAATACGGAACAAACGAAAAGCAATTATATCCGTTAGGGAGCAAATATATATTTTTGCTTTCTGCGAAATCGATACTTTCTTGATAAGTTTCGTTATCAACAGTCTTATTAACGGCATTCTGCGCGCCGTAAACGTTACCTTTTTTATCTACTATCTTTAACGCGCACTCGACAAAAGCTCTAGTATTCGGAAACTGTTGTCCGCTAGCTATCTCTGCATTTATTCCGAAAATAGCTCTATAATGATCTCCCTGTCCGTACCATATGCTGTTATTATTATCGGAATTATTTGTGACAGCCATAGATTTAACTGTCTTTCCGCCATAATTATTGATTTGTTCTATTTTATTTGCATACAAGCAATTAAAAGTGGCTTTTTTTGCATAACACTCGACTTTAATATCTTTAGACTGACTAACGTTAGTCCATAGTCTCGCACCATCGGCGACGTCGATAAGTCCGCCGGCAACGTCAAGAATCTCAATAAGCGTTCCCGAACCGGGCGCTATAATATTAGCTCCGAAAGCAACGACATCCAAAACCGAACCAAGCACGTGCGACGCTACGTCCAACTTATCATCGGTAGTAAGTTTACCGTCTTTTAATACACGACCCGAATATTCATTTTCAGCCATTATGAAAAAAGCGCCATTATCATTTTCATAAGAATATCCTTTATCGTTAGGATTCAGAGCCTGTTCATTAAATAACGTCATTCCGACAGAAACATCTTTCAAATAAAAAATATCTTGATAATCAAAGCTGCGTTCTCCATTGCTATATTTAGGATGTGGCCTAATCACATTCTTATTAATAGAATAAAATACATTCGCATAATCGTCTGAATCGTAATAATCATACATCCTAAAAGATGAGTTATTACTATCAAGATAAACATATCTATATTGAAAAACAGGTTCAACATTCACAGTAACGCAACCGTCGGGATTACCGTCTTGCCCCCTTCTCATAGAATATGTAATATCAAATACGAATACCAAACTATGAATATTCTTATCAATAGAATGTGGAGATTTATAGGTGTTAATAAAGAAACCGTATTCTTTACCGAAATATGTATAAACACCTATTTTTTGCATTAATTCAATTGGAACAATCTCTCCTATAGGATCGTCATAATTCCTATCTGCTAAGCTGTATGAATAATCCCTATTTAAAACATACGGTCCATTACCGGCTGTCGCATATAAACTATTATAAATACCAGGATAATCTTTGATCGAGCTGGTACTCTTACCGTTCCAAGCATATTCAAACTCATCGCTATCCGTCATCTCAACGCACTTATTCCTATATTCCGGCGGAATATTAGATAAACCCGACGCCAAAGCGACTTCGTTACTTATCTCCCCAGACGAAGCTACGGCATATTCTTCTTCGGTCTCGGCATCAACGCTAAACGCAGGCAATAAAATAATTGCCGAAAAAACCAATAAAAATACCATTAAAAAGGCAAGGATACGCCTTCTTACAAATAACTTGTCGCTCATAATAATCTCCTAGAAATCTCTCGTAAAAAAATAAATTTGTAAATCCAAAAACTATCTTGACTATATTCTAACATACTATTTTCCAAATGTCAACATGCATTTTGAAAAAATTACGACGCGTCGATTATTTTTCGGCGCGCCATAAAATATTATAAAAAATTAAATTAATATTAAATAAAAATATAATCGCTGTTAAACATTGCTCCCATCCGATATTTTCGATTCGAAATCATCGAATTTTTAAGCGTTTCTATCAGTTGATCTTGGTTATCCAACCGTATTTGTCCTCTTTTTTACCGTACTGTATTCCGGTAAGATTGTCGTACAAATACTTCGTTATATCGCCCATCTTTCCGTTATTGATATTCATATCGACGCCTTTATATGCAATGACACCGACCGGAGATACGACTGCGGCGGTACCCGTTCCGAACGCCTCTTTAAGCGCGCCGTTATTGTACGCCTCGACTATCTCGTCCATCGAAATACGTCTCTCGACTACTTTGTATCCGTGATCTCTCAATAGCTCTATCGAGCTCTTTCTGGTGATTCCCGGAAGGATCGAACCGACGAGCGCCGGAGTAACTACCTCGTCGCCAATGACGAAGAACATATTCATAGACCCGACTTCCTCAACGTATTTCATTTCTTTAGCGTCGAGCCACATGACCTGATCGTATCCTTTTTTGACTGCCATTTCGCCTGCTAAAAGACTTGCGGCATAGTTGCCCATACATTTTGCTTCGCCCGTACCGCCTATAGACGCTCTAACGAACTTATCCTCGACCATTATCTTCGTCGGCTCAAGACCGTGAGCGTAATATGCTCCGACGGGAGAGAGAATGATATAAAGTCTGTAAGTATGGCTCGCATGTACTCCGAGAACGGGATCGATACCTATCATAGTAGGTCTTATGTAGAGAGCCTTACCGTCTTCGGCAGGTATCCAATCCTTCTCTATTCTTATGAGCTCGAATAACGCCTCTTTCGCGATCTCTGCGTCGAAAGTCGGCATACAAAGTCTTTCCGCGCTTCTATTCATTCTTTTGAAGTTCTCGTCGATCCTGAATACCGTAATATTGCCGTCGGCATCTTTATACGCCTTAGCTCCTTCGAAAATGCCTTGAGCGTAATGGAGACAGGTCGTTGCGGGAGACAAATTAAAATCCTCGAAAGGAATTATCTCGGGTTCGCCCCATTTACCGTCGGCATAATCCATAACCATCATATGGTCGGTGAAATACTTGCCGAAACCCAACTTGGAAAAATCAGGTTTTACCTTTGGATTCTTAGTCAATGTGATTTTCATATCCTGTACCTCTTAATTTGTATTCGCAATATTTTATTTCTACGGTCTCTATCTCAGCTTGACCGAGAGACGTATCTATTATTTTGTCTTTGACGGAATCGTTATCTGCTCCTTTCATACGGACTATGAGAGTAACTTTCTCATCGTAAAGTATATCGTCTATCTCGGCTCCGCTATCTAAAAGCGTCGATTCGACTTTCTTATAATATGCGTAATCGCACTTTACCCGGACTATCTCGGAATACGCATTCTCGACTATATCAGCCGCGTTAAGAGCCTCCGAAACGCTCCTGGAATATGCTCCGACAAGTCCGTTAGCGCCGAGTTTCACTCCTCCGAAATATCTCGTTACGACGACTAAAGTCATATATATGCGTCGCTTTTTCAATACTTCGAGCATAGGTATCCCCGCAGTTCCCTGCGGTTCGCCGTCGTCGGAAAAACGCTGCTCCGTAGCTATCTTATTGGATATAAACGCGTAGCAATTATGCGTCGCGTCGCTATATTTTTTCGAAATGATTTTGACCTTTTCGATAGCGTCGTTTTGATCCGCTATGGGAACGAGCGTAGTTATAAATCTCGACTTATTGATAACGATCTCGCTTTGGCTTTCGCTTCTTGCCGAGTAATAGGTCTCGTTCATTATTTGATAACGACCTTAACGTGCACTTTTTTGCCTTTATGGAGAACTATGCCCTCTTTGAGTTCGCTATCCGATATCGTTAGCTCGTAAGACGTCACTTTATTTTCGCCGACTTTTACAGCTCCGCCGTCGATAAGTCTGCGCGCTTCGCTCTTAGACTTCGCTACGCCCGCCTCGACAATAATGTCTATTATGCCGTTGATTCCGCCCGATATCTCCTTAGTGGGGATATCGTCGCAGTCTCCCGAAAACGCCGAGAGAGCCTGCTTCAAAGCCGTCGTAGCGTCCTCTTCGCCGTGAACTATCTTAGTGAGTTCAAAAGCAAGTCTTTCCTTCGCCTTATTGATACGTTCGTCGCGGTAAGCGCAAAGCTCCGCTATCTCGTCAAGCGGCAGGTACGTCAAAAGTTTGAGACACTTCTCAACGTCGCTGTCGTCGACGTTCCTCCAATACTGGAAAAATTCGTACGGCGTCGTCTTATTCCTGTCGAGCCATACCGCGCCCTTTTGCGTTTTACCCATTTTCTTACCTTCAGACGTTGTCAAAAGCGTAAACGTCATAGCGTAAGCGGGACTTCCCTCTTTGCGTCTTATGAGATCAGCGCCGGCAAGTATATTAGACCACTGATCGTCGCCGCCGCACTCGAGCTTGCAGCCGTATTTCTTGAAAAGATACAAAAAGTCGTAACTTTGCATGAGCATATAGTTGAACTCGAGGAAAGACAGTCCTCTCTCCATTCTCGACTTGAAACACTCCGCGGTAAGCATCCTGTTGACGGAAAAATGCGCTCCGATATCCCTTATGAACTTGATATAATTGAGCGAATCGAGCCAATCGGCATTATTCACCATAATAGCCGCGTTATCGCCCTCAAACGAGAAAAACTTCGACATCTGAGTCTTGAAACATTCGCAGTTGTGAACTATGGTCTCGTTAGTCATCATCTGACGCATATCCGTTCTGCCGGACGGATCGCCTATTTTCGCAGTGCCTCCGCCTATCAATACTATAGGCTTATGCCCCGCTTTCTGCATATGGCTCATCGCCATAAGCGCAAGAAAGTGTCCGACGTGCAAACTGTCCGCCGTCGGATCGAATCCTATATAGAAAGGAACGGATTCTTTGCCGAGTAATTCGTACAAATCGTCTTCGAATACGGTCTGCTTGATGAATCCCCTCTCTCTCAAAATATCCATTACGTTTCTCTTTTCCATAATATCTCCTATCGATCGCCGTATTGATAAATAGCGGCGTTATTTACTTATTGTTATTGATGATGTCCTTAAAGAATTCTCCCATTCTCTTTATGCCGTCGTCTATCTGCTCGAGCGTAGCGTTCGAATAGTTGAGACGGATAGTGTTCCTTCCGCTTCCGTCGGCGTAGAAACTTACTCCCGATACGTACGCGACTTTATATTTGCATATTTCGGGGAATAGCGTCTCGCAGTCTATACCGAGCGACTTATCGAATTCGCCGAATATGAAAAGACCGCCTTGAGGATCGGTATACTTGAACTCCTTAGGCATATATTTTTTGATAGCCTCTATCATCGCGTTCTTCTTTTCTCTGTATACGGGTATCATGACTTTGAGTCTCTCGTCTACATAGCCGCGCTTTATATATTCGTTCAATATCGCCTGCGAAAGAGAAGAAGTATGAACGTCGACAGCCTGCTTTCCTATCGTAAGTTTTCTGATAACTTCCTTAGGTCCTACGGCGATGCCGGTCCTAAGTCCCGGCGCGACGGTCTTTGAAAACGACGTAGAATAAACGACGTTATCTCCTACTTCGAAACTCTTGAGAGAAGGCACCCTCTCTCCTTCGAATCTGAGCTCCGAATACGGATCGTCCTCAAGTACCATTACGTTATATTTATACGTGATCTCAGCTATAGCCTTACGCTTTTCAACGCTGTACGTTCTGCCCGTAGGATTTGAAAACGTCGGAACTACGTAAAGCATTTTAGGCGCGTATTTTTTTATCTTTTCCTCGAGGTCTGTAAGGTCGAGACCGTCTTCTCCCGATTTGACTCCGACGGCGTTTGCCTCGTAAGTCTTGAGTATATGAAGCGACGCAAGATAAGTCGGATCCTCGACGAGCACAGTGTCGCCCTTATTGACGAACGCCTTGCACATAAGGTCTATCGTCTGCTGTCCGCCGGATACGATGAGCACGTTATCTATATCGATACCGTCGATGCCGTATCTCTTTACGTAATCGCAAGCCGTCTTCCTAAATGGCATATATCCTTCCGTACCGCCGTACTGAAGAACGTCGGCAGCCTCTTTCCCGTTCATTATATCCGTAGTTATTTCTTTGACTATTTCGGTCGGAAGAAGTTCTTTGGTCGGGAAACCTCCCGCAAACGAAATAAAATCCGGTTGTTGCAGGAGCTTAAAAATCTCCCTTATCGCATTTCCTTTAAGATCCTTTATTCTGTCGCTTAGCCTGTATTCCATGATCTATACCTCGTACCTTTTTATTCCGAATTTTTATACTCGTATTTAAGAGCCGATAAATTTACAGCGTCTGCCGTAAAAGAGCGTATACGACGCAAAAAAAGCGTCTTTTTATCCGCTTTATAATTTATTTCATATATTATATCATTACATTTAGCAAATTACAACTGATTGAAGAATAATTCGGACGCCCTTAAGCATTATTTTATCCGCTTTGAAGCCGCTCTTTATCGTAATTGATAATTTTATGACAAATTGTCAAAAACGTTTTTCTTTCTCGAACTTATGTGATATAATGCTAATAACTAATTTGATTATCTTTTTATTAAGGAGGATTTCTTAATGCAATATTCACATGAAGTGCAGAATATGTGTCAGATTGCTAAAGGACCTAACCACGGTCCTGCGCCTATCCCCGTAGAGGGCAAGTGGGTTCAGGCTAAGGAAGTTACCGATATAAGCGGTCTTACTCACGGCGTAGGCTGGTGCGCTCCGCAGCAGGGCGCCTGCAAACTCACTCTCAACGTCAAGAACGGTATCATCGAAGAGGCTCTCGTCGAGACTCTCGGCTGTTCTGGCATGACGCACTCCGCAGCTATGGCTGCCGAGATACTCCCCGGCAAGACCATTCTCGAAGCTCTCAATACCGATCTCGTATGCGACGCTATCAATACGGCTATGAGAGAACTATTCCTTCAGATTGTCTACGGAAGAACGCAATCCGCTTTCTCTGAGGACGGACTCCCCGTCGGCGCAGGTCTCGAAGACCTCGGCAAAGGTCTCCGTTCGCAAGTCGGCACTATGTTCTCGACCAAGGCTAAGGGCGTGAGATACCTCGAGATGGCAGAAGGCTACGTTACCCGTATCGGTCTCGATGAGAATAACGAAGTGATCGGTTACGAGTTCGTCAACCTCGGCAAGATGATGGAAGCTATCACTAACGGCATGTCCGCTAACGACGCTCTTGTCAAGTTCACGAACAGCTACGGCAGATTCAACGACGCCGTCAAGAAGATCAACCCTCGTAAAGAGTAATTCGGGAGGAACAGCGATATGAGTATTACATTTGAAAGTTATAACAGAAGAATAGACAAGATCAACGCTACTCTTAAAGAGTATGGCATAAAGGATCTCGAAGAGGCTAGAAACATCTGTCTCGAAAAAGGCGTAGACTGCGATAAGATAGTAAAAGGCGTACAGCCTATCGCTTTCGAAAACGCGGTATGGGCGTACACCGTAGGTTGCGCTATCGCGATCAAAAAGGGTTGCACGAGCGCCGCTAAGGCCGCTGAAGCTATCGGTATCGGTCTTCAGTCGTTCTGTATCCCCGGTTCCGTCGCAGAACAGCGTAACGTCGGTCTCGGTCACGGAAACCTCGCCGCAAGACTTCTTTCGGAAGAAACCGAGTGCTTCGCATTCCTTGCAGGTCACGAGTCGTTCGCGGCAGCGGAAGGCGCTATCGGTATCGCGCGCTCGGCTAACAAAGTAAGAAAGACTCCTCTCAGAGTTATCCTCAACGGTCTCGGAAAGGACGCCGCTTTCATCATCAGCCGTATCAACGGATTCACTTACGTTCAGACTAAGTACAACTTCTTCACCGGCGGTATCGACATCGTGAAAGAGACGGCTTATTCTAACGGCGAGAGATCGGCGGTAAGAGTTTACGGTTGCGACGACGTCAACGAAGGCGTGGCAGTTATGAGACTCGAGAAAGTCGACGCTTCCATTACCGGAAACTCGACCAATCCTACCCGTTTCCAGCACCCTGTCGCAGGTATCTACAAAAAGTGGTGTAACGAAAACGGTAAGAACTACTTCTCCGTAGCATCCGGCGGCGGTACGGGTCGTACCCTTCACCCCGATAATATGGCGGCAGGTCCCGCTTCTTACGGTATGACCGATACAATGGGAAGAATGCACTCCGACGCTCAGTTCGCAGGCTCTTCTTCCGTTCCCGCTCACGTTGAGATGATGGGACTTATCGGTATGGGTAACAACCCGATGGTCGGAGCTTCCGTTCAGTGCGCAGTTGCAGTCGAAGAAGGAATGAAGAAGTAATTTAGCGTTACTTTTCGTCTCAATTTTAATAAAAACAACAAAAAATACGTTTGATAAGACATTTATCAAACGTATTTTTCTATTTTTCGTGTTAGAAATGTATACGTTGTATACCTTTTATCGCCATATCGGTATATTCATAACTCGATTTAACTCCCTATTCAATTTTTCTATAATGCTCTAATTATCGCGTTAAGCTCATTACTAGCTTTTCAAAACGATAACGGCCGTACACCACCAGTACTTTTGTCCTTAAGACAAGTTTTATGTGTATTTCCTTATATTCAAAGCCAATTAATGCTATAATTTATTTGGAAATGCCCGCGGAAATCCTTCCGCCGTTCATATAAAAATATACGTCGAAAACCGCTCTAAACTTTGCGTAAATGCATATATGCTGTGTTCTTGTATAAAAATAATAAAAACCGACTAATTTTGACGTGTTTCGACAAAATACGTCATATATAATACTACTGTAATATTTCCGTTTTTGTAATGAGGAGAGCACAGATTATGGAAAAAATTATGAGGCAAGCAATAATGCGTAAGAGCGATACCGACAAAGAATATATCGCCCTTATCAAAACTTACGAATATTTGAAAACAAACGATTACGTAGAACGCTGCAATCTGGCGACGATATTCAAAAAGTTATATATGATGCCGGACCGTCACAGTTTCAATCCTTTAAGGGTAAGCATAGATTTCGGCGTTAGCGAAAGAAGTCTTTTAAGATACAGAAAGAAATTCATCGCTATATTCACGTATTATTATAGCAAACTTTCCGAGAACGAAAAAGAAAATACGCCGACGGCATAAAACTCCCAAATACAAATACTGCACGTTTGTCCATCTTATGTTTTATATACGTGACGCGAGATAAAGCATAACATAATAAAGAATAACTATTCTAAGTAAAAAATGCTTCCCCGCTTGGAGAAGTATTTTTTAACCTTACATTTTTTATTAAAACGACGCCGAAAATTCGATATTATAAAATACCAACTTTATATCATAACGCCGCGTATCAACGTATTGAATTATAGTTACTTCGTCAGTTTACTTGCCGCCGCGTCGTCGATTATGACTACTACGTTCGGATGCGTCTGGAGTATACTTGCAGGACACTCTTCGCTGACCTCGCCCTCGAGCATCGCTTTAATAGCGTCCGCCTTATTCTCCCCGTTCGCAATGAGCAAAATACTCTTTGCATTCATTACGTTTTTTATACCCATAGTGATAGCGTGAGTCGGAACTTCGTCGATACCGCCATCAAAGAAACGCGCATTGTCCATACGGGTCTTTTCCTTCAACTTAACGATATTCGTCGTGGAATCGAACGGCGTGCCCGGCTCATTGAATCCTATATGCCCGTTAGCTCCTATGCCGAGAAGCTGTACGTCCTGACGCATATCATTAAGGAGCGCGGTATATCTCTCGCATTCTTTATCCATATCTTCCGCCTTACCGTTGGGAAGATTGACGTTGCTCTCATTGATATCAATATGATCAAAGAGATTATCATGCATAAAATATACGTAACTCTGGTCGCTCTCCGCTCCGAGTCCGACGTACTCGTCAAGATTCACCGTCTTGATATCCTTATAGGACGTACCGTTGTTCTTATGATCCTCTATCATCTTTTTATAAAGACCTATAGGAGTAGAACCGGTAGCAAGACCCAAAATAGCGTCCTTTTTGTTCTCCACTATTTCCTTCATATATCTGAACGCTTCCGCGCTCACCTCTTCGTAATTTCTCTTGATGATAACCGTAATATTCGCTTCTGCCATAAATCGCTCCTTTACACCTCTATACCATACTAATAGTATACGTAGAATATTATATATTCATTATTGTATATAATTATACTTCTTCATAGTTAAAATGTCAATAACGATAGATAAAATATAAATAAAACTTTTAATAAAGAAAATTTTTTTATGCATAATTTCGACATAATAACTTTTTCAAAAAATATAAAAAATATGCGAACATATGTTTACATATTACTGCAAACGTGTTATAATAAATATAAACATATGTTCATACAGTCGAGGTAAATAAAATGACAGACGATATTAAAAAACGGCTCGGAATACTTGCAGACGGAGCAAAATACGACGTGTCCTGCTCGTCATCCGGAGCAAAAAGAGGAAAAATCAACGGTACTACCGGAACTACGCATTTCAGCGGTATATGCCATACCTTCACTCCCGACGGAAGGTGCGTTTCGTTGCTAAAAATATTGATGTCAAACAAGTGCTGTTACGACTGCGCGTACTGTATCAACAGAGCCTCGTCTAACGTCGAGAGAGCTTCTCTATCCCCTGGCGAAATAGCTAAGATAACCATTGAATTCTATAAACGCAACTACATAGAAGGACTTTTTTTATCATCGGCTATCGAAGGCAGTCCCGATTCTACGATGGAAAAACTCGTAGATACCGTACGGCTTTTGAGAGAAGTATACCTCTTTAACGGATATATTCATCTAAAAGCTATAGCGGGCGCCAGCTCTTATCTCATTGAAAAGGCATCGTCTTACGTCGACAGGATGAGCGCGAATATCGAACTGCCGACGGAGCAAAGCCTAAAACTACTCGCTCCTAAAAAAAATAAAACGTCGATCCTCGATTCGATGAGAGTCATGCGTAATAATTATCTCGAAACTCTCGAAAACAGAAAGGCTAATCTTCTGCCGGCGGGTCAAACAACTCAGCTCATCGTAGGCGCAACGCCCGAAAGCGACAGTCATATACTGCTCTTAAGCGAAGGACTTTATAAAAAATTTGCAATGAAAAGAGTTTACTTCTCCGCATACGTGCCCGTCGGAAAGAGCGTTCTACTACCCACCGCTCCACCTGACATGCGTCGGGAAAACCGTCTATATCAAGCTGATTGGCTGCTTAGATACTACAATTTTTCGGCGAAGGAAATACTTTCTGAGGGCAACCTTCCGTACGATATGGATCCTAAAACCAACTGGGCGCTCAATAATATAGAAAAGTTCCCCGTCGACATAAACACGGCAAGCTACGAAATGCTCATGCGCGTACCCGGAATAGGCGTCAGATCGGCATGGAAGATTGTGAACGCGAGAAAACATACGCTACTGCGTTTCGACGATATGGTAAGAATGAGACTCGTTCTCAAGAAAGCTATCAATTTCATCACGTGTAACGGCAGATATTACGGCTCGTCGCTCGACCCGAGAAGACTGCGTAACATGCTTTCGTCCGACTACGCCGAACAGCTCAGCTTTTGGAGCCCAATATATAACGGAGGAACTAATTTTGATAATATACAAGTATGACGGTACGATAGAAGGCTACTATACTGCTGTAGATACCGCTCTAAAATCAAAAGAACAATACGTTACGTTCACTATAGATACGAATGTTCAGCTAGCGTTAGATACCGAGATAATCGACGTGGAAACCAACTTCGAGACGTTCCGCAATATGGATAAATATCTGACGAAACTCATCGGAAGCAGCAATATCTATGAAATAATATACGCGTTCGCCTCGGCAGATCCCGATAAGGACAGTATAATCTTCAACTACATCTCTCTTGCTATCCGTTACGGCAAAAAAGTCTTAGAAATGCTCTCGCATCCCCACGTCGTAAAGATGTACGGCATAGTCAGAAAAGTCAAAGGCGAATCTCATCGTATGCTGGGATTCATACGCTTTGCAAAAACCGCCGACGAGCGTTATTACGCCGCATATTCCCCCGATAATAACGTAACTTCTATCATAATGCCCCACTTTGTCTCCCGATACTCGACAATGCAGTTCGTCATACACGACACGAAACGAGGCGTGCTCGGCATCTACGACGGTAATCGCTATATCGTTATCAAAGACGAAAGAAAAGCGACGGTATGTTACGCCGACGACGAATACGAAATACAGGCTCTTTGGAAAAAGTTTTACGAATCCGTGAACATCGCCGAAAGAGCAAACAAGCGTCAGCAAAACGGATATTTGCCAAAAAAATACCGCGATTATTTAACAGAATTCAACTAAAGTCTATATCTATAATATAGTTTAATGGAAAAATGTATCAGTAAATTCAACAAATAACAGTGAAGTATATATCTATAATATAGTTCATCTTGCATATATCTCGAAAGATGTAAATCTTAAAGCGTTAAGTCCTTTTTGAAGTTTCTTCACATATTTTCGACTTTTCCATAGCTAATAAAATTTATAAAAAATAGCCTACGGCAATCAAGCCGTAAGCTATTTTCATAATTCAATAATCAAAGTTTTATAAAATTCATTTGTTACATTATGAATTTCTTCTGCTTTGCCTGAGCTTTGTCAAGTTCGGCCTTCTTATCCTCGAATCCCGGTCTTCCGAGAAGAGCGTAAGTTGCCTTTTTGCCCTCTTCCACTCCCGGCTGATTGAAAGTATCTATCCTAAGCAACGCGCCGGTATAAGACGTCTTTAGCATAAAGAACATGAGAAGTTCGCCGAAAGTGAAAGCATTAAGCTCGGGGAGCATTATCGTATGATTCATCTTTCTCGCCTTTGTGATAGCGAACTCGGTAGCAATTCTCTCAGCCTGGATCAGTTCGTTCATGGTGTGTCCGCAGAGGAAATTGACGTCTTTGAAATTCTCGCAACCGTCGGAGATCTTGACTTCCGTCCTGTATTTATCAACGCCGATGAAGGTAATTACCTTATCGAAAGGACCTTCCGCATAGAGCTGTACCTGCGAGTGCTGATCTGTAACTCCGAGCGCTTTAACGGGAGTCTGACCTACGTTGCAAGGCTTTCCGTCGAGATCGAGGTTCTTGCCAAGGCTCTCGCCCCAAAGCTGCGCGTACCAATCGGAGATATACTTGAGTCCGTCGGCATACGGCATCATAACGGATATATTCTTGCCCTTCTTGATAGCAAGATACTGAAGAACGCCTGCCATGAGCGGCATATTCTTCTTGATATTATCGGATTCCGAAATATCGAGCATATACTGAGCGCCCTGCAGCATTCCTTCGATGTCGATACCTACGACAGCCGCCGGAAGAAGCCCTACGGGACAAAGTTCGCTGAATCTGCCGCCGACTCCGTTGGGAATATAGAAAGTCTTATAACCTTCTTCCTTTGCGATCTTTATAAGATTGCCCGCGTCTTTGCTTGTGGTCGCGATGATGCGCTTATTCGCTTCTTCTTTCCCGAGTTTTTCATCGAGCATGGACTTGATGATAAGATACTGACTCATGGTCTCGGAAGTCGAACCGCTCTTCGTTATAACGTTGAACATCGTCTTTTCAGGTTCGATAACGTCGAAAAGCGATCTCATTCTCTCGGGATCTACGTTATCCTCGACATAGAACTTCGGACCTCTTCTCTTTCTCTTCGGAAGATCGTTATAATGCAGGTGACAAAGAGCCTGGAACGCCGCTATCGGACCGAGCGCAGAACCGCCTATTCCGAGAACTACAAAGTATTCGTAATTCTTTCTAATCTCTTTAGCCGTTGCGATAATATCTCTAACTACGTCTTTCTGCGTAGAGGGGAGCGTCGCCCAACCCATCATTCCGATACCTTTGCCAGCCTCCACAACCGTGTACGCCTTAGCGATTTCGCTCTCGATGTTTCTGAAATCTTTCTCCGACAAACCCTCTTTGCCTATAGAAGACGACATCATATTATTGTAATCGAGTCTTAACTTCAACTCTCTTTTGTTATAACGCATAGTTACCTCCTGTAATTCGCTTTTTTATCTATCTAAGCTACAAAAAACAAACAAATCGCAGTATTTTCGTAGCCGATGTTGATTCTTTTTACTCACGGCGTCATCGTGCAAACGGCCGAGACCGTTTCATTTAGCCTAAAAATCCAATTTGACGCCTGCTTTATCGGCGCGCTCGAGAACGTATTCGTATGAATCCTTGAGTTCCGAAAGTTCCTTGTAATTCTTAGTATATACCTCGACAAGACACGCTCCGTTAAAACCAGCGTCGCGAAGTCGCTTGAAAAGCGTAACGAAATCGAATACTCCTCTTCCAGGTATCGCAAGCTCTCCGTCGTCAAGATAGTCGCATAAATGCACGGTCCTTAGCCTGTCTCCCATAACGTTCAAGAACTCCGTATAATCTATTCCCGACTGCTTCGCTTGCTTTATATCGAGACAGGTCTTAAGACTCGGACAGCGATCTTTCAGATTCTCAAAAAATTCAGGATGTGAAAAATGCGCCCAATGAACGTTCTCGTAACAAAGCTCTATTCCGTATTCTTTACATATATTAATAAGATTATTAACTCTTTCCGAAAGAAAATCATAATCGTATCTATATTTAGTACGCTTGAGCAAAGCCGCGCCGTGAAAAGTATAATATTTCGCGCCTATAACGTTGCCTGCGCTGAGCACGTTCCTCGCTATCGCTTCGGCGTCCTTTCTCGTACGCGGATTAAGATTAAAAATATCGGGTTCGAACTGAGTCGTCAAAGCGTGTATCGAATGGATCTTTATATCCCCTCTTTTTTCGTTGACTATATTCGCAAAATCATCGGTATACTCGCTATGAGTGGCAAAAAATACTTCCGCCACCTTAGCGCCTATCTCGCGCATAGGCTCGAAAGTCTCTTCCGTAAAATACCTTCCGAATAATGATGCCGTCGAAATTCCTATCTCCATACTCGCCTCTGAGAGTCGCTCGGACTCTAACCTATATTTTATATAATGATAAAAAATAAATCAAGTATAATTCGCCCTATTTTTCACGAATATACACTAAAACCCGCCTTTTCGGATAAAAAACGCATTGCCGTCACACAATGCGTTTTACTACAAACATAATACGGTAAAAAACGTTACCGCGTGTCATTTCACTTCATACAAAATGCTTCTTCATCAAAAGAAATATCAAGACTTCTTGTTCAGTTTAGTCTTATTCCCCCGCGGGTCTACAATATAAGTATTCTCAAGCTGCGCTCGCATATTTCCCGTTACGGATTCCCTATATTCGCGGCGTAATACTTCGCGTTCAGCCGTTTCGTCGGCGGTCAATTCGCGTTCTTTCGCAAGTCTTGCAAGTTCGTTTATTCTAGCTATTTTTTCAGGTATCATTGTTTCGTTATCACCTCGGCTATCTTCTCAAGACAGTTATCAAGATAAGCAAGATCGCCGTGTCCCGTATTATCGAACGAAACGACTCTCTCGTTATCAAGCGGTAGACCGCAACTTGCGCTGAAACTCGGTACGGTTCCGTCTCCGAGTTTTGACGTCGTAACGCCGACCATCTCGTCGCCTTCGTAATTGATGGAAAGCTCCGTATCCATTCCGAGACCTACGAAATACGTAGTATCGACCAGCTTCGACGCGTGGACCCTTTCGCCGTTCACTACGACAAACTGTTCGTTTTGCCAACCGACTATCTTACTAAAATAGTTATTGCTCTCGCAAAACCCTCTTTCGCTCAAAAATGCTATAACTTCGTTATAATCCTTGATGCTATCTCCGTCGACTGTTATTATTCCCAAATTGCTAAGCTCCTCTTCGCGTCCGTCGTAAGCTCCCGTCATCTCGGCATAAGGCATTAGCTGATATATCGTAGGAAGATTTCTCGCAAACGATATGAAGCCGTTATAGAACTCGTCGAAACTTCCTTCACCGCCAATACCGTCTATCATCTTCCTTACAGTGCCGAGCAAACTATCTATGCCGTCCATCTCAAGAAGCGAAAGCGGATTTTCGGGAACCCTTATAGCCTTGAGAGAACCGTAATACGGAGTGCCTAGACTGATGAATTTATTAACAACCGCTCTGTTCTCCTCGCTCCTTCCTATAAAGGTCGACGCCAATATACCGCCCATACTGTGAGCTACGATATTTACCTTATCATATCCCTTTTCCTTAATGAAGTTCTCGAGACGTATTGCCGCCGACATATTGTCGAGTCTCCAGTCGTACTCAAAGAGAACGATATCGTAATTTTTTCCAAGATTTTTCTGAAAATATTTATACATCTTCTCGTAATACTCGAGCGTACCGTACGTAGACGAAAGCGGATAGGTCGGCTCTCCTCTCTTATTTATCGACTGAGTAACGATGTTATAATTACTGGTTCCGTCGGGCTTCACGGTCATCTTTTCCAGCCATTTCAACGCGCCTTTTTCACCTCTTATATCAAGAAGCGCCTTTACCGAACTTTCGTTAAGTATGCTTCCTATTTGCGAAACGCTCAGCTCGTGCATGTTATAACCTTTAATCGGCGCCCATAGCGGTTCTCCCGTATTGCCGTCGATAAGGTTGCTTCCCATTATTCCCGGAAGAATAATTATCGCCTCTTTCTTCTCACTGCAAGCCGTAGGTATCGCAAGCATAGCTACAAGAAGAGACAGTACTAAAACCATGATCAAAAGTTTACTCGATTTTTTCATTTCATACTCCTATCAAATTCATTCAAATAAGTCAAATATCATTCTATCGTTACAAATCATCTACAGCATTTAGATAACGAAGCTATCTTGTCAAACAACGATATTCACGTTGTTATTTATATCTATCGAATACGTTTCGATAAATGCGATGATCCCTCGCGCCATATCAGAACGCAATATAAAACCCCGCAAATATAGCTGTCTTTTATATTTTCATTATATCAAACTCATTTGTCAAATTCAACCGTTAAATGGAAAAATTTGAAATTCAACTATCGTTAACTTTTTATCAATATTTGCATACAAGTAGTGTATTTATGCTACTTAACGGCAATATTAAAGTTAAAAATAAATAATTTGGCGATATATTAAAATAATATCAAAAAAATACTTGCAAAATGAACAAATTAGTTGTATAATCAATTCACAATTAATTGCTGATGTGGCTCAGTCGGTAGAGCGATTCACTCGTAATGAATAGGTCGGGGGTTCGAATCCCCCCATTAGCTCCATAAAAGACACACGATTAGAATTCTTTTCGTGTGTTTTTTCTTTTTTCGTATGAGCAAATTTCGATATGTTTTCTAGGTCGATACGATCTTCGGTCGCAACAATCGGGCGACCTCAGCGTTCGCTATAAAACAATATGCTACATTGTTTTCATTAACGCTCACGCTATCCGTAGTCGCTTTCAGCGACGGCACTTCGCTTTGCTCGTACGCGAATCCTCTTTATGCCCCATTAGCTCCATAAAAGACACACGATTAGAATTCTTTTCGTGTGTTTTTTCTTTTTTCGTATGAGCAAATTTCGATATGTTTTCTAGGTCGATACAATCTTCGGTCGCAACAATCGGGCGACCTCAGCGTTTGCTATAAAACAATATGCTACATTGTTTTCATTAACGCTCACGCTATCCGTAGTCGCTTTCAGCGACGGCACTTCGCTTTGCTTGTACGCGAATCCTCTTTATGCCCCATTAGCTCCATAAAAGACACACGATTAGAATTCTTTTCGTGTGTTTTTTCTTTTTTCGTATGAGCAAATTTCGATATGTTTTCTAGGTCGATACGATCTTCGGTCGCAACAATCGGGCGACCTCAGCGTTCGCTATAAAACAATATGCTACATTGTTTTCATTAACGCTCACGCTATCCGTAGTCGCTTTCAGCGACGGCACTTCGCTTTGCTTGTACGCGAATCCTCTTTATGCCCCATTAGCTCCATAAAAGACACACGATAAGAATTCCTGTCGAGTGTCTTTCTTTTTTCGTATGAGCAAAATTCGATATCCTTTATTCGATAAACGACGTAACAATAAACATATCTCTCATTTTCCGTTTATCGGTCACATACGATATTTCAAACTCTATTATTCAAGAACTCGTCTCTCAATATCGAATATGTTTTAACGTCTACGATACCGCGATTATTCTTTACGCTTTGACGGTGCGCGCCTTCGTATACCATTCCCGCTTTTTGCATTACCCTGCCGCTTGCGGCGTTCTCCACGTCGTGTATCGCCTCTATCCTATTAACGGCGCTACCTTCAAAGAGATACGCTATCATCGCTCTCAGCGCCTCAGTAGCGTAACCTTTTCCCCACCATTTACTGCCGAGCTTATACCCGACGGCAACGCGTTTGATACTCTCGTCATAGTATACGGCTTCTATTGCGCCGATAAGCCGTCCGCTACGCTTCTCGACTATCGCAAAAACTGCGTATATATTATTACTTTTTGCTCTGCCTTTCATTAATATCCTTACTAACCTTTTTGTCTCGGACATATCCTTATGATGCGATCCCTTAACGTATTTCGCGACAGCTTGGTCGCTCATACAGTTAAGATAAAATTCTTTCGCGTCGCTTCTTTCAAATCCTCGCAACAAAAGGCTGTCTGTCTCGATAGTACGCTTTTGTTTTTTCACTGCAATACGCTCCCAACGGTTTTACTTTCATTTTCTATTATATCAAAAATGCGATTTAAGTCAAGAGTCGATCATACGCGTCATTTATGCCTCTTCACTATTTGACTTTTGATCAGCTCCTCTAAAACAATAAAATTTGAACGCCAAATTGCGGCGTTAAGATTCGAAAAATAAAAACGAATCGATTTTTTATTTAATCGACCCGTTTTCACTATTTATATTTAATTCGTTTGATCAAATCATACAATAAAATTTCATCTAAACAACAAATGATATTATCACACTTTAGCGTCCTTCGTTGAAGGATTATCAATGATTTTTCCGTCCTCGTTAAATCGCGAGCCGTGACAACTGCAATCCCAACTGTGTTCTCTCTTATTGTACTTTAACGCGCAACCCATATGCGGACATCTCTTCACCGTCGGGAAAATCATATTGAGAAGAAACGCTCCGATATTAGCAAAGAGCTGTAATCTCAGTATCCTTCTCTTAGGAGAAAAGACTTTAAGATACTCGTTCTCTCGCCCTGTCAGCATATCCCTGATAAGCATAGCTCCTACCATCGAACCCGTCATTCCCCACAGATTGAATCCCGTCGTCACGTATACGCTCTTCATAGCTCCGTATCTTCCGATATATGGCATAGAATCGAGCGTCACGCAGTCCTGATTCGCCCACATACGTTTTACATCCGCTTTTGGAAAATACTTTGACTTGAAATTCTCGAGTTCTTCGATAGCGTTCGTATGCGTTCCCGTCCTGTGCTCGCCTTTACCGACCAACAGAATGTCTCTGTAATTACGGAAATAAAAGCCTTCCTCCATATCGTCGATATACGTTCCTCCGACGTCTCCAGCATTCTCAAGAGCCATGACGTATGAACGGCGCTGATGCATCTTTATGAAAAACGCGCCGTGAGAATTTATGAACGGAAAATGCGTAGCCACTATCGCTTCCTTAAACCGTATCCTGTATTTATCCGTATACGCTGCATTATCCTCGATACCTACGACAAAGGTATTCTCGTATATCTCGAGCTCTCTAGCGATAGCGTACATGAACTTGAGCGGATGAAACTCAGCCATACCGCTAAACTTGACCGCGCTCTTCACGTCTATCGGGAGCGGAGTCTTTCCGACAAGCTCTGCTTCGTATCCAAGGCTTAAAAGAGCCTTATACTCTTCGTCAAGACCGTGTTTTTCAGAATACATATACGACGGTTTAGTCATAAAATCGCAATCGATCCCCTGCGCCAGTCTTTTATACTCCTCGACTGCCGAAAGGTTGATATCGAGATACGCCTTCGCCTTTTTTACGCCGTGCATTTTGATAAGTTTTGAATACGGCGTATCGTGCTGAGCGGTTATCACCGCAGTCGTATTCTTCGTTACGCCGTCGCCTATCGTATTGCCTTCAACAAGTATCACCTGCTTCCCCGCTTCTTTGAGATAATACGCCGTCAGTATTCCGGCGATACCGCCGCCGATAACCAAGGTCTCGCACTCTATATCCCTATCAAGAGAAGGAAACTCTTTTTTGCTGTCAAATTCGCTCCAAATACTTTTATCCATATTCATATTATTCGCTCATTTAGCGGAAAATATAAGTCGTATTTATTCGCCGATAATTTATTCGATTTTCGTTTTAAGTATAAAACCGTAAATTTTACACACTTCTAGTATCAATATGCAACACCGTTTGGTGTGGTCGTAAATCTTTTACAACGAATTGTGTAGGATTTTCTATACGGGAGGCTCACAAATTATGTATATGGAAATGTTTGCTGAAAGATTGAAAGAATTACTCGGCAATGAAAGCGTTAATTCGTTCGCGAAAAAAATCGGAATTCCCCAACAAACCTTATCTCGCTATATGCTATGCCAAAGAGAAATAGGGATCGAAAATCTATGTAAAATAGCCGATTATTTTAATGAAAACGTCGACTATTTAACGGGTAGAAGCGAATATTGACCAAAATATTTCAATAATCAGTTTAATAGAATATTGATTATTATAATATTACAAAATAAAAAAATCGGCTCGTAATAATCAAGCCGATTACAATTATCCATCCCTTTGTGAGAGAAAACGTCGATCACTATTTCTTAATTATCTTCATCTTGGTCAGCGCGTAACCTATCAATCTGACGATATTAATCTTATTTTCCTTCTTCAAATCTATTACTTCATAACGAGAATCGCTGTTATACGTGTGTATGCCGTCGTATTTCGTTGACGTATTCAAAGATACGTCGCGTACCGTCAACTTCTTTATCAGCTCCTCCGTATACGTACCGTCGATAATGCGGCATTTTGAGAAATTCAACGCTTTGCCGTAGCCTTCGCCGCAATCTTGCGATACTCGATAAACATTGCCGCCATCGGTAATGAACGCGCCGCCCATTCGCGCGTTAGTACTGTCGATACGAGAATCTATTTTGACGTCCGATTCGAACCCGTCGCAATATATCTTCAATTCGCTAACGTTGTCTTTTATGATGGGAGTAGTAAAGTAATACGTTTTTCCGGACAACTCCAGCCTCGTAGTATCGGCGTATCTGCCCGTCTTTAATACCGTTTTATTACTTATCGTCAATTCGCCGTCCGTTAGCGACAACTCGACGCGATATAAATGCCCCGCTCTATTCGATTCCGGCATTATATACATCTTGCCGTTCTCTTCGTAAACGAAAGGATAAGACAAATGAGTTGCGTCCTCTATAAGAACTTTCGGTTTTCCCCATTTAATGCCGTCAAACTTTCTATACCCTATCAGACCCTTTCCTTTCAGCCTATCGTACATTTCAAACAAAAGAAACGTATGACCGTCTATTTCTTTTACAAACGGATCGGCGCACCAATATCTAAGCGTATTGGGAATAATTCTAAACTGTTCTTCGCCTCTTTTCCTTATTGCTATTATCCACTCGTCTTTTTTCAGTCTCGATAACATATTTATTTCTTTCTGACTCCTTCGAATACCGCAATCGTCTTGTCCGCCATAACGTCAAGCGTACAGTTCGAGCTCGCAAACCGATAAGCTCTTTCTACCATTTCATCGTACATATGCCGATCTTTGACAAAGTCGGCGATTTTATCCGACAGTCCTTGCCAATCGTCTATAGCAATTCCGCAACATACTTCGCGCATATCCGTATATCCGCCCGTATACGTCCTTATTAAAGGCACCTTTAGAAAAAAAACTTCCACAGCAGTCAAAAGAAAACCTTCCCGCCTGCTCGGAGCTATACAAATATCGCTCATTGACAATATTTCGCGCGGAGTTATCCAACCTGTGAATCTTACATTCCCTTTCAAATCCAAACTGTCGATAAGCTGCATTATTTCCGTATAATATGTATTATTTTCCGTCACGCCGGATAAGACAACGACCACTTTATCAAGCAAAGTTTTATCAAGCGCCGAAATAGCCTTCAGCGTTACGTCTATTCCTTTTACCTTATCTATCCTTCCGTGCATGCACAATACGATTTTATCTTCGGGAACGCCGTATTTTTTCTTGAGCTCCGTTATCTCTTCGTCAGACAGTCTTGTCAAATTTTCACTGTCGACGCCGTTTAATATCTTGACTATTCTATTCGGGTTTATTTTCAGTTTATTTATAAGATGACTCTTTACTTCTTCCGATATTGCGATAACTTTTTTACCCTTATAAGTAACCAACCTATAAAAAAACGACGACGGAACTCTCTCCGTATGCAATACCCACACGCACGGCATTTTATCGTACCAATATACCATATTGTATATTTTCATTAAGAATCCGCAACGTCTATGATTGATCTCGACCGCTTCTATACTTTTCTCTTTGAAAAACTTTCTTAAATACTTAATATTCTTAAGCAACGAACCAAAATCTACTTTACTAAAATTTCTTTTATAAAAGACGTCGGAATTGTCTTCAAAAACATACTGATCTGCAATTATATAAGCGTTATGTCCTTTCCTTCTCATCGCTTTGCAAAGTGAATCGACATATACCCCCACACCGCTCTTAACCACAAATTCAGCTAAAATAACAATATTCATATCGCATCATACTTCCGCTTTCAACATTATATTCACTTAATATACTCGCTGTAATCTTTCTCGGTATCCCAAACCATAGCGTGGGATTGATATATCGCCTTCGTCTTCTCATCGGGCATTTGCATATAGTTTTTGCCGTATCTTATCGTCAAATAATCTTCCACGTTCGCAGGTACCGCCAAACTGACCTTCTCAAAAGGAACCATTCTCGGTTTTCCAAAATCTATAGTCGGATAAAACGAATTGCAAAATTTTGCTCTGCCGAAAACGTGCGCGTATTCTTCAGCGCTCTTCTTATTATATTTACGAACGCTGCGAAGCAGCAGTTTTTTCACGAACCCTCTAACGAAAATATTCGCTATCGCGATCTCTATCTTCTTCTTCGCCGAACTCGTCTTGTAATACGTCTTGCCGACGCTTCTAGCCTTCAAAAGACCTGCCGAATAGTATTGAACTTTCTTTGCGAACTTTCCTTTAGGCGCATTATTCAAACACATTATATCGACAAATATGCCTTGATGTCCAAACGGGCAAACCGAATTAAGACACGTAGTGCCGTTCATACGAATTTTTGAGAAAAAATAAGGATTTTCGTCGGTATCTTCCCTTTGAAGATAAAATCTCTCTGTGTCAAGATATTTTTCGCAGCAGTCCAGAAATTTGAAATAATTAGCGTGATCCATAAAAATATCAAGATCGTCGTCCCATGGGATAAAGCCTTTGTGCCGCATGGCGCCGAGCGCCGAACCGCCCATTAAATAATATACTATATCATGTTCGCGGCAAAAACCGTCGATATAGACCATGATCTCTAAAATCTTATTTTGCAGTTGCAAGATACCGTACTCGTCGGTCAAATCTTCTCGCATATAATTACTCATTGATCTTTTCCCTCAATATCGTCGAAGAAATGCCGTCTGTATGATCCAAATAAACGACAGAACAGCCTAACTTCGAAAACTCCCTTTCATATTCTTGCCACGCGGCGCTTCCTTTCCAATCCGAACCGACAAACACAGCGTCCACACCGTACTTTTCGACCATATTGCTCTTGTTCATATCTGATTGCAGAACGACCTTATCCACATACTTTATAGCGCTCACGATAGTTGCTCTGTCGTCTTGGCAAATTATAGGCTTTTTCCCCTTTCTGTCAATGCATAGAGCGTCAGTAGTGACCCCTACTATCAAATATTCGCACTGTTTCTTCGCTTTCTTCAGTATATTCAGATGCCCTACGTGAAACATATCAAATACGCCCGTAGTATAACCTATCTTATATTTTTTCATATGACCGACCTCTAGTAAACTTATTAAAAAATCGTCGCGCATGCCAAAAACATATCCCAAAAACGACGTTAACAACAATAGACTCGAAAGAATATATTCATAAGTTCCGCGTTCTATAATTCGGATATGCGCTTTACGGATATAATTACATATATCGGCAATGCCTTGAAATTATATCCCAATGACGACTTTCTAATCTTATACATTTAGCGATACGAAAACCGAGCGTTGAAACGCGGCAATCGCTTTCTTTTGATCCAAAGTATTTTTGATAAGATTTTATCTATTTATCTATTCCTCGCCGCAACGTTACCAGCCGCAGGAATATTCGTCTGTCAAATAGAATAAAACTCTTTTGTCATTTCTAAATTATACCATATATTATATTAAGTAGCAAGAGTTTTCACGCTTTTTATGTTTGCTCGCTTTTATTACGTTCATTTTACCTCTATTACCGTCATTACAAAAATAAGCCTTCCTAAAAACAAACGGAAGGCTTATTCAATCTTTAATAGTTTCTAGCGTAAAACTGAAGCGAATTCACTCTTTTGCATACTTATCGCAAAAACGCTTCTTCTGCTGATACTGGTTATCAGTAAGAGAATTCTCAAACTCCTCGAGCATATCGGCTTGCTTTTTCGAAAGATTAGTAGGTGTCTCCACCACTACCGTGAGATAGAGGTCGCCGTACTGTTCTTTTCTTAGCATCTTCATTCCGTAACCCTTGATCCTAAACTTCGTTCCCGTCTGAGTTCCCGCGGGAATTGCGTATTTGATAGAGCCTTTCATAGTCGGAACAACCAGCTTTCTGCCCATAGCGGCATCGACGAACGATATCGGCATAGTCATATATAGATCGTTGCCCTCGCGACGGAATACGTCGTGCTTTGCGACGCTGATCACTATAACGACGTCGCCGTTCGCGCCTCCGTTACGTCCCGAGTTACCCTCGCCTCTATACGTCATGGTTTGACCGTCGTTGATACCCGCAGGTATATTGATAGTGAGCTTTTTCTCCTGCTTTACCGTACCGCTACCCTTACAATGTTTACATTTATCGGTAACGATTTTTCCCTTTCCGCCGCACTCCGGACATACCGACTCGACTACGCTCTGTCCGAAAATAGTACGCTGAACCTGCTTGACGTAACCGCTGCCGTTACACTTCGGACACACCTTTATAGAACTCGCGTCTTTAGCTCCCGTACCGTTACATACGGGACAACTCTCCACTCTCGTAAACGATATAGGCTTCTCGACCCCTCTATATGCCTCTTCAAAAGTGAGATTAACGCGTATTCCTATATCGTCGCCGTCCACTCTCGCCGACGCTTGAGACCGTCTGCGTCCTCCGAATCCTCCGCCGAAAAGATCGCTTATTATATCTTCAAAACCGCCGAATCCTCCGCCCGACGACCAAGAATATCCGCCACCGCCGGCTCCTCCGCCCATTGGACCGTTTTCGTCGCCGTATGCGTCGTACGCGGCTCTCTTGTCCTTATCGCTGAGAACGTCATAGGCGTGATTGATCTCCTTGAACTTCTCCTCGGCAGCCTTTCTCTCCGCCTCGGGGGCGGTAGAGAATCTGTCGGGGTGATATTTCTTAGCCAAATCTCTATAGGCTTTCTTCAGCTCCTCGTCGCTCGCGTTTTTGCCTACTCCGAGAAGTCCGTAGTAATCTTTTTCTGCCATACGTTAATACCTTAGTTACTCTTTACTTAATGTCGGGTTCTCCGTCAAAACCGTTCTCGTTGCCGCCGTTAGCATCTGCGCCCATATTCTGCTGTGCTTCCTGATAAATCTTCGAGAATATCGGAGCGGTCACTTTGCTGAACTCGTCGATAGCGTTTCTGATCTTTTCTTCGTCGTCGACGGCTATGTCTTCTTTAGCCTTCTTAACTGCGTCTTCAACGGTCTTGATCTCTTCCTCGCTGAACTTATCCTTACTGTCGGATATAGTCTTTTCAGCCGCGAAAATGAGCTGATCCGCGCTGTTTCTCGCGTCTATAACAGCCTTTCTCTTCTTATCTTCTTCGGCGTACTTTTCAGCCTCTTTAACGGCTTTGTCGATATCGTCCTGACTGAGATTAGACGACGAAGTGATAGTTATGCTCTGACTCTTGTTAGTACCCTTGTCAAGAGCCTTAACGCTCACTATACCGTTAGCGTCTATATCGAAAGTGACCTCTATCTGAGGAATACCTCTCGGTGCCGGAGCGATACCTACGAGCTGGAAGTTACCGAGCGTCTTATTGTCGGCAGCCATAGCTCTCTCTCCCTGAAGTACGTGAATGTCGACCGCCGTCTGATTATCCGCCGCTGTCGAGAATACCTGCGACTTAGAAGTCGGAATAGTCGTATTTCTGTCGATAAGTCTGGTGAACACGCCTCCCATAGTCTCGATACCGAGAGAAAGCGGAGTAACGTCGAGAAGAAGTACGTCCTTGACGTCTCCTGCAAGCACGCCGCCCTGAATAGCGGCGCCGATAGCTACGCACTCATCGGGATTGATTCCCTTATACGGCTCTTTTCCGGTAGCCTTCTTAACTGCCTCAACTACCGCCGGAATTCTCGTCGAACCGCCGACAAGTATAACTTTCGAGATCTCGTTCATAGAGATGCCCGCATCCTTTATCGCCTGATTGAGCGGCTTCATCGTCATTTCCACAAGATCGGACGTGAGCTGATCGAACTTAGCCTTGGTAATATCAAGGTCAATATGAAGCGGAGCGCCGTCGCGCATAGTGATGAACGGAAGATTGACGTTAGTCTTGGTAACTCCGGAAAGCTCTATCTTCGCCTTTTCCGCAGCTTCCTTTATCCTCTGCATAGCCATATTGTCGCGACTAAGGTCGATACCTTCCTTGCTCTTGAAGTCGGCGATTATATAATCTATGAGCTTCTTATCAAAATCGTCGCCGCCGAGTCTGTTGTTACCTGCTGTCGCAAGCACTTCGAATACGCCGTCGCCTATCTCGAGTATGGAAACGTCGAACGTACCGCCGCCGAGATCGTAAATGATTATCTTCTGATTCTTATTCTCGTCCTTATCGAGACCGTAAGCGAGCGCCGCCGCGGTAGGCTCGTTGATTATTCTCAGAACGTCGAGACCCGCTATCTTGCCCGCGTCCTTAGTCGCCTGTCTCTGACTGTCCGAAAAATATGCGGGAACAGTGATGACCGCCTGAGTAACGTTCTGTCCGAGATACGCTTCCGCGTCCGCCTTGAGCTTTGTGAGTATCATTGCCGATACTTCCTGCGGAGAATACTGCTTTCCGTCGATATTTACTTTATAATCGGTGCCCATCTCTCTCTTTATCGAGCTTATAGTTCTATTGTGATTGGCAACAGCCTGACGCTTAGCCACCTGACCTACGAGACGTTCGCCGTCCTTTGCGAATCCTACTACCGAAGGGGTAGTTCTGTTACCTTCCGCGTTTGCAATGACAACGGCTTCGCCGCCTTCCATGACCGCTACGCACGAGTTGGTTGTTCCTAAGTCAATACCTATTATCTTTCCCATAGTATAATGTCTCCTTTATTCTTATTCTTTTTGATTTGTCTTTTTATTCTGCTACGACGACTTGCGCGTATCTCAACACTTTGTCGCCTATCTTATAACCCTTTTGGGCTTGATTAACTACTTTACCGCTCTTCTCGCTGTCCTCTACTCGCATTATCGCGTTATGATAAGTCGGATCGAAATCCTTGTCAAGAGCGTCTATCTCCTCGACTCCGTATCTCTTGAGCATATCCAGCATCTGCTTTTTTATCATTTCTACGCCCTCTCTGTCGGAGTCCTTCTCTATGCACTTTATAGCCCTATCCATATTATCTATAATATTGAATAAGTCCGTTAATACCATATTTCTTCCGTCCGAAAACTTCTCTTCCGAAATATTCCTATTGCGTTTCTTATAATTGTCGAATTCCGCGTACAGATACAGATATTTCTTATTAGCCTCGTCAAGCGAAGCGTTGCACTTTTCGAACATATCTTTATAATCTAGTTCCGGAACGTCTTTCTCCTCCGCCGTATCCGCCGAGCTTTCTGCGCTCTCCGCCTTCATCTCATTATCCAAAGTCTCTTCAGCCTTGTCCTTCTTGCTCTTTGATGCCATCTCTCTCTCCTATTGCTTTTTGTCTTTATTCTTGCTTTCTATCAGCTTATCTTCGCTGAGCGTCTTGAGCGTCGAGGATATCTGCCCAAGCACTTTTATCACCTTTTTGTAATCCATTCTCTCGGGACCTATGACTCCCGCGTGTCCGATCTCCTTGCCGTTGATGGAATACTTAGCCGTAACGAGAGCCATATGAGTAAGTCCGTCGCCCTCTTCTTTGCCTATCTTTACCGAAAACTCTATATCGTTGTTCTCTTCTATAAGCTCGTGCAATTTGTCCTTCGCATCTATCACCGACATAAAGTTCTTGACGTTATCGACGTCTTCGTACTCCTTATAATCGAATATCTTGTTGGTTCCTTCGAGATACACCTGTTTCCCCGACTTTTCCCTATAACGTTTAAGAACGTCTATTATGCCTTCGAAAAGCCTTCTGTAATCGGAAATGCGTTCGTCGACTATATCGTCGTTGTCACGTATCTCGCCGAGCGTTCTGCCGTTAAATATCTCGTTGAGTATCTTAGTCGCCTGATTGAGATAGTCTTCGGTCATATCTCCGTCAACCTCTATCAATTGGTCTCTTATGATGCCTGCGTCAGTGACTATGATCACGAGCGCGCTGCCGTCGCCTAAATCGACAAGTTTCAATCTATTGATGACCGTAGTTAAAGGGTTGAGAACAACTACCGAAGTATAATTCGTAACGTCGCTAATGACCTTAGCGGTGTTACGTACTATTTCCTCGACTCCCGAAAGATGAGTGTCGAATCGCTCTTTCAATTCGTCAAGATCCCCCGCCTCCTTGTCAAGTGTCAAAAGATTGTCTACGTAATATCTATAAGCAAGCGACGAAGGTATCCTTCCCGCCGATATATGCGGCTGCATCAGATAGCCCATATCCTCAAGGAGTGCGAGTTCGTTCCTTATAGTAGCGGACGAAATATCGGGAAAATACTTATCTCTTATCGTGCTGCTACTCACCGGTTCGCCTTCGCTGATATAGCTGTCGACGACCGATTCGAGTATCTTCTTTCTCCTTTCTGAAAACTCCTTATTCTTCATATATCACCTGACAAAACAACCTTTAGCACTCAATCTACTCGATTGCTAAATCTTATTATACTCATATTATTCCGCTTGTCAAGAGGTTTAATCAAAATAAATGTAAAATCTTAGCAAACTCTTACCGAGAGTGCTATTTTTGTTTGAACTATTGTATTTGGTTCTAGAAACGATTATTTTATAAACATAAGATGCAACCTTTACTATGCCCCTTACTTATATGATATATATCAATAAAAGCCGACATAACGCTGCGCAAGTAATTGTGTCGTAAGTAATTTTTTAATTGTATTTACAAGAAAAAAGCAAAAATGTTATACTATCTATAGGATATATTAATAAATTAACAATACGCTATCAATGATAATTATCAAAACTTTCCAAGGAGATAAATATGGAATTTTCAGAAAAGTTAAAGACGCTGAGAAGCGAAGCTAACCTAACGCAAAGCGAATTGGCAGACAAATTATTTTTGACACGCCAAGCTATTTCCAACTACGAACAGGGACGCTGCTATCCTTCTATCGACACGCTAGTTGAAATGTGCAAACTATTCAACACAGATCTCGACTCCCTACTCTCCTGCGGAGTAAAAAAACGATATATGCTTAAAGTCATTATGGCGTCAAGTCTGTTATTCGTCTCTATGCTCTCAAGCATTGCTTGCGTCTATTTCGCAGCGCTGAAAAATCTTTCGATAGCTTTTTATACCGTAACGGGAATAACTATCCATATAATACCGTTCATGTGCTTTTTGACATATCTGATTTTTCATTATAATCCGCCCAAAAGAGCAAACAAATTTTTCGGATACAGAACCAAATTATCCATGTCCAACAAATTGACGTGGGATTACGCTCAAACGTATTTCAGCGCTATATACGCGAATATTTCAATGATACTGTTTGGTATAAACGTAATATTTACCATCATCTCAACCTTTATTGATTTTACGGCTTGTCTTATAGTCTTTTGTATAATTACGTGCGTTCAAGCCGTCGGCTTGCTCGTTCCCGTTATCTTCACGGAACAAAAGTTAAAGACTTTTTCAAAATAAAACGGAAAGATGCGTTCGTATACTTCCACGCGTCTTGTTGATTTTGCATGAAGACAAAATCTCACTTGCTTTTTGGATTGTCTGTGTGCGAATAGCAGTTTCGCTACCCTCAGAGCCGTATATATGAAAAGTGATAATTCCGTCTTCTATTACGGCGATACTGATTTTATTATTTTTATTTGAACAGTCATAGTTTATCATATCCAAAGCCGACATACCGTCAAGTTTTGAAAAACTGTTTTGTCCGTATATCAATATACCGCCCAAGCAACATACAATGATAAGTATAAAAGATAAGAATATCGACAAAGACGCTATAATACTTTTGCGTTTTATTTTAACGGATTTTCTGTCGGTATTGCGTTTTTTATCGAAATAAGTATATGCGTAACTGCAAAAATGACGGCAAAAACCGTTAGCGGAATGCTTGCTATCATAATTCCCGAAAACAGAAAAATCAAAGACGGGATTATAGAAAGCAACAACGCTTTAACAATACCCGATTTCTTCCACAGCACAATCCAGACTAGACAGTATGCTAGCACGAAAATACTGTTGACAATAATATAAACAATTTCGGCAAACGAAAAATAAAAACCTATCCAAGTGTACGGAATGTTAAAAATCATTAACGCCATACAAGCATATCGGCTTATTTGTTCTAAAATATGCACCGCTTTATTTTGATATATATTCGGATAACCGTTCTTGTTCTTTATAGCAAAAACAATATTCGGAATCATAATAATTGCAATAAAGATAAGACCGTAATAATTAAACCAATTCATATTGCAAAATTTCTCCGCTAAATTACTGTTTATCGTAGAATTATTATAGCAAAAACAAAATACTTAATCAAGCAAACAGCAAGGCACTATAAGGTATCTCCCGAATTGCCTTTTGTTTTATTTGGTAAAATTGCCTTGTTCACCACGTTTTTGAGTTTGCCGCGCCGTAGGAATTGGCGGTTTAGTAAATATGTCCGTAATAGGTATTCGCACGCCAAAACACTCATATAAAAGGAAAAGTACGAACTCCATTAGGGGTTCGTACTTTTCCCTTATGTATTTATTAGTTGATAAAAATACTGCCCAATTTTTTTATTAAGAATTCTGATTGCCAAACGATTTTTCAATATTTTTTACTTGGTCTATTCTATCAAGAATAAGTTTTAAACATATTAAGGTTGTCTTAAACCCAAAAAACAAGCTGTTTGAAGAAATATACTCTCTGCCGTGAGCGCACTCATTCCTAATATTTAAACAATTTCCATTATACATGCTTTGATAAACAAAAAAGAAATCTACTACATTTAAAAAATCGTTTGTTTCACTATAAGCATCCATTAATATTTGTTGCAAAACGCTACTTGCATCTTTCATATGTAAAAATTCATCTGTTTTTTCTTTAAATGGCACAATGTTGCAATACATACCAAATTCTCTAATTTTGTTTTCTAATATCGGGAACAATTGTGTCAAATGTGCCAAATAAATGCGTCCATCAAAATCAATAAGCGAATATTCCGATAACCTATTTTGAATTTCTTTATAAAGAGTCTGTTCTTGATTAAATATAGCCATATACATTTGTGTATTGCGTATAAAATCATTATATATTTCCCTATATAGTACTTCTGGTTCAATATAATTCGAGAGTTTATAGCCTTTTTGCGTAATTAGATCTCGAACTAACTGAATAAACGCATTATCTACATTATGCCTATCAAGAACTTTATTATTTTCAACAGGAAACATTCTTGTAATGTCAAGTTTGCTACAAAATAAAGATACCGCTGTTTCTGAATGCATTGACATTAAATCTAATAAACTTTCTTTCTTAATAGGGAAACAATATAATGCCCCAAGTAACGTTTTTTCAATAAACACTTTGTTAATTTTATTTATTTCTTCATTAGAGATAGAAACCGAACTACCAATCGTGTGCATTAGTTTTAAGCATCGATCATAATAATTATTTTGCCATAGTTGTTGCAACCAAATCATAAGCTGCTTAACTCTTGGTTTATCAATGTACAAATTGGATGAAAGACGCAACAATAATTGCATGAAATAATAAAACAACATTGAAATGCTAGCCGAATTATCCTCTTTTTCAATAAAAGAAGTAAACTTATCGTAAGTGATTTTCAACGTCTCATTTCGTATACCATTTACTACAAAATCATTTCTACAATAATCTATAAATTCGTGAGCTCTTTCTATATTTATGATATTATTAGCAATCTGATTGTTATATTCATCGAGTTTTTCTTTTTGTTGACTTGAAATCAAAATATTATGTTTCTTAAACTGCAAGATTGTATTGGTATTTACAAATTTACTTAATTCCCCAACAAATTGTTGCATGAATTTGTTTTTTATACTCGGAGAAACAATTTTTTCTTTTAATAGTAGGCTTATAAAAAGCAATGATGAACTTTTTATTTCATACCAAGGCTCTAACTCATTCTTATTCTTCAAATCACTTATCACTAACTTAAAGTGCCATTCCATGGTTTTAGCTGCTGGTGCTTTTCTATACAAAATAAATCGAACTGTTTCAATTATAAATGATGCTGTTTCATCATTAAAATATTTGTTTAATTTCTCTAGAATGGGAAGTGTCCATCGTGAGATATCGGGTGTCGATACACCATTAAATGTAGCTAATGGAATTAACTCGTTTTCTGATATTTCTGTCTGAAGCATATCAAACACAAACTGTTCTTCCCAAGATATGTCCTGTGGCAGCCTGAATCTTTGAAAACTAAACGAGTTAACGTTTAAAATTTTAGATTTATATTCTTCTAGAAGTTTTAAGTTGGCTGGTATAATTACTTCTTTTATATTATTTTTGAACCTAATAATCAAATCTTGAATATCAGTTATATTAATCTCACTCAAACATTGTAAAATAAGTTGTTCATCATCTTTTACTGCACTTAAATTAAAAAGCTCAAAAATATTGTTTTGCATGAATATTAATGCTGAAAAAATGTATTGGCTTGATTCTTTAATATTTTGAATCTTTGTAATGTGAACAATCGTAGCAAAAAGCTTAATAAAATTATTGTCAAACTCTTGCCAAACACTATTAATTTGACGAGTTCCACTATATATTTGAGTACATAGATAAATTTGTTTTAACCATGTCGTTGTAAATTCAATTTTTAATCCACCTATACTACTGTTCAATTTAATTAAATAAGCATATATGTCTTTTATTTCGGCATATGAGTTCAAAAAGTCCTGAAAATTAGTAATATCTTTGAAGCCTTTAAACTCTTTCTCAATATAATTAATAAACCATTGCCATTCACAGCTATGCTCTAAAATTCCATCAAAGAATTTAACTTTTACATCATGTTCAAAATAATTCACTTTACATGGCCTCCAAAATTTTGATAAATGTCCATACATGAATTTTCGATACCCAATCGTGCTAAAAGTTCACTCAATTTTAATATCGTAGAATACTTATATAGAATAGCATTAATTATTTTTCTAAAATTATCATCACTATATGTTAATGCCAGTAACCGTTTTATTGTCCACACTATACACGCCTTTTGAAACTGTATGCACAATTTCTTTATCCTAAAGACAATTAAATATTTTAAGCAAAGTTTTATAAGGTATATCCGCAAACACACTGTTCTTTATAATAGAAATATCTATACAATAAATTTGCGTTATTTTCGCAATATTCTCTTACAAGTTTCGTATAATCCACTTTAATTACTCCTTATATCATCATTATAACATAGTTTTTGCATTATGAAAAGCCGACACTCTCTGTTTTATCAGAAAATGTCGACTTTTTATTTTGGCGGAGACGGAGGGATTTGAACCCTCGTGCCGGTTACCCGACAACTTGATTTCGAGTCAAGCTCGTTATGACCACTTCGATACGTCTCCATGTTATATAAACGCTGATATTCACTAAAAGCGAACGCTATTAATTTACCACACCGAAAAATACTTGTCAACTAAAATATAACAAATTACGGTTAAATCGCACGTATTTCAAATTTATTTTGATCAAACGCAAAACTTTTATGAAATCGAATCAAAAAATAAAATTAATATTTTGACATCAAAATGCCGTTCGTCCAATACTCTCGATCCCATATTAAGGCGAAACTTCCCAATCAACCGGCTAAATACGCTATAGCGCCTGCAAGCATTAAATTAAACACAAAATTCATTGCCGAAGTCGCGGCGCCGACTGTAATTATCAAGTTGAGTCCGACAGCCTTTCTTTGCGTTTTCCCTTCCTTGCGTGATACGTGATCCGGAAAATGCTTTTTTCGATAAACAAACCAAAAATAGCCCGTCAGCGCAAAACCTATTATTTGCAATACCATTGACAAAACAGCCGCAATATCGGGAACGTCTATATCTATACCGTTCAACTTGATAGCGTAATAGGCAATAATACAGACAAGCGCTATTATCTGTCCGAACGGAATAGCCGTTAAAGTGTTATATGTCAATTTCAGCTTCGCATCCGTGTCTTTCAGTCTATTCATCTTAGTAAGATAAAACATAATGACGGTCAAGAGAAACGCATATAGCGCGATCGCTGTACAAATCAATAATAACATTATGTTTCTCTCTTATAAGCGGTATATTTATTATATTCCCGCATATATTCCAAAAATTCGTCGTAAGAAACGTTAATAATGTCTTTTATTTCGGAATAATCGAATAACGCGCCTAGCACGGTAACTACCGTCTTCCATACAGTATGCTCCCCGTCTATTTCCGAAACGGTTTTAACAATGCCGTCCACACTGTCTATAAATCTAATGTCTTTTAACGCGACGTAAGCCGCCGCGATATATCTCGCCGTATCGAATTCTTCGCTCAGTCCTACGTTATGATCGACCCTATACGCAACGTAAAGCCTATGATACGTATATCTGATCTCATCAACGTACGGAGCTATTGACGACTGTATTGCCAACTTCGCTACACCGTTATCATACGCCGACATGATGAGCATCTCCATAAGAAATCTTCTCGTTTCATCGTCTGCGGCAAGTATCGCCGTAACTTCGGCTATCCTTTTATATCCGTAAATGTATCCAAAGCGCACGGCGTTGCGAAACCCTTTGCTCTCTTTGAATCTCTCGATAAACTCTCCGGAACGGCTAAGACCTTCGTCGAGCAGTTTTCCGTAGCCGTCGGTCAGTTCTTTCGGCAATATCGAACCCCAGAAAAGATATTTCCCTTCGATCGTTTTTTTGATAGCCGCATAGTCTGCGTAAACGGTAAAGAGCGGCATAAACTCTCCGTACATTCTCTCCATAGCTATAAGTATCTCGCTCGCCTCTTCGTTCTTGCCCAGTCTGAAGTACGCCATAGCTTTGATATAGTTGATCCTTGATTCGTATCTGCGGCTGTCTTTGATACTGTCTATAAGGCGTATAGCGCCCTCGTACTCTTCGTTAATAACGAGTATCTCGGCAAGCGCGTTGACGACTCCGAGCATGATGTTGTCGATATCGTAAACTTCCTTGAACTCGCTTACGTCGCGTCCGTTCTCTTCCGTTACCTCTAGCGCTACGTTCCTGATGAGTGCCACTGTCTCGAAAAGCGGCGTGTTATCATATCCCTTCATTTCGATAGCGTCGTTGAAATTGCCTTTTATCATACTCCATAACGCTTTTATGAATCCGCTTTCCTGTCTGTCCGTGTTCTCGCACAATACTACGAATTCATTACTGCCGATAAGTCCTATATTGTTGACGGCGTTGACGAATTCGTCATTGAAAGAGCAATATCCCTTGAAATTCAAATAATCGGCGTTGCCGTTAAAGACATCGCCGAACCTCTTTGAAAGTTCCGTATACATATCAAAATAATTCTTGGAATAGCTGTTGGTATATTTAGATATAACGCTAAGCGCGTTAAGTATCTCGAGAGCGTACGCCTTTTCGCGCTCGTCAATGCTTTCGCCTGAATCTATCCTTATCCGTATGATATCGTACGCGCGTATAAAGACGTCGAAAGCAACGTTAAGCTCCTCCATCTCAGCAAGAGTTCTTCCCATCTCTACAAGGAGAGCTATCTTATCTTTGTAAGCATCGGCGTCTTTTAACTGATTTTGCAGATAAGTAACCGCCTTATCATGCTCCTTTCGATCTCGCATTCTCACCGCGTTATCAATAGTGATCCCAATGTTTTCGCTGTACATAATCGACTCCTCATGCGTATTTCGATGTTACGATCAGATATTATAAAAACAGTTTCTTAACGTCATTTTCGCCGAACACGTAATCCGTATTGCAAAATTCGCAATGCGCTCTAATTTCTCCGTTGTCGCGAATCATATCCATAGCTTCGTCCTTTCCCAAGGATAATATAACGCTCTCCAGTTTCTCCCTTGAACAACGGCAACGGTACTCAGGATATTTTGTATCGAGATATTTTATTTCGAAATGTCCGAAATTGCCGTCGATCATCTCGCGCGGAGATTTTGCTAAAAGCTGCTTTGAAATATCTTGGAAATTACGCGATATATCTTCAAGGACGACGAGTATATCTTCGCCGCATCCCGGAAGCGGCTGGATAAATACGCCGCCTGCGGAAATACACTTACCGTTCTCTATCAGCGTTCCGAGCGCGACTACCGACGGAAGCTGTTCCGAAATTAAATAATAGTAAGCAAAATCCTCGCCTATCTCGCCGCTCATAAGTTCGCATTTCCCGACGTAAGGCTCTCCGCCGCCGATCTTTTTAGTAACGGTAAGATATCCGTCTCTTCCCACCGCGCCGCCTACGTCGAGCTTTCCTTTTGCGTTTAGCGGCAGTTCAACAGAGCCGTTTCCGACGTATCCTCTGACGTATCCGCCGCCTGCGCCGCTGACGATTATCTTTCCGAGAACTCCGCCGCCGTCTACTATTGCGCTGACGTCATCGTCCTCTTCCATATCCATAGACATAAAAGTAATCGCAGTAAGAGTACGCCCTAGCGCCGCAGTCGCGACTGCCGACGTACTATGCAGTTCTCTCGCTCTCTCAACTATATTCTTTGTTCTCATAACGGTAACGATCGCTTTACCGCCAAAGAGCATAGCTTTTTCTATAATATCTCTCATCTTTCAATCTCCGTATCCGCATGCAGCGATAGAAAATACGCTGCATAACACGAATTATGTGTAGTCAATCGAATAATATTGCGATCGGTTTTCTCAAGATCCGCTTCTAAGAATAAGCTTATCTTTTCTGCCGACCGAACAAAATAGCGAAATCTATTTCTTAAACGCTATAAAGAGCGTCCTTTTAGAATCATGTTCGACTCCTTTGAAACTTTCGCCGTCGAAAGTGAGAACGCCGCTAAAACCCGCCTCGTTCAGGCTGCCGATAACGTCGTCAGTCGAGCGGACGTATTGTCTGTGACTCTCCTCTCTCCGCGAATACAGCTCCCCTTCTCGCGTGAAAAATACGATATTCATATCGACTTTGTTATCGCTCAGCCTGTTCGTCCAAAGATACGTAAAATCGGGAGCGTCTTCGTAAAATACGTTATTGGCGATGATCTCGGTCAATTTGTACTCTGTGGATATATCGAAAATAAACACGCCGCCGTCCTTAAGAGCCCCGTGAACTCTCTTAAAGAACGAACCTATATCTTTGACGTAATTCACGCCGTCGCAACAGACCGTAACGAAATCGACCTTTCCCGTGAGCTCGAACGCCGCGATATCTTGCTTTAAGAATACCGTATTAAGCGCGTTGTCTCTCGCCTTCTTCATAGCAGCCGCGAGCATCTCTTCGCTGATATCTATACCTACGACCTTCTTGCCTGCTTTTGCAAGCCGCATTGTCAGCTCGCCGCTTCCCGACGCCATATCCGCGCCCTTGACCTTACCGACCAAATATTTCTTTATAAATTCAAAATATCCGTCGTAATCGAAATCGGTCATGAGTATATCGTATTTTGATGCAAGTACCGAATACGCGTTCATTATCTCTTATTCTTTTTTTTAGAGTTCTTGCGGTTGGCGTTAGCGATACGCATTTCTCTCTCTCTTTCTTTTCTTTCCTCTTTTTCCTTATTCTTGAGCTCGTATTCGTAGAGAGGAATGATAGTCGAATCAAAGAAATTATGCGCAAGAGCCGTTATCGCCATCGCGTAAAATCCGAACCCGATCATCGCGAAAGCGACGTAGAATATCATCTTCGTAAAACTCGAGAGAAGAAGTAAGAACGGAAGCGCGAGAAGGACTATCAATATCATCTCTATCAATAACATCGTTATCGAAAATATGACGGAGTTCTTGACGACGCTTTTGAACTTGTACTTAAAGCTCACGAACATCGGCAACGCGTTCATAAGGAACAACAAAGAAAGTAGCGCTATGAAACACGATGCGATCATGAACACCCAGTGTCCCGCGTTAGCCGCGCCCTGAAGACTGTTTTTAAGATATTCCAAGATGCTGAAACCTACAGCCCATACTACGAAACCGACGTACGTAAACGAGAGGAGAAATTCCGCCCATCTCTTCTTGATACCTCTGAAAAAGTGTACCCTTATCTTTACGGGAGCTCCCCAAAGATAGTTACGCATACAATAAAACAGTCCCGCAAAACCTATGCCCATGAGCGCGATGCAAGGCACGAGCATCAAAAATCCCCATTGCCAAGTATTATAAATATTGAGCATACCTTGAAGTATCTCGTTCTTGCCGCCGAGACCTATTCCCATATCGCCGTTAAAATCAAGTCCCGCGTTGAGCGTCTTTATCATATTCGGTACGACAAAGAAAATCACTGCTATCGCAGGAAGAGCGAACACCATAAACAACAGGTTCGAAAGCATTATCTCTGCGTAATTCGTCTTGAACGTCCTGAAAAAGTGCGATATTCTGCCCGTCTCTATCGGTATCCTCGTCAATCGCTCGTCCTTTTGCAAGTCGAGTTTCGAAAGAAGGGTCGCTTGCCTTATATCCTTTACACTGCTTTTTGCGTTCTTATTATTCCTATCTGCCATGCCGTCTCCTTTTCTCCTATTTCACCTAAAGTCGATCTAATTATTTCGCCTCATTTCTCCGCCTATCGACCTGCGTATCGCAAAACTGCCGTTATGCGGTGACATATACCCTTTAACGTCGAACGCTAATAGATCTAATATAAATCGATAAAAATCGGCGTACGTTATTAACTTTTTGACATCGTCTTTATATTCTAATAAATAATATTAATGGCCGTATCTTGTTAATCTTACACCATATGAATCAAAATATCAAACATTTTAACGGTCAAATTAAATATTTAAGACACTTTGCGACATTGTTAAACAAAATCATCGAATCGGCAAATTTTTAGACGATCTTACGCCGCGAGCTTCAACGTATGATTTGCGAAATAATAGTTCATTTCACGCTTTTCAGCACGATCTTCTGTCCTTTGACGGTATCTGCGATGATCGCGCCGTCTTCCGCCACTGTATGCGGAACGTTACACTCGAGCTTTTTGCCCTCGAGTATTACCGTAAGTTTTCCGCCGACTCTGCTTTCGATGACAGCCGTAACTTGTTCGCGTCCGTCATTCCACTCCATATCGAGCGCGAAATTTCCCCTTACGACCATACCTTTTACGCTTCCTTTCTTCCAGTCTGAAGGAAGCGCGGGAAGAAGCTCTATGACGCCGAGATGACTTTGCGCCAGCATTTCGTTGACGCCTGCGGTATATCCGAAATTGCCGTCTATCTGAAACGGCGGATGAACGTCCCAAAGATTATGATTGATACCTTTCTTGAAAAGATGCTTTATAAGTCTCATTGCTCCGTCGCCGTCGCCCGTTCTGGCTCTCGTATTGATCCGCTGCCCCATCGCCCAACCGACCGATTCGTCGCCTCTGTCGTCAAGCGAAACCACGACGGCTTTGAGCTCTTCGGGAGCCTTCCTCTTGTCGATTATATTGCCCGGATAAAATCCCAAAAGGTGCGATAGATGGCGATGCCTTCTTTGTCCTATCTCCCCGAGTTTCGTCTCGTGATACCACTCCTTTATCTGTCCGTCGTCGCCTATCTCGATAGGTCTGAGCTTACTGAGTATATCCTCCCACTTATTAATATCGTCGCTATCTTCTCCGATATCTTTTGCCAGTATCGCGGTATCTTTGAACATCTGAGCGATTAGCGACTGCTCGTAAGTGTTGCCAAGCGTTCTCGGACCGTGCTCGGGAGAAAAACACGGAGCGCTGACCAACCTTTTCGTCTTTTCGTCGAAAATCAGTAGCTGCGAAAAATAGTCGCACGCTTCTTTCATCATCGGATATATTCTCTCTTTTGCAAATTCCTTATCCGCGGTATATTCGTAATATTCGAATACGTTATGCAGTATCCAGCAGACTGCGGCGGGAGACCAACCCCAACTGAAATCCCACCCCGGGCAAGTCCAGCCGAACGGCGTATTCTGAGTATGGAATAGATAGCCGTTACTCTCGCCGTCTTTGCTCTCTATTCCCGTATATACTTTTGCGGTAACGCGTCCCGGAGCTCTCAGCGAATCGACGTATCTTATAAGCGGCATCGCGCATTCGTGAAGATCGGAACTGTAAGTCGGCCAATAATTCATCTGAAGATTGACGTTGAGATGATAGTCGCAATTCCACGCGGGGGCGTTCGAAACGTTCCATATTCCCTGAAGATTAGACGGCATAACGTCGTCCTCTCTTGAAGAAGCTACCGTAAAATACCTTCCGTATTCGTAGAGCAACTCCTCAAGAGCGCGCCTCTCGCTATCGTCGAGCTTGTTTTTATTGTAAAGTTTTAGGAGCTCATCCGTCGGCGGAACGTCCTTTTTCCCTCCGAGATCTATACTGAGTCTCTTCATATAACGAGCCGCGTCTTCTATATGATCTTCCTTTACTTTTTCATAACCTGCCGCGACGGCGTTTTCGATATTCTCTTCGACTCTCTTTTTGAGCCCTTCCATATCTTCGCCGCTTCTGTATATCGGATAGTTATCCGAATAATCCGTTGCCGCCGACAAATAAAGCGTGATATATGTAGCGTTATTTACGGATATTGATTCGTTATCGGCGTTTGTATCGCCATCCGTTACGACTCTTAGCGACGCGTATACTTTAAGTCCGTTATCGGGCAGTTCGCCGAAATTGACGATACCGTTTTTATCCGTTGCGAGCGATATATCCTGTCTCTTTTTGTAACCTATCTTAACGCCGAGAGAACCGTTTGCTCTCGCGATATTCATGACCGCGACTCTATAGTTATGCGATACGAAATACTCCCTTATATCGCTACAATCGCTTCCCTTTATTGCATCCTTAAGACTCGTCGTCATGATACCCGTTTGAAGTTCCAACGAACGCTCGTATCCCTTTGAACGCTTATTGACGCCTTCGAAAGCAAGCGTTATCTCTCCGAGGCACTGATACGCGCCGTATCCGTCTTCTAGACCTATAAGTTTATCGCAAAGACGCGACGCCTCGCTGTCTTTGCCCTTCAAGAACAGCTCCCTTATCTCGTTATAGTAATCGAGCCTCGTCTTCCCGTCTGCGTCCTTGCCGACTATATTGCCTCCGTTATAATCGGGACGCGACGGCGACGGACCGCCTGTCCAAAGCGTCTTCTCATTGACTACTATAACGTCTCTGTCGATACCGCCTATCACGCTCATACCGAGACTGCCGTTTCCGAGAGGCAACGCCGTCTGCTCCCAAAGTCTCTCCTTTTTCGTTATGCGCGGAGACGGCCTAAGACGCATTTTCGTCGCGGGTTTCGTATAGTAAAGTCTCATAAATCTCTCCTTAGGATATATAATCACAAAATTTCGTTATGTTAAATAATTACTTTTATGTTTGTACTATTTTACCATATGAACGCTCCGATAGTCAAGAGTGAGAAAATTCAAAAAATCATACACAATTCTTTTGACATAAGAATATTATTGTGATAGAATGACAGTAACTTAATTTGAGGCGCAGTATTTATGATTACTTTCACGCTACTTGCGAATAAGGCGTGACGGGAAAGGAAATATCTGCCGAAACGTTTAGAACTATTCGCGGTTGTATGCGTTGGGCGTTCGGGCTAAATCCCGACGACTGTCATCTTTAGATGGAGCACTTATTAAGTACTGAAAGAATAAAGAACATTATTTTTTGCAGTTACTTACGTCAGTGTGGTAACTGCTTTTTTATTACTTGGAGGTAATATATGAAAAAGTTTAACATAGCCGTAGTCGGCGCGACCGGTATGGTCGGAAATAAGTTCCTCAAAGTTCTCTCGGAGCGTAATCTCCCCGTTGAGAACTACTACCTTTTCGCTTCCGCCAAGAGCGCGGGAAAAGTCATAGACTTTATGGGAAAACCACACACGGTTATAGAACTTACCGATGAAAACATCAAGAAATATAAAGTGGATATAGCTCTCTTCTCTGCAGGCGGCTCTACGTCTGCAAGATTTGCTCCCGTATTCGTAGAATGCGGCGCGACGGTCGTAGACAACTCGAGTCAATGGCGTATGTGCGACGACGTTCCTTTGGTAGTTCCCGAGGTAAACGCCGACGATATCGACTGGAATCACGGCATTATCGCAAATCCGAACTGCTCGACCATACAGGCTATGCTCCCTATCAAAGCGCTTTACGATAAGTACGGCATAAAAAGAATAGTTTACTCGACGTATCAAGCGGTATCTGGCGCGGGAGTCGCAGGATATAACGACCTCAAAGAAGGAGTCGCGAACCCCGACGCAACGCCTAAGAAGTTCCCTTACAGAATATTCAATAACGTAATTCCGCAGATCGACGTATTCCTCCCTAACGGATATACCAAAGAAGAGGAAAAGATGATAAAAGAGACGAAGAAGATACTCGGCGACGATAAAATCAAGGTCACCGCTACGACAGTAAGAGTACCTGTATTCGATTCTCATTCGGAGTCCATAAATATCGAATTCGAAAAGCCGTGTACTCTTGAAGGAATATACGAGGCGCTGAGAAATCAGGAAGGTCTAATCGTATACGATGACGTCAAGAACGCGGTATATCCTATGCCGTCGGTAACTACCGATCACGACGAAGTATACGTCGGCAGAGTAAGAATAGACGATACTCTCGAGAGCGGCTGTAATATCTGGGTATGCGCCGACAATATCCGCAAAGGCGCCGCTACCAACGCCGTGCAGATAGCTGCAAAATTAATGGAAAAAATGAGCAAGTAATACAAAATATTCATATATGTACGTCGATTCTCACTTATAAATGGCAAGCGGCAGTCGGCGAATATATAGATTCGATTGCTTTCTCGTTGAAAATACAGCGTAATAAATTCCGCATCGTCACGAGCGACTATACGGAATTCATATAATAAGTATCAAAGATGATCGCCGAATACTTCGGCGGAAAGGATGTAATTTATGTTCAAAGGTGTCGGAACAGCTCTAATAACGCCGTTCAATGAAAACGGGATCGATTTGGAAAGTTATGAAAAACTTATCGAATTCGAAATAAAAAACGGAGCTCAGGCTCTTATCGTTTGCGGAACAACAGGCGAACCCGCGACTATGACGAAAGCGGAAAAGGATTCCGTAATATCTACGGCTATCGAAATCATAAACAAGCGAGTGCCTTCGATCGTAGGCACCGGCGCGAACTCTACGGCTACGGCGATCGCAAACAGCATAGAAGCTGAAAAGATGGGCGCCGACGGTCTTTTGGTCGTAACGCCGTATTATAATAAATGCACTCAAAAAGGACTCGTCGCTCACTATAAAGCTATTGCCGAAAGCGTTAACGCCCCTATTTTCCTCTATAACGTTCCGGGAAGAACAGGCGTCAATATACTGCCCGAGACGGTAAAGGAACTGAGTTGCGTCAAGAATATCGTAGCGATAAAAGAAGCGTCGGGAAATATGGCGCAGGTAATGGAAGTAGCAAGAATCATTGAAGGAACCGGTATGAGTCTCTATTCCGGAGACGACGCGCTCACCCTTCCTATGCTCGCTCTCGGAGCGAAAGGAGTGATAAGCGTAGCGTCCAACGTCATACCGTCGGTCATGAGCGATATCGTATCCCTCTACTTTAGCGGCGACGTTGAAAAGAGCCGCGCGCTTCACTTCAAGTACTTACCTCTCATGACGGCTCTGTTCGTGGAAACCAATCCTATTCCCGTAAAATATGCGGCTTCTAAACTCGGACTTTGCAAGAATATCCTTAGGATGCCTCTAACGACGATAGAAAAGGAACATGCGGCTAAGCTCGACGCCGTTATGAAGGAGCTCGGGCTGTAAGACTAACTAGCTTATAATAACGATTCAGTAAAAACGCGCGGATATTTCCACGCGTTTTTATTTTATTTTGCCGTTATCTTCGTTGTTTCGATATCCGGCGACAGTGATCGAATTGCGATCAAAACGTTAATTAACTCTATATCTGATATAGATATTTTGCAGAAAATATCGCCAATTATCACTATTTTTAGCAAAACTCTATACCAGAAATATATCATACAACTATTGAAACGGCGTCCGGACGAGCAATATATTATATTTAATAAAACGCAAAACTTAAAAGCTCTCTTAAAATCCTTGCCATTATCGTTAAAATAAGTTAAAATTATTTTATGTAAAAAGCGTATTGCAAAGTTTTGCAATTCATACGGCTTATACACAATCTATTGAAAGATAAAAGAGGACGATCATGCTAAAAGTAATCATTTGGGGTATCGGCGGAAGAATGGGACGCACCCTTCTCGAAACGATAAGTAATAAAGAAAACGTTACGTGCGTCGGCGGATTCGACAAGTTTGCAGATCCTGCGGCTTTCTCCGTTCCCGTATTTAACGACGTTGATTCTATAGACGTCAAAGCCGACGTTATCATCGACTTTTCGAGAGCCGAAGCAATATACGAACTGCTTCCTTTTGCAAAAGCCAACAAATTAGGCGTCGTTCTTTGTTCAACAGGTCATTCGGATAAAGACGTCGAATTCGTCAAGAGCTATTCGAAAGACGTTGCGATATTCAAGGCAAGCAATATGTCGCTCGGAGTAAACCTCCTTATCGAACTCGTCAAAAAGGCGGCGGAATGTCTGATGAACGACTACGACATCGAAATAATAGAACAGCATCATAACGTTAAGGTAGACGCTCCGTCCGGCACGGCTTTGACGATAGCGAAAGCTATCAACGGCGAATTTAACGACGAAAAGGAGTTCGTATTCGGACGCCATTCCATGAACGAGAGAAGAAAAAAGCAAGAGATCGGGATACACGCGGTTCGCGGCGGCACAGTCGTAGGCAAGCATAACGTAATGTTCCTCGGAAACGACGAAATAATATCTATCTCGCACGAAGCTCAATCGAAGGCTGTCTTCACGGTGGGCGCCGTAAGAGCGGCTCTTTTCATTGCGGACAAAGCTCCAGGCATGTACGATATGCCCGATATGATAAAATAAACGAATAAGAGACGCAATTTATTTCTTTAATAAAACAACGATAAAATGAAAAATCACACCGAACGGCGTTGCCTGACGATGTGATTTTTATCATTCTTAAATTAAAAATTATTTATCCTTTAATCTTTGCTATAAAGTATCCTTCCGCAGTTTGGACACTCCGCATATCCGTTGTTCGTTGCCTCGTCGCTTATTCCGAGCGGTATCTCGACGCCGCAACCGCTACAGCTAAAGTCCTTACCGTTCTTCGTCACCTCTACAAATACCGGCATCCTGCGCGTCTTGACCTCTTTATATCTCTTGAATACCTTATCCTCGCTCGAAATATTCTGCTCTTTGACGATCGCCTTCAGTCTATCGTTATATTCTTTCGCGTCTTTCATAAGGTCTTCTTTCATCTTCTCGACAAGCGGCTTCTTTTCCTTGACTATCTGCGCGCAACGCATCGACTCTTTCATCATGCCGTCCGCGTTCTTTCTCAAGTCTTCGAGTTTTCTCTTGAGTTCGAGAGTAAGATTCTCAAGTTTTTCGATCTTCTTTACTACCGAATCTATTTTCTTCAAGTAGAACTCTATCTCTTCTATAGTGATATTATCGTTAAGGTTGTTCTCGAGTTCGCCGAACTGAGCAATATAGATATTGAACTCTTCTTCATTCTTCTCGATACTCTTCATCAAGTCGCTCGCTTCGCGGTTTACGTTGAGAAGGTTCTCTCTCAGCTCCTTTCTTTTAGCGGAACTAGCCATAAGCGCCTTCGCGTCCTCGGAATTTTTAAGTTTTCTCTCAAGCTGATAGAGTTTCATATCAACTTCCTGATACTTAAGCATTTTAGCGATTTCCTTATTCATAATATTCTCCTTTACCTTACTCTTCGTAAGGATTTGTTTCTTCAAATTCAATAATTTCTGCGCCGCTCTTTTTTAACACGGCGCTCATGAGCCTAACGAATACTCTCTCCGCGCAATAGTGCTCAACGTCTATAAACGCGATGCCGTTCGCCTTCAGCTCCAACGCAAGAGAATGCTTCATCTCCCCTGTAACGAATAGCCCAACATCCTTTTTTCTAAGTACGTCTATGATACTTTCGTCTCTTCCGCCCGCTCCGTTGATAACCGCGATGCGGCGTATGCTCCTGTCTTTTTCGCCAGATACTCTAAGACTTGATGAGCCTGTAAATTCGGTCAACGAACGAACTATATCCGAAAGTTTCCTATTTTCTACGTTTCCGACTCTGCCGCAACCGTCTTCTTCGAGCTCTTCGCAATCATACGCTCCGAGAGCGTCCATTATAGCGTCGGCAATCCCGCCGCTGCAGTTGTCGAAGTTCGTATGAGCGGAATATACCGCTATATTGTTTTTGACGGCTTTCATAACGAGCGAAGTAACGCTAACGTCGAGTTTCAGTTTCTTTATCGGAGAGAATATGATCGGATGATGGGTCACTATGAGATTAGCATTCTCCGAAACGGCTTTTTCTATGACCTCGGCGGTCATATCGAGCGCAACGACTATCTTATTAACTTCATCGTTATGAGTTTCGACGACCATTCCGCTGTTGTCGTATTCAGCGGCAAGCGAAAGCGGCGCCTTTTCCTCTATTAATTCAGCTATTTCCTTTACCGTCATAAAAAAACTCCGTTATGTATTCCAATTCTTTCTTTTCGGCTTCTTTGCCGCTATAATCCGATACGCTTTCGAGAAACGCTCTTCGTTTGACTATATAAGAACGAAAGTCTTCGTTCGACGTATCGTTTTTCCCGAAAATGATCTCAGTCTTTGTCAGCTCGCCTTTTCCTCTCTCAGCGACGATGATATCGTAAAATATCTTTTCCGAAAGTATCTTGTAATCTTTCTTTATGGCGTATCCGCGCGATACTATGAATTTCCTCGTCTCGGGAGCGTCTCTATGCGGAACGAGAACAAGTTTTTCGAACGTTAACTCGCTTCGCCCTAAAATACGCATTATTTCATTGCCGCCCATTCCTGCTATCACAAGCGTATCGACTTCGCCATCTTTTATTACGTCAAGTCCGTCGCCGACTCTCGTGTCCAGAAAAACGGAGTATTCAAAAGCAAGCGTTCTCGCCTTGGAAAGGCTCTTTTCGCTTATATCCGTAGCGATACCTCTCTCTATCTTCTTTTCAAGAAGAGCCGTAACGAGCACCTTACCGTGATCCGCGCCGACGTCGGCAACGGAAACAGAGCCCTCGAGTTCGTCTACGACGCATCTCAATCTCTTTGACAGTCTCATCTTATTTCTCGATGTAATCTCTGAGAAGTTTGGTTCTGTTGGGATGTCTCAGCTTACGAAGCGCCTTCGCTTCTATCTGTCTTATTCTCTCTCTCGTTACGTTGAACTCTTTGCCGACCTCTTCGAGAGTCTTGGGCTTAGCATCGTCGAGTCCGTATCTTTTGCGAAGCACTTCGTTCTCACGCGGAGTCAACGTATTGAGTACGGCAAGAAGCTGCTCCTTGAGCATATTCGCTTCCGCTCTGTCCGCAGGCGACGCGGCGCTGAAGTCCTCTATGAAATCTCCGAGGTGCGAATCTTCCTCTTCGCCTATAGGCGTCTCGAGCGATACGGGATCCTGCGCTATCTTTTGTATCTCAGATACTCTCTCTTCGGATATTCCCATCTTTTCGGCAATCTCTTTAGCAGACGGCTCTCTTCCCAGTTCCTGGAGCAACTGACGGGCGACGCGTCCAGTTTTGTTGATAGTCTCCACCATATGGACGGGGATCCTTATCGTCCTCGCCTGATCCGCTATAGCTCTCGTTATAGACTGTCTTATCCACCAGGTCGCATACGTCGAGAACTTGTAACCTCGCGTATAGTCGAATTTTTCCACCGCCTTCATGAGTCCGAGATTTCCTTCCTGTATGAGATCTAGGAACTGCATGCCTCTGCCGACGTATCTCTTCGCTATCGACACGACAAGACGCAGGTTCGCTTCGCTAAGACGGTTCTTAGCGCTCTCGTCTCCTTCGCTCATTCTTACCGCCAACTCCTTCTCCTCGTCGGGAGTAAGCAACGGAACTTGTCCTATATCCTTAAGATATATCTTAACGGAATCGTCCGAACTTCCTTCGGTTATCATCTTGTCCAGCGAAACTTTTTCCTCGAAAGTGAGCTCTTCTACGGTTATTCCGTTCTCATTGAGCACGCTGTAGATATGCTCCATATCGCTTGGCGAGAGGTCATACTTCTCCAGTTTCACCATCAATTCCTCATCAGGGATCTTATTCTTCTTTTTCTTGGCGATAGCTATCAATTTCTGAAGTTCCGCTTCGATCTTTTCGTCGCGGCTCTTCTTCTTTGCGTCAACGACTACCGTTTCGACCTCTTTTTCGTTTTCCATTATCAATCCTCCGTCTAAACGTTTGTATATGAAGGTGTATAACACCTATTTGATCAACTCTTTAATTTCTTGAGTATTTCTTTCATATTTGAGATATTTTCGTTAAGCATATATTTCGCCTCTACGTCTTTCCCCGCATTGACGAACTCCTTGAAACAATCTTTGCTCGTCTCTTCCGCCCGAATAGTGCGAATACGCTTGAACGAATCCCTTCCGAAAGCCGCCATCTCGTCAGCGGTCATTCCCTTCATCAGCGTTATCTCTTTCGCGACGGCGTTGCTCTCCATTCCCGACAGCGTCTCCATATCGCCCTCGCCCTTCACAAGCCGCAGATAATCGTACACCGCGCGCTCGTCGTCATTGTTAAGATAATATGATACGTTGAGTACCTTCCTGCTCCTCAGCATTAAGTATAGTATATATATTATCGCCTTGCCGTATGTATCGATATGTCCGCTTTTTTCGGAAACGGTATCGCTTTTTTGTGACATTTTCGACTCGTAAAGCTGATTCCTCAAAACTTCCGCGCTGAGCGACGTCTTTTCGGCAATGACGGAAAGATAGCTCTCCGCTTCGACCTTGTTGACGTAATTGAGTATCGTGTCTATAACTTTTACCGAATAGTCTCCTCTGTCTCCCACCTCTTCGAGATCATACTCTTCGGCAAGTTTCTCTATCTTGTAACGCGCTATATCGAATGCGTTCTCTTTGAGTTCCAATATCTTTTCGACGCCGTATTTCGCTATTATCTCGTCGGGATCGAGTCCTTCGATAAGAGTTATCGCGTAAGGCGTAACACCGCCTTCGTACAAAATATCCATTCCCCTCTTTATAGCGTTCTGTCCCGCGCTATCGCCGTCGTACATCAAATATACGTTGTCGGTATAGTCCTTAAGTATCTTGACCTGCTCGCCCGTGAGCGCGGTTCCCATGCTCGCCACGACGTTCTTTATGCCAGCCTTATACATTGCGATGACGTCCATATAGCCTTCGACAACGTAGACTTCCGAAAGTTTCCCGTCGCCTCTTTGCGCGCGCAGATTATACGCTCCGTAAAGCTCGTTCCTCTTGTTGAAAATCACAGTATCTCCGGTATTTCTATATTTCGTAAATCCCTTGGCTTCGAATATTCTTCCGCTCATAGCGATAACTTTATTGTATCTGTTGATGATAGGTATTATAAGACGTCCGCGCATAACGTCGTACGGCGAGCCGTTCTTGTCGTATACGAGACCGCCTTCTTTCATCTCGTCAAGGGTATATCCTTTTTTGCTAAGATGCTTGATGAGAGAATCGTAATCGAGCGAATACCCGAACGCAAAATTCCTCACCGTAGGATTGGCGATCGTCCTTGTTCCGTCCTCTTTCTTCACGATGACGTTTTCAAAGCCTCTCTTTTCGAGATAATCTACCGCTATTTTGCTTCTTGCGTCCTTTAGATTATTCATATAGTGGAGAGCCGCTTCTCTCATCATGGAATACAGCCTCTCCTTATGCTCGTTCATATGTATTACGCCCTCGATACCTCCGTCTATAACGGGTACGGGCTTGCCTGTCTTCTCCGCAAGTATTGAAACCGCCTCGTCGAAGCTCACGCCGTCTCTTTTCATTACGTAATCGAATACGTCTCCCGACTCGCCGCACTTCGTACAAAAATAAACGGAGTCTGTGACGATAAAGTGCCTGTCTAGATACGACCCTCTGTCAACGTCCTCGAACGGACAGTAACCTATAGTCATATCGCCTATCCCTATCGCGTCGAGTTCTTCTTTCAAAAGATCCTTAAGCGGCAACGCCCGACGCAAGTCGGCAATATATTCGAGTAGTTCCTTCATATCCGCCATTGTCAGCGTCTCCTCAAGTCGTTAAGTCTTTTAAGAAGTTCTTTTTTCTTTTCGGGATCGCGCTCGCCGTCTATGGCTTTGCTGAGCCGCTCCTTTTCGCTCTTAAAAAACTCCTTACGCATTATCTCTATACAGTCGCCGGCTATCTTATCGACAGTATTTTCGTCTATTATAGTATTCTCTATCGTATCGGCTTCCTTGACATTGAAATATCCTCGCGGATCTGGTCTTTCCCCAACCGTTACCTTCTCAAAAAACTCGAGATCCTTTCCGCTCATATACCGCGCCGCTTCGCTATCGACGGCATATCCTTTATACGCATATCCCAAAAGAGCGACAACGGCGGTATAATATCTGCCCGCTCTTTTTGAAGTGATAGTCTCGATACCCGTTTTAGTTTCGGGGACGCTCTTTATTTCCGCTCCGAAATATCTGTTGCGAACGGCGTCAGGAGGAATATTCGCGAGCTTGCCGACAACGTCTATATAAGCCTCTCTCTTACTCGTCTCGCCTATCGTAAACACGTATTCTTTCGCCTTATCGACGAACTCGAGTCTGCCGCTTTCGCGAGACGTATCAATACCCGCCTTTATCGCTCTGAGCTGATACTCGAGAAGCGCTTTGGGGCTCTCTATCCGCGCAAGAAGCCGCTTGAGAGTATGCTTGTCCGCCGCGTTCTTTACGCTGCTCTCCTCTATCAATGAAGCAATCTTAACGTTCGCTCCGAGTTTTTCGAGCGGCTCGAGACCTTTGTAATCCTTATCCGCTCCCTCCCGAACGTTGTCGAAAACTACCGTAAATTTATTGACGTACCTAACAAGCGCCGACGCCTGTCTCTCCGATATCTTACCGTCCATGACCGAGACTGCGTTCTTGAAGCCGTTCGCTGCGAGAAGAAGCGTATCGAACGGACTCTTTGTTATCACGAGGTTTGAAAAATCTCCCTCGCTTTTTAGAGCCTTGAGCATATGCGTTCCGTATATTTCTCTGTCTCTTTTCCACAGCGCCGAGTCTCGCGAATACTTGACTTCCCCGTTCCTCTTCATACCCGCAAAACCCACGACCTTTCCGAAAGCGTTGATATGCGGAAAAACTATCCTTCCCGCCATAGCGTCGACGGTCTTTTTGCGTCCGTCTTCTTCGCTCTTCTCGGCGACGCCCGCGTCGAACATCTCGTTCTCGTTATAGCCTTTGCTCTTTAGATACTTAAGAGCCGCGTTAGTATCCTCCGAATAACCCAATCCGTAAGATGTTATCATCTTCAAGTCTATGCCGTAACCGTCGAGATATTGAATAGCGCCCGCGTTTTCCGTGAGCCGTTTATGATAAAATCTCGCAAGCTCGCGTTCCATATCGCAGAGCCTGTCCGTAAGTTTTTTCTTTTCGGCAAGTTTTTTCTCGTCAACTCTTCCGAAAGTCGGAACTTTCATCCCCACTCTCTCCGCCAGTATCTTCACCGCCTCCATATAGGAAACGTGTTCTATATCCTGCACGAACTTTATTACGTTGCCGCCTGCGCCGCAACCGAAACACTTGAATATTTTCCGTCGCTCTTCGACGTGGAAAGATCCCGTCTTTTCGTGATGAAACGGACATCTCCCCCAATAAGAACCGCCTTTTCTCGTGAGATCCACGTAGCCGCGAACAACGTCCAAGATGTCGTTTTTATCAATCAACTCTTCGATAAACTTCGTAAATTCGCCGTTATCCTGACGCATATCTTGCTCCTTAAAAAATTCGGTCTAATATATTATACGACGGATTTTTTTATTTTCCTTTATAATATTATAAATTTATTAGTTTTTTTACGCATAATTATCGTAATAGCGTCCCATCTTCGAAAAAACTATTCTCGGATAAAAACCGCGGTAATATAACGAACCGACTGCCGTTCGTAATATTTTCCTCTTCACTCTAGCCTAAAATAAAATTCCATACGCTAACGAGAGCGTTATCAATATTACCGATAAGAGTTTTATATGATAGGCGAACTCTCAACGCTATATAAAATAATGAAAGCCTATTCCTTGACATCGAAATAAGCTCTCCTAAATATCCGCGTTACCGCGAAACTATTGTTAATATATGATATATGTATGCTAATTTTTAGGTTTTATACTATAATAGCGATCCATTGCGAATATATCGGTCATACTGGCGATATAATCTATCACTACTCTCTTGACGCCGAATCTTTCCGCAAGTTTTATATAGTTATCGGGAAGCGTCTCGAACCGAGAGAAATAGAAATCGAAAAGGGTTCCGAGCATCTCCGCCGCAGTGTCTTCGCTCTTCATGACCAACGGATTCCTGTATACGTTATCGAACATGAATTTCCTGAGCGCGCCAAGCCGCTCTTCGCCCTCTTTACTCATCGAAACAATATCCTTTCCGTACGAATTATTCACGATATCTCCGATAAAGTAAGTTATGCGTTCGCCCTTTGACTTTCCTAGTTCATGGCGCATCGGAATATCTTCTTCAGAAAGTATTTTCGCTCTTATCGCGTCGTCGATATCGTGATTAAGATACGCTATCCTGTCGGCGTAGCTGACAACTTTCCCCTCGAGAGTAGACGGCGAACCTTCGCTCGTATGATTGAGTATTCCGTCGAGTACCTCGAATGTAAGATTCAATCCTTCGCCGTCGTTTTCAAGATACTTCGCGACTCTGACGCTCTGTTCGTAGTGGCGGAATCCTTCCTCCGTCAGCGTTGAAAGCGTCCTCTCTCCCGCATGCCCGAACGGCGTATGACCGAGATCGTGTCCGAGAGCTATCGCTTCCGTAAGATCCTCGTTCAATCTCAAAGTCCTCGCGATAGTCCTGCCTATCTGCGCAACTTCGAGAGTATGCGTAAGCCGCGTCCTGTAATGATCTCCTTCGGGAGAGAGAAAGACCTGCGTCTTGTGCTTTAGGCGCCTGAACGACTTCGAATGAGTTATCCTGTCTCTGTCGCGCATGTACTCCGTTCGATACGGACACTCTTCGATAGAACGTTCTCTGCCTTTGCTTTCGGCGCTCTTTGCCGCATACGGCGACAAGCCCATCTCCTCAATATCGTATATTATCTTTTTATGATCCATTATCTCCACCGCATCACTTGTTTGGCGTATAAGTGAGTTTGCCCGCGTTGACGTCAAAATCTATTATGACGGTATCGCCTATGGCGACTTTGTTCATCAATATCTGCTCGGAAAGTTCGTCCTCGATGTTTTTCTGGATAGCTCTTTTGAGCGGACGAGCTCCGTATTCGCTGTCAAAGCCTTTGTCGACGATGAAATCTTTTGCCCTTTCCGTAATCTTTATATTGATATTCTGCGACTTCAATCTCTTTGCGAGAGACTTTATCAGAATGTCGGCGATCTCTCCGATATCTTTCTTCTCGAGCGACTTGAATATTATTATATCGTCGATACGGTTTATGAACTCAGGTTTCATCGTACGCTTTAGAGCGCTGAGCTGTTTTTCCTTGATGTTTTCGTAATCGCTTTCGCCGCTTGCGCCGAAACCTAATTTCGTATTCTTCTTTATCTCGCTAGCTCCGATATTGCTCGTCATGATAATTACGGTATTCTTGAACGAAACCGTTCTTCCGTGCGAATCGGTAAGACGTCCGTCGTCAAGTATCTGAAGAAGAATATTGAAAATGTCGGGGTGCGCCTTTTCTATCTCGTCGAAAAGAATTACAGAATACGGTTTCCTTCTGACTTTCTCCGTTAGCTGACCTCCCTCTTCAAAGCCCACGTAACCCGGAGCCGAACCTATCAGTTTCGAAACGCTGATCTTATCCATATACTCCGACATATCGAGTCGTATGAGAAGATCTTCGTCGCCGAACATTGCTTCCGCAAGCGCTTTGGTGAGCTCCGTCTTTCCGACTCCCGTAGGTCCTAAGAAAATGAAACTGCCTATAGGTTTTTTAGGATCTTTAAGTCCCGCTCTCGCTCGGCGTACCGCTTTTGCCACCGCGGAAACCGCGTCGTCCTGTCCTATGACCCTCTTCTTCAAAATATTTTCAAGCTCTAAAAGACGTTTCGATTCGCTCTCGGTAAGTTTTACGACGGGTATCTTCGTCCAGCTCGATACTATCTCCGCGATGTCGTTTTCGTCAACGGTTATCTTGACTTCTTTCTGCGACTCTTTCCACTTTTTCTTTTCTTCGTCGTGTTTCGTCTTGAGCTGTTCTTTTTCCTTTTTCAGCTTGCCCGCAAGCTCGAAGTCTTCTCTCCTGCCGGCGGCTTTCATCTCTATATCGGTCTTTACCATTTTGTCCTCGAGCTCTTTGATGCTCTCGGGGATAACGTGATTCTGTATCCTCTTTTTTGCGGACGCTTCGTCGATGAGATCTATAGCCTTATCAGGCAAAAATCTGTCGCTGATATATCTGTCGGAAAGCTCCGCCGCAGCCCTTATTGCGCCGTCCGATATCTCGACGTTATGATGCTTCTCATACTTCTCCCTTATGCCTGTAAGAATATGAACGGTATCCTCGACCGTAGGAGGATCCACCATTATCGGGTGGAATCGACGCTCAAGCGCGGCATCCTTTTCGATAAACTTTCTGTATTCGTCGATAGTCGTCGCGCCTATCGTCTGCAGTTCGCCTCTTGCCAGCATAGGCTTTAGCATATTCGCGGCGTCGACGCTTCCCTCCGAAGTAGCTCCTGCGCCTACTATCATATGGATCTCGTCGATAAATAGTATTATATTACCGTCCTTCTTGACAGCCTCTATGAGATTCTTTAGTCTTTCTTCGAATTCGCCCCTGTACTTCGTGCCGGCAAGAGCGCTCGCTATATCGAGAGAAAGTATTTTCTTTCCCTTGAGTATGTCGGGAACGTCGCCGTCGACGATCGCCTGAGCCAATCCCTCTACTATGGCTGATTTGCCGACGCCCGGCTCGCCTATAAGTACGGGATTGTTCTTCGTTCTCCTAGTCAAAGTCTGGATTATCGACTGTATCTCGCTGTTTCTTCCTATAACGGGATCAATCCCTCCGTCCTTCGCCTTTTGCGTCAAATCATGACATATATTCGCGATGGCTTCGTTCTCTTTCGCGCCGCCGCGAGCTTCGTATTCATTGCCGTAGCCGAACTCGGAGTATCCTTCGCCCGACTCCTCTCTCTCTCCGAATATTCGCTTCGCTATATCTTCCGCGTCGCTCGAATCGATCATCTTGATATTTATACCGCCGTTACCTTTCAGCAACTGCTTCTTCAGCATTACCGCAAGAGTATTGATATCGACGCCCAGCGTCAAAAGTATTCTCACAGCGTAAGAGTTCCTTTCTCCCAATATTGCGAGCATGACGCACATTTCGTCAACTGCGCCAAGTCCGGCGCTATTTGCGTAATATCTTGCGTTATTGATAACTTTCTTGCTCCTCTCCGTCAACACGACGACCTTTGACTTGACGCTGAAATTGAAAAAGTCCTTCATAGTCTCATACGTTACGCCAAAGCCGTTAAGTATCTCGCTCGTAGGAGTATCGACGCTCAATATTCCCAGCATTATGTGTTCAGTACCGACCTCTCCGCCACTCTTGCTCGCGTATCCGCCGGCATAATTCATTACTTCGTTCAAACTTGCCGAAAATTCCATATATCTCACCTCTCGATTATGTTTTCATTTTATGATTTGTATAGTACTATTCTATAATATATAGTATATGTATAATTGATTTTGCATTTATACCGCTATTGATCTATCCTGAGTATAGCATTGCGAACCGTCTTCGCCCGTTCTATATCTCGTTCAAGAGCGCTGAGCGAACGACCCGATCTCTTGATTATCTCGGCGCTGCCGATACTCTCAGTGAGCCTATTCAAAGTCTTCATATCCGTAGACTTTATAATGCCGTACGATACGCCGAGCTTTACGAGAGATATGTTGCCCATACACTCGCGCGACGTCATCATATACGCGTTAGTGAGTATTCCGTATGCTCTCGTTATCTTGTCTATCAGTCCCGCGCCCTGCTCTTTCAGAATAACGTCTCTTATCTTCATCTCATTGTCCGCCACTTTGAGAGCGAACGTCTCGACGCGTCTTAAAATATCTTCTTCGCTGATCCCGAGACTGATCTCGTTACTTATCTGATACATATAGCCGTCGGCATTGCTTCCTTCTCCGTATATGCCGCGAGCCGTTAATCCCAGCTTTTGCGCCGTATTGATAACGGAATTCATACTGTTAGTCATTGTGAGCGCGGGGAGGAACATCATGACGGACGCCCTCATTCCCGTTCCGAGATTACTCGGACAGCTCGTCAGATATCCCAGCTTGTCGTCAAAAGCTATATCGAGATTTTCAGCCAATCTATCGTCGATATCCGATATCTTTTCATACGCTCTCCTAAGTTCCATTCCCTCGAGCATACACTGCGCTCTCACGTGATCCTCTTCGTTCACCATTATCGAAAGAGTTCTGTCGCGGCTGATGATAACGCTGCCGTTCTCGATATTTCTGACAAGGTCGGGACTGATAAGATGCTTTTCCAAGAGCGCCATTCTGTCGACCTCGTTCATTCTGCGCATTTCGTAATACTCGTATTCGAACGTATCGCCTATCGCGTCTTTTATACCTTTAAGAAGAACGCTGTACACGCGCTCGTCATTGGAAAGTTTTTTGGGGAACGGCATACCGTTCACGTTTCTTGCTAGTCGTATACGGCTAGATACGACTACTTTATCCAATCCTTCCGCCATTATCTATCTTCCCTCCCGTTCATCTTGTCGAGTTCTCGCTTTATTCTGCCCGCGTCGTCATACCGCTCCTCGTCGACTGCCTTTTTGAGTTCGATACGCAGTCGCTTCTGTCTTTCTTCTGCGCTATTCGAATCTTTAGCATCGCAACCGATATTTCCGTCTGAACGTTCTTCGCAACAATCGCCCTTGGATGTCGCGGCATTATCCGTTACGGAATTTGAACTCAGAACTCTTTTCAGACCTTTCGGACTCTTTCCCCTATGCGTATTGCCTCCCGATATTCTCATCGCGCAATCGTTGATCATATCGGCGAACGTATTATAACATTCGACGCAGCCCAACCTGTATCCGTCAATAAATTCTTTTTCCGTCGTTCCGCAATTTCTGCATACTCTTATGCCGCGTCTCTTCTTAGGCGCGACTCCGAAGAGCGACGCTATAATATTGTCGGGAAACAGCTCGTGCGAAATCGTATACGACTTATCGCATTCCGAGCACAGATACTGCTCCGAATATACTCCGTTGATATAGACCTTTGTCAGTGTAGTCGCAGGTCTCTTTCCGCATTTTTCACACATTATCGCCATATATCATTCACACTCCTTCATAAGATGCACCAGCATCTCCTTAAATATATTTTTCCTCAAATTGTCTGAGAATTTAACAGGTAGATTCAACGATTTGTCCGACAAAGCGCTTTTCATTATTTCCCCCTCTCTCGAGCTTATCACGTCTTCTCTTACAAGTCTGGCAATGTAATTTTCCGTTCTGTTTTGACTGAGATGTTCTATCTTGTCGACTTCGTCATAAACGCACTTTATAAGCGTCGATCTGTCGCCCGTCAAGCGTATCAGCGTTATGAATCCGCCTCCTCCGCGTTTGCTTTCGATAACGTATCCTTTGTCAAGAGAAAACCTTGTCGACAAGACGTAATTAATCTGGCTGGGAGCTACGGAAAAATAGTTCGCGAGCTCGTTACGCGAAAGCTGAACTTCGCTGTCGTCTCCAAACACGCCGTCTATAAACTCAGCTATGAGATCGCTCATATTTGCCATATTCTTACCTCCTATCTCGATTTTGCTATAAAAAGTCAATATCCAATTATAATTATACGCCTATTAACAGCTTTGTTTTCGAGCGATTTTGTCATAATAACGCTCAATTTAACGATACTTCCTATAAATAGCAAATTATAAAACAGTTTTCTTTTGACCGACCGCTATTTTATCTAAAGATACTATTGATAGTCCGTATGTTTGAAGCCGTATTCGGAGAAAGTTTGATTTGTCAAATATTTTTTGACTTTCTTTGACCTTTACAATATCATTATATCACTGTTTTATCTTTTGTCAATGCTTTTAAGTAAATTATTTGTAAAATTTGACAACTAAATCAATGGAAATCAGAAATCAATATAACGAGATATAACACAACAGCGCATTATGTCAATGCCATTCAATGCCATTGTTATTATCAAAATATAAAATCTTAATAACAAATAACGTTTCTAAACCGATACGTTTAATATTTCTATCGCCTTTATAACGTGCTCTTCCTCGAGTCCCGCCCTAAATTGAGGTTCTGTTCTAACGAATCGCTCGACAAATTCTCCCCAATCGAACATATAGTCGTCGATTATCACGAAAGAATCTATCTTTTCATCCGTCGTATCGAGCCATTCCTTTATCTCTTCGCGTCTTGACGCCATTATTCCGAGATCGGACGTTTTATCGTAAATAGTAAGTCCGAATTTTGCAAAAATCTCGTTGATATATCGTCCGTCTTCGTCGCATAAAGAGCTATCCGCGTTCCAGTGATACCGCCAAGTGGAGCTAAGCACTATCTTAGCGTCGGTCGCATCCGCTATCTCTTTTACTAGCGGAACTCTCGTCTCGTCTATATCAGTCTGCTTTGAATAATCCCTTGTCTTATCATACTTACGCGAATTCAATATGCCGTCGATATCTAAAAAAACAACTTTCACAATAAAACGTCTCTCCCTATTTCGCGTTCAAATTCGTACGATCACGTATTAATATCAATAATTGAACGATTTCTTACGAAATTAAAAACTATCTATCAAATTTATTATACATATATGATATATGATATATTATAAAATATGAAGGTATTTTTGAAACATTCATATTCTCGGCTTTTGATTTTATTTACAACCTCTTCGACATATAGATACATATGTCCTCATAACCCAGCTTTTCGTACAATTCCTTAGCGTTCGCGTTAGGCTTGAACACTTCGAGCTGAACGTATTCGCAGTTATTATCTTTAAAATATTCTTCTGCGGATTTTATCAATAACTTACCTATACCTTTGCCTCGCTCTTCGCATTTGACTACAAGGTCGCTGATGAATCCGACTTTCGGACATACCGTCGTAAATTCCGATTCTCCGCCGCCGCAAAAAATCTTGCAAATTATGCAACCTATCGCCTTTTCATCTCTTTCCGCAACAAAAATAATTCCGTTATGAATACGTACTTCTTTTTGAACGTAGTCAAAATATCCGTCGCGAAAACTTTCTTTTAGCGTTAAAACTCCCCTCTTATCTAGACTCGTCAAATGTTTCTGCAATTCGACTAACAGATCTTTAACGTCGGATTCATTACGTTTAGCATATTCCTTGATTTCCAACATTACGTATCTCTGCTCCCTTTGTTCTTTCAATCATTATCGGGCTGCTGTCCGTCGTGCGCATTCCAAACGCACTCGCCTATTTCCATCTCGCTAAACACAGCCTTGAATGAGGAATCCTCAGGAGAACAAGCGTATATTCCAAATCGTATCTTACCGTTCGCATTCATAAGATGACATATGCGCATCTGTGAAAACGTCACCCCGTCAAATGAACATTCGATACAAAAATCGTCTTCCCTACGGCTCATGCGATACCAAACGGTTTTTATCAAAGCATCTATCTCCGTCGTTGCCCAATCGGAATATCCGTTGTTTGTAACAACGCTACCCAAATGCTGATAGCTTTCACTCTCATATTCCACAGAACCCTTTAACCAGTTCTCACTGTCGAGATATACGATAACGCCGCACTGATCGAATCTGTGATGACTTTCAGAAAAGTCGGTCTTTACCGTAAAACTAAAAAATTTCTCATCCGTTTCCGTAAGAAACATAGGCGCGTTATCGTTTCTAAAATGATAATACGTCCTCTGCCATAAATCGGTAAACGGTTTTGTGATAACTTCTATTTCGTTATTATTTATATTGTATCTTTTAGGTTCTCTTTCCCAAGAAAAATCATCAAAGTTCATACTAATATTTCCTCCCATATCATACTAAATATCCTCGCTATCAAAAATAGCAATCAAAAATCAATTTTCTCTTGTCACGATGTGCTCTATGCCTTTATGTTCATTGCGTAAATATTCTTTCATAAACGAAGGGAAAGCCTTATATTTATCAAGATCCTTTATAGGTATCCACTTCATATTTTCTTTTACACCCATAGTATAGCTTTTACTGTTCAACTCCTGTGTTCCGCGTGATTTCATCAAATAATAAAAAGCAACTTCATGCCAGCGTGATCCATTATCGCCGTCAAAAAAGTTTTCGTGAATTATCGCCAATCTTTCGATTTCGTAAAAGACTCCCGTCTCTTCAAAAACTTCACGTTTTACGGCATCTTCCGAGCTTTCATCCATATGTACGCCGCCGCCAATAGAGTAATAATAATCTACCAGTTCATTCCCTGCAAATAGTACGCAATCATTCTCTACAATGATAGCGGCAGCCCTATATCTAAACCGGTTATCATCTTGCGTAAAGCTACAATCGTATGACATGAGTGTTCTCCTTAAAATATGCGTCTATATAACTTTATATCATATAATAGCTTAAATGTCAATTTTCAATAGATTTTTCTATAAGAACAAATAATCGATTAAAGGCTTTAATAATTTATTTCCGTTAAAATTTTATAAACAATATCAACTGATTAACTTCAATTCAACGCAAAAAGACTTTGAACGGTATCTACACGTATCAAAGTCCTTTATTCTAAAAATCATATCTGCATGTCGCTTTAGCGGCGCCGTCGAGCGCAGCGATATCGGTGATAAAGTTGCCGGTGTCTTCTCTTCAAAATCAAAATAACGCCATTATTTCACTTCATTTTCTTCATTTGTCTTTTGTTTCTTCTCTTTAACAATAGCTTTTGCCTCGCTGATCACTATAGTAATGAGTCCGACAAATCCTATGATTGCGCTTGGTATGCCAAGAATACAAGTTATCAATATCGATACAAGCACATCGCTACTTAAAAACGTCGATATAATGCAACCGACAGTAAAAAGCGTTATAAATATAGCAGTTAATAAATTCTTACTCTGTTTCATAATTTTCTCCTTTATTATTCATAAACTATGTCTTCCCATAATGTCCACTGATATGTATATTTTGAAAGATTTAATTTGAAAGTTGTTCTTAATTCAGTATCTCTTGAATCTGTGAATTCAAAACTTGCGCTACCTGCTCCCAAAGTTGTATATGTATGTGTAAATTTAGTTCCGCATAATAATCCTTTTTGGTGATTTTTTAAAACAACCGCACAAGACGGAACAGTCCAATCAAAAATTTTATGATCATCTAAATTAAATAACATTATTCCATCTTTAACTCTACTGCCATCTGCTTTCGAAATTATATTATTATCTTCATCCGCATAAGATTTATAATACTCGCCTTTATTCGGATTCCATTCAATACTAATATAATCCAAAGGTCCAGCAAATACTTCATTGATTTTAGGATCAACAATTGCTGTTACATACAAATAGTTTTGTCCTGAAATATATTTTTCAGCTAAAATAATAGACAATTTAAATGAGTCGGGTTTCAAATAATACGTAGATATTTGACCTTCATTATCGTGATATTCGACGGTTTTAATTTCCTTAAGAATAATACCATAATCACTTAAAATTGATTGTACTTCATCTTTCTCATTATTAATAAAAGTGTCTTTAATAAGTGAAATATTGTTTTTGTGTGCGCAATCATCATAATCTTCTTCACAAAAACTGTTTACACTATTTAGAAAAATTCCAGACATGAGTACAATTAATGATATCAATAAAAAAATTGTTATACAGCTGTAATGCTTCTTAAAACTTAACATGGTATTTTCTCCTTGTTTTTTAATAGCATAACATATTATACTCTAAAAGTCAAGCCAATATTTGCTAAATACAATATTTTTAAAAATTTTTACAAATATTTTGTTTACTATTATATAAAGTTGTTAAATAGTTATAATCAATTTTGATTAACTCAACAAATTTATATATGCTAAGCAATAACGTCGAGCGACGCGAGACTAAAGTTCAAACGGTCCTCTGTCTCAGGCAAAAATAAAAAGCCCTTGATAAGGAGCTTAGCCGGTGTTAAAGGTCTCTTTGTCGCCCATTGTCGGACTTGCGTATTGCGTAGCAATGCCGTCGAGCGACGCGAGACTAAAGTTCAAACGGTCCGCTGTCTCAGGCAAAAATAAAAAGCCCTTGAGCAGGGCTTCAGCCGGTGTCAAGGTCTTTTTGGTGCCGGAGACCGGACTTGAACCGGTACGGTGAGTTAACACCGAGGGATTTTAAGTCCCTTGCGTCTGCCTATTTCGCCACTTCGGCAAACATTAATGGAGGCACCATCCAGATTTGAACTGGAGAATAAAGGTTTTGCAGACCTCTGCCTTACCGCTTGGCTATGGTGCCACATTATGTGGAGCGGGAGACGAGATTCGAACTCGCGACGTTTACCTTGGCAAGGTAACGCTCTACCACTGAGCCACTCCCGCATAAAATCATTTATTAATGTGTATAAGGTTCTCTATCAACTTATCTATAAGCATTGTTTGCGTTTTGGTGTCGTTAAACTTCGTGGCTCTTCGTTATACGCTCGAGCAAGGTCTCTTCTCGCCCTCTAACTTCCACCGACAGCTTAGTTATCAACTTGCTTTTCTATTTTATCAGCTTATTTATAAGCATTGTTTGCGTTTTGGTGTCGTTAAACTTCGTGGCTCTTCGCTATACGCTCGAGCAAGGTCTCTTCTCGCCCTCTAACTTCCACCGACAGCTTAGTTATCAACTTGCTTTTCTATTTTATCAGCTTATTTATAAGCATTGTTATCTTTATGGTGGAAGTTATAGGGCTCGAACCTATGACCCTCTGCTTGTAAGGCAGATGCTCTCCCAGCTGAGCTAAACTTCCACATCATCTGTAGACGACTTATATAATATATCAAACGAAAAGAAAAAAATCAAGAGTTTTTATCCACTTTTTTATGTTTTTGCTATATTTTTAACGTCATTACCGCTAATCATACCTTATCTTTCCCGTTTGTTGAGTCAAACGCTTCGCTTCCTCTCTTTTAATATATGCTATTCGCTCTCGATTGTTACACTCTATATTATTAATTCAAGTTTATATCGAAGTAATGTATATATTACTTCTTCTCTTCCATAAGCTTCTTATATTTCGGATGCGGAGCTTTGCCCTCGCGATTCATCAATTCGTGGAAAACGTCGTACATATCAATACCTTTGTCTTCCATAAGAACCAAAGCGTGATACAGTAGATCCGAAAGTTCGCATATGAGTTCGTCATTCTTATTCGCTATAGCGGCGATAACGCTCTCGGTAGTTTCCTCGCCGAGTTTCTTGCATATCTTTTCCGCGCCCTTGCTCAAAAGATAGTTAGTATAACTTCCCTCGACGGGATTGAGCTTCCTATCGCGTATCGTATTCGCAACGTCGAAAACTATCTTATAGTCGGGAGTAAAATCAAACTCTTTAAGTTCGCGATAAAAACAGCTTCTGTTGCCCGTATGGCAAGCGCCCGCGCCGTTCTGCTTCACAAGAAGCAATATCGAATCGGCATCGCAATCGTAAAGTATCTTCTTGACCTCTTGCAGGCATCCCGAAGTCTCGCCCTTCTTCCAGAGTTCTTTGCGGCTTCTGCTATAGTACGTAGCGTAACCGCTCTCGATAGTCTTTTCGAGAGCCTCTTTATTCATAAACGCCTGCATTAACACTTCGCCTGTGTAAACGTCTTGAGCTATTGCAACGATGAGTCCTTTTTCGTCAAACTTAAATTCGCTGATGTCCATCATAATCTTACAGAAACTCCTTTATTCAATAAATATTTCTTAACTTCGTCTATCTCCAGTTCTCTAAAGTGGAAGAGCGACGCGGCAAGCGCGGCGTCGGCGCATCCGTCCGTTAAAGCCGTATAAAAATGTTCCAGATTGCCTGCTCCACCCGACGCTATAACGGGAATATTAACGCTCTTTGCGACAGTCTTCGTAAGCTCTATATCGTATCCCGCCTTTGTTCCGTCAGCGTCCATACTGGTGAGAAGTATCTCGCCCGCTCCGAGTTTCTCTGCCTCGACGGCCCACTCTACAGCGTCTCTTCCCGTGTCGATACGTCCTCCGTTAAGATACACGTTGAACGAACCTTTTTCGTTCCGCTTTGCGTCGATAGCGACGACTACGCATTGCGAACCGAATTTCATAGCCGCGTCACTAATAAGCCTCGGAGAACGAAACGCGGATGAATTGACCGATACTTTGTCCGCTCCCGAACCCAGTATCTTACGAAAATCGTCGAGCGTCCTTATACCGCCTCCGACTGTCAGAGGAATAAAAACCTCTTCCGCCGCTCTTGATATAACGTTATACATCGTATCTCTTTGCTCGTGCGTCGCGGTAATATCGAGAAAAACTATCTCGTCCGCTCGCATGGCGTTATACGCCTTAGCGATCTCTACGGGATCGCCTGCGTCCACAAGTCCTACGAAATTGACGCCCTTCACTACGCGTCCGTTCTTAAGGTCGAGACACGGAATTATTCTTTTAGTCAGCATTATATCTCCTTCGCGACCTTTATCGCCTCTTTGACGTCGAGATCGCCCGTATATATCGCTCTGCCGAGTATAGCTCCGTATATTCCTCTCTCTTTCAACTTGACTATATCGTCGATATTCTTAACGCCTCCCGACGCTATGATATTCATTCCGCTCAAGCGTTGCAACGTTTCCGTAGCGTCTACGTTAACGCCGCTGAGCGCGCCGTCTCTTGAAATATCGGTAAAAATAACGGTATTTACGCCCCTCTCTTTCATCTTAAGCGAAAGCTCCAAAGGAGTGATATCGACCTTTTCGACCCAACCTTTTATAGCGACGCGGTCATTGATAGCGTCTATTCCCGCGACTATCCTGTCTCCGTATTTCGCGCAGACTCTCTCCGTCATATCGGGGTCTTTGACAAGCGCGGTTCCTATGATAACGCGGCTGGCTCCTACTTCCTCGAGATAATAGCGGACCCTATCGTAACTCTTGATACCGCCGCCTATCTCAACGGGAATACTTATATTTTTGACCAATTCGCAAAGCGTCTTATTGTTGATGAGAGAATCGTCGAACGCGCCGTTAAGATCGACGAGATGAAGATACTCCGCGCCTTTCTCCTGCCACGCCAAAGCCCTCTCGAGAGGCGTTCCGTAATCGGTCACCTCGTTCCTTTTTCCGTAAAGAAGCCTTACCGCTCTGTTGTCAAGCACGTCGACCGCGGGAAATAACAGCATTATTCGAGTCCTCCGAAATTCTTAAGTATTCTAAGTCCGCTCTCGCCGCTCTTTTCGGGGTGAAACTGCGTAGCGTGTATATTGCCGTATTCGACGGCGGACGTAAATTCTATTCCGTACTCCGTGCGGGCAAGTATATCCTTATTCTCCGCATTGACGTAATAGCTGTGCACGAAGTAAAAATTCCTGTCGTCTATACCGCGAAACAGAGCGCTTTCCTTTGTCAAAACAGCCTCGTTCCAACCGATATGCGGAACTTTGAGATCTATATCGAACTTAGTTACGTCGCCCTTCATAAAGCCCAATCCTTCGTATTCTCCGTCTTCGTAACTTTTTTCGAAAAACATCTGCATACCGAGGCATATCCCTAAGATATGCTTGCCCGATTTCACAAATTCCTCTATCTTTTCACGAAGTCCCGAAGCGTTGAGCGAAGCCATCGCGTCGGAAAACGCGCCCACTCCCGGAAGTATGATATGCGAACACCTGTCAAAGTCTTTTTTGTCGCTCACTATTATCGAATCGAGCGAAAGATATTTAAGCGCGTTCGTCACGCTCTTAAGATTTCCCGCGCCGTAATCAATAACTCCTACCATTATTCGAGCACTCCTTTCGACGAAGGTATCTTATCGGAAACTATCTCGACGGCGCTCCTTAACGCTCTTGCGAACGCCTTGAATATCGCTTCCGCTTTATGATGATTATTGCCGCCGTATAGCAAATTAACGTGGAGCGTTATTCCTGCGTTGACCGCTACCGCTCTCATGAACTCTTCGACGAGTTCGCTGTCGAAATCTCCTATCTTTCCGTCGAAATCGGCGTTAAACACTATATACGCTCTGCCCGAAATATCGAGAGCAACGTTGGCGAGAGCCTCGTCCATAGGTATGCTGACGCTCGCGTAACGTCTTATTCCTCTCTTGTCGCTAAGAGCCTGTCTCAATGCGTTACCGAGACATATTCCTATATCCTCGACGGAATGATGACCGTCGACTTTTATATCTCCGTTACACTTGACGTTCATGTCGAAAGCGCCGTGAACGGCAAAAAGTTCGAGCATATGGTCAAAAAAGCCAATTCCCGTATCTATAACTTCGAAACTGCCGTCTCCGTCGAGATTGATATCCAAAGATATATCCGTCTCTTTAGTCGTCCTTTTGATTTCAGCCTTTCTCATAATTTAACCTCTCGTATATCGTATTTGCATGCGCGGTCAACCCCTCGCACTCGGCTATCGCCGTTATATCTAAAGCTCCTTCGAAAAGATCCTCTTTGGAATATTCGATATAGCTTATCTTCTTCATAAAAGTATCGACGGAAAGCACCGAGAAATATCTTGCGCTTCCGCTCGTCGGCAAACAGTGCGACGGTCCGGCAAAGTAATCTCCGAGCGGTTCGGGAGAATAATTCCCGACGAATACCGCGCCTGCGTTACGTATACGTTTAGCAACTTCGGCGGCATTCTCAACGCATAACTCGAGATGCTCGGGAGCTATTCTGTCGGCTATCTCTATGCACTCGCTCATATCCTTCGCAATTATTATCGCGCCGTTATTCTTGAGCGAAGCGTCGATTATGCCCTTTCTCGACATAGTTTTCCGCTGTCTTTCTATCTCGATAGCGGTCTCTTCCGCGAGCTTTCTCGACGGCGTTACGAGTATGCTTGCGGCAAGCTCGTCGTGCTCCGCCTGCGATAGCATATCCGCGGCAACAAAGCGCGCGTTAGCGCTATCGTCTGCTATGACGAGTATCTCGGAAGGTCCGGCTATCATATCTATACCGACGAATCCGTAGACCTGTTTCTTTGCCTCAGTCACGTAAACGTTGCCGGGACCGGCTATGATATCTACCTTCCCGACGCTCTTTGTTCCGAATGCGAGAGCGGCTATAGCGTGAGCTCCGCCGACCTTGTATATCTTATCTATTCCGCACTCCGCGGCGGCAACGAGCGTCAGCGGATTCTTCGGATTGGGCGTCGCTAAGGATATTTCCTTAACGCCCGCCGCTTTGGCAGGCAGCGAACACATAAGTATACTTGACGGATAGCTCGCCTTTCCGCCCGGTATATAAAGTCCCGCTTTGTCCATGGCTCTATACATCCAACCGAGTTTCGACGACGACTTGACGTCGTATATCTCGCTCGAAAATCTGTCTATCTGTCTCTTATGATAGTCGAGAACGTTCTCGATCGAGCGTCGCAGCGATGAAAGCAGCTCCGGACTCACCGCTTTGTAAGCGTCTTTTATCTCTCTATCGCTCACGGCTATTCCCGACTTTTGAACGTCGATGCCGTCGAATTTCAAAGCGTATTCGAAAAGACTTTCATCTCCGTTTTCTCTGACGTTCTTTATGATTTCCGAAACGCTCTCGCGAACGGAAACGTTCGTAAGCTGCGATCGCGTAAATACTTTGTCCGTATTGTCCTTCCCGTACTCAAATATATCTATCATAACGTTATAGATCAACCTTCCTTGATTATTTCCGACATTCTCTTGACAAGAGGCTTTATCGTCTCCGCCTTCGTCTTGAGACTGACTTTGTTGACGACGAGCCTTGCCGAGATCTTGCATATCTCTTCAAGCACCGTCAAATCGTTCTCCTCGAGAGTCTTTCCGCTCTCAACTATATCCAAAATGACGTCGCTGAGTTTGATTATAGGTCCGAGCTCTATGGAACCGTGAAGCGGAATTATCTCCACGTTCTGTCCCTTTTGCTCGAAATATTTTCGCGCTACGTTGACATACTTCGTCGCGACCTTGAGATCCGACGTCTTTCTTCTCGTCTCGTGATCGGCGTATCCCGCGATACAAAGTCTGCACTTCGCCATATTGAGATCGAGTAATTCGTATATATTCCTATCCTCTTCGAGAATCGTATCCTTTCCTACGACGCCGATATCCGCGACTCCGTATTCGACGTAAGTGGGAACGTCCGACGGCTTCACGAATATGAATCTATATTCGCCGCTCTCGTCAAAAAACACGAGTTTCCTAGACGGCTCTAATATATGCTTGCACTTAACGCCGCATTTCTCGAGCAATTCCACCGATTTTTCCGCAAGCCTGCCTTTAGCAAGAGCGACGGTTATCGCATTTTCCATTATCAGAACTCCTCCTCTTCGCCGTTTTCTCTTATTATCACGTCTCTGTCCAAATTATTGAGACGAACTTTAACGTCCTTTGCTCCGCCTTCGACGAATACCATTCGCTTCGCGTTACGATCCGACCTATATTTTGAAAGCTCTTCAACGCTCGAAGCGTAAGAATTATCTACGCTGAAACCTCTCTTTCTTAGCTCTTTCATAACGCCGTACGCAGTCCTGTACGCGTCGTCGCTATACCCGACAACATAGTCTATAATAGGCATAGAGTTTATATCGCTTGACTTTTCTATAGCTCTCATCAAATGGTCGACGCCTATGGCAAAGCCTATAGCCGGTTTATTCTTATCAAAAGAAGAGCAGAGCGAATCGTACCTTCCGCCAGAGAGTATCGCCTCTCCGAAATATCTCGTTATACCTTTGAATACCACTCCGGTATAGTAGCTCACGCCGTTGACGAGACTCAAATCGAAAGTGATATAATCTTTATACCCGCACTCCTCGATGACGTCGTATATCTTCTTGAGCTCCTCTATCGCGCGGCGGCTCGTCTCGTTGCTTGCAAGCTCCATCGCTTCGTCGAGCACTTCCACTCCGCCGAATAAGCTCGGCAGACGGAGAAGAGCCTCTAACTTCTCGTCGCAAACGCCTACTCTCTTTGCAAATATATCCACTCCCAACATATCCTTTCTGTCGATAAGCTCAATGAGCGAATTTTCATCGTCCTTTGAAAGTTTTAGTTCGTCGAGAAGCCCTCTGAAAAAAGCGACCTGTCCTACGTCCAACTGGAATTCGCTAAGTCCCGACGACAGGAGCGACTCTATCGCAAGCAATATCATATCGCTGTCGAGAGCGACGGACGAAGGCGCGATGAGCTCAACGCCGCACTGCGTGAACTCCCTAAGCCTGTTCGCTTCCTTCTTCATCGAAAACGAATTGGCAAGATAACAATATTTGACGACGCCGCTCTCTTCGAGCTTCGTAGATACTATCCTTGAGATAGGCATAGTCATATCGGGACGCAGTATCAACAGTCCGCCGTCGACGTCCGTCATTTTGAAGAGATTTTTTGCGGATATTTCTCCGACGCCTTCCGAAAACATATCGTAATATTCGAAATGCGGAGTCTCTACCTTTCTGTATCCGTGAGAAAAGAACGTCGCCATTATCTTATTTTCGACGGAATTCTTTTTATAACACTCTTCTGGCAGATAGTCCTTCGTACCCATGGGTAATTTATATTTTGCTTTCATTTTCACGTCTCCGTTTACGAGCAGGATTTAACTTATATTAAATTATATATTATATAGAGAAGTTTGTCCAGTTATTTGATCTGCTTCGCGTCGCTTTTTTAACGAAGTCCTCTTTTCATTCGTTAGACTCGGTAAAACTACTGCTTATACTAAACTCTATAAAATAATACTATAAGCTCGCTTTGATCAATTAGCCGTGATATTGACGAGTTCGCCGGCTATACGCGATATACGCTCTCCCGTCAACTCGCTCCTTTCGTACGTCTCGATCATACTCTCTACCACAGCCTTGCTCAAAGCTATGACTTTTTTATTGATTATAAATGTATATTTGCTTCCGCCGCTTTGATTAACTCCGAGATAATCGCCGCAGCCGCGTTTATCCAAATCGTATTCCGCTATCTCGAATCCGTCCGAAGAATTCTTGAGAACGCCGAGTCTCTCCGTCGGAGCGTCGCCGGCAACGTGAAGAAAACACTCCGCTTCCGACCCGTCGCGGCCTATTCTGCCGCGAAGCTGATGCAACGTCGCTAGCCCGAAACGGTTAGCGTTCATAATTATCATTTCGGTAGCGTTCTTGACGTCTATTCCGACCTCTATCACCGTAGTCGCGACAAGAACGTCGATATCCCCGCGCGCAAAGGCGTCCATGGTTCTCGATTTCTCTTCCTCTTTCATCTTGCCGTATACAAGTCCGACCCTTAAGTCGCTGTAAACGCTATCTCTTAAGTAGGTATAGAGTTCCTTCGCGGAATATATTTCATTGCCTTCGTCGTCCTCGACAAGAGGACATACTATATACGCCTGTCTTCCGTCTCTTACGCATTTTGCGATATGCGAGTACATTCCGTTCGTCTTATCGTCTCTGACTATATAGGTCTTCACGTTACTCGACGAGTGTCTTTTTTCGAGTTTCGACACGTCGAGATCCCCGTAATACATGAGCGCTACCGACCTCGGAATAGGCGTCGCCGACATAACGAGCGAATCCGTTTCATTCATTTTATCTTCGAGTTTGCCCTTCTGCTTTACTCCGAACTTATGCAGTTCGTCTATAACGACGTAGCCTAAATTGCAGAACGTTACCTCTTCCGAAAGAAGAGAATGAGTTCCTATAAGAATATCAATTTTTCCATTATTGACTTTTGTAATAATTTCTTCGCGTTCTTTTTTCGTCATCGACGCGTTAAGAAGAGCGACTTTGACTCCGAGAGGAGCAAGAATTTTCATTGCGCTAGCGTAATGCTGTCTTGAAAGTATCTCCGTCGGCGCCATCATAGAGCATTGATATCCGTTCATTACGGCGTAATACATGGTAACGAACGCGACAATAGTCTTGCCCGTTCCGACGTCGCCGAGAAGTATTCTGTTCATATGCCTAGCGCTCTTCATATCGCATATAATATCGTCTATCGCCTTTCTCTGCGTAGGCGACAGCTCGAACGGAAGCGTAGAGACAACGTTTTCCGTAACGGAGCCGTCCTCTATGAACTTATTACGTTTATCGCAGGAGGTTAGCTCCCTTGCAAGTTTGAACGCCAATATCCTCTCGACGCAATTATTGACGGCAAGCCTGTCCTCTGCGATTATAGCGTCTTTTAGCGTATCGGGGGCGTGTATCTTCCTATATACTTCCGAAAAAGGCATGAGCGAAAATTTCCTTTCCGTCTCCCTCTTGACTATACATTCGACGGTAATGTTTTCCGCCGCGTTTTTTACTATACCTCTAAATACGGACTGAGAAATAAGTCCCTTCGTCCTGTATATCGGCATTATCCCCTTCAATTTACGAGCCTCGCTCTCAAGCTCGAAATTAGGATTAATCATCTCGAATATACCTTTATCCGTCCTTGACAATTTGCCCCACATGGCGTATACTTCGCCGTTTTCAAGCCGAGCTCTCATATATGGTTGATTGAACCACACCAGCTCTATTCGGACGCTATCTTCGATAGAACCTTCAGCTTTGAAGAATTTTAGATTCCTTTTCGCTATCCTTAAACTGCCGACTCTGTTCACGCGTATTCGCAAAAACGCATACTTTCCTTCTTCTATATCCGTAACGCCGTCGTATTTGGTAAAGTCTATATAATGGCTCGGCAAGTAATCTATGAGATCCTGCGCGCTCAAAACGCCGAGTTCTCCGAGCTTTTCGAGAGTCTTCGCGCCCACTCCTTTTATATCGGTAAGTTCCATTATCGCCCCTCCTTCTTCGGCGTATATCGGCATATATATGACCGTTTCGGTTCGCCGATCATCCGCATCGGTACGCTACAAATATACGTTTATAAAAAAAGAGCAACTTTCGTTGCTCTTTACGTCAGTCTCTTCCGTTACTCTACGGAAATCATATAATAATAATGAGGCTGTCCGCCGTAATAGGCAACTATCTCGAAGTCAGGATATTTTTCCTCGAGATGTCGCGTGAGTTCGTTCGCCTCTTCTTCGCCGACGCCGTTACCGTAATACAGCGTTATTATTTCGCTCGCGTCGTCGATAAGTTTTCCTATAACGCCTTCGGCAACGTCGGTGACCGCCTTTCCTTTGGCTATGATGTGCTTGTCGTTAAGACCTATTATATCGCCCTCTTTAAGAGCGAAGCCGTCGATCTTCGTCGTTCTTACGGCGTATGTAACCTGACCGTATTTTACGGTGGAAAGAGCTTCCGACATAGACTCTACGTTATCTTCCGCAGAAACGTCGGTATCGAAAGCGATAGCCGCGGCTATACCCTGCGGCACGTTGACGGTCGGTACAACAAAACACTTTTTATCGGTGAGCTCTTTCGCCTGCTCTGCGGCAAGAATAATGTTCTTATTATTTGGAAGTATAATAATATTATCTGAATTGATCTTATTAACCGCGGTAAGAATATCGTCTACGCTCGGGTTCATCGTCTGTCCGCCTTCGATTATCTCGTCGACCATAAGATCTTCGAAAATATTCTTCATTCCGTCGCCTGCGCATATGGACAGCATCGCGAGAGGCTTCTTCTCCTCTTCCTTCTTCTTCATGAGCTGTCTGTTCTGCTCAAGCATATTTTCTATCTTTATCTTGTCTATTTCTCCGAGTTGCAGGGCGTACATCAAGGCTTTGTTCGGCTGATTGGTGTGAACGTGTACCTTAACAAGCGTGAGATCGCCTATAACTATAACGCAATCGCCGATAGCCATAAGTTTATCCCTCAGCTTTTCTATGTCCTCTTCCGTAGCCTGCTTTTTAATATTAATGATAAAATACTCTGTACAATACGCGTACTTGATGTTGTCAAGATCGTGTATTTCGCCTGAAAAAGTATTCTCCTGCGCATGATCGGAGCCTACTTCGCCGCTATGTTCGGGCGCGTCGGGTATCTCTTCGCCCTTGAGTATCATAAGATAACCGTAAAAAACACAGAGAAGTCCCCGCCCGCCGGCATCTACGACTCCCGCCTTCTTGAGAACGGGAAGCATATCCGGAGTCTTTGCAAGGATCTCCTCTCCTTTCTTTATAAGAGCGTCGAAAAATTCTATAAAACTCGCATATCTCGTTGCGAGGAGATTGGAACTCTCCGACATATATCTGATAACGGTAAGAATAGTGCCTTCTTTAGGCTTTGTTACCGCATTATAGGCGATCTCGGTCGCCGAATTCATCGCTTTTGCAAAAACTTTGGTATTGAGCGCTTTAGCGTCGACTATTACTTTGCTCAGTCCTTTGATTATCTGAGATAAAATAACGCCCGAATTGCCTCTCGCGCCTTTAAGAGCGCCCCTTGCGTAGGCGTTCATTATATCGTCTATATCGTTACTTGCAACGTTCTCGACTTCCCTTACCGCCGACGCCATAGTGAGCGACATATTAGTTCCCGTATCGCCGTCAGGCACAGGAAAAACGTTAAGCGAATCGACCATTGCTTTATTATTTTCGAGATTCTTGGCTCCGCCGACGATCATCTCGCGCAGCTTTGCTCCGTCTATTACCTTCATATTACTCCTATCTTATACCTTAACGCCTACGATATTAACTCTCACGTTGTTAACTCGCATGCCCGAGAACGTCTCAACATTGTACCTGACAGTACTAGCCATTGACTCTTTAACGGCATTGATGGACACCCCGTCTCTAAGGATCGCGTAAATATCTATGTTGATCTTGTTATCGACAGACTCGACCTTAACGCCCTTAGCGTAAGAGGTCTTATTAAACAGCTCGATAAGAGAGTCTGTAAGTCTCCTAGAAACGAGCTCGACCACACCGTAACATTCCATAGCGGCATTGCTAGCCACCATAGCTATAGCGAAATCGGATATATTGATCTTTCCGTAAATGTTAGATGTCTTTACTGCCATAACTTTTCCTACCTTATTTTTCGTTATTAATTTTACACGATATTATTATTTTAGGCAAGTCTTTTTCGAATATTACCGAAAATACTTAAAAAAATACGTTATTTTGCTTGCGTAATACAAGCAAAAGTGATAGAATACAGTAGATTTATATGCCAGCAGGAGGTGCAAAGTATGTCAAGAGTATGTTGCATTTGTGAAAAAGGTCAAATGACAGGAAACAAAGTCAGCCATTCTAACCGTAAGGCCAGAAGAAACTGGGGTGCTAATGTACAGAAGGTAAAACTAGACGTAAACGGTGTTGAAAAGACTCAATACGTTTGTACTAGATGCCTCCGTACAATGAGAAAGAACGAAGGTTGATGATCGCAGAAATCGCAAAACAGTTACCGTCGAGCTATCGACGGTATTTTTTATCCTATTTTCGATTTCCAAATGCTGTATAATCGGTCTATAATACAAAAAAAGAAGGCGTCGACCTTCTTTTTAACCTTCCTTTACGAATAATCTTACTATTGCTTTAACGAATTTCGGCGTCTTTATAAGAATTATCTTCATCATCCCTCCCGTCAGGAACGCAAGACGAAAACGAACGAAGCCCCTTTGTCGATAGTTATTTCGGCGCTGTCGGACACGATCACGTTCGACATACCTCTCGACGAAAGAGCGTCGAGAGTAAAATCGTTCACTTCATACTTCAGTCCTTTCATTGACATTATATGAACGTCGACGCCGAAAGGTACTAAAGAAAGCGTCTTTCCTTTACTTCCTTCGATATGAAATCTGTCGGTAAAGTAATAAATTTCATATTTTTCAGCTATTCCTACCACTTCTATGCCTCTTTTCTTTCCGTAAACGACGAGTTTTAGATTGGTAAGTATATGATCGAGACGTCCTCCGTCGATCCCGTAAAGGTTGATATATCCGTACCCTCTCTCTATCGCAACGTCTATCGCCGCTTCGCCGTCGGTCAAGTCCTTTTCGGGATTTAATTCAATAAACTCTATTGCAGATATAGATTTGTTTGATACAGAATCTCTATCCCCTATATAGATATTCGGCGTAAATCTATCTCTGATATGCTCGTAACCGCCGTCGGCGCATATCGTAAACAGCGAGCTGTCTATACCCTCTATATATCTTTCTCCGTTAAGAATGACGTTGCATTTATCCATATTTTTCTCCGCGATCGGTATTATCTAAATAACAAAACGCCGTCGATCCGCTACAGCGTCAAATTTCTCCCCTCAATTTTTTGACAGTAGCCGCGGGATCGTTAGACCTGAATACGGAACTTCCGCCGACGAGCACGTTCACGCCGCTCAAGATCATAAGGGAAGCGTTCTCTTCCGTAACTCCTCCGTCGACCTCTATATCTATAGAATATCCGTTCTTTTCGGCATACTCTCGAAGCTCCTTCATTTTAGGAAGCGCGCTTTCGATGAATTTCTGACCGCCGAACCCGGGGAAAACGCCCATTATGACTACCATATCGAGCTTTTCCATATATGGATACGCTACGCTCACGGGAACGTCGGGATTGATAACGATGCCCGCCTTTACTCCTCGCGAGCGTATATAGTCGAGAAGTTTTCCGCTGTCATGGCAAGCGTCGGGATGAAACGTAACTATATCGGCTCCCGCGTCTATAAACTCCGGAACGTACTTTTCAGGTTCGACTATCATAAGATGTACGTCGAGCGGAATATGCGTACACTTCCTAAGAGCCTTTACCATAGGCATACCGAAAGTGATATTCGGTACAAAGCGTCCGTCCATTACGTCGCAGTGTATGTAGTCCGCGCCCCACTTCGTCGCGTCCTTAACGCTCTCGCCGAGAGCCTCGAATCTGCCTGAAAGTATTGACGGCGATATTTTTATATTATTCATAGCGTTTCCTCCAACGTTCTTCCAAATCATTATAAAGTTTGACGTAGCGGACGTATCTTTCTTCCGAAAGCGCTCCGCTTTCGACTGCGCGTCTTACTTCGCAATCGGGTTCATTGATATGATTGCACCCCTTGAATCGGCATCTCGTCGACGCGTCCGTAAAGTCTAGAAAATATTCCGACAGTTCGTCGGGGCGCATGAGCGGAAGTTCCAATACCGAAAATCCGCAAGTATCGGCTATTCTCGTACCGTTCTCGAGTTTGAATATTTCTATATATCTAGTAGTATGTTTGCCTCTCTGCGTCTTTCGCGACAGTTCTCCGATCTTGATATCCGCATCCGCAAGCGCGTTGATAACGGATGATTTTCCCACCGCCGACTGACCCGAAAAAGCGACGAATTTGCCCTCTATGAGTTTTCCAAGCGTATCTATACCGCGATTTTCCGTTGCCGAAACCTTAACTATATTTGCAAGCGTAGAGTAATTCCTATCGACATCTTCCAAAAACCAAGCGTCCGCTATATCGCATTTATTCACGCATATTATCGGTTCTATTCCGTCCTTGACGCAGCCGATTAGCAGTTTGTCCACAAGAAGATAGTCGGGTTTGGGGATCGGAGCGATACATATTATTATCGCGTCGATATTGGCGACGTAAGGTCTTATGAGATTGTTGACTCTCGGAAGTATCGACGATACCGCGCCTTTGCCGTTCTTGAAAAGCTCGACTTCTACATAGTCGCCTACGTATATTTCGCCCGTGAGTTTTATACGTCCCCGCCCGTTACATTCGACTATCTTGCCTCCGACGTCTACGTAATATATTCCGCCGTAGCCCTTAACGACCTGTCCTTTAGCCTTTTCTGCCATCAGCGCCCTCCGAAATATATCTGCGTCTCAGCTGTCCGCATGCTCCCTCTATATCGCCGCCCATCGAGCGTCTCAAAGTGCACGAAACGCCCTCGGAGCTCAAAATGTCCATAAACTCCTTGACGTTGTCCTTAGACGAAGAGCGTAAATTCCGCTCTTTTACGTAGTTAAGATTGATTATATTTATATGGCAGGTGAGCCCTCTCACGAGTTTGACAAGCTCGAGAGCGCAGGCTCTCGAATCGTTGACTCCCTCTATCATAGAGTATTCGAATATGATGCGTCTCCCCGTTTTGTCAAAATAGTATTTAGCCGCCTTTACGAGTTCTTCTATCTTGAACGCTTTATTGACGGGCATTATCTTATTCCTTATCCCGTTATTCGGCGCGTGCAACGATATCGTCAGAGTAACGCCGTATCCTTCGTCGGCGAAGCGGTATATCTTATCCGCAAGACCCGAAGTAGAAAGAGATATATTCCTTTTACTGATATTGATACCTCTTTCGTCGCTTACGAGACGCAAAAACTTAGTTACGTTATCGTAGTTATCAAACGGCTCTCCGCTTCCCATAAGTACGATGTTGGTAACGCTCCTTTTATCAGTATCTTCGGCGGCGTCTCTATTGACTTTCAAAATCTGAGAAAGTATCTCTCCCGCCGTTAGATCTCTTATCAGTCCGTCAAGTCCCGAAGCGCAGAACGAACAGTTCATTCTGCAACCGACCTGCGTAGACACGCATATCGTGTTGCCGTATCTATACTTCATAAAGACGCCTTCTATGACGTTGCCGTCTATGAGCCTAAAGATATACTTTCTCGTGCCGTCGCGTTCCGAAACGAGACTCTTCACTATTTCAACGCCGCAAGATACGTATTCCTCTTCAAGACGCGAAACGAGCGACTTGGGAAGATTAGTCATCTCGCATATCTCTTTCCCTTGATAAACGCCTTCGAATATCTGTTTCGCTCTGAAGCGTTTTTCTCCGAGTTTTTCGACGATATCTTCTATTTCCTCGAATGAGTAGTCCGCAAGTATCTTTTTCATCTCTTCCTCAATTTCGCGACGAAAAATCCGTCGGCGCCGTAAGTATTCGTGGGAAGTATCTGAATACTTCCGTTATTTTCAATATCGAGCCCTTCTATCTTCTCGAGAAAAATATCGTTCCTCTCTTTGAGAAGTCTTCCTACGATATTGTAATTTTCTTCCCTAAGTATCGTACACGTAGAATATATTATCGCGCCGCCGCTCTTAGCATACTCTATCGCGTTATTCAATATCGCGTACTGAATATTAGACAGCGACTCTATATCTTCCGGAGTTTTACCGAGAAGAACGTCGCCCTTTTTGTGCATGACGCCGAGGCCGCTGCACGGAACGTCCGCCAAGACCTTATCGAACTTTCCCATCCAAGCCGCGTTTAGAAGCGTAGCGTCGAAGAGCGTAACTTCAAGCCTTGCTCCCATTCGCCTAGCGTAACTCTTTATGAGCTCCGCTCTGTGCTCGTGCAGTTCGTTAGCGGTGACCGAGACGTCTTTAGCTATCTCTTCTATATATACCGCCTTTCCGCCCGGCGCGGAACAAAGATCCAAAACGACGTCGCCTTCTTCTACGCCCATCGCCTGAACGCACATAACGGACGACTTCCCCTGTATCGTAATGCTCCCTTTATCAAACAGTTTCCTTATATATTCGCAGTTATCGACGAACGCTCCGCCGACGCCGCTTTCGATATACCGTATCTTTTTCTCTCTTAGCTTTGCAGTCAGTTCGTCGTAGCTCATCCTTCTCGTATTCGGACGAACGTGCTCTCTAGTATCGCCTTCGTAGCTCATTATTTTGACCGCTTCTTCGCGTCCGTACTGTTTTATAAGCGACTTGACGAGCCAAAGCGGTTTACTCAGCGTTACGGAAAGAGACTCATATTCTCTTGTCGGGAGTTTCACTCCTTCGTCTATGAATCTCTTCAAGACGGCGTTGACGAATCCCGTATACTCGCGTCTGTTTATATGACGGCATAGATCGACCGCGTTATCCACAGCCGCATAGTTTGGAATATTATCCATATATACGATACAGTATATAGCTATCTTTATGATGAGCCGAGCGTCGCTCTTTACCGATTTTCTCGAAAGAGCGTCAACGTAATAGTCGAGTTCGACGTCTCTGTCGAGCACGCCGTAGACTATCCTAACTATCCTGTCCTTTTTCTCAACGTTTTCAAGCGAACGCGTTATCTCTATAGAAGAATACGCGCCCTTGAAATATATGTTGGAAAGTATTCCGTAACTCAGCGCTATATCCCTATTCACTTATTCTCTCCGCCGAGCGTCTCTCCCTCTTCAACGCTATGTCCTCTCAAATAATCAGTCGCCTTCATTCTCTTTCCGCCGGGGAGCTGTATTTCGTCAATGGAAATAACTGCGTCTTTTACCCGAACGAGCAGTCCTCTCTTCGTATCCGCGGCAACGATCTGACCGCACGACGCTTTTTCTATATTTTCGATACCGTCGAATAACATACCGCCGTTTCCTTCGCTCGAACCGTCTATGGAGCACACCTTACTCACCGAGAACACCTTCATGCTCTCACCGTTCATGTAAGTATAAGCCGACGGCCACGGCGTCATTCCTCTGACAAAACAATCGAGCTCTGAGTACGTCGTTGAAAAATCGATTATCCCGTCCTCTTTTTTCAGCATAGGATAATAGCTCGCCTTAGAGCTATCCTGCGGTGTGTATACAGCTTCGCCTCTATCTATGAGGTCTATACCTTCTATGAGCGCCGAAGCTCCGAGATGAGAAAGCCTTTCGAACAGTTCGCCCGCCGTCTCTTTTTCATATATATCGGTACGCTTTTGGAGCAAAATATCTCCGCTGTCCACTTCGTACTCCGTTCTCATTATGGATATTCCCGTCTCTCTCTCGCCCGTCAAAATAGCTCGCTGTATCGGAGACGAACCCCTGAAAAGCGGAAGAAGCGACGCGTGAACGTTGATTATCCCGTATTTCGGAATAGATAGTATCTCCCTTGACAGTATCTGTCCGAAAGCGCACGTGACCATAACGTCGGGCTCGAGTTTCCTGATATCTTCTACGCCCTCTCGACTTATCCTTTCGTACTGATATACCTTGAGAGAGAGCTTCAACGCCAGTTCTTTAACGGGAGAAAAAGTAACTTTGTTATTCCTTCCTCTCACCCTGTCGGGTTGCGTTACGACGCCGACTATATCGTGCTTCGTCTTTGCAAGAGCCTCTAAAGACGGAATCGCGAAGTCGGGCGTACCCAAAAACAGTATCCTCATCTTCTACCTCTTTTCCCGTCGCTGTACTCTTTGTCGTAGAACAGTATTCCGTCAAGATGATCTATTTCGTGACAGCACGCCTTAGCGGCGAAATTCTCCACTTCTTTTATATGCTTCTCTCCGTATCTGTCGAAATATTCGACCTTTATATACGTAGGACGATCTACGAGACAGCTCCTGTTCTTAACGGAAAGACACGCCTCTCCGCTTATCTGACTGCCGCTCGCCTCGAGTATAACGGGATTCATCATCTCTATGAAGAAGTCGCCCGTCTCCACGATACAAGCGCGTCTCAATATCCCGACCTGCGGAGCCGCGAGTCCGCAACCGTCCGCTTTATGCATCGTCTCGCGCATATCGTCGAGAAGTTTATGAAGTTTTTCATCGAACGAGACTACTTCTCTCGATATTTTCCTAAGTTGAGGGTCGCTGTCCGTAACTATATTTCTTATCGCCATTATCTATCTCCTTATAACGTCGTTATATCCTTGTCAGTTCATATTCTGCGGATTGATCTCAAGGAACGTCCACACGTTCTTTTTTATATTATCGTCGAGTATTCCGTTGATCTTTCCTATAATAGCGTCAGCTCTTTCGGGAACAAGACGCATTATTATCTGATATCGGAATTTATTTTCTATCCTCTTTACAGGAGCCTTCATCGCCTGCAGATACACAAAGTCATTTTTGAACTCGAACGCAACCTCTTTGACTGCCGTATAAATATTCTTGGCAGTATCGACGACAGCCTTTTCGTCGAGAGAGGTCATGAGTATCCTCGCTATCTTCGTATACGGAGGGAATTTCGTTATCTCCCGCGTATTGTTCTCTTTTTCGAAAAAGCCTTTGTAGTTATACGTCTCGGCGTATCGGAAAACGTAATGTTTCGGCGAAAACGTCTGGAGCATAACTTCTCCCTGCTTATCGCTTCTGCCAGCTCTTCCCGCTACCTGCGTCACCAACTGAAACGTCCTCTCCGCGCTCCTATAGTCGGAAAAGTAAAGACTCATATCGGCGTCTAGTATCCCGACGAGCGTCACGTTCGGAAAGTCGTGCCCTTTAGCTATCATCTGCGTACCGACGAGTATATCCGCCTCTCTCGACCTGAACGCTCCCAGTATATCGAGATACGCCGTCTTAGTCGCCGTCGTGTCGTTATCCATTCTCAGAACCGTAGCGTCGGGCAAAAACTCGCGTATTTCGTTAACTACTCGCTCCGTACCTATTTTGCCGTGCCTGAGTTCCGTATTTCCGCACTCGGGACACTCGGTGAGCATCTTGTATCGTCTGCCGCAGTAGTGGCATTTAAGCATATTGTCGTCGATGTGATACGTGAGAGACACATCGCAATCTTCGCACTTGGCGACGTATCCGCACTTTTTGCACATAACGAAAGACGAATATCCGCGCCTGTTGAGAAAGATTATCGCCTGATTGCCGTTATTGACGGTCTCGGTAAGTTTATCTTTGAGTTTTCTTGAAAATATGCCGATATTCCCTTCCATTATCTCTTTCGACATATCTATTATCTCAAGTTTCGGCATCTCTTTGGCGTTGACTCTCTTGTCCAGAGTAACGAGTCCGTAAACGCCGTCCTTCGCGCTCTTGTACGTCTCTATCGACGGAGTAGCGCTGCCGATAACGACTTTAGCGCCGTTGTATCTTCCTCTGAACTCCGCGACGTCTATCGTCTGATATCGCGGATTGGTCTCGCTGATATAACTGGCGTCGTGTTCCTCGTCGATAATGATCACGCCGACGTTTTGAAGCGGCGCAAAAACCGCAGATCTCGCGCCAACGGCTATCCTTGCATCTCCCGACAAGAGCCGCCTCCACTCGTCGTACTTCTCCCCTTGAGTAAGTCCGCTGTGAAGCATAGCCACAGTATCGCCGAAACGTCCTCTGAATAACCTGAGCATTTGCGGCGTCAGCGATATTTCGGGAACGAGCATGATCGCGCTTTTTCCGCTATCGAGCGTCTCTTCTATAAGATTCATATATATTTCCGTCTTGCCGCTTCCCGTAACGCCGTGAAGCAAAACAACGGAGCGATCGTCGTTTTTTATTTGAGCGAGAGCGTCGCTTTGCGCCTTAGTGAGAGTAACTCTGCCGTTATGAGAATCGAGTTTTTCATAAGGCTTGCGGTAATTCGAAACGGAACTCTTTACGATAATACCCTGATCGAGAAGCGCCTTGATCGCCGACGCCGAATACTCCGTTCCGAGCACCTTCATCTCCTCGCTGCCGTTTCTCAATCGCTCTATTATCTCGAGCCTGCTCTTCGCTCTTTTCGGAACCGTTCTTCGTATCTCTTCTTCGCTTACGCCCTCTCTCAGCGAAAGATAGAACTTTCTCGATTCCTTTATCTTTCCGCCGCGCATACCGCTCGGAATACAAAGTCTCAAAACGTCGATAAAGCGAACGTGATATTTTTCCCGCATAAAACCTATAAGTTCTATCATTTCGGGAGTGATCGCGGTAAATGCGTCGAGACGCGAAATTATACTTTTCAGCGTATACTTTGACGACGACGTCTCGGCTTTTTCTATGACAAAACCCTCTATCACACGGTTTGCGAAGGGAACGGATACTCTGTCCCCGACACCAACGGCTAGCGACGAGGGTATCTCGTAATCGAATACGTTATCTATCTCCGACGTGGATATATCAACTATTACCTTCGCTATCATTTCAGTGAAATCATTTCGTCGACAATGACCTTCGCAGTCTCGCGTTTCGTCATTATCGGATAATCTTTTCTCGTATCGCCGCCCTTTATTATCGTTACGATATTCGTATCGACGTCAAAACCGGCGCCCTCTTTCGTAACGTCGTTAGCGACTACCATATCGGCGTTCTTTTTGATGAGCTTCTTGCCTGCGTTCTCGATGAGAGAGCTCGTCTCCGCGCAGAATATGACGAGCTTTCTCCCGCCCTTGTTTTCGCCGACCATTTTCGCGATATCGGGATTCTTCTCAAGCGAAAGCTCGAGCCTGTCGCCCTTTATCTTCTCTTTTCCTGCGTTTTTGACCTTATAGTCGGCAGGCGCCGCGGCTTTAACTATATAATCCGCGCCGTCCATATTCGCTGCTACCGCCTCGTACATATCCGCCGTGGTCTTGACGGGAACGACGGAAGCTATATAGCTCGGAAAATCCACTCCGACTCTTCCCCTTATAACGACGACGTCGGCTCCTCTCAGCCTCGCCTCTCTCGCTATCGCAAGTCCCATCTTGCCGCTGCTTCTGTTAGTTATACACCTGACGCCGTCTATAGGCTCTTCGGTGCCTCCCGCGGTGACGAGGACTCTCTTGCCGACGAGATCCTTTTTGTCGTAAAGAAGTCTTTCTATCTCGAAGAGTATCCTATCGACGCTCGCAAGTTTTCCGCTTCCGGTATCGCCGCATGCGAGTCTGCCTATTTCCGTATCGATAAAGTTATAGCCGTACGCCTCGAGCGTCTCGATATTACGCTTGACGATAGGATTTTCATACATATTCGTATTCATCGCGGGAGCGATGAGAACGGGCGCCTTAGTCGCCATAACGGTCGTAGTGAGCATATCGTCGGCTATGCCCGAAGCTATCTTTCCTATAACGTTCGCAGTAGCCGGAACAATGACGAAAACGTCCGCTTTCTTAGCAAGCGAAATGTGTTCGACCTCCCACGGTCTTTCCCTATCGAATGTGTCTTTAGTCACCGGATTGCCCGATAATGTTTCGAAAGTAAGCGGCGATACGAACTCCGTCGCGTTCTTCGTCATGATAACGTCGACGTTGATACCGAGTTTCCTAAGTCCCGAAACTATATCGCATACCTTATAACAAGCTATTCCTCCGCATACTCCGAGCACAACGTTCTTACCCATCGTCTATCTCCCGTCGGACGCAATTTAATTTATCCGACAAAACATCTTTGCGGCAAAACTCAAATAATGCTCCCGCCGCAGTCTTTTATCACCTGTATTTATCGGCTCGAACCGTAAAGAGCGATAAGTTTCGTCCTTACTAATACTATGAACCGATAATATCCGTATACCGCTATAGACGCCGCCCCGTAACGGTACGGCGTATACTTATAGCGTAGTTATTCCCTTAAACGTCTCAAAATCTCGGTTTTCCCCAAAAACGTCGGCTAGCCGTTAATCTTTAACGACTACGTACTCGCCTTCGTATATTTCTTTACATGCGAGCGTTATCGGCTTCATTCCCGACTTGTTGAGAAGTTCGTGGTCCTGAGTTACGAGCTGCTTTGCCCTCTTTGAAACTGCGCATACGAGCGCGTATCTGCATTCTGCTTTTTTGATCAACTTATCGATAGGCGGATCTATCATCATATCTATCATTATCTCCTTTCAAGTAGTCTATTTATAAATTCGGCGTTTCGCCCAACTTTACGTTTTTCTGCATTTATTATCGCGATTATGTCGTCGGCGCATCTTTCGATCGTATCGTTCACTACAACGTACTCGTACTTTTCCACCGTCTCGAGCTCTCGTATCGACTCACCGACACGTTTTTCGAGTTCTGCGGCGCTCTCCGTCTTTCTGTTGATAAGACGGCTCCTCAATATCTCTTTGCTCTCGGGCGTTAGGAATATGAGGACCGCGTCGCTCACCCTTTCCTTTACCGACATCGCGCCCTTTACGTCTATCTCGAGAACTACGTCGTAACCTGCTGTCCTCAGCCTCTCAACGTACTCCTTCGGCGTACCGTAATAATTTCCGAATACGGGCTGATACTCGAGGAATTCGTCCCTCTCTATCATATCCTCAAACTCTTCTAAAGACTTAAAGAAGTAACTTTCGCCTTCCTTTTCGCCCTCTCTCGGCTTTCTCGTCGTTACGGATACCGAATATCTCAAACTCTCTATTTCGTCAAATACCTCTTTAAGAACCGTGCCTTTTCCCGCTCCCGAAGGTCCGGAAACAATAATTAGCAATCCTTTATTCATATTTACCTTCCGTAATTTGTTTATTCTATGTTTTGTATCTGTTCTCTTACTTTCTCTATCTCAGTTTTCAACGCTACGACGTACGACGATATAGTTATTTCGTTGCATTTCGAACCTATGGTATTGGTCTCTCTGTTCATCTCCTGTACCAAGAAATCGATCTGTCTTCCTATAGGCTCGTCTTTGAGCAATATCTCGTTAAAATGCTTGATATGAGCGTCGAGTCGCGTGAGTTCTTCGTCGATGCCGACTTTGTCTACGTAAAACACCAGTTCGTTAAGCAGCTTCGATTCATCTACCTCTACGCCTTCGAGAGCCTCATTGAGTCTTTTCCTAAGCTTTTCTTTATGTTCGCCTATGACTTCGGGAGACCTCTTTGCGATCTCTCCGACGATGCCGGAAATCACGTCAAGACGGCTCGTTATATCGTCTCTTATGAGCGCGCCCTCTCTCTTTCTCATATCGTTGAGCCGCGCAAGAGCCTTTTCGAGAGCGTCGGTAATCATCGTTTCGAGAATATCTTCGCTGTCCTCCGTCTCTCTATCGCTCACTACGTCGGGCATCCTCATCAGTTCGTATACGCCGACGTTATTTTCGAGCGAAAGCATTTCGCTTATACCCAAAGATGCGTTAAAATATTTCTTCGCAAGTTCCGTATCCACAAAGAGTTCGTTCTTTTCTGCTCGCATATCCTCGTAATTGACGTATACGTCAAGATGACCTCTCTGCACTCTTTCCTTTATTTTTTTACGAAGCGCATCGTCTGCAAAATTAAAGGTTTTCGGCATTTTGACGCCTAAATCGAGAAAACGGTGATTGACCGCCTTTATTTCAAGAGTTATTTTCCTGCCGTCTCTCTCCGAAACGCCTTTTCCGTAACCTGTCATACTGTTCATAAATTCATCCCTTCCTTTTCAGCAGTAAACAATTCGTCCGCGGTAACGCTTATCTCTTCGAGCCTGTCTCCGTGATCCGCGACGGTCTTTTCTCCGCCCAAACGCCCGATTTCGGTAAGAAGTATTCCGCTTCCTCTAAAAGCCTCTTTCAATCTGTCGGCATCGTCTGTCGCTATCAGCAAACTACCGCTCGATATAAGACGCATGGGAGATATTTTCAATCTTTTCGCGAGTTTGCGAGTAACGTTCAAAACGGGAATATCCTTTACGCTTACGAGCGCTCCCACGCCGCTCGCCGCAGCCATCTCGCATACGGCTCCGAAAACGCCGCCCTCGGTAACGTCGTGCATCGCGTGAACGCCCGCTTCGACAGCAAGCATACTGTCCTTAGCTATAGAGAGCGAAGAATTCACCGTATCGAGCTCCTCTCTGTCTCTATCGTCAATGAGCTCTTTATGCCTTGCGGCAAGGATAGCGGTTCCCTCTATCGCGGCGTATTTCGTCATAAAGAGCGTATCGCCTTCTTTACCTCCGCCAGTCGAAACGGTATCTTTTCCTCTCGGCTTTCCGATCATGGTCACCGATACTATCTCTCTTACGACGGAATCGGAAAACTCCGTATGACCGCCTACGATAGTTATCCCGAGCTCTTCCGCGACGCGCTCGGCATCGGAAATTATCTTCGCTATCCTATCCGTTTCGGAAGTCGGAGGAACAATGACCGTCAAAGTCGCTATCAACGGAATACCGCCCGAAGAATATATATCGTTCGCAGATACGCGCATTGCGAGTTCGCCTGCGTTTTCCGTCTCCGCGGTTATCGGATCGCTCGTTACGAGCATATCGCCGAAACCTTTCACAACGGCGCAATCCTCGCCGATGCCGCCTTTCAACGCAACCAGATCTTCGTTATTGTTCTTTATAACGCTAAGGCAACTATTAAGTTCTTCGTTAGTCAGTTTGCCCTTTCGCATATACGCGTCCTCAAAAATTTTTTTATATATTTTATATATTCTAGCACAACGACGCCGTTTTTACAACTCTTTCATAATAAATAATTTTAATTTATAGAGCTAAGTTGCGACAAATAAGCAAAGAACAGAAATTTCAACGCGGACTTCTATTGACATCGAACAAAACTCAAACGCGGACTTCTATATGTCTCAGGCAAAATTCAAATGCTGCGCTTAGCATCATACACGTCAAAACGAACAGCCAAACAACGCTTTTTCGTCACGCAATCCGACTTCCGATGATATGCAGAAATAAAAAAGGAGAGACGCATATCTCTCCGATATTAACTATTTATTTATCGCTTATCGAACTAAGAACGACTTTCGGATATTATCGCAAACAGCCGCCAACCGGTCATTTCCCGACAAGTTCGAGGAACTCGTCCTCTGTTATTATCTTTATGCCGAGCTTCTTCGCCTTCTCGAGCTTCGAACCCGCGTCCTCGCCAACAATAACAAGATTTACTGATTTTGACACCGATGATGCGACCTTGCCGCCTTTTTCCTTTATCATAGCTTCCGCTTGGCTTCTCTTCAGCGTTTTAAGACTGCCTGTAAGAACCGCGTTCACGCCGCTCAGCTCGCCCTCGTTGATCTCGACGTCGCTTACCCTTACTCCAAGCGCGACAAGCTCTTCTATCAACTTAACGTTATTCCCGTCGTCGAAAAATTTTCTCACACTCTCCGCCATGATCGCGCCGAAATCCTCTATCGAGACTATCTCGTCAACGCTCGCCTTCATTACCGTCGAGAGCGATATGAATCTTTCGGCAAGCTCTCTTGCCGACTTCTTACCGATGTTCGGTATGCCGAGAGCATATAGGAATCTATCGAGTTTTGCGTTTTTGCTCTTCTCTATAGCATTCAAAAGATTTGAGACTTTTTTATCCTTAAACCCGTCTAGCCCGATAAGATTTTCCTCTTTTAGCCGATATATATCGGAAATTGTTCTGAAATACGGCTTATTTTGTAAGTCATTGTCAATACCGTCTTCCAATCTCTCAGGAGTAAAATTCTCGTGGATAGTTATAAATTGAACGTTATTATATAATAATTCCACCGTTTTATCAGACAAACCGTCTATATCCATAGCATCTTTCGACGCATAATGCGATATTTGAGATATTCTCATAGGGGCGCAGTTTTCAACGTTCGAACATCTCAAGAACGCGCCGTCTTCGACGACTTTACTTCCGCAATGCGGACAGACGGTCGGCTTTTCTATATCTCTGCTATTTTCCGTATGCTCGGCTATTCCGAGTATTTCGGGAATGACGTCGTTACTGCGTCTTATGAATACTCTCGAACCTATTTTTATATCTTTTCTTATAATGTCTTCGTAATTATTGAGCGTCGCCTTCGATACTGTGACTCCACCAAGATCCACAGGCTCGACTATTGCGAGCGGATTGAGCTTTCCCGTTCTGCTCACCTGCCACCTGACGTCTTTGACGGTAGTCGTCGCCTCTTCCGCTTTATACTTATACGCTACCGCCCAACGCGGAAATTTTTCCGTATATCCGAGATTATCCCTGATTTCCGTATCGCAGATTTTGATTACCGCTCCGTCTATCAAAAAATCGAGAGATTCGCGTTTTTCTTCGATCTCGTCGACAGCATTTCCTATATTTTCCCCACTCGAAGCATAATAAGTATATTCGCTTATCTTGAACTTATTTTCGCGAAGAAACTCTATCATTTCCTTTTGACTTTCGAACTCTTTTCCCTCGATGTATCCGACGTTATAGCATATTACGTCAAGATTTCTTTGCGCGGTCACTTTTGGATCGAGGTTCCTGATAGCTCCTGCTGCGCCGTTCCTTGCGTTCTTGAGCGGCTCTTTCGCCTTCTCATTATACTTTTTCAGTTCGCTAAGACGCATTATTCCCTCGCCCTGCACTTCACAGACGCCCTTAAACGGAATAGTAAGAGGCACGCTTTTTATCGTCTTCACCTGCTCGGTAACGTCTTCGCCTTTTACTCCGTCGCCTCTCGTCGCTCCTTTGACCAACCGTCCGTCTTCATAAGTCAAATTGATAGTCAATCCGTCGAACTTGTATTCGACACTGCACTCCGGCATATACCCGAGAGACTTTACAACTCTCGACTGCCACGCCGAAAGCTCTTCTTTAGACTGACATTTATCAAGCGAATAAAGTCTGCGCCTATGAGTATAAGGAACGAACTCCTTTAGAAGTTCGCCGCCGACTCTTTTAGTCGGAGAATCAAAAAGCGTCTCTCCCGTCTCGATCTCGAGCCTCGCAAGTTCGTCGTACAGTCTGTCATACTCGACGTCCGCTATCGTCGGACTGTCGAGCACGTAATATTCGTAAGCGTATTTATTTAGGAGATCGACCAGCTCTCTCATATTTCTTTCCATATAAATCTCCCTTAAATATATGCAAAAATCAATTCATTTATCAGTCTATATCTTTATTCGATAACGGCGATAGGCGCAAGACGCAGATTGAACGTCTTCGTCCCCAGCTTTTCAAAGTTTATGTCGGCGTTTTCTCCTCGGATCGAGAGAATACGTCCTTCGCCGTAGCGATTATGTCTGACTCTCTGCCCTACCTTGAATACGCTAATATCCTTAGATGCGGGAGCAGGCTTTGAAAGGTTGTCCTTTATCCTATCTCGGTACTCGTTAGATATAGTATAATTATTCTTGGCTTTATCCCCGACGCCGGAATAGGCGGACGAAGCTATAGATTTGTACTTCGTCATATCGGACTCTATGCCCGACTCGGATATGAATCGCGACGACACGTTACTGTCTATCTTGCCGTAACGGTATCTCTGCGATGCGTTCGTCAGATATAGTCTCTCCTTCGCTCTCGTGACCGCAACGTACATTATACGGCGCTCTTCCTCTATATCCGACGCTTCGATGGCTCTGGTACTCGGGAATATTCCTTCCTCCAAGCCTACGACGAAGACGCATCTGAACTCAAGCCCTTTCACGCCGTGTATCGTCGCTATAGTAAGGTAATTGCCTTCATTGATGTCGTCGGTATCAGATATCAAAGCAAGCGATTCGAGATACTCGTCGAGCGTAGTATTCTCGCCGTTATCGCGGCAAAACTGCTTTATCGAAGTAGCAAGCTCTTTGATATTTTCAAGTTTGGTATACTCTTCCTGAATATTCGCGTCGTACTCCGTCTCGAACTCAACTTTTTCAAGCATATACTCTATGAATCTGTCGAGGGTCATCTCTTGCAACGCCTTTTCGAGACAGACGACAAGTTCTCTGAATACGTCTACTTTTTTCTTCGTAGCCACGGGCATATCTGTGTCCCATATCCCCTTTATCACGTCGAGAAGCGACATATCATGCTCATAGGCATATTCGCAAAGCCTTTTCTGAACGGCGTCGCCGATACCCCTTTTAGGCAGATTTATTATTCTCAGTATCGACTCGGTATCTTTAGGATTCGCAAGCATCCTAAGATACGCCACGGTGTCTTTTACTTCCTTTCTCTCATAGAATTTGAAGCCGCCGTATATCTTGTACGGAATACCGTACATATTCATTCTTTCCTCGAACGTTCTCGTTATACTGTTGATCCTGACAAGTATAGCGAAATCATTCGGTCTATATCCGTTATTGTCAATGAGCCCGACGATCTCCTTTAGCACGTAGTCGGCCTCTTGCCTGTCGTCGAAATTGCTCTTATATACGACCTTAACGCCGTCACCTTCATTGGGTACGATCTTTTTTCCCATACGCATATTATTATTCGCGATGATATTGTTCGCGCATTTCAATATATTTCCGCTGCTTCTGTAATTGCGCTGTAATTTATATATTTTAGCGTTGGGATAATCGTTTTTGAAATTGAGTATATTTCCGACTTCCGCGCCTCTCCAGCCGTATATGCTTTGGTCGTCGTCGCCTACGACGAATAAGTTCTTATGATACGCGGATATGAGTCTCACGAGCAAATACTGTATCTTGTTCGTATCTTGAAACTCATCTATATGTACGTACTTAAAACGCTCTTGGTATTTTCTCAGAACTTCGGGAAACTTTGCGAAGAGCTCTATCGTCTTGAGCATCAAATCGTCAAAATCAAGCGCGTTAGCGCGTCTCAATTCCTCTTCGTATCGCGAATATATTTTGAATATCTTATCGGATTTCGGATGCGTACACTGAGCGTAATATTTATCGGGCGATAACGCAAAATTCTTCGCTGTCGATATATGATTTTTAACGGTCTTTTTCAGCTCTCCGTCGTCAATATCCATATCCTTCATTATCCTCTGAATGAGTTTTTCAGAGTCTCCCTCTGTGTATATCGAATAATTTTTGCCGTAGTCGAGCTTATCAATATCATAACGAAGTATTCTGTTACAAAATGAATGGAACGTGCTTATCCACATATCGGAAGCGCCGACAAGCGACACCAGACGCTCCTTCATCTCTCCCGCCGCCTTATTAGTGAACGTTATCGCAAGAATATTGTAAGGATGAACGTTCTTTTCCTCGAGAAGATACGCTATCCTGTACGTCAAAACACGCGTCTTTCCGCTTCCTGCGCCCGCAAGCACCAATAGCTGTCCTTCGGTATCTTTTACCGGCAAAATCTGTTCGTCATTGAGTAGCTTATCGTAATCCATTGTCAGAGTTTCCTTAAATTCATTAATGTTTCATTAATGTTTCATTATATAATAATACTGTTATTCTACCATATCAGCGAGCCAATAATCAAGGAAGAATATACCGATTATCACAATTATTATCTTAGCAGTAAAACTATGATGATAAGACCTTACTCCTATCCGTCTTTTATCGAGAACAACTCTTTTATAAAATAAAAGTACGTTACTTATAAAACAAAAACGCGGACATAAGCCGCGTTTTTATTCGCGTAATAAACCAATTTCAATTTAATTAGCTTTTTCCCTCAATACCATATCGCATTGCACAATAACGTTCGTATCGCTTATCGTACGTATCGACCGACGCTATAAAGCGACATATGTCGATACGTTCATATTTACATATCTTGCATTTTCTTTCTTCTTATAATGACTATCGCGGCTACGTAGCCTATTATCGCAACCGAGCCGACAACTATAGCTACCGATATCGAAGCCCAATCGGAGTTAGCCTTTATACTTGCCTTATAGTTCCCATTCTGCCATACGTTGACGCTTTTTATGGAAAAATCCGTTCCTTCTCCGTTCTCAAAGTTGCCGAACGCCTACGCGTATGGACCTATCTTTCCGTCTCTTATCTCGACTGTGAGCCTCAGATATTCGGGCGCTTTCGAAACGCCTCCCGCGTCGCTCACCAAAACGAAGTGTCTCGAACCGAGTGCGAAGTTCATCGCATTCGGCTCGGGACTTTTCTTTTTGCTCATACGTTGATTGATAGTCCGGCATATTGCTCGTTTTAAGCACGATAAGATACTTTTCGCCGTCGAAGATAATCTGTTTGATTAGTGAGTCGATTAGCTTTTTGCGCTTATCGAGATTGGTCGGGTCTTCGGCACACTCGATTGCAAGTACGCTTTTGTGGAAGAATTCCATCAGCATTTCGACTTGCAACGGCTTGATATTGTTTGCTTCTTCGTCGGCGATTTTCGCAACCAACTGCGTTTTGAGAAGCGTAAGTTCGCTCATTTTGTTTTGCGTATAATCGTTGAAAATTCCTTTGCAAATCGCCATTGTAATATTGTTCAGCATCTCTTCCGTTTCGGCAAGCTGTCGCCTGAGTATTTTAAGCTCGGGCTTTTCTGTTATTTGTCTGTTATGTATTTCAACCGCTTGCTCGGCAACGCGGCGCAAGAACGTCTCGTCCTTTAACGCCGTCATTATCGTCTTATATACGCTGTCCTCAAAGGCTTGCTTGGGAACGGCGTGAGAACAGCATTTATCTTTACCTTCCTTTTTTCGGCGGCATTTATAAAAATAATGAATGTCTCCGTTTCTGCAAGTACCGCTTTCGCCGTTGTAGAGCGCTCCGCAGTGTGAGCATACGACTTTGCCGCTCAAAATAAACTTCTCTCCGGCGCGGACTCGTCCCGATTTATGCGAATTAACCACAAGCAATTCCTGTGCGCGATAAAACGTCATTTCGTCCACGATAGGCATAATGATATTGTCATAGACCTCGCCGGCATATTCGCATTTGCCGATATATTTTTGATTGCGAAGCATATCGGAAATGCGCCCGAACGAGAATCTATTGCCCTTATGGGTACGAATGCCGCTTTCTTCAAACCACGTTTTTATTTCTTTAATCGTTGTGCCGTTTACATAATCGTCGAACATCTTTCGTATTATCTCTGCTTCATGCGGTACGATTTGGTATTTCTTGTCCACGATGTAATAGCCGAAAATAGGTTGTATTCCTGCGGCGTTGCCTTTCAGGCAGCTTTCACGCATACCGCGCTTGACCTTTTGCGAAAGCTCGGCACTGTAATATTCCGCCATGCCTTCGATCATGCTTTCGAGTATAATTCCTTCAGGCGAATCGGTTATTTGCTCACACGCTGACAAGACTTTTACGCCATTCTTTTTAAGCGTTGCTTTGTTTATTGCACTGTCGTAACGGTTACGCGCAAACCGGTCAAGCTTATACACAAGCACATAATCGAATTCCTTTTTTGCGCTGTCTTGCAGCATTCTTTGAAATTGTTCGCGCTTATCGGTCTTGCCAGAAACCGCTCTATCGATATACTCATGCACTACTACATATCCGTTGCGCTCCGCAAATTCGTGACAAACGCGAAGCTGTCCTTCGATGCTTTGCTCGGTTTGTTTCTCACAGCTATACCGAGCATAAATTACCGTTCTTTTTTCAGTTAATTCCATAATCGTTCTCCATTTGTTTTACTGTGTCGGGATTATCGAGTAGGTAGTAAGCAAGGCTTTGTGCACAGCTTGCTACAAACTCGTCGTCGAAATGTAATTCTCCCGATTTGACTTCACCCGTTTGCATATCGCAAAATATTGTATCGTCTGTAATATTCTCCGAATCGGTTAAGTACCGCGGGCTACCTGTATATGCACTTAATTTCTTTTTTACATAACCACTTCTTTGTTGAGATTTCACCTCGAATCATTGTTTGCGCCACGGCATACAATGTTCTCTTTGCCGAACGGATATAATGTTCTTTTTCCATATAATTACTATGTCCTCTCATCATTTATAGCGTATTGTCCTCCTTTTATAGATTTTTGTGAAATGCCCGACCGAAGCTGTTCGCTTTTGTCGGGCATCCACGGTTTATTGATTTTTTAATAGCTTGTAGGCTTTCTTGATAAAGTCTACTTTCGTCATATTGCGTTCACGAAGGAACGCGGTTAATTCGTCAAACAGTTCGCGCGGAATCATTGTTTGAAAATTACCACTCGTCGCTTGACGCTTTTCCTTGTTTTTTGCTTCGTATTTTCTGTTTGCCACTCTCTGCGGCGTGTCTTCTTTTCTCGTTACCATATTCGCACCTCAAAGAGTGTAGATAATCTCATTCCGAATTTCTTCGTCTATAAGCCGTTGCATTTCGCCTATACGCCGCACGTCTTCCAAATAATTGCCCGTTCGCTTAAAACGTTCGGTCTTGCTCAACTTATCATATATAACGTCGTACAGCCGTTCGGCGGCACGGTCCACGCCGTGAAGTAGGGCGGGGATGTCCTGCACTATCCAAAGCGTCCCTTTATCTTCAAGATAACGCTTTGCAAGCGTACCGTATTTGCCGTACACATGGCGTATCGACTTGACATTGGCTTGATAGACCATAATTTCTTCAACCGTCAGTCCTTCGCTATTTTCGGCTTTCGCCATAACTTCCGCTACGTTCATAACCAACCTCCAAAATATTTCATATCGTATATATACGATATACTATTTTTTGCCGTTTGTCAAGAGATTTTTAGAAGTTTTCAGCGTAAAAGCAAAAATACACTTACTACGGTTTGGGCGAGAAGAAGAATAGGTGTCGCCCAGAAGAAAAATTTGCGGAAGCCGCGCTCGTAATAAATCTCTTTTTTCGCTTCGTCTATTTCTTTTCCTATGTCTTTCACTTTTTCCGTAATTTCTTCCGTGTTCTCGGTTATCCTTTGTACGGCTTTATCTGCCGCATCATCGATGCGCCGAGTTAATAGATTTGCCGCCTCGTCAGTCGCCTTTGCCGTAGCCGTACTTACTTCGGCTTGTATCTGTTCCGTTAGATTCTTCAGCTCCCGAACATTCTCCCGTATGTTCGTCTGCATACTCTCGGCTTGCTGCCGCATTCTTTTCAGCAAGCTCTCGTTTTCTTCTTTCAGATTCCATTCGAGTTCGTTCACGTTCAATCTTACGTTCTTCACTTGCCGCGTCAGTTCCTCGATTCGCGCATTCTGATCCGAAACTAATTTGTTGCATTTCGCGTTCGATACCGTCAAGGCTTTGTACAATAGCCCTTCCCGCGCTTCTGCGGTAAGTAGGTCTACTTGTTCGCACAACGCTTGCGCCGGTAGATTGTCCTCGAACGATACCGCCTCCGCGTCCGTTATCGGTTGCGGGCTTTTGCCCGTTATTTTGTTTTCCAAGTTTTCTTAATACCTCGCTTTTTGTATAGTTTGTTCCGAGCTTTGCCCCTCGGATAGGCTTTTGTTTTCGCGGATGAAGATAGGAATAATCTTTGCCGCCTCTCGTTATCTCTACGCCGTAACACGTTTTGAGATAGTCTTTGAAGCCTTGCTCGTCTTTGGTTTTTCCGATTGCCTCCGCTATGACCTCGCGCAATTCTTCTTTCCAAGACACGCCCCAGCAGTGTAACCCAATAGATACAGTTGAAAGGGGCGAAGCTATGCTATCAAAGCCAATTATTTTTAGGCTTACGGAAATTATACAGCATTATCCCCCCCCGTCAATCTTTTTGAGGCGATTTGTGTAAATTTCTTGAATTTATTTATAGCGGCCTCCGCGATTTTCGCCTTTCGTGGTGGCTGACGATAGCACAGTTCTCGTAAATGTAAACCTCGAAAAATTATCGCCGAAAATACGAAGTTATGGAAGTCGGACTAAAAATGTCTGGCTTTTTTCTTTTGCCCTAAATGCAATAATTTTTCGGTTGCGTTACGGAAACGGTTGCTTGCGGTTTACATTTACGGCGTGATTGAAACTAATGCCGCCATAACCCGAACGGTGCTATCTTGCCCCTGCCGAAAGTCTAATGAAAATCACGGAGGTATAAGAAAATGCAAAAAGTAGTTTACTCGATTTCGAAGGTAAACAAAGACGAAAAGTTGAAGGGAGTTGGATACCTTGTAGAAGGTAACTTGCTTATCCCCTCTACTTCTCAAAAAGGTAACGCTTATATACGGGTATTTGCGGACGTTGCCGAAAAATGCAAACCCGTAAAAGACAGCGAAACGGAGTTCAAAGGTTACGTTACGATCGCTTACGAAAACGTCAACGTGTATAACAAAGAGAAAAACCGTTACGACACTTTGGACTACATAGAAACAACGTATTACATCTGGTACAAGTTCATTGATTGAGGTGATTGAAATGTTTGAATATGAATTTTTCGACGGTGATCACTTCATCATATTCGATATTATTGAGATAGACGACGATAGCGAACAAATTACGGTTGCTATATCTAATCAAGGTCGTATAACGCAAGATACGTTTGCTTTATTGGAAGACGACGAAATAGACGAAGAAACCGTAAACGATATAAGATATTTCAAGTTCGGCTTATATGCGGACAAGATTTATCTTTCCGAATTTGAATGTTTATAAGGAGAATTTAACAAATGAGAGTATTTATAGGCGGCTCTATCGACATCAACTATCTCGATTATGCCGTAAAAGACGAGTTAGACAAGTATATGAGCGGCAAGCTGAAAATCCTCGTAGGCGACGCTTACGGGATAGACAGTTTAGTCCAGAAGTATTTTGCAGAATACGGCTACGACAACGTAACAGTCTATGCGAGTAACGGACGCGCCCGAAACAATATAGGCGGTTGGAAAGTCGAAAAGATAGAAGTTCCGAGCGGTGTATTCGGTCGGGACTTTTATACTTATAAAGACGTTGCAATGACTACCGATTGCGATTTCGCTCTTATGATTTGGAACGGAAAAAGTCAAGGCACGCTTAATAACATACTGCGTTTAATCAATAACAATAAAGGCGTGAATGTTTATTTATCCGAAAAGCGGCAAATGAAGTCGGTCAACGATTTCAAAGATTACAAAGGTTTATTGGAGGCGTTATGAACAGAATAGCAATGGTTATAGGCTCTTGGGGCAGTTACAACGAATGTAACGAACGTGCGCTCGGAAGCCGTTGGCTGGACTTCGACGATTACGACGATTGGGACGAAATCGTGGAAGAACTCAAAAAGGAAGGCTTCGAGTTGGACGGTATCGACGAAGAACTGTTCGTGCAGGACATTGAAGGTATCCCCACCGACAGCAAAGATTGGGACAACACGCATCCAAAAGAAATATTCGAATTAATCAAAAAGTCCGGCGTTCTGGACGACGAATATAAGTACGAACTTATGGAAGCGTATTGCGAGGTTCGGTCGTTCGACGAATGGGCTAACCGCGTAGAAGATTACGAAGATGATTGGGATAGAGATATTGCCTTTTACCGCAATATGACAATGCTCGACGTTGCATACGAGATTATAGACGAATGTTATGACTTGGAAAAAACGCTCGGACATCTTTCCTGCTATTTCGATTATAGCGCATTTGCAAGGGATTTGAGTTACGACGGATACACGGAAACGTCAAACGGCGTAATTGAAATTAGATAAAAATTATAAGGAGATAATCACTATGGAAAACATCATCACTCACCCTACTATCGAAGAAAAGAAAAACAAGGCAATCGAAGTATTAAAACTTCTCGACATCTACAAGCCGTATATTCAAGGCTTTAAGCAAGAAGATAAAGTTTGCTTCTTTGAACAATTCGGCGGCTTTTGGGTTTATCAAGAGCCCGAAATAGAAAAGAAAATGCGCGAAATCGAACAAAAGCATAATTGCAAGGTTTACGCCATTACGCACGAATTTACCGACTTCGGAGAATTATGGGATTTCCTCATCGTTACGAACTATCCCGAAGAATGGGAAGATATGGTTTATACACACGGCAATCAACACACATTACTTGCTTACGTTTGGAACAAATCGGACGATTGGTGCAGCGAGTTCGGAGATATAACCGTGCAATCGTTCGGCGGCGGAATTAGGAGGATTGCATAATGAAAAACACAAAAGAAGTTAAATCAATTCTTACGGCTATATTCTGCCTTAACCGCACAAGCGAGAAAAACGAACAAATAGACCTTATTTGCGATTATGCGTTCAGAAGAATATTCGGTGCTAATACAAACCTCTTATCTCTCGCCTGTGTCGGACAAAGCAAGGAAGCAATGGAACAGCAAGTAAAAGTTTTGCTCGAACAAGAAACCGAGTTCAATAAATATTTGGAGGAATATAAAAAATGAAAGTATTTGTAGTTAAATTCGATTGGTCCACTCCCGACGCCGAGGACGTGGAACTTTTTATTTATAAGCGATATGACGATGCTTACGACAAATTCAAAGAGATTATCTGCAACGAAAGAAATCCCGAAATGTCGTGGGTTGGCGACATAGAGTTCGACGACGACGGATACCCGAAAGACGATCACTACGAATTTGAGTTCGAAGATAATAATTCGGACGAATCGGAAGTGTATTGGCATATCGTTGACAAAGATAACTACTACCAACATTCGTTTATAGACTTGCTTGTTATGGAGGTTATGTAAAATGTTTAAGACGCAAGCATACATACAGTCTTTGAATAAAGGACTTTCAAGACCGACATATACCGACGAAATTACGGTACTCGAAAAAGTCGGCGACAACGACTATATCGTGGACTACAAGGGCGTGCGCTGTCACGCTCTTTTTAATTGGTTTGTGTGCGCATACTTCGCAGACGACGTTTACAGGAGGGTTACGGAATGAGATGCCTATTCTACTACTACAACGATTACGGAACGCTTATCCTTCGTTATAAAGACGATTATAGGCGCAAAACGCAATCGTATGTATTTTATTCCTTGCGCGAAGCGATACAAAAGTTTCGGCGCGACAACAACCTGCGCTATAAGCACATAACCGTTCAAAAATTATTTTAGGAGTTTTGCACAATGAAAAACAAAGAAATAACCATATACGACAACTATTACAGCCTTGAAAGAGAAAACGACGCTCGGGCATATCTGTTCGACGATTACGCCGAAGAAGAAGGTTGGAACACACCCGAAGACATACCCGACGAACGCGTTTGGGACGAAATAGACTTTCAAGACCGTATGCAATGGGACGACGTGAAAGCCGAACTCGAAACGCTGTTCGGAAAAAACGTGTATCTGCTTACGGGAACGTGCGGACGTTGGAACGGTCCCGCGCAAGGCGGCAGATTTATCCGTTCGGTAAGAGATTTGCTGTCGTGCATAGACCACTTGGACTACATACGCATTTACGACCGTAACGGACATCTGTATATCCACGGCAGCCATCACGACAGCAACGACGATTACGAACTCAAACGGCTTACGCACAAAGGCTATGAGCTTGCGAACAATAATTATTTCGCCCACGACAGACGCTTACATAACGCCATTATGCGCTGTAACTTTTATTCGGCTCTGCCGCGATACGCGCAAAAGGTTTACGGCTTATGAAAAATTACGGCTATACGGTTCGTTACCAAAAGCAAGGCTCGAACAAGTGGAAAGTCTATCTCGTTACGAATACTTACGACGGCGCGTTATGGAGTGTGCGTTGGTATGAGCGCGATCCGCCCAAAGACAGAGTTTCGGGAAAGCCGATTGAAAACGCAATATGGGATATATTCCCTATAAAAACGCTGTTGGAGTATAAACGACGTTGGCGCGGTTGTCCGTTTTAGATACGGACAGTCGCGTCTTTTCTTTTATCTATAAAATTCAAATAAGGAGTTATACACAATGAAAATCTCGACAGACAAACTGTTCTCACTTTGCAATAAGTATCAATGGTTTACGAACGGCGACTGCAAACAATACGACTTATTATTCAAACTCAACAAAGACGGTGCGCCGCTTGAAAAATTGGCAACGATTATATGGATTTGTTCGTCCGGTTGGAACGAGCAGGACATTCTCATAATCTTAAAACAGGAGTGTGATTTATAATGGCAACACTTAACCTTACGGCAACGGACAGCAGACAGCAAACCGTGTTAGACCACCTTATCCCCATAGTCAGCGATACGCTTGCCGAAAAAATCAACAACGGCGTGTATATCGAAAAAGACGGTAAACGGCTACTCAACAAAAAAGACCTTTCCACCTTTATGACCTATGCCACCGAGCAGGCAAGAAAGATATACAACGAACAAAAGTCCGGCTCGCAAGCGGTATGCGTACTCGGCGACGATATTATGAGTTGGGCTATCCACTACTTCGAGGAAGAAAGTATCGAAGGCAAGTTATACAATCCCGACGGTACGGAATACAAACCGCCCAAGCCGGTAGCAAAAACAAAGCCCGTAACGCCTGTAAAAGTCGAGCCGCCCAAGCCGAAGCAACAGCAAGCGTCGCTCTGGGATATGCTTGAACAAACGGACAAAAAGACGGTTGCCGAGCAAGCCGACGAAAGCGAAGAAGTAACCGACCAAGCCGACGACCACGAACCCGTTGACAATGCGGCTACTACCGTTCCCCACGAAGACAGTCCTACCATAGAAGAAATTGCGGACAAGTTACAGCGTGCGCTTGACGAAAAAAACGGCGTAAATCCGAGACGAAAAAAGAACTGCCTGTATTCTACGAGCAATACGTCAATATGAAAACGCTGCATCCGAACGACATAGTGCTTGAACGGCTAGGCGACTTCTACGAAGCGTTTAACGAGGACGCAACCGTTCTTTCGGACGAGTTGGACTTGACGCTTACGGGCAGAGACGTCGGGCTTGAGAGCCGTGTTCCGCTCGTCGGTTTTCCGTATCACGTTTCGGATACATACATAGCGAAGATACGACAAAAATACGGCGTGGTAATAATCGAAAGCAACGGCGACATAGTTTCGCTCGCCAAAACCGCCGCTCCCATCTGCAAAGACGATTTACCCGACGAGAACATGGACGAAGAAATCGAAGAATTGTCCGAAACGGAAATGCGGCAGTTCGACGGAGATATACAAGAGCCGAAAACGGTTGACGACACGGACGACGAAGCAGAAACCGCTTTACCGTACTCGCCCTCGTCGTTCGACAAAGAAACTATGATATACCTTTACGATTTGCTTGACGGCAAAGTAGATATTGCGTGAGGTGAAAAGATGAAAATAGAAAAGATAAAACCTATCCCGAAATATATAATCGAGCGCGTCCGCAAAGCCGAGAAAACCAATTATCTTTGCAATTCCGGTTATGTGCGCTTTTACTCGTATCTCACCAAGAACGACGGCGAGCTCGTGAAAATTACCGTTGCGTGCAAGAACAAATTAGACAGTCCGCGCTGGCGTTGTAAACAAGTTATTGTTCACGGCGTCCACTCGGATAAATGCTTTCTCAAAGATATAGTCTTTCACTTTATGGGAAACTACTCCGTAGGTTGGTACGAACAAGGCTTGCAAAAGACGCGCAAATGGTACGAAACCGAAAGTTGGGGCTGGCAAGACGACAGATACTTTAATATTTGGTGCCCCATACTCAATATGGAGTATCTCGTCAAATTCCCCGAATACAAATACTCCGCTGTCGAACTATACCGACGTTGGGATATTTTCAAATACCTGCGCATTTACGAAAAATATCCACAGGCGGAAATGTTGGTTAAATTCGGGCTTTCGGCATATGCAACGAGCGTGCAGATATTACGAAAAGTCGGCAAAGATAAACGCTTCCGCAAATGGCTCATAGAAAGGCGTAACGAAATATTCAGAGGCGGTTATTACATTGGAACGTTGCTTATTGCTTATAAAACCGGAAAATCGCTTGACCGCGTGCAGAAGTTGGAAACCGAGAAAAAGTCGTTTTACCGTCAGGACGGATACAAGAATATAAAGCGGCTGTTCAAAACCGACAAAGAAGTTACGGCGTTTATGGAATACGTTGCAGAACAGGATATAAACCTTTCGTCCTACTCGGATTATTTGCACGCTTGCGAATATCTCGGTTTGGATATGACGTTGCCGAAAAACCGAATGCCGCACGACTTCAAACGCTGGCACGATATGCGTATCGACCAATACCATACGGCAAAGGCATTGAAGGACGCCGAAGAACGCAAGGAACTGTATGCGAAATTCGGCGTGATTGCCGAGAAGTATTTGGCGTTACAAAAGAGCGGCAAAGACGCTTTCGCGGTTATAATAGCACGCTCGCCGCAAGACCTTATCCGCGAGGGCGATATTCTTCATCACTGCGTAGGACGTATGAACTACGACCAAAAGTTCGTGCGCGAAGAAAGCCTTATATTCTTTGTGCGAAACGTTGACTCGCCCGATACGCCTTTCGTTACGGTTGAGTATTCCCTCTCAAAACACAAAGTGTTGCAATGTTACGGCGCCCACGACAGCAAACCGAACGACAGCGTTATGGAGTTTGTCAACAAGAAATGGTTGCCGTTCGCAAACAGACAGTTAAAGAAAATACAAGCGGCGGCTTAACGCGAAGGAGAAAATACTATGAACAATTATTTTAGAATTACAGGTTATTGCGAAAGCGAAGATTTTTGCTTTATTATGGACTGCTACGGAATGTTCGAAAAGTTATGGCAATTCAGTTCGTATTTACTGCAAAAAGGCTTGAAAGTGTTAGAGGTCGGCAACGACGGCAAGTTTATGGATGGCAACATTGACCGCATAGACGAGAACGCCGAAAAGATATTCCTGCGAGCAAACGCCGACGGTAAACCCGAATACATTACGCAAACGATAAACGGCATAACGTATAAAGCCGTTAAGGTTGCGGACAAAATCTACATACCCGACCGAACGCAAACGGTATAAATATAAAGGACACGATTTCGCGTCCTTTGAGAATACACTTTTTTTTATTATTAAATTTTTTTTAGACTTTAATCCCAAAACCCAAAATTTATAATCTATAATTCATAAGATATTGCCAAAGTATTGCAAATATCAAGATAGCATGAATATATGCGTTCATCATAGCAACAAAATTCTACTGTAATTTCATAATCGGTATTACTGTTTAGCCATTCCATAACAGTTTTTAATGCGATAAATATTGCTTCCCTTATCGGATATCTGTATGCCCCAGTCGAAATTGCCGGAAAAGATATGGAGTGAATATCATGCTCTTTCAACAAATTAAGCGACTTACGATAGCACGATGCAAGCAATTTAGAATCTTTTTGGGCATCGCGATAAATTGGTCCAACAGTATGTATAACCCACTTCGCTTTCAAATTGTAGCCTTTGGTAATCTTCGCATCACCAGTTTTACACCCGCCGAGCGTTTTACACTCGGAAAGCAGTTCTGGTCCTGCTGCCCGATGGATAGCGCCATCCACACCGCCACCGCCGCGTAATGAATTGTTGGCTGCGTTTACAATACATTCACAATTTGACTTAGTAATATCGCCATATTTAAGTTTTACGCTGTACATCATCACAACTCACATATTAATTTTAAACTTTGATATGTGGTATAAAATATCTTTATATTTTATACCCTTTATTTTTTAACCAGTGACCTGCTTCATTATTTCCATTATTTGCAGCAACTTGCATTAGCCCTATAGCTTTAATTTCATCATAAATCTTACTGTTTTTATCAAAATAACATAGGGCCAAATTAAATTGTCCAAAATAATTACCTTGTTCAGAAGCCAATTCAAATAATTTTACTGCCTTAGAGAAGTTAACAGGCACTCCTCGACCGTTTAGATAGCAAAGTCCCAAATTATTTTGTGCCCACGCATTTCCTCTTTTAGCAGCTTGTTTATACCAATACACTGCTTTCTTGAAGTCTTTCAGAACACCGTTGCCTGTCTCATAACATACGCCAAGTTTTGTTTGCGATATTGCATAACCTTGCTTTGCGGCTTTACGATACCATACAATAGCTTTCTTAATATTTTGGGGGACACCTTCACCGTTTGCATAGCATACACCAAGATTGCTTTGAGCACGCGCATAACCCGCATGCGCTGATTTTAACAACCACTTTGCCGAAATATTATATTCTCGATTTAAATAAAACACTTCAGCAATATTACGCATCTCAATTGGATTCAGCACTCTTTCTGATTTACATTTTTCACATATAACTTTGTTATCAACTGGGACACTTGCTAAATTAAATTCATAACCACATTCACAAATAATACCTAACATATAATTATCCCCTAACCAACTCAATCATATTTCACTTAATTATCTCATTTATAACGTTTATAGCATTAGTTAAGTCATAATTTGAAAGACTGATACCAATTTTGTTCACAGGAATATCAAGACAACCCCAATATTTCTTAACATACGCTCCATCAATACATTCCATTTTCTTAAAGATTTTATGTAAGAATTCTAAATTGTATATTTTTTGCATCAGCTCATAATCCGACAATGATGTTTTGCTACGACAATAAGCATATGCTTTAATAAACATAACACAAGTTAATTCGGGATTGAAGATATCATAGAGTTTTTCAAAAATGCGAAAATATCGTCCTATCTGTATTTCATCATTTGGCATATATTTATCGCACACGGATCCTTTCCGAATATAATAACGATATAGATTTTCAGATAAAAATTCTACATATTTACATCTCTTCAAATATGAAATAGTAAAATAAAAGTCTTCTGCAAACAATTCTTTATTATCTACAAACCGTAAAGATAGTTCATCTATTATTTCTTTACGGAAAAGACAATTCCAAACAGAACCAGGAAATCTTCTCATATTTTCAAGTAAAAAAACATTCAAATCAGTTACTTCTATTAATTGAGATGCATCATTATGTCGAATTTTAAAATTAGAATTAGCCCCCCAAGAATAATTACAAACACATAAGTCAACCTTACTTATGGCGGAGTACATCCTTTCAAGAAATGTTGGGTGATATTCATCATCAGAATCAATAAATGCTACAAATTTTCCATTAGCATATTCTAGCCCAAGATTTCTCGGAAAAGACGCTCCACCACTTGCAATATCTCTTTTATATAATTTAATTCGTTTATCTATGCCTATATTAAGTGGCCGTGGAGAACCATCATCAACAATAATTAATTCAAAGTCACTATATGTTTGATTCAAAACACTTTTGACTGCATTGACATAAGAATCGTCTGTATTATAGACTGGTAAAATTACACTTATAAGACTCATTTTTAATTCTTAAAACTATATTTTAATACTGTATCATGCTCCAATGCGCTACATGTAATGATATTATTAGCACCAATATTTTTAAATATGTCTGTAACTTTTTTTACAATTTGGGCTTCTGCTACTATATCATTTATCATAAAAATAGTGGCACCGACAAAAGCATTTTCCTTGTAGAATTGATATCCTTGGGGGTCAATATGGACCATAGGATGTACAGATACATATCCACTATGTGTTACATGTTTTAAGACTTGTGCCACAATCTCTTGTTTAGTACCACAAATATCGACGACTACATCACCTATTATATCGTCATTACTTAAAATATCTAATATTGCTTGTTTAGATACGCAAAGTATTTCAATATCACAATTATCTTTATATGTTATTTTATTTTTTACAAAGCCTTTTTTGTATGCAAATTCAATTGCGGCAGTATTTCGAGATGCGCCAAAAATCTCATACTCATGAATCCGTGAAAGTGCACTAACTAAAGACATCCCGATTGTCCCCAACCCTCTAACCAATATCTTCATACTATTATAAGCTTAATGATTTCTCAATAAAATCAAATTTATCTAAATTATATCTTTTTTTATTCTCCCAAATAAGTGCATTACCAAAAACAAAACACTCCTCATCGAATTTGCTAATTCTTTCAATGGCACAATCGTGATTACAGTTTTGAGTACAATCTCGTCCAGTCACGCTTAAAACAACGTTTTCATTAACTATGAGAAAAAAATCTTTAATTCTATTAAAAATAAGAGTATCAAGTTTATAATTATCTATACTTGCCCCACAAAAACCAAATTTCTGTAGTGTTTTAAGATATCCTATGTATTGAAAATTCGGTAATAACCCGTTAGACTCTTCATATTTATTAATTCGTATATCTCTTACGCGCCTATCAAATAGTCTACCGGCACAAACCAAGTTTTTGTTGGAAAGTTTTTTTATAAAATAGAAAGTTCCAAAATCATTCACTTGCCAAATAATCGGTTCCAAAAAATTGGCTATCGTCTTGATCATATCAAACGAATTGGCATCAGCCGCTTTAATTGTCGGAATAGCAACTATTAATTTAAGTCTCTTGCTAATAATATAATTACATAAGTATAGAAATTTATCTATATCTATTGCATTAAATAGCTTAGAACAAAAGTCACAACCTAATTTAACATACTCAATAGACTGATCTTTTTCAATAGTAGCTTCAATAGCATCTATAAAATATGACATTTTTTCATCTGCAAGAGCCACATAAAGATTATGATCAGTTAAAGCTAAAATACTTTTCATTTTACCTCCCTTAACATAACGTTTGTAACATTTGGCCAATTTTATGGTAGTAGTTGCATAGTACGCTACTTTTTTTTTCAATATTTCCTGTAAGTTGAAAGTTAGTACATGCACAATAATTTTTCTTGCAAATATTGTTAGCAATACAATTTTCACATTCAGGTAATTGCTCAATCGTGTACGGAAACACCATATGTTCAAACTTTTTCGTATCCAAAACGCTACCAATCTCATAGTTTCTATTTCCATTAAACATAGTGCAAGCATAAATTTTTCCGTCACAACCAACAATTGGTTTACTTGCTCCAAATTGACATGCAGCAATGCAATGATCGCCAGAAATAGATTCTTTCCAACTGTCTAATGGGCGAATAAAAATTCCCCCTATGCTTTTACGATATAAATAGATTTTTTTGTATTCATTTATTACACCATCTATTTCACTATCACTCCACAAGTTATCGAATGCCCAATCCAAATTAATTATTATATTCTTTATATTTTTTTTAATTAGATACTTGACACCAGCAGCACATCCTTTATAATTTTTCCGAGTAAGAGTTAACCTTACACTGAATTCCAAATCAGCATTTATAAGCATTTCAATTGCATTTAATATATCGTTACGAGCACTGGAACCATCAACATAACGTCGTTGTTCAATGTCCGCAAAACCATCAAAAGATAAGGTTACTTTTACATTGTTTTTTTTAAAAAATGTCGCAATTTCATGTGTCAGCAGTGTGCCATTTGTGGTAATAAATATTGTTAAATCTTTGTTCTTCTTTCTTATGTATTCTATTAGGCTGACTGTGTTCTTCGATTCACACAATGGTTCCCCACCAATTAAAGAAATACTTTTCAAATTGGTCCCACAAAAAAAATCAACAGACTTGTATAAAATGTTCAAATCAGTTGATTGTCCATCTTTATTAGCGTAGCAATACTCACATCGCATATTGCATTTATTGGTTATAGTCAAATTTAAGTCCATATCGATTACCTATTATAACAATGTACATCCATCGAACAACACGCGTCTGGACGCTGTACTTTTTGCAAGTACTCTTCCTTTGTTTTAGATGATTCTGCTAATAATAAATTCTCGCGTAACACTGTAATCTGATCGCGCAAATTTTCCGCTGTACGAACTCGCCCTACAACTTTAAAAAACTGAATGCCACTATTTACAGCATCCCATAAAGAACACACATTGCAAGGTTGCTTTCTTATCATCCCTTTCGTTTTACTCAAATATGCTTTATCACTAAAATCTGCAGATAATATAGAACACAAAGCTCCTCCGGGACACCAATGGGCCACAAAGCAATTTGATTCACCATTAATGCAAATACCGTTTAATGTAAACATTTCTTTCTCAAATTCTTTAGAATGATTCTGCAAGATAAGTAATTCATCTAACGTTAGTTCTCTGGGAATCACAAATCTGTTTGCCCCCTGTTCTGAAAAGAACTTCATTGAATAATAATTATAAACATTTGCCGTTGTGCTTATAATAACATATAAATTTATGCTCTTACAAAATGACACTAGTCTTATATCGGCAACAATAACTCCATATATTCCTATTCGCTTATAATCACTTATCTTCATTTTAATATAGTCGAGCTGATCATCAGGATAACTATAATTATTAAATGTTACTACTATTTTTTTACCGATATTAGTAGCAAATTCACACATTTTTTTAAGTTCATCAATGCTATTGACATTTCCTTTACCATAATAACTTCGGCGATTATATTCATTTTCCTTTCCAAAAAGCAAGTCACTGTTTATATCTTCTACACCGCAATAGAATTCATCGGCCATAGAGAGCATTTGCATATCATGCAATGATTTTACTGGAGCGCAAATTTTTCCTACCATCATATTTCCTCTACTGTTTTTTTATTAAACGTAAATTGCTTTTGACATAAGATATTAGCTTTTCATCAAGATCATAGTAATGCCCCCATTCGCGGGCTTTACTTGCATCAAATTGTTTCTCAAAATTAGGTTCGAAAACATTACCAATTATTTCATTGCTTAAAGACGATTGATGAGGATAAATTAATCCATCATTATCTAAATAAAATTGGCGCTGATAATAAATTCTAGATTTATCTGTAAAATAATACAAAATTAAGTTACACCCATTCAACAAATATTGATATTCCTCTTTATTGAAATACGGAATGAGTTTCTTGGCTATTTCAATTTCATCAATTCTAATATTATCTTTATCTTGAATATTTACTGCATAGCCTTCTTCTCGAATTAGATTATATGAAAATCCCTGCACACTGTATTGTTTGCAAAAATCTAACATACGGTATAGTTCGTGTATATTAAAAGCATTCACACATGTTTTTATACCAACCGTATTACAGATTTCAGTAAGCATTTTTATATTGTCGCATATCCTATCAAACGTGCCTTTCTCCCTATAAATCTCATGAATAGCGGCATTCCATCCATCAACAGTGATCTTAATACTCAACGAAGGATTAGAAAAAAGCGACTTCATCCTATTATAGTCTAGCTGACTGTAGTCAATCCCATTTGATTGAATTCGAATAATATATCCTTTTTCAAGCCCATATTCGATAATATCAAGGAAATTTTTATGTAAAGACGGCTCTCCACCTGTAAGGTGCAAGATTTTTTTACTATCATCCGATTTTGAGGCCAGGAAATCTATCACTCGCCTTATAGTAATAAAATCTAATTTATCAACTGTTTCGTGCAATGCCGATTGGAAACAATACTTGCAAATAGTATTGCAATTCTGCGTTAAATTAATCGCCAAATAATTATAAGGTAAACTCATATTCCTATACTCCTAAAAAATGTCACAATTTTTACAAAGCTCGCAGTTATATCTGCCCTTTGCAGCTAAATTCCTATGTTTAGTAAATTTATCACCATACCAAATTTCTTCAAGACTCTCTTTCATCACATTACCTAAAACATATCTTTCCTCATAATCTGTAAGACATGGTACTACATTCCCATTATGTAAAATCGTTAAAATAGAAAACTGATTTAAACACGGTGTCTTTAATGTTATAAATTTTGTACGTCCACAATCGCCATAGCTACCATGTTGACACAATATATCGGTATCATGCCTAGGAAATACCGTTACAACATTAAGATATTTTGGATTATTATTAACAAAATCAATTATCTTTTGGATTTCGCTCGGAATAGATAGATTATCCGAATAGACGTTGATAAACATAATATCCACGAGATCTTTTATCTCTAAAAATATTTCGTATGATAACAATTTTCCATTAGTTGTAACCTGAACTTTACAATTAGGGGCAGCCTCTTTTATTTTTCGTATAATCATACTGGCTCTCGGATCAACAAATGGCTCGTTAAGTCCGTGCATGATTACCCGCCCAGAAAAATCAATTCTTTTGATTTCAGAGAGCACACGCTCCAAAACATCATCCGGCATATATTGTATCTTTCGATTAATTTTATTTATTGGACAAAAAGTACATTTTCCGTTACAATAATTCACTGTTTCAATGTGAATTTTATCGAACATGTATTTTGTGGTTAAAGCATAATTCACAGCTCTTTGTACAGGTTCAAAGTAAAATTCATCCATATCGCGAAGATTCTTAATGCGCTCATCTTCGGTTAAACAGCCATATTTAAATTCCCATGGCAATATATCTTTATCATCATAAACATTTTTTACACAAGAGATTGGTTTAGTTTTCTTTTTGACTGCAAACCGCTCGAATTTCTCTTTTACAAAATCATTTAACATTCTGTTCGCCTGCCTTTATATGTTTAATTAAATTAACTCCGCAATACTCACAACCAAGATTGATATCATCATTATAGAGTTGTATAAGTTTATTCTTAAAATTCTCATCTAAAATTGAAATACCCCTATCTTCCTTGATTAATCCTAAGGCGGTTGCGTTTGCTATACGAGAACATAGGTACACCTTAAAATCTCTCATGCACAAACAATTCGCCATTGAACAGTTTTCACGATCATCTGCAAGTCGATTATATGTCTTTGAATATGATGTAACTTCCCCATATGAAACCCACTCTTGATGCGGATCAAATCTATACCTAATTCTGTTGGACTCACATATTTCTATATATTTATCTGGATAGCATCCATTGATTTTATAGTTGCTAATAAAAATGAGGAATTTTTCATTTTGCATTGCTCTTATCAATTGCGTATTAGGTAGAATCGTACAATTCGTTGACATGCGAACTTCTCCAATCTTTTCTTCGTTGCAACAAAAGGTTATAATCTCGGCTAAATTAGGATGCGTTAACGGTTCGCCGCCATGTATTTTAAGCCTATGTATATATCCAACTGAACTTAGAAGATCAGTTATTTCCTTTTTAAAATCATCAGCACTAACATGATGAGATACGTTTCTAAACATAGGAATCAGATTAGAACACTCAGCACAATTTAACGTACAAACTGTTGTTAAAATTACTTCAATAAAAGGAATTTCTATTATTCCATGTTGTAAAAATCTTTCTGCAATCAGGTTTATCACTTCACCCGCCGACATATCTGCATATCTTCCTTTTTGCAAAGAAAACTGACTGCACTGCAAAAGATTTCTATTCCAGAAGTTCTTTGTTGATGTGTCCATTTTCAATAATAATCTTTTCATTTAGTTCAACTCGTCCGCATACACAATGTAGCAAATCAATGTGAACTTTGCTCATATTTGTAGTGAACGGATAAATACTTCGCCCTAAAGCAATATGAATAGTTCCGACTTTCTTTTCATCAAATGCTATTTGTTCGTATAGCTGTGTTAAGCCCGCATTAATCCCGATTCCAAATTCGCCAATATAATATGCTCCCTCGTCAACTAATACCAATTTACTAAATAGTTTCTTGTTTGAACACGCATAATTTATTAACTTACCATTTTTAAATTCAAGTATTATCTCTGAAATATTTTTTCCAAATCTTTTTAACGGAGTGGAAATTTCGATAGACCCATTTACTGAGTCTTTTTCAACAGCAGTGTAAACTTCACCCTCTGGAATATTATTTCCTTTATCGATAGCGGCTGAATTTGAAATAATATTAAAAACAAGATTGGTATTTTTGCCAACAATACTAACTTTTCCACCTCTGTTAAGAGTTGATAGAAGTTTTCTGTAAGGCAAGATATTAATTGAATTAATAATTTCTATATAATCAGATATTGCATTAAAATCTTCCGCTTTAGGAAAACATAGAGCCAGCCACAATTTTCCCGCAAAAATATTATGATACACAACGGAAATGTAATGCTCACGCAATTTTAAACAGTCAGTTTCATCCAAATTTTCCATCATATCAAAATATTGTTGATTAAATATTGAAAGATAAAAACCTGCTGAAGAAATAAATGCATCGCGTTCTGCTAAATCGTGTAACATAGATGATGAGATTTCGGATAATTTGTTTAATGATAAACGTTTTTCTCTTATTGTAAGTGTTGTTTTTATCCCTTTTAATTCTGCAGCATATTTAAAAGCTTTACCAATAAACTCTGGTATACCCCCAGTTTCAATTACTAATGGACCGGAAAATTGAGGTAAAGTGCTTATTATTTGGTGCGCAATATGCTGTATACCAGCATAATCATAATCATAATTTTCTGGTGTATGACTGACTGTACTTACAATTTCAGCTCCGTACTCCTTTACTAACTCCATCATGCGCGCATCGGTTAACTTGTAATCGGCAAGCTTAATACGAAATTCAGATGCCCTATTTTCGGCTTCAGAAATCAAATTATGCGCCTGCAAGCTATTTAATCTAAAATGTAGAATCTGTTGAAGTTTGCTAGAATATGAATCTGGAAAAAATGAACATAAGATAGCATATTTATTTATTGCGCATTCTGCTCTTATATTTCTAAAATCATTCCGTCCCTGAAATGACCGATAATGCCTAACTTTAATTCTGTCACAGTATAAAATCCTCATCCCTTCAGAATGAATTCGCAATGACAATAATAAATCTTCATGTCCATATTTAAGAATTACGCCACAATACAGTGGGAATTTAACTCTATTTTTATTTATAATTACGCTAGTTCCAGCAAAATAAAATACATGATTTTGATTACCCATATCTCCAACCATATACGAACCATCGTCAACATTATATACTTCTGTTGCCACGGCACCACAATGTATATCAGAAAACAAACTAGCAATTAAGGAAGAAAAGCTTTCAGAACAGTATACTTCTGCGTCATCATCTATCATGTAAACATATGGACCGCGTGCAATAGAATATCCAAGCTCACGTCCAGCACTTACTCCTATATTATTATTGTTGTTTATTAAGATAAGCGGAATATGTTTTTCACTAAATGCACTTGGCAAATCGAGCTTACAACCATTGTTTACCACTATAATTTCCAAAATAGAATCAATATTATTGCACACGCTTGTAAGACATTTTCGCAACATTTCATATCTATTGCATGTTACAATTACAATAGAAATACTATTTTCTAAAGCAAAGGCATGCTTTTCCACAGGCATCTCCTAATTTACAATTGTAACATTGTTCCGGCAATAATAAGTTTGTTATATGATTTTTTATATCAAGATCTTGTTTCAATTCTTTGATATCACAATAATTTAATAGATTCACTCTAACCTTATCTTTAGCAAAACATCGTGCAACCGTTAGATCTGGATAAACATCAAGCACTGGATTGCAATCCTTTTTGCCATATATAACGGCATACTCATAGAATTTTCCAAACGCATTTTTAATATTTTCATCTTGTTCATGAGAAAAAATGCATCGCGGAATCTTGTTGCAATCGAACCTGGGGATCACACTATTTTTAGCACAATCAAGTAAGAAATCATAAAGATAATCTTTAAATTGCATAAAATAGTCTATACCATTTCTATATACATCGGCATTAGGCGGTACTACTAATGACACCCTTAAAAATGGTCTCTTGTAGCGCTTCGTAAAATGAAATATGTAGGAATAGTCAACGGCTTTATCGTATAAGTTTAATCCCAACATTAAATTAGTATTGCTGCCCGCCACCTTACAATAGCAATCCAAATTTTCAATCAATTTACTATAATTCGTATCACCAATTTGCTTTGATGACGCTATATTTACAAGTAAAATAACTTTGGGATTAGACAGGATATCAAAATATTTATCAATAAACCGTCCATTAGTAAAAATTACGCTGAAGATGTCCTTTGAGATGACATAACCGATTATATCACGGAAATTGGGATGTAACATCGGTTCTCCACCTAAAAGACCAATCTTTTGTTCTCCCGCTTTCAGCAACAAATCGATAGCCAATTTAAAATCTTCTATTGTAATATCCTTAGTATTTGAACTAAGTAAATCGTCCGCAAAACAATAGGGACAACGCTGATTGCATTTATTTGTTAAAATAATATTTGCCATTTTTTCTCCGTTTCTGATACCAATACCACCCTGTAAATTTGTAAAATAAAGTTAATTATTAGTCAGTACCGTAATAAGCCAAAGTTAAGCTTACCGAAGACTCGTTGGAAATCATTTCTTCCAAAGCAACAGCTTGATTATCTTCCATTTTTTGGCACCTCCTTTTAAAAATTGTTTTTGCTTGCCCACCCAAGGTATCAGAAATTTTTTACTTTTCCAAGGCTAGTTCGATTTAACTTTGGAACAGATAAAAAGCGTTTTGGAATTTTATTATGTGATAAATTGTCTTTACAATATAAGATTAAGTCATCTATTGTACCTTGCTTTAAAACTACAAATGCAGTAATTAATCCGTCATACACCGTTACCAAACATTCTTTAACATATTTTGTAGAATTAAGGAAGTCTTCTACAACATCTAAGAATATCTTTTCCCCACCTGCATCAACGAGTCTTTTTTTTCGTCCCATTACGAATAAAATACCATTATCAATATAACCCATGTCGCCAGTTGAGAACCATTCACTAAATTTCTCTCCATTAACATAACCAATTGCCATTGACTTTGATTTAATCTGAATTTCTCCATCATCTGCAATTCTTACTGCAACACTATCTACAGCTCTTCCCATGTTAGCCGTATTTCGATTATCGTTTGAATAATCCGTTACGCTGATTACGGATGCTTCTGCGCTACCATATTCTTGATTAATAATTTTACCAGTTGCGTTATAAAAATCGTCAGCAATTTTTTGACTTAATTTCATGGAACTAGAACAACAAAATCTTACAGATGAAAAATCGCTTTCATGTCTTTTGATATATTTCGTAATAGCATCAAATATAGGCGGAATTGATAAGATAAAATCTATCTTATCTTTTTTAATGCAATCAATAATGGCTGGTGGAGCATTAGCATTTACAATATATAAACATCCACCATTACATAGACATGTCAATAATAAACAAGTAAACCCATATCCATGCGATAAAGATATTGTTGATAAAAATCGATCTCTCTCTTTAACTCCTATTCTGGTTGCAAATTCGTAAGGCATATATGAAATGGTTTCTTTTGAATGCACTACACCTTTCTCTAATCCAGTTGAACCGGATGTAAACTGAATCAAGACCGCTTGATCGATTATCACATTACTTACTCGTTTCATATTAAGTTTTATCAATGCAAACCCACTGAAAAATAAAGTCGATGTTTTAATGGAGGCCGCAGATAAGATACTTGTCCATTTGGATACATCGGCGACTTCGACTAACATACCCTCAACGCCACAACTTTCTATGATGTTAATAATCTCCCCTTTTAATGTAGAATCGCCTAACACAAGAGTATATTCTTCGTTCAATATCGCAAATACACTACAAACAAAGTCTATGTTATTCTGCATTAGCACAAGAATTCGTGTCTTTTGCGAAAAAGAATTTTTAATGACTTTCACTTTGTTTTTAATAATCTCATCTAACTCATTATATGAATAGGATCTGTCGGAAACTATTGCAATATCTTCTGTTTTTCTTAATTCAAACATTTTTTCTCCATTACTAATTCTGCAAGAGAATAAATTGAAAGTTCATTTAATTGAAGATATTCATCTGTATCAAATGAGATATCAAATTTTTCTTCAATGGCAATTAATAAACTTACGACATCTAACGAATCCAAGTGAATATCATAATCAGCAAAAGGAATCTTGGCTTCTGCTTCACTAATAGCGACATACGGTGCTATACTATTTAACTCACTAATAATAGATAATATTATTTCATTCATAAATTTTTTGTAATAAATTTTTATCAAAATCAATGGCTGCGTCAATTGCTACTAGTACATTTTCTTTATTATACGATTTTTGCATATACTCCCATACAGCTCTTTGTCTTATTTGCATCCATAGCACAGAGGAGGTATTAAACTCATTCCCTATTTGTGATATTTTTGCAAAATAAATACCATACAGACTTCTTCCATAAGCAATTTCCCATAAATGCCTATACAATGGAACTTCATATGAATCAATTTCCAAGCCATGCAGACTACTAAAAATATCATTGCCTTGTATTCTTTCTTTCCAACGAAGCATATCATCTATTTGTTCTTTACGAGGATAAATTTTTATATCTTGTTCTACATAATTTGAAAAATCCCAAACATCAAAAGAGCGCATGGATTTTTCGAATTCTTCATACGCAAGCAATTTGAAAGTTTTTGTACACATTGTATCATACACAAGAACTCCGTGGCTTTGAAAAGTGCCCAATAAAATATAATGATTTTTATGAATCTTTCTAAACTTTGGATGCCATGGTATAAAAAATGTATCCACCTCAACAATACAAAATTTATTATCGCTAATGCTCTGTTGCATCACATTTATATTTGCAGACAATCCTTTAACAACTTTTCCACCACGTTGAATTATTGTGTCTTCTATCTGGCTCGGACAATTAATTGCTTTACCTAGATCCACCTCATCATCGTTATATTGAAAATCAAAGCAATGAGCTAAAAGCGTATATTCTTGTAGCCCTCTTAATTGAACTATAGTAATTAAATCGCTATCATAGCATCTAAGTCCTTGCAAATATTTGATCATAATTGCTCTCCAGCCAGTATTTCATTTACTCCTTTAATTGCGCCTTTACACAACTTACAAGCACTAAAATTTGTTTTTTCAAAGAAGTTATGATATTCGGCCAAGCCAAAGCCATTTTCAAAATCTAAATAATCATTTTTTGTGGCCATTACCAAACCCAATCTATCAGCATTAGAAGCTCTTGAGCAAACATATAATTTACCATTATAAAATGAACTACACTTATGCATATTACACTTATATACCATAGTAGCCAATTCATCATCATTCAAATTGTTATTGGCAATTTTACCCAAATCCTGCCATGGCTCGCCATGCATAACAAAATAATTTACTCCGGCAATCTTTAACATATTTGTTAATTTTTCGAGCTTAATTCCGCAAGATGCCGAATAATCGCTGATATGTAATCTAAATTTTTTGTTACACATCTCATGAAGTAATTCTTGCGATGGCATAAGTGTCCCATTTGTTGATATACGGACATCTAAAATATTCTCTTTGCCGCACGCATACTTAATAACATTTGCCAGATCTGGATGTAAAAGTGGTTCCCCTCCGTGTATTTTCAGTCTAAAAACTTTGGTCGCTTTCTCACAAATGAGATCAATCCATTTTTTTACCATCTCAAATGTTTCATGTGTCCCAGAAGTATAGTGCGGAATTAGGTTTGAACAGTATCGACACCTTAAATTACACTTATTAGTTATAATAATTTCTATAAAAGGAAATAGGATGGCTCCTTCCCGTTCGCAACAATCGACCCAATCAACTGCCTTGCCGACATTTTCAGCCAACCCATACTTCTGACATAATCTTATGCACTCTTTTTTTAATGCCTCAGGATACATTAAACTCTCTCTCCCATCTAACGATAAATTCCAAGCTAGCTTTCCTACAAAAAATAATTTTCTGAGTCGCCACCAAGCTACAATCATCTGATGTTAATTCTTCCACGCCTTTATATGGAAGTGATGTTGAAAAACTATAGTACATATAACTTTTATTCTCTACTTGCGTATTTAAAAATTGATAAACGATATTATGAAAAACAAACTCATCTGGAATCCTAGAATGTTTTATGTATTTAAACAATTTTCTATTGATGACATTGAGCGATAACTTTGCTGCTTCATATGTCATAATCCACCACTGCGATCCGACATAAATTTTATCAATTTGATGAGGATATCTTCGTTCAAATCCAATAAGCTTTTGTATCTTTAGCCACAGCTTATTAATGAACCATGCAAATTTACTATTCCCGCCCCCAAAAATCCAATAGCGTTTTACTCGATCAAATCCACGTTCTCCAAGACAATCGTTATACAATTCAAATAGACTGCTTTTAATATGAAAAAGGAGAAAATCATTTATTGATTTCATGTTCCATAATGGGTAACTATCTCCGCTCAACAAAACAAATCTCATACACTGATTAGCTACCGCTGCATGTAATAAATTAACCGTAGCATAAACTATAGACGCTCCGCCCCATGTTATAGGAATCCTATCCACATATGTAACGCGCTCATTATCCACCATGAACTCAACATTATCTACATTTGCATCGACATGCACGTAAATATAGCTTCTTTCATCTGACAATAATTTCTCAATCAACCGCATGAAAACGTTTGAATTTTTATGAGCCAAAATTAGGTAAGCTACTTTTTCCATAAAAGTTCGGACATTGCCTGCGTATCATTATTGCATACAGCAACACAATAACGTTCGGCTTCCTTATAATTAGTTGTGTATTTGATTATTGAATTACATAGTTTAATAAATTTTGTATTATTCAATATATGATTCAAACACGCTTGTCGCTTGTCTTCATTATCGATTAGGTTTCTTATTCCAAGCTTGGAAAACTTATAGCAAAGAATTTTTAGTAAACTTCCGTAGTTTATCTTGTACTGCTTACCAAGCTTATCTAGAAAAAAACAGGAATTAAGAAATATATCTAAACTTGATATATCTTCAAATTTTCTTCGTGTAATAAGATTTAATTCTGTATTATAAATATACAAGACCTCATTAATAAAAGCCACTTTATGACAGAACGGCAAATAGCTATATGTGAAACAAATATCTTCATTTGCAACGCTAGTATCAGCAAATCTAATGCCAAAGTTTTCGATTATACTTCTTCGAAACATTTTATTCCATACCGAACCTTTCAAATCATCATCAAATACGATATTTGCCGACGAATTTAACTGCTTTGTATCGTGTAAAAAATTATGTCTAGGCTTATAATCATTTTCTGCAAAATTGCAAACTACCATATCAGCATTGGATTCTTGCATCTTTTTTAAACATTTTTCAACAAATGAAACTTGTGGGATGTCATCACCATCAAAAAAAACTATATATTCCCCTTTCGCGACTGATAGCCCCACATTTCTTGTTTCTCCAACTCCAATATTTCGCTTATTTCGAATTAATCGAATATTTTCAAAACTAGGGATTAGTTCGTTATACGTTTCTTTAGAGCAATCATCAATGAAAATATACTCGCAGTTCTTGTATGTTTGTCCTAAAATCGAATCCAAGTTCTTTGTTAGAATATTCTTACAATTGTACAACGGCACAATGACAGTAACAAGATCTTCAAACACGACACTTACACCCCTCGCACATTTGGATTCCAAATATATTTATGCAACTGAAATCCCAATTTCAATTTTGCATCCATTTCTGAATTAAAAAAACCATAATCCTCTTTGATAATCTCAGCCAAAACATCTAAACGTATTTTACCGAATACTGGTGAGAAGTAGATTGTTATATTTTTCCCTTTTAAATGTTCTGCATATTTTGAAAGTTTCTTTTTACAATATGCATAATCCGAAAGATCTGAAATAACGCACTTTATAGAATCAGTTTCCCTAAGAAATAAGACATTTTGTACGAACATATCTTTATCAGACATCCCAGAACTTGGTGCCTTGATATCTAAAACATAGTTTAGCTTCCTAGACTGATTTGTTAAACCGTATGCTTGAAGTTCTCTTTCGGTTAACAATGGAGACGCTCCATTAGTTTCAATAGAAACATAGTAACCATTCTGTTCAAGTTTAAGAGCCAATTCTCTTTTTTCCGTATCACCATACAATGGCTCACCACCGGTAAGGACAATCAAATTACAATTAAAATGTTTGATCTCTGCTAAAATTTCCTCAAAATTATATTTTCTATATTCTGCTTTATCGTAACTATAGGCAGTGTCACAATAACCACACCTCAAATTACAACCAAATGTTCGAATAAAAATCGCAGGAGAGCCACATGTTTGTGCTTCTCCAGAAATGCTATAAAATATTTCAGATATTTTTATCAATCATTTATCTCCAATGTAACAAAATTTTCTTTCGTTTCATATAGAACCAATTTTGCAAGTCTAACTGAATTAGGTAAAAGTCTTAAAATGGCCGATTTAATATACAAAATAATATTCTCAGCAGTGGTCCTACCATCTATTTCTACCAATTTCTTATTTGATTTCAAGATAATTCTTTTTAATTCCATTTCAACTTTATCACTAGTTTTTGCATTAACTAAAAATGCGTGATCTAAACCGTTAACTACATTACTGACAATAGTTTTAATATTTTTAAAATCAATGATCATTCCATTTTGCGGATTTCCAGCAATGGATACCAACAGCTTGTAACTATGTCCATGTAAGTTAGCACATTCACCAGAATAGTTACTTAACATATGTGCTGCTTCAAAATAGAAAGTTTTACTTACAACCATTTGTGTCATCTCTTATTAAACCAACTTTTGTAATTTTTCGTCACGTTCAAATTCGCCACTAAAAAAATATGTAGTGGTTTCGCTATTAGTATTTTTTACCCCTCGCATAGACACGCAACTATGCTTAGCAGAAACTATTACTGCAATATCCTTGGATTTTGTAATTTTCTCAATTATGTATGCTATGTCTGTGGTTATTCTTTCTTGCAACTGAATACGTTTTGTCACAAGGTTGACAGCTCTCACAATTTTACTCAAACCAACAACACAATCATTTGGAATATAAGCCACACTGATTTTCATGTCATACATAAGTGCTAGATGATGTTCACAAAAACTAAACGCATCTATATCAGAAACTTTAACTATCTTTCGATTATGTATATCAATATCTTCGTTTGTAAAAGTTTTATTACAAATTTCTACAATTTGATCGTTGGTCAATTCCATGCCAGCAAAAATCTCTTTACACATTAACGCAACCCGATCTGGTGTTTCTTTTACTCCCTCTGATTTGATATCTGCACCAATCGCCTCAAGGAATATTTTGACACATTCTTTAATTTTATCTTGATCTATCATATATGACTCCAAGGCAAATATTAATTTATTTAATTTTATGTATTTGTTTACAACTAAAAATTCTATTAATCTATATTTATGAAAAACTTATATAGCTAAAATTTTAAATTTAAAAATGAATCATACATACATTCTTGGTATTCTTCATCCAATCCAATCTTTCCGCTCCCTTCACACGCTTTACATGTGACTTTTTCCTCAACATATTTTCCATCCACATAATGCTTCCACAGCTCTCTTCCTGTTCCTTCACATACAGGACAAAGAATTATCTCACTTATGGATATATTTTTTTTAAAAAATTTACACATCTCTATTATATAGCCCCCTTTTTGCTACAATGGAATCAAATGTAGTTTTATTTTTAACTTCCCAACAATTCCAAAATATGCCAATAAATATCTTCCATAGTAGTTAATACCTTTGTGAAAAGATTCTTTAGATATAACGTTGTGCCGACCGCGTTCTTTAATTCCATTTCTTAACATGTAATCACTTTAGAAACAATTTCTAACGCAACATCAATAGTCTGCGTCCGATTAAACATTTCAAGTTCAACCGTCGCCGACCTATGATGACGATTGATTTTCTTTATGCAACCTTCCATTCCGATTAGTGAGCCGCCAGTTATTATTATTTTGTCGCCTTCTATGTATCCCACCGAATGCTCCAAACAACGTTTGCCTTTAAATAAATATTCGAATCGTTCCCGTTCGTCTTGCCGTAGCGCAATGCTGCCGTTCTTCCCGTACCGCAGTAACCGTATTATGTCGTTCGAAGTTTGAATGATATCGAATGACATAATCCTAAACTCATCTTCCGGGATGCCCGTTTCCACGAACACATAACCAGGGAACAACGGTCGCTTGCGATAGGTTTTGCCCAATCCGCGAGAGTGCTTGTCCTTATAGTATTTCTCGGATTCGGGACAAAACGTTTCCAGCTCATACGCGAGCCCTTTCTTCACAAAGGATTTTTGGAAACTCTCCACCACCTTATGCTCGGTATTTGACCGAACATATAAAACATACCACCAATACGGCTCCTGCATTTTTGCCTCCAATATAAGCCAATGGGAGCGAAGAAAGGTATGCTTCGCCCCTTCGCGCAAAACATATTTCTACGCTACCGAGAAAAACTATGTCCGCCACCCTACACACCGAGCCCTAAGCTACAAGCATTTCAAACGGTTTCTTGTGCCGATTGCCGTCATATTAGGCGACAATCCATTTTGCCGAAACGTCGCCTGTTAGAATAATAGATGTCAATTTGCGAGTTTTCACAGCAATAAGTGTCACCTATATATTATGGAAACGACAGCGAATCTGAAACTTTTCGCAAATTTTATGAAATATGCACTTTGACCTCTTGCGTTTTACTGGCGAATATGGTATAATTTATACGAAAAATGTCGCCTATTATTCTATTAGGCGACATTTTTTACATCTTCCGAAACTCCTTATGCGAGTATATAACACACTATTTCAAACACAGTTCCGTCATTTATTTTGCGACAGTTCGCATAACTTTCCGAGCTTGTTCATCATATCCCGTTTATGTTCCATAAGCGAGTGCGCATAACGGTTGAGTGTGATTGTCGCATTTTTATGCCCTAATATTTCAGAGAGTGTTTTAACGTCCATTCCACACTCTATCGCCCTTGTCGCAAAGGTATGACGCAAAGCGTGAAAGCCCCTGTGCGGAATATGTAACTTTTTGAGTAAAGCCGCAAAGTTCCGCTGATATGTCCGTAACGAAAACGGCTCACCCTTCTTGGCTATTACCCACTCCGAACCGCACTGCTTTTTCATATCTTTCAAAAGGGTAAAAACTTGTTTCGATATTGGAATAATTCTTCGCGACGATTGCGTTTTGGGCACGTCTACGATACGTCCGAAATTTCCGTCACTGTTCTTGCCGTCATAACAAGTTTTAGTTACGGACAATGTTCCGTTTGAAAAATCCGCATCCTGCCAAGTGAGCGCAAGCAACTCGCCTATCCGCAAGCCGGTATAGAGGCATATAATCACTCCGCGCATATACGCTCGTTTATCTGCAAGCACGGCTTGCTCGATACGCTTTTGCTCTGCGACGCTAAAACACTCAATTTGCTTTTCCGCAAGTTTAGGGCGTTTTATATAGCTTGCAGGATTGCCCTCTATCAGTCCCAATCCGCGCGCAACGGTAAACGAACTCTGTATTACGGTTATGATAGAATTTACCGCGCTGGATGAAAGACCTTTGCCGGTTATCCTGTTCCCGCTCGCCAACAGTTCGGTAACGAGCCTTTGCAAGTCTATGGCAGTTATATCATTCATATCGCGTTCGCCGATGTTTGGACTAATATGTTTATCAATAATTCCCGAGTACAGCGTAACTGTCCTTTGTTTTGCCGCGACGCGAACGTAATTATTCAGCCACTCTTGTAGCCAATCGTTGTATTTCATATTTTAGTTAGCTCCTTCATGTTTATTTATAATTTTACTCGATTTGCCATTTAACTCAAAGTCTATAGAGCGCAGGGCGGGTTTAACGGAAAAATTCCGGTATTATGCCTTGATTTACTATTGCGTTTATGGTATAATGACTGTATGAACGAATTATCTTTACAGCAGAATAAATTATTCGACGATATTAAGCACACCGATGAATACGGGCATGAGTATTGGCTTGCACGCGAACTGCAAGGCGTTTTGCAATATGCCAAATGGGAAAATTTTCACAAGGTAATCAAAACCGCGCAAATCGCTTGTAAGATAAGTCAGCAGGAAGTATCCGATCATTTTCCCGATGTCAGGAAAACGATAGATATGCCCAAAGGCGCTACAAAAACCGTTATCGATTATCGACTTACCCGCTATGCTTGCTATCTTATCGTGATGAACGGCGATCCAAGAAAGGAAGTTATAGCGCTCGGTCAAACATACTTTGCCGTTAAGACGCGGCAACAGGAACTTTCGGAGCTTTACGACCGTCTTTCCGAAGACGAAAAGCGTCTGTTCATTCGCGGCGATATCAAGCAAAAGAATATGTTGCTCGCCGAAGCCGCGCACAGAGCAGGTATCATAACGAGCAAAGAATATGCGACGTTCCAAGACGCAGGCTATCGCGGACTGTACGGCGGAATGACCGCTCGGGACATCGCCGAACACAAAGGTCTTGTCGAAGGCGAGGAAATTCTCGATTGGATGGGCGGCACAGAGCTCGCAGCCAATCTATTCCGCATCACGCAAACCGAAGAAAAGATGCGCCGCGAAGGCACGTCCACCCCTGCCGAAGCGAATGCCGCGCATTACACAGTCGGTAAAGCTGTACGCGATACGATTGCTTCCCTTGGCGGTACGATGCCGGAAGAACTTCCCACCCCCGACAAGAGTATTCCGCAACTCGAATCCGAACAGCGCAAACAAATTAAGGGCAAGAAGCCGAAGCGAGATTAACTTCCCGATGACGGCAAATCAAAAACCGAACGTTTTCCCGATGTCAACAAAATGATAATATAATCCGATATTTTAGGTTTTCCCACAGTCAGGAAAACCTATTTTCGAATTTCAGAACAATCAACCGCAAATGTTACCTTTTGTTACCTGATTGTACTTTTATGTTACCGTATGAGATTGGCGCGTGTGCTTGGCTTGAACAAGTGGGCTCGCTGCGCTCGCCCAGCCAAGCACACGCGCCACGACCGAACACAACGGAAAAGGGCGGCAACAACGGCGACGGCGAAATTCGGGCGGCACGCGCGGGGCTTATCGTGCTCGCCCGAATTTTCTTTCGCCGTCGCCTGTCGTTAGTTGCACTTTCGCATTTGCGCTATTACTTCGGGGCTTACTTTTCCCATATATAAGCCCTCGTCCCAGCAGTTGAAATCGTCGAACAAGAGTAGCTTTTTATCCTCTTGCCCGATCGTGCATACAATATCCTCGTCCATAATATCGGATATGAAGTATTGATATAAGCCTTTGCTGTATACGATTTTTCCGCCGTCTTTCTCTATGTATTTCATCAAATACGCAAGCTCGTTTTCGAGCGTGTTTTCTGTTGGGACGACTGTTTCGAAATCCGATCGCCCGAAATTTTCGTTGAAATATGTGTTCTGCACGGTAGTTTGCATCCTATGCGTTTTGAAACTGTAATCCGTTTTCTCGAACAGCATACCAACCATTGCGTTTTCGGGTATGGCAAATAAGCCGTGAAAATGCAGTCGCTTATTTTCCGGCGAGCGTTCCCATACACCCATATATTTCCAATCTTTACGGAAGCATAAATTTCGCAAACACGTTTGCAAGGCTTTCTTGAAACTTTGCTCGGTATGTAATTTATCCGAATAGGTAAACGTACAAAAATAGTTAAAACCGGCTAAACGCGCTTTCCTTGTCATACGAACACGCCGTTCGCGCATATTACGCTCTTTGCGCTCAAACCCCAAATCTACATACCATTTCAGTTGCTCTATGGTATCGAAATACGGCTCCATACCGTCCATAACTTTGAAATGTCGCTCGGCACGCGGCAGGTCTATATACTTTTTATACAGTTCTTCAAACAGTTCTTTTTTCGTCATTTGACGCTCATTTTTAGGCGGCGCTTTTGCCGTTTGCCGCTCGTCGGTTTGTTCGCCCGTTAGTTGTTCCGCATCGTCGTTTCCGTCGCTTACCGGCGAAATTAAAGGCTCTGTCGCCTTAACGGTTTCAGAGCCTTCGTTGTCGTCGGCGACGGTTATCTTTTCTTCTACGGGCTTCGGACGATAGCGTTTCAGACGCTCGGTATGCGGTATCGCTATGTAGTGCGAGCCGTCGAAATACACCTTGGTTTCTCCGTAAGCCATAATTGCGTTTTCACGAGGGATAGCCGCCGTAAATGTTACTTACACCGTTTCTTGTAGTCCGGCGTATTCTTATAAAGCATAGCGTACTCGAAATTGCCGTGAACTTTCATAGCGCGTTTGAGCGCCTTGACGTCGCCGCTCTCGGCGGCTTCACGCAGTTCGCTCTCGCTGTAACGGTAGCCGTCTTTCAGCTCGCTCGCGGTATATTTCCGAGCCAAACGCTTGTGTCGTGCAGTAAAAAATCCCACGCTTATTTACCTCCTTTCTTGGATTTTTTGTTTTTTTGCAAGTTTTTTCTCCGACTTTTTACGGAGATTCTCTTGCTTCTTTGCAAGTTTACGCTCGCGCGCCAAACGCTTTCGCTCGGCTTTCGCGCAACGTTTCTCTTGCTTTTTCTTTTGCGCCTGTTTCTTACGAACTTGCTTTTGAAAGAGTTTATCCTCCCGATCCAGCCGCTTAAACGCCTTTTTCATATTCTTGAAAATGTAGGCGTTTATCTTGTCGTTATACTTTTCGGGGACAAAATCGGCAGTATCGAGCGTGTGCAAAAAGGTTTCGTAATACTTAGTTAGGCACTCGTTGATGAGTTTGTTTTTGTTGTAATTCAGCATACCTGTTTACCTCGCTTTTGGTAGTAGCCGTCCGGCAATTCGTCGTCGTTCTCGGTGAGATAACGCATATAGCCTTCGGCGGTTTGTTCGGTCGGCTCGGCAACCGAATAATCGAAATCGGTATCGAAATGTCCGTCATAGAACTTCGGCTTGCAGCACTGACTGTCGTAACAATCAAACACGTTATAGTTCGCCGTAACCGTATCTTCCGTGTAACACGTTTTATCCTGTTTGCCGCTCGCCATATATTTGTCAAACAACGCGCTGTTGTCTATGCGACGGATATGCCAACGCAAGCCGTCAATCCTGCCGTAGCCGTTATACGAAAACTCCAAAGACATAATCTCTATAAACTGCGACAGCTCCCGAATATTCACGTCGATAAGCATAGGTCTTTGCGTATCCAGCCAAATATCCAAATCGTTATGCCCGTGCTGTTCGTACCAGCGGCTTTGCCAATCTGGAAAGTACATACTCATACGGCTGTTTAGGTACTTCTGCGCTTCGGTGATGAAAATGCACTCGAACGGAAGATTGAAATGCGTTTGAACAAAGTCGTTAGCGAAGCCGAGCCGAAACGGATTGATGCGCCGACTGAAACGGGGAGAATAGCGGTACTTATGGAAAACCATATCGTAGTTTGCCGCCACGCAGTGCGTGGGAACGGTTTTGAGGTTGTCAAAACCGTTCGCCATTTTGCTCATAATCTCGCGCTGCATACGCTTACTGCGCTGTCTGTCGAAAGCCATTTCGTGCGCTATATGCGTCATAAAACACGTCTTGCCCGTTCGGGGCGGTGCGAAAATTATCGTTATCATAGGCTTACCTTAAAACGTAAAGTTCCCACAGTGTCATCATCTCAATATAGAAACCTGCATTGTCCGACCATTCAACCGTCAAATATCCGTCACGCTTGCACGAAATAGTGATAGTGAACGTATTATCTACGCCGTATTCGACTATACCGAGAGTAGAAGTGAACGGCGAAAGACTTGTTAATTCTTTGTCGCCTGTATAGTGGTCGTTACTCATACCGCTACTGTCTAAGGCAAACCACTCGTTGCCGTCGTACTGCCAACCGTAGCATCCGTTGCCGTCAGGACTGTTATACCAATAAGCGCTGCTCGAACTTGAAATATTCGCTTGCATAAAGTTGGCGGTTATCTTGATTTTGTCGCCTTTCTTCAAACCGCTTATTTGCAAATCGACGCTGTGCTGATTGCTATCGCCGTAAACATACTGTTGCTCGTCGCTTAAAAGCGTCCACGTTCCGAACTTCGCCGTAAAGGTTGTCGTTTCGGTTATTGTATACGTCGAAAGATTTACAACGTCGCTGCCGTTTACCGTCCAACCCATAAAGGTTTCGCTGTCGAAAGTAGGCGCGGTAGCATAGCCGCCGTTTTGCACTTCCTGCGTATCGACGGTGGTATCGCCGTTCTTGAACGTAACGGTGAACTTATCCACGCGGAACAGCGCCGTAAACGTCGTGTTATCCATAATCATGTACTTGCTTACGTCAACGGTATTCGTTCCGTCTATAGACCAACCGACGAACACATAATTGGCTTTGGTAGGATTGCTCGGCACTTCGGGCTTCGCTCTCTTTTCGACGATTTGCGTGTTGTGCGTTTTACCGTCCGCCATAAACTTGACGTCATACTTGTACGTAATGTCCGCGACGAAAACGGTGTCTGCCGTAATGCGGTATTCGTCGAGATTGACGGACGTGCCGCCGACTTTCCAGCCGTTGAACACTTTGTATGCCGTGGTTACGGTCTGCGGCGCAGTGGCTTTACTTCCGCTTCTTACGGTGTTGTTGGCAAGCGTGGTATCCTCGTACTTGAAGATGACCGAATACAGTTTCGTGAACTTTGCCGTGAACGTCGTATTCTGCGTAATGGTGTATCTGCTCATATCCACAACGGAATTGCCGTCGAGCGTCCAGCCGTCGAACTCATATCCTGCTTTGGTAGGCGCGGTAGGTACGGGCGCAACGCTGTCTTTGAGTACGATTACGTTATGGTAGTTTTCGTCCTCGACAACGAAATTCACTTCGTACTTGTACGTAACGTCGGCAACGATTTTCGTGTTCGCCGTAATGCGGTATGTCGAAAGGTCGATAGGCTCGCCGTCCACCGTCCAGCCGTTGAAGATTTTATACGCCGTCGATTCGGGCGTAGTAACCGAAAGCAAACTGCTCTTGTTTACCACCTGCACGTTGTAAACGCTGCCGTCAAATTCAAACGTAGCGACAACCTGTTCGCCGCTCTCTAATGTAGCGAGATACTGTTCGTAATAACTGACCGATTTTTGCAGTTCGGCAATCTTGGCATTGAGCGAACTAACCACCGCCGAATTGTTTTGCGTTTGCAAGGTAAGGTCGGCGATTTGATTATTGAGCGAAGTGATCTGCGAATTTAGTCCGTTGATAGTTCGGATATTCAGTTCGTTATTTGCCTGTAACTGCTCGTTAAGCGATTGAAGATTATTGACTTGGCTGGTGAGTTGCGCTATCTGCGTTTCGTTCTCCGCGCCGGTTGCCTGCAAGTTGACGATTTGCGCGCTTAAATCGGCAATCTGACCGTTGAGGTCGGTGATCGTTTCTTCGTTGCTCGCCTTGATAGTATTGAGCGTTTCAACCTGCGCTTCGATTGCCGTCTTTTGCTCGGTCAGCGTAGAAATTTGCGCTTGGTAATCCTTGATGGAATTGTTGAGCGAGTTGACTTCGCTTGTATGCTGCGAAATCTGATCGTTCTGCGTGGTTATGGTGTCCCTATAACCGGTTATGAGTTTTTCGTATTCTTCCTTGTCTTTGAGCGCGGTGGAATAGCCGTCCTCGTAGGACTTTTGCACATCGTCCTGCGTATAAAGACCGTTGCCCGCCATTCCTTCCTTGACTTTCGACCAATTTATGATGCCCCAAGTCAGGACGAACGCGAATGCGCCGACAATAAGAATACTGAATATGATTGTTAATACTTTTCTTGTCGTTGACATTAAATTGCCTCCTTTTTTATTTCGATGATTTGCAGCCGAATACCGTTATCCGTGAAATACTGTTCGAGGAACTGTGCGTTCACTCTTCCGGTGGTTGCGAGTGTGAGCCTTGTTTTGCCGCTTAAAAACTTGACGGAAATTTTCAAAACCGCGCTGTTTGCGATTTGACCGTCGGTATCGTAAAAATCCATATCTACCGTAGCAAATACCGAGCCGGCTTTTATGTCGCAGTTGAGCAAAATGTAATCGTTCAGCACGACGTTGTACTTCTTGCTTTCGCCGTCGAAGTTCTCCGTTTTGAGCAAGTCTTTCTCGAACGAATAAGTATCCGTATCATCGTATAGGTCGTGATAGAAAACCACGCTCGTGGACGTGTACTTGAAGCTTTCCTGCGAGAAGCGGTTGCTTATGTCGATCGAGCCGTTGACGTAACTTTCCGCTTTGACTTCCTTATACAGACGGATTCCGCAGAACACGCCTGCGACGATAAGCGCGAACGCAAGAATGTAGAGAATTACCAGACCGATTGTTCTTTTCATAAAACCACCTCCGCAAATTCCGTATTCGTCGCTTTATCCAAGCCGTCGAGCGTTATGTCTTGACTGCGCCTTACCGTCTTAACGTCGGTATTGAGCAGCGAGTTTTCGAGGAAATGAAAGACTTGCGCATTGCCTTTTACCGTAAGTGTATCGAGTTCCACGCCGTCGAAAGCGTTGTAGTCGAGCCCTACGATTTTCATTTCCTTGCCCTTGAAGTAGTCGGCGCTTACGTCGAGCGTAACATTGACTTTTGCTCTCGGGATTTCCGCGAACAGTTTTTTGGCGTCCATAGTGAGCGAAACGAAATACCCGTCGTAAACTTCGCTGTAACGGTAGGCGAATATTTCGTCGCCGCGCAGTTTGCTCTTTTCGTCGAGATTATACGTCATACGTTCCTGCCAATAGGTAGTATCCACTTTGTCGGGCGTAAGGTCATATTTCGAGTTGTTGTCTATAATGCCGAACATACTTTGACTGCTCGCTCTCGCGCCGTTCTCGTCGTAATGGAACTTTAATACCGAATACGTTTTTATAATGTCCGTAACGTCGTCGTATTTGTATTTGCCCGTTTCCGTGTCAAACTCACGGATAGAGAACAGCGAAGACAAGTCCACCGTAATGTAGTAATCGCCGTAGCCCGCGCTGTTTGTTCTTACCGCTTGCATACACGACTGAAACAGACTGCCGTAGGTGTAGTAGTAACGGTTATACGTATCTCCGACTTTCCACCCGATACCGAAAATGTTGCGAACGTCGCCGACGTCTTTGTCGAAATACTTATCCAGCGTAATGGCAAAAGCGCGGTTGTCTATCTTTACAATGAAATTCGTCGTGCGCTTTAACTCCGTAGCGATACTGCCGTTTTCGTTGGTAACGCCGTTGAAATTGATACCGTTGGTGGAATCGTAGTAGTTGAAACTCTTATCCACGTAGTTGTTTGCAATTCCCACCGAAGTCGCGCTCGTGCCGTAGTAGCGGTCGTTGTTGCCGAACGGATTGCCGAATTTTACTTCGCCGTTGCCGTCCCACGTATCCAGCGGCAAGCCTTTGTAATCGCCCAAATACTGCATACCGGTGGAACGATAATCCGCAGACGTGAGCCTGTAACTCGTAAAGTAGTTCATCCGCAATTCCTGCAACTGTATTCCGTTGCCCTTGTCGTTGCAGTAATAATTGACTTCGAGGAAATAACGGTCTTTGAGTTCGTCCTTTTGTTCTTCCGTCAAATCGTCGGATTTCAATACTTCCTGTATATCCAGCCCGACTTGGTTATCTATGTTATTTACGCCTATCGTGATATCTTTCACAAAGTAGTGGTAATACACGAACCCGATAATAACGCAGATACTCAAAACGCACAGAAAAACAAGGCAGCAGTTGGCGATTGTTTTTAGAACTTTCAATGTGTGTTGTACCTCCTTTTTAGAATGAAAGGCGCTATATAAACGAGTAGTCCACATAGCGCCTTTGTAGGTTTTGCGTTTTACAGTAAGCCGTTCCAACCGAAGAAGTCAAGCGCTTTGGCGAGCCACCGTAAGCCGTATGCAATCCATTCAAAGAGTTTGGCGAGAATTGATAACGGCCACGTCCCGACCAATACCACAAGGATTATAACGAGCAAAATGACGATCAACTTCTTCATAGGTCCGACGCTCCTTTAACGCATAAGCATTGCGAGCATAGTCTTGTCCGAACTGCGCGCGGGCTTGACGGGACATTCGTAAACTTCGCCCGTTTCCTTATCCACCGTGCGCACGAGAAAGCGATTGCCCGTTACGATATTGCCTTCGGCGTTCTTGAACTCGAACGGCTCGGTGATGAAATCCGCCGTGCTGTCGTCGCCGAACACAATGTCGAGAACGGTGTAGCCGCCTTTGTCTTTCTTGTCGGGCGGCGCGAGCTTGATTTTTACGTCTCTGCCGCGGACGTTACCCGAAATGTAATACTCGGCATACGTCTTGCCCTTATACTCGAACGAGCCTTTCTCTACCGTGATGTTGTTTTTTGCCATAAGTTTTTACCTCCTGTTTATGCGGATTTCTTTCCGCCTTTCTTTGCCGGCAACTTCGTGCCTTTTTCGCGCGAATACTTCTTCGCTTCCGCTTTGGAAAGACCGGCGTCCATAGCCTGCTTGTAACGGAACAGTCCGGCGTGATCGCTCTGGCACTGCAAGTAACCCGAACGCAAGCCCGCTTCGTAGTCCGTAAGCGGCTGACCTTCTTTCTGCCCCCACATATGCACCTTTGCTTTCCGCTCGTCCACGTAGCCTTTTGCACGCTTAGAGGGAGTGGTCCAACGTCTTTCCTGATTATAGTTTGCCATATTCGAATCTCCTAAAATTAAATTTCGCCCGTTGACGCTCGCATAGCACAGCGTAGTTATCTGCTCACGACGATGTGTGTTTACTTTACCGATTGTCCGGAACGCAAGGCGCCTTTGCGCCGGAGATAATCGCTCTTACTTATTTCGTCGTGTAACATTCGGGGTTAGTCTGCGATCTCTCTTTCCAAGAGAATTTGCTCGCCTTTGACAAGCGTGCCGTGTTCGTCGTAGAAATGTCGCACAAGCCACAGTTCCGCGTCAAAGCCGCAAGCTGTCATATAGTCGAAGTACGCACTCGCTTTATCGTCGTTCTTAAAATACTTACTGCCGCGATTACATTCCACGCGATATTTTTGAACGCCGATATAGCCCTTGCTTTCTTTCTCTTTGCCCATTGCTTTCTTACTCCTTTTTTAGATTTGCAGGCGGCTGATTTATAACCCCTACACTTATAGCCACGAAATCGGGCAAAAGTTTTCGGTCCGGCAAAAATTTTTCGATTTTTTTATAAATTCGCGCCATTCTATTGCTTATGCTACATACAGCAACGCCGTCTTGCTCGGCTATATCCGTAACGGTCAGACCTTTCAAATACAGTCTTACGAGCAATTTCTTCTGCGGCTCGGTCAACATAGATACTGCGTAATGCAACTCCGGATCGTCTATGTACTCCAAAATATCTTCCGGAGAATACTCGTCCTCATAGGACGGCTCGACGTTCATCTCGACGAGTTTATCTATGGAAACGTGCCGACGGGTATTTTTGCGATTATTGCTTTTTTCTTTGTCGTCCAAATCATAAAGTTCGTTTATCCATTCCTGCCCGACATCTTGGGCGGTAACGGTACATTTCGTGCCGTCTGCAAAGTAGTAGGTGTAATCCTGTTTGTTTTCCTTGATTTGTTGCTCACTCATTTTATTGCTCCTTGAATTTTTTTGTAAAATCCGCAGAGCCGTGTTTTCCGCAAACAAAAAGACGGCATAGAAAAAGCATTTGAAATTTGCTTAATTCCTGCCGTCTTGCGGTCTGCGGATTTTTAATGTTTATTGTTATTTTCTTTCCGTATGTTCTACGGAGATTCTACCATCGTTTGTAAATCGTATTACGGTTACACAGCCTTTCACAATTATTTCGACGGTCTTTTTGTTGCTGTCGGCTCGGCACACGAGCTTGCCTTGACTATTGCGTATTTCTTGCATACTACACCGCCAATTCACGCATAAAAAACTCGCACAACTGTCTGTTAAGCCGCTTTATATGCGCAACACTGCAATCCATATCGTCGGCGGCGACGATTTGCGTATTATAATAGATATACAGCGAAAGATACACGTCGTACAATCGCGGCGGCGCATTGCGAACGGCGGCGTTATACCGCGCGACCTTTTCCGTGATACGATTTTGCCCGACGATTTTATCCGCTTTTTCAAACTCTTTTTCGTGCGCGTAATAATACTGAATTTCCCTTAAATCCGATTTAATTTCCCGTATTGTCATTTTGTCCTTCTCCTTTTCGATTTGAATGTGTCGAGTATGGAACGCATTATAGCCGCTTTGCTTTCCGCAAGCGTCGGCAATAATTCTTCCAACAGTTCGGACTGCTCGTCCGAAAGATATTTGCCGTCTAACTTATACCAATCTTCTACATATATTCCGCCTCCGTTGCCTTGAACGGTATAAATCGGGTATGAAAGCGAAAGCGTCAAAACGTCGCGCTCGATCGTGCGTTCGCTCACGCCGAACTCGACAGCGAGATTTTCTCTCGTGTCGTATCTGCGTGCACACAGTTTTTCGAGTATTTGCTTGCGCCGTTCGTTTGCCGTCACCCGACTTATACCTCCTTTCAAGTTTCGATAGGCGTATTCTAAACCCCAAACTCGACAGTTTTTGTCGAGTTTGAAAAATTTTTTAATATTTTTTTGCGCTTTTTACGACTATTCGGACAAATAAAAAGACCGCCAGATAAGCGATTTTACACTGCTCCTATATAAATAGGAATAGTGTTATCGCTTATCGGCGGCCTCTCATGTTATTGCTTTGTAGCAAAGGTTTGGTTAAACCATCCGATTTTAATACGGCTTTACTTTCTCGGCTTTACAATGTCTCTGTTTCAGACCGACCGAGCGCCTTTCCGTAAGTTTTCTTTATATTTAATTGTCTTGCATCCACAACAGCTCTTGACCTATGGGCGCATACACGTCAAGCCGTATATGCCGTCTTCCCATTATCCTGTAATGCGTTGTCGCTCCGCAATTTTCACAGTGTATTTTTACCGTTCCGTTTTCGTCGGGATAGCCTATATGCTTTGATTCGCAATTATGACATAACACTAACACATACGCCGGTTGCCCTTTTATTGCCATACGTTCTCCTTTTCTTTATTCTACATAAGCCAAACTCTCCTTGTTCCGTATTCCCGCCCTGCTACCGTCCTTTGATAAATTCCTATATGTACGCATATCTCGCCTCCTAAATCGCGTCTTTTATTATCTTTACTGCTACACCCTGTATCTCGATAAAACCCAAGTATATATCGTCGTACTTTTCGTTTTCGGGGTGCAAGTAATACCTGTTGCTTTGCTCGTCATAACAAAGCCTTTTAAGCGTTACGGCGTTCTCTGAAAGCGCTACGACTATTTCGCCTATCTCGGCGGTGTTTTGTACTCGTATAAGCACATAATCTCCGTCGTTTATATCCGCACCCGTCATACTGTCGCCGCTTGCCGCCAATAAATAGTATTTGCCGCTGCCTAACATCGCCTCGGGCAGTTTTACATACCCTTCAATGTATTCTTCTTCTACCGCAAGCGGTCCACAAGGAATACTGCCCAATATGGGAACGCTACACATTGCCCCCTTCGTGCGGTTTAGCTCGTTGCTCTCATAACCGTGTTTGCCTTTTGCTATCCTACCGCTTTGCTCTAATGCCGCCATATACCGAAAAGCACTTGTCGAGCCTATTGAGAACTCGTCGGCTATATCTCGAACAGTCGGTCCGTAACCCTTTTCGTCGCAATGCCTTTCTATATATAGACAAATGTTGTTGAGCAACTCCCCGTCTTTGCTTCTCATATACCTATTCCTTGATTTTTATATATGGAACGCTTGTTCCATATACGGTATTATATTACTTTTGTTTGAGAAAGTCAACGGTTTGGACGGTCTTTTGGGAAAATCTTTTTCGGGGGTCTCCGAGATTGCCTTTCGTTGTGGCTATTGTAGCGCAGTTCTCGCAAATGCAAACCTCCAAAAAATCGTTGCGTAAAATACGGACTTACGAAAGTTGGACAATATGTTAGCCTTTTCGTATGTCGTCCAACGCAATGATTTTTTGGGTTTCGGACTCAAAAATCTACCTGCGGTTTACATTTGCCGCCGAGCCGTTAATAACGCAAGATTTTCTCCGAACCGCGCTACCTTTGCCCCTGCCGAAAGGCAAAATATCTCGGAGGTCAATACCAAAATGAAAAACAAAATCCTTAATTTCGCTATTCTCAAAGAAGAAATCTCGCCCAACAACGTACTTACGATGTCCGAACTTTTGGCGTTTACGGAAGTGCGCTACCAGATAGGTTTTATGGGTAGCCGTATGCAAAAAATGTATGCCGATTTATTTTCGGACATAAAGAACAAGCACAACAAAAACCACGTATTCAGCGACGGATACGATTTGGTACAGGAAGGCGCGTTATTCCTTTGCAAACACTACGGTAAGCATTTGAACGACGTTTTGGGCTATTCCAAGAAAGGCAAGAAAATAACGGTACAAATAGCCTGTATGAAAAAGATGATGAAACTTATAAACCGTAAGACGAGCGATTATTACCGCAGTATAAGCGTCGAATGTTTGACGCCGCAAGACGAGCCGTCCGTTGAAATAAAAGAAATAACACCGCAAGACTATACGCTTGTTGACAAAATAATAGCAAGCCTTAACTTGACGGAAAATATGCGAGTTGCTCTCGAATGTCGTATGTCCGGATTGAGTTATCCCGAAATAGGACGGATACTTGCAAGAGCGCAATCTACCGTATTCGAGTATTTTATAAAAATGCGTCAGCGGTATGCGGCGATCTATGGATAAATTCAGTCCGTATCGTCATTTTCGCATAAAGACAAAATGTATTCAATAAATAAATCGAACTCATTGTCCGGCATAAGCGGAAGATATATCTCGCCGTTTGTCAATACCGTCCTTTCTGTTTGCTCGTTTTGCATTGTATTTACCTCCGTTATTGGGAGTATATCACAAAGAATTTCATTTTGCGGTCGTATTGAAAGCGCACAAACGGGCAAAAGGTATTCAAAGGTAACATTAAGCGGTATTCGTCTTTCGACTTTGTGTTGTGTCCGAAAAAGTCTTTGCCGTCAAAGGCGAAAAATATTACTTAAAATCTTAATCGCAACAAGATTATTCGGTAATATTTTTCGACTGTTCTTTGACGGGTTTTCTTATACGCACATATTAGGATATTTACAAAGCCGTTTTCGGGCTTCGCCGTTTCCGTCGAAAGACGAATAGAAAAAAGTTGAAAGTAGATAAAATATTTTCTCAAACTCGACAAAACCTGTCGAGTTTGACATTTATACTGCTTTCAAATTCAACAAAAGGAGTTTATTTCTATGAAAAAAGCCATTATCTACACCAGAGCAAAGGTCGATCTGTCCGATTGCAACCTTATGTCGATTACCGTTCAAGCGGAAGCGTGCAAAAAGTACGCCGACAAATTCGATATGAAAGTTGCCGGACTGATTACGGACATTATCCCCATAGGAGCTGAACGACGATGCGTCGGTTGGGACGCGATAGTAAATGTCAAAAAGCCCTATTTCGATTTCATTATAGTGTACGACTATGCGCGTATAGGAAGAAACGTGCCGAAACTTATACGGCAACGGACAAAACTACGCGAAAAAGGCGTGAACATTCTGTCCGTTACCCAACCGCCGACCAACGAGGACGGTGAATACCTATTTGATGTATGGGACGAATTATGCGAGGTTTTTGAAGATGAGCGAAACGAAGAATAAAATATATGCCGCTTACGCCGTTCTTTACTGCCGCTATTCCTGCGACCGTCAGAACGAACAAAGCATTGACGGACAAATCCGCGTATGTACCGAGTTCGCGGAACGTAACAATATTAAAATAGTCGGGACATACATAGACAAGGCTATGTCGGGTACGAACGACAACCGCGACGATTTCCAGCGTATGCTGCGCGACAGCGACCGTAAACAATGGCAGTATGTTATAGTTTACAAGCTCGACCGGTTCAGTCGTAACAAGTACGAAATGGCGATCCACCGCAAGCACTTAAAAGACAACGGCGTTAAAATCCTTTCCGCTATGGAAAATATTCCCGACAGTCCCGAAGGTATCTTGCTTGAATCGCTCCTCGAAGGCATGAATCAGTACTATTCGGAAGAACTTTCGCAGAAGACCAAGCGCGGATTGAACGAAAGCCGATTAAAAGGTAACTTTTGCGGCGGCGTTATAAACTACGGGTATTCCCTGCTTCCCGTGTATTCGGACGAAAACAACCGTAAACTCCCGATAGCGCACAAGGTTATTATAAACGAGGACGAAGCGCCAATCGTCAAAGAAATCTTTACCGAATACGCCAACGGCAAAAGCGTTTGTCAGATCGTTCGAGAACTGAACGCGCGCGGCGTGAAAAATCGCGGCAACCCGTTTATTACGAGCACGCTGTATACTATGCTGAAACGTGAAAAGTACACGGGCATATACCGCGTCGGCGGTAACGCTTTCGACAAACTCTATCCCCCTATCGTTCCCGTTGAGATTTACGAGATAGTGAAAAAGCGTTTATATGAAAACAATGTCGGTAAACATATTCCGGACGTATCTTACATTTTGCGCGGAAAACTCGATTGCGGTTATTGCGGAAAGCGGCTTACTTCCGCCGGCGGGCAAGATAGATACGGCAAGCAACGGCGGTATTATAAATGCTACGGCACCAAAGGCTGTTCGTGTAAACCGATTAAGAAAGAGCTTATAGAAGATATGGTTATGGACGCTTTGAATAAAGCGGTAAGCTCGGACGAAAACATAGAAAAGTTGATCTCTGCCGCGCTCGCCGCCATAGATAAAAAGAACGGGGATAATCTCACGCTTCACCTTTTGGAAAAAGAACTCGAACAAACGGAAAAGGCGATCGCCAATATTATGACCGCTATTAAAATGGGTATCATCACCGAAACCACCAAAGAAAGTTTGGAAGAATGCGAGAATACCAAACGCGAGATTACCGCAAAGCTATTCGATGCGCGAGCGAAAGAAAAACCCAAGCCGTCGCGCGACGAAATTCGTAAATATATTCGCACAGCGTTGAAGAAGCCGTCCAAGCAAATGATAGACCTACTCGTGAATAAAGTCGTTGTTTTTAACGACCATATAGAAATCTCGTTCAAATATGTAAAAGGCTCGCCGACCGAAGAACGACCGAAGAAACTAAATAAACACCTCACCAAAAATATGAGCCTCGACGCAAGTCGGGGTTCTCTTTTTATGTCCTATGATTATCCTTATACCGAAACAAAACATTACGTTACTTACGACAAAATTTGTACGATAGAAATGTATGTTTAAGTAATAAGCGGCGATTTATACTATATATTGATTTGATTATCTCATAGAATACTATATATTGTAGCAAACTGTATCTATTGGGTTATACACCTCGCCGCCGTTTAGCATAATTTTTCTTTCAACCGCAGTTCGGCTGTTCTTGCCACGCTTGCGAAAATCCGTTTCGGTATAGCCGCGCTCTTTGCCAATGCGGTTGACCTCGTCTTTCATAGCAATGTAGTCTTTGGGACTGAACTGTAACTTCTTTCCCGTAAGCGGATTGACGGCATTTATGATTATGTGGCTGTGAACGGTATCGGTATCCGTATGCGTGGCTAAAACGCACTCACAGTCTCGGAACAGCTTTTCCGCAACGTCTTCCGCGAACTTATGCGCTTCTTGCGGCGTAAGGTTATCTTGCCTTGCGCACGACAATTTGAAATGGTAATACTTGCGCTCGTTAAAGCCTTTTCCTTTTCCGTATAACGCCGCGGTTTCCTCGAATTGTTTTGCGTAGTCCTCGTCCTCGAATAGATTTCTTACGGAAATGATAACGGCTTTCTTTGGATTTGTTATGTATCCGATAGCTGCTTGCGGTCTCGCTTTTCCCGCACTGCATTTAAGAAGCGGCATTGTTCTTTCCGTCTATTGCGGCAATCAACACGCTGTACAACTCTTTCAGTTTTCGCACGCACGAATCGAGTTCTGCTCCCGTGCCGTTGTCGCAGTAGTAATTACGCACCGCTTGATTGAGATTATTGCCTTGCCTTTTTAATTCGGTCAAAATTTCGCCCGCGTTCTCGACCACGGCAATAGACTTGTCCGTAATTGCACGTATTACAAACTCCGTCATAGTCAGTCCGCTTTGTTTGATTTTCTCGTCGATGATTTGCCGTTCTTTATCCGTCGCTCTGAATGTGTAAGCGAACGGTCTTGTTCTGTTACCTATAATTTTTCCCTCCATGTTCGTTTTTTGTGAGTGTCGGGGTTTTAGGGTACTCCCTAACGAGGCGAGCGTATACGCTCGGTATTTGGCAAGCCAAATACGTTCCTCGCTATTACCGACAGACTCAGTTATCGCTTCCAATATTCACTTGTCATTTGCCGCAGTTTTAAGGCTGACGGCTACGCCTTATTTTTTTTGTTTTGATTTTACCTCCTTGTGTTTTATTGTTCGGGCGTTCTGTTCGAACTCCCATATCTCATTGCTTTGTCCAAGCAATGTAAAAAGCCCGACCGTTGTCCACAGTCGAGCTGTATTCGCACTCTGTTCGAGCGCGTCCTACTACGCCGATTAGAGAATATCTTATGTATCCCAAATTGCCACAAGTATTACCTCTAAATTAGCCGATTTTAGGTTAAAATCAAAGCGTTTAGGTGTCTTGGGAATATTGTTGCGGCAAATTATACCACATTCAAAATAGTCCATTCTCATTTTTTAGAACTTTTTTGTAAATTTTTGACCGTATAGAGAATACTCACCATCGGGATCTTCTACAACTTTTATGATAAATCTATCGTATGTTTCGGAAATAAGTTCTGAAAATATATGATGATTTATGAGTGCCGCATAAATGTGCCAATCGGATGCGCTGTTTTTTTCGTAATGGCGTAAGACTAAGATGAGTACATTTTCGTTGGTCAACCATTTTGAAACTCTTTTGTCGCGCTCGACTTTTTCTTCGGATATTCTGTCGTAGATGACATCTCGTTCCTTTTCGGTCGCAGTGCGAAGCGCCATATACAGCCGATTTACCTTTGCCTTATACTCGTCGATAATCTCTACTATCTTATCCTTATGTCTATATTCCGTTGCATTGCCCGAAGCAATATTATACGCCAAACTCGCTGATATAGGAATAGCTAAATTGAATTGCTCTCTGCCTTTACGAAACTTCGTTTTGCTTATTAGCTTATATATGTAGTCCATCGCTGTATTGTAAAAAGCATATTGCTTGTCCTTCGCGTTTTCGTCTATCTCTTGAAAGAATATGGGCGCAGGAGCGTTGTATTTCTTGCGCAGAGCGTTAAGCTCCGTTCTGACATTCACATTGTCATAAGCGCGCTTTGCTTTGTCAATTTCCAATCCCGAAAGAACGGCGAGCCTACAAACATCTTCGTAGATAGAAAGTATGCCCGCCACGCTTGCGCCGGAATCCAGTTTATCCCAAATAAGGCTATTCAGTTTTTGCGATAGATTGACGATTTCGCCGATTTTGTTTTCGCTTGTCCTGTGGTCGAGTTCGGAAAGAGCGTCGCTTGCATTGCCGCCCGACATTATACCGCAAACGGGTACTTTGAAAATATCGGCATATTTTTCCGCCGCCGCTACTAATAGCGTATCGTCCGTTATAAGCATTGTATCCGAATCGTAGTCGCAACCGTTTAAGCGTTGCTGTATATTTTCATCGATAGCGTTTACGCAAACGATATTCTCGCCTAAATCAAAGTAATCCCAAATATCTCCGCTCGTATTGTTTTCCACAAGATAAAGATTGCCCATTGTTATGTGCGGCGAACGAGCGCATAATAGCTTCGCACCGTTCTCGAATCTTTCACAGCGAATCTGATTTTTCTTTAATTCACTTGCAATTTCTTCGCCGGCGATATACTTTAACAGCTCTGTACCGTTTCCAAATAGAGTGGCGTTTGTGCCGTTCAAAAGGATATGTCCTTGTCGCAATCTTTCTTTTAAGCCTTTAACAACGTCAGTGCGGAAATTAGCATACAATTCGGTTTCATCAAAATGCGGACACTTATGCATCAAAGTAAAGATAACGTCGGCTCGTTCCGCAAGTCCATCCGCGCGTTCTTTCTTTCCCTCACCATCGCTTTCTCGCGCATACGCTTCAGTAAAATGGAAACGCATAAAGTCTATGTCTTTGCGCATCAAAGATATATAGTCTATGCTCGGTTGTAATAGTTGTTCTGTTTGTTGTTCGTTTAATCCAAGAGTGTTCAAGAATTGATAGCTGCTTTGTACCAATCTGCCGCCGAAATACTTTGTGCGTTTATCCCATTTGACCACACCGAAGGTGTTGTTTACGTTATCAATCCATTTACGAATATTCTTGTCGCTTAGTGTGCCTACAAATTTCAGATACTTCAAGCTATTTGGAGTTGTTACCATTACGATTTGACTTATATCCGTCGCAAGCGTAACAAAGCCGCGAGCTTTCAAATCGGCGAGGGTAATGCCTTTATCCTTAATCCATTTTTGAAGTTTTGTCTTAAAAGCGCATGACTTGAAAAACTTATTGCGAAGTAGTAGCATATGCTTGTCCGCATAGCTATCTACAAATAAGCTTTCGTCTAAAAGACTTTCGCCGTCCCATATATTGTTGGTGATTTGAGTTTGCTTTTGTTCGGCAATTAGTTTACCGCCTTTCAGTTCAACGGACACCACTTCGTCCGTAAACATGCTTTTATAGTCCGGAACGAATAGAATATCGTCAAGCGGAATATCTATCGTGCTTTTTATGGAAGAAAGCGACAAAGCCTTATACGATTCCCACGAAGCGAGATCGTTCTTGGGTTTCAGTCCGCACTCGCTCCATTTTGTCATGTACTTATATAACCGCTCGTCTATGAATAAGCAAGTGCCTTCGCGCGAGCTTCCCGCGCTACGCTTGTATCTGACGTAGTGAATGCCGTTTACGTTAAAGCCGTTGGCATATAAGTATTCTCGCAGCTGTTTTATTTTTACGGGCTTACCGTACGCGGGCTTATATGTATAATTAAACTTAACATTGACAACGGCGAGAGTATAGCTATTTTTATGTTCGTCCACAAAGGAAAACTTTTTGCGACAAATGCGCGTATATGCCTTTTCAAGCTCAATGCTATCTAACGAATAATCCAATTTATTTTTGAACAACCAAAAATAGGCGTCGCTCTTTACGTCTGGCAACTTATACCCGACAGCAACGCCATATTCTTGTTCGCGTTTATATATATCCGCCGCCTCAACGGAGATGATTCGATAACCTTTGAGCATATAAAACATTATAATGGTAACACTTATGACATTTGTCAATTTGAAAGCACGACTTTCTCTTTCTATTCATAGCAAAGCCAACAACATTATAATTTCCTCTTACCAAATAGCTAATGTTGCGAACGCTGTGACATATTTTTCCCCGTCGCCACACGCTTCAGCTGAAGCAAATAGAATATCTTTAATATCATATCCTCTTATATTCATTGCTTCAACAACCATTTCTTTTACAATCTTTTCTGCATTTGTTTTATCACAAAAACCAGAAAATTCCATAATGGTCCCTATGTTTTGTGAGTTCGCGGGAATTCCAACAGCAACCGCTGCCGAAACTGTCTCTCCTTTCTTATTGGAAGATTTACTTGCATATGCAGCATACAGCACACTTCCATCAACAAGATCAATTTTACTTTTTTGCTTAGCATTTGCAGGAAGTATGCTGCTAATCTTAACAAGATTGTAATTTGCTACTCCTGAATTTAACAATGCATTATCAAAACTTGTTAATTCGGTTTTACCATTACCTTTGCTTGATGATATATAAAAGCTTGTCAACATTCTACCGCCTCATAAAAGTCCGGGTATCCATAAAAAAAGAAACCCGACTATAATTACCCCTAAAGTTAATATTGAATTAAATATAAGCAAAATTTTATTTTTCTTTTTGCTTTTTAATGCATCACTCCATGCAGTAAATTGATCAACCTCTGTAGGGCGTTTCTGATACACCTCATCTATTGGCTTAGCAATTAACGCCCAAAGCACTAATAATATTGAAGCAATCAGAAAACATATTGCCGCTGCTTTTTGATTTTTAAAAGATTCCGAATTGGTAAAAACATTTATTGAATAAGAAATAAACGCGCCACCGAGAAATGCCAATATGCTTTCTGGAATTCTCAAAAGCCATAAGATCCGTTTCATCATTCGATCTCCCATTTTATGTTAACTATAAATGTTTCCCATTCTTTTATTATTTTGTTAAGTTCATTGTCGATACGTTTTGTAGCTTTCAATTTACTGATTTTTCCTATAAATGTTTGTAACTCATTATATATGTTACCAAACATATGCTTTACTCGATCAATAAAACCCTGTGCCCGTTCTTTTTGGACTTCATATTTGGTCTTTATTTCTAAATAATAATCTATAAGTTTTTGACATATTTCCTTTTTGCCCTCAGCAAGTTTATACACAAATGTTCCGATGTCGAAACTTCTAATTGTTTCATCACATTCACTTATAAGATTTTTTAATTTCGTTTCTTCATCATCAAACAATTGAAGCACTACTTGCTTAAGCATTTCTGGATCTTTCTTATCACTATTTATATCCGAATCGCTTGACTCAGTTACAACCAATTCTTGTGCATTTTTGAGTTCTTTGCTATCTTTCGTAAACATCTCATAATCTACTAAATATCGCGGCACTTGCCTTAAACAGTGGCAAGTATCATAATTAATTTCAACTTCACCATCAAATATACAGAGAATATAGTCCGTTTTTTCTAATTGATTGCGTGCGCCCCTTAACAGCACATAAACATATTGATCCAGCATAACTCCAACATAAGAATAAAGATAATCTCTAAATGTCCTATATTGAACACTATTATTGATATCAATCGCATTACAAATAGAAACACATTTTTCGCTACACTCAATATGGTTTTTAGGCTTATTACGTTTAAAATCCTTATAAATAGATTCTATAGCTATCTGCAATTCACTTGTGCCATTTTCATCTCCAACACTAATACCATCACTGATGTATTTTTCATCTTGAAAATCAAATGCATAAATTATTGATTCATCTTTTGCCGCTTCCAAATAAACTATATGTTTAATTTTATCCTTAACAGCACACGATGAAAGAAAATCTTTATTTAATTGCTTGGGCCGTCTATGTCGCATTTTCTCGTCCATGTAACAAGCGACCAAATTATCTCTAAATGATTCACGCCACTTATTGAAAATACTACTGGTAGTGAAACCATAAAACTTCTCATATGACAAGGGCATCAGTAAAGAGCAATCCTGGTAACTATAAGATTCCGTACTTTCAACAGGCGAAATTACATATGCCTCAATCGGCTTAATTAGCTTGTTCCAACATTCTTCAATCATTGAAAACATCAAACATAAATGAATAGAGAAGTCGCGAATTGCAAAATCCTTAGCATTTCGCCATTGAGTTGAAATGTATCTATTGATTTCATTCAAACTTTCCGATTTTCTTAATTCTGAAATATCAATAAAAATATTATGGTGCTCTGCGGGATCATTGTTCCTTTCGTCATATTGTACTATCTGACTAATAAAGTCTATATCACTTTCAAATGTTTCTTCACGAATGAATACTAAAACATTCGCACGCTTGAATTCCTGTAACAAACTGTTATAAGACTCGCCATTATATACTTCAAACCGATTAGAGTGTGCGGACATGCGGGTCAGCTCATTTTCTAAAACTGATATATTCCCTTTATAAATAAATGAAGCAGCCCCAACGCTTACTCGCCAAATTCCGTGTACCTTGTTATTACACCTTTGTGACTTTTGTTTTTGCAATGAAGCCATACTATATGCCATATTTTTATGTAATTTATGTAGTGCAACCGCATCATTAAATCCACTGACTATAAACCTATAACTAAGTGTTAGCACATCGTATGATAGATTTAACATTTGATATTCATCATTAATTTCTAGATGAACAGTTTTGTCTGGTTTATTCTTATCAAATACATCTTTACATTTTTTTAATGAATCTATATCAGAATCCCGCAACATATTATATTTTAGTTTTGAGAACGCATCTGTTAATTTTTCTTTAAAATCCAACATGTAATAATATGTACTTGCAGTAGAATCTTTGTATTTTTCGCAATATTCAAAAAAATGTTCTTTACAATCAGTATCAACTTTAATTTTCGTAATAAAAGAGAAGTACCAAATATAAAAATTAAGTTGAGCAATTTCGCGTTCAAGTGACGCATATTCATCACTATCAGCAACAAAATCATTTAAACACAATTGCATACTATTTTTAACGCTAAACATCTGATCTATTGCATTAAAATATTCATTTTTTTCAACCTTCAATGTAGCGTAACACGATATAAACTTGTCACCTAAAGCATACATCAGCACATCAGACAACCGAGCAAAGTAAATCAAATTCGTTCGCCCCTTTTTTTGGGATACAGGAACGGCCTTGCAATATTCACTCAAACAATGAGCTAATATATGTGCTAATTCATTTATTTTTTTATTAAATTCATCCAATGAATTAGAGCGTATTAAAATTGGTTTATATGTATTCAAAATATCATAAAGAAACCCTTTTCCAACATATAAAGCTTGTAGTATATCTTCTATCGGTTTCTTTTTATATAACGCAACTGTGGGCGGAATAATTTCATCCGCCCGATTAGAAAATTCTGATATCTTTTTGCCTATTAGAAATTCAAACACCTCGTCATATATTCTATTGATTGAACCGATTTTAATCCCACCAGTTGCAGTAACGCATTGTGCTGTTTCAAGCTTCTTAACCTCTGTTAAAGCTATATACTCTAAACAATATCCTTTTAAACATCTCTTATCGTACCTTAGTGATAAATTATTACTATCCACATTGCCCATCTCATGTCTAATTGATTTATCTAAAAATAAGAGAGCAGTTTTGCAATCATGCACTTTAAAATTAAGTTTTGCAATGTTAAAATAAAACTCATCACTTACACTTCCATCGTCAACAATTGATGACAATAGCAATGAATTAAGGTCTGACAAATTTTCCTTAAACTTATTCTCAATTTCATTAAGATCTGACAAGTTTTCCTTGGACTTGTTCTCGTCTGCCTGTCGAAACTTATCCAACAAAATACACTTATTATATTTGATAGCAATAAGTTCAGAAAAACAACATGCGCAATCCTCCGCATTATCTAAAACGGATATATAATGTGTATAATGATTTTTACTCATGCTTTGAGAAAATTGATTGGCAATATTATTTATGATATCAGATATTTTTTCCATTTCGTGCTTCTCTTGTAGTAAAGTCTAAGCAGACTTATTGGCTAATGATTGCTTTTTGAATCAATTCTAATAATTCAAGCTTCTTCTCGTCATCGTAGTAGCCAGCCACAACTGAAAGCACTTTCATCCCTCGCATAATCACAAGAGAAGGTAATTCCGTAATAGCAGCAAAGCTAAAATCCGTCACATCGTCAACTTGAACTTTTTTATAACATACATCTGTGTTAAAAACCTTTTTTATATCATCTACTCTTATAGAGTGCAACAAGCAGTTAATTGAATCGTCATTAAATAATTCAAGCACTAAATATTTTTGTTTTATTGTAGAAATAAAATCTTTAACATCCTCCACTTTAATGAACGGCTCAATAGGTGAAGCCCCATAACGTTCAACCTCAAGTTCCGCCAATGACATAGTTTCATTATTTACTTCATCCTGAATTTTTTGATATTCTTCATCATCAGCCGCCCATCTTATAGCGCCTATAGGGCAACCTTCAGCACTTGCATCCGCACAAGCCCCACAATCAATACAAACATCGGGATTATAAGCAATCTCCCCCTTATCCTCATCCCAATACAGGGCTCCTGTAGGGCATATAGCAATACCGCTACACTCTTGTGCATTATCGCAAATATTGCGATTTATGATCACTCTACCTTGTTTCATTTGTTTACTCCTTGTTTTAATTTATTTATAGTCATAAATAAGGCGTTACAAAACTTGTTGATTTCATCTTTTGTTGTATAACGACTTAAACTTATGCGAATGGGAATACCATCTATATTTAATGCGTTCATAACATGGGATGGCTTAAGTTCAACTGAATTACATGCCGAGCCAGACGAAATACAAACATCCGCAATAGAATTAATCATATTGCAAATATCTATCCCACTGATACCCTGATAAAGAACGCAAGACGTATTGCAGCTGCGGTGTTCTGTATCACCAATAATCCGAACCGGAATGGCTTTGAAAGCGCAAATTTTTGACTCAATTTCATCCCTTAACTGAGCAATTAAATCATATGAACAAAAAGCCTTCGTTTCTTCTGCTGCAACCCCCATAGCCAGAATAGACAATATATTTTCCGTTCCCGCCCTATGACTATTTTCTTGATGTCCTCCTTTCATGAAAGGAACAAAGTCTTTAAAATCCTTAAGATTTTTAACATATAATGCTCCTACCCCTTTAGGAGCATGGAACTTATGTCCCGACAAAGTAAGAAAATCTACACCAAGTGCACTAATATCCACAAGCATTTTACCTATTGCTTGAGTGGCATCTGTATGGAATAGAGTATACGGATTCTTTTTCTTTACAGCTTTTACGTAGTCTTTAATCGGATATATATTCCCAATTTCATTATTAACTAGCATAATAGAAACCAGAACGGTATTATCCTGTATTGCCGAAACTAACTTATTTTCGTCTATACGCCCAAACGAATCTACTGGAAGAATGGTAAGTTGAATATTATGATATTTTTCATAGTATTTTGCAGTTTCCAATATAGCCGAATGCTCAACGGCTGAAACAATAATATGTGGCTGAGAAAATTTCGTAGAGTTACAGCAAGTACAAAAAACTGTATTATTGCTCTCTGTCGCACATCCAGTAAACAAGATATCCTCATAAGGGGCATTAATCAATTTTGCAACTGACTTCCGTGCTGATAATATTTTTTCTGCAGCTTCTTTGCTTTCCTTATAAAGACTACTTGGATTTGCATATAAATCAAGGTTGTCACGAATACACTTTTTTACACCTTCGCTTAAGCACGTGGTTGCATTGTTGTCTAGGTAAATCATAAATTATGACCTCCCACTGAATATTTGTAAATATTTTTTCAATAAATAAGTAGCATCTCCACCACAACCGCCAAATACAGACTCATGTCTATTTTGAAGTAAAGTTTTAACAACTGCCACTCTAGATTCTCTGTAATGCTCGATTTTAGCAATTATTTTAGTATATTCCTGAGTATTAAAACAATCTATAACATGCGTATTAGGCTCTTCCAGCCAAAACCAATGACAGGAAAGTCCCGTTTTCTCGTCAACCGTCACATTCCCATCATGACGAATATGTACACCACAAATAACTGATGGACATACTGGAACAGCGTATTCGCACTGCAATAATTCATTAACTTGTTTTTTTATTTCACGCAACTCATCCACTGAAAGCGCAAGTTGTTCATAATAATTTTGCGCTTCACCGGAGTTCTCAAGCTCTGCAATTAACGGATAAATATTGTGATCTAGGCAATCTTTAACAATACTCAAGATTTCATCCTTATTCACTTTTGTTGGCACAATTGATGCCGCCAAATTTGTGCACCCATCGTTGACTCTAACTAAATCCTTGACTCTGGCAATATTGAAAATCTGTTTATTGACATCAAGAACGCCATATAAGCTCATTGTCTTACCAATATCTGAACTATCATACTTGAATAAAAGATTTAGTACGCCTCGGTTAATAAAATATTTTATCTCATCATTGAGCATTGAAAGATTTGTAAAAATACTACATTGGGCAGAATATTTTTCACATAATTTTAAAATGTTGATTAAAATTGATAAATTCCCTGATGCTGTTGGTTCGCCCAAACCACAAACAAAAACCCATTTAATGTTCATAGACACAAATGCAGCCTCTATTTGTTCAATAGAAATAATACAACTCTTATTTCGTGAAGGGGAATCGCAGTATATACAATGATAATTGCATTGTCCTCCGAGTTCGATATCTAAAATGCTAAATCTGCCCAGACAATAATCATCTAGACATTCATTTAATACTTTATTAGACCAAGGCAAATATTCTAACATAAAATTGTCTCCTAATTACAATCCAAACTACTGTTTACTTCGTCAAGCTCTTCTTCAATCGTCTCCCACGGATAAACAACAAATTTGCTTTTCACCCCCAATGTCTGACATTGGGCAAAAGAGAGACTTTCAGTTTCGTTTGTCAAAAAACCACAAACCTCAAATAAAGTATGTGGGAGTCGGTTACGGTGTGCGTAATCTCTTCCAATTGAAGCATAAATTATCTTGGCATTGGGAAGCACTTCATTAATCTTTTCGATGCATTTCTTTGCTGTACCGCCTCGTGCATGGTTACCTTCAGTAACCAGAACCAAATACTTCTTATTTTTGTCCTGAATACACTCTATCGTAGAAAGCAATTCCTGTGCCACATATTCGCCACTAATTTTATCATAGCTATACTTGTACTGACAGGGATAAAACTGAATAATATTCAATTTATGCGCCAAAGAAATTCCCAAAGGAGAACCCCCTCGTAAAATTGGCACAACAAAATCAATACTAAGATTAGATTCATTTAAGTACTTACTGATCCCTGAGCATATTGCATCAACTGCAGACTGATACTCATCCCATTCAAGTTGCACAAAATCATCTATTGTGTATCGCTTCTGTGTTTCACTCATGCTTATATCTCCGCATATATATTATAGCAGACTATTTATATTATTTCAAGTGATTAACTCAATTCCACAAAGCTTTGTATTCCATTCATTTAATTTATTACTATATACAAGTTACGTTTTCGATTACAACGCTATCATAATGCAAGGATTTATGTAAATCAAGACTCTTCTATACAAGAACACTATACCGAGACTCCCACTATGCTAATAAGAATTAAATACCCATCTTGATAGTTAATGAGCTTTAAACAATGGATACTTCTTCTACGAAGAAGTATATGTTATAAAAATTCCGAAATAACGCCACATATTCCAATCTTTCGGCTCGACGCGAGTTTCAGAGAGTTCGCCCATACGGCTTCTCCGTCCACGTAGAACACGTAATATTCCGATGTCCATAGAAACGAATACTTATGATATTCTCCGTCGTACAGGTTCTTTTTGACGTCGGTAACGTTACCGCCCGACCTACAAAAAAAGGGGGGCGTGAGCGTCACAATGCAGAGCATTACCTGTCTTCATTGGGTTCTCCTTTACAAAAGACGATTCGTATATATCTATTTCCGTGCCGTCCTCGCCGAAGTGATACCGAAAACACCGCCTAACAAACAAAAAATCTTACGACAAAATCAAAAATAATGCCGCGTCTTAAAATTTTGCCTATATATTTTCGTAATATTATCAAAAAAGTCGCATAAAATAATTGACATAACATTTTTTCCGTGATAAAATAATCAAGCATTAAGACATTAAAGAGATGCGGGTGTAGTTCAATGGTAGAATCCCAGCCTTCCAAGCTGGTCGTGTGGGTTCGATTCCCATCACCCGCTCCATTTTTTGTGAGTCTGTAGCTCAGTTGGATAGAGCAACGGCCTTCTAAGCCGTAGGTCGGGGGTTCGAATCCCTCCAGGCTCACCATCACTATTATATGGTGGGTATAGCTCAGTTGGCTAGAGCGCTAGGTTGTGGCCCTAGAGGTCAAGGGTTCGACTCCCTTTACTCACCCCACTAATTTTTATTAATGGGGTGTCGCCAAGCGGTAAGGCACTAGACTTTGACTTTAGTATTCGCTGGTTCGAGTCCAGCCACCCCAGCCATACGATATAATAATATTGGGGTATCGCCAAATGGTTAAGGCACCAGACTCTGACTCTGGTATTTGAGGGTTCAAGTCCTTCTACCCCAGCCATTAATGGTAATCAGTATTGCCGAAAAAAAGTTGAAAAATCTGCTTAAAACGCTTGCTCTTTTTTATAAGATAGGCTATAATATGCAGGTACTTCGTTCGAGAAATGAGATCCATTAGCTCAGTCGGTAGAGCACGTGACTTTTAATCACGGTGTCCCGAGTTCGAATCTCGGATGGGTCACCAAATTGCTATCAATATAATGCGGATGTGGCGGAATTGGCAGACGCGCCAGACTTAGGATCTGGTGTTCACACGTGGGGGTTCGACTCCCTTCATCCGCACCATAGATAACTAATGCGGGAGTGGCTCAGTGGTAGAGCGTTACCTTGCCAAGGTAAACGTCGCGAGTTCGAATCTCGTCTCCCGCTCCATATTTAACTTAATATGTACCTTTAGCTCAGTTGGTAGAGCAACTGACTCTTAATCAGTGGGTCCAGGGTTCGAATCCCTGAAGGTGCACCAAAAACCAACCTAATCCAAATATCGGATTAGGTTTTTTACGTTTTTATGCTTGAATAATATTGTTGACCGAGCAAATTCATGATATAATATTTCTATGATAATATTGATCTCGGGAACAACGCATACGGGTAAAACCTCCCTATCGCAACGGCTTATGGAAAAGTATAAAATTCCATACCTGTCTATCGACCATTTGAAAATGGGTTTGATAAGAAGCGGCGAAACTTCGTATGCCGTAAACGACGATGAAAAACTTACGCCGTATCTTTGGCAAATCGTAAAGGAGATCGTAAAAACGGCGATAGAGAACAAGCAAAACCTTATTATCGAGGGTTGCTATATCCCATTCGATTGGCAAAAAGATTTCGATGAAAGTTATTTACGCGAAATAAAATTTTATTGCCTTATTATGAGCGCCGAATATATTGAAAACAATTTTTCCGATATTTTGAAATTCGAAAACGTCATTGAAAGTCGCATCTCGACCGACGTAAACAAATGCGATTTGATAGCGGATAATAAAAGAAACCTACAACTATGTCAAGAGTATAGGTTAAAATATATTATTATTGATAAAAATTACACGATAGATATCGAGTTATGATAATATGGAAATATAGCAACAACTATCGCGATACGGCGTCAATACTATAAGCGCAGTCTAAATAATATCGCCTTACTCCCCGTAAATATAATTAATTTTGCGAAAAATAAAAAAATTTTCAAATAATTCATACAAACCGCGGACGTTTTTGATTTTATTGCGTCTTAATAAGTGTAAGGTCTTACAAAATACTATATGAGAGGTTGAATCATGAATAAGTATGTAAAAGCAGATATGCAAACCGACGATCAATACGATTATAAGAATTTGGGGAAGCTCGATATGCGTAACTTCACCGTCGAAGCGACTCGCTCTATTCGCGGCATCAAAAACGTAGGTATGTTGATAATGCCGTCCGATAACCCTACCCTTGCAGGAGCGATCGCAGCCGTACCGAAGAAGAACATCGGCGCGCAGATAGCTATTCCTTCAACGGAAAACGTACGCGAGTATAGCGGAAAATTACATCTTACGCCCGATATTTTGCCTGATGACGGAGGACATCTATTTACGGAAGGCATAATATATTTTACCAATCCCGACAACGCTCCTATGCCGAAATACGACCTGACCGCGATAGGTCAAATATTTATCGGAGCAAACGTCAATTTGAATATACTAAATCTTATCGGCATACAAAAAAAGGGAAATTTTCTATACTCTGTCGAACTCAAAGGAAACGTATTCGACGCTATGACGCTTGCTAATCTAAAACCAAGCACGCTCGTTCACTTAGGTCAAAAAAGAAAGGTCAAGATCGCAAAGAATATAACTGTGGAAGAACTAAAAAATAAGAACGTATCTGTCTATTACGACAGCGAAGTGACCAAGCTAAGCGGCAATAAGAACGTCATCTCCTACATCAACTCTACGCTGTGACATATGATCGACTGCGGAGCGTTATTCGACAAGGTTTATAACGAATATTACTATAAGATAGTCGCATATTTCAGACGGCGCGTAAAATACGACAGAGACGCCGCCGAGGATCTAGCACAACAGACTTTCTTCAAACTATGGACGTATATGTTGCAAAACGGCGGCAACGTCGTCGCCGTCCGAGCGTTCTTATACGCTATCGCGAAGAACGTACGCGCCGACTATTACCGTAGATCGAGAGACTATTGCCTTTCAACGGAACAATGCGTTGACCTCGTGAAATGCGACGACCCCGAAAGGAGCGAAGATATCGTCTACGCCGCGCTGGCAAAACTGAGCGCGCAAGATGCGAAACTCATTAAACTGCGTATCATGGGATATAGCTACGCCGAGATCTCAAAATTGCTCGGAGCGAACGTTTCCACATTGCGTACACGATATTTATCCGCAAAACGCAGATTAAAAAAGATAATAAACAGTGAAGACGAATTTTAATAATAGGGTCTGAATAACTCAGACCCTATTCTAACGCTCATATTATTTAATTTTCAAACAACTCTTATTCCATTTTCTTTCTTACTTGCGCCCACGTCGCTTGTTAAAAACAATATCATGATTTATTTCCCTTCTAATCTTACAACCGAAAACATAGTTACCATATATCGAAGATCATCCTTTAAGTTTCGTTGCAATCTACTTATAATTAAGAAATCATTATTCATATTTTGGATACAAAATCAATTTCTCTTCATTCGGCATCAGATCTTTTTCAAAATCCCAAAAAACCGTGCAATCTTCATCAATACACCAACCCACAAATTTCGCTGTATTTGATTTTGGAAATCTAGGCGGTAAAGGAACACGCTCTCCCGGCTGAACGTTATTAAGCCAAAATATGCCATTATTGTAAAATATTATGTCCTCGATCGTATCTATAAATTCTACGTTTGCCGCTTTATAATTTACTTCAGGATTATTTTTTGATCTTTTCTGTAATATTTGCTCCGCGACGTAAACGGTGGTAGAATTACCTAGATTCAGTTTTCTCTTTTCATAACAACTTATATCTATTACTTCTTTAAAGTTATAACATTTTTCCAATACATACGCCGAACCGACATTCAAATCGCTTGGAATATACAATTTTTCAAGATTTGTTGACTCAAAATAATTCCACTTCGGTCTGCTCTCGGTTATTTCCCCAAACCAACCTATTAATTTTCCATCCAATGCCGACGGCAGTATCAACTCTTTTTGTTTTTTCCCTTCGTCGGTCAAACCAAATATTATTGTAGAACAAGAAAACACGGTATCTATCGAATCATCTTCATATCATAAATAATGACCCGATTCAAAAAAACTTTTCCTTTTCATCGGATCTATATCCTGCCAACAACCGATAAAACAAATCAAACAACAAACTATGACCACAGTTACAGCGCATAATTTGTATGTTTTATTGCAAAAATTATTCATATTTTCCTCCTTATACCAATAACATAAACAACCTCGATACTCATATCAAAACAATAATTCCATATTTATTATAACACACCCGAATACGCTTTTCAACACTCAAAATTCAATGATAAAAATAACAACTACGCCCAACAACGTAATTGTTATTCATAATTAATAACATTTATATTTATTATTTAATTCTAGAGCTTTAAATTCAACTTAATATATACTCTTAACTCGCATAAAGATCACCATAAGCAAGCATTCCTTCGTAATTCTTTACTTGTACATTCACCCATCATTCATTAATAATTTCCATATATTAGTTATACTACAAGTAGAGAATTATTTATTATTCATTAAAAACTTTTATTTGCATATTATAATAAGTTATATAGTCTATCCGCCGTATCAGGACCTTTCCCTTCAAAAACAGCCATTTGTTTCGCTCCGATATAACTATTTTTTGAGATTCTGGAAGTATAGATAGGAGCATCGACTATCATATTAAATTTACTTGATAAAACATTTGTTGCCACAACACATTTTTTCATATTTAATTCGTTTAAAAGCATATTTATAGTTTTTCCACTATTAATAACAGCATCGCAGATAATAAATGTTTTACTTGCTAATTGACAATTATTCTCCAACTGACACTTGAAAGATGCAATATTTTTGTCATCACAGAAAATTATAGGACAGTCAAAAAAATCTGCTATACCAAACGAAAACGGTAAGCCAGAACGCATAATTGAAATCACAACAAATGCATCATCATGAAAGTCAGATCGAATCATTTTTGCAACTTCTTTCCCTAAATTGTAGTGCGCTGCTCTTAATTCCTTACCGTTTTTATTTGAATTGCTTTTACAAATGTCTATGAGCGTCTTAGTACATTCATTAATTTCTAAAGTTTTTATCAATGTTATCATTTCATCAGATCCGATATTTGAATAACACAATGGAAAATAATTCAATTGACGGATTGTGCTGCTTTCGGAAAAAGAATTTTCAATACACCTTCTATATCCTTTTGAAGTAATAATATATCCTTTATTTGCTTGTTTCAACATAAGTTCGTCCAGTAATGAATCTCCAAATGCAAGCACATATTTTCCCTGAGATTGTAATTCTTTTACTACAAAATATTTTACATACTTTGAGACTAACATTTGTTTATGTGCAAGAACGGATATATTTAAACCGAATTTTTGCGCTATTTTATTCCAAACATCTCCGTTACCAGCCGTTATTCCTACAATTGGGATTCTTTTTATATCATACAAATTGTCAATAAGCATTTTATTTGCCGATATTCTATTAATCACATATTCAACCGATTCCTCAGTATAAAGTTCGATTTCATTAATATATGTATAAGAATTCAACATCTGAAAATTTGAATATCTATCGTTTTTATAAATCTCTTTTAAACCAGTTGTCTCCTTTTTAATATACTCAAACGCTAGCATAGCACTATCTTCAATTGATAACGTTTTATCGCAGTCTGTCAAAATCACACAAGTAGCGTCAAGCTTTAATGTTTTGACCATATCCTTTGCAATGACAGACGAATTATACTTATCATATATTACACAATCAAAAACATATCTCAATGCAAATTCACAATCATACTTGATTATATGTAATTCTTTTTCAACAGATAAAAGATCTTTAGTCAAATTATCTACTTCAAAATTTTTCCAGCACCGTATCTGCTCCTTTTTAATAATGTTATACGACTTATCTTCATCCATAGTTGCTTTCATACGTTCGATAATATTTTCCGAATCAGTATCAAGATAAAAAAACTTATCGTAGCATTTTATATCAAACTCTGTACATACCTTATACAACTCGTTTTCAGCGTTATAAAATGAATAATGCCCGTCAACAACGATGTATTCATGTGATTTTTCCATCTCACTTATTAATGAGATAAATCTGTTCCTTAATTCAATTTTTTGTTCATTATCACACTGATTAAATTTTATACCATAAATTTTAAGTGAAAGTTCATTTAATGTATAAGAACCTTTAATATGATAAAGACTTTTTCCTTTTTTCATAAAATAATCTTGTAAAGCTTTAATAAAATAATCTTTACCGCTTCTAGAAACTCCATAGATCGCAAATTTCATACATATCCCTCCACATTTTGCGAATAATAACACTTACCGTCTTCAACCGGTACTAATTCGCTCAACTTTTTCTCAATTTCAAATAAGTCATCATTATACTTGCCAAGTAAAAACCTATCGTCTTTATAAAATCGTCCGCACGGATAAATGCCTTCGGGAGTAATAAAAACATTGGTTCTTCCGACACCGCATAATCTTCCATACATCGTACAATCATATTTTTTATTATTTTTGAACTGCCTGCAAATAAGTCCTGAAGCTTCAACATATCTCATAAATTCCGAAAAATCCATGTCTGATATATGTAAATCTGCATCTTTATATCCAACAAGTTTTGAAAATGTTATATTAAATAATTTATTTTCCTTAAAAAACATTATCAAACGCTCTTGATTTTTAATTGAAAGAGCATTTACCGTCGCATTAATAGATGGCGTCCTATTAAATACGTCCTTATACATTTCAATGCTTTTCATAACTTCAACATACTTCGCCCTTCCGTAATTATGAATTTCTTCATATCCGTCAAGAGAAAAACATATGTCAATAATATCATTGTATTGATAGAATTTTTTTATATCATTCTTTTTCAGTAAAGTTCCATTAGTAATACAGTACATTTTAATTTCCGTATACTTTTTTATTGTGACCCATTCAAGCATGCTGAATATCACTTCTTTTTTCAACATAGGTTCTCCAGACCCAACAATACCAAGCTTAAATAAATTTATATCTCTATCTTTACAATAGAAATGAATATTATCTAAAATTTTTAAAACTTGTTGCGTTTGAAAAAATGAAAAATCCTTTTGCTTATCTTGAAAATGACAATATTTGCATCTCAAATTACAGTTATTATTGAGCGATATACAACATCTATCAATCATGATCATTCACCTTTCAATACTTTAATAATATCTTTATAATTTTTTTCATATGCATAATCAAGAGCCGTTTTTCTTTCAAACGAGCAAATTGTGCGGTCAGCTCCTTTACTGAGCAGATATTCTACAACATCTATATTCTTTTTATAAGTTGCTTTTATCAGCGCAGTAAAACCATTACCTTTATCTTGTTGATTAATACACGCACCATTTTCTACTAATAGCTTTACTTCATCTAATTCTCCGCTCCAAGCAGCAATCATTAATGGAGTATTATAAGGATTCTTATCATTAACAGACGGTTCATTTACATTTGCTCCTCTATCCAATAATAACTTTACGATGTCTAAGTTGTGTATTTGCAATGCATGAGAAATTGGCGGAAAACAATATTTTTTATTATCTACACGATTAATATCAATGCGAGACAAAGATATTAAAAACTCAATCAAGTCAACTCTTCTCTTTCGTATTGCGTTGATAAGCGGGGTATAGCCACTGGCAATGTCAATATAATTTACGTCAACTCCAGTTAAATCGAATTCTTGTAATCTTTGCATATCACCTCTATTAACCAAGTCAAAAAATCTTTGCGAACGAGCAATATTATAGCCAGTATCGGTAAAAATGTCATAAAATTCAAAACTTTCTATTATTTTCAAATTTGTGATTTTTTCAATATTCTTCAACTTAAAATCTTTGTCGTTCGACAATAGATATACGTCATCGGTTTTATTTTGTTCAGCGATATTAAGAGCATAATAAAAAATCATATCATCATTATTCTTTGCCTTTTGACTTTGAATTGTTTTGCCCACAATAAAATTCTCACTTTTATACTCTATAATTTTATTCATACAAAGACTTGCTATCTTTTTTGTTTGTGGATTGCCGTGATCTTTTTGATAATTTAATTCTTGAATAATTGGCTGCGGAATATGAATATAATTACAGCATTCTTTCAAAGAATTTAAAATATTAGGACATTGAATAATAACATTGGTATCTACAATTATATGTTTTTTACGGCTTATTCCAAGCAAGTCGAAAATATTTTTGCCGGATAAAATAATAAACCTAGCTAATACCTCAAAATCAGGAGCTTGTTTCCCTTGTTCGATTAAACTCAAACTTGAACGATTAACACCTATTTTTTCTGCAAAACTTGCTTGTGTTTCTCCAAGTTCCATTCTATATTCTCCAATTTTTTTACCTACTATTTCTGTATAATTTTTCATTTACATCATCCTTCTATTGCATAAAATTTTCTATACAAAAACTATAATTTTTGATATAGTTATTAATTGTCACATATCAACATTTATAATATAACACTTTTCAAACAAAAATCCAATAAATTCTTGCAAATTTTCAGTCGATTCTAACAATTAAAACATTGTTAAGTATTCCGTCAAAACTCAAAATTCACAAAATCAAATACCAACACATACAGTATAATAACCTACTGAAAATTTTCACGCATATTGACTCTCTTCTACATATTCTCCCCTGCTTGGTATGGGCGGAATATGTAGAATTTTTTTACAAAAGGAGGACTTATGCCTTTTATTCAACGATATTCAGATGTAAAAAAGGGCGGTATACTTTTTTGCGGAAATACGCTCGGTCTAAGTAAAACTCCGAACCAGAACGCACCGGGAACGGAAGGTTAGATAGGCGCTTTCACTAGTCTCGACAATACTCTGCAAGTCGGGACGTTCCCTCAAGGTACGACGCTCGACTATACGCGTAACGGGTCTCGGGCAATACTCGACCTCCCTGCAGGCTCGACGATATTATACGCCGAACTCATATGGGGCGGATTATTCCGTTCCTCGGAAAACAACATTTCGGCGCTATTAAATAACAGCGTAACGTTCACAACTCCGCAGGGAACGCTTTCCGTTGCTCCCGACCCCGCAACGGCGCAAACGTTCGATATTCCTGCGGACAATATTACCGTAGGCTTTTACGTTCGTACCGCTAACGTAACGGCGGCGGTGCAAGCCGTGCTCGGAGGTTCGTATTCCGTTCAAAGCGTTCCCGCGCTGATAGAAGCGCTCGACAGCCGTACCGCTGACACAAATCATGCAGGCTGGACGCTAGCTATTGCATATGAGAATCCGTCTATGCCGCTTAGGAATCTCACTATATGGAGCGGAGGCGCCGTAGTCTCGCCGAACAATACCAGTACGACTATAACGGTATCGGATTTTCTCACTCCCGAAATACTGCCTATAACGGGCAAAATATTTGTCTCGGCGCAAGAAGGCGACGCGGTTCTGACCGGCGACGAGATGCTGTTCGGACAGACGATACCGACGCTATCACCTCTTTCGGGACCAAACAATCCTGAGGATAACTTCTTCGCGTCGCAGATAAACGACGAGAACGGTATTCTCGATACTACGGGAACGTTCGGCTCGCGTAACGCGAATGCCGCGGCGGGAACTACCACCTCGGCATGCCGTCAAGGTTGGGATATAACTGCCGTTGACGTCTCTGATAAACTTTCCGCAAGTCAATCCAGCGCTGTCATTCGTTTTACAAGCGACGGCGATCTGTACGTCCCGAATGCTCTTGCTCTGCAGATCGATAGTAAAGGCGCTAATCTGGAAATCGCTAAGTCTGCCGATAAAACCTTCGTAGACGTCGGCGAAGAAATAACTTACCAGCTCGTCGTTAAAAATACCGGAACCGTCGAGGCGCTTGACGTAACGGTAACCGACCTGCTTCCTAACGAAACGACGCTCGTAGACGGCTCTATAACAGTGGACGGAGTTCCTTACGTCGGTTCGCTGCCCGTAGTGATCCCGAGCATAGCGGCAGGTCAATCTAGTAACGTTACCTTCAAAGTAACCGCCGACTCCTTGCCCGCCGTGAATCCCATATTCAATATTGCACGAGCGGACTATAAATTCTTTCCGTTCGCAGGATACGAGGCAAGCGGATTTTCTAACTCCAATCCCGCAGCCGTATACGTCATAGTAAGAGAAGTGGCGAATACAAAAAGCGTCGATAAAGCGTTCGCCGTAAAAGGCGACGCGTTGACCTATACGTCCGTCATAAAGAACGCAGGCAGCGTTCCCGTAACGAACGTTATATTCAAAGACGAAATACCCGCGGGTACGACGTTCGTAAACGGTTCTGTTAAGATAGACGGCGTTAGCTATCCGTCTTACGATCCCGAAACGGGTTTCGACCTTCCCGACCTCGCGGCAGGCGAAAGCGTTACGGTAGAATTTGACGTGAAGGTGAACTGATATGAAAACTATTACCAATATTTCGAACGTAACATATCCTATCGGAGAAACCTCTACCGTCGCATACAGCAACCCCGTAACGACTTTTATAGCAGATACGCCAATCCCCCCCATGACATCGAAAGTACACTGCCCTTGTCATTGCGGATGCTGTTGCAATAACTGCTGCTGTAACGCCTGCTTTAGCTGTTGCTGTTGCGGATATTGTAATTTCGACTATTAAAACAATTAAAAAACAAAAAACGGGAAGGACTGTCGTCCTTCCCTTTTTTCATCTGCTCACAATGTCAAAGATCATTCTTCGTCTTCGTCGTCTTCATCCTCATCGTCGGAATCATCGTCGTCTTCGTCATCATCTTCATCATCGTCTTCGTCGTCGGAATCTTCGTCTTCGTCGTCATCGTCCGATTCTTCATCGCTGTCTTCCGACTCCTCTTTCTTCGATTCCTTAGCCGCCTTTTCCGCCTTAGGCTCTTTCTCGGCTTTCTTTCCGCTCTTATCAGCCTTTCCTCTCGAAATCACCATTACTATAATGAATATTACGAGAGCCGCGAGGAAGAGAACGAGTATTACGCAGATAACTATCATAAGCAATCCGAATCCGCCGAGACCCTCGTCTTCTTCACCCTCTACGACAGAAGAAGTTCCGTCGGCGTTGAGTTTAAAGCTCGTGGACTCAAACTTGTAAGGAAGCGAATAGGTATCCTGATACTGTTCGTTGATAGCATAGGTTACGGTGTACTTCTCGCCTTCTTTGAGATCTGCTTCCGCTACAACTTTACCGTTCGCATCCTTTATTGTTCTCACGAGGAGATCGCTAGGCAACGATATCGGCGTATCGCCCGTAGTCAAGTCGGGAGTCGGAACGCTTCCGCCCATATACCAAGTACCGCCGAGAGCGAACTTATTGATGGTAAAGGTTAGCGTATAGTCTTCCGTAGTATCGTTAGCCCACGATACGTGCTCGGTATCCTTGATGCGGAGCGTTATCGTATAGCTTCCTACAGCGGTCTGTACGAGCGCCGCGTTTCCTTCGACTATTTCTACAAAACCGTCGTAATCGGTATCCCAGTTCACGATCTTTATCGTATACGGCAATCCGTTGTAATTGACGATTGCAGTCTCGAGTCTAGGCATAGGCAACGTATGGTGTCCGTCTACTATTACGCCCGACTTAGTTACCTCGAAGCTGAGCGTTATATTATCCGTCGTACCGTCAGACCAAGTGAAGAGGTCTTTGTCGATGATGTACAGAACAACGTCGTACTTGCCTACTTCCGTTACGTTGAGCTCGCCGCTCACGCCAACGTACGGCTCGTAAACGTCCCAGTTGTGAACTGCGAACGTTATCTCTTCGCCCGTATACGCCTTCTTGTCAACGTCGAGTCTCGGACGGTCGTGCGTTATCGCAGGCGACGTACGCTTAGTTACCTCGAACGTCAAGAATATATCGTTCGTGGTCTCGTCTTCCCACTTCGTAATAGCAGGATTGGTTATTCTGACCGTTACGGTATAGGTTCCTACCTTGCTGACGGTGAGAGCTTCTTCTCCCTCGACTATCTCAAGGTACTCTTTGTATACGTCCCAGTTCTCTATAACGAAGGTATGCTTTCTTCCGTCATACTCGACCTTATCGCTGACAAGGTGCGGCTTAACTATCTTATCTATAGAAATCAAGTTGATAGTTCCGTCCTCGCCGATAACGAACGCTATAGCAGTCTCGACGATTCCTTCGGGACCCTGAGCAAGAGCTACGTCTGCGCCGAGGCTTCTCGCCGTCGACTGAACGGGAGCGAACGTGAAGTAATCTACGTAAGCGCTGTTCAACTTAGCGGTTATGAAGTAAGTTACTCCCTTTTCTACGTTTTCAGGCTCTATAACGTCGCCGTCTTCGTTCTTGATGGTATAGCTTACCAAATTATCGGGAAGACCTGCCATATCGGGAAGTTCGATGACCGGTATGCCGCCGTCAAGATTCCACTTGATCGGTATGACAGCCTTAGTGATCTCGAAGGTCAATACCTTATCGTCGCTGCTGCCGTCGCTCCAAGTCATAATCTCGGAATCTATTATGTGAACGGTAACGCTGTACTTACCTATCTCCTGTTGCGTCAAATCGTCGCCGACGAGTTCGACGTATCCTTCGTATACCGACCAGTTACGTATCTCGAAAGTCTGACCGCCGAATCTATATTCGAGCCTGTCGTCTTCAAGACGCGGCATATGCGGTGTGAACATAGGCGCGGTACGATCGATGATCGAGAAAGTCAACGTAATATCGTCGGTAGTTCCGTCGCTCCAAGTAAAGAGCTGAGTATCCTTGATCTTAAGAGTAGCGGTATAAGCTCCCTTATCCTTCTGCGTGAACGCGTCGCCTTCTATCTCGAAGAATCTTGAGAAGTTAGCCCAGTCTTCTATTTCGAACGTCTGTTCCGCGCCGGTATATTCAAGTTCTGAATTTACGAACTCGAACTTAGCGTGCTTGAACGCCGGAGACGTACGGCTCTTGATCTCAAAGGTGAGAACCTTATTCTCCATAGTTCCGTCAGCCCATATTGCGAGCGTCGGGTCTACTATTCTTATCTCTACTCTGTACTCGCCGACCGCGGACTGAGTGACAGCGTCGCTGCCCTCCACGAATTCAACGAACGGAGCCATATTATCCCAATCGTAGATAACAAAGGTGTGCTCTGCGCCGTCGTACTCAACAACGTCGATATCGAACTGCGGTACGGTAAGCTCTTCGACTATTACTTGGAAGAGATTGCCGTCGTCGTCGAGTCTGAATACGAGAACGCTTTCCTTTGCGGTAGCTTCCGAACCTTCGGTAACTGCGAACGCGAAGTTATTAGCGTAGTTTTCGTTGACCGTTGCAGTCATGAAGTAGGTCACGTTCCTCTCGACGCTTTCGGGAGCTATTACTTCTCCGTCAACGTTGGTAATTACATAGTTGACCAAATCTTCCGGCACGTTTTCAACGTTGATTCCAACGAGCTCTAGTACCGGTATGCTTCCCGTGAGATTCCAGTTGACGGGAATAGCGGCGGGAGTTATCTTGAACGTGAGTTCTACGTCGTCGGTACTGCCGTCCGCCCACGTAAAGAGCATAACGTCCTTTATGTGTACGGTTATCTTATATACGCCGGCATCGGTCTGCTTGAGTTCGTCGCCGAGTATCTCTACAAAGTCGATATAGTTGAGAATATCGCTGAGCGAGAACGTCTGCTCCTTTCCGTTATATACGATAGTATCGTTCTCGAATACAGGAATTTCGTGAGTCGTCGGCTCTGCTGCAGGCGCGGTAATACTGAAGAACAACGTATAGTCTCCCGTCTTATCGTTATCCCACGTTGCTACGGTAGGATCTTTGAACGAGAATACTACTCTGTACTCGCCTACCTGTCTCTGAGTGAGACTTCCCGTCATATTGAGATGATCTTTATAGTTATCCCAGTCGACTATCTCGAAGGTAATGTCCTCGCCTGTGTACTCTATAGAGTCGCTGACGAGCGTCGGATAAGGAAGTTTCTTAACTACGACTTCCGATATCTCGCCGTCCTTTATTCTGTATGCAAACGTCGTATTGACTTCGTCGCCGAACTTGAAGTTATTCTCAAACTCTTCGCCGAGCGAAACCGTGATATAATAGGTTTTTCCCTGTACCGGCGTCGTGACTTCGTTGCCATCTGCATCCTTAGTAACGTATACCAAGAATCCTTCGCCGAGTTCTTCGAAGCCTTCTACAGCCGCGCCGAACGAAGGCGAAACAGCTCCTTCCTCAACCGTCCATTCGCCGTTTACGATAGCCTTTTCTATCTCGAACGTGAGAACTACGTCTTCCATACCGCCGTCTTCCCACTGAGCGGGCATATTCTTCTTGAATCTGAGAGTTACGGAGTAAACGCCCGCGTCAGTCTGCGTGAGGCTGTCGCTCTCGTCCTCTACGATGTCAAGGTAATCGCTGTAGGTCAGATCCCAGTTGGTTATAGCGAACGTCTGCTCGCTGCCGTTGTATACTAGTTTATCCGTATCCAATACAGGCTTCTTGAACTTCTCAAGAGTCTTCTCCTCGATCACTCCGTCGACTATCCTGTAAGAATATACTACCTGCGTACCGCTCTCGAGAGCGAAGTTATTCGTGTGTACGAAAGCTACCGCTACGGTGATATAGTACGAACCGTCTGCTGTTGCGTTCTCCGCGGTAACGACCTCGCCTGTCTCCTCGTTCGTTATCTCATAACGGAACAAGTCGCTCGGCAATTCGCCGACGTATCCCTCGACAGTTGCCGCGAATACGGGAACCAGTCTATCTTCCGTCGACCACTCGCCGGAAATGACCGCCTGAGTTATCGAGAACTTGAGCGTAACGTCGTTTGACGTACCGTCGTCCTTCCACTGAACGTACAGTCCGGCTTTCACTCCTATAGTGATCTCGTACTCGCCTACGTCCGTCTGATTGAGGCTGCCCTTCTTGATTTCGAGATGAGTCTTGAGCGTACCCCAGTTATTGATCTTGAACGCTACTTCACTGCCGTTGTATACTACCGACGTTTCCGTAAGATTCGGCTTGTCAAGCATCGTATAAACTATCGGGATAACGAACTCTACCGAAGTCTCGACTTCTTCCGCAAATTTGTAGTTGACTGCAAACGACGTCTCGAAAGCGATCGTCGCCGTATACTTCTTACCGAGAGCGAGCGAATTCTTCTCAACTTCGTTACCTTCCTCGTCGGTATAGGTAATAGTCGTGAAGTTCGAAGGATAGCTCGACGCGTCGTTATCGAATACGAATTCCGGAATACTGCTATCCGTCTCCGTATTCCAGCTACCGCTTACGCTTATAGGATTGACGGTAAAGTTGAGAACCGCGTCGTCGGTGCTGCCGTCTGTCCAGGTAGCTATTACAGGATCGGCTATACTTATCTTAACGGTATACTCGCCTGCGTTGAGCTGAGTGAGCGAATCGCTGTCGTCAGTAAACTTAAGATATGCGCTGATCAGATCCCAATCCTTGATTATGAACGTATAAGTCGTAGCGTCGTAATCTCTCGAATCGAGCTCGAGAACGGGCGTATCTATAAGCATTACTTTATTAGCAAAAGTATATCTTACGTATTTGTTGTCCTGATACGTTACCTCGACGTTGTCCTTATCGGTAACGTTAAGAGTGATAACGAACTTTTCGCCGTATCCCGCATTATTTACGGTATTATTATCCACTTCGAGACCGTCGGCGTTCGTAATAACGTACTTAACTACGCTCTCAGGCAAAATGCCGTCCGCAAGTTTGACCGTAGATTCAGCCTTATTCTCATTCCAACCCGTTACTATAACGCTGAGTTTCGACACTGTAAACGTTACGACGATATTCCCGAGCGTTCCGTCGCTCCAGAGGATGTTCTCAGCTCCGTCAGGGTTGTGTTCGGCTTTTATCGCGAACGTTATCTTGTAAGTTCCCGCGTTATAAGCCGTGTACTTCGAATCTCCGTAACCGCCGTAGCTTGCGAAATTCTCGCCGTCGGCAGAATACTCCGCGTTAGCTGTGTAATAAGTCTCCCAATCGGACTGAGCTTTACACATTGCCATAATATCGTGACCTACAGCGTCGAATACTTTGAAGCTGTTATCGAAAGCAGGTATCTGCAATCTGTTAGCGGTTATCGACCACTCGAGCTCGAGATCCTGCGACGTGCCGCTTCCGAGCCACGAGGTGCTGTTCGGATACTTGAGTCCTATAATCACCTTATAAGTTCCGGCGTTCGTAGCCTTTCCGACGCTGTCGATACCTTCGCCGCTTCTTACTTCTACGTAATCGCTGCCGTTCTTAGCGATATAATCGGCAAGAATATCTATTTCGCTGCCGGTATACGCTTTGTTCGTAAGCGTAGGCATCTCGATACTCTTTTCGGTAATGCTGAACGAAAGCTCTATGGAGTTCGACTGACCGTTGGTCCACATTGCCACGGAGTTCTGCTTGAACTCGATAGTTACCTTATATTCGCCTGCCTCGGTCTTCGTGAGAGCTTCTTTACCCTCCTTGATAACAAGGTACTTGCTGTAATAATCGTCCCAGTTGCCTATTTCGAACGTCTTTGCTTTACCGTCGAACTCATAGGTATCGAGACCCTTGATAGTCGGTTTCTCTATCTTTATCTTTTCCGTTACGAACGCGTGCTTTTCGTAACTCGAATCGCTGTAAGATATCTCCGCATAGTCCGCGTACGCCGCCTTTACTACAAGAGCCACGAAGAACGCCTTTCCTGCGCCTGCGGTGAGTACGTCGTCAACGGTCACGATAGCGCCCGTTTCGTTGAGAAGCTGATACTCGTAGAACTTCGTCGGCAGAGTCGCGTCGTTAGCGAGTTTAACCGTCGAATTCTCTCTGTTGTCGTTCCAGCCTACAACGTTTACGGATACCTTGGCGACAGCGACGGTTACTATCTGGTCTTCAGCGTCGCCGCTTGCCCAAACCACGTTATCCGCGCCGGAATTGACAGAATCGAGTATGGAGAACGTAAGTCTGTATACGCCCGTCTTATACGCGCTGTACGGATCGTATATAGCGTTGCCTTCTTCGTCGCTGCCGATCTCTGTATATCCGGGATAAGGAGCGAAATCAGTACCGTCTATAGAATACTCTATAACGACGCTGAGATAATTCTCCCAGTCTTCCGCCATACCGCAATCCGTAACTATATTATGAACGTTACCGTCAAAGAGCGTCCAGTTACCGCCGTCAGGCGTATCAATAGTCTTCTTTTCGATATTCCAAGTAAACTCTTTCTTATCTGCGCTGCCGTCGGACCACATACAGCTAACGGTATTCTTGAGCTCAACGCTGAACGTGTACTCTCCGACATTCATTGCGGAATATTCTCCCGAAACTTTTACAAAAGTCGTAAAGTCTTCAGGCAAACCTGAAAGCACGTTCTTCTCCTCGTTAGAGAACTCGAAATCGGAAACCGTCGGCAATTCTATCATTCTTATCTTGATAGAAAAGTTGAGAGTGACGGTAGTCTTGTCGTCTATTTCGCCGTCCGCAGTATTCCACGAAGCGTTCGAGCCCGCTTTGATCTTAAGAGTTATCTGATAATCTCCCGCTTCCGTCTTAGTCATATCGGAAAGGCTTCCGCCGTCGACTTCGATATACTGCCAAATAGTCTTATCAGCCAATTCGAAAGCGTGCGCTTTGCCGTCGTAAGTAAACTCTTCAGTTACAAGCGTCGGTTTATCAAGCCAAACGATATTGGTATATATAGTCTTATACGAGAACGTCTCGTAATCTTCGCTCGAATACGAAAGAGTTACGTTATCGGTGAACTCGTCAAGGAGATACGGACTTACCGAAAGAGTTACGCCGCCGCCGAGAGCCGCAGCCTCCTCCTTGGAATATATCTTATCGTCGGCGTCCTTTATCGTATAGCCTAGCATTATAGCCGCAAAGTCGTCGTTATCGGAAAGGACCGTCGAATTTTCACGGGCTGCCGTCCAACCTGTTACCGTAAGTACGAGCTTATCGACCGTGATAGTCGTCGTACGGTCGCTGACCGTCGCGCTGTCCCAAATAACGTTGGTCTCCGATCCCTCGGGATTGAGTCCCGGCTTGATAGCAAATACAAACCTATACGTACCCGTATTGTACGCCGAGTACTGCTCGCCGTCATATCCCGCATACGGCAAGAACGTCTTACCGTCTTTTGCATATTCTATCTTTATCGTGTAGTACTTTTCCCAATCCTCTTCGACTCCGCAAAGATCGAGCAAGTTATGCGCGGCGTTGTCGAACTGCGCCCAAGTTCCCTTATTATCGGGAGTTACCATCTTTCTGGACTCTATGTTCCAAGAGATGGAAGACTTGAGTATTTCGGGCTGAACTACCTCATAGTTGTTGTTCTTTACCGTTACTTTGAACTCTGCAGTATACGTTCCGACTGCCGACTGGGTATTGCCGCTGACGGCTATCGTCGCAATATTCGCCCATTTATCGTTAAAGTAAGCGATGTAATCGAGCATCTCTTCGCCTGAAGCATAAGAGAGCGATACGGAATACGGAACAGCGTTTCCGCTATCGTCTACCGCGAATACGAACGGATTCACATAATTCCAGCTAGCTTCGCTGAGATCTATCTTCGCCTTTGCAATATTCCATCTAAGCGAAGTCGGGAACGTGATAGCAGGATCGTTCCAACTCGTATCGTCGTATACGAACGTGAACGTAGCCTCGTAACCGCCTGCATTCGTCGCGGTGTTTCCTACCAAGTTCTTAACGGTAAGGAAGTTATTCACGGTGAGATCGCTGCCGTTAGCGTTATTGCTGTTACCGCTCTTAAGGTATATCTTATGCGCGTTACCGGAATAAACGAACTCTGAAATTTCGGCATTGTTATCCTTTTCGTTGATCCACTTGCCCTGTTCCATATCGTAGATGTACTCTCTTCCGTCGTGAGAATATGCCCACTTGAGATTAGAGGTCGAGATGTTGCCCTTCACGATTTCGAAGAAGAACTCGCCCGTACCGGTACCCGTCTTATTGCTGCCTGCGATACCGTAACTGATGGTAACCGCTACTTTGTATTTACCTACGTTGGTAGGACTCTGTATTTTAGCGTTATAGGAGTCCGTCGCCGCATCGTAGAGATAGTATTCTATTATAGAATTTTTGATCTCGAGCTGCGAGCCTTCTTCGTCCTGATCTATCCTCGCTTCAGCGATGTAAGGCATGCTGGTGTACGGGAACTGTTCGCCGGTCATTTCCTCGCCGCCGCCGTTCGTAAATACAAGGTGCATAACGAGCAAGTACTGATCTTCGCCGACTACGAACTCGAGAGTGAGCGGAGAGTTGACTTCGTCCACTACGACGAGCTTATGGTTAGCGGCATAGTTGACGCCGCCGCCAGAACCGTCTTTGAGTATCGGCGTAACGCGGTAAGTGACCGCCTCTCCGAACTTCTTCGTGAGTTTTTCTACGACTTCCCAGGCGCCGTCCGCATCGAGTTTCTCGTACTTATACTTGACCATTTCGTCGCCTGTTACGAGCACCGGAACGTAGAATATCTCTGAGTTCTCGTCGACCTTCATGACCGACTTCCACGAGATCTCTATCTCCGCCTTATTGATATCCCACTTGCACGACCACGGGAACGAACCTATATACGTCTTGCTGTCGCCTTCGACAGGTCTCATATAGTTTGCGTTAGCTACGTTGAACTCAACGCCCGTAGTGTACTGTTTACCGCTGCCTTCGGTAGCGTTGGTCGCAGTAAGATCTCCAGTATAACGACTGACTGTCAATCCCTCGGGGAGCGACGAACCGAGAATCGTTATCTTCTTAGCCGTACCGTCGTAAACAAACGGATCGCTGTAATCCCATTTGATACTCGACACGTCGATTCTCGCCTTATTTATCTTATAATAGAGCGTATACGTCGTCTCCGGGAAGTAGTAATTACCGTTTAGAGCCGTGATGACAACGTTTACAGAGTAAGGCTTATCGTTGGAATCGGTAGCCGTTACGTTGCCCGAATAGGATACTATTCTTACGTTGAGATTAGCAAGCTGCTCTGTCGAGAGCGTTATCGAGAAGTTGAACGGCGCCGCCTTATACTCAAGCTGAAGAGCCGTTGACTCCGTAGTATGCGAACCGCCTACCGTCGTCTTGCTTCCTTCTCCGACAGAATACTGCCATACGAGATCTCTCTCGGTAAATCTTGCAGGATCGGAGTCTATGACGAATTTGACCCTGTACGTGCCGATATTGTAGTTATCCGGCGTAGCCGCGTGCTGAGCCACTATATAATAAGTACCTTTTGCGAGGTTCGTCGGAATGACGTAACGTCTTACGCCCGACTCTTCGAGTACGGTTGTGACCGAAGTGTTATTCGCGTTGTACATATAGACGTTGAGTCCTACCGTCTCGCCCTCGACTTGGTTAAGACCCGTAATGTCGAGATTGAAGAATACCGGCATACCCGAAGGCCAACTGGTCTTACCGTCTTTTAGCTGGATATTCATATCCGCATTAGTCGACGAGAACGAAGTCGTTGCCGACAGATTCTTCCTGTTGATCACGAACGTGAAACTTCTCGACGTATAAGCGTTCCAACTCGTATTGTTGGTATCTATAATGGATACGACGACTGTATAAGTTCCTACGGCCTTTGCCGAAAGCGTAAGAATACCGTCGACCCACGATACCTGTTCCATATCGCCTACGGTAACTTCGTATTTGTCGCTGCCGAATACCACGTTCTGCAACTTGAATTCGATAGGATTGCCCGTATAAGTTACAGACGTACTGCAACCCGATACCACCGTCGGATACGGATGGGTGAGTTTGCTTATGACTATACCGTAAGAATACGTCTGATTCTTGTAAGAACTGCTCGTTATCCAGTTACTGTTCGCATTGTCTTTGAGCGATATCTGGATAGTGTAAGTATTAACGTACTTAGACTTGATTCTAAGCACCTTATTTTCCTCATCGTATTCGATGACCGCCTTATGATCGTCTGCCGCGCCGGCGTAAGCCGTAACGTCCTTCCACGTCATATATCTGGAATCTACGTCCTTATACTCGGCGATAACGTTGTTGCCGGAATAAGAAGCGTACTTATAGTTACCGCTTATAGATTCGCCTGTAGCAAGATTGGTCTTGAGTATCGTCGGTATCGTCAGCGTCGCTCTGTTCATACTTATTCTGAACGTCAACGTCTGCGACGTCGTAGTCGACCACTTAGCGTTAGCGAAAAGCGCATCGGATATCTTAACGTAAATATAGTAAGTTCCTATATGCTTAGCGCCTACCTTGACCTGATGCTTCTCTTCGTCGTAAGCGAAGCTGAGTCTGTGCTCTTCGTCAACGCCCTGCGAATATCCCGTGCCGTCCCACCACTGCATAGTGCCGGTCGTGATATTGATCGGATCGAGAATATTTTCAAGCGTTACGTATTGCCTGTCGAAGTTGTAGACGAACGTCTGCACTCCCGAAGTCGTAGTACCGCTTCCTTCATTCGTAAAGAACGGCGAGTCGTAGACTATCTTATCTATCTGGAGAGTGTAGTCCTTATACGTCGAACCGTCGGTAAACGTACAGAATCCGTTAGTGCTTATTCTTATTACGTAACTTCCGACGTTGGACGCGCTGAACTTCATGAGTTTCTTCTCTTCGTCCCACGTTCCTCTGTCGTTATCGAACTTGAGCGTAGACCTTACGGTATGGCTCATCCACTTCGCAGCGCCCGTATCAAGAAGTTCCGGACGGTAATTCAAGAAGTTGAAGTCCTGTTTAGCGAAGTTATATACCGCGGTCTTTTTGTAGCTTGCGCCGTTACCTTCGATAGTCGGTATCGGTATCTGAGATCTCTGCGTATAGATATATCTGTCCTGATCGTACCAGTTATTTCCCGTGTAGTTGCTCTGCCAACGAACGTTATTATTATCCACGATGTGGAATCTTACGTAATAACTCGTTATCGGAGCGGTAGCCGCTATCTTGACTGTCAATATACCCGTCTCTTCGTCAAGCGACGCCGTCATATAAGTAGGATTGTTGAGCGTATACGTCATCCAACCGTTGTCTCTCACGTTCTCGTACTGGAATACGTATTCGTCTCCGGTGTATTGCTTGGTATTGACGCCTACGACGGCGGGCACGAGAATATATGCCGTCTGTATCGCTATGTAATAATACTTAGCGTCTCTTACGTTATCCGACCAACAGGTATTGAGATTGTCCTTAAGAGTCAAGTCAACTCTGTAATTGCCCTGCTTCTCGCTGAGAGTCGTAGCTCTGAGTTTATTGCCCTCGAGTTCCGCTACTTCGAGTTTAGTAATATCCCACGACGCATAGTTGATCCACGCGGTGTCGATATTCTGCAAAGTCATCTCGTGCGTATCGTTGTCGTACGGGAAGTACTTATAGTACATATTCGTCGAACCGTCGTTATCCGCTATAGTAGGCAACGCAAGTTTTTTCTTATCGATCCTTATGTAATATACCTTGTCGGCTACCTGACGGTTACCGTCGTTCCAACAGTAGTTGCTCTTATTCCTTAGACTTACCGTTATAGAATAGTCGATAGTATTATACGCCGAATTCTGATATACGTGACTTGCCGAAAGCATAAGCGTCGAGTTATCGGCATCGTAACTGTCCTTAAGGTCTCCGTTCAAATACGTTCCGTTATTCGTCACGTATCCGAGAACGCTGACCATATTACTGAGCGCAAAGTTGAATACGCTGCTATCGTAAGTTACCGTTATTTTATTACCCGTAGCAGGCTTATCTTCAACAACTTTATCGCCCTCCTCATCCTCAGACTCTATTCTCTGCGAGAGAACGGGAACGCTTAACGCGCGAGGCTCTATTCTGAAATAGAAGGTTCTGCTGCTCTGAGTATGATCTTCCCATTCATAGTTCGCAGTATCGGGAATAGCGAGCGTAATATAGTAGCTTTGTACCGCATTGCTTGAAATGTAAACGTTCGAAGCGGAACATTCGTACAGTTTATTCTCGCTATCGTAATGATATACAAGTCTTATCGTGTCGTTAACGCTAGTAAAATAGACTACTTTAACGAGCGAATCGCTGTCGATAGGCGCAATCTGCATACTCTGAGATACAGGATTATCGTCCTTCTCCTGGAACATAACGGTCTTCGTCGTATTCGCCTCGTTACCTACAATGGTCGGCACTTTCAAAGATTTTCTCGTAATATTGAACACTACGCCCTTACTAGAACTTGCGGACGCGTTATCCGCCCATCTATAGTCGCGGGTATTCTTGAGCGAGAAGTATATGGTATACGAACCGACGTTCATCGCATATCCGTGGAATACGTTAGTCGTCGAGTTCCAACTGTCGTCTTTCGACAATCCGGCAGTATGCGATTCGTTCAAATGCTCGAACGACGCATTGATGTGAATTGACTGATTGGACGAGTTGAACTGTACCGTCTTGACGTTATTGGTTATCTGTCCGCCGTCCTCGTCGTCGACTATGGTCGGAAGTTCAACGGCTCTCGGCTGAATATAGAACTCGATAGCTTTCCAAATATTGAAAGCAGTATTATCAGCCCACTTGTAGTTGGAATCCTTGAGTCTGAAACTTACTGAGTGTAGGCCGGCTATCGTCGCGTACGCAGTACATATATTCTCCTCCGCAGTCCAAGTCTCGCCGATATCGTCGAGATATATACTGCCGCTGCTAAGGTTCGGCGTTGCATATGCCGGCTCCCTTAACATATTTATCTTGATATACTGATTGTTATTGTTGAACGTAACCGTCTTTCTATTGCCGAGAACTACTGCCGAATCGTCGTCTTCATCGATAACGATAGTAGGCAATGCTATTGATTTCTGCGTAATTCTGAGAATGTACGTTCTCGTAGCGTTCTGCGAATCCGCCCATACGTAGTTGGAATTCGCAACGTTGAGCGTTATCGTGTAGTCGCCGTAATTCGTAGCGTAGTACTTATTCGGAGTCTCGGAATCCTGGCTCAGCGTAGCAGTCTTAGACGTGACGGATATCTCGTTCTGATTCCAAGGTCCTATCGTCATATAGTACGGCGAACCGTTATATACCTTCTCCATCAAAGTATCGCTCGTGCCGTCTTCGATCTTAGGTACTGCGACAGGCTTAGGCTTGATATAAAACTCTATTGCAATATTGCTGGTATTACCGGTCTTCCATACGTAGTTGCTCGTATTGATAAGAGAGAACGTTATTGTATAAAGTCCCTGATTGACCGCGTAAAAACTCATCAGCGTCGGATCGGCGGCAGGACCTTCGCCGTCGTCGCCACCCTCGCTGCCGCTACTATCGCCGCTTTCGCCTCCGCCGCCGTCAGCGCTTGCTCTCGACGCGCTTCGGCTCGCGGCTGTCGGCGTATACTTCGTCAGATTGGCGTGCGATACGTTCATATAATTAGACAGATATCCTACCGTCGAAATATATCTGTTCGCAGTATTGTACGTAACTGTCTTCCTGTTCTTTTCCCATATTGCAGTCTCGCCCGTATCGAAGTCGTCGTTCGCAACAAGCGTCGGAACGTCGATCTCCTTAGGCATGATCCTAAGATATACGGCTCTGTCGTAGTTCGAGGAATTTCCTACTAGACCGCCCTGCCAGTCGTAGACATTATACTGATTAAGTCTTACTCTAAATAAATAGTTGCCGACATTGGTCGCGGTAATAGTCGTAGTTCCGTCATCGTTATAAACGTACTCCAAACCTCGCGTTGTGCTGGTCACCGTAAGTTGCGGTCCGAGCGAACAGTTAGAAACCCTTAACGATATTGGTTTACCCGTATACGTTACGTATATTCTAATACCGCTGCCCGTTGCGGAGCTGAAGTCGAATACCTCTCGCTGAAGCTCGGGCAGAGTATTGCCTTGGTCGTCAAAGATATTGCCCTCTTGAACCGTCGGATTTGCTAAAAGCAACTTTGCGATTTCGAAATAGAAAACCTTAGTTTCAGAGTCGCCCGTACTCCACTTATAGTTACTCGTAAGCGCAAACGTGATAGTGTAAGTAGTAACGGTTCTTCCGTACAATACGAGACTTGCGTTATTCTCATCGTGTTCTCCGACGAGTCTTGACAGACCGCCGGTACCGAGCGTCATCTTGCCGTCTACGAAGTCCTCGAACTTGATATATTGATCCGCTCCGTTATAAGTGACCTTCTTTCTATCAGTAGTACACTCTCCCGAATCCTGAACAAGCACGGGAGCTTTTACCTCCTGCTTATCAATGATAAGAGTATATACCTGAGTTAATTGGTTATTCGAGAATACGAAGTTAGTAGGATCCTTAAATGCGAGCGTTATCGAGTAACCGCCCGAAATATAATCTATAGCGCCGCTATACGTTACTTCGTCGCCCTTTTCGTTCCAAGTCTGCACGAGCTTATCGTGTTTTGCCGAATAGTTCATTATGCTCTCGTCGGCGTCGACAAGAGTTATGGACTTCGCCGTACCGTCATAAGTTACATTCTGCGTATATACGCCGGTAGCGCCGTCTTTTATGCTCGGCAACGTAATGGTCTGTTTAGTTATCTTGAATTTATACGTCTTAGCCGCAGTATCCTCAGTAGCGCCTTCCCACGCATATCCGGCCTTGAGCGCAACGGTAATGGTATAGTCGCCGACCGTAGTGAATCTGATCTCCGTATACTGTTTATCGACCGTATCGTATTTGACTTCCGCTTTAACAGAGCCGGCGGTAGCCGTGACGACAACGTAATCCATAGATGCGGGAGTCAATCTGAGATAATGACCGTCCTTTCTATATATATACGAAGGCTCGTCGACCGAGATCTGAGTGAGAACGTCGGTACCGTCTTCGTCGCTCGCCTTATCGACGTAGAAACGCTCGGGAACCTGCAACGGCTGTCTCGCTATGTTGAGATAATATATCTGTCTCGAATACGAACCGTCTTCCCACTGATAGTTAGAAGTATTCGTAAGATCGATCCAAATACCGTAATTACCTATATTGGTCGCGTTCATACGTATTACTTTCCCGTCTTTATCGAGTATAGCGTTAGCGCCCGAAGTATATATTTTAACTTCGTTAGAATCGCAAGGGGAAAGTACTATGCTCTTTTGCGAACCGTCGTAAATATACTTCTTTGTCTTTAGCGACTGATCTATGGTAGCGCCGTCGCTATCGTCCACGATATCGGGGAATGAAACTCTCTTCTTCGATATGTTAAATTTATACGTATAAGGAGACGTACCGCCGCCCGGCCAACAGAAATTAGTGTTGACATTAACGGTTATGACGTACTCTCCTACTACGGAAGAATAGAATATCTGATTATGCGCGGTCGTATTCCAGTTAGACTTATCTATAGAGATAGACGAACTGTTTACCGACATTTCGCTTATCGCGTTATAATCGGCGTTTATCATTACGTACTGATTCTTATTCGAACCGTCCGCATTCGCTTTATATTGAGTATTATATTCCGGCGTATCCAGCAAAACGTACTTCATGCTTCCCGTGGATTCGTCGCCGTAGCTATACTCGGGTATCGTAGTCTCCTTTCTTGAAACCGTATACGTATACTTATACGTGGTCTCTCCCGTAGAGAATATGTAATATGAGTTATATACGGTGAAAGTAAACGTATAAGTCTTAGCGTTAAGCATTCTGTAAGAAAGCTCGTCATTCGTCCATGCAACGTAAGTCGGCGAGTTCTCGACGGAAATGCTAACCTGTCCGTTTCTGACCTTTTTGAACACCAAAGACTGCCATGCGCCGGAATATTCGGAGGAATAAGCTCCGCCTTCCACAAGCGTATCTTCATTAGTTGTGACCGCATCGTCGCCCTCGCCTTCGGTAATAGCCTTTCTTACGTAGAATTCCGGTTCGGAAAGTTTCTTCTGCTTGACTTGCAGATAGAAATAGAGAGCGCTGTACGTATTATCGTCCCATCTTATATTATTTACGCCGCTGACCTGAACTGGGGTTATAGCTAAATAATATCTGGTATCGTGAACTGCCGCGCCTCTATATGTGCTGCACGTCATAATACCGTTCTCGGCGTCGAACGCATTAGTAGTATACGAAGCATTGTTAGAAAACGTAAAGTCGGCGCTATTGAGTTTATACGGACTGCCTTCCGGATAACTGACCGTAAATACGTGAGCAATATTAGGATCGTATTCGATCATCGCCGTAGTACTCTCTATAACTTCTCCGTTAAACGTCATAACCGGCTTTGCGAATACTTTAGGCTTGATATGGAAATAGAACGTCTTCGCTCCCGTAGTGCCGTCAGACCACAAGTAGTTAGTAGTATTAGCCAAACTTACGGTTACAGAATAGTCGTACGACTGATATGCCGTCAGAGTTAAAGTCTTCTTTTCTATATTATAGTCGGCAGTATTATTGACGGGATAGTTGCCGTTAGGCGAAGCTATCGACGCTACAACTTCTCCCGGCAAAGCCGGCGAGAAAGTGATCTTTTGATGTTTACCGTTATAAGTAACCGTCTTAATGTTACCGGCTATTGTGCCTCCGTCCTCATCGTCGTATATAGTTACGACCTCGAGCGATTTGACAATTACCGCAACGGTATAGACTTTTGCCTCCGAACCGCTGTCGTCGTCCCAAGTATAACTTGCCTTCGGTGTGACTGTAACGGTATACGAAGCAACGCCGGCGCCCGCAGTAAGCGTCATCGTCAGATTAGTGCCTTCCTGCACTCCTTTCCAATAGGCATTGCTCGAAATGCTATACGTTACGTAATTAGTAGTGTCTATATTAGTCAGTTTGAACTGATAAGTATTCAATTTGTCATACTGAATCTCGGCGCGCCTATTCTCGACTGGAGTGCTGACGTTAGTCTCGTTGCCGTCCTCGTCCTGCCCCTTTGTTTCTTGCGTGAAGACAGGCACCTTTATCTTCTCTTTCTCTATTATAAGATAATACGTCGGATTCGCAACGCCGCCCTTCCACTGATAGAAATAAGCGTTCTTGATACTGAGCGTTATCTCGTAAGTGTTGGCGTTGATAGCCCAAAGTCTGAGCGTGTCTTCAACGGACGTCCAGTCCTCGGTCATTCCTTTCGCTGCCGCGTTCGTCGAAATATACGTACTGTCCGCAGGCGCGAACTCCAGCATCTTCGCAGTACCGTCATACTTGACCGTACGGGTATTGCCCACTACCGTCGTATCTCCTTCTTCGACAATCAGACGCGGCAGATCTACGTTCTTCTTCGTTATACGCAGAACGTACGACTTGCTATTATAGTTAGGCGTATCTTCATTCCATATAAAGTTAGCGCTGGGCGCTACCGTGACAGTCCAGTCGTTGACGTAAGACGTGTTGTTGTAGTTAGTCAACGTGATCCTCAGTTCGCTGCCGCTGATAGAAGCCGACATAAAGCTCGAATTCGATATGGAATACGTCATCTTAGAAGAGTCGTACGGAGCTATAGTATAATAACGGTAGCTAGCTACGTACTCGGCAATGTGAGTAAGTCCCGGAGCTTTTACTCCGTCTTTCGAGAACGTAGAGTCGGTATCATAGAACGTAATACTCGGCACCTTGTCGATATTCTGTCTCTTCATCGTAAGATACAGATATCTGTAAGTTGCGGTATCTCCGTCCGCCCACTCGAATCTGTAAGCGTCGAAGAGTTGGAAGCGTATATTGTAATCTCCCGCGACGTTAGCTCTCCACTTAGCGACCTTATTAGCATTGTCCCAAGAAGTGATATCGCTGGTCGCGCCCGACGGCTTCGTAATGCTGACGCTCGTTGAAATCTCGGTATTATTGATCGGGGATATGGTGAGCGTCTGATATCCGCCGTTATAGGTAAGCTCCGCCTTATCGTGTTCGATAGCTTCGTCGCCGGTAAGACAGGGAACGGCGACCTTCTTCTTTGCGATCCTTACGGTGTAGATTAACGCTCCGACGGAGTTCATACCGTCGTTCCACATATAGTTGTTGTTAAGATTTACTTGGAACGTCCAGTCTCCTATAGGAGTCGTCGAACCGCTGTATTGATAGTGAACGTATCCCTTAACTATCTGCAAAACCGCGTCGACGGTATTCGCTCTCGATACCAAAGTATTCGGACCGGAAGGCGCAGTTACGCTCATCAATGTTCCCAAATTATCCGTTGATATAAAGTTTGTAAGTTTCCAACATGTATAGTGCTGAGTGTCATACTCCGCTAGCAAAAGACGAGCGTTGTTATCAATAAGCGTTCCTTCACTGCCGTAAGTATTATCGCCGCCCATATCGTAAAATTTGGGCATATCTATAAGTTTTCGGTTAAGATATATCGTATACGTCTGAGTTCCCGAAACTACCTCTCCGCTCTTAGTGAGCCATCTATAGTAGCTGTTGTTGAGTTTGACGGATACGGAATACGTCTTCGTATTCGTTACGGATATAGTAGCCGTACTGTTTTCCGCGATCTCCGCGAACGTCGAGCCGTCAGCATTATTTATATCTATGCACGCCGCTTTGTACTTTTCAAGAGTGACGGTCTGAACGCTTTCGTTATACGTAAGAGTTTTGACCTTTCCGTCGGTGCCCTTGTCCGCGTTCATTATCGTAGGAACTTCTATCTTAGCGTAGTCTATCCTGAGCGCGAACGTCTTAGCGGAAGCGTCGCCAGTACTCTTCCACACAGCATTCTGATTGGGAACGAACGTTACCGTCCACGTACTTATAGGATTATAGTTACTTGAAGAAGAATTCCACCTCAAATAACCGTTCCAATACTTGAACGTCGTATCGACGTTACCGCTCTTCATAAAGTAAGTATTATAACCGTTTACGTAATAAGACGACGTATTCGTATGCGCTACGATATAACTTGCGTCAAAATTCGTTATCGAAAAATACCAATAGCTCGTCGTACGGTAATCGAGTACTTTCGCATTAGCAACGCCCTCTTGAACCTCTACACCCTCCGAAGCATACGTCGAATCGGTATCTTTGAACATCATCTTCACGTCGTCAACGACTTTAGGACTTATCTTGAAGGTATAACTGAATCTTCCCTGGCTGCCGTCTTCCCATTCGCATAGAGACGTGTTATTAAGTTGCAAAGTAATAGTATATGTAGCCGCATTGATCGCATACATTGCGAACATCTTAGTCGTAGTGTTGAATCCAGAACCGTTATAACCTTCGTCTGTCTTGTAGCTCATGCCGGGATTAGACGTATAATACGCGACTTCACCATACATAGCCGGATAAAAATGAACGTAATTATTCACGCCGGTATAAGTTACGGTCTTATATTTGCCGTTACTGTTCTCGTCTGCGTCCACTATCTTGGGAATTTGAAGTTTCTTTTTAGTAATACGAATGCTGTAATCGACGTAGCCGGTAGAATATCCGTCCGCCCATACAAGGTTCGACGTATTGATACTGACTCTTACGTAATCGGTCGTTATTCCTCTTCCTGCGGGAATAGTGACGACCAGCGTCTTTCCGGTCTTAGAGTTATCATCGTCTATAACTTCGGTGACGATACCGGTATAATTTTTGCCGATAGAAAAATAATTGGTATCCCAATCGTACAATTTGTATACGTGAGTATTGGTTGCGCTGTACTCAACGTCGAAAGTTCTATCCATAACGAGAACGTCAGACGAAGTTTCGTGACCTTCTTCGTCAACGCCCTTTACCACCTTAAAGAGTCGCGGTGCAACGATCTGCTTTTTGCTGACGGTGATATTGAACGTTACCGCCGTATTCACGTTAGTCTCGTCCCACACCTTATTCGCGCTGTCCTTAAGAGCGAAAGTGACAACGTAAGGAGTGGTCGCAACGGGAGTATTCGCTGCGAGACCTACCGTAAGAACGGTACCCGTAGAACTTACGGATTGCGACATATACGAAGTATTAGAAAGGGTCACCGTCATTTCGGCGGCATTGAAGCCCCTGAACTCGATATTCCTTGCGGCAACGTCGAACTCAAGCGGCAATTGTCCTCCGACAGCCTCTTTACCGTTGAAGAACATTTTAGGCATAGCCACTCTGTTGGTATCCGCCATAGAGACGCTATCGTTAAGCCCACTTCCTTCTATATTTTCGTTTTCGTCATCTTTTTTGATAACGGAACCCGTATCCGCAACTATCGGAGCAATGCTAGTATCCGATTCGCCGCTATCAAGCGTTCCTACGCTGAAAGCCGCGAAAAATGCGGTCAGCGCTATTAAAAGCGTTAAAACAGTAATAATTATTGATTTCTTATTAATACACTTATTCATTTTGCACCTCTGAACTTCAATCCTTAATAATCATCATAATGATTTTGTTTTTTTTATTGATTTAGTTTCTTTTAGTATAATTTTAGTTTGTATTTCGACATTGTATCGATATTTGTAATTGTTGCTGCTATATATTAATAAATATTTTATTTATTTATTTTTCTATTTTTATCTCTATTATTCGAGACTAAAGAATGCCTGTCCTAAAGGTTTTTTATAACGTCCCGATCAATCTTCATCTTCATCGTCCTCGTCGTCATCCCCTTCCTCTTCATCCTCATCGCCTTCGTCATCTTCTTCGTCGTCTTCGGAGTCGTCTTCGTCATCGTCGTCGGACTCGTCGTCTTCTTCATCGCTTTCATCCGAATCGCCGCCCTCGTCCTTGTCCTCTTTGCTACCCGCCGATTTTTCGGCTTTCTTCGGAGCAACCGACGGTTTCTGATTGCCCTTCTTGAGAGGCAATATCATAAAAAACAGAATAGCCACCAGTAGCGCCGCCCCTATTATCTCTATCGCGGCGATGATTATCTCTATAACCAAGATACCGCTCGTGTCGATCGCAAGTAAAAACATCTTCTCCGCTCCTTGATCATTTGACTTCATTTAGCTGTATAACTTCAGTAAACGGCGGATAATTTCGTTTACCTCTAAACGGGCATAATTTCCCCATATTTATATTTATACACTGTAATTTTATTACTTTATTTTGTGCGTGTCAAGGATATTAAGCTTTTATTTTGTCAATTTTTTACATTTTTCTCGTCTTTAATCGCAAAATATGTCTAACATTTACCAAAAAACGCATTAGCGAAAGATATTCTTTGCTAAAATCCAAGTTTCTACAGATTCAAATTCCAGAGAAATGTTTTCTTTGTTTTGCAAGCATTTTTTCTCTTTGGCAATCGCCTATCTTTACAAAGCAACTCCCGCTATTCAATTCATTATATGCGTTTCATAGGTTATCTCGGTTACCATTTTCTGCCACCGTTAGCGCTTTTTACGTTACGATTATCGAACTTTTATCGGCATAACAGCAAAATATGCAACGAACCGGACTTTAAGTTAAAGTTTCGAAACACGCGCTCATCCCAAACGAAAACTTTAACTTCCCGCATCTGAAACAATCTCGCGTAAAATCAAATACGTGTTTGGAAATTCGCAAATTCAGCATATAACTATCACATATTGACAAACGCGTAAAAGGGAACTCTCAAAAAGAATCCCCTTTTTCCATTTCGATATTTTTTAAGTCTTTAGACCTCGTATCCCCAGCGATTTTATCTCTAAGAGCCATTTACATTACTAAAACATCAGTCAATAATCTAATACTATAATATTTGCATTATTTTACTGACAAGCGTAGAAAATACTATATAACACAATTTTTATATGTATACAGCCGTTATTTTATTCTACGCAAGGTCACGTCTATATAAGAACGCAGAGTACGCCGCCGCGTCCTTCATTGACGATCCTGCCGACCGTCTTGACCATCTTGCTTCTTGTATCGGGCGACATCGAACCGATCCTTGTATTGAGACCGTCTTCGATGAGCGTATCGAGCGACTTTCCAAAGAGGTTGGTTTTGAATATGCCTTCGGGTTTTTCCGCCTCGCTACGCAGATAATTCATCATTTCGTTACTTTGCTCTTCGCTTCCCATTATAGGATTGATCTCAGTCATAACGTCTATCTTCATAATATGCAGCGACGACGATTTTGCGACGAGTTTAACGCCGTACTTGCCGCCTTTCTTAACTATTCTCGGCTCTTCGAGCACAGTCTCTTCAAGAGACGGCGCAACTACTCCGTAACCGGTCGCTTCGACTTCTCTAAGCGCTCCCGAAATCTTGGAATATACGCTCTCCGCCTCCCTTAACGCTTTCATATATGATATGAGCGTAAAATCATCCGTAATATCGACGCCGCACTCGGAACTGAGCACGCTATAGAACAGTCCTTCTTCGGGCTTCAATTCCGCGCTCAATATTCCCTTTCCGAAATCGGCGTTTATATCTATGAGTTTATCCACGTATTCGCACTCGGAAAATATGTCGGCTATCTTTTCCATATCCGCCATCTTTGACATTCCCGCAGTTGCCGTAACGAGTATCGACGTAATGGTCTTAACGATCTCGTTGCCCATATCGAGTCCCTGCATCCATTTGGGCGCTCCGACCTCGATCTTAGTTAGAGGGAACTCGGTAAGAAGTGACTTCAGCACCTCTTCCATATCCTTCTTCGTCATATCTATAACGCTGAAAACGAGCGTACATACATTATACTTTTCTTTTATTTCGTCGCAAACGGCTTTTGCTTCGGCGCCGCTTGGATTCTTACTGTTGACGATAACGACAAAGGGCTTTCTCAACTCCTTCATCTCTCTAATCACACGCTCTTCGCTCTCTATATAATCTTCCCTCTTCAGTCCCGCTATGCTCCCGTCAGTCGTCATTACTATGCCGATAGTCGAGTGGTCGCATATCACTTTACGCGTGCCTATTTCGGCAGCTTTTTCGAACGGCATCTCCTCTTCGCTCCAAGGCGTTCTTACGTAACGCGGCGAATCGTTCTCCTTATAACCCTCCGCGTTCGCGACGACGTATCCGACGCAATCTATGAGTCGCACGTTCATATTTAGTCCTTCGCCGAAGGATATCTTCACTCCGCCGTCCGGCACGAATTTCGGTTGGGTCGTCATTATAGTTTTGCCGTCAGCCGACTGCGGCAATTCGTCGATCACCCTCGTTCTTCTGTTCACGTCCTCTATATTCGGCAGCACGAACGTTTCCATAAATCTCTTGATGAAGGTCGACTTGCCGGTTCTTACAGGTCCTACAACTCCGAGATATATGTCGCCGCCTGTCCTCGTCGCTATATCCTGATAAATATCGAATGTTTCCATTGTACCCTCCAAATTGCTATCTAGTTTGAATATATTCGCCATTGCAAAACATTATGATAGATTTTTCGGCGATTATTTCAAAAGCGATATTATATTGCAAAGCAAGGATCTATCGGTTTTACCGAACCGACCCTTCGCAAAGATATTATATTCAAGGAAAATATTTTTTAGAATAGCGTTTCAAACTCGATTTTCTATTTATCGGCGTCGATTTCATGCAGTTTTGGATCTTGCGTAAAACATATTTCCTAAACTCCCAAATTTCACATATCGGACTTTGCCGTTATTAAAAATAAAAAAGAGGACTTCTCTGCAAATCCTCTTTTATGATATACTAAATAATATTCGATCCAATTTCTCAATGTTTTAACGGATCTAATATGCCGTCGGTTTTCTCGAAACGTATCGGCTTCCGCAGTAAGTATTTTACTTTTTCTCAAAAAGCAATTTTTCTATACACGCTATCTTAACGCAACAGACGAATAGTTCGCATGCGACGTCAAGCTCTGCCGACGTAGTGAAAGTCGGCGCGATACGGATATTAGCGTCTCTGTCGTCAATTCCGTACGGATAGGTCGCTCCTGCCGTCGTTATAGTGAGTCCCGCTTCCTTACAAAGTGTCCATACCTTCTTTGCGCAACCGTCAAGAACGTTGAACGATATAAAATAGCCGCCGTTCGGTTCCGTCCAGTCTGCGATACCAAGTCCGTCGAGTCCGCATCTTAAAGAGGCGAGAACAGCCTCGAACTTAGGTCTCGAGATCTCCGCGTGCCTTCTCATTATATATTTGGTATTGTCCAAATCTTTGAGATACAGCGCGTGCATGTACTGAACTATCTTGTTATTGCATATCGTCTGGAACTGCATATGCGAAAGAATATCTTTCTTGTTATTTTCGCTAGCAGCGATACAAGACACTCCCGCTCCCGGAAAAGTTATCTTCGCAGTCGAAGTGAATACGTACGCCCTGTCCTCGTTGCCGAATTCTCTAAGAGCCGTAAAGATGTTCTTCAAACTGTCCGACTTGTCGTCGTAAAGGTCGTGTATAACGTACGCGTTATCCCAGAATATCCTGAAATCGTCCGCTTTCGTCTCCATCGAAGCAAGTCTGTCTACGACTTCGTCGCTGTATGTAATACCCGTAGGATTAGAATATTTCGGCACGCACCATATACCCTTGATAGTCTCGTCCTCTTTTACGAGAGTCTCTACTATATCCATGATCGGACCGTGTTCGTCCATCGGAACGGCTATCATTTCGATACCGAAGTGTTCGGTGATCGCAAAGTGCCTGTCATACCCCGGAACGGGACAGAGGAACTTTATTTTACCGTATTTATTCCACGGCTTACCGCCGAGAACTCCGAACTGCATACACCTCTGTATCTGATCGTACATAAGGTTCAAAGAACTCGACCCTCCGATTATTATAGACTCGGGATCGGTCTCGAGAATATCGGCAAATATCTTTTTGAGCTCCGATATACCTTCAAGCATACCGTAGTTTCTATATCCGTCGGGGAACTTCGTATCGCTGGTAACTTCGTCTAGGAGCGGCATTACCAATTCAAGCTGATCTTTCGAGGGCTTTCCCCTTGAAATATCGAGTTTTAATCCGTCCTTTTTGAAATCGTCGTACTTCTTTTTCTCGTCATTGAGAACGTTTTCCAGTTCGTTTACCGACATATCTTTAAGTAACATATTATCCTCCCTGACAGAGCGATGAAGCTCCGTAAAGTCAAGTTATTTTCATTTTTAGCAAATCGCCGCGACACTCGCCTTTCCGTTATTTAGTAACGCCGAAAAATCTTTAGTCGAGACCCGCAATTCAGGCAGATATTAGAGATCGTTAAAACCGCATTTCACCGTCTCGTATCTCCATAAACGCGTATCTTCGAGCTTTTGCAAAGCGACGCGTCGTAAACATTTTAAGAATATCACAATTTACCCATTATGACAAGAGTTTTTTATATTTACATATTATTTTATTCAAAATAAGGCGACTTGGTTATCGCCGCAAACTTTATCTTTAATCACTCGGCGTATCACGCTTTTTTGATATCATTTGATCGCGTATTATCGGCGTTGAGCGAAGAAAGCATAACGCTCTTTTTTGACTGATCAATATACGAAACCGCGATATGAGCGGTCATCGCTCTTATATAGATCGCAACGGCAAGCGTTCTCTAAAACCATAAAAACGGGCATACATATCAATACATTTTTATTTTTTAATTTTCGTTCAATCGTTGAAGCCCATATCTTTCGCGTCCTTATTCCTGACTATCAAGCGTATAGGACTGCCCTTGAATTCGAAGGCTTTTCTAAGAGTGTTCTCCAGATATCTCTTGTATGAAAAGTGCATGAGCTCAGCGTCGTTGACGAAGAATATGAACGTGGGCGGATTAGTCGACGCTTCAGTCGCGAATAGTATCTTGAGCCTTTTTCCGTTCTTCGTCGGGGGCTCCGTCACGGATACCGCGTCTTGGATAACGTCGTTGAGCGTACCCGTCGAAACTCTCTTCGACGCCTCTTCGTATACTTCGAGTATGCCGCCCATAACCCTGTCAAGCCTCTGTCCCGTCTTTGCAGATATGAATAGCGGAACGTAGTAGTCCATAAACTTGAGTTTTTCATCGAGGTCTTTTTTGAACTTATTGACCGTATAGGTATCCTTTTCGACAGTGTCCCACTTATTCATTAAGACTAGCGACGGCTTGCCCTGCTCGTGTACGTAGCCGCATATTCTTACGTCCTGTTCGCTCACGGTCTCCGAAGAATCTATGACGACGAGAACTACGTCGGCGCGTCTTATCGCGTAGAGCGAACGCATTACGCTGTACTGCTCGACTTCGTCGTCGATATTGCTCTTTCTCCTCATTCCCGCGGTATCTATAATATTGAATTTCCTGCCGTTCCAACTAAACGTGGTATCTATAGCGTCTCTAGTAGTACCCGCTACGTCGCTCACTATCACTCTTTCGTAACCCAAAATCTTATTGACGAGCGAACTCTTTCCCGCGTTAGGCTTGCCAACGACCGCAATATTCAAAACTTCGTCGTTTTCGGTAGGTTCGACCTTATTTTTGAACTTTGATATTATCTCGTCAAGAATATCGCCTATCCCCTTGCTTTGCTCCGCGGATATTCCGATAGGATCGCCTATCCCCAGCGAATAAAAGTCGTATATAAGCTCCTGCTCGTTATTATCGATTTTATTGACAGCGAGGACTATCGGCTTTCTACTCATTCTGAGATAGTCTGCGACGTCGTAATCCTCGGGTATCAGACCTTGCTTTCCGTCGACGAAAAAGACTATCACGTCTGCAAGATCAACGGCTATCTCCGCCTGTTTTTTTATGTGCTGCCACATCTTGTCGTTGCTCTTTATCTCGATACCGCCCGTATCGACGAGCGTGAAGGCGTGTCCGCACCATTCCGCGTCCGCGTACAGTCTGTCTCGCGTTACGCCGGGCTTGTCCTCGACTATAGATATACGCTTACCGACCACTTTATTGAAAAATGTCGATTTCCCGACGTTCGGTCTACCCACTATAGCTACTAAAGGTTTTGTCATCTCAGCACCTCGCTTATTATTCTTACCACGTCTTCTCCGCCGTGAGAAATATGTATTTTCACGCCGAGTTCTCTCTCTATATCGGCGACTTTCACGCCGTCGAGAAAAGTATCCGTAAATTCTCTCAACATCGTAGAAGGAACTATCATATCGCCCGAAACCTTTCCCCTTAGCTGCTTTACAATGTCGCCGCCGGTGATAAGTCCCGCTACCGTAATGCTCTCCCCGAAAAATTCGTTGACTATATCCATTACCTGAAAGTCGAGATTTGGAAATTTTGTCGTGAATTTTTTACTCTCCCTTCTTAGTATGTCCTTAAACGACTGTCCCGTTACGCTGTATACCGTCTTTTTCGAATACAACGGCTCCGCTTCTTCAAGCGCGTAGTCTATATCGTCTATGAACTGTCTTACTAATCCAACGCCGTTCTCGATTTGAGAAAAATCTCCGTAATATTCCGTTTTCGGCAGTTCTCTTCCCGCTTTTATATAGAATTCGTCGGAACAAAACGCAAAACCGCCGTTTGCAACGTATTTTTCGTTGAATTTCTCAACTGCCGATATTGTCTCCTCCGCCGTTTTTTTATCTATAGGCGACAGCGGTTTTAGACCTTCGCGATGTTTTGTGAGACCGACAGGCACTATTGCGACGCTTTCGACGCTCGGATAATACTTTTCGAGCATAGACAACGTTTCCGTTAATACTTCGCCGTCGTTGATGCCCTTGCACATTACGATTTGCGTATGCAGTTTTATACCGTTCTTGACAAGATAATCTATCTTGTCGAAAAGTTTTGCCCCTTCGGGGTTCGAAATAAGCTCCCGTTTGACCTCTTTATCATAGGCGTGCACGGATACGTAAAGCGGACTCAAGCCAAGTCTTACGATCCTTTCGAGATCTTTGTCCGTAACGTTCGTAAGCGTCACGTAGTTGCCCAGAGCGAACGAACACCTGTAGTCGTCGTCTTTGACGTAAAGAGTATCTCTCATCCCCTTCGGCAGCTGATCGACAAAGCAAAACATGCATTTATTTTTGCAACGCTTGGGATCAAGCTCCATATCGCAGCCGAAAGTGATACCAAGCGATTCGTCGGGATCTTTATCTATCTCGACCGTACTCTCGTCTCCGTCCGATATGACCGTCATCGTAAAGTTTTCCTTTGCGTCATAAAAAATATAGTCCAAGATATCTTCGACGGGATAACCGTCGAAGGCAATCACTTCATCGCCTGCTTTTAGATGGATCTCATCGGCAATACTGCCCTTGTCAACGCCTACAATCTTCGCCATATCCGCTCCGCTTTAATGAGAAAGTTACAAAAGCAACTTTTTAACGGGTCTCCGCATGATCCTAGCATTGCCCGTCCACACACTATATATAATATATTTTATTATTAATATTGTCAAGAAATAGAGTACGGTTGCGCCAAACTCGTCGAGTTTATCCGTTCGCCGCTATTGACAACGCGCCCATTTTAATATAAAATAGAAAAGTAAATCAAAATCAACTTCAAAAATATATCAATTCGATTTTTTTATAATCTATCAGAATCCTATTTATGCGGATGTAGTTCAATGGCAGAATATCGGCTTCCCAAGCCGACTACGCGGGTTCGATTCCCGTCATCCGCTCCACTCCAAGATCAGACCCTGCTACGCACTGCTCTTATCGCATACAATATTTCGATACCATCTTCGACTGCATACCCGAGCAGTCTCAGCGTTCGCTACTTAACAGTATTCTATACTGTTACGCTTAACGCTTACGCAATCCGTCACTTACTCCGTAAGTACGCGATTCCAACCCGTCATCCGCTCCACTCCAAGATCAGACCCTGCTACGCACTGCTCTTATCTTTTCGTTTGGGGATAATGGGAATCGGTAACATTCCGTAGTCGCTTTCAGCGACGGCACTTACTCCGTAAGTACGCGATTCCAACCCGTCATCCGCTCCACTCCAAGATCAGACCCTGCTACGCACTGCTCTTATCGCATACAATATTTTGATACCATCTTCGACTGCATACCCGAGCAGTCTCAGCGTTCGCTACTTAACAGTATCTTATACTGTTACGCTTAACGCTTACGCAATCCGTCACTTACTCCGTAAGTACGCGATTCCAACCCGTCATCCGCTCCACTCCAAGATCAGACCCTGCTACGCACTGCTCTTATCGCATACAATATTTCGATACCATCTTCGACTGCATACCCGAGCAGTCTCAGCGTTCGCTACTTAACAGTATTCTATACTGTTACGCTTAACGCTTACGCAATCCGTCACTTACTCCGTAAGTACGCGATTCCAACCCGTCATCCGCTCCACTCCAAGATCAGCCCCTGCTGCGAACTGCAACAATTAAAATCGTATTTTGCAATTTATAAATATTTAGAGTTCATGACAACGAGTCTAACAAAACTTTAATTATAACATATCACAGGAAATAATATGAAATCGGATAAATTTTTAACGGTATTTGCAGTGTTCGATGATGAAACTCAGAGAAAACTCAAGGATATCCAAAATAATATATTAAGTTTAGGTGAAAAAGGTACGCAAACTATGGACATACCGTTTCATATCACTCTCGGCAGTTTCCCTATAGAAGATGAACGACAGCTAAAATCGCGAATAAAAGAAACGTGTATTCAAAACCGTCAATTCGATATTTCGCTCAATAAAATCAATCATTTTGACAATAAAGTCCTCTTTATCGAACCTAAGAAAAGTAAAGAACTCAAAAAATTACACGATCTCTTCAACATGAATTACGAAGGCGGTTTCCCATATCGCGCTCATACTACTATCTTCTGTAGCGATAAGTCGCAAGTAACAAAAGCTAAAAAGCGTTTACGTGAAATATTCAAACCGATAAAAGCAAAAGTCACTGAAATTTGGCTCGGAGAATTCTTCCCCGCAAGAATGATCGCAAGAGAGGAGCTAAACGAAATTAAAGACGATCCTGAGCTCTACTCCTACGTAATGGGAGTCGGCAAAAATATAAAGGAGCTTAAAAGCAAAGGTTTCAAAATAAAAAAGTATGGTAACGACTACGCCGTTACGTTTCCGAAAAGTAACTCCTGCATATGGGAAAATTTCATTATCGAAAATTTGGAAGTAGGTTACTGGAATGAATATATCGGGAAAAACTGCGTTACGTTCTTGTTCCGCCTTTCTAGCGGTATACGCCGCTTTGAGGTGCATGATTTTGACGACGCGGAAGTACTCGCGCTATGCGAAAAATTAGCGGAAAGAAAATTTGATTCCATTAAGAATATGTTAGAGGAAAACAAATTTTATAAAAAGATACTGAAACTCTAACATTTTATCAATGAAATTCTTAATAAAGTTCAATTTAAGGCAATACGTTTACTAAATTAAAACGCCTATAAAGATACGCTTTACTTATGTCTCCCAAAATACGCGTCAAAACCGTTATTTCTAAAGTCATTTCCTACTTTTGATATACTCTTACGTAATCTATTAAAAATCCCGACTTGAAAAATTTTAACTCCGTTTTGATCTCGCGCAGCCATCAAAAGTATATTGTTTTATGCGGAAAGCTTTACGCCCTGTTTTATGTTCGATATAACTATTCGATATTTATTTGTCGTCTCGACAATTTCACGATATTTTGATATTATAAATAAAAGTGTTAATTTCAACGTTCATGTTTCAATCATTACGATTCACAAATTGTATTGATATGAGCAAAACATATGGATATGCAGCGCGAAATTAACTGTTAATAAAAAACAAATCGACAAATCGCGTCACAATGACGCTTCGAACGATACAATGAATAACTATTCCATCTAATATGACTAAAGGAGAATATAATGAATTCAACGATGCAACAGACAATAAGCGATTTTCTAAATAGAAACGCGGCAGAATTTGCGGAAAATTTCCATATTGATATAACTTACGATACAAGCGATAACTTTACCGTTACCGCCAAAAACGGCAACGTTTACATAACTGCAAACAACTTAGTTATGGCTTTTCACGGATTTTACTGTTACTTGAAAAAATATTGCGGCGTTCAACTCTCATGGTGCGGAAATAGAGAAATAAAAATCAAAAAACTCACGATGTTCGACGGAGAATACAAAAAGTACGTCGAGCAAAAGTACCGCGTCTATATGAACTACTGTACTCTCGACTATTCGATGTGTTGGTGGGACTTCAAGCGTTGGGAAAAAGAAATAGATTTCATGGCTATGAACGGAATCAATATGCCGCTTGCCGTCATAGGAAGCGAAGCCGTTCTGTACGAGACACTGTTGGAGTTCGGATTTTCAAAAAGCGAGGCATTAAGCGAAATATCGGGTCCTGCGTTTTGGGCATGGCACTTAATGACGAATATTATGGGATACATGCCGCCAAAAGATGAAAAATACGTCTACGAAAGACTCGCTCTCGGGAAACGCATACTTGACAGATATTTGGAATTGGGTATGATCCCCATTCAACAGGGCTTTTCGGGACACGTTCCGGAAGCCATCAAGGAGAAAATACCTGCCGCTACTCTATATATGCAGAACGGTTGGTGCGGCTTCCCGAAAACCGCGCAGGTCGACCCGCTAGACCCGTTCTTCGATCTCTACGGCAAAACATATCTTAGAAAGCTCAAAGAACTCATGGGCTTTTACGGATACGTAGCCTGCGACCCGTTCCACGAGGGAACTCCGCCGAAAAAAGATAAAGAATATCTCAACGCCGTCGGCAAGACGATAAGCAACCTATATACTCGATTCGACAACAATTCGATTTGGGTAATGCAAGCGTGGTCGATGAGGAAGGATATAGTTCAAGCCGTCGACAAAGACAAACTTCTCATTCTCGACATCAACTCTGAACGCACGCTATCCTCGAGCAATATGTGGGGATATTCCGTCGTATCGGGGATGCTCCATAACTTCGGCGGTAAGAACGCTATGCAAGGCAAACTCAAAGTTCACGCGAAAAACCCGTACGTAAAACTGAAAAGCGCAGGCGCTAACGTCGTCGGAAGCGGGCTCTTTATGGAGGGAATCGATCAGAATCCGATTGTATACGACCTTCAGTTCGAATTGCTCACTCTAAACGGATCTATAGACCTAAACATTTGGCTCGACGATTATATCAAAAGAAGATACGGAAAGTATAATAGCAAAATACGCGATACATATGAGCTACTTTTGAAAACTTGCTATAAAGATAAAGGTTATCACGAGAACGCCGTCGGCTCGACGTTGGCGTCGCGCCCTCAGATGCGTCCGGTTATGACGGGACCGTGCTGTTATTCGAAAGTTTTCTATAACGTTAAGACATTCGAAAAGGCGTTGTCGCTCTTCGCTTCCGTAAAAGATGAATTCAAAGATTCCGACGGCTACGCGTACGATCTATGCGATATGACAAGGCAGGCTCTCAGTAATAGATTCTACGTCAACCAGAAAGAATTTGCCAAAGCCTACCTTTTCAGAAACGTCAAAAAAGCCGAAGCTATCGCAGAGAGACAGCGAAAACTTCTTCTCGACGTTGACCGCGTCGCATCGTTAAGAAGCGAAATGAACCTAAAGAGATGGCTATTCGACGCGCACAACTTGGCGAGCGACGAAGAAGAAAAGAGATACTTCGATCTCAACGCAAGAACGCTGATAACGCTGTGGGGCGATATACGCGGAGATGCGCCTAACATATACGACTATAGTTGGAGAGAATGGGGCGGGCTCATCAAAGATTATTATTACGTGCGTTGGGATAAGTTCTACAGCGAAGCGATCGTCAGTCTTAAAAACCGCAAACGCTTCAAAATCATAAACGGAAATGATTGGAATTCGAGACTCAACTGCCGAAAATACGATTTCGGAAAAAAGCTCGCCGAGTTCGAGACGTCTTGGATATACGATTATAAAGAAGTCGATATGCCGAAAGATGAAGACGTCATTCCTACCGCAATAAAAATTATCGAAGAATATGGTATGAACAAGTAATAAAATCATTAGTTTAAGCCGTAACGAATTTGAATTACGCTTTAGACGTCGGCGCTATTCGATAGCGGTAGCCACCGCCCAAAACGTCAACTATATAAAACGTATTCGCTAAAATAGACGATATAGCTACAATGCCATTAACTATATCGTCTTCTTTTATACGCATTTTAATAATTAAATGTTAGCAAATATCCAAAAACAGCTTATAGTTGGTTACGCAAAACGCTAACGCCAAATTAAAGCGTCTTATTTTCCGAGCTAAAAACACACTTTACTTTCCCATTGCCTCTCGTATTGCGGAATTTATCTCTTCTCTTCGCAAAAGTTGCCATTCGTCGCTATGCGGATACTCCGCAAAAGTAATGGGAGTCTCAACGCCCTTTTCAAGTATCTCCATGGTCTTTTCCCTGCCGATCAAGCTCTCCGCCATCTCCAGCGCGCGCATATCCTGCAGAGCGTCGTTAAACACTTTAAGACGCAACGACTGAAGCGGTTTGCCGTCGTCTCCGGGATACACGACGTACGAATCTCCCGACGGGAAAGATCCGCCTGCGTCCGATTCTTTGAACGGATCTACCTTTCTCAACGAAAAACGCGTGTACCAATAATTATATCCCCAATGCAAAAATCCTTTTACTTTGTACTTATACATTTGATAGCCTATTATACGGTTACGCTGAGACGGCATCGAGAAGAAGCGATTGGACACTTTTTTGAACTGCGCTCCGCAATAATACGTCCAAAGCTCGGGCACGTTATCTATAAAGCGCTCGATATGGTCGTTCGACGGTATCGGAAGATCTATGAGTCCTCTTTGATAAAAGCGATAATCGCTGAGCGCGTCTATTATCTTAAATTCGCCAAAGAGACCCTTTATCAATTCGCTCGCCTTCCTGTAGCTTCTCAAAACGGCAATAAAAGGCTCGTCCGACACGTGGAAATAGACTTTATTTTCAACCCCTTTTGCGTATATGTACCTCTTGAATTCGGCAGCGAACGCCGTTAAAAACTCTCTGTATTTTCTGCCCGACGCCCTTGTATTCCACCCGAAAATCTTTTTCTCGACGCCATCCGCGTCCGCTACTATTTTCGGGCATTTTTTCGCGCCCCACTGCGTGGTAAGATGAGATATTTCATAGTACTCTATACCTACTCTGTCGCACATTTCAAGCCATCTGTCGACCTTTGAAAAATCAAAGATATACTTTCCGTTCTCCACCTTCACGCCGACGAGCTGGACGGTCTCTCTCTCCTTTCCTATCTTCGTATCAAGAGGCGGAGTAAAAATAGGCGTGAGCGCCATATTCATACCGTACTGACGGGCGACTCTCAAATAGTTCTCTACGATCTCCCAATACTTTTCGGAAAAAACTTTGACGCCGTAATGCGTCGCGAGACAGTCTGTATGGAACCAATTAGTATATATGAGCTTTTGCTCGGGAAGAACGCCGTCTATAACGTCGAATACGAGCTCGACGCTCTTTTTATCTTTGCCGTCGAAAAGTTCGACCGCCACGATATGCTCTCCGCTCGGCAAAAGACATTCGTCGGGAACGACTTCTACCCATATCGAATACCATTTGCCAGCCTCGGCTTTGAGCGTATTATCGCATATCGGGCGAAGCAGATCGGGAAAGCTGTTGCCGTTACCTCTTAAAGTGTAATCGTCTTGCGGTTTTCCGACGGCAAGTCCCGAATATATCTCATCTACTAAGTAAAACCGTACGGCGCTGCCGAGCGCAGACGCGACGCTGAGCGTCAACGCCGAATCTACGTCGCTTGAAAAAGCTATCTGCAAAGACGTCTTCTCGTTCCTAAACATACTAAGTTTATTAAAGGGCTTTTGTTTCGGTTCCTCATCCGAAAACACCTTTACTAACGAACTTAGAGGAATAACTTTCAACATAATTTTCTCCTATTCATATAAAACGTTTTTCCGTATTTATTTGGTATATCACCATTTAACGATAGTTACGCCATCGCTGCCGTATCTCCAATAATTTCCCTCTGCTGTCGGCTGAGTTTCGCTGTAATAATAAAGATTCGTATCTGTCAACACGTCGTTATTGTCGTTGATATTGATCTTTTTCCAATCTTCTTCCCGACCTCTATAATATATCTCCGACAAAGCGTCGCACCCCTTGAAAACTCTAAAACCGATGTTCATCATCTCTCTGCCTATAACCATGTAGCGAAGAGCGTCGCACCTTTCAAAGACTTCGCTTTCGATACTCGTAACGCTATCGGGAATTTTGATTGCAACAAGATTCGAACAGTTATAGAACGCAAGCTGTCCGATACTTTTTAGACCTTCCTGCAAAACGACTTCCGTAATGCCCCTGCACGAGAAAAACGCGCCCTGTCCGATCTTTACTATCCCTTCGCCTATTACTACTCTTTTAATCGACGACACGTTTTGGAAAGCGACGTCTCCTATCTCCGTAACTTTCTTTCCGTTATATACGGGCGGAATTATTATAGTCTCGTCCAAAACGCCGTCCTTGAGCCCTATTACCGTATATCCTTCGCCGTTCTCTTCGTATAAAAGCCCTTCTGTCCCTATGATATTCTCGCATATCCGGCACTTTCCTAGTCCGTCCGTATCGTGAAGTTCTCTATCCTTTATCTCGTCGTGTCCGCAAACCGCTTCTTTCCAATGATATCTGCCGTCGTACGCCCATTCGTCGGAATACGCATGAGTATGCGGCAGTTTATCCGTAATTTCAGTGTCGGTATAACCGCATACGACGCAGTTTCTCTCCCTCTCTCCGTTCTCCGTCTCGGTAGCGTCTTTGATCACGTTCCACTCTCCGAAACTGTGCTTGTCTCTATATCCCGTCTCGTTCTTATGTTCGCAAACAGCCTCTTTCCAGTGATATACGCTATCGTTGGACCAATCGTTTGAAAAGGCGTGACTTTTACGCGATTCGCTGTATCCGCATACGCCGCAAACACGCTTTTCCTCGCCGTCGTTAGTTCCTACAGGCGCCTTTACCACGCTCCATATGCCGAAACTGTGCGACGCGTAATCTTTCATTTCTCCGCTATGCTTACATTTCGCGGAATGCCAATGATACGAAGCGTTACTAGACCAATCGCTTGAAAATCTATGTCTGTGAGTACACCCGATAAGACCGATCGCAACCGTAGCTACGCATAATATTATCAAAAAGATAGCGAACTTCCTTTTATTCATATTCTCTCCGCTCAAAAATCCATAACCGAGCCGCGCTTTGATCATTCTAAATCAAACGCAACAGCTTTTCTTAACGGCGTATCTTCGCCTGGCGGCAAAACCTGCGATTTTTTATATCTACGAAGTTACGACCATCATAACTTTTTCCATAACGACTTTTCGACCGCTTATTAATAATATAACATATAAATAAGTGATTCGCAAGAGTAAAAATTTACAACTAACGCCGAGAACAAGAAATTTGACAAAAATATGATCTTGAATTATAATGATATAAAAAATAAAATCAGTTGACCGACGCGAAGTTCGGCTTTAATAATATGTCTCAATGAAAAAAGTTTCCTATTTAGCCGCAATATTTATCATTACGCTCGCAACGTTTATCTTCGTATTATCAAGTTGCGGCGGACCTTCGGAAGAACCCAAAACGGACGTTCCTTCAAAATACGATATAAGTTGGGACTCGTCTAAAGAATTTTCGCTAAGCGACGACGTGTCTATCGTAAAATTCGAAAAGTCCTCGGATGCTCCGCTCAAAGTTCTTCAACTGACCGATATACACTATGACGATCATAATCGCAGTGAAAAGAGGAGAGCTGAGGTCAAGAACCTAATTCGAAAAACCGTCGCCGAGACAAGACCCGATATTATAGCGGTTACAGGCGACTGGACGTCGAATAGTTACTACCTCTACGATCACGAAAAGGCTCCAAACGGAAAAGAATACGAGCGAAACGTAAAACAGGATAAACAGATAGAAGGGCTGAGAGAACAGCGAAGCCGCGAGATCTTCGATCTTATCGAATCGCTCTCCGTTGAATACAACGCAAAATGGGCTCCCGTATTCGGCGACATTACTTGAGCGAGGTTGCCGTACGAACCGAAATAGAAATTCCAGAATATCTGTATCAAATTGTATATTACGAACACAGATACGGCTATCTGAACGTAAGTCATATTGTCTATAGGCAGATATACGAGCAGTAGCGCGAGCGCGACCGTGGGAATACCCATCGTAAATATGTATGGACGGAACTTACCTTGTTTACTTCGCGTATTATCGAGTATCATACCCCTTATCGGAGTCACTACAAAACCTTAAAAGAATGCCGAGACCGTATTCATTATCTGTAGGTCTATATGTCTTAGTCCGAAGGTCGAACCGATCAGCGTACTTCCTGCGCTCAGTCCTATATATCCGACTATTACCATAATGAACTGCACGCCCATTCCACCGACACTGTAAGCGCCCATTTCCTTATAAGAAATATACTTTCCCTTATGCGGTCTTGACCACCCTGCGCGGAACTGCGTCCACATGCTCTCTGCTTTTTCCAAAAGTTTCATAACTTACCCATTCTATTTAGATATATATCTATTTATATAAAAGTATTAAAATATATCTTATAATTATGATATATAATTTTATCGTGCCCGTCAAGTACTGCTTTGAATTTTTATAAATAAAAGTAATTTTTATAATATTAATAGATGATAAAAAAATCTAAACTTTTCGAAGCGTATATTTGCAGACCATATTGAAGAATCTATAAAATGAAATGAAAATAAAATACTTTCCTACGATATTTAGGCGCAAATACTATATGATATTTGCAATTTCGCTTCGTATGCGCTAAACTATTACTAATACTTTCGTTTTTCATTTTTGCGCTCCTTTTGTTTAGATTTGCCTTGGCGGACAAATCACTATAACAAAAGGAGCGCTTTTTCTTACTCATCGGTAAACCTTTTTTGAACCCCCGGACTATCCGGGGATTTTCTTAAACAACAAAAAGGCGTCCGCAAAATGCGAACGCCTGAATACACGAATAAATATTCTACTATTACTGTACTCTCGACATATACTCGCCGCTTCTCGTGTCGACTCTTATAGTCTCTCCCTCGTTGACGAAAAGAGGAACCTGAATAACGTATCCCGTCTCGAGAGTTGCGGGTTTCGTAGCGCCGGTCGCGGTGTTGCCCTTAACGCCCGGTTCGCAGTAAGTGATGAGGAGTTCGACGAAGTTAGGAGCTTCGACGGAAAACGCGTTGCCTTTATAGAAAGAAATGGTGACCATCATATTCTCTTTAACGAACTTGATAGCTTCCTCGACAGCCTCTTTGTTAAGAGTGATCTGTTCGTAAGTCTCCGTATCCATAAAGTAATATAAGCCCTCGTCGTTATAGAGATACTCCATCTCTTTACGCTCGATGTGCGCAAGCTCGAACTTGTCCGTCGGGTTGAACGTTCTCTCGACGACGCCGCCTGCGATAACATCTCTTATCTTCGTACGGACGAAAGCGGCTCCCTTACCGGGCTTAACGTGCTGGAAATCGACGATGCACATTACCTTGCCGTCCATTTCGAACGTCATACCTTTTCTGAAGTCACCTGCCAGAATATTTGCCATAAAAAACCTCCGTAGATTGTGAATAATAATTACATCCAGTATATTTTGATCGAACTCTTTCGGTTCGATACGTAAACAATTTATTTTTACAACGAGTCCGTATAAAGGTCGAAAAACCTCGATACGGCGATTCGCCAAATCATAACATTATGAGCTCTCTTGTCGAGACGTTCAGCCGTTCATTACCGTCGTCCTTGACAACTACCATCTCTTCTATCCTGACGCCGAATTCGCCGCCGATATATATGCCCGGCTCTACGGTCACTACGTTATTCGTAACGAGAACCGTGTCCGACGAAGATGCCAGTCTAGGCTCCTCATGAATATCTATGCCTACTCCGTGCCCGAGCGAGTGAGTAAAATATTCGCCGTAACCTTTTTTAGATATATGTTCTCTTGCGACGGAATCGACGTAGCGAGCCGAAACGCCGTCCTTTATATTCTCCATTGCGAGACTTCCCGCGTCTTTGACGGTATTATACACGTCGAGCATTTTATCTGTCGGTTTGCCGAATACGAAAGTCCTCGTGATATCGGAATGGTATCCGTCCACGACCGCGCCGAAATCGCACGTTACGAACATACCTTTCTCGAGTCTTTTATCGGTCGGATGAGCGTGCGGATATGCCGTATTTTCGCCGAAAGCCATTATCGTATCGAACGATATTCTCTCTCCTCCGAGCTTCATCATATAATATTCGAGCGTATACGCGCACTCTCTTTCACTCACGCCTTCCCTCACGAACCCCAAGAGCATATCGAAAGCCTTTTCGGATATACTCAAAGCCTTGCGTATCTTCTCGATCTCCATATCGCTCTTAACGGAACGCATCAGCGAAAGCTCTTTACCGAGCGGGACGAGCTCGAAAGACGCAAGTTTTGCCGTAAGCTCCAAATATTCGACAAGCGAAATATCGGTGTCGTAAGCAACTCTTTTCGCTCCTTGAAGAAGTTCAATCAAAGTCGAATACAGCGACTGATTGGAACATTCGACGACCTTTAAGCCCTTTACTTTTTCACTCGCCTCGCCGAAATATCTCGAGTCGGTCAAAAAGTAACCGCCGTCCTTCGTCAAAAGCGCGGTTCTGAAACTGCTGACGTAGCCCGAAGCGTAAAGCGTATTGCTCGGCGACGTTAAGATGACCGCGTCTGCGCCTGAGGAGCGTAAAAGTAATTTCCAGTCGAACATTATTTCACCCTATATATAATTCTTACCTATTTTAACATATTTTTCCTGCTATGTAAAGAGTTTTGTAAGGATAACGTTACGTATATAATAGTTTGCGTTTTACTATATTTAATAACGTTCGTTACAAAATGCTACTGTTTAATCATAACAGCGAGCGGTAATAATCCTTCATGAGTTTCGCGTCTCTTGCCTGCGTTCCCGCCGATTCGCATATCACTACGGGAGAGAGACGGTATTCATAGAGCGTCTCCATGAGCGGCTCGAAATCGGGACCGTAAACGTCGTCCTCAAACGTTAAATGTCTGACCTCTCCGCCGCTCGAATACTGTATCTTTGAAAAATGTATATGCATATTAGATACTTTTTCTATTCCAACGCCGTCTATCAGTCTGTCGAGTACGGCTTTGTAGTCTTCTTTTGTTTTTATCGCGCCCATATCTCTCGCGTTGAGATGTCCAAAGTCTACGCACGGAATTATCATCTTATCTACGTTCACGATCCTGATAACTTCGTCAAGATCGCCAAGCTGCGCCTTTTTGCCCATTGTCTCAGCGCACAGGTACATATCGGAATATCCGCCCGAGTAAAGCTCTTCGACGAGTTCGCTTACCCTTCTTACCAGCACGTTCATTGCGTCCGATCTCAAAGCCTTGAGCGGACTGCCGGGATGAAAAACGCACCTTTTTCCTTTGAACGCGCGAAGAGCGTTCAGCGTCTCTCTTATATATCTTACGTTATTTCTGGCCTTGTCTTCTTCGCTCGTCGCGAAATTAATAAAATACGGCGCGTGAGCCGTGACCTCGATCCCCTCTTTCTCGAACTCGTCGCCTATCGCTCTCGCGGTATCTTCTTTGATCATTACGCCCCTTCCGAATGGATATTCGAATACGTCGAGTCCCCTCTCTTTGAGCCATTTAGGCATCTCGATAGTTCCCTTGTGTCCTTCCTCCGCAAATTCCGCAGCGGCGCCCGCAGGTCCGAATTTTATCATATCTCTACCTCTCTTATTACTTTTTCTCTGTCCGAAGCGATTTGCGCTCTGAGAGCGTCTACCGACGCGAATTTCATAACTCCTCTGAGCCTCTTCAAAAACTCTATTCTCACCGTCTCGCCGTATATTTCACCGTCAAAACCTATTATGTGAGTCTCTATATTGCGCTCCAGATCGTTGAATGTCGGATGCGTTCCGACGTTCGTAACTCCTTTGTATCTTTTGCTTCTAACTATAGCTACCGTCGCGTATACGCCGTCCTTCGGTATAACGCAGAGATCGTTCTTTTCCATATTGACCGTAGGAAATCCTATCCTGCGTCCGTCGCGTCTTCCCTCGAGCACTTCGCCCGTCACCGCGTACGGCATACTAAGCAGCGTATTGACTTTCTCAACGTCGCCTTCTTCAAGCATTACGCGTATATCTCTGCTCGCTATCTTAACGCCTCCCGCTTTCACGAGTTCTACGCAGTCGAATCCTACGCCTTTTTTTGATAAAATATCTATTATTTCATCCGTTCCGCAGTTCGCATTTTTCCCGCAACGAAAATCGCTGCCCGCTACGACGTGAACAACGTTATGATTTTCCGTCAAAACGCTGAGAAATTCTTCTCCCGAGAGCGACGAAAAATTCTCGTCGAAATAGGCGCCTATCACTTTTTTAACGCCGAGACAGCTAAGTCTCAATTTTCTCTCGTCAAAGTCGAATACGCTCTTCGTACTCTTTCCGAGCGAACGAAACGGATCGTTTGAAAACGTAAATACGGCAGGCGTCGCGCCGAGCTTTGCGCTCAGCTCTACTACTTTGTTTATAAGATATTCGTGACCTCTATGTACGGTATCGAAATAGCCCAGTCCTACGACCAAGCCCGTATTGTCCGCATCTTTATCGAATATGTCGCAAACTGTCATATCAACCTCGCCGTTATATCCGCGTTTTCGTCTTTACTCCTGAAAAGTCCTAAAATTTTGCCGTTACTCAATCTTAAAACCGCAACGCCGCCCTCTCGCAAATAATCGTCCATACCGCATTTTTTACCGCGCATATCTATGGCTTTCGCATTATCTATCAATCTTGACACAGACGTCTTCACGCCGTTGAGAACGCGTGTCTCGTCGCCTCTTGAAAGAGTGAGCGACGCCTCGCAAGAAAGAGCTGTCTCCAAACTGACGATATCGTAAAGAGGATCGGACAAGAACTCGTCGAGCGTTCTTGCGTGAGCGATGTCGAACGCGCCGCTCCTCGTCCTGATTATGCTCGACATATATGCGACGCTGCCGAGTCTTGAAGCCATATCTCTAGCGACGCTCCTTATATACGTTCCGCTCGACACGTGAAGATCGAACGTATACGTTCTCTCGTTCTTTTGCGATACGGCGTCTATCGAATATATCTCTATCTCTCTCGCGTTAAGTTCGATCTCCTTCCCAGAACGAGCTATGTCGTACGCTCTTTTGCCGTTCACAGAAACAGAAGAATATATCGGCGGCACCTGCAGTAGTTTTCCCGTGAACTCCGAAATGATTTTTTTAATATCGTCAAGCGTCGGTATCGACTCAGACTTCCCTATGACTTTTCCGTAAGAGTCGAGCGTATCCGTCGTTACTCCGAACGTGAAATCCGCCCTATACGTCTTATCCTTTTTTAGAAAATAATCGAAAAGTCTCGTCGCTTTGCCGAACGTTACAGGAAGTACTCCCGCTCCGCCGGGGTCGAGAGTGCCGAGATGTCCGGCTTTTATCTTTTCGCCTATCGCCTTAGAGACAGCGTTTCGCGCTTTTATAACGACGTCCGAAGAAGAGAGCCCCGTGGGCTTATTGATATTCGCGATGCCGTTCATCTTAAACTGTCCTCTATCTCGAGCGAAGAACGATTGACTATCTTTTCTACGACGTCCTCTAAATAGCCGTCGATACGAAGTCCCGCCGCTCTTGCGTGTCCTCCGCCTCCGAAGAACGCCGCTATCTCCGACGCGTCTACTCCCTCTTTAGTTCTTAGACTTATCTTATACGAATTTTCCGCTATCTCCGATATAGCTATCGCAACGATAACGCTATCTACGTTGATAACATTGACGATTATTCCTTCGGTGTCCTTAGCAGTCGTATCCGTAGCTTTGAAATCATCCTTTCTGAAACATATGACGCCTATCCTGTCGTTGTCGTAAAACTTCGTACGGGCGAGAATTCGGCTCGAAAGCTCGTACGCTTTCTTGGACTTTTTACGCATAACGTCGTATATTATATCCGAAGCTACGAAGTCGTAGCGTATGAGTTTGCTTGCGACTAAGTGCGTGTGATCGGTAACGCTTGAAAATGCAAAAGCGCCGCTGTCGGTCACGATCGCGGTATAGAGCAGCCTTGCGGTAGTATCGTCTATATATTCGCCTCGGGATCCGAGCGTCATCAAAAATTCGTACATTATCTCCGCCGTTGCAGCCGCGCTCGGAACTATAACGTTGACGCTTGCAAAACCCTTGTTCGAAACGTGGTGGTCTATAACGAGCGTGCGTTTAGAGCGTCTGAATATTTCGCAGCAGGTTCCTAGACGTTCGCGATCTGCCGCGTCTACCGCTATGGCGAGATCGTACGCGTCTCTCGATACGCTGTTGAGCCTGTCCGACAGCGGCAAACTAGCCTTTAAGCTGTCGCTCGGCTCACCGTTACAAAAAATGTATGGTATTTTGCCATACATTTTTAGTGAGTTATATAATGCAAGTCCCGAACCGAGCGTATCTCCGTCCGGACTTATATGACATATTATTGCGATATGACGGGCGTTGTCAACCAAACTCTTCGCCTTCGCAAAATCCGCGTAATTACTCATTGTCTCCTCTCTTGCTCTCTTCGCTCTTGTGAATATCGCTGAGTATCTTACTTATTTTAATTCCGTACTCTATAGAATCGTCGAGTATGAATACGGGGTCGGGCAAAGCTCTGAGATCCACCTTTTTCTTGAGCGAATTCTTGATATATCCCTTAGCGCTGCTTATTCCTTTGAGAACCTCTTTTTCTCTGCCGTTTGCGCCGAGAACGCTGAGATATACCTTCATCGTCTTTAGATCCTCGTCAACGTCGACCTTGATTATGCTGATAAGTCCTTCGATACGCGGATCTTTAAGTTCGCTCGGAATGATACTCGACAACTGCTTTTTCATTTCGGCGTTTATTCTTTCTATTCTGCTCATTTCTTTTCGACCTTCTCCATAACGAACGCTTCCATAGTATCGCCTATCTTGATATCGCTTATACCTTCGAGTCCGATACCGCATTCATATCCCTTAGCGACCTCTTTCACGTCGTCCTTCATTCTCTTGAGCGACGATATGCTTCCTTCGTATATGACGATATTGTCTCTTAAGAATCTGATCTTCGCGTTACGCATTACCTTACCGTCGGTAACGTAGCTTCCCGCAATAGTGCCGACGCCGGTAATATTGAATACCTCGCGAACTTCCGCGTGTCCTATGATATTCTCTTCGAAAGTCGGCTCGAGCATTCCGTCCATAGCCTTCCTTATCGTGTCGATGAGCTCGTATATTACTCTGAAATATTTGATATCTATCTTATTTCTCTCGGCGTACGCCTTAGCCTTAGGATCGGGACGAACGTTGAACGCAATGATTATCGCGTTAGCCGTCTCGGCAAGCATAGCGTCGGACTCGTTGACGGCGCCTACCGCAGTGAGCGGGAAGGTGATCTTAACTCCGTCTTCGCTCATCTCGTTCGAAAGTTTCTCAAGAGCCTCTTTGACAGCCTCTACCGAACCCTGAACGTCGCCTTTTATGATTATCGGAAGAACTTTCTTCTCGCCCTCCGCCATATTCTTAAACATGTCTTCGAGATTCTTCTTCGAACTTATCTTCTGCATCTGTTCGCGTTCCTGCTTAGCTCTCTCGGAAGCGACCTGCTTAGCGAGCTTCTCGTCCTTAACGACTATGAGCTGATCTCCCGCGCTCGGAACTTCCTTGAATCCCAGTACAGATACGGCAACCGCCGGACCCGCTTCCTTGAGCGAATTGTTCTTATCGTCTATCATCGCTCTTACCGTACCGATAGCCGTACCGGCAACGACAAAGTCTTTGACCTTTAGCGTACCGTTTTGCACGAGAACCGTAGCGACGGGACCCGTTCCTTTGTCAAGTCTCGCTTCGAGAATAGAACCCTGCGCCGAAACCTTAGGATCGGCTTTGAGCTCCTTGACCTCGGCAAGAAGAGTGATATTTTCAAGGAGGTTATCGACGCCCTCGCCCGTCTTTGCAGAAACGGGACATACTATGACGTCGCCGCCCCACTCTTCGGGAACAAGACCGTAGTTCGTAAGATCCTGCTTGACTCTTTCGATGTTTGCCTCCGGCTTATCTATCTTATTGATAGCTACCATTATTGACACGCCCGCTTCTCTCGCGTGACTTATCGCCTCCTGCGTCTGCGGCATTATTCCGTCGTCCGCCGCGACGACTATTATAGCGATGTCCGTTACCATAGCTCCTCTTTTACGCATCGTGATGAACGCTTCGTGACCCGGCGTGTCGAGGAAAGTTATCTTCTCGCCTTTCACGCTGATCGTATACGCGCCTATATGCTGAGTGATGCCGCCCGCTTCTCCCGAAGTGACGTGGCTCTTGCGGATATAGTCGAGCAGCGACGTCTTACCGTGGTCAACGTGACCCATTATCGTAACGATAGGCGGACGCTTCACTAGATTTTCGCTCATTTCGCTGACGCTCATGATATCCTTGAGCCTGTCTTCAGCCGTCTTATCGAGCTGTAATTCCAGCGTTACGTTGTATTCTCCCGCAATGAGCTCCGCCGTCTCGAAATCCACGCTGTCGTTGACCGTGCACATCTGTCCGAGTATAAAGAGCTTCTTTACGAGTTCGGTCGCAGTCTTACCTATCTTTTCTCCGAGCGTCTTGATAGCTACGGGATTGGTATTGACGATAGCGTGTTCGATAATTGCCGTCGGCTGTACGAACTCCTGCTTCTTCGTCTTCTTGACCTTGAAATGTCTTATGGTCGCATTGTCGTCAAGCTCGCTGTTGATGTCGATATCCTCGGATATATATCCTTTACGGATCATCGTCTTTTTGTTGAGCCTCTTCGAATCGTCGACGGCTTTATTCGGCTTGTCGCTGTTCACTTTCTTCTTTTTAGTATCTTTCGGAAGATCTATAGGCGCGAACTTCGCTCCGCCGAAACCTCCGCCCATAGGCTTTTGCTGAAAAGAGCCGTTAGGACGCTGATTTCCGTTAAAATTAGGACGCGCGCCCATCGGACGGTTGCCGTTGGCTCCGCCTTGGTTGAAAGGACGTCCCTGCTGCATTCCGCCGCGTCTGTCCTGACCGTTCGCGTTATTGTTATAAGGCGGTCTTCTGTCGAAACCGTTCCTGTCTCCTCTCTGGAAATCGCCTCTCGTATTGCCGCCCATAGCGGTATACCCGTTATTTCTCGGAGCGTCGCCTCTCTGCTGCGGTCTCCTGTCTCCCTGAACGCGAGTGTATTCTCCGCTGTTTCTCGGAGCTTCTCTCCTTACGTTCTCCGGAGTCTCGACGCGAGGCTTCTCAATCGGTTTCACTACCTCGGCGGTCTCCTTTTTCGCGCTGATAACGACATCGCCGCCGTCATTGGAGGATACGACTTCCTCGGGACGCGCCGCAACGCTCTCGACGATAGGCTCTTTCATTTCGACGGGGTCTGATATTACCTCGGCGTTTTCCAAAGCAACGTCTTTCTTTACCGTCTCTGCCTTCTCTAGAGATTTGAGCTCGCTCCTTTTTTTAGTAAGGTTATCCGATATTCTGTTGAGTTTCGATTTCAGCGACTTGATATTGTTCGCAAGAGGACTTGCTACGTCCTTTACGAAATTATTGATCGCCTGTATCTTATCATACTCATTCTTTTTATCCGTATTTGCCAAATGTATGCACCTCCAATGCAATATGTCTCTATAAAATTGTTGTTATCCGTTATTTTCAGTCTCTCTGAGCACCGCGCCGGCAAGACTTTCGTTAGTTATGCCTATTATCTTGCAGTTATCGCGTTTCAGCGTCTCCGCCAACGTAAAATCTTGAAGAACTACCAGTTTCATCGCGGTATGCGAAACAAGATAGTTGTCGAGTTTTCTCCTGGAAGCGTCCCCGAGCGTCGAGTCCGTCACTATGAGATACATCTTTTTACGGTACGTCAAAACGTTATCGAGTCCGTAGACTACGCTCTTCGACTTCACCGCAAATCCTATATAGCTCTCAACCTTTCTTCTTTGCATATTCCTCAAGTATTTTTCCGTATACTTCATCGGATACGGCGGATTCGAACGCCCTAGAGAGAGCCTTCGACTTGACGCATTTTTCTATACACTTTATATCGTTGCAGATATACGCGCCGCGTCCGTTGGCTTTGCCCGTGAAATCGAGGGAAATATTTCCCTCTTTATCCTTAACTATGCGTATGAGTTCGCGTTTGGGCTTCATCTCCTTGCACGCCACGCACATACGCATAGGAATCTTTTTAGTCTTAACAGTCTGATTACTCATCTATGCCCTCGTCTTCGCCCGAAAACTCCATCTGAGCGTTGACCTCTTCTCTCACTTCCGAAAGCGGCTTGACGTCTATCTTCCAACCCGTAAGTTTAGCGGCGAGTCTGACGTTCTGTCCGCCCTTACCTATTGCGAGCGAAAGCTTTTCGTCGGGAACGACTACTCTTGCCGACTTATTCTCCTCGTCGAGTCTGACGTAACGCACCTCCGCGGGAGACATAGCCTTCGAAATATACGTGCCGATGTCCTCCGACCATGCGACTATATCCACCTTTTCTCCGCCGAGTTCGTTGATGATAGCGTTGATCCTCACGCCCTTTTGTCCTATGCACGCGCCGACGGGATCGACTCTGTCCATTTCGCTCGCGACCGCCATCTTGGTTCTGTAACCTGCGTCGCGGACGATGTTCTTGACGATAACGAGTCCTGAACTTATCTCGGGCACTTCCATCTCAAAGAGTCTCTTGACGAGACCCGCCGCGCTCCTAGATACCATGACCTGCGCGCCCTTTGCCGTCGACTTGATGTTCTTGATGTATACCTTTATCATATCGCCGAGCTTATATCTTTCGCCCTTCACCTGATCGTTGGGAAGCATCACGCCCTCGAGCTGAGAGCCCACCATCTCGACGTAAACGGTATCGCCGTCTATTCTTCTCACGATAGCCTGAAGTATCTCGTCGGATTTTTCGTTCATCTCGCTCATAACGCGTTCCTTATTGGCGTCGTTGAGTCTCTGCATTATGACCTGCTTTGCCGTCTGCGCCGCTATTCTCGAAAAATTCTTCGGAGTGATGTCCTCGTAGAAAGTATCTCCCACTTTATAAGACTGCTTATACTCCTTAGCCTCTTCAATGGATATTTCTTTCTCCGCGTCGTAAACGTCCTCGACTACGGTCCTTAATGCGTAGACTTTGATAGCGTGAGTATTATCGTTGAGTCTGACCTCTATAGGTCTCTGCTCGCCCGTCTCCTTTTTGTACGCGGATACGAGTCCGGCTTCGAGAGACTCCAAGAATACCTGTCTGTCGATCTTCTTCTCCTTCTCCAATTCCTCAAGAGCTGCAAAGAAATCCTTGTTAATCATTGTGTCCTCCTAAAATTCTATCGCCTGCTTTATTACGGCAATATCTTCCTTGTTAAGTGTTATATTCTTACTGTTGTATTCTACAGTTACGCTTTTTTCGTCAAAAGCCTTGAGCACGGCTTCGAATCTCTTATCTTTCACGTTTTCGTTGGGCTTGTATAGCGACACGTCTACCTTCTTGCCGACGTTCTTGACAAAATCTTTTTCTCTCTTGAGCGGCCTGTCAAGCCCCGGCGAAGATACGTTGAGCGTATACGCGGCGCCGTCAGTCGGGTCAAGAGCATCGAGAGGTCCGTCTATCGCTCTATGCACGAGTTCGCAATCGTTAAGACTCACGCCTCCGTCTTCATCCTTGTCGATATAGACTGTAAGAGCCATATTTCCGTACTCTTTTTTGTACGTGACGTCTACAAGTTCCATACCGTTCTCCTCTATTATCGGCGCGATAAGCTCCGTTACTCTCTCAACGACTTTGCTCATATTATCTCCTTTTCGTGTCCCGTCTTACGTATGGATACGCGACGTTAAAGACGCCCGTAAACTCCGATTAATCAACTGGGGACCGCCGAACGCAGTCCCCAGAAGTCAACCTCTATTTACCGAATTAAAGTATACCATATATATATAACGTTATGCAAGCGTTTTTCGGGAATTTACCGATATTTTCGAAAAATCTCAACTATTTCTTTTACCATTTGAGTTTTATCGTTATATTTATATGAAACTCTGTTTTATCAAGCGGCTTTTAAGACGGACTTTATCGCATTTACCGCTTTTTCGGGCGTATAGATCATAAGTAACGTTTCGCAAGATAAAGGAAGAGTTTCGCCGTAGCTATAGTATCGTTTATCGCCCTATGCGCTCCGTCGAGGGTTATGCCGACGTGTTTGCACACCGTCTCGAGCTTATTGTTATGAGCGTGAAGATTTTCCGCGCACAGTCTCAGTGTATCGACAAGCTCGTTGTCGAAGTCGTAGCCAAACTCCTCCGAACGGTTCTGCAATATCGCGTAATCGTAAGAGATGTTGTGAGCGACGAGCGTCGCTCCTCTCGTGAACTTATAAAAGTCGGCGACGACCTCTCCCCACTTCGGAGCGTCTTTCACCATATCGTCGTCTATCGAAGTGAGCTCTTTCACCTTCTCGGGAATAGTCCTCATAGGATTGACGAACGTCGAAAATGTCTCTATTATAACGCCGTCTCTTACTTTCACGGCGGCAAGCTCTATCGGAGTATCGCTTCTGGTATCCAGTCCCGTGGTCTCGAAGTCGAATACGACGAAATCGCGTCCCATGACGTACTGCGAAGGCTTTTCGCTATTTGTGAACATATTCTGCTGTTCGACGTCGACGTAATTCCTAGGAGAAACTCTCTGATACTTATCGTGGATAACGTTCTTCTCCTTCTCGACTACTATACCTTCGAAATCTATCCTCGCAAGACTTAGTCTTCTGACCATAACGGCTATATCTTTGATGAAAGAATCGTTATCGACGTTACCTTGAACGACTATTTCCTCTCCGTCCGTCAGTCCGTCGAGAGCGCCTCTGTCCTTACTTCTCGTAAAGTACTTTGCGTTAATCCTGCCCGTAGTATCGTTTATAACAAAAGTATAGTATATGTAGCCCGATTTTGCAATTCTTCTCGTGAACGCTTCTATCCTTCCGCACAGCGTTACGTCGACTGACGGAGCTTTGACGTCGGATATGAACATAGCTTGTCCGCTTATACCCTTTCCTATTATATTGCCTCTCTCTCTTTCCTTGAAATCTATAAGACGCTGTCTGAACTCTACCATTCGCTCTTCGCCGACGTCGAAGTTGAATTCGCCGTCCTCTTCCTTTCTGACGAGCTTTATGCGGGCTTCTTTTGAGAACTGATGATCGAGATAATTCTTGAGCGTCTCGTGAAGCCGCTCTTCCTTCTCCACGTACTCGTAGAACTTAGGTCCTACCGCTATCTCGACCGACAGGAACTCTTCCGTCACCGCCGTCTTAACGTCGCTCTTTGATATCTGTCCGCCTACTATCGGCAGTTTCTTTTTGAAAAAGTCGAATATGCACCTCTCGAGAACGCTTTCGTCGACGTAACTCTTTTTGAACGCTACTTCGACGTTCAACTTATCCGGAAGCATATGTTTTATCCACTTAGTTATCTCGGCTCTGTCGTCTTGCGTGAACTCTTTTTCTTTCTCGTATGGATATAAAAGTATTACTTCGCACCTGCCGTCTGCGGTGTCTATCTCGACCTTATTGACGCGGAGGAAGGAATATCTGTTATCGTATCTGTCATTAATGAGTTCGAGTATCGTCATCTTCAAGTTCCTCTTCTATCATCTTCTTGAGCCTTGTCAAAATTTCGTCGTTGGGAACGCTCGCTACTATTTCGCCCTTTTTGAACAGCGCGGACTTTCCTTTTCCCCCGGCTACTCCCATATCGGCGTCCTTCGATTCTCCTATACCGTTGACAACGCACCCCATTACCGCAACCTTGAGCGGCTTCCTGACGTCTTTAGTCATCTCCGTTACGGCTCTCGCTATCTTTTCGACTTCGATATTGGTTCTCGCGCAAGTGGGACAAGCTACTACTTCGACGTAATCTCTCGTCAGTCCCGCGCACTCGAGAATATTTCTCGCGGCGTAGACTTCCTTGACGGGATCGTCCGTCAGCGACACCCTTATCGTATCGCCGATCCCGTCGAGAAGAAGCGAACCTATACCTATAGCGGACTTCACTATGCCCTTTTCGTATATGCCCGCCTCCGTAACTCCCAAATGGAGCGGATATTCGCACGTTGACGAAAGCAGCCTGTACGCGTCGACGGTAGTCTTAACGTCCGACGACTTCACCGATATGACTATATCGGTGAAATTCACCTCTTCGAGCAGCCTAACGTGCTCCATCGCGCTTTTAGCCATCGCCTCGGCAAGCGAAGCGTGTCCTTCGTATTTTTTATCTAGAGAACCGCCGTTGACTCCTATTCTTATCGGTATTTTCCGCTCTCTTAAAAAGTCGGCAAGATATTTCACCTTTTCGTGACTGCCTATATTCCCCGGATTTATCCTTATTTTGCTCGCGCCGCTCTCCGCCGCCATTACTGCGAGATCGGCGTCGAAATGTATATCAGCGACTACCGGTATGCGCGCTCCTTGAACTATCGCCCTCAGCGCTTCAGCGCTGGCTTTGTCGGGAACGGAACATCTTACTATATCGCAGCCGGCTTTCTCGAGCCTTGTTATCTGCTCGAGCGTGCCGTCTATATCGGTAGTCTTAGTGTTAGTCATAGACTGTATCGCTACGGCGTTTCCTCCTCCGATCGCGATATTTCCTATCTTAACTTCTTTCGTCATGATTACCTCCAAAGAGCATTATCCTAAAGTATATTTGCCGTCATCCCGTTACGTTGGGCGTATCCTATTCACAACGCTTCGCTTTACTCCAATGCGTTCATATCGGAGCGGGATTGTCTCGCGTGCGAATCGCATATCCGGACTCTGATTCAAATAGAATCCAGCATATAGCCGATAACTTTTCTATACCAGATTTATTATATCCAGCAGTATAGTAAGAGAAAACAGCGCTATGAGTCCTACGGTATGAATAATATTCTCCACCTTTCTGTTAAGCGGCTTTTTCCTTATCCACTCTATGAGAGTGAACACTATCTTAGAGCCGTCGAGAGCCGGAAGCGGAAGTAAATTAGTTATCGCAAGCGTCGCGGAAAGTACGCATATGACGTACATTACCGCGTCGAACCCAGCTCTTGTCACAGTCGCTATCGCCGTTATCGTGCTTATCGGTCCGCCGAGACTGCCTTTTACCGCAAGCGCTCCCGTAAAGAGTTTTCCGATCGTTGAAAACAGCGTTCCTACGACCTTGAAGCTAAATACGAATGCCCTTCCTATTGACTCGAAAAAACCGAACTTGTACCGTACGAACTCGCCTATGCCTATACCGTATCCGCTCTTGACTATTATATTACCCTCTTCGTCTCGGCTGGGATTGCCGTCCTTATCGCAAGGGGTATAATTTCCTCTATGCGCCGTTATTTCCATCTCCTTACCGTCGCGTATAACGGTAAGCGTAGCGCTGTCGCCGGACGCTTGAAGTTTCTCTACGACGTCGTTGGCATTGAGAAGATTATATAGAGATCTGCCGTTGACGGCGATTATCTCGTCTCCCTCCTGAAGAACCTGCTCGACGCCTGCAAGCTCGTATACTTGCGTTACCTTCGGCATAAAGTCGCCGTATATCATGAAGAAAAGACTGATTATGATGATAGCGGAAACAAAATTGAAGAACGCTCCCGCAAAGAATACTATTATTCTCTTCCACGGAGCCATAGCGTTAAAAGAACCTTCTTTCGGCTTTTCATCCGCGTCTTCCTCGCCGTCGAACGCGCAATATCCGCCGAGCGGGATACACCTTACGGCAAAAAGCTCGCCCGTCTTTTTGTTCTTGCGTTTGAATATCGCAGGTCCGAAACCTATCGAAAACTCGTTTATCTTAAATCCAAGCAGTTTGCCCGTAGCATAGTGCCCGCTCTCGTGTATGACTATCATAAACATAAGACAAAGTAAAGCCACTACGATATAGCCTACGTAAGTCAAAATGTTCAAAAATGTCTCCATAAATCACCTCGAAACAACGCTCTTCACATATTCTCTTACTCTTTTGTCAGTGTCGAGAATACTCTCGGGCGTAACTTCTCCGTCCCACTTAAAGTTCTCGAGTGTTCTCTCAATATAATATGGTATGTCAAGGTATTTTATTATTCCGTCGAGGAAAAATCCGACGAGAACTTCATTCGCGCCGTTGAGAACGACTCCTGAAAGTCCTCCTGCTCTCGCGACCTCTCTCGCCAAAGCGAGACATCTGAACTTACGCATATCGGGAGCGGAAAAAGTGAGCGACGAGAGCGCCGCGAAATCTATCGGATCCACAGCCGATTCGACTCTCTCGGGATAAGTCAATGCGAGAGCTATAGGTATCTCCATAGACGGCAAACTCATCTCCGCAATAATAGAATTATCGTTATATTCGACCATCGAATGAATAACGCTCTCTTTATGTATGACTACGTCTATTCTGTTCTCCGGCATATCGAAAAGTCTCATAGCTTCTATTACTTCGAGACCTTTATTCATCATCGTAGCGCTGTCTACCGTGACCTTCGCGCCCATATTCCACGTCGGGTGATTAAGAGCGTCCTTCGCCGTAACGTATTCAAGCTGTTCGTAAGGAGTGTCTCTGAACGCTCCGCCCGACGCCGTGAGTATGAGTTTTCTGACGCTGCCGTCCGCTTTCTTAAAATGAAGAGCCTGCCATATCGCAGAGTGTTCGCTGTCGACAGGATATATATCGATGCCCTTTTCTCTTGCAAGATCCATAACGTACTCGCCGCCCGTAACAAGCGTCTCTTTATTTGCGAGAGCTATGCTCTTGCCTTTTTTTATCGCCTCGACGGTCGGTAAAAGCCCGCTTATCCCGACCTGCGCCGAAACCGCAAGTTCGCCCTCGTCAACGCCCGCAAGATACGCGGGAGCGTCCTTACCGAATATAATATCCGTCCCTTTATTCCCTATTCTCTTTTTTAGCTCCGCGCCGCTCTTTTCGTCGAATACGGCGGCGTATTTCGGATGAAATTCCCTTATCTGCTCTTCGAGAAGGTCTATATTTTTTTCGCAGGACAGACCTATCACGTTGAATCTTTCGGGATAACGTCTTACGACGTTCAGCGTCTGCTTTCCTATAGAGCCCGTACTTCCGAGTATTATGATATCTTTCATATTCTCTCCGATTATCAAACGTTTATAATTACGTCCGATAAATTGTTTGACATTAATAAATATATATTTAAGAGCCTAGTACGATATTCGCTCACAGCGCGTTTCGATATCATACGAAAAAAGACGCCGTATAAGACTAGAATCTACTTAGTCCGTACGTCAACGTACCGACTAACGATAATTATATCATACTTTGCCTTTTATTTCCAGCATTATCAAAAAATACGCGCTATCATATAAATAATAATTCACGAACGCAGCTGTCCGAATATTGTCTCCGAGATAATCTTCTCTTTTTATCTACTATCCGCATAAACTCAAATCAAATAGCGCCTATAGCCAATCGAACGATATAGTATATAAGATTCGCCAGAAGAACTATAAGAGAACAGCATATGAGAATAACTTTAGCGCGTCCCTTCGCCGCATCGGAATGGATCATGGAAAGCGCGGCTATTCCCGTCGGAAGAGCCATGACGTTAAGTTCGAAGTATCCCCTAAAATCAAAAACGAGAAGTTTGGCGACCGCGCGCGTCATATTGCACGTCGGACACGGGATACCGAAAATATACCTGAACGGACATTTTACTATACCGAAATAAAATAACGCAAAAAAGAGCGACAGCAAAGCTATCGCTCCGATATGCAAAAATATCAGTTTCTTCTTTTTGAAATTATCCACAGATAGCGTTCAACGTCTCGAGATTGATGTCTCTCGTCTTACCCATGATGAGGAACCAATCCACGATAGCCCAGATACCGCAACCGCCGAGAGTGAGGAGTTTCGCCACGCCGAGCCCTACCTGACCGAGATAAAATCTGTCGATACCGTAAGAACCCGTAAGAATAGAGAGCACTAGGCTTATCGTCGTATCCTTAAAACGAGTGCACATGATAGTATTGAACTTATCGTCGCTGATGTTCATAAGTTTTTCCCTGACCATAGATAAAGAATTTTCGGGGAAATGCTTGTTATTAGCCATAATGAACGCGTCGACTCTGCTAGATCTTTCTTTACGCTTTGAATCTTCTTCCGTTCTTATTGCATCTTCTCCGTCGAAAACCGTATCGAATTCCAATTCAGACATTGTTGTTACCCTCCGTAATAATAACCTTTTTTTATTTTAACATCCCGTCGCCTTTGTGTCAATACCTATTTTGAAATATTTTTTCCAATTTCAGTAACATGCCGTTACTCGTATAAAGTACGCAAACTCTTAAGATATTCATTTCCCGCGACTGTTTATAAAGATAGACGCGAACTAACGTCCGCGTCTAAACGTAATTTTACTATTGACTAAACGCTCTCAATGCCGTCGGGATAGCGCAAGTTACATTCGTCTCTTACGGCGTCGAGAATAGTCATGACTTTAAGCGAATCGCAAAGCGGTATCTCGCCGCTCTCCGTCTTCCCATCGCGTATATCGCTCGCGACCTTATCGAACTGATGGATATAACCGGCTCTCGAGGATATTATCTCCCTCTTTCCGTCTATATTCAAAAACGCCGTCTTAGGTCGGTAAAAGAGCGGAACAAATATCTTTCCTTCCGTTCCCTTAACCGTCATAGAACACGTCGAAAAGTGATCTATCGCAGACGCGACCGAGCATCTGAGTCCGCCGCCGTACTGCATAACGACCTTGTTCGACTTGTCAACTCCGTACTTATTGATCTTCATAGAAGCGGAAATATTCTCCGGCATTCCGAACAGCATCTCTGCGTACGATATAGGATAGACTCCGACGTCGAGAAGCGCTCCGCCGCCGTATTCGGGTTTTACGACGCGTTCCGGGAAATTCGCAAGATTCATCGAGTAACAGAACGACGCTTCGAAACTCTTTATTTCACCGAGCTTTCCCGAAACTATTATATCCTTTATCCTCTTGGTTATCGGATCGTATCTCGTCCACATAGCTTCGGAGACGTAGATATTCGCTTCGTCCTTGCGTCTTATTATCTCCTCTACTTGACGCGAGTTGATAGTAAACGCCTTTTCGGACAACACGGGAACGCCGAGAGCGATACACTCCAGTATCTCCCCGTAATGCGCCGAGTGAGGTGTGGCGATATATACGCCTTCTACGCCCTTTGCGAGAGCGGCTTCTGCCAAACTCCCGTACGCAGTCGCGCCGAACTTTCGGGCGTACGCCTCCGCTCTCGATACCGTACGCGAATATACGCTTACGACTTTATGTCTTCCGCTCTTAACGCACTCTTTCATGACGGTATCGGCTATGCGTCCGCTTCCTATGACCGCCCAATTAAAAGGTCTTTCTATACTTACTTCGCTCATTACTTCGAATATTTATTCTTGAGCTTTGCGAGCATGGCGTCAAGACTCATTTCGCCTGTGTTACGGTTATTCCTGTCGCGGTTATTGCCGCCGCGTCTGTCGTTCCTGTCGTCTCTCCTGCCGTCCTTGTTATTATCGCGTTTTGCAAAACTCTTTTTGGTATCGCCAGGCACCTTTATTCCCGTGACGTTATCGCTCGTCTTCATAGTGAGGCTTATCCTGTTCTTTGCGGCGTCTACTCCGAGAACTTTGACTTTGACGGTTTCGCCGACCTTGAGAACTTCCGAAGGATGCTTTATATATCCGTCGGAGATTTCCGAAATATGTACGAGTCCGTCCTGATGAACGCCTATATCTACGAAAACGCCGAAGTCTATTACGTTACGAACCGTACCCGTAAGCTCCATGCCTTCCTTAAGGTCCTTGATATCCATAAGATCGTCTCTTAATATCGGCTTGGGGAGCGAATCCCTTATATCGCGTCCCGGCTTCATCAATTCGTCTATTATGTCGCTCAAAGTAGGAGCTCCCACTCCGCACTCCAGAGCCGCCTTATCCATTCCGTAAGCTACCGTTTTCTCTCTCAGCTCCTTGAGATTTCCGTCCGCAACGTCGGATTTATCGTAATTGAAGAGCGACAGCAGTTTTTCAGCCGCAGCATAGCTCTCGGGGTGAATGCCGGTATTGTCGAATACCGAATTACCGTCTGGTATCCTCAGGAATCCGGCGCACTGCTCGAACGTTTTGTTGCCGAGCTTCGGAACGCTCATAAGATCGGTCTTCGTATCTATTCCGTTCGCCTGTCTGTATTTGATTATATTCTTAGCTATCGACGTATTGAGTCCCGAAACGTGAGAAAGAAGGCTGTAGGAAGCCGTGGTCAAATCGACGCCGACCTTGTTGACGCAGTCCTCGACTACTCCCTCGAGAACCTCGGTAAGTCGCTTTTCGGGCATATCGTGCTGATATTGTCCGACGCCTATGGACTTAACGTCTATCTTGATGAGTTCGGCAAGCGGATCTTGCAATCTTCTCGCTATAGATACCGCGCTTCTCTTGGATACGTCGAATTCGGGGAACTCTTCCGCTCCGAGTTTCGACGCGCTGTATACAGACGCGCCCGCTTCGTTCACCACCATATAGGACACGGGTCTCGAAGCCTCTTTTATAACGTCGACGACGAATATCTCGCTCTCTTTAGACGCAGTTCCGTTACCTATGGAAATGACGTCTACCTTATATTTATCTATCATATCGAGGATCACTCTCTTAGCCTCTTCCACTTTTTTCTGCGGGGGAGTCGGGAAGATCACTCCAGTCGTAACGACGTCGCCGTTCTTGTCTATGAGCGCGAGTTTACAACCCGTCCTGTAAGCAGGGTCGAGTCCCAGTATGGTCTTTCCTTTGAGCGGAGGCTGCATGAGAAGCGGCTCGAGATTCACCTCGAACATCTTTATCGCCTGCTCGTTGGCTTTATCGGTAAGCTCGCCCCTTACCTCTCTTTCGATAGACGGGAAAATGAGTCTCGCGTAGCCGTCCTCGATAGCCGAAGCTATGACCTCTTTTCCCACGCTGTCGCCGTGTATGTATTTCGAAGATATCTCGCTTATCGCAAGTTCGCTCTCTATGCTCAGCGAAACTTTGAGACACTCCTCTTTCTCTCCTCTGTTGACCGCCAATATCCTGTGACTCGGGATAGACGCGATCCTTTCGGAATATTCCTTATACATTTCGTAGGTGAACGCCTTTTCGTTCGTATCGTCGAGTTTGGTCACGATAACGCCCTTATTAAAGAGCAGTCCGCGAAGGACCTTCCTCAGTTCCGCGTCGTCCGATATCCTCTCTGCAATGATGTCGCTAGCGCCGCTTATCGCTTCGCCGACGTTATTAACGCCCTTCTCTTCACTGACGAAAGGTTGAGCTATCTCTTCGACGCTTCCCTTCTTGATCTTCTCCGACATGATGATATCGGCAAGCTCTCCGAGACCCTTTTCGATAGCCGCCATAGCTCTCGTCTTTCTCTTCTTCTTGAACGGACGGTAAATATCCTCGACCTCCGTCATCGTCTTAGCGTTCTCGAGCATGACGCCTATTTCGTCGGTCCACTTTTCCTGAGACACGATAGAGTTCTTTACTTCGCTCTTTCTCTCCTCGAGATTTCTCAAATACTTGAGCCTATCGGCAAATTCTCTCAAAACCTGATCGTCGGTAGAGCCGTGCATCTCTTTCCTATAACGCGCTATAAAAGGTATAGTCGAGCCTTCGTCAATGAGCTTCACTATATTTGAAACGTATTCTTCTTTCAGATTGAATTCTTCCGATAAAGTATTAAAAATGTCCATACATATACCTCACTTGATTTCTTCTTCTATTGCTAATTTTTTATAGTCTACCTTGCCTATTTCGGTAAGCGGCAGACTCTCTCTCGCCTCGATGATCCTCGGCGTTGAATACTTCATAAGATTCTGCGATATTCTTCTTAGTATGCTCTCTTCGATAAGAGGAGAAAAATTGTATCCTTTATTCATGACTACAAGAAGTTTTATCGCGCTTTTTTGATTGATCTTCACTTCAAGAGCCGCCGCAAACCGCACCTCTGGCATCGCTTCGACAAGCTCCTCTATCTCTTTCGGGAATACGTTGACTCCCGATATTTTGACGAGTCTCTTCTTTCTGTCCTTAAAATACAGATATCCGTCGCTATCCATATAGCCGAGATCGCCCGTACGTATCCATACCTCCCCGCTCTCGTCAGTTACCATTGCCTCTGCTGTCGCCTCGGGATCGTTCAAATATCCGCTCATACGCGCTTGAGTGGATATTAATATCTCGCCGACCTCTCCGTTATCCGTCTCTTCTCCGCTTTCCGACACTATCTTGAACTTTACTCCGCTAAGACCTTTACCGACGGACCTTGCGCGTGAAGAATCCGTATTGACGGCGCATACCGAAACGACCTCCGTAAGTCCGTAGCCTTCGCTGAGCGTTATGGGATTGCCTGCCTTTTCCAAAATTGCGTCGAACTTCGCCTTCGTGGTCTCCGGCAGCTTGTCCCCTCCGCAATAGCACTGCTTTAGATATTTGAGATGCTCGCCGTCAAAGAGCTTTTCCGCCATCATTTTTTCATACATGGTCGGAACGCCCGATATAAAAGATATCTTTTCTTTTTTGAGAAGTTTGCACGCCGACTTCGCATTGAACGCAGGCATCATCACCATCCTTCCGCTCGCCGCAAGAGTGGTATGCATACACACTCCCAATCCGAAACCGTGAAAAAGCGGTATCGCCATCAGCATCGAATCTTCCTCGGTCACTTCGCCGCCCAGAATAGCCTTCGTCGTATCGGCGAGCGCGTTGAGCGCTCTGTTCGAAAGCATTACGGTCTTAGGCGAACCGGTAGTTCCTCCGCTGTGAAGATATACAGCTATATCTTCGCCCCGTCCGCCGTCGATAATATCCTCAGCGTCCTTGCCTATCTTCATCGCAGATTTATATTCGATAAGACTAGGCGAGTATTTTATATTCTTCGTCTTAGAGCGAGTCGCGACGCCTAAGAGAGCGCTCTTTATCGAGCCGGCGTAATCCTTTACCGAACACACTACCGCGATAACGCCGAGCTCCTCGATGATCCTCTTGTGCTTTTCGTAGAAAAGATCGAATATAAACAATACTTTCGATCCGACTTCTTTGAGAATACTTTTGAGTCCTTCGGGCGGAACGAGCGGATGCACTACGTTGCTTATCGCTCCTATCTGATTCGCGGCGTAGACGGCGACTATAGCGTTAGGGATATTCGGAAGGCATATAGCGACGCTTTCTCCCTTCTTCACCCCCGTACTTTTTAGAAAACGAGAGAGCGTATCTATATCTCCGTACAGACCGTCTCTCTTCATACGCTTCCCAAGGAAGCTCCATACGTCTCTGTTTCCCGTATCCTTTCTGCATTCTTTAAGATAGGCAAGCATCGACGTATCGTAACCGATATTTTTATTCATTGATTCCTACACCTTGAAAGCCGCCTTTTGCAGTCGGCTCGTTATACTCTTTCGTATAATTTTAGCATTAATAATTATTTATGTCAATATACTTTACGGGCTAATTATATCTTGCGGAATACGTTCCTCTCCTTGAGCGTTCCGTTGGAATAATCTTTGTCGTACCCTACTCGCGTTACTATAAAGCATACTGCGAATGATAGCAACATCGAGAATACTACGTCCGAAAGATAATGATATCCTCCTATTATTCTGAAAACGCCTATCAGCGCGTTAGTCAGCGCTATGAGGATATAGCTGAATATCTCCCCTTTATATCCGAGAACTCCCATCAAAGGTATGAGCATATATATAGTTCCGAAAAGCGCGGTATGCCCCGACGGGAAAGAAGTTCCGCCCGTAAGACCGTTCGGCTTATACCACGGAGTAAATAACGCCTTCTCTCCTATAACGTAGATATATCTCTGTCTTCCCCATATATATTTGATAACGGTAGTCAATACGATGATCGCGACGACCGCTATCACCGTAAGAACTGCCCACTTCTTGAGCTCCTCCATTCTGTTGCCGGTAAATCTCATGGCTAACACGATCGCGCCTATAGAGAGCAACAGTCCTATCGCAAGAGCTATGTATTTTGCCTTCGACGTTATATCTTCAAGCGCGCTGTAAACGCTGAGAACGAACGCCGCCGCTATAAACAGCGAATATCCTATCATCAAGACTATCGCCCACGCTTTATTATACTTCTCCATATTATTTCGCACGTACGCTAGCAATATGAAAAAAGACGTCGCGAGAAGCAGATACGCGGGAAGTTTTCCGAAAAACGCTCCTATCAACGCAAGTATATGGTCGCTGCCGCAAAAAAACTCTCGGCTCACGGCAAGATCGAATACGCCGCCGACTGCGAGAAGCGCCGCGGAAACGACTGCGAATACAGTGAGGATCGTTATCCTTGATTTTGTCATCTATATCTCCTTATCGCCGCCTTGTATCAAGGGACGCAGTTAATTCGTTATATATTTTATTACGAAATAAGAATACGTTATCAATGCCGTTCGAAAATACTACTATCCGATCGCGTCATGAATGCGTTTTTTTACTCGGCGATCTTTTCTCCTTCCGTACTTCCTTCACTCTCCTTAGTCCTCTCTTCAAAAGTATACTTTCCGCCCTTGAACGTTATTCGTTTCGCGATGTAAAAAATAACGTAAGAAATGAATGCTCCCCAAAGAGTATCGCTGAGAAAGTGCGCGTTATATACGACGCGATATACCATAGTCAACGCCACGAAAGCGCCGATCAAAATATATACGAGCGTCTTTCTCTTCTTCCAACTCGGGAATATATAGCAGAGAGCGGTAAGAATAAAAAGATTCGTCGCGCTGTTGGTATGCCCCGACGGAAAAGACGTGAGTCTGTATCCATCTATTTTTCGAAATCCGTTCGGCTTGTACCACGGCGTAAACATCTCGAAAGAATCATACTTTAACATATCTCTGTATCTCGCTCTCGACCAGCCGTTTTTGATGAGCGTTATGACTAGCTGCGTCGCAGCAAGTACAATGAGCGCGAATATCGCGAACTTAAAGAGTTTTTTCATAACGTCTTTATTTACGAACTTTCCGAAATAAAGGCTTGCCGCCGAGAACATAGCCGCATAAACGAGCGAAAATCCTATCTCGTGCGGTACTTCGACGAGTTTTTCAGACGCTATGAACCAAAGCGTCCAGCCGCCGTAATTGACGAGCGCGAATATAGCCTTTATCGTCGCGTTCGCGCGTTTATTTTTAGTAAGGTCTCCGTTATAGAAAAGAACGACGCTCGAAAGCGGCAAAATAGAATATGCCGGCCATTCCGCGACTTTAGCTATCAAAGCGCCCAAAAAACTGTCGCCGTTCGAAAGAACCCTGCTTATTTCGAGATCCCTAAACGACGCGAAAACGACCAGTCCGACCCACGCCGCGAATATCACGGAATGTATAACTATCGACCTTTTACCTTCTTTCGTTATCATACTGCCTCTCTTTTTTAGACCTCGGCAACGCCTTTTTAGTAGCTTCGAGGTCTGTTTCGAAAATACCGCTTAGCCGCAGCCGTAAAATCAACGTTACTTCTTTCCTATTCAAAACGCCGCTTATGCGAGTAGTCTCCAAAACGTCAGCCGCTTATGTTTTAGGAAAAATTTACCGTATTTTTATTATATCAAACGGATAAACAAAAGTAAATAGCTGAAAAAAACAATTAACGATAGAGCGTGTTGAATTTTGTCGAAACCGCGAACGTTGATAAAACTTATATCATATACATAAAAATATGCAGTAAAGCATAGATTATTCAATATTTATGCAATATTTTATACATTTTGCTAATAATTATGCGTTTTAATGTAAAAATATTCAAAAAATTTTATATTTTATGCAAATTATCAATATAAACGCTTGCCATAGCGCACTCGTTGTGATAAAATGATAACGTATTTTGAAACGATTTCAAAATACAGAGGTAAAAACTAATTTTAAGAGGTATAAAAATGAAAAAATTTATTAAAGTATTTTCAATAATACTCGTAGTGGCAATGACGCTCGCTCTCGTCGTCGGTTTAACGGCTTGCGACAAATCCGATCCCGATACTCTCCACGTATATACGAACGCGGAGTTCCCTCCCTTCGAATACATGGAAAAGGGCGAATACAAGGGATTCGATATGGATCTTATCAAAGCAATAGGCAAAGAGATGGGTCTCAAAGTCGAGATACACCACGTTGATTTCGACGCTATAATACCGAGCATCCAGTCCAGCAGTTACGCTAATACCGTCGCTATCGCGGGTATGGATATCACTCCCGACAGACTCGAATCGGTAGACTTCTCCGATCCGTATCTCACGTCCGCTTATCAGGTCGTAGTTACGACTAAGGGCGATACCTCTTTCGACGATTGCAAGACCAAGGAAGACGTTATCAACGTTCTTAAAGCTAAGTCCAACATTTTCGTAGCTAAGGGACAGATAGGTCACGCTCTCGCGACAGGTTCTATGGGCTTCCCGAATATCGGAATTCCCGCAGGCGCAGTAAAGGTATCCGACACTATCGGACTCGCTATATCCACTATGACTAAAGTAACCGACTGCGCTCTTGCAGACAATATCACTGCGGCGGCTACCATCAGCGAGGACGTCAATAAGGGTAAATATAAAATAATCGATATCAATCTTGCCGACGACTACTACGGCATCGCCGTAAAGAAAGGCGACAAAGCTATGGCTGATAAGGTCAACGCCGCTCTTAAGAAAATCAAAAAGGACGGTACCTTCGACGAAATATACGAAGAGTACAAGAGCTCGATCGAACAGGCTGAGTAAAACGGCGAGCGTATTTCGCCCTACGCGGCGAAGGTTATCTTAATATCTTTAAGGAGAAAATAAATGTTTGACAATTTCTTTCAAAGAATGTGGACGATTATTTCTGCCGAATATAGAGCAATACTGGAAGGGTTGGGAAACACCCTTCTTATTGCTGTTTTCGCATTTATTATCGGTCTTGCCATAGGTTGTCTTATCGCGACTATCAAACTGATACCGAAGAAAAGCACCTCCTACTTTCTCAAAGCCGTAGAGGTCATAGACAACGTATACATCGCGATATTCAGAGGAACGCCGGTCGTTGTGCAGTTGCTCTTCATATATTACGCGATATTCAAACCTATGAACGTACCGGCGCTCACCGTAGCGATAATCGTATTCGGACTAAACAGCGGCGCGTACGTATCGGAAATAATGCGCGGCGGCATCCTTTCGATCGATAAAGGTCAGCTAGAAGCAGGACGTTCTCTCGGACTCAACTACGCTGAAACGATGTTCAAGATAATTCTCCCGCAAGGCGTAAAGAACGCGATACCTAACCTTGCCAACGAATTCATAGCGCTCCTAAAGGAGACGTCCATCGTAGGATTCATCACCGTCATAGACTTGACGAAAGCTATACAGATAATAATGGGTTGGAACTATTTTTACGCTGCAGGCTACTTCCTGCTCGGACTCGTGTATTTCGTGATAATCTATACGCTGACAAAACTCATAGCAGTACTTGAAAGGAGGCTTAGAAGAAGTGATAACCGTTAAAAATCTTTCAAAGAGCTTCGGAGAGCTGAAAGTACTCCGCAATATCAACGAAAATATAGAAAAAGGCGAAAAAGTCGCAATCATCGGACCTTCCGGCTCGGGCAAATCAACCTTCCTGAGATGTCTTAATCTTTTGGAGACTCCCACCGACGGAGAAATATGGTTCGAAGGCACTTTGGTCAATAACGACCCCAAACAGGCGAAGTATGACATCAAAAAGGACACTAAAGCCGTTATAAGATCGCTTAAAAAGAAACTCCGTAAAGAAAAGGACGAGGCAAAAAGAGCCGAGATACTAGGCGAGATCGACAACGCGAAAGCCGAAGAGATAACGCGTATCGAAGCGATACCTGACCCGGGAGTCAAGACGGACATCAACGCCGTAAGGCAGAAGATGGGAATGGTATTCCAGCATTTCAACCTTTTTCCGCACAAGACGGTACTCGACAACATCACTCTCGCTCCGAAACAGCTGCTCGGCAAAGAGATAAGAAATATAGTCGAGTCAAAGAAGCAAGCGTTGAGATCGGAAATGGACTCCGCTACCGAAGAGAGAAAAGCGGAAATAAAACTCGAACTCAAAAACATAAAGATAGACTCGCTCACCGTAAAGGAATACAGAGCCAAAAGATCTACGGAGATAGAAAATCAGGCTTTGGAGCTACTCGAAAGGATAGGACTGAGCGAAAAGGCTTCGGTATACCCTGCTACGCTATCCGGCGGACAGAAGCAGCGTATAGCGATAATACGAGCGCTTGCTATGAATCCCGACGTTATGCTGTTCGATGAGCCGACGAGCGCGCTGGATCCGGAAATGGTCGGAGAGGTCCTCGATCTCATCAAGACGCTTGCCGACAGCGGTATGACAATGGTCATAGTCACTCACGAGATGGGCTTTGCCCGCGAAGTTGCGACAAGAGTAATGTTTATGAACGAAGGACAGATAGTCGAGCAAGGCGCTCCTGCCGAGGTTTTCGACACGCCCAAAAACGAGCGTCTCAAGACGTTCCTTTCGAAAGTGCTGTGATGAGTACTAATAATTAAATTTTCAAAACGAAATAAATTTCTCCCGTCGGTTAAAATCGGCGGGAGTTTTTATGAGATCAAATACGGCTAGCGAATATTTCAAATCGTATCCTAAATAATTTGCTTTTATAAAGCCTTATCGCAAAAATACTTTTATATGAACCGATATTTTTACTTGCATCAATCTTTCGATAACTTCTGAATATATGAAAACAAGCCTTTTTATATACGCTTTTCTATATGCTTTATAAAGATAATGATATAAATAAAAGAACTTCTTTCCCCTCTCGGCAAAAGAAGTTCTTTATTAACATTTAAGCAAACGCTATTTACTCGACTTTCGGAAGAGTCTTAAAGCCCTCTTCGAGGTCCTCGTCCGTCGGTATGTAGTCGCTCATATTTCCGTCGTTAAAGTTCTTATAAGCGCTCATATCGAAATAACCCGTACCCGTAAGCCCGAAGAGTATGGTCTTCGCTTCGCCGCTCTCCTTGCACTTGAGCGCCTCGTCGATAGTCGCCCTTATAGCGTGCGACGACTCGGGAGCGGGCAGGATTCCTTCCGTTCTTGCGAATATCTCAGCCGCCTCGAATACCTTCGACTGCTCAACGGTTCTCGCTTCCATATAACCGTCGTGATATAGCTTCGATATTATCGGACTCATTCCGTGGTATCTGAGACCGCCCGAATGATTCGGCGACGGCATAAATCCGCTACCGAGCGTATACATCTTGGCAAGAGGAGTCATCTTTCCCGTATCGCAGAAATCGTACGCGTACTTTCCTCTCGTCAGCGACGGACAGGACGCAGGCTCTACGCCTATGAACGTCGTTTTCGCCTTACCCTTTATCTTATCCGCCATGAACGGAGCGATGAGTCCGCCGAAGTTAGACCCGCCTCCGCAACAGCCGATGACTATATCGGGAGTCTCTCCGTATTTTTCGAGCGCGGTCTTGCTCTCGAGTCCTATCACCGTCTGGTGCAAAAGGACGTGATCGAGAACGCTTCCGAGAACGTATCTGCAGTTCTCAGTCTCGAGAGCGACTTCGACCGCTTCCGAGATAGCGCAACCGAGCGAACCGCCCGTATTCGGCATCTTTTCGAGAATACTGCGACCTACCTTAGTCGTATTCGATGGCGAAGGTATAACTTCCGCGCCGTACGTTCTTATTACTTCCTTTCTGTGCGGTTTTTGCTCGGACGAAACCTTCACCATATACACCTTAAGGTCTATACCGCAAAACGCGCACGCCATAGAGAGCGCCGTGCCCCACTGTCCCGCTCCCGTCTCAGTCGTGAGCGAAGTTATGCCCTGCTCTTTAGCGTAATATACCTGCGCCATTGCCGAATTGAGCTTATGCGAACCGGATGTATTGTTTCCTTCGAATTTGTAATATATCTTCGCGGGAGTACCCAAAGCTTTCTCGAGGAAATACGCTCTGCAAAGGGGCGACGGACGGTACATGTGATAGAGATCCTGTATACCTTGGGGTATCGGAATGAGTTCGTCGGTCGTATTGAGTTCCTGCTTTATTACCTCGTCGCAAAAAACGGGTCTGAGATCGTCTTCGGTGCATGGTTTCATCGTCTTTGGATTAATGAAAGGCTCGTGCTGTTCCTTCATGCAAGCCTTGATATTGAACCATGCCTTAGGCATCTCGCTTTCGCTGATATATATTTTGTGCGGTATTTTCTTTTCCATAATGATCATCTCCTATATTATTCGTAAATTTTATATTAGGTCATAAACGTGTATACATATAGTAACGTTTTGTATTAATTACGCATATTCTTAGCGGTTTTTACAGCCGTTTACGCTTATACCTTATCGCCCGATCGTGACTCGGACTAGCCTTTACTGCCTTCAAAAAACTAACAAAAAAGGTCATACAGAGTATGACCAAGTGTAAAACTTCAGAATTATCTTCATAATGCCTAGTCTCCTCTACTCTATTCTAATCTAAACTGATCTCAAGCCGCCGCCCGCTACCGAAACGGCTCTAGCTATATATACATTATCATATATGCCGAACGTTGTCAATACGATGAAACAAATTCACGAAAAAACTTAATTATCGCCCGTATAAGTCGCTCTTATATCCGATCGCGCTATCGAGCGGCGTATTAAAACGTAAAGTAACAAAGATAAAAGATATATTTTGAAAAGTAACTATAAATAAAGACGATATAATATCAAATTCAAGACGCATTCGCCGATAAATAAAAAATCGCTTCCGATAAATTCGTTATCATCAAGCGACTTCTTTCGATATTCGATAATATAAATAACATTACACCTAATATCGCGGCTGTCAGATATTAAAAGATACCGCGCTTCTCAGATGTTCGAGACCGAGCGACATTACTTCGTCTATCAAGAAACTTTTGACGAAATAGAATACCAGCTTCCCCTCTCTGCGATAGTCGACTATGCCGAGATTTTTTAGTAGCTTCAACTGATGCGATACTGTGCTCTGATTGATCTCGAGGAGCGACGCTATATCGCCTACGCACATCTCGTTAATGGAAAGCGCGGAAATTATCTTGATCCTCGTGCTGTCGGAAAATATGGAATAGAATCCCGCTATCCCGCGCAATATGTTTTCTTCGGGCAGGAGTTCTTCTATCCTCTTCAATACTTTAACATCCAAAAATCCGTCGTTCAAGCCGTCAATTACCATAGCGCACCTCTCGATTAATGATAATATATAATAAATTTTTTTACAAGCAGTAACATTGTCGAATTTCGTCGCATAATGTGAACTATAGTTAAATCTTGTCGGAAAGGAGTAATTATGAACAACAACTTTTGTAGCTTATTAACACTTATCTTACTCGCTTCGTCGTGTGGATGCAATTCAACGTGCAACTGTCAGGACTCGCTGAGAGATAACGACTGTAACTGCTGTTCGAATAACAACAACCTTTGCACTCTGTTATTGCTCTTCGCGCTCTGTCCGAACATCTTCTCCAACGGATGCGGATGCTGCTCTAACAACTGCTAAATCGTCAATATACAAATGCTCATAATGTACATAAAGAATACCGAACACTAACGCGTTCGGTATTCTTATTTTTTATAGTTAAAATACTATTCTCGATATTATAGCTGATCTACTATGGAAGCGGTCCGATTCGTTCTATTAGAAGAATAATATCACGTCTCGTCGCTTTCGCTATCGGCGAGCTTATCGAGCTCTCTTCTCGCTCTGCGTCTCTCTTTTAGCTGTTGTTTTCTGTACTCGAGATTTTCCTCTATCTGAGTTATTCTAAGGTCAATGAGATCCTTCGCCATTTCGTACGCCGATTCGCCGTCTACGGCTATCTCGGTCTCCTTGATCTTTATCTCCGCGTCGTTCTCCTTTGCGTTCATTCTGAGTTTTCTAAGGCGTTCGTCTTCGATCCTGAAGTACGCCATAACTTCGCCGTCCTTGACGCTGAGCTTCACTACTTGCTTCGTTCCCTTACCCACGGTCAAGTGATACTTTGCAAACGACGCCTTCTCTCCCGACTTCTCGATAGCGTAATCGCGAAGTCCGAATATGTACCTTTTCTGATCGTCGCTAAGGAGCAGTATCGCGTCCTGTATATCGAGTCTCTCGCTTCCGTTGATTATTACCGCGCCGTCGGCTACAGTCATGACAGACTCGCCGTCTCTCTTTTCGAAGGCGTAGAAAGAGCCGTCGTCTTCGAGCCTTCTAGCTTCGTCCCTATTCGCTAATTGACCTTCGGCTATTACTACCGCGCCGTCGGGAACGTATCTTCCGCTCTCGCTATTCGTCGCGGCTATCTCATCCCTGCCTCGGGCGTCCTCCTTGTCGTCGCTGCCTTTCGGTTCTCTGTCGCTAGGGCTCGATCCGCCTTCTTTGCCGCTCTCGTCTATCTCGTCCTCGTCGTCCTCATCCTCGTCGTCTTCGTATTCGTCGTCATCGTCATTATCGGGATCGTAAGGCGGATAAGGTCTTTCGGGCATATTCGGAATATTGAGCGTAATGTTTCTGCTCTTCTCCTTCTTCAACAATAGCACTATGAAGAATACAACGATAATTATCGTAAGAAGCAATCCGTTGAATACCATACAGCATATAACGATAGCTATAACTATCCACATATATTCGGGCATAGAACTGCCTGCAACTATAGTTCCCTGATTAGTTCCGTTATTGTTGTTATTATCGTTATTGCCTTCTACTACAGCTTCGAACGCGTACGGCATACTAGCCGTCGGCGTAGGCGATACGTCGCCCGACGCGGTTATAAACTCGAAGTTATTCGCGTACGCGGACTTTATCTTCGCTACTACCTGATACGTCTCTCCGTCCTTTAGCTTGCTCTTAGATACCGTCTTGCCGTCCTCGTCATAGTACGTGT